>Ga0247777_1000015_pt1 | contig 224351 bp, 195 predicted proteins | sample UWRJL154409C5_FD_179937 | JGI IMG/M metagenome (GOLD analysis project Ga0247777, IMG submission 179937) | Plant litter microbial communities from Arlington Agricultural Research Station in Wisconsin, United States - UWRJ-L154-409C-5 | ecosystem: Environmental > Terrestrial > Plant litter >... | reverse complement strand
AAAACACAGAAAGCGCCTCACGCCGCGGCGAGGACGCCGCGACGCGAGGCGCCACCTACCGAAACAGCAACGCTTCCCTCATAGAATTCTCTTGACCGCTGTCTCACGCGCGTTGACAAATTCCGGAACCGCATCCGATGACAACAACTCGGTGGCCTCCGCCCTTCGCAACTATACGCTCGCGAACGCGAGCCGCGTCGAAACGGGTCAGTGTGAACGGCTCTGCTGCACGCGGTCGTGCATCAATTAGCGAACCGTCATTCAAGAACTTGCGCAGATGAAGCCCCACCAACGCGCGGTCGCCATCGGCACGAGGCACGCCGACAACTACAGGCAAGCTTTGCTTTTTCGTAATCTGCATAGCTTGGGCAAACTCGATGCTGGTCGCCGAGAGCAATGGAACCAGCTCGGTCCAGCGCGCGAGATCGCGAGGGTGTCGCCCAGCGAGATCAAATTGGTCCAAGGGCAAATAGACGCCGCGCTTGAGCTGCTTCGTCCGGTTTGGGAAATAGGAACGAAGAGCTTCATCGCCGTCGGCAAGGGCAACAATGCTGGAGCCGTCAAGCGACGCCTTGATCTCCGATGGCTTGTCGTTCGGGGTTACGGCACTCAATACATCGACTTGTCGTGGCCAGTAGGCTTCAAACTCCGTCAAGAACTCGTCGCGATTTAGTCCAAGAAGGCCATCCTCAATCACACTGCGAACCCGCTGAACAGTCTCTCGCACCAGGTTGTCTTCCGCGCGGTAGTCGAGCAGCGTGTTCTCCTCCTCGAACGCGCAGATCAACGAATGCTCGTCGACGTGTGGTAACCGCTGGACCTCGGACGAAAGGCCAAATATCTTCGGCAGCGACACAGGGAACCCGCCAGGCAACCAGAAACCGAATCGGAGGGGCAGGCCGGCCACCACCATCGTTCCCTCGAAGCATTCCTCGTTGACGTCGGACTGTGGTCGCCATGCCGGCTTGGACACGGCGACCACATCTCCGACTCCAGCCTGCGCGAGGGCAACCTTCAGCGCATTTGCGTCCACTCAGCCCGAGCTCCCCGAGCTCGTGATTGCGCGACGCTGCGGCTTCGCGGTCTCTTCCGGCTCCGGAATGGGGAAATCGTCGCCAAACTCACGCGCGAGCGTCTTACACGCCGTGTGAGGATCAGCGTCAAGATCCGCGTCCCGCAGCGCATTGAGGAGAGCTTCGAGCTTTGCTTTGAAGGCACCCATCTGCACATCCGACATGCGTGAGCACAGATCATCGAACGGCTCGACCGGACAACGGACGACCAAACGCTGGTTGAAGTTGCGGAGCATCGTGGCGACAAAGTTGCGAACCGCTTGCGAGTCGTCGCGCACCGTTTGGCCATCAACGATCCGTGTCGCGGGGATGAACCAGTGGAAAGCGGCGACCGCAAGCGCGATACCGCGCGGCGCGGCGTGCCCATCATTTGCAAATCGGTGGTCCTTCCACCGCTTGCCGGCGCGGATGACGCGACGGAACTGCTTTGCGTCGTCTCCCTCAAAGCGGTCATTGATCGCCGCAGTGAGCCCCTCGGGGTCTGAAGGTGACCACTCTCGGTTCTCGGGCGAAGAGTTGAGTTTGCCGCGAGCCAGGTACATTTTGCCTTCATTTTGCGGCCCGTCCGCGTACACGGCCAAGTCCACGTGATACATGGGCTCGCCCGCTGCCTGGTAGAAGACCGTCACGCAGGATCGTCGCATCTCTACGCGCGCGGTATGACCTTCGACGGCCTCGAGTACCCACTGCTTCACCGCTACCGGGTCGTGCTCGCCACGTGCCAACTCGAATGCGACGCCGACGTCGATGTCGTAGTCGCCGTCTAGTGGCTTCACGCCAACGCCAATTTCGTACGAACCCTGGTTGAAGGTCCGGAACTTCGGGATCTTCTTTCCTTCACGGCGAATGCGCTCGAGCCCGTCTCGCAAGGTACGAAGTACCCGGTCGCGCTTTTCGGTCAGCGTCGCGTTCTCCTGAAGTCTGCGCAATTTGATCTTCTCGTCGAACTTCTCGAACTGTTTTTGAACGTTTGCCATTGGTTTTCTTACGTGATCCTTTCTTCGAGATGCGTGGCCGGGTAACTTCCGACCGGCTGATCGATCGCTGACAGAGTGACGCTGTCAAGCATTGCTGACTTTTTTCGACGCACCGGTGAGCTGGATCCGCGCTCGACAAAAACGGTGAATTGCTAACAAAAACGAGCGGTTGATGAGCTCAATGCCCGGACGGATCTCTTGCGACTTTTTCATACGAAGCGAGACGCCCCCTGCGCTGGCGGCGCTACGCTCACGCCCACCGCCTTGTTAAGAGTGCGTGCGACCCGTTGCGTTCAAGCGGATCCGCATCGCGAATTCAGGCACGCACGTGGGGCTCGCATCGGAACGTCTCCGTAGTGCGCCACCGAGGCCGGTGGCTTCAGTGCTCGCAAAACGTTTCGAACGTGGATAGCTAGAGCAGACCCAAAACAGTCAATCGAATCGTCATGGCTTGCTCGCTCACGTCGAACTTTTCGGCGAGTCGTGTGACCGCGATGTCTGAAACCGGAGCGCCACCACACGCTTCGACTTCCTCGCGGAGCAGATGTGCCGGCATCAATAAGGAGGCAGCAAACTGATTCGCCTCGACCTCCATTAGATCTTCACCGGTCGAGGATTTGGGGCTCCGAAATCGGATCACGTGTCCACGGTCAACATGCACTCTTTGGTCACCGCTAAACTTGTGAGCAAGGTAAAAATGCCCGATCTCGTGTGCGATTGTGAAGCGCCGGCGCACACGCGCATCCTGCTTACGAACACATATCTTCGATGTCGCACCGTCGGATACCAGCATCCCTGCAATGTCTGACCCCAAGTCCATCTGAAGCACGTCCAGCTTCAGCGTCTTCGCAATTCGCTCAACGCGAATGGGAAGTGTGAGCTCGCCGCTCTCGGCCAATAGACGCTCGGCCTTGTGCCTGATTGCGTGGAGGTTCACGTTCGCCTCGCGATGGCAGCAGCCATTGCACGGGCATCGGCCTTCGATAGCGACAGTTTAGCGGCGAGCTCCTTCTCAATGGATCCTGGGAGGGTCCGCGCGGAGCTCTTCAACGGGCGTGGGAGCAAATCATCAAGGGTAATATCGAGAGCCCCCGCCAGCTCGACTGCGGTGTGGGCCAGCACGCGCTGCTTCCCGTTCTCGATGTTGGCGACACTCGCCCGTGTCAGCGGGGGATTCAATCGCCCGCCCAAATCCGCCTGGGTCAGTTTGGCGCGCTTTCTGAAGCCTAGCACCCGCTTTCCCAGCTCTTCGTAGAAGGGTTCGAGCTCGGTGGACACAACGAGGCAGCCTACTCGCCGTGGATAGCTTGTCAAGTAATACTGTCCATCCGCGCCGTGCGCCGAACTTTGCATAGACCCGCCTACGCCTTTGCAAACACTCAGGCTACCTGAGCGACTTGTCGCGATCTTGCACACAGGGTGGCGACGGGGCGCCCCAAATGTGTCGCTCCTCGTCGCGATCACTTGCTCACACGGCGGGCGACGTCGAGGACCTGATCGGCGGTGCTGGTGCCGTTGTTCAGATTCAGATCCCAGCTTTGCACCAGGGACACTCCGGCACCATCCCGTTGAGGTCTTCTCCATCCGCCGCACAGCCATAACCGAATTGATGCGGACAGGCGTGCGCAACCGGGTACCCGTCCTTTCGCTTGGTCACGATTCGTTTGCAGCGTTCGCATACCACTCGCGGGAGCTTTGAGGGCCGGCGAGCGGCCGCTGCGTCGGCGATTCGGGTCGCCTCGGCCCGCTTCTTCGCAATCAGCGGATCCCGCTCGTCGCGCTCCTTGGCTGCCGCTTCTTCCTTTCGACGCGCCTCGGACTCAAGGTGTTCGGCGTACGCGCGATCAACGTCGTACGGGGGCATGCCCTTTGCCGCGCGCTCAGCGTCTGTCAGCTTGCGTAGGCCTAGCTTTGCCCGGAGTGCTTCCATTTCCTTCTCATGCTGTCGAGCAGGCGACAGCGCGGGGCTTGAGTGCGTCGAGGATTCAGAGTGAGGTGCCGCCGGGCGCGGTGGTTGGCGAGGGGCCGCTGTGTCGAATGAAGGTTTCACTCCTGTCTCGTGGGCTTCAATCCAAGAGTCCAGCGCTGATCGTCGAGCCAGCCACCGGCGCTTGACTCGACGCGCCTGCAGCTCGCCTCGTCGGCACGCTCGAGACAGCACACGCTTGCAGGTAGGCAACATCGCGATGACGTCGACCCAGTCGTCGGCTGTCTGACGCTCTCGAAGGGCCTCAATCAGGTGAGGGACGAGCGTCCGCGCGAGAGCAGCGAGAACGGCTCCAGGATCTTCATTGGCCATGCCCACCGTTAGCGCGGCTGCACGGGACCGGTAGGCCCGAGCAGAATCGTTGGCCAGACCATTCTCGGTTTCGGTACGCGGGAGGCTTGACGGTGAGCGGCCGACGTTCACGAGCACCGCGCGGAAGGTTCCCACGCGGAGCCACTGCCGGGCATGATCGGGCCATGGACGAGCCCGTTACCCTGGTTCGCGACGAACTCTTCCGGCGCGTCTGGTCCACGCCCATGCGCACGCTCGCGCAGGAATACGGGATCTCCGACGTCGCGCTCGCCAAGATCTGTAAGAAGATGGACATCCCGGTGCCCGGCTTAGGCTACTGGGCGCGAGTGGCACACGGCCAGAAGCCGAAGCAGGCCAAGCTCCCCAAAGCGAAAGCGACCATCCGCGTCGAATACACGCTTCAGCCCCGCTTCGAAGCGAAGCCGGCTACTCCGCGCGTTGCGCGCCCGTTGCCCGACGTGCCCCTCGCCAGCGAGTTTCAAGCCCGGGAAGCGCACGACGCCGTGAAGCGTCTCGCCGCTGCGCTCAAAGCTCAACACGTCGACAGAGACGACGGGCAGCAGCGTTTGAAAGGAAGCAGCGGCTTCATGATTCGACTCAGTCCAGCGATCCAGCCGAGAGCGCTGTTGATCCTCGACGGCGTGGCGAAGGTCCTCGCGCTGCGTGGGCATGAGGTAAGGTTCACGGAGCCGCCGGAGCGGTACCTTCCGTGCACGCTGGCCGTCCACCTCTCCAGCGTGGAGGTCGATCTTCAGCTAGTTGAGCCGCTCGTAAAATCGTCGCACCAGCGGACGCCCGAAGAAGAAGCGTCATTCAAAAAGTATGGCTATACCTTCGCTCGAACGATCGATCTGACGCCGTCCGGGCGCCTGGTGTTGACCGTGGGCTCCACCTACGGCGGGCAGAAGTGGTCGGACACCGCGCATCGAACCCTGGAAGCGCAGCTCGGCAAGGTGATCCTCGCCGTAGAGGACGCCGCCGAGCAGAAGGTCACTGCTAGGCTCGAGGCTGAGGAGCGCGCGATCCAAGAGCGTGAAGAGCAACACCGGCGTGACGTCCAGCAGGTGAAGGCGAACTACCAGCACGCGCTGGTAGAGGATCTCGACGAGATGGTCGCGCGGTTCGAGCGCGCTCGAGCGATCCGCGCGTTCCTGCACGCGCTCGAAGTGGCCGTGCCGCACCAGGAGCGCACGGCCAAGTTTGCCGAGTGGGTCGAGTGGGCCGAGGCGAGGGCGGCGGAGCTCGATCCGCTGACGGACCCGCAATCGGTAGCCAAGGTCGTGAAGCTCGACTTCTCGAGGCTCAGCAATCAGCAGTTCGAGGGCTGGCTCAGGCGAGTGCCGGGCGGCTCAGCGCGGTAGTTTTGGAGAGTTGAACCTGCTGGTCTCGAGCTGCGCATAATCCTGCGTTTGGTCTACTGCCGGATGGATGTGCTCGACTTAACCAGTTTGGGACACACGCAATTGCTCGCTTTCCCCTGTCAGCCTGCCAGTTTTGGCACGACCTACCCCGTAAGCCTGCCAGCGACCAGCCGCGCACTCGAAGCGCAGATGCGCATTATCCAACGGAAATACGCGACGGCCAATCCGCAGTTGACGGCATCGCCCTTCGAAGTTCTAACGGTTGAGTGTAACAAACCGCCGGCCATTTGCTGAGTGAACCGACAGGTCCTCCCATGCGTGGGCTCCGGCGGGTAGGCGTAACCGTCCTCGTCTGATTGTGCCGTGGTGGGCGCTCTGTGTGTGCATGCTCAAGGCGCAACGTCGTTGAGCGTCCCGCCACGTGAGAAAAAAATGCTAGCGATATGGACCACTTGCCTTCAGCGACCGCCGCGAATTGACATGGAATGTTGCGAACTTATAGGATGCGAGTACTACTTGGAGGGCAACGATGACCGTCAGCGCCGAAGCTTATCAACTCGCCACCGATGTGCCGGATCCGCCCGCCATCACGGATGAGATGCGGGCAGAACTCGCGGCTGAAGCTCACGAGTGGCAGGTCACGTTCACCAAGAAAGTGACCGCGATCGAGAGCGTCACCGCCGAAGACTTGACCGCCCGCGCTCGCTAGGACCCAGCGCTTGCTCGGCGAGAACCTGCAAGTCGAGCCGTTTACACGGTTTGAGGAGCTCATCCGAGCGGCGTGCGGTGCCGCCCCCGATTGGCGGGCGCCCCGGCAGGTCACTTACCTGCGGTCCTACCTCACCGGCTTTCCTAACGCTAAAGCTGCGACAGTTGTCGTCGAGACCGGGCACACAGATAGGCACTACCTGGACGAGTACACGGCGTACTACGCCACCCTTCTTGCTCCTCCCGCAGCAAAGACCACACGGCTTCACGTCTTCGCATCGGGCTTCGACGAAGACCTATTTGTACAGTTCATTCGAAACGCCGCGACGGGCAAACTAGATCAAACTCAGCGCGATCTATCAGAAGTCTACCTCGGCTACATCACGGTTCGACCAATATCAAGCGCGCCGATCGGTCGAACCGTTGTTCGCCACTACGGTGCTAGTGAGGGCCGTCGGTACAATCCTGCTATTCGCGGAGCCAAAGCTCGGATTGCGGGTGTCGAGCTATCACTCGATGCACTCCCATTCTTTCAACAGGACCGAGGCGTTGGTGCCTGCGCAACTGCTGCCTTGTGGTCGGCATTGGCGAGCGCGGCGCGCAGCAACGGCATGCGTACGCCTACACCCTACGCGGTCACAGTCGCTGCGACGAAGAACTTGGTCACCGATCGCTTGCTTCCAGCTACATCCGGGCTCGAGTTGTCACAGCTTGCAAGCGCCATGCGTGAGCATGGATTGAGCCCCTACACAGTAAAGGTTGGCAACGAACCAGACCTGTTTCTGTGGACCCTCAAGACTTATCTGCAGTCAGGCGTGCCCGCGGTGCTGTTCCTCGGCGGCGAAAACGAAGGACACGCGGTGGTGGTTGCTGGCTACAAGGAGACCTCCGATGCGAGCCTATCCTTGTGCTTACCTGGTGGTGGGCGCGACGTCCGAACGAGCAAGCTGACGCGCGTCTATGTGCATGACGATCGGATCGGGCCTTACGTCCGCATGGACCTCGGGACCAAGACGACGGGAAAGGGCAAGGACAAGTGGCGGCACGTAACACTCCGTCGCGCAAACGCAGACGACCCAGCCGACGAGGGTCTGACTCACAACATGACGGTTCGATATGCGTTGTACCCCCTTTATCCGAAGCTGCGCATGACAGCCCCCGAGCTTGTAAACTTAGCTGCGCAAATTTCCCCGATCTTTCGACAGCTGCTCGGCCCCAAAGTTGCCGCGAAGACTCGCATACAAACTTGGTTTACTCAGAACGGCGACTACCTAAGAAATCTGTATCAGTTGCAACCCGAGCCGGTACGCCTATCTGAATTCGTAACGAGGCTCCGTCTATCACGTTACGTGGGCATCGCCCGATGGTACCTCGACGACAAGATCTTGGCAGACGTTGTCTGTGACACAACCGATATTAACCGCGAGCACCCTAGGTATGGCGCCGTCCTAGGTATCTTCTTCATGAATGCCAAGCATGCTGTTGCAGGAAAGCAATACCAGGACATGATGCGCGACACAGTTTTCGGCTAGTGCCTCCGGTCCTGCGGCCCCTGGCTACGGGAGGCCAGGAACTGCCGGAGGCTTCCCGTGGATTGATTCGAACTCGGCACTATCCATTTGCTTGCGGTCTCGCCAGAATATGTGTGTGGCGCGCAAAGCTTTCGCCCACGTCTTCGGATCGGTTGGCGCGGGACCAATCCAGCCATCGCCAGGCCAGCCTTGGTCGTTGACAACGATTGCGTTGAAGTCGGGCTGCCCGCCATCCACTAGGGGCTTGCGAGCTGCTTCCAAGTACTCTCCGAGTTGCTCTTGGCTGAATCTGCAAAGCCTTCGAATCTCGTTGTAGTGAACTACCTGTCCATTCGAAGCGAACGCCGCCAAGACTCCACGAAGGAAAATCACGCGATTTTGGTCAAGTGCCATCGCTCTCGACTCTCTCATGGGCTTCGGAGAATGCAACGGCCAGAATGCGCTAAAGCGTACGTAGTCAATCGTCAGCAAGCATCACCCGTCGCTACGACGCTGGCGAACCCATCTTGCTCAGCACCGACAAAGAGCTCACGGCCGCCTGCTCCACAATCCGCAAGAAAATTCGAGTAGCAGCCCATCGTCACCGGTGAACTTCACCGCCCTCAAGCACGAGTTTCACCGGTGAACTTCACCGAATATCGAATATCGGATCCTGATGCCCGCCAACATCTCAAAGCGGCTGACGCCGGCGGCGCGTCACGCCGGACCCGCTCCGCCTGTTCGAGGTGAGCTTGGGCGCAAGCGGCAGTGGGCATCGGTCTTGTCCGCGATTCTCGGGAGCGAATGGGGGAATCTCGCTGAATCGTGATATGCTCAGCGAGCTCGCACCAATGCCGAACCTCTGCCCGGAATGCCAGAATCTGCGCGTGGATGCTTGCGAGGCGCGCGGCGTTTGTAAACGCTGTGGGAGGGACCTTCTCGCACGAGCCGCCGCCATGCGCCGCTATTCTTTTAGGAGAAGTCGAGAATACACTGCTCATGAAATTGAGGAGAAGCTGCAGCAGGCGTTGCTGATTACGGGGACAACGACGGTCGTGCACGGTGCGGCTGAGCTCCTCGGATACGTGACCGGGCAACTAGCGGCAATTGAGGCAGTTGTTGCGTTTGCGGGCCAACCCGACGATTCAGACATCTGGCGAACAACAGCCGTCCACGGCTTCATGACTGGAAGCGCAGACTTGCTGCTGCTCCTCAGGGAGAGCATTGGCTTTCGTCTCCCTGCACGGGTCAGACTGACGCGCGGCCTCTCGCACAAGTTCTCTGAGAAGGATAAGACCCCCGACCAAGAATTCTACTCCGCTCTCAACAGCTACGAGGCTGCAGGCGTCAGCAGGCTCGTGCTCATCGACGAGGTCGTCGGGGGTGGCAGTGCGCTTGCTCAACTGAAACGATTTAGGAAGTGGCGGGGTCAGAATCCTAAACGCCAGTGGCCGGTACTTTACATTGGACTTACTGAGCGCGATCCGGCCAACCACAATCTAGCCAGCACAATTGCGACGAAGTTCCCCTGGGTCGACTTGCGATTGATCAGGGTTCCCGACCTTCCCGCTATGGATGAGAACGGCCAACCGATTTCGTCAATCGTTTCGATTGGTTTTCGATACTACCCCTATCGTTTCTGGGGAGGGGGGTACGAGGTGCGTTGCGCCAATCTGCTTACAACCTGCACGCCGAGGTCGGTCGCAGCGGGGCCTGCCCGGGACGCATATCGGTCCGCGATATACGCGATCGTCCGCGCTGGATCGCGGCGCGGAAACGTTTGGCCTGAAGGCGCGTGTGCCGCATGCTCCAGCGCGATCAATGATATTCGAGCACGCTTCTCGCGGCTCCCGAGACCTGACCAGGGCGTCGTCGTGGCTACGGTTGGTGATCGAAAGCCGCGCAAGAAAGTAGTGCTTGCTCCGTAGCTGCGGAAAAGAACGGGCGACCCTCGCAAAGTGTCAAACCATTCCGGCAATGCTGCTCTCGTTGCTCGCAGGTGGACTCCGTGCTTCCTGCCCACGGCAGCCGAGGTGCCGAGAAGCCGCCTGTCCTGTCACGATGTCATATCTCCATATCTCGATATCTCCCAGGCGCAGAGGCCAGACGCCACGCCGTCATCCCGTGTCAGGAGGCAGGGGCGGTTGCCCGGTTACCAGGTTGCTTAGGCGGAAGCAGCGACTTCGCATAACTTCCAATTAGGTCAACCTGCGCACGACCAAGCTCACCCTTTGTATCTGTAGCGGGCGAGCCCTACGATATTTGCGTGTTCGAGATGGTGAGCTGGTCATGCGGAAGGCAGAAGTATCGCTAAGCCGCGCTGCTTTGTCATTGCGCTTTGCTGCGGCGGACCGCCATCGCGCCTATTTCGTCGTCACTTGAGCGGTCTGCACGTACCCGTTCCCGAAGTCGACTTTCGCCACGAGTTTCTTGCCCGCAGCCGGTGCATCGAGCGTGATCGTTCCATAGCGCCGCTCGCCCTCCACATCTGCCAAGTCAATCTCGCCTCGCGTGTCCGAGGGAACTCCGTCGATCGTCGTTCGGACGGAGACAGTGCCCGTCGAAACGTTCGCCGGCGCGCTCGCTTCGAGTGTGACCTTGGAACTCGCTGGAACCAGGCAACCGTCGCCTTTGCACTGCAGGAAGGTGGCTGCGAACTCGGGCCGCGCCAACGTGATGTCCCTGGAGGGAAAGCTGCCAGTTTCTCCTGACAGCTCGAGGCGCCAGGTGGCCGTAGTGCCGACCGCGAGGAAGAGCGAGGGGACGGGCATGGTGAATCGTGCAACGGGCTCCAGCGCTCCGGCGCCTTCGAACGTGGCCTCCTGTTGCGCGAATACGTTTCCACGCAAGATCGACCGAAGGCGGGCCTTGCTGCCCGCGAGCTGCCTTGCCTTCAATTCGACGACTGCCTCGCCGACGCCGGACTGGAACGCGAGGCAGTCATCGGCACCGCAACCTGTGACGGTGATCGACGCCGTGGGCGCCGCCAGCGCGAAGTCCTGAGGCGGAATAGCGATGCCTTCCGCAGCGAGTTCGAGCTGCCAGCGTGGACTCGTTCCTTCGCGCACCAGGACACGCGGAACGGGGACGTCGACCACCGCAATGCGTTCCGTGGCCGTCGTCCCTCCGAACGTGGTCTCCTTGGATTCCACCGGGACGCCGTCCACCCGAGAGCGGACGGTCAGCTTGCTCAATGGCTCAAGCCACGATAGCACTTCCAGATGCGCGTTTCCGACTCCCGCAGTGAACGATGTGCAGGGGGCTGAGTCGCAACCCGTCACGGTCACCTGGGCTGCTTCCGGACTGATCCGATAGCCGGATAGCTCGGCGGTGTAGCCCGGGGCGCCCTCGACACGGAGTGAGAGGTTCGTAGCGGTACCTCCGGGAATGCGATAGATCCCGCTCTCGAACACCAGCGACGTCTCGTCCTCGACGGAGGACATTGCAGGCGGAGAGGTGACTTCCACGCCGTCAAGCCGAATGGAGAGGGCCGGCGGATCCGGTTCATCGCTAGCTGGAAAGCTAAGCCCCTCGTAAGCCGCCCGCACACGGATCCGGTCGCGACCGCCGACCAGTGCGCAGTCGTCCGAATCCGCGCATGTGACCCACTGGGTGCCGGCCTGCTTCTGGATTGCCAGAACCGGACTTGCTGCGTCTGGCGTGTCGCAACCGGGTAGCGGCGTGAGGCCAATCCAAAGCACCATGAAACGCAGTGTCTTCATGATCACACCAGCTTGATGTTGTCGAAAGCCGAGCTTCCATGATCCCTGTCGATCATGATGGTGGCTTCGACGAGCACGGTCTTTCCCTTGAAGGTACCTCGCGTGAGCGTCGCCATTACCGTGTCTCTATTCGTGCCCTTCGACGCCGTGACCTTCTTCGGTTTGATCGAAACACCGTCGACGAGCACCTCGAGAGTGATCTGCTCACCGTCTGAGTCCGCCTGATAGTGGATCGTCAGCGACGTCGGATTGCCGGATTGTGTAGACGGATTCTGAAAGTCGATCGTCTTGATGTGACTCATGTCATTCCTTCTCCACTTTTGCTGGCGCGACCAGCAACTTTATGATGTCCGGCACGTTCGTCTGAACCGCGAAGTCTACGTAGAATGAGGCGTGCCCGTGCCAGCTCTCTTCGCTCAGCGTCGAGCGACGCTCGTCGTGCAGCATCGCGCCGGCGGAGATCGTCGTCCAGGGGATCACGTTGAAGCCTGCACCGATGAGAATTGGCGGAAGGTTGCCCATGCCGCTGAAGCGATCGTCCGGACCGAACGGATCACCCGGGAGCGCAACTGCTAGTTGAAGCGACAGTGCGCGACGCAGATCTTCTGCGCCATTCGTCCACATGGGCTGGTTCGTGACGTTTGGCCACCCGTAGATCTGAAGCCCTGTCGTTGGTGTCGTGGTGCCGCGAACGAGCGTGTAGCCGACCGTGGGGACGACGTAGTTTGCGAACCAAGTATTCTGTGTGAGGCCGGTGTTTGCGCCGGTGAACGCGATCACTCGAGTGTCCGCCAAATCCTTCTTCACCTCCGCCATCGTGACAGTCCACTTGCCAAGCGCATCGGCTAAGGGACCTAACTGACTCGCGAGCAAGTTGAGGTCTTCGGTCGCATGGCCGCCATCGGACGCTTTGAACCAGCGCAACACGAGCTGACCGCGACGCTCCGTCTCCTCGGGATATTTATCGAGTTGCGTCTTGAGATTGGCAAGCTGTTTCGCAATGACGGAAAGTCCGTCGAGCTCCGCCCTCGCACTCTCCGGGCCGAGGCTTCTCACCTGGGATGTCAGAGTGTCGAAGTCAATTTTGCCGCCGTTTCCGATCGGGATCTGACCCGTCGCGAGGACCAGCAGATCTCCGAAGCTCACGTCCGGAAGAGCAGGAACCTTGTTCAGATCCACATCGACGGGTTCGTCGCGGAGCTCTCCGGTCGGCTTACGCAGCCGCGCGCGGACTTTGCCTTGGCCCGTCAAGCGAAGTGCGACGAGCTCGTCCGAGCCAACAGTGTACGACTTCTTTCCGTTCTTGTCCGTCTCGCCGAACGTTCCCTCCTGCACTAGGGCAACGAACAGAGCATCGGCGAAGTCTACGGGCGCGTCCTTGGCCGGCAGCTTGACCGCGGTCCAGCTGATCACGTCGTTGCCTGCGGCAGTCGCGGATGCCAGCGCCCCCTGCTTCATCCACCCGCCGTGCGCACGCACATCGTCGATCGCCTTTAGCAGCTTCTCTCGGTGATTGGCCAAGGTCATCACGGGGCCTAGCGCGACATTCGCCTTCGCCCTCTCGTCCTCGGCTTCCTCAGGAAACAACTTGTCGAACCGGGCGAGGGAATCGCTGATGCACTGCTTATCACGGCATGCCGCCACTTCCGCGACCGTAGCCTCGACCTTAGGCAGCACGGATGTCTTCACATCGAACGCCTCGAAGCCGACGAAGCAGTAACTGGCTCCGGCTTGAAAAAAGTGTCCTCCGGGAACCTTGAGCGTTGCGACATTCTGGTTCGATGCGGTGCCATCGGTCGTTGCCGGTCGCGCCCACGGAACGAGAGCAAGAGCAGGCCGGTCTCGTAGGTCATCGCCGAGCGGCACACCGGCCGCGTCCTGGTCGCCATCGCTCTTCTTGTTGCCTTGCAGGGATTTCAATTCAAGGAGCGCTCCGAGCTTGTGGCTTCCGGGTCGTAGTTCTCCGAGCTTCCCGTTCTTCAGCTTGACCTGCTCCGCGATAGTCGCGCATCGGTCCTTACCGCTGCCAAAGCCCCAGAAGGCATGGCTGTACTCAAAGAAGAAGCCGAACGCTTTTGAACTCTCTGGTTTCACGGAGAACGTGATGGAGAAAGGATCGCCGAACGGCAACCCGCGGCTCGGCACTCCATCGGACATATCAACGACCACGGGGTCGTCAGCCGCCGCAAGCTGCGGGGAGAGGAACCACGCTGCCACGCCGGCGGATAACGAGATCAGAAATATCTGAGTTCTTCTCATGTGAGTTTGTCCGTATCGTGCACGTCGTCTGATGCTGACGTTTCGCTCAAGCGTCCCCCTTGAGCAATAGGAAATTGTTTATTCGTATGACCAGTAGTTGCTGCCAGCGCATTGCTCGCGCGAAGCCTCAACATCGCGGCGACTGAAGTGTAGCCGCTCGAAATTCACATATTTCAAGTTCTTGGCGTTGCGTCGAGGACCATCCACAAGAGTGCACGCTTCCGCGAATCGATCACGCATTAAGATGCGTTGGGTCGCCCTAAGAGGTGTCGTTGCCAGTAAGGGCGGGCGAGTTTGGTAGGCGCGACTCAACCGATGATCGCGAGAAGCTCGAATGAATCGGTGTGCCATTCCGTCAGCTCGTAACTGCTGCGAAACGGTGCTCGATGAGTCAATTGCTTGCCATCCCGCGCGTCTATTGGTGCCGCCCGAGTCGCGCTCCCGCTTCCAGTGCCCAGAAGAAGCTTTGCTCGGTAGCTGTATCGTCCGCCCGGCGCCATCGAGTCGACTTTAGATGTCTTGCGCAGTCGCTGAGCCGAGGCGCACTAATTTGCCGTTTAGCCTCACGAGTCACGAATGACTATGGCGGCGGTTCGTCGATGTCGTTAAACGAGTGGGACCGCAATGAAAACACTTCGACTCAACAGCAGAGGTGACGCCGTCGAGAAGTGGCAATTTTTTCTCCGCGGAATCGGGTTATACCTGGGCGCTACCGACGGCCGGTTCGGGCAGAACACGGTGTTTGCAACCGAGCAATTTCAGCGTCTGCACGGTTTGAACGATGACGGTATCGTCGGCAACAAGACGCTCGGCGAAGCGATGCGGCTGGGCTTCAGCGTCGTCGACGACGACCCCGCGCTGCCCGACACTTTGGACCCGCCGCCAAAGCCCAATTTGGTACCCCTCGGTCTCGCCGGCAGACAGGCTGCCTTCGGTGTGTATCCTTTCATTTCCTCCGGCACGCCCGGCGACCCCGAAGCAATCACGATCACCTCAGACTGGGTGCAGCAAAATATCGTCAGCGTCGTCATCCCGCAGCTTGTCGGCGTGCTCGTGAATGGGAAGACGCCGAGCAAAGGGCAGGCTCAATTTCATCGCCTCGTCGCGCCGCGGGTCGTCGCTCTGTTCGACGCCTGGGAAAACGCAGGGCTAAGGAACCGCCTCCTCACCTATTCGGGCTCGTTCGTGCAGCGTTTCATTCGCGGCAGCACTACCGTTCTCTCACCGCACGCATTTGGAAGCGCCTTCGACATCAATGCCGAATGGAACGGCTTTGGCGTCACGCCTGCAGCGATCGACGCGAGAGGCTCGGTAAGGGAGCTCGTGCCTATCGCAAACCAACTCGGTTTTTATTGGGGCGGGCATTTTGGCAAACGCGACGGAATGCACTTCGAAGTCGCTACGACTTGAACCGGAGGTAAACAGGATGTCATTGATGTCACTGATGAGCGGATCACGTGGGCCTGACGTACAACGCTGGCAGGTCTTCTTGATTGCCAATGGCTTCCTCACCGGCGTCGCTGACGGTGTCTTCGGCGAAAAGACCGAGACCGCGACGCGCGACTTTCAGACCAAAGGCAAGTTAACCGTCGACGGCAAGGTGGGGCCCAAGACTTACGCCGCTGCGCAAACTCTAGGTCTCGTCGTCCTGCGCCGAATGAGGGATCCCGTCCCGCCCGTCGTCACCGCAAAAGCAGAAGAGATTCTACGTGCTCATTGGCGGGACCCATTTGGAACGGAAATCTCGCTCTCCATCGCCGACCAAAACTACGTCGCGAGAATCGAGCAACACTACCATGAACCCGGCGGCCCAATCAAACCGTGGGGCTATCACGCTGGCGTGTCGATGTTCGTACAAGTAACCGTCGGACCGGGTGAGCCGGTGCACGACGTCTAGAAGAAACTTCAACGCTCGCGTTCTTCCAAGGCACAGATTCCGGCGAGTAAGGCTGGGCTTCGGCCAGCGTGGCCGCCGACCCCGGAGGTTGGTTCGAGCGAAGCGCAGCGCGCCCTCGATCGTCGGGCGCACGCCGGACCTGTCGTCTCAAGTAGCGCGAGCGAGCCCGTCCCGGCAATTTGTCGCGACGAGGCAACGAGAACGCGGACGACAGACGAATTCACCACGCACGGCACTCGAGTCGACCAAGGCGGGGGTTGGTCTTCGTCGCCGTGATACCGGCCTCTTGAACACGGACCACAATCGTGCCGAGGTGAAGTCGCCCGTTCTGTCACTTCAGTGACCATCGGCGTCAGCAGAGCTAGCAAGAATCGGCTGGACCTCGGGATACCAGTCTTCGTCGTGCACAATCTGTATACTTCACGGTGACATATGCTGAGCCTGGGAGCGCCATCTCGCTTGGCGGGGGCGTCACTGATTCCACACGAGGATACCGCCGGCGTCCTGCTGCTAGCACGTGCCCGCTCGACGCGATTGCCTCGCAGGAGTGGCGAGGCTCGATGAGACGGTTTGGAATAGCTCACGCTACGTTCGGGAAACGATTCTGGCCCGGGGCGTATTTCGCGAACCAAGATTTTGATGCGGCTGCGCTTCGATTAGAACAAATACCTAAGTCTGCCGCTCGCTTGACCGTGTAGGTTACACCTCGCAAGGCGACAGCGAAGAGACGCATTGTCGACCCGAGTTCGCTTGGTGGTGCAAGGAGCCAAACACGTATGAGAGAGAAGGTGATCGTGGTCGGTGCCGGAGTAGGTGGCCTCACCGCGGCGCACGAGCTGATCGAGCGCGGCTTCGAGGTGCACGTCTACGAGCGGCGCAGCTTTGCCGGTGGTAAGGCCGCCAGTACGCGCATCGGTGACAAGCGAAAGGGACCCGGCTTGCCTGGCGAGCACGGCTTTCGCTTCTTTCCAAGCTGGTATCGGCACCTCCCGGACACCCTGCGAAAGATCCCGTTTCGCGGGCGACGCGCCTATTATGAGGGGGCGACCGTCTTCGACAACCTCGTGGCCGCCGACGTGAATCTGCTCACTTGGTATGATCGCGATTCGACACCACTCCCCATGCATTTGCCGCGAAACGCTGGCCAGTTACGTGCGCTGACGGAGTTCGCGAAAGGGGTTAAGCGGCTCGGGCTCGCAAATGCCGAAGTGAGCTTCTTCCTCGGCAAGCTCGCAGCCTTTCTCGCAACGCCCGAGGAGCAGCGCGTTGAGAAATTCCAAGGCATTACCTGGTGGGACTACGTTGAAGCCGAGTCGAAGTCGCCAGCTTACCAAAGCCTAATAAGCGCGACTACGCGCACCATGGTGGCGGCGAAGGCGACGGAAGCTTGCGCCTACACGATCGGAAAGCTCGCGGCCCGTACCTTGTTCGACAGCGTCTCTGCTGTTGACCGTGTGTTGAACGGGCCGACCAACGAGGTGTGGATCGAGCCGTGGATTGAGCACCTCAAGAATCGCGGCGTTGTCTTTCACTTCGGGCGCGAATTGGAGTCGATCGCGTTCGACGGACTCGAGCCACGCGTCACGTCGCTCTCCTTCTCGTATCGACTCGCGTCAGATCTTGCGAGGCTGCGGGCGATGCTCGGTCCTTGGATGAGCGACCTTGAGGCGATCAAGAACGGAACTGAGGTTGCGGGCGCCGATACGGGTCCCATCAGCACCGGCGCAGCTGCGGGGGGCACTCAACGGACACTCAGGGGCGCTGCGTTTCGAGCGCGCACTGCGCGCGTCAATGCGGTGGAAAATACGGGCCGCCAACTGATCGACAGCTTGCTCGAAACGCTGGAGGAGTTCCGAAGCCAGGCGAACGGGAAATTCGTCGATGGGCACCCCGTATTGCCCGGCGAGTTGCTCGACAAGGCGAAGTCGGAGGTCGAACAGCTTAGATCCGTGCTCTGCGAATCCGGGAAGACGAACAAGACAAGTTCGATCCCCACGCAGGATGGCGAAGTCGATCGATGCTTCAGCGAGATTAGTCAGGCTTGGAAAGCGTTCGATGTCGCCCCAAAGTACAGCGCTTCGCTCGCTGACTTGGCGATGCGCTTCGGCGCACTCCTCGTGAATGAACAAGCCCCACCATCCGGTGACATGTCAGCGACACCCGAATGCACATTCAGTACGACTGCCATCATAGGCGGCGTGCAGATGCGAGGCAGCGCTGTGCGACAACTCGAGACATTGTTGGCGACGGACGCGCCTGGCGCCACGTACTTCGTGTTTTCTCTGCCGGTTGAGCAGATGGCGTACTACATCAATCGCTCGGCTACGGCTCGCTTGCACGACCCCGAACTCGAACGCATCGTCCGCCTCGCCGACGCGACGGATTGGATGGCCGGAGTGCAGTTCTTTTTGGAAGAGCCGATCAATCTGACACCGGGGCACATCGTCGGGATGGATTCGGAGTGGGGGATCACGGCGATCGAGCAAACGCAGTTCTGGCGTGATATTTCTGTACCCACGCACGTAAAGAGCATTCTTTCCGTCGACGTTGCGGCATGGGATCGCCGAGGGCGCGAAGTTCGCAAAGAAGCCTACAACTGTACAGATCGCGAAATTGCGAAGGAAGTTTGGGCGCAGCTGAAGGCTGGTCTCAATCGCAGCACGCGCCAGCCGATATTGGATGACCGCATGTTGGTGGGCACGGTTCCGGGGCGTGCCGTGACTTTCACACCCGGCTTGAACTTTCATGTCGACGATAGCATCGTTGACGTTTTCGATCGTAAGAAACAGGGTGCCTACGAGCGTGCTCGCAGCGTGCGCTTCAGCGTGGCTGATCCGAGTTTGGCAGCCTACGATCAAACGTCGATACCGAGACTCACAACGCCGTACGTGTTCGGGCCGCGCCTCCGTTACAATGCGGAGCCGCTACTCGTGAATCGCGTGGGCACGCACGCGCTCCGGCCTGATGCCAGGACCAGCATCACTAACCTATTTTTGGCGGCTGATTACGTAAAGACAGAAACGGACCTAGCATGCATGGAAGGAGCGAATGAGGCGGCACGCCGCGCGACGAATGCATTGCTTGATGCTGCCGGATCCAATGCCGAACGTTGCCAGACATGGGACTTCATGAGTGCCAGCAACTGGGGCGAGAGCTTGCTCGCTGCAGCGGGCGTGACGCAAAGCGCCAGTGCGGCCAATGCCGCGCTCAAGGGAGCCAGCGCAATCGCCGACGGCGCGCTCGGCATGGCTGGTCAAGCCGCGAGTATGCTCAAGGGGTTTTGGGAGAAGAAGTGAGATGACTACGCCGTCGTTCAAGACTCGTTACATGTTCTCCGTCAAGGCCGAGCTGGACTCCTATAAGCTCGGCGAAACTCCGGCCGGATCTCGCGTCGACATCGACTACAAGTGCGGAACTGTAAAGACGGATGCGAAGGCTTACTTCCAAAGTTGGAGTGACGAGCTTAGGTCTCTTCAGACGAACGGCGATATCGCGACCAAGGAAGTGCTCGCCAGAGTCAACTTCGACGCGCCGGATCCCTTCCGAAAAGATGACGACACGAAGGACATCGTCGAGTCGTGGCTTCAGCGACTGCGTCGAGCAACCAAGCCGAGCGATCGGCCGAACAACATCGACTGGTTTGGCCTAGAGGGCAATTTGATCTCCGGCAGTGATTGGTTGCTCGTTCGAACGGACGGCGTTGCCGAGATGGACGGGCGCATCACGCTTCAAGAAGAGCAGTGGGACGAAGCAGGCAACCCACAAGGAGGTGGACTCATAAACACTCAGCTATCGTCGGTCGTGGATCTTTACTCTGTGCTCGACAAAGATGGACGGCGGATTCACCGGGGACCGAGGCCGCCGGGTAGCGCGGTCTATGAGGCGTGGAAAAAGAGCAACGTGCCGGCCAAGCTTCGTTTCGCGCTCGCGCTTCGCTTTACGGCGGCGGAAGCATCTCAGCCTTGGGCGGCTGCGGAGTACCGTTCGCTCGGGGGGTTCTGGCGCAACGCAAGTCTGCCGCTCTACGAATACACCGCCAACGTCGAGGCGGACCTGGATGACGGGCTAATCCGCAGCGTCGAGCTGGACATCTGGCGTACGTCCATTCAAGACGGGCCGCTGAAAATTTGGTAGCAAGACTATGGAAAACCACAATTCTAGTGCCTCTCCGCCGTTCAAGGCACCCAGTCATGCTGGCTCCTCGGGTAGGCGTCGCTCGACGTTCCTCGACAAGACCTTGCTCTACTTGTTCAGCTACGACGTCGAGGTGAACATGGACCGCGAGAACGTCGGTTTTGTGTCGGGCGGCGTATTGTTCAACATCAAGGGCCGCGACAACTTGTCGCGCGCCTATCACGTGCTGCGAGAGCGCACCATTCCAGGGTTGGGCGTGCCGGCCGTGAGCGGCGCGATAGTCGGTGGAGGCGACACGGTCTACTGGCGTGACGATGACATGGAGTTCTCGGAGGTGCGGCTCAGCATCGTGACTGACGATGGCGCTACGATTCACGGCTTCTATCCAGTGGTCGTGTACCTCGCACAAGGCGGGTTCCGGCGGCTGGTTAGCGGAAAAGGCAAAATAGGGAAGGAGAGCGAACCGGTCGAAGTGCCCGTCGTAACCACACCGCGCTTCGAGACGACCAACCCCACTTACGCCTGGATCAATGATTTGGCCTGCGTCGGCTATGGACGAGTGCGCATCGTGCGCAGCGAGTTCCGGCGCATCAGCTACGATATCTACGCACTCGTATGACCGCGTTGGATTCGAACCTGACCTGGGGCGAACGCGACGCCCTCTATCCGAAGCATTTCGACTACGTATTCTCGCTCGAGGCCACGTTCTGGCTCATCACGCCTGCCGTGTTCGGCGCCAAGATACCGATCAAGGTACTCACCAGCTCTGAAAACCACTGGGATACTTTTCACGTCCTGGACGAATATTTCATGCGCACACCCAACGGCATCCAACAACAAGTGCCGCGCGCAAAGCTGGCGTTCGGAAACGATGCGATCCTGATCCGAGACGATGGGGCGGTCGCGCTCGACGGCACCTTGGTTTTCGAGACCGATACGCCAGATCGGCTCGCGATGCGTTATTCGGGCGCGCTCAATCTGGTCGGTGGTACGCAGCGCTTGTGCTTGGCACCCGAAGAGGACTCAGCGGGTCCGAAGGGCACCGCGTTCATCGCTTCCACTCAAGACGTTACCAACCCCAAGTATCGTTGGATGGTACAGAACCGCCTGATCGGCGTCGGTCAAGTGACAACGGCTTGGCGAGATGCGCCCTCGGGAAACACGAAGGCTTGGCATCTGAAGTTCGACTACGATATATACATTGCAACCTGAGGTACCGGGGCCTCGGCCTCGCAGTTGTGGGCACCCGATTCCGGCGGCAAGTCCAGACGAGCCAACGCTTGTTGGGCGCGGCACTCCAGCGCTTCGCGCTCGGCTCCGGGGTCGAGTGTGTTTGCGAGCGCCTGACTAAGGCGCGCTTCCTGATGATCGAGCTGCATTTTCGACGCCAGGTCAAGGCCACGTCGCCAGTGTTGGACGGCGCGAGCGAGCCGGCCACGGCGGAGTTCCAACCTGCCTTGTTGAAGTAGAGCTAGCGGCTGCGCGAGTGGGAACGCCCGAGCGGCGCGCGTCAGTCCGGCAACGCTGTCGCGCGAGTGCCGAAGCAAGTTCGCACTCGCGTTGCCGTCTTGCTTGTGGTGCCAATCGATCAACATCAGCCACGTTTCGCTCAGGCGATCGTAGGCGCCGATGCAGTAGGTATAGACGGGCGGCACGCGCCTAGCTAGTTCGGTCGCGGTGGTGGCGACCTCGAATGCGGCTTCGAAGCGGTCGAGGCTAGCGAACGCGTGCGCCGACAAGCCGAGCGTCCATAAGCGGTCGGGATCGTTCAAACTCGGGAGCAACTGGTTCAGCTCTTCGACCAGCTTTGTGACGTCGGAGAGCCTCCCGCGTAGCAAAGTGCACTCTAGTTTCTGATTCAGACTCCAGCAGAGCATTTGCTTGTCGCCGCGAGAGCGTGCGGAGCTCTCGAGTGCGGCATTCCACGGCGCGGCCTTCGACCAATGCCCGGCAAAAACATCGATGCCTGCGCGAACCGCCAAGCACTCTTCTCGGCGCCGATGGAAGCCGATGTTTTCTGCCAGGTGAATGCCACGCTCAATCTGTCTACTCGCAGTGGCAGCCTCGCCGAGGCCCATGTAATAGACCCCCTCCACCAAGCGCAGCAGCGTCTCGGCGGCCGGATCGGGAGCGATGGCGTGAACGCCGTTAGCCTTCTCGAGGTAAGCCCTGGCCCATGCGTGAGCCGGCATGACTCCGCACAACTGAGCTGCGTTCGCATAGGCCGTCGTGAGCTCGGCTCCTGGGCGCGCGCGCTCCCATTGGCTGAGCGAACGAAGGCTACCCACGAAGATATCCAGCGGTTTGCCGGTAAAGTAGGCGGTGCGATGAAAGCGCTCGAAGACTCGGCCCTCCTCGATGAACAGCGCGACTGACGCTGGATCGTCGGACACTTTGGGCGCGGGCATGATGCGACGCATGACTCGCCGCGCGAGTTCCTTTAGCAGGTTCAGCACGGCACCGAACGTATTCGTTGCCATCGGGCGGCCCAGTAGACTCGCCGCACGGCGGAGGTAGAGATCACTCTCCGCGACGCGACCGAGGCTTGCGAGAGCGTCGGCCACGCCGCGCTCCCAGCTCGCACGAGTGAGCGTCGGAGAGCGCTTGGCGAGCGTTGGCTCAAGCTCCAGTGCCTCCGTCAGCAAGCCGATGGCTTCGGCGTCCGCGGAGATGGCGAGCGCGCGTCGACCTCCCTTGTCCAAGTAGTCAAGCGCGCGTTCTGGCTGCCCCCCGCGCCTGAAATGGAATGCAAGCGTGCCAAAGTACTGATTCAGTTGCGAAGTAGCATGATCGAGTAGTGCTTCAAGAGCGCGTCCAGCAGCGGCGTGTAGCGAGAGCTTTCGGTCTGCGTTCAAGTTTTCGTAGATCACTTCGCGGAACTTGTCGTGAGCAAAGCGATAGCGTTCCGTGACCGAGCGCTCAACGACGCCACGTTGCAGCGGAGCGCGAAGGTGATCTTCCACCTCCTCGACCGCGCAACCCAAACATCGAGCCAAAACTCCGGTTTCGAAGTCTCGTCCGAGTACCGCTCCCGCCTCCAAGCAACTGTTGGCTGAAGTATCGAGTCCGCCTACGCGCCGACGTACCAGTTCCTTTAGACGAACCGGAAAGCTCAATTCGGGCGTGTTCTTGGCGGCGCTTACGTCGAATGACCAGGTGCCGTCGGCGAATGCCAATACGCGCTCCGCTAGCGCGACCCGCAAGTATTCGGCGACGAAAAATGGCACACCTTCCGATTCGACGTCCAAGAAGTCGAGTAGGCTTGTTGGTGGTGAGCTCATGCCGAGCATCTGCCCGACCATCACTGTGAGGTGCGATCGGCTCAGGCGTGCCAAACGACGAGAGGTGAGCCCCGGCTGGCTGGTGAGCCGCTCAAGAGCGGCGCTCGGTTCGTCTGTCCGGAACGTGCCGATGATCAGCACTGGGACGCTCTCCAGAAACTCCGGCTTCAAGCTCTCCAGGAACGCGAGCGATAGTTCGTCCGCCCACTGTAGGTCATCCAGCACGAGCAATAAGGGGGACTCCCGCGATAGCGCGCGCAACGCGGTGCGCAGGGCGGCGAGTAGACGTTCGCGGCCAGCTGCGTCCGGCAGCGCCGCCGGAGCACGTGCGTCGCGTAGCTCGGGTAACGCAGCCAGCGCCGGGGAGTAGAGCGCTAAAATGTTCGGAAAATCACCCGGCAGGCGTTTGGCCGCGTCGGCGCCGACTCGCCGACACTCATCTCGCACCAGATTGAACAAGTTAGAGAACGGATGTAAGGCGCGCGTTGCTGCTTCGACGGGCACCCCCGACGGCGACGCTTGTTCACACTCGCCGATCAGAACCCGGACGCCGCGCAACAGCGCATGTTGCGCGACCTCACTGACCAGGAACGTCTTACCGATGCCGCTCTCGCCATGCAGCAGTAACAGCGAACCACGTCCGCCGATGGCCTGATCGACGTGCTCGGCTACGATTTTCTGATCCGCATCGCGTCCGACCAGCCCGGGCCGGTACAGGTGAGCGCGTGGACGCGCGAGGGCAGCTGTCGATTTGGCGCCGCACGCGTCCAAAATGTCCGCTACGCGCATCGCCTCGCCCAGCCGGACCCTCGGATCTTTTGCCAAGAGCGCTAGCAACAGCTCGTCGATGGTCGGTGGCAATCCAGAAACGCGCGACGATGCCCGGACGACAGGCGCATGCAAGTGTTGATCGAGCAGCTCTTCACGTCGCGCCATAAACGGCGGAACACCAACCAAGCTTTCGTAGAGCATGCAGCCGAGCGCGTAGAGATCAGCGCGAGCATCGGGGATCTTGCCGGTGATGACCTCCGGGGACATGTAAGGCAAGGTGCCGCGGCCCCGGCTTGCCAGAGAGAAACTCTCGCGCCCGACCGAGCCACGCGCTTGAACCGCCAGACCGAAATCCATCAGAACGGGTTCGCGCCCGTGACGCAGAAATACGTTCGAGGGTTTCAGATCGCAGTGCACGATGCCCGCGCGATGCACGAAATCCAGCGGTTCGCAAAGTTTTCTGAACAGCGTGAGGACTTCCGACAAGTGACCGGCACCGGCTTCGGGTAAGGCCCCAACTGTCGCTTCTCCCAACCTCGACCGATGCGCTTGCCACCAAATCGCGTTTTGCTTGGCGAGGGTCTGCCCTTCGAGGAGCTCCATGGCGTACCAGGGATCTCCCCGTGTGATGTCGTAGTCCAGGACGGAGACCAGTCCCGGGTGGCTGGCTTCAGCCAAAAATAAGATCTCTCGACGCAGACTCTCGAGCGCACCGCGAGTCGCGGTGCGAACAGTCTTGAGTGCGACCGCCGCGCCGCTTCGCGTATCGCGGGCCCGATACACGACACCCATTCCTCCTCGGCCAAGCTCACGCTCGAGTGTGAACGGGCCCAGCTCCGTTTGGATTTCTGTTGGAATGGGTGGCGCGCCTGAGTCCTCTCTCGGCGTCGGGCTCAGCTCTGGCGTCGCCATCGACTGCAGACGGGACGCTAGCCAGGGGCTGGAAACTCCAGAGCTTTCGGTCAGCCCCGCAGCACCAATAACCAATTGCGTGAGGCATTCAGCGCACTCCGCAAGGTGATCCTGCATTGGCCCCACCTCAGCCTCGGCAAGCTCACCTCGTAGAAATAGTACTAGGGACGCCTGTTCGGGGCAGCTCATCGTTTCCACCTCTGCTTGTGACTATATTCGAATTCTCAAGAAAGTACGAAGGGGCGATGCATAGCCGCCACGTCCCTTGCCTCTAAATGGCAGAGTGATGAGGAGCGCTGATGGAGATTGAAGAGACAGCCACAGTCCAGCATCTGGTTCAGCTCGTTGTGTCTGCTGGGGTGGCTCGCTGGCCGAGCCTTTCGGTCGATCATGCAGCGCTGGCCAGAAACCTTTCGGAAACTGCCTCCCCACTGATCACCTCGCCGACGTTGGCAGCCGAGCGCTATCTAGCATTTGCCTGCGCGGAACGGCTACCGCACGCCATCGAGATTTTTCAGAAGCTGTACGCGCCCGCCATCGACGGCGGCGCACGCAGCGTCGATGCGTCGACAGCATTCGTCGACGAGGTCAGGCAACGCGTTCTGGAGCTGCTGTTCATTGGTGGACCTTCCTCCAGCCCACGAATCGTGCAGTACAAGGGTCAAGGCCCGCTCGGTGCATGGTTGCGGACAATGTCGAAGCGACTGGCGCTCAGGCTTGCCGGTGTCGAACACGCAGAGCGTCTGGTATCCGAAGAGGCCCTGGTGAATGAGCTAGCTGACAGCTGTGATCAGGAACTCGCGCTGCTACGCGCTCACTACAGCGAAGTCTTCCGCAGCGCGTTGGTGGCCGCGCTGCGCGAGATACCAGCGCGGGAGCGCGTGCTGCTCCAGCTGAGCCTAGTTGGGGGCGTCAGCACGGTTCGCATTGGGAAAATGTATCATCTCAACCAGTCGACCATTTCGCGCCAACTGCAGCGCGCTGCAGCGAAGACGTTCGATATCGTCCGGCAAAAGTTGCGCGCTGAGCTGGGCGTTGCAAGTGAAGAATTCGAGTCACTACTGATGATCGTCAGAAGCCATATCGAGATGACACTCTCGTGCTTCGACGAAGGCTCGAGTCTCGAGATCTCGAGCGTCCTCCCTCCGTCCAGCTGAATCCACGCTTCGTTTCCTGGGAGCCTAGCGCACTAGGAGTTTGTCACTGCCGTTACCGACCGCGGCGCTCGAGTCACCGTGTCGCGCCTGCGTGTCTGACACCTCAGTCCGCAACCCATCGTCAACTGGGCTGGTCGCGCGTTCGCGCGCGCCTGCCTACTGCCGGGACTTTTTTCTATGACGACCAACCACATAAGCAGTCTTTTTGCCGCCGACGAAACTGATCTGGGTCGCGTCACACGGGGGCAATCCAGCTATGATGCTCTCGGAACATCGCTCTGGGAGGAACTCGTGGAAGGCCGCGCGATCGCACTGACCGCGGCTCACTCCCCGACTCACTGTGTGCTCGAAGTGGCACGCAATACAACCGCTTGCGTGCGACGCCCCAGCGACCGACGAGCGTTCGATCATCTGCGTCGCATCTTGGTTGGCGAGGCACCGAAGGCAGTGGCGTATGCCAGCAAATGCGGAGCCTCGACTCTGGCTGTTTCCACTGGGGATGCGCTCAACATGTTGGGGTTCAAGCGCGGTATCCTGTATGTTCCGTATCTCTTGGTGCGCGCTGCGCATGTCGCGTCCGGCAGCCAACTCCCAGCCTGTCGCGTCACGTTCGCCGGTGCGCCGTCGCGCTTTCATGTTGGCATCGAGCGACCCGATCTGGAACTCTCTCGCGTGCTTTCGACCTGTGAGTGCGAGGTTGCAGGCTTGATGGTGCAAGGTTACACGAACGACGCTATCGCGTTTCAGCGCGGTGTCTCGGTGCGAACCGTCGCCAATCAGATCTCGTCGCTGTTCGTCAAGCTAGGCAGGTCTGGCCGCGCCCAGTTGCTGTGCGCACTGGTTGAGCACGAGCAGACGGGTCGGTTTGAAAAGCCACAGATGAGTAACGATTCGTCTTCGAAGTCGTATCGAACGTCCAATTTCGAGCCACCCTCGCGAAGCGCGCGTGACCCAGGACGGCTCGTCGGCCATGCGCTCTGAGCGTGAGCCTGCCGATTTCGAGTCAGCCTGCTCGGCGGGTATCGCTTGTCGTGGTCGACACGCTGTTCGACCACGCGGCGCGCGCCCGGAGGCGACATTGCAGAGGACGCCTTAGTCCCATGAAGTCGCTGTCGTTCTTGCGGTGCGCGTACGTTCCTTGTTGGGTCCCAGCGGTCGCGCCCTGCTTGCCTGGCTTGCGATGCGTGCTGCGTCGGGCGGCCGTTAGGCAGTCGCTGCGAACTCCTGAGCGTGAGGAGGTGCGACACGAAGACATGTCGACGGGATCACCAGTCGTGGTGCCGACTGTTCGACATGCTGTCGAGCGGCGGGCGACCTAGCCGGTCCCGGCGTGTCCTTTGCTGTCCAATTTGTCCCAACCGTCGCTGAAGCAAAGTGCGAAAAAATGGCCAAATATCAATAGCTCTGGCTCGAGACAGGGTACTCTTCTTAATCCATTGGCTTCAGGTTCAAGTCCTGAATGACCCACAACAACTAAAAGCCCAAGCCCCCCCGGTTTGGGCTTTCGGCGTTTGTGGGCTGCCCCTCTGCAGCGCGCGTGCACCAGTTCTTGGCGGCGTACGGTCTCGCGTACGGCAGCGCGACCCTGAGACGTCTCCGCACGGCTCGTTGCCGCGGAGCCCGCGTTCGGCGGTGAGGCTTTGGGCGCGACGCGGCGGGAGCTCAGCCTCGCCCACCGCCGATCGCGAGCCCCGCGGCGACGAGCCGTGCGGCGCGGTGCGGGCGCGGTCATGATACGACCCTGCGACGCCCCCTTTCGATGATGAGTAAGTCGACGGTGGTGAGCTCGGTCATGAGCACCTCGCGTGAATTGTCGAGACGACTCTGGCGGAGTAGCCGTAAGAGGTCGACTCAGCTATCTGCAGCGCCATGCAGTCGACCGTTACAAGGACCGGATGATGCGCTGCCCCGCTGCGGCCGCGCGTGCACCAGTTCTTCACGGCGTTCGTTCGCGCGGACGGCAGCGCGACCGTGAAACAGTGGCGAGTTCGTCAGCTCTCGCCCGGTCGATTCGAACCGCTGACTAGACGGCAAGCAGGTCCAAATGAGAGCCGGCCTAACATGCTAAAAGGGTATCCAATGACCTTTGAATGGCCCTCTGTTGGCGCTGGCCTGTTGGCAGTCTGTTTGGCCAGCGTCAGCTCGTGCGGACCTCGCGTGGTGACTGATTCGGCAAGTCCACCTGCCGGCACGGAGGGGGCCGAGTGTCGAGCGGACGGCGGCTGCGATGTGGAGCTGACCTGTCTCAGTGGTCGGTGCGTCAGGCTACCGACACCTGGGAACTCCAGTGGCGGAGCGGATTCGGGAACTGCGGGCACTGATAATGATGGCGGCGAGGGTGGCCAGGCGGGCGGGCCAGCGAACGTGAGCGATGCAGGCGCGAGTGGCAGCGCTGATGGGGGCGATGCGGGGTCTAGCAATGCGAGTTCAGGCGGCTGGAGCGGAGGCACGGGCGGCTGGAGCGGAGGCGCGGGCGGCTGGAGCGGAGGCACGGGCGGCTGGAGCGGAGGCACGGGGGGCATCGGGTCGAGTGGGAGCTCGAGCGGCGGTGCTGGCGGGTGCATCGCAACGCTCGCTGCGCAGGTTCAATTCATCACGCCCTATGTCTCGTTGCCGAACCGCGCAAGCACGCTGATCGTGCGCGGGACGGGGTTCAAGGCAGCACAATCAGTGACGGTAAACATTGGCGGGACCCGAGTTGGACCGCTCGCGCCTGATAGCGACACTCAGATAACGGTTCAAGTGCCCCCTGTGCCGGCAGGCCGCTATCCGGTCAGCATCGAGGGGGGGAGCTGCACCGGGACCGACGCGGAGCTCTTAGTGCAGCCTGTGCCAGTGCTGCAGTATCGCGCGATCAGCGCGCCGAGTAAGCGTGAGAAGCTGATCTGGGATTCGGAGCGGCAGACCTTGTATGCCGTCAACCGCACGGATCAAGAGATCGAGCGCTACCGGTACGCTGAACCGAGTTGGTCCACGCTTGCCCCCTACGTCGTCCCCGCCCTCACTGACATCGCGCTCGCACCGAACGGGCGGAGCCTGATTATCTCCACACGCGGCGCCATCCTCGAAGCTCAACTTGAGCAGGCCACCTTCATGGCGGTGCAGCGCGCAGTGAATCCCGACACGTCCTGCGGTGGCTACTTCAACCAACTCACGATGGCAAACGACGGTAAGGTCTTCGTGGTCTTCGATCTGGCGCAGTGCAGTGGCTTCACGAACTCTTACCTCTACGACATGCGTGATCACTCGTTGCTGAAAAACTCCGGCGGATTTCTGTACAATGGGCTCGCCGGCGGCAGCCTAGACGGAAGCCGAATTTATGCGGGCAGCAACGGCGTATCTCCACCACAAGCAATTAAGATCTTCAATTCTCTCGCTCACGAAATCGTGGATGCCTCGCCTAGCTACAATCTAGGCGCGATCAGCGTGAGTTCGAACGCATCGCGGGTCATCCTGCAGAATGTGGACGTGTATAGTCGAGCGCTGTCCCTCACCGGCCATCTACCCCCGAATGCCCTCGCGCTTGCTTCGCTCGATTCGAGCCGTGCATTCGTGCTCGGGGAGACGGGGGCGGAGTCGCGGCTCATCGTTCGGGACTTGAACGGTGCGCTCGGAGCGGGAGCAGTGTACCCCGTGCTGAAGGCAATCGATCTCGCCGATCCGCCCAGTTCCGCGAGCGGCAGCCCAGGCTCTCTCACCATGAGCAGCCTTCGAGACGATTCCGCGGTGTTCGTTTCTGGCGATCGCAACATCCTGGTCGTGCCCGTCACCGATCCCGTGGGCGGCACCGGAAGCGGCGCGTGTGCAAACCCGATCGACATCGCGTCGAACGCCATCGACTACATGCTTGGGACGACTGACGGTGCGTGCGTGCGCACGAAGGCAACCTTCAACGCGGTGGTGTGCGGGAACTGGGACGGGCGCACGCTCAAGGTCAACGGCGTGACCGCTCAATGCACCGCTACCAAGAGTACATTTGCGCCGGCGATTGACGGCTACAACTACTTCGAGATCGGCGCAGGGCTATATAGTTTCGCCACGATTGCGTGGTTCACCAGTTGACCAAGGCCCGACGCTCCACCGCCCACGAGCTTCTCCGTGACCTGGGCGAATCGGAAGCGTTTGGGCTCATCACGGCTGCCTGGCGTGTCGCCTCCTATCCCTCCGTGTCCTCACCATGACCGACCAGAAACGCCAGAAATGCTGTGTATGAGGTGCCGCTGGGAGCGGGGTGCCTGCCGGCGTCACCTTGCCGCTCGCGATCGCGCGGACTCCGCGCGGACTGCGCGCGGCTTGGGGGGGCGACGCGGCGGGAGCTCAACCTCGCCCACCGCCGATCGCGAGCCCCGCCGCTTCTAAGTCCGCGAGGGCAACGCGGTCACCTATCTCGTGTTTGGCGAGGTCGGATTCAGCTCGCCGCGCAGACGCTGGAGTCATGCAAGCGAAAGGGAGGAAGAGCACTTGCGATGGCTCGACCCACCGTCCCAGCGCCAGCTGCGCTTTCCCGACCGGTCAAGCCACGTCCAGGTACTGGCGCGCCGAACACGGCGCTTACGGGGGGCTTAGCGTCAGCGCGCCGTTCCGGGACATTCTCTGATCCCGGTAAGTCGCCCATCACGGGATGCTGCCGAATCCGAGCAGCTTGTCCATGCGGCCGAGGACATAGGAGAAGCCTTCCACCTTGGGGCTGTGGTTGCCTTCGATCGTGTAGAGCTGGCCGTCCTTCACGTGGTGCACAAAACCGACGTGCCCCTGCCAGGCGTCGAAGCGGACACGCCACCAGAAAACGAGATCGCCCGGTTTCGGTTCGTAAGCAGTTTCCGGAGCCTTGCCCCAGCCTTTCGTCGTGAAGTCCGCGAGGATGGCGCGCGCGCCCGCCGAGTACTTGAACGGCATGGCAACACCAGTGCGGGCACTCGCCTGTTGAGCGCACCAGCTAACGAACGAGGCGCACCACGAGCTGCCTTCGGGCACGCCCGCGGGGAGATACTTCTTTACGAACGGGCCGCGATTGTCGCCGCCGATTTCGCCTGCGCCCGCCTTTAGCTCGTCGATGGCAACTTGGAGCGTGGCCCGCCCCAGCGCGCTACCGCCGAACGAGGCTTCCGGTAGGCGCGTGAAATCTACCGAGGCGATTGTCTGCGCGAAGGGCTTGGAATTGCGCAGGCTCCACCAAGTGAGAGGGCCGACCGTTCCGTCGACGACGAGCGGCGCGCCATTGGAGTCCAGATTTTGAGACTGGAACGCGCGAACGGCGGCGGAAGTGTTCGCGTTGAAATCACCGTCTACGCCGACTGGGTAGCCGCGTTCCACGAGCTTACGCTGCAGCGCTTCTACGTCTGATCCCGTGTCACCCTCTCGAAGTGTCTTCATCACCAACGCCTCCCAACACCAGCATAGCCTACATTCGTTTGCGGTTCGAGCGTTCGGACTCTTCGCGGCCGTACGGATCGAACTAATGACTATTTGCGTTTGCGCACTGAAGCCATAGCGTAAGCGGCAGCCATCAATCGTATCTGCGCTCACCGACGCCGAGCGCGCGGCCACCGTTGATGCACAGTTGGAGCGAGCGCTGATGACTCTTGTTCAAATAGTTTCAATTGCGAACGCCAATGCGTGGCAGGCCGCAAAGGCCGAAGAAGCGCGCAAGCTGATCGAAGCCGGCATCAACTCCAAGAAATTTCAATCTGCCGTGCTGGGGGCAAGATTTTTAGACGTCAGCTTCGAGAACCCAGACGGGACGGTCTTGTCCGGGCTGAGCAATCAACAGGTTCTGGATCTAATCTTATTTGGTACCGAGCGAGGGACTCGCGCCGACTACATCATTCAATTGCACCTCGTTCTGTACAGCAAGCTGTGGAGTAGCGCTCTTGGGTGGACGGATGAGCACGGGCATATTCACACGCATCACAAGTTTTTCAATCGTGCAGATCCGATTGAAATCGCTGGTCACTGGCTTCATGAATGGACGCACGCGGCGGGGTTTCGTCACGATTACGGCAGAACTGCGCGTCGCGACTGGTCCGTGCCCTACTTGATCGGCGAGCTTCTGCTCGACAGTGTCACGCCTACTGTTCAGAGCGCCGCGACGTCAGTGTGAATTATCGAGGGAGTGCTTCCCGGGACGCGCCTGCTGAATCGCGCCGGTAGCAATATTCAACCAAGGCAGGACCAACGATGGCAATCTTGTCACAAGCCGAAGCCGATGCCGTGCGGAGCGCGCTCCGCAGCGCGTTCCCGGACGCAAGCATTCAAGCCCCTGGGGTGGAGTTAGCGGATGCCGTTGCGATCGCTGCTCATTTAACCAGCACGCCGTTCGCTGGGGTGGACCTGAACCAACATGCCGTTGCGCTAGAATCAACGGCAGCAACGCTCAACCTGACAACTCACGCGACGGCAACCGGCCAGCGCGAGGTGCGCGCGCCCGCCGCCGCCGCAGGCGGGCATCGCTACTATCGGGTGGCTGCCACTCATGATCGTGAGAAGCCTGACTTCACTCCGTTTACCGGTCACTTGGGCATGGCGCGCGTCACGCTTCCAGCAACGGGTGCCGCGTGGTCTCAACATACGGCGATCGGGGAGGTTCTGCCCGGGGACCACTTGATGGCGAACTTGGACGAAGTGCGTGCGAAATACGCGGGCATCATGGGGTCCATCGCGCGCGTCGACCTGATTACTCCGCCTCGCTTCTTGGGCGTACGCTTCGCCGCCGTTTCCGTGTACTTGGGCTATCGCGCGGGAGACGCGGTCCCTTCCTTCTACGTGCTGGAAGCGGGCACAGCCACGGGCGACGCCAAGGTCTTGTACGAGTCGACCAGCTTGGGGGCCACCCTGCTCGAGTTCACCAGCTACGAACCAACGCCGTTTTCCAGGCCGACCCATTTGTACACCGCGCATTTGGACCTTGCGGGGGATTCGCCTTCCTTACTGCGCATCACCGCCCACAAGGATCAGGCATCCACGCCGTATATCCGCCTTAGCGTCGATTTCAACGAGACCTCGAACCCGGTACCCATCTGGCCCGCCATGCACATCCTGCAGGCCGCTCTGATCGTTTTGCACCGGAAGCTGAATGGAGTTACCAAGCCATGAACCTTTCGACGTTTATCGGAGCCATTGCGCTCTTGGTCGTGGTCACTGGTTGCCACCCTGCGGACGTATGCCGAGGCAAGACGGCAGCGGACGCAGCGGAGTGTTGCGGCAAACGGGACCCCGCCGAGAACAATTGTCAGGCGTGCGCATCACAGCCGATGTGCGGGTGGTGCGACTCGCCGGTCGCAGGAGAACCGCGGTGCATGAGTCCCGAGATAGGGGAGAAAGAGTGTAAGAAGCCGGTCATAACGACCACTGCTGACTGCCCGGGTCCCCCTGTCATGCCACCAGGCGGAGTTGGTGGCGGGCCTCCCGCGAGCGCTTCTGCGGGAGAGAAATGACGTCCAAACCTAACTGAGAGAACCTCTAAGATGCTCGACTCGACTCTGCTGGTTCCCGGGACATCGGGGTGCAAACTACTTGCGAACGGCGCCGACATTGGCTGGCCAACCGAGCTCATGGGGGAGGCGTGGCTCGCGGGGGCGACGGGCATCTCCGTGGAGTTCGAGAAGCTTGGCCTGAGCTTCTCGACGCAACAGCTCACCGAGTTGTTGAGCATGGAGTTCGCTGCGGGTTCGACGGTGCCTACCAAGACATCGCTCGCTGCCGGCAAGTCCATTGCTCCGGGCGATATTTTGCGGGCTGCCTACAATCAATTCCTCGACTTTCAGGTGTTCAGCTACGATTGGCGCAGCGACCTGCGGCACACTGGTCAGCTGCTACTCGACCGTCTCAAGAACAGACCCGCGGGCAGCAAATGGCGGATCGTCGCGCACTCGCAGGGGGGGCTGGCGGTCGTCGTCGCGAGTAAGTTGTATGCCGCTGAGCACGGCGGGAGCGACACGGCGTTCGCCGATCTGGTGAGCCATGTGGCATTCATCGCGACGCCGTTTCACGGCACCATCAATGCGGCGCGAGCGCTGCTCGTCGCCGACAATTTGACTCCGCCATTTGCTGCGGCGTTCAAGAAGATTGTCCGCACCTGGCCGGCGATCCATCAAATGCTGCCGGTTTGGCCTGGGTGCGTGCGTACGACGACGCCTCGGAACGACACGCCGCAGTTCAATCTGACCTATGAGGTACCTTGGGCCGGTCTTTCGGTGTCCAGCGACATGCTCAAGCGGGCTCGGGATACGCGCGCTCAGTTCTTGAGGAATCCGTTTTCGTGCCTGCTCAATGTCAAGGTTCTCGCCTATTTTTCTGAAGCTTGGAATACGGCGAACCACCTACTGCTCGACGGCGCGACCCTCAAGATCGCGCCCGACGCGGATGGAGAACGTGGTGACACGCTCGTCCCAGCACAAACCATCCGAACGATGTCCCACCAGATCGAACTCGATCGGTTCTTCATGCTCGGTCGCGACCACCAGACAATGCCGCACTTCATGCTTTCAATCGACAACGTTGTCGCGCCTCACGTGAAGGCTTTTCTGAACACATGAGCCGCGCGCTCCTGTGGCTCGCCGCGGCGATCGCACTTCTCACCTCTCGAGTGGCGTCTGCAGCTGACGAGCAGCGCGCCGACTGCAAGTACAACGACCGCGTCAACGCGTGCATGCCGTACGGTTGCGTGCCCGCTCCGGAACTCGGCTCGGACCCAGATCCGGATCTGATCCGGGCCGCGCCAGGCTTTTGTGGGCTTTGTCGAAAGGGCCACGACGAGGATTGCGCCGGAGCTCATTGCCGCGATGATGGGACGTGTTCTGTATGGCCGGACGCACCGCCACCGCCACCGGTGTGGCCACACTTCAGTCTGCTCGTGGGTGATGCCTCGTTAGGCTTCCAGAAGAACAAGGACGTCCAACCGATTGTGGGTGTTGGCTACGTCTTCCAGGGGGCATTCGTGTCCGTCAAGCCGACGAAGGAGATCGGTGGTGGCCCGTACGTCGCCGAGAATCTGCCATGGCTCTACTGGAACGTCGGCGCGACGGGGGCCTTCGCTGGCGAGAGTCAGAACGTTTTCCTCGATCTCGGTTTGACGGCCTACTATCCAGGGTTTCCGCTCGCGATCACCACCATCGGCACAGGCGTTTTGTATCAGCGTGAGGGGGCCGCCATCTGGAAGTTCGGCAACACCTTGCAAAACCAAGATCGCTTGGGGCCCGAACTCACGATCGGTTTCTTGCAGAACCTGTTCGTTCGCGGAGCGTGGCTCCTGCCGCTCCGTGGCGACGAAGGCGCGAGCCAGTTCGTCCTGTCCGTGCTCTACATGCGAGACTTGGCCGGCGATTTGGTGCCCGATCGATTCCAGAAGTATCTGCCGGACGCGTTCCGCTGAAGTGAGACTCGCCGCCGCCAAATGTCAGCGCGTCCTCACTATGCACCGGCGCTGCATGGTTCCCGATCAAGCCGAGTCGGCAAAAAGCCAACGGGTTAGTGGGTACAGCCTCGCGCTCCTGACACGACGTCGCGAACGCAGTATTTGTTCCAGTACCCGGGGCGACGCCGTCCGTGCGCAACAGCGCGCACATACACCTGATCTCCAAGCGCGTCATCGGTCCGCGCAGGAGACTCATCGCATAGCGCGGCTGCACCAAGATCGGCGGACTCTTCACACGCGCGTTCCTCACGACGAACCAGCGCGGAGCCAGCCGCATCAACGTCGCCCGATGAACCACAGCCCCGCATTGCTCAGCGCCCGATAGTCCAAGTCCATCGGGTTCTGAGTCGCGACCACGACGCCGACGCCGAATGCTCGGGCCTGCCAGGCCGGTTTTCCCGCCGCGCGGCGCTTGAGCTAGGATGAGTGCGGCGCCCTAGCTTGAGCGCCGTTACGCGCGCGAACTAGCATGAGTCAAATCGAAGAAGCCCGACCGCAGCCTGTTGCGAGGCGCTTTGCGAGTATCGCCACAGCTGCGGTATTGCTCGGACTGTCTGGGATATTCTCGGGCACACAGGTGGCTTGTGTGCTCGACCACTATAGCTGTCAGGGTAAAGACACCACCAAGACTTGCGCTTCCCACACGCCGGAGGCCTGCCAGATGGACTCGGCATGTACGTGGCGCGTTGGATGCGCCTCTGCTTGCCAGCACGCTACGACCATTGCGGAGTGCTCGGCTATTGGCTCTTGTGGTGTCGTTCAGGCCCGGTGCTACGGCGCCGGCTGCACAATCGCTGGCGCGTACATCACAACCGAACAGGAATGCAGCGCCACCGCTTGCAATCGGGAGCCTTGATGCTGGGACGCACCAAATTCGGAGTGCTCGCCTAGCCTCGACGAAACCGAATGCACGCGGCGCAATTGTGAGTGGAAAAAAGAGGATGCTAGCCTTTGAGTGGAATGACAGAGCGAGTTCGCTCTGATCGAGCGACACCCTAGCGAGGAGGCAACGAAGGTCGTCGTGGGTGAGTCTCGTGATGTAGCCAGCGCCGGATTGATGGCATCTTGGTTAGGGCCCGCGGAACGGCTAAGTCGCTCGCTCTCGCGGCGATATCGACAGCCCTGCGAGAAGTGGAGCGTAGGCGGGGAGCTGCCGGGATACGAACTCGGTGAAGAGCCGCACGCGCTCCGTCTTCCGTGTCTCCCCGTGCGTAAGAAGCCAGAGCGTTGCGTGTGCTTTCAGATCCACGCCCGGCACCCTCGCCAGCAGGCGATCGGCATCTCCAACGAAACACGGCAGTTTGGTCATACCGATCCCTTGCCTAGCCGCAGCGATCTGCGCCTCGGCATCTGGCGTCCTGAACGGAACTCCCGTCGCACGAACCTCGCCCTCGTCGGCCCAGCTCGGAACTCCCTGACCGTCGATGACGATGGGCCGCATGGAATCCAGCGCGCCGGCACGCCACGCCTCCAGTCGATCGAGGGACATATAAATGGCTGAGAACAGCTTCGGCCCCTTGAGGGCATGAAGATTGAGCGGCAGGGTCTTACGATCGGAGACAATGCGGATCGCGACGTCCGCCTCTCGGTTGGTCAGATTCACCACCTCGCCGGTCGACACGACCTCCATCTCGATGTCCGGATACGCACGCGCAAAATCCGCGAGATCCGGCATGAGCAGGTGTGTCGCAAGGAACGGAGGCAGCGTCACCCGCAGCAGCCCACGCACGCTGCGGTCGCGCCCGAAGACGCGCGTCTCTAGCTGGTGCGATGACGCTTCCATCTGCTCGGCGAGCTCGAGGACCTCCTCGCCCGCTGCCGTCAAGGAGTAGCCCGAAGGTAGCTTTTCGAACATCTGTGTCCCGAGACGTTCCTCGAGCTGGGCGATGCGTCGCAGCACGGTCGAATGATTGACCTCTAGGCGCCCAGCGGCCGCTCGTACGGAGCCGCCGCGCGCGACGGCTAGAAAATAGCGAACGTCATCCCAGTCAATCATGGTGCATTTCCGCGCCGTCAACTTCGACGTCCGAAGCGCCATTCATAACACGCCAGAGCCAAAGCGCGCGCCTTCTGCGTTGGTCAGAGCGTTGAGCTGGTGCGTTTTCGCACCACGGATGTGCGCAATTCGCCACTCACCGCGCCCCTCCGGCAAGCCCATGTTTGCACCGTTGGGCGGCGCGCGGCGTCGCCCACGCTTGGGCAAGACGCCCAACTGAGCAAAGCGCCGACACTCACTGAAGGAAGCAAAATGAACCAATCTCTCAAGGGAAAAACTGCTCTGGTCACCGGGGCATCGCGGGGCATTGGCCGCGCCATCGCCGAACGACTTGCAAAGGATGGCGCGACGGTCGCGCTGACCTACAACGCCGGTAAATCCGAGGCTGAAGAGGCGGTCGCGGCGATCGAGAAAGCGGGAGGCAGCGCGTTCGCGATCCATGCAAACCTCGTCGATCCGGCAGCGGTCCCGGCCTTGTTCGAAAGACTCGACGCCGAGCTCACCCGGCGCAACGGAAGCAAAGCCCTCGACATTCTGGTCAACAACGCCGGCAATGCCGGCTGGGTTGGCTTCAAAGACGCGACGCCCGAAAGTTGGGACACCCTGATGGCGGTCTACGCCCGCGCGCCCTTCTTCATCATTCAGGCCGCTCTGGATCGCCTCGCCAATGGCGCGAGCATCATCAACATCTCGTCCGCCGCCGCCACGAAGCCCGTGACCGCCGCGCCCATCTACTCGATGGCCAAAGCGGCCATCAACACCCTCACCCAAGTGGTGGCGGCGGAGCTGGGGCCGCGCGGAATCACCGCGAACGCCGTAGCGCCGGGCCCCACGCGGACCGACGCGAACGCCGACCACCGACAGAACCCCGAATTCGTAAAAGCATTCGAGTCCCAAACCGCGCTGGGACGCTTTGGCGAGCCCTCGGAAATCGCATCGGTGGTGGCGTTCTTGGCTTCCGCTGAGGGCCATTGGGTGACCGGACAGACGATCGAGGCAAGCGGCGGCTACAAGCTCTGACCGCAACGGAGAACGACGGAAAACAACGGAAAACAAAGGAGAACACAAGATGAGCTACGCAATCATCGGCTTCGGCAGCCAACGCGGCGTCACCGTGGTGGATGTGAGTCGTCGCAAGCTTCGAGGCCACCTCCTTGCTGGAAGCGGACTATTTGGCACCCACTGGCGGCACATTGCTCGGCGACCAACTGCTCCTGCAACGCATTCGCTTTGTGGACTCCAAACCAGCTGGCCTGAGCGCCGAGCTTTATTCGCTGGGAGACGCAGGCGCAACACTCGAAGATAGCTGGACGTATCGCGACCTCGCACGCATGGGCAATCGTCGAGATTGGCAACCCCCACCCCCCGTCTCCGCAGGAAGAGTCGCGATACTCGGCCCCACGCGCCGCGTCGTGTTTGCGGAGCACAACGAGCTGAGCGAATGGCGAGGAATTGCGCAGGGCGAGTTGGATCGCGTGTTGCCGGGGGCTCCCGGGCACGCGCTCATCCTGGGCTCCGAGTCGAGCCACGCGCTCGACCTGACCGATCCCACGCAGCCTCGCTTCGAATCCGGAGGCCTCTTGGAGCCCGGCGCAACCTCGCTCCGCAAAGTCAGCCTGCCCACGGATCACAGCGCGTGGCCAACCTCACTGAACGTCAACGAAAGCTTCAGCGGCAACCCAGGCGCCGATGTGGAGTTCACTCAGTTCACTTCCGACGGCAGCCACCCGCTTGCTCCGAGCAGCTCGTTTCGCGCGCCGCTCGGCAATCAGCAAGTGGTCTCGAACGGACTGCTCTTTACCCTGGATGCGGGAGCGGACGAGGCACTCACCCTTCGAACGTTCGCGTTGCCACGCACGAAGGCCAACCCGAGCCGCACGCTCACCGCTCTCTCGAGCGTGGTCCTACCGGGCGTCGCGGCATCGTCAGCCCGCAGCTTCCAGATCGCGGTCGACGCTCAGGCGCACCACCTCGCTGTCTACCTTTCGGGTGATGCGCCGTCGTTACAATGGTTTTCGCGCACCGGGCGCGAGTGGGCGTTCGCGGGCAGCGTGCCTTTGCCGAATGGCTCCGACCTGAGTCTGCTCGTTCGCGGACGGCGCGCCCTCGTCGTCACGCCGATTCTAGGCATCGGCGGAGAAGGCAGTCAGATCGACCTAGTTGGACTCGACGACGCCGGGCACCTTACCGTCCAAGCGTCTCGGCACTTGCTCTCGGAAGAAGCGTACGCTCAACGCGCTCCCGGCTTCGATGGTGAACAAGCCTACGTCTCGTCCCTCGTTGCCGATCCCACTTACGGTGTGCCGGCCCCACAGGTCCAAGCGCTCGCGCTGAACGACCTGCACACCCTCGCCACCTACGCGGTCTCTCGGTTGCCGAGCAGCATGGCCACCGTCAACTCCGTCTTGGTATTTGGCGCGAGGGATGCAGTCTTCACCGTCACGCCCGCGTGCGGCACGTCGCCGTAGAACGGGCGTGAATGGGACCAGCGCTCCTCGCCGCGTGAGGGTGCTGCTGCCCTGTGCCGGCGTTCGCCTGGATGGAACGCTCGATGTTCTGCCGAGGGCGGCACGAATTTCGAATATTCAACGGTGGTTCTCCAAGACTTCGTTCAAGACGTTCCGGCTTGGATGGCGTTGATCCGACAGGATGCGCGCTACGATCAGCTGACGGTCATTGGGCATTCGGAACGCGGCCTCGTGAGCATCCCCGTCAGCTGGGCGGAGCGCAGATCGATCCGGATGGACACTGCGCGTCCCCCGAGCAACCACATTGATGAGTCACCGAATCACAGACTCCTTGGCAGTCCGAGTTCTTGGTGCAGGGCCTGATCAGTCCTGGCAATGCTCCACAAAACTTATCCCCGTCGTCATCCGTGGTCGCGCAGAGGGCTGTCCCTCTGCTGCAGTCAGAGCCTTGCTGGCAAAGCTCGATGCACCGAGGGAAGCCCGCTACCGCGCGACAGATGCTCTTCGGCCCGTTCTCCGCGATACATTCCGCGTCGGCAGTGCAACCGAGGGAGACGCAATGCCGATCCTGACAGTCGAGGTTCTTGGGATATGAGCAGTCGGTGCAGCAATCCGCCTTCGTTGCACAGTACGGCTGGCACAAGCCATTGTTCGGCGACGTCCCGCCACCACCCTGGGCTGCTCCGGCCATGCCCGCGGTTGTCGGGCCGCCTGCAGAGCCCGCGCTCGAAGGGGACCTGCCGCGTCCGAATCACCGCTGGTCCCCGCGATGCCCGCGTTCGCCCCGGCGCTCGCTGCATCTAACCGCTCTTTGCCGCCGCACCCGGCGATCGCCAACGCCCCCCAGCCCAGCCCAAAGATTATCGTCCTCATCCTCATTGCTTGCGAAACGTACCATCGGTCGAGCTCACGCGCCTGGTGCCCGCCTGAATAAAGGACGATGCCTCGCCATGATGCACTCGGGTCACTTCAGCTATTGCGATCGCCAAGCCAACGGAATGAGTCCTTAGCGACATGAACGAACTTCGTTATACGCAGTCAATTTTTGCCAACCCGGTCGCAGCTGCCGCAGCGGTGCTGGCGACCTTCGCCACCGCGCTCGGTGCGTGCAGTAGCTCAGCGACGGACGACCAAGGGCCGAGCCTCGAATCGACGAGCGGCGCGGCAACGCAGCCGGTGGCCACTCGGGTGCGTCGCCGGCGCAGGCGGCTGGGTGAGTGGCGCAGGTCTCGGTGGCAGTAGGCGCTTTCCTGGGCACTAAGGGCAGTGCTCAAGCGTGCACGAACGCCTACGAGCAATCGCCAAGCAGGGGCCGATGACCTGCTTTTTCCCGAGCAACGCGACGATCGGGGTATGCAAACAGTTCCCCACGGCAAGGCCGGAAGTGCATGCTTGGGCACCTGCCCAGCAGATACCGACTGTTCTTCCGTTACAGCCGGAGCTGCCGATTACGAATATTACGCTCTGCTTCGAGAGTGACCACCTGTACTGCGATACTTCGAGCGGTAGCCCCGGGTGCAAATCCCTGCTCACGGCCGGTGACGATTGCACGACCGATGCGGCCTGCGGGGGAGCACGAATCTTTGCAATGCCAAGTGTCGAGCCGGCGTCGTACTGACAGCGACACTCACCCAAAACGGTGCGGGCAATTAGAATCTCTGCATTGGCCGCAACTTGCTGCCAGGCGCCGCTCTTGAAGAGCTGAATGACAGTGTTGGCGTCAAGGAGAAGGAAGCTCGAGACCCAGAAGCCAGCCCCCACACTTTTAGTTTACCGGCACGGAAACGCCCACCAAGGAGGGCCGAGCCCGTGCTCCTCCACTGCGGCCCGCCGCTCCACGACATCCTTCACCCCACGAGCAGCCCTGATCTCCAAGCGCGTCATCGGCCCGCGCATGAGACTCATCGCATAGCGCGGCTGCACCAAGATCGGCGGACCCTTCGCATGCGCGTTCCTCACCACGAACCAACGCGGAGCCAGCCGCGTCAGCGTCGACCCCAAGTCCTCGTCCGCCGCCCCCAGCGCGCCCTCGAGCCCATCGATCACCCGCGCGCGGTCCGCGTCCGTCTGTGACCGCCCAATGAACCACAGCCCCGCGTTGCTCAGCGCGCGATAGTCCAGGTCCATCGGATTCTGAGTCGCGACCACGACGCCCACGCCGAACGCTCGGGCCTGCTTCATCAGCGCGACGAAGGGGCGCTTGGTGGGGGGATTGGCGGGGTGGTGCGGGGTGGGGTGCGGCTGGAGGAAGCCGTACACTTCGTCGAAGACGAGCAGGGCGCACCGGCTCCCGGCATGCAAATCTGTCAGTTTGCTAGGATTTCAAGACGAATACTGTCAGGTGTCAGTCAATGCTAGATTGAGCCGTATGCAGGCGCTCAAGGCTCGTGTGGAAAACGGTCGACTCAAGCTCGACGAGCCGACAGATTTGCCCGAGGGGCAGCTCATCGAGCTTGTACCGCTGGACGAGGTGTTTATGAACGGCGGCGACGACCTCGACGACGCGGAGCGTGCCGAGCTGCACGAATCGATTCGCGAAGGGATCGAAGATATGGACGCGGGGCGCACCGTTGATGCAAAGACCGCCATCGCTGAGTTACGCTCGCGGTTGTGAAGGTCGAGCTCTCTGACCGAGCGCTGCGGGAGATGCAGCGCATCGACCTCTCTTGGCGAGCGCGGGCTTCTTCACCCGATGCTTTCCTAGATGAGCTAGAAAAGCTCGTTGAATGGATCGAATCGACGGGCGTCATCGGGCCGGTCTACGGTGCAAAGGCAAAACGCCGAGTGCATCGTTTACTGCTCGAAAAGAGCGGGTACCACCTGTACCTCGCCCGCAAGTCCGAAGACCTGATCGTCGTCGTTTCGATCTGGAGTGCCCGCCGAAGGCGCGGCCCGACGCTCTAGCGTCTTCTGTCTAGCTGCCCAGAAAGCACGCAGCCAAATTCGGAAACGTGCCCGCCTTGCTGCAAGCCTTTCGGCACCTCGTCGCTGAGGCGTTTTGCATTTATACTCGCGGCCACGCGGTGCACATCGACACCGCATCGGCGCTCGATGGGGCTTCGCGCCGCGCTTACTTGTTACGACGCACGTGCGATGACGTGATCAGGGGAGCGAGCGCGCGAGCAGTTTGAGGGGATAGCCCAAGCGCGAAGCTGCTTTCCCGGCATGGACGGAGATTGGGCCGTTTCAGCGTCAATGATGTAGGGGCGCCCGAAAGGGAGCGAGCCGCGACAGGGAGTCGGCCACAAAATAGGTGACGAGAGGCGACTGATTGGTCGTCGGAGCCTCTCGTCGTGCTCAATCGCAATGCGCAGACAGAGCGGTGAAGGCCGCTCGACGCGCAAGTTTCGACGGAGCCGCACACGCAGCGTGAGGGTGGTCGCCACATCCGCACCTCAGCGTCGAGACCCACCCGTGTTGTGTCGTTTGATCGGCACTCGAGGAAAGGCATCAACGACCTGCGCGGTGTCGCGCACCCCAAAGGAGGTTTCCGATGTCTGCCCTGGTCCCTCAAGATCGCTGGTCGACGTCAACTGGCTGATGCCGGCATGAGTAGTTGTTCGGGTCCGCTTGCCGGGCTTGTCGCCTATGTGCTCAGTCGGAATAGCGCGCGCGCGGGCGCGCGGGTTCGATCGAGCAAAGTGGCCTGCAAATCGCCGAGACGGCGCGGCCCAAGCTGAAGACCCTGGATAAAGACGTCAAGGAGTCAGCACTCAATCGTGCTCGGTCCACCGAGGCCCGTTGCGCGCTTGAGTTCTCGCACCCGCCACTCCAAATTTTCGAGGTGTGCAAACGAGAGGTCCTTCTCGTCGGGCAGGGCGGGATTAGTCGCGCGGCGTTGGCGAACTTCGCGAGCAGTCCGGTAGAGCTTCAGCTCTGCGTCGACGGCCTCGTTGTCATCGATCTTGAAGACGTCTAGTGCACGCACATAGTAATCGAGCAGTCGCAACCGATTGTACCAATCTTGGGGCGAGGCAGTGATCCCCTCACGCCACAGCGTCTTCAGGAGCAGCGCAGATTGCATCCGGACGCGAGCGGCCAATGGGCGGTGCTTGCGACCGACGAAGTTTGGCCTTACCGAAAGCGTTAGCAATTGCATCGCTCTTAGGCGACTCCACCAGAGTGACGAGTGGGTTTGGCCGCCGAGTAAGGCTTCAGCTCGCTCGAAGCAACCCCAAGCATCTCCGCTGCGAGCTGCCACGACTCGATATAGCCCATCTAGCAGCACCGAGTGAGTCAAGACAGGCTCTTTGTCGAGGATGGCCAGCACCTGCGGTTGTAACCAAGTCCAAAGGGCCGGCGCTCGTTCGTCGTCCGAGAACGCCCGGGCTATCGCCGCTTGCACGAGCTGGGTGCAATCATTCAGGTCTTGAACCGCGGAAGACGGTTTGGAGGGAAGCAAGCGCGCCACGTCTTGCACGCGCAGAGCTTCGAGTAAGTACGCTTCACCGCGCCGCAGCTCGAGAATGCCGATGCGCGCCTGAGACTCCGGTTGGCCGTTGTCCGTGAGGATCGCCTCGGCGTGGTTGAGGCGTCGGTGTGCCTCGTAGAACCGGCCCAGCCGCGCCAAGGCGATGCCGTAGAGTCCGAGGGTCTTCGAGACTTCGAAGTTGATGAAGGTGTCGATCCCCGGGGCAATCCAGCTCGAAGCATCGACGACGGCGTTGGCGAACAGACAGACCCTAAGCCAGGCGTTACGCACGCTCTCCGGATTGAGCAGGCGGCGCTTCTTCGCCGGTACGCGCTGCTCGTCTAATCGCGTGCTCGCTAGTGGCCGTTCGGTCGTGCGACGTACTTCTTCGCCACCATCTGCTGCTGCCGCAGTGTCCTCGTAGATTTCCTTGGCCTCGACCAGCGGCGTACCGTGCTCACAACGCTTGGCACGACAGACCAGGAGATAGGTCCACTCGACGAGCTCTTGGAAGATCATCGCTGCCTGAGCGGGGTTGTCGTGAAGTTGACCGCGAAGTGTCCGCAGCCCTGCGACCCACTGCGCATCCCATCCTTCTTTGCCGGCGGTAGCGATCTTGGTGCGAATGCAATCATCTAGGGTTCTCAACAGATCAACTACTCTCCGATCAGGCGGCATATCGTCGGAAGAGTCCGGCTTTCGTTGCCACCAGTCGTCATCCACAGAATCCAAGTCGCCGGCTTCCGGGGGCGGTGGAGGGAGGGACGCCGAAGCTGCAGCGCGTGGGCGCGGTGTCGCAGTGTCGACGGGGGGGCGTCGGTCGCTGCGCTCCGCAATCGATGCTTGTCGCGGAGGGACGCCTTGCAAGCTCAAGAACGAGAAAATCGGCGGACGAGCCGATGCCAATCGCGACAACTGGACGAGTTCAGCGGAGAGCAGCTCCAGGGTCTGCCAGTCAGTGTCGTTGATTTCTTCGAACGGGCTCGTGTCATCCTCCTGCCTGTTCCTGATGTTCACCTCGTGCCAGCTGAGTTCGATCTGCTTCCTCAACCCATCCGGCGAAAAATCGTGCCCTGAATCGTGGCTGTTGGGCGCTCGGCTGAACCAGCTGGCGAGCTGGCCCTGGCCGAACCACAGGCGTAGCGGGGCATCTCCGCGCCGCAAAGTCTTCACTAGCTGGTGGAGGCCTCGCCGCCATAGCGCTTTGCGGCTGCTCCGTGCGTCCGGCGCGCTTCGAATGCTCTGAAAGAAGTGATACGCCGCCTCCATCAGTGGCCCGGCGTTGCCAGAGACATAGAATGCCCGCAAGTACCACTCGCCGATGTGCGTGTGGGCTCGCGCTCGAAACTCCATGACGGGATAGATCGCATCATGCCCTTTGGGAAGGGGTGAGGGGGTGCTGCGATATGCCGCCAATGACGCGGCCTCGACCAAGCAACGCAACGCCAGCCGAGTATCGCGATAGAGCCACGCAAAGCCCCCGGGCTTGCGCAGAAAAACGCGGGGGTCGCGGTCTAGTGTCTTCAGCAGTTCTTCCAGACTGAGGTGCCGTAGTAGGTCATTATCATGACCTTCGACATTGAAGCGCTTGGGACACTGGAGAACGCCTTCGCTGAAGAAGGAGCTGTAGTGGCGGCTTTGCCGCATCAGTGAAGCGCCATACAATACGTTGAAGCGCCAATAGCTACGGGGCTTCACCGACAGCGATAAACCGGCCGATCTCGGCATCAAAGGGCCCGGGATCTTTTCGTCGTCTAGGTGTAGTGCTTGCCGGAGAACTCTCCGGACGGTCTCGGGGAATTTGTCTTTCCGTCCCAGCTGAGTCTCGAGGTTCAGAACTTGCCAAGGAAGACCTTCGCTCATAGAAGTGCGCGGCGCATCTGGCGTGCTGACCGCGGGCTGCGCGAAGAATTTCGTGTAACAAGCCTTGGCGTCCGCGCCCGCTAGGTCATGCGTCGTTCGCGGGATGTTGAAGGATCGTTTGACGATCCGCTCGACTTCATCGACCTCCAACGCTGCCATCAAAGTCCTCGAGCCGGTAATGGCTTCGATGAGTTCGCGCTGACGTTGCGCATCGCGAGTCGACCGCTGGGGCGAGTAGGGCGCGTAGAAAACGTTGAAGCCCGCCTCCTTCATGCCGATCAGAAATGCCAGAAACGGGCTCACCTGCGTGGCGCTGCCGTACTCTTCTGAGTCCCAATAGAAGCTGTTTTCATCCCAACCCGTGCACCCGCCAGGCCCATTGCGACCGTACAGCGCGATGATCCAGCGAGTTGGATCGATACCCAAGTAGTCTTTGAGCATCGAGAGATGTTCGGTCCACATTCGCACGAGACGCGTCCCGTCCGCGGGGGACGGCGGATCAGGAAGCACGTCGAATGGAGCGCACAATTCGGAGGTGCACAGCTCAGCGTGGCTGAGGCCGAGGACGCCCCTGCGCGAAGCGATGATTTGCAGCAAGTCGTGGGCGAGGCTTGGCGTGTCCGGGTAATCTTCGAGCTCGAGCCAGACCTTCTCGACGCCGTGCTGCTGGGATAGCGTATCGATCGCGCCTCTCATCGCGCCCAACACACCGGATGGACCATCGACGACCAATATCTTGCGCTCGCGAGGCTGCGCGTCGCGGGAAAGTCCAGCCGAGTCGAGCTCGCCAATCCAAGTCGCCGCAGCGACGATCGCGCTGGCACCGGGCGGATCCTTATCGTCCTGATGGTCGTCGACGCGAAAGCTGGCTACCGGTGCGACGTTGTGGTTGATGTGGTAACTGCTACCGCCGCCCGGTGGCAACGTGAGGCAGAGTTGCTGTTGAAACTCATACAGCAGCAAGTCGACTCGCTCGCTGATGGTGGCGATGATTCTTGCACCGTAGCTGCGTTCTCGGAATAGTTGCTCCAAGCGCGCGTGGTCGCGCTTCGAATTGCAGATCCAGAAAATCAATGCGGAAGGGTCGCCCTCGAGCACCGTCTTCATCATGTCGACGCAACGTGCGTCGGAGCCCGAATAGCCCGCGACGAGTAGCTGCCCGGGCACGAAGCTCGGCTGGGAAGTCTCGGGATACCCACCGCGCACGTAGTGAAAGAATCGCCGCCGATCTTCTAGTGATGGACGGTCATCGAGCGAAAAATCGGCGCGGGTTTCGCTGAAGGTGCCATGCAACTTCACTACGGTATCCCGCGCGTGCACGATCTCGGGATCGGGCAGCGATCCGCGTACGCTCACCGCGATAACCTCGACGCGGCGCTTTTGATTGGCGAATGCGTCTTCGATCAACGTGTCGAAATTGGTGGTCAAGAGCAGGCGTAGACGCGCGGGCTGCCGCAAGTGACAGAGCATCGAATGGATGAGGTTGGGCCGCTTTCCACGCGTGATGTGCACGTTGAAGTTGTCGATCACCGAAGCTTCGGATTCCTCCAGAAACAACGTCTTGCGATCCATTCCCAGCTTCACCTCGGACAGAAAATGAAGTGTGGATCGCCAATCGTACAGCGAGCGTATCGCGCGCTCGGTGATCGCATCCTCGGAAGTACACGAAACACCGGGCAACAGGAGTCCCCCGTGCTTCAAGCCTTCTTTGGTCAACAATCGATGCAGATCGCGCTGGGCATTGCCGTCGGTGATCTCGACCTGTCTTGCGCCGGGATCGCGCAGGAACGGTGGAACCATTGGCGCGTACAAGATCCGCGCCAATGCTGCCGGATCACTCGCGGCCACGCCGGCACGGGTCAGGGCGCGGACCCGGTCGGTCGCGGGGTTGTCATCGACGTGGAAGTCACACGCTTCGGCTAGATACTTGAAACCATCCATCGCCCAGGCTCGGGTCGCTCTCAGCTCGACGTGTGTGGGGCTTCGCGGCCAACCGGCAAGGCGGAGGTCCCAGCGTTCTCCAAAGACCGGCCACTTCTTGCGGTCGGCGACGCAGAGGGCCACCGTCCAGGCCAAGTAATCATAGAACTGACTGCCCATCAGAATTCCCGAATGGGCCGAACACCCGCTACCGAGGAACGGCACCAAGCCGTAACCGGCACGCACCTGACCAACCAGCTCGTTGATGAAGCTATGCTCTTTGATCAGGCGCACCGAACTGCCAGAGATTTTGGACAAGGCTCGAACTCCAAATTATGAATTGGACGCGCCTTGGGCGCGGCCGACGAACGCAGCAGAGTTACAAACGCAGGAAGACGACGAAGCCGGGGCCTGGCACGATCGCGCTGAGCGTGCCGTTCCGGCTGTTTAGGGTACCACTCCGATTGCCGAAGTTTGCGCCGCCGTAAACCGAGGCGTCGCTGTTGAACACTTCTTTCCAAGAGGCGTCGGCGACTTCGAGGCCATTGAAGACGTAGCCTGAGCCGTAGGGTGTATCGTTCAAGCTCGCAAAGATCAGCAGCTCTTCGCTGCCGCTCTTGCGCCGGAAAGCGAGCACGCGGTTGCTCGAATGCGTGTACAGCACGTCCAGCTCACGGGAGCGGAGCGCGCTGGAACTACGCCGAAGCCGGATTAGATCTTGATAGAAGTAAAATAGCTTTGCGCCCGGGCCGGCGCGAAGCGCGGCGAAGTCTTCCTTGTTGTCCAGGAAGGTGTCGTACTTGTATTTCTTTTCGAAGCCGACCTCTTCGCCCATGAAGAACATGGGCGTGCCGGCGGCGAGCAGCGACATGCCTGCTGCGAAGCGAGTGCGGTGTTCGGCGTAGGCACGCGTCGCGCCGAACAGGGGCGCATCGTTCACGGCCGCGCACAGGGTGCGTGTCGAATACTTGGCGTTGCCCGCTTCGTCGTGCGACTCGTGGTAAACGATGCGTTTGTCACGGCTGGCGCGGAGCGCTCCCGCGAAGTAGTCGAGCGCGAGGGGTTGACCGTCGGCGCGTGCAGCGACGTAAAGGAGCTTGGCGTAGTCCGACCCCTTATCGGTGTCGCCGATCAGGTGATGATAGAAATCGGCGTACCAAACCGCGTCGAAACCGAGTCCGCCGAAGTCGACAGGTAGGCTGACTGCGGGCCAGTTCGAGTGATCCTCGGCGATCAGAAAGGCGTTTGGCTTCAGCAAGCGCATCGTACGTGTCCACTCTCGAAGTAGCTTGATGCCGAACGAGTTGGCCGCAGGCATGGCTCGACCATCCGCATGCAATACGTTGTACGCGTGGATCGACGTGGTCTGGTCCAAGCGAAATCCATCGAGATGGAACTCGGTCAGCAGCGCCGCTCCGCTACTGATGAACATCTTGCGGACGTTCTCATCCCAGTAGCGAGGGGCGTAGCCGGTGGAGACGTTGTCTACGTACCCGCCGTGCTGCGGAGTCGGGCGGTTCGGGTCGCTCCAATTGGAGGCCGCAGCTTCGTAGCTCGGGTAGTCGGTCGGGCTGCCTTCGTACCAGTAGTAGATGTTGTTTTCGTGCGTGTCGGCGTCGTACATCCACTCGGCGCGTTCGGCGTGGTGGTGGTAGTGGTTGTAGACAACATCCAGCAAGACCGCGATGCCGCGCTGATGGCACGCTCGAACGAAGTGCTTGAGGTGATCGCGGCCGCCGCCAGCGAACTCGATGGCCATGTAGTGTGAGGTGCCGTAGCCCCAGGAAGCCCAGCCCTCGAACTCGGACATGGGCATCAGCTCCACCGCATTGATGCCCAGGGTAACCAAATGATCCAAGAGCGCGAGCGCGTCAGCCAGTGTTCCGGGCGCGTTTTCACCGTTGAGAGTGCGTCCGAAGCCGAGACCACCGACGTGGAGCTCGTAGATCACCAAGTCTTCTGCGCGGGTCGGCAGCGGCCTTTGCGGGTCGAACTCGTGTTGCCAGAACTCTTCCTCACTCAACCAGTTCGATTGAGGGAAGGGTTCATCGAAATCTCGCATCACGCGCTCGGCGTCGACCACCACCGAGCAACTGACACTACCGTCCAACTCGGTCGTGCTGCCCGAAAACGTAGCCCCGAGCGGATCGACTCGGCCCGAACCGACCTGGCACCTCGAATAGAGGTCGGTGCGATATGCGGTAGCGCCTTCCCGCTTCTCGATCCGGAACATGTAAGAGTGTCGATGGTCGAAGTCGGAAAAGCGCCGTAAAGCGGGTGAAAGCGAGGCATCCGTGTTCCAGATGCCGTCACTGCCCTCGACCATGGCGAACGTAGCCGTGACCTCGGCCCCGGAATCACTGATGTAGCCATGGCTCAGATCGCCGAGTACGACCTCGACCTTGCGTGCGTTCGGTGCCCAAACGGAAAAGCGGATCTCCGGCTCGGCGCTGCCCACGCGGTGAAATTTGTTTGCGCCGAGTCGGCGCGAGTGAGTCAGAAAGTACGCTGCTCGATGGCGTCACCGCTGAGGACGAACTCTCGGTGCCGTGAGGTGTCTCGGGCGTCTGCCACCTCGGTGGCGATGACCCAGGTGTGGGGCGCGCTGGGGGCGTCGGCCAAGACGCCCCACCGGAATGCCCAACCGACTTGTTCGTCGTTCAAATCGACACTGGCTCGAAACGCGGGGCAACCGTCCTCGGCGACGATCTCTTGCATCGCGACGGATGACCAAGTGGATGAATAGGAGCCGCTGCCGTCCCACGAACCGACCAATCGCGCGTTCTCGAACAGGCGCGGCCGTTGGCCGGTGTAGAGCGTGAACTCGATGCGAAGTGTGCCCATTCAGCCCTCGTTTTGAAGCGGACTACCAGCCGAAGCGTCTCAATCCGTGTTCGAGGACATCGACCAATTTCTCGCCCGTTGGGTAAGAATCAGGTGTCGAGCGCCCTGTGATGAACGGGAAATCTACGATCACCGAAGTTGGGTGACCAAAGTTGCCGATGTACTCCCCCGACGGCCCGGTAGCGTCGCGCAAGATGTACTCGAGCGGGAAAAACGGAGGGCCGAAGTTGGCGTCGATTCCGAGCACGCCGGTTCCGTCTTTGTAGTCGTACTCGATGCAGTGACCAGTGACGCGCTTGCCACTGATGATGCTACGCCGACTTTCGGTGTCCCGTGCGAACGCCAAGCAAGCGACGCCGTAACACGCGGCGGCGATGGGCTTGTTCGCGCGATGAAACGCGAGGATCAAATCGTGGACGCGCTGATTGTTGACTAGGTCGATCAGCGGACCACTGCCACCGACCAAGAGCAGCGCGTCGTAGCTCGCCAGCTCTTCATCGAGGCGCGCGAGCGCGCGATGGTACGCCTCGATTACGCGAACGAAATTCGGATGGCTCCAGTAGGGGCGCTCTGGCACCCAGCCGAGCAAACTCCTCGGATTGTCGAGCCGCTTGGATTGTGGCCCGCGGTTGGGTGACATGTCGTCGAGCAATTGCACCTTGCGTGCGACCTCCGCGCTCGTGACGGGCTTCCCCAACGGTGGGTCGACATAGCGCGGGTCCATGCTCGGCGGCAGCGCGCGAGCCCGCCCGCCCTTGGGCGTTGCGAACTCGACGTCATAGCCTGCGCCGTCGAACACCTCGAGTGGACCGAGCAGCTCTTCACCCCAATATCCATACTCAGAGAGCAGGGTTAGGACGCGGCGAGACTTCTTGCCCGATACGGCAGCCGCGCCGCCCGCGACAGCTTTGGAAAGCCGCGGTTTGGCGCGGTTCAAGATACAGTTCTTGATCGCCTCGCAGTAATCCCTCACTACGTGCGCTGAGTTGCCGGTTACCAGATCCGAATCGACCACGATCCCTGGCGCGGGGCGCTCTGGACTCGTTTGGCTGGCATTGGTGATGCTGGGGACGTACTCCGCTCCGGCATTGAAGATGTCTGCCAGCACGACCTCGTGGCAAATCACGCGACGGCCGGCCAGATGCTCCGGTGTCGGCGTGAGTAGCCACAAAGCGTGGCACAGCGCTCCCTTCACGATGTTCGGATTCGTCATCGCGTCGCCGAAAAAGCGGACCGCCGGCGCGATGCGCGTCAGCTCGGGGCGGACCGGACCAGCTGCAGATGGCGAAGCGTTAGGCCAGTCCAGATCGCCGTTCTCGTCTTCCGGCCGGAAGTGACGTAGGCGCACCGAGCAGTAATTCGCGGCGACCAACACCGCTGCGTAGTCCTCGAGTTTCACGGAGCGAAAGTCGATACTGACGGTCAGTTGTTCGAGCTTCGCTCGCGTGTCGGCCAAAGTGGGGCCTGCCGCGTCGACATCACTGACGAACGTCACTTGGGGCAGCCCCCACAGCCGCGTCATCAAATCCACCTGCGCGCCCCAGGCCCCGAAATACTGCTGATAGGCGCGGATCTCGTCCGGGATGTACTCGGTCTCGAGCAGCACGGCGATCTTGAGACCAGCTAGCGCGGTCATGGCTTTCGCTTAGCCCCCGGCTTGAACTCGACGACAATCGCGCAACCGAGCTGAGCGGGGGTCAGCATGACCTGAAAGTCTCGAGGATTGTTGGGCGGGCGCCGCTCGCCGTCGATCGTGATGCTCGCGATCTCGACGCTGCCCGGGTAGCAGAAGTCCGGCAGCACATTGATCGACGTTTGATGATTGTGCTCGTCCAACTTGAAATACAGACAGAAGTTCGGATCCGAGCGGTTCGTCCGCGCGGAAGCGATGCGGATGTAGATGTGCGCCAGGTAGTTCAACTCGAAGGCGTGATAGCCCGCGATGGCGTGGCCAGCTTTGTTGCCATAGCCGTCGAGGACTACCGGCATGCCGTGCTCCGTCGTCCGGAAGAAAATGCCCAAGTTCTCGTGGTCGAGAAAGAACATGTTCCAAAACGCGCTCATGTCGCGCGCTAAATCCAGGTAGGAACTATCGCCCGTGTAATTGAACAGTGAGTAGTACGCGAGGATACCTTGCTCTTGCTGCCAAAAATCCTTGGTATTGCCCCACACGAATTCCAGCGGCATACCGTTCGATGGATTGCGTTCTACCGCGTCGAAGCAGCCGCCTCGAACCAAATCCAAACCCGAATCCTTCATCGCGCGAGCCAGCTTCTCGGCTAGCTCGATCGCACGCGCGGCGTCGCCGGTGCGGCCTTGCGTTTGATAGTAGTTGGCGACGCGCGTGAGGTTCCACGCAATCTTGAGGTTGTGCCCAACGATGGCTCGGTTCTGCTGCCAAGAGTAACTGTGGTCGGGCTGCCAATACGCGTCGAAGCGTTCGTTCACGTAAACCGAGTTCGGATCCGGGAATTTGGTTTCGATCAGGTTGACGCAGCGGTCGAGCATCTGGTTGCAGAAATCCAGAATCGGTTTGACCTTGGCTTGCAGATTCTGCGGCAACGGATCCAGCGCCAAGATCACGTTCACCAAGTAGGCGGGGATGTGATCGCCGATCGAGTTCCAGTTCTTCTTCAGCCGATTCTTGCCGAGCACCGGCTCATCGGGCCGCATGCTGGTCGGATCGATGTGCGAGAAGTAGCCCCCCTGTCCGGGAAAGGCTGGATTTTTGTGCTGTTCGTCCTGAAAGAAATCATCGAAGCAGAGCATCGTTCGGTGAATGTCTTCCAGCACTTCCCACTCACCGGTGATGCGATAGTACTGCGCCAAGCCGGCTAGCGCGTAGATCTGCTCGTACAGCGGGATGGTCCCTGCGTCATCGCCGTTGGTGCTCGGAATCGAGACTTTGTTTGCGTACAAGCCTCGCTGCCGCGCAGATGCCCAGAAGCAATACTTGCCGTCGTGGCTCAGGCTGCGGAAAGCATCACGCTGAAACTGAACGCCCGCTTTTGCCGCCAGCAAGTAGCGCTCGGCACCCGTCAAAAGGTAGGCGGACGACAGCCCGTAGATCAGGCGCGACAGCGTGGCCATCTCTTGGGTGTTGTCGTCCGTGGGTAGGCCGATGATGTTCAGGTTGGTGCGGTACAGTTCGACGAAGTCATCGAGCTTGTACGAGCGCTTGTCCGCAAATAGATCATCGAGCCATTGGTTTGCGAGCTGAGAAATTTGCGAGAGCCACCAGTGCGTTTCGTCTTCGAAGAGAAAGCCCTCGGGGGTGAAGTGCATCAGTTTGACGTCGCGCGCATCGATACGCTCGGCGCCGTTGCCGATCTGCTGGATGGCCTTGACGAACACGGTGTCGCCCTTGCGCAAGTACTTGGCCACCTTCGCCTGCGGCGTGCCGTCGCCAAATTGCGCCGAATTTGCGCTGATTACTCGGTCTCGTGGCAGCCCGTCCAGGTTCTGCAGCACTCCGTAGCTAGTTTCCGCGCCGGTATTCAGAGAGATGATATCGCCCGTTCGAAGCTTGAGGGTGAACGAGCAAGCCTGAGGATCGGCTTGTTCTACGGTTCCAAGGAAGGTCGTCGATTGATTGAATACTCTCATTCGGACTCCGGCGGACTCGCGGCGTCGAGTCGCCTGCTTCATCAGGGCTCCGTCGAGAAACGTGATGCGCTATGCAAAGCTCGCGGCAGTGAGACGGGATATAGTTAAATTGTGGCAGACCGATTCGGCCTGCGATGCTTCGGCGCTCGTCTCGAAGCGCAGATTTCCCGGGCATTACCGGTGAATGTGGGTAGGCCACGTGTGAATAGTGTCCGAACCCGGCGCGCGACGACTTGAACGGCCTTGCTAAATTGCGCCATCCGACACGCGCTCAGCGATCGGAACAGAGCGCTGCGGTGCAGCTCGGGTCGTCTGGCCGCTGCTCACGCTTCCGCGTCCGGTGTCGATCTATCCGGGTAGACCCGCACGCCCGCCCTGTGGACACTGTTGTCAAAGGCGGCGTCCAGGTCTGACGGCGAGGCGCGCTCGATTCCTGCTGTTGGGCCGTAACCAATGGTGAGCCGTTCGTTGCGCACTAGCTCGGCGAAAACTGCGTCGCAGAACTCACCGAGCGGCGCTCCGTGTTGTGGGTTCGCGAGGACGCTCATTTGGCGCTCGAGATCAACCGTGGCTCAGCGACAAACTAAGCTTCATCACGAGCGAGCGCGTCCCGACGCGATTGACAATCTCCGACAGCGTTGCGAACCCGAGCCGCTGGTATAGCCGTACGGCCGGATTGTCCGCGCGCACGCTCAACGAAATTCCCAAAGCTCCTACGCTGCGGCAATCGTCGATCAAGCGCGCCAGCGTCGCGGTTCCGACGCCTTGTCCGCGTTCACTCGCGACGGTGCCGAACGCGAGCTCCAATACCCCGTCCTCGAGGTAGTATTCGTCACCAGCCGGCAGCTGGCGGACCCAAGCGCAGCACACCGGCAGCGCTTCGAGCTCGCGGATAGCGACCACGCCGAGATCACCCGGGCGACCCCAATCCTCCCAATACTTGGTCAGTTGCTTATCGACCAAAGCTTGCTGGATGGGTTCGTTCGACTCGGCCATGCGCGCGGCCAGCGTAAGAAAGCTGAAGATGAGGGCCGACTCATGGGGTTGGACGGAGCGCAGCCGAACGTTAGGCACGGAGGATCATCGGCGGTACGCGGCAACCCCACAAGCGCGTTCAATGGAGGCCCTCACCAGTCGGGTAAAACCTGGTTGGACATGAAATACGGTAAGCGCGGCATTGCGGCCTCGAGGAGCCTTTGGGCTTTGCTGGGCTCACTCGGACTCCTCGGCTGTGTGAGTTCGGGAACCAACCTCAAGCCGGGCAACGTTCCGAAGGACCGAGGGGCACTGTTCGGGCGCATCGAGGTCGAGAATCAAGGCAAGGACGTCACCGGTGCCTGCTACGTCGCCCTGAGCGACGAGGCGGAGCATCAGAAAGCGAACTTATCGCTCGACCGCAGCGGTTGGCTTTTCACTACGGTGACACGCGGCGAGACCTACCTTTCCACTGTCATGTGCACGGTGGGAGGCTTCGTGAAATACAACGCGACGTTCCACTCGCGCGCGCTTTATTTCGATGTACCCGGCGACGGCACGATCGCCTATTTCGGTCATGTACGGATCAATCTGCGATCGGAGGGATCCGGGGTCGTCGGAGCGTCTCTCTTGGGTGGAGGGCTGGGCAACGGCCTGGCATCGTCGGGCGAGGGGGACGACGCTCAGATGCAACTACGAGATGGCTTCGCGGAAGCCGTCCTTGAATATCGGCGTCGCTATGGCCAGCCAGCGCTGCTGGTCCCAGCGCTGGCTCTGGCGGCCGAGCCGACTCCCGCCGCGCTGCCGCCGGCAAGCACCGCCGCGCCGCGCACCGACCCGAAAAGCAGCGACCTAACCAGCGATGCGGCCGGGTTTACGCTTGGTGGGGGCATCGCGGAAGCCGAAACTCGCTGCAAAGCGGCCCAATTGGTTTGGCAAGCGCTCGATCCCGATCGAGCTACCTGCAGTGGCACGCCGCTCGACCTCGGCTTGCCAATGTCGGTGACGCTCACCGCGCGTGATGGCCTGCTCAACGAGGTTGCGGCAGACGCAAACGCGGATGGAGCGACTTGGAATGTCGCCGTTTCGCGCTTCAACAAGCTGTCGGCAGATCTCGTTTCTCGTTGCGGCAAGCACTTCAACCGGAAGACGGAGGCGATCGACGATTGCAGCGAAGACATCAAGAGCTGCTTCATCGCGGGTCATACACGCACGCGGATGAACTGGCGCGGGAGCAACGACCAAGAGACGTCATTGACGCTATCCGGCGCGTCGAACGGAAAAATGCCGAGCCTCTGGCTCCGGTATGGCAAAGCCACGGCCCTCCAGTGACGGCCTCGGCTCATAAGAGTGCGTATGCCGCGCCTTGGACGGCGTTGGTCTCAGTAGTAGCTATTACCCTTCGAGTATCGTACTCATCCCATCGCTGAGTTGACGACGAAGCCTTGGCGGGAGCTCGACCTCGCCCACCAGTGCAAGCCGATTGCAACGCTCCACTTCTACCCGTGGGTCGCCGGGAGGTCGAGCAGGACGTGATAGCGCGAGCCATGCATCGATATTCGGTATCACCGAACAGAACGCAACTTCGGCGTTTGCGCGGAGAGCCGCATACGCTTCCATTAAGCTGACCTCATCTTCCAGCCAATCAAGCGCAAGCACCGCGAGAACACCTCGGGATTGCAACGGTTCCGGCTGGTCGCCGGTGAGATCGAGACTCTTATTGGCGTCGCGTTCTGCCTCCTGCAGCGCTCCGCACCGAAATTCCATATCCTTTCTCGCGAAAAATTTGAGCTGCCTCCACACGGTCCACGGGGTGCGTTTCGAGGAGGCCGCGACAGTGTTCCTGGACCCGCTTGGCCGCGCATACGACGATCCCGACCACTCCGAGTACGAGCTGCGATTCCTGTTGGTCGGGCACTCGTTGACGGGGCGAATTCTTTTGGTGGTGCACGCCGAGCATGAAGATACAATCCGTATTATCAGCGCCCGACGGGCGACGCCCCGCGAGCGCGAGGACTACGAAGCCGATGCGTGACCAATACGATTTGAAGAACGGTCGCCCCAATCCCTACGCGAGCAAGCTCGGCAAAAAAGACCGCACTGCATTGGTCAAGTGGTGGGCCAGCGCAGCGGGCAACGTGCGCATGCTTCCCGAGGACGTCGCTCGTGAGTTCCCCGACACGAAGTGCACGGTGGCCGCCCTCCGGATGGTGATGAAGCTTCGCAGCGCAGGACCCCGGGCATCACGCGCTGGCGCGCGGAAGCGCCAGCCAAAGCGACAAGCCGGCTAGGTTGCGATTCTGCTCTCGCTCCGTCAGGCTGCGGAAGACACGAAGACCGATTCATATTCGTTCATGCTCGAGGGGCGACGGCCTACGTCGCAGTCGAGTCTGCGACGCTGAAGTCTGTGCGGGTCGAGAGCGGTGAGCGCCGCGTTGCTGCCAGCCTTGTTTCCGGTACGGCTTGCCAGCAAAGAAAAGCGAGTTCGAATTCGAACTCGCTTTTTTGTTCAGGAAGCTACGCCAGCCAAGGGGCAGGGCTGAGCACTTCGCCGTCGCGCCGGACGCTGTAGCCCTGACGATCCGGCGCGCCGAGCGCCCAGCAAGCCGTTTCCAAAGCTCCGCTACCTACGCCGAAGCTCGGCCTCGAGCTCTGCAATGCGCTCGGCCGCCGCACGCTCTCGCTCGGTCGCCGCACGTTCTCGCTCGGCCATCGTGGGCACCAGGTTTTGGCCAAGAGCGTCTAAAGAGAGCCGTAGGACGTGGCCGAGCGTGGCGTCGATTTGAACACACCAATGGACGCCCAGGGTGTCGCATAGCAGCGCGTGCTCACCGGTGAGGTCGCGTTCGACCAAGTCGCCTTCGAGCCGATCCCAAAGGCGCAGCGGATGTTCGGCGTCTTCAGGATCGAATCGTGCGACCTCGTTGATGCCGCATTTGCGATAGCGGGCGAGCTTTCGGTGCCATTCGGCTTCGCCCGCATCGAAGGGGCTGCCGACTTCGACCGCCAAGTGCGGAGCCCCTCGTTCCCAAGTTTTCCAAGTTGGAAACGGGCCCGGGGTGGCCCCCATGCGCACGATGAGATCGGGAGCTAGGCATTGCCGCGGATCTGAAGGGTCCCAATAGACGAACTGCTCTGACCCCACCGCGCCCCGCTCGCCAACGAAATCACGCACGAGCAGATAGAGGGCGGTTCGAAGTTCGAGATGCACGCCTGTCTCAGGCACCTCTTCCGACTCCGGAAAGTGAATCGGTGTCGGCGGCCGCACGTAGCTTCGCTTGGGACGCGAGGCGAGGGACGAGTCGGGCATGACCATGCGAATATACCACACGCCCCTAGTCGGTCGTAGCAGCGGCCAGTTGCGCCGAAGAGCAGCAAGGCAGCAAGGCGACAAGCCGGCTAGGCTGCGATTCCTCGATGACTTCATTGACGACGCCCTTGGACGCAGTGTTCAGCAATCTCGACCGTATCACCACCTTGCGTCGGCATTGGCGCGCCTGGGTTACCTGACCACGCCGAAAGACTTGCGGCAGTTCGTCTACCCGTCGCCGCGCGTTGGCCTCAGTGCGCGGTTAGCGGCTGTTCAGGCAGCGGGGCTCGACTCCGCGGTCGAGGTTATTTACGTCCAACCGGAGGCGACACCGGGTGTGCGCGCGATCGACTTCGCGCAGTTTGCGGAGTTCGTGGGGCGGTATCCGGATCCGCTGAGTCAAACGTTCGCGCCGCATCTGTTGAAGTGGCGCGCCGAGGCCGGGAGCAGCGAGCCGCTCTAGGACCGACACGCGTCGCAGCCAATCCGCCAACCCCGTGCTACCGTTTGGCGGGCCATGACCTCGTCAGCTCCGGAGCGCCGGTTCACCTTCCTCGAGTACCTCGAGCTGGAGAAAGCCTCCGAGCAGCACCATGAGTTCGTAGATGGTTACGTGTATGCGATGTCGGGGGGCTCGCCGGATCACAGTCGACTGGCGTCCAACGTGATTGGCTTGCTGAGTGCCCAGCTCGCGGGTAAGCCCTGCCAAGCGTTCACTTCTGATCTTCGCGTGCGCGTTCTGGAGACGGGGCTTGCGACGCACCCGGACGTCAGCGTGTTCTGCGGCAGTCTAGAGCGGGACCCAGCGGACAAGAACACCGCAACCAACCCGATGGTAATCGTCGAGGTGCTGTCGCCCAGCACCGAGCGCTACGATCGCGACGAGAAGTTCTCGCACTATCGTCGCATTCCGAGCCTGGCCAGCTACGTGCTCATCTCTCAGGAGGAGCATCGGCTGGAGGTGTTCAGCAGAAACGCCGACGGCAGCTGGACGCTGCGCGAGACGCGCGAAGGCGCGGCCGTGCTCGCCGAGATTGGTTGCACGCTTTCCGTCGAAGCCGTATATCGAGACCCCTTGAGCTGAGTGGGTCGATCCTGCTGGCGATACAACTCCGCTGGTGGACGACGAGAGCGCGATGCCCATCCCATCGCCTGCGCCGGTCGGCAGCTGACGGGAACCCCGACGGAGGTTCGAGGTGCGTGGCGGGAGCGCGGGCGCCCAGGATCCCTTGCTGTGCGCGTTTGCCCGATTCTATTCCGGGGTGGCCGCCATCGCGGGGTAAGCTGGAAGCAAGCGCATGACCCCTGACCCCGCATTCGATCGGCGCGTGCGCACCGCAGTCGGTGCAATTCTGGGCGGTGTGGGGGGCGTGTTTTACGCGCCGAGCTTCGAAGGGCATTTCGCAATGGTGGGGATTGCGCGAGGGCCGGCGGCTTTGATCACCATTGCGCTCTTTTCATTGGCGTGTGGCTACGTGTTCGCGAAGCTGCGCGTGTGACTCGCGCTCGCGCTCCATCCGCGGACGGAGCCGTCAGATCAGCCCTTCGGCACGATCTTCAGCAGTTTGCCATTCGTGTCATCGGTGAGCAGGTACAGCGCGCCTTCGGGGCCTTGCACTACCTCGCGGATGCGTTCCGCGCGATCTTTGAGTAAGCGCTCTTCGCCCACGACCTGGTCGTTTCGTACCATGAGGCGAACCAGGTTGGTGCTCGATAGGCCGCCGATGAAGAAGTCGCCGCGCCACTCCGGGAATAGGCGGCCCGAGTAGACGGTCATGCCGCTCGGCGAAATTACGGGATCCCAGTAGTACACGGGCTGTTCCATGCCGTTCGCCTGCGTACTCTGATGGAGCACGGCGCCCGAGTACTCTTCGCCGTAGCCGATGCTGGGCCAGCCGTAGTCCTTGGCGCGCTGGACGAGGTTCAATTCATCGCCGCCTTTGGGTCCCATCTCCACTTCCCACAGTCGACCCGATCGATCGAGGGTGGCGGCGAGGACGTTGCGATGTCCGATGGACCAGATCTCCGGCTTGGCGTAGGGCGTGCCGACGTACGGGTTGTCGCTGGGCACGCTGCCGTCCGGTTCGATGCGCACGATCTTGCCGAAGTGGCTGTCGAGCTTCTGCGCTTGCATGCGCCCCTCGAGGATGGAGCGCTCACCCAACGTGATGAACAGCTTGCCATCGGGCGCGAACACTAGACGTCCACCCGCGTGTAGCGTGGAGTCGAGCGTGGGCATCATGCGGAAGATGATCTGCAGCTCGCTCACGCTCGGATTTGCGCCCGCGTCGAGCTTGGCGCGCGCTACCGCGAGGCCGTTTCCGCCTTGACGCGGTTCGTAGTACGTCCAGTAGATGAGGCCGCTGCTCGCGTAGTCGGGGCCCACCTCGACATCCAAGAGGCCGCCCTGACCGCGCGCGTCGACCTCCGGTAGGCCGGCGACCGCGGGCGACTTCGTGCCCTCCGCGGTCACGATGTACAAACTGCCCGTCGCCTTCTCGGTCACCAACATTCGCGCGTCGGGCAAGAACGCGATCGCCCAGGGATTCTTGAAGCCCTTTGCGATCTCGAGCACATAGAACGGCGTCTGAGTGGTCATCCCCGGCGCGCGCGTCTGCTCCGGGAACGCGCGCTCGAACTCGGGAACATTGGGCGTCCCAGTACTCGCGGGAGGACCCGAGGGAAGCGGTCGGTCGTCGACCTCGATGTCCGAGCCGGCCTCGCCCGCCGTGCCGCCACCGTCACTCGATCCACCCGCCGTGCCGCCATCGTCACTCGATCTACCCGCCGCACCACTGTCGTCGCTCGTGCGACCCGCCGTGCCGCCAGCACCGTTCGCCACGCCCGCGGTACCGGCGGCGTTGTCTGGCGAGTTGTTCGCGCCCGCGCGGTCGCTGCCGCTATCGCACGCAGCGAGCCACATGGCGAGCGAGAGCGCGAGGTGTCGGGACTTCAAGATGCGGGACATGCCATTTGTTAGCACTCGCGCGGGCATGGGACGAACGCGAAGCCAGGGCTCGGACGGTGCGGCATCAAAAAGCTCAACTGCTGATCGCGGTCGAGATCCCATGCTCGGACTCATAGAGTGTTCATTAGTTTTTTTGATGGTCACGCGAGCACGTCGCGTCCGTCGCAGCCTTCGGCGTCGTGGTCCCAGTGGCAGATCCGTCGTCCGGAGAGGTCCGACAACGGTTCGGCTGGACTAGCCTTGCTCTCCTTGATCGAAGAATTCGCGCCGGTCGCGGCCGGCGCAAGCCGTGCGCTAGGCGCGCGCAAACCGTGCGTGTGCCTGGGCAGTCGCTCACCGCTCGTGGAGGTGCACCATGCCCATCATGCCCGCGTCCGCGTGGTCGAGGATGTGACAGTGGAACATCCACATTCCCGGTCGCTCGTCGAAGGCAATGGCAAGACGGACGGTGGCGTCCACGGGCACGTTCACGGTGTCACGCCATTCGTTGACCTCGGGGGCAAGGCCGTTGACGGAGATCACTTGAAAGAAAAATCCATGCACATGGAATGGGTGGTCAAAGTCGATCGTGTTGTGCACGGTCCACATTTGTATTTCGCCGATGGATGCCATGAGCGGCGGCGCAACATCGGCAGAAAGCCCGTTGATGCCGAGTGAGAATGGCTCGCCCTTTGCGCTAGTGGTGAGATCGAGAAACTGCATCGTTGCGTTCGACAGGTTGATCGGCGCGATCTCGCGATGCAGCGTCGGCAGCGCAGGGCTAGGTTGCGCGGGGGCAGCGCTCGTCTCAATCGTGAACACGGTCGCTTCGGCACGGAACTCCGTGCTGCCGAACCCGCGGTCGTAGGGTACCCAGCGAACGGTCCGCGAAGCCGCGCTGGGCAGGGCGAGATCGACCACGACGTCTGCGCGCTGGGCGGGCGTCAGCAGGATCCGGTCGGAGCTCTGTGGCGTCTCGATCAACCCCTGATCGCCGCCGATTCGCGTGAACTGCTGTCCTTCCAACAAAAGCTGAAAATAGCGCGATTTCGCGGCATTAATCAGGCGCCAACGCTCCCGGCGCGCGGCCAACGGACGCAACACCGGGTTGACCTTGCCGTTCACGAGCAGCGTGTCGCCCTCACGGCCGAACAGCGTTCCGAAGTCGCCACCTGCCGTCGGATCGGCCTGCGTCCCGTCGTCCGCCAGCATCATGTCGCTGAGCATGAGCACTAGCTCATCGCCCAGGCCCGCCGGTTCGTCTGGATCATCGACGAGCAGCGGCCCGTACAAGCCGAAGCCGACTTGCGCCGCCGAATCGACATGCGGGTGGTACCAGAAGGTGCCGGTATCGGGCACGATAAAGTCGTAGTCGAAGCTTGCGCCTGGCGCGACCTCGGGTTGAGTCGTCCCCGGCACGCCATCCATCGAGTTTGGCAGCCGAATGCCATGCCAATGAATGGTCGTCGGTTCGGGCAGCTCATTCACAAGGTGCACGATCAGGCGATCTCCCCGCGCGACGCGAATCAAAGGGCCAGGCAAAAGTCCGTTGTAGGTCCACACGGGCGTGCTCTTGCCTGGCACGAGCTCGAGATTCACGACTTTGGCCGTGAGGGTCGTCTCGAACACGTGCGGCGCTGGATTGACGTCGAGGGCTTCGGGGAGTCGAAACTCAGCGTCCCAATTCGAGGGCTGCGAGGTCTTATCGACGGGCGCCGAATCGATCGGAGCCGAGCAAGAGACAACCAACAACCCGATGACCGCGGTGACGACCCTGAACGCCGGGACTTTGTGAAGCACGCTCAGCCTTAAGCAAAGCACGGGCCAAGGCCGTGGCAGTACGCCCCGCAGGTGTCCGCGCGCGGCGGCGGTTTCTGATCTCGACCCGCGCGAACACCACGTAACTGCGGCCCAAGGAACGGCGCCCGGTGCGCTGGTTCTGCAGAGTGCCTCTCGGTCTCAAGCCGCTCGCGAGCTCGAACGGTAGGGCTCGTAGCTCAGGCGTTCGGGTTGGGTCCACCAGCCGCGCTCGCTGGCCGGCAATGTCCCGCGCGCGAGTTGCTTGAGGAAGTGGGCAAGCGGTGTTGGCTCGAGTGTGCCGTTCTTCAGGCAGAGCGCGCCGGGCTCGTACCGCCCGCCTTCTTCAGTGACCAGCCGATCCCAGCCGTGAGCGCCGAGTAAGGCCCAAGCCGTCACTGCTCGCACGTCGGCGCCCGCCTGGCGTGCTTCCAACGCGGAGCTCCAGGCGTAGGCGAGCCAACTGGCTTGCTGGTCCGCCGCAGACCCAATGTGTGCCTCGGTCATCACTACGGGGCGGCGATAGCGTTGGTGGGCCGCGCGCAAGATGTTCGCGGGGCCGAGCAGCCCTTCGGCACAGACACGAACCGCCTCCACATCAGCGTAGCGATGCCGCGCGTTGCCCCCGACCCGATCTGCGCCGTACAGGTGACAGCGATCGTCGAGGAAGCGCTCACTGGTGACATAGTAGTTGATGCCGACGATATCTGGCGGGCACGGGTGCTCGCAGAAAAATCCCAGCTCGGTCTCGGTGGCGCCGGACCGAAGCAAGTAGCCATACAGGGGATGATTCCGTGACACGGCACCGTCCAACAAATCCAAACTCAGCCAGCGTCGTTCGTTCTCGAAGTCGGCTTGATAGCGCAGGGTTTCGGTCGAACGCGTGTGGCCCATGTCCTCCGTTTGAACGAGCTTTGCGGCGGGGTTCAGCCGGCGGATTGCGCTCATCGCCAGGGCAATGCCCTTGCATTGGGTGAGCAACGCCCGAACGAACGTGCGGTCGTCACGGCCGTGCGGATACCAGTGGCCGTACAGCCCGCTGAAACGCGCGGTCGTCAGCGGCTCATTGATCGGCGTAAACAGCGAAACCCACGGGTATCGGCAAGCGACCTGGTGTGCGAAAGCGGCCAGCTTTTCTGGAAAGCAATCGGCGATCAGGGAGGTATGCAGCGGACCGCTGCCATGATGGACCAAGCCAACCACGGGCTCTATTCCGAGCTGCTGTAGCCGCGCAAGCCGCTGATCGGCCCAGGTCAAGTCGAGTCGGCCGTCGGCTCCTTCGCAGCGCTCCCAAAGCACCGGGTAACGCAGCACGCGAACGCCGAGGTCGCCAATCAAGTCCAAATCGCTCAGCCGGTCATGATGACCCGAATATTTGAGCTGATCGAAATAGCGGTCGCCGACTCGGTTGACGGTGCACTCAACGCCACCCCACAGCTGCAACTGTTCCTGACTGTTGCCCATTCGCCGCCTCCAACTGGTTCACCGGCCGCTCAACGATCTTCTTGTACAGAGTGAGTGCCTGAGCAACCACTTGGTCCATGTTGTAGTACTTGTACGTCGCTAGCCGCCCAACGAAGTGCACGTTCGGCGTGGCATCGGCGAGGTGCTTGTACTTCGCGTAAAGGGCATCATTTTCGGCCTTGGGCACCGGATAATACGGATCACCGTCGGCGCGTGGATACTCGTACACGACACTCGTGTGGCTATGGGCCTGCCCAGTCAAGTGCTTGAACTCGGTGACCCGAGTGTATGCATGGTCGTTGGGAAAGTTCATCGTACCGACCGCCTGGAACCGTTCCTGGGGCAGCGTTCGATGCTGAAACTCGATCGAGCGATACGGCAGCTTCCCATAGCGGTGCTCGAAAAATGCGTCCACGGGACCCGTATAGATCATGCTTCGATGCGGCACGAAGCCCATGACTTCTCGGTAGTCGGTGTTCAACATGACCTTGATGTTGGGGTGGCCCAGCATGCGTTCGAACATCCGCGTGTAGCCGTGCAGCGGCATCGCTTGGTAGGTGTCGGTGAAATAGCGGTTGTCGCGGTTGTTCCGGGTGGGGATGCGGGCGGTGACCGAGCTATTTAGCTCCGAGGGGTCCATGCCCCACATTTTGCGGGTGTAGCCCCGGAAAAACTTCTCATACAGCTCGCGCCCGACTTTGTTCACCACTACATCCTCGGAGGTGGCGACCGGGTGCCGTTTTTCGGCGACGCTCTCGAAGAAAGCCTCGACCTGAGCCGAGGTCAAGTTCATGCCGTAGAGCGTATTGATCGTATCCAGGTTGATCGGGATTGGCACCAATTGGCCGTCTACGCTGGCGAGCACGCGATGCTGATACGGCCGCCACTCCGTGAAGCGGCCCAGGTAATCGAAGATGTCGCGTGAGTTGGTATGAAAGATGTGGGGACCGTAGCGGTGGACCAAGATGCCGTGGTCATCGTAGTGGTCATAAGCGTTGCCGCCCACATGCGGTCGTTTGTCGATGATCAAGACCTTCTTGTCGGAGTCCGATGCCAATCGCTCCGCCAACACGCTCCCAGCAAACCCAGCACCGACGATCAGATAGTCGAACACCCGTCATTCTCCTGCGGTAAGGCCGTCGTCTTGCGTCGTGCGCTCGGAAGCGCTTGGAACTGCTGCTCGAGAGCTATTTCGGGACCGTCGCTGCGCCGCGCTTTCCACCAGCTGCGACATCTGCATCCAAGTTTTATCCCAAGAAAGCTGCTCCAAATAAGCGTCGGCGGCGGCGAGGTGCGAACCGATGGGCTCGGCAAGCGCCGCATCACACGCGGCGACGAACTCCTCTACCGTGTCGGCGATGCGCACCAGGCCGAGCGCTTCGTACGGGTTCTTCACGTCGGCAATCGTGGTCGACACCACGGGCAAACCAGCGGCAAGGTACTCGGGGGTCTTGGTGGGGCTGATGAACTTGGTCGACTCGTTGCGCGCGAACGGCAATAGCGCGACGTCCCAACCGGAAGCGTAGCTCGGCAGCTCCGCGTAACCTTTGCTTCCGAGGTATTGGATGTTCGCTGCCCGCGGCAAGCTGGCCTCGTCCACCTTGATCACAGGACCGATGAGCACGAAGGTCCAGCCCGGGCGCGCCGCGGCGGCGCCCGCGATCAGCTCCAAATCCATGCGCTCGTCGATGACGCCGTAGAACCCGAGCCGCGGGTGGTTCAAAATCTGCTGATCTTCGGGCTCCGGCTGGGGCGCGCGCGCTTGCGCGAAATGGGGCACGTCCACGCTGCTGGGAAACGGGTGCACATTCGGGTGGCGGTGCTTCTTCTCTTCATACAATGAGTACCCGCCCGTGAAGACCACATCCGCCAGCTTGAACAGCTCTCGCTCCCGATCCAAGAGCGCGGGCGGAGCCCCTTTGAAGGCCGCGAGTTGATCCATACAGTCGTAGACGACTGCCAACGGCTGTAGGCCTTGCGACATCGGAAGGGCCATCGGCGTGTAGTACCAGAGCACGTAGCGCTGGATCTTTTGCTGCTTCATCAGCTCCTGCAGCATCGCCGACTGAGCGGCGTCCGGGTCGAGCGTGGCTCGATTGAGGTACGGCACGACCACGTGCACGCCTTCCTCACTGAGGCTCATCTCGAGACGATCCGGTTCATCGCTGAGTATCGGTTCTTCGACGAAGTACACGCGACGCTCACGCGCGTATCGGCTGAGCAAGTGCTGAGGGCGTTGAAAGACGAATGACCAACGCAGGTGAGAGAAACAGATCAGATCGTAAGATTGATTCAAGCGCAGCCTTTGGTTTTGGCGCGTCGCGCCCGTCGCTTTGCAGAGTCCTCCAAAGCAGCATTCGTGCCCGTCCGCTGGGTCGTTGTTGGAACGGGATTCTTTCTGCGTTCGTGAGGGGCTTCGACTCACGCTCGCGCGACAAAGCGTCTCAGGCGAGGCGAATGCGGTGGCCCATGTGTTGATTCGACCTACGTGACTCGTGTTTCGGCGCCGAAATCACGACGCGTGAGGTGGGTGAAAGCACGCGCCTCGCGGGCACGCTCACTGCTTCGGCTAGTCCGGACGCGGAATGCTCAGGCGACATCTCTCACAAATCGGAATTCGTAGCTCGGGTCCACCGCCGCCCATCGAGTTAGACACCGACGCGATGGGCTACCCACGACCGCAGTTCCGCCGTCGCCAGTGGCAGAACCTCAACGGCAGCTGGGACTTCGAGATCGATCCCGATGGCATCCTCTCGAGCCCGGAGCACGTCGCTTGGGCTGGGCGCATCGAAGTGCCGTTCGCCCCCGAGACCGCGCGCAGCGGGGTGGCCGATACGGGCTTGTATCGGAGTTGTTGGTACCGGCGCACCCTCGAGGCGCCCAGTCTGGAGCACGGGGAGCGGTTGATTCTCCACTTCGGCGCGGTGGACTACCGCGCGACGGTCTGGGTGGACGGCACCCTCGTCGTAACCCATGAGGGTGGCTATACGCCTTTCGAGGCAGATATCACCGACGCACTCCGGCCCGATCAGACCGAGCACGTGCTCGTGGTCTGGGCGGACGACGACCCGGCGGATTTGGGCAAACCACGGGGCAAACAAGACTGGCAGCTCGAACCGCACTCGATTTGGTATCCGCGAACCACGGGCATTTGGCAGACCGTGTGGCTCGAGAAGGTGCCCGAGACGCGCATCGCTAGCTTGCAATGGACTCCGAATTTGGAGCGTTGGGAGATCGCGGTGGCCGCTACCGTGTCCGGAGGCGAGAACGAGAAGTTGCTTTTGAGCGTGCGCTTGAAGGTGTTCGACCTCACGCTCGCTCACGACCGTTACCTCGTCGTGGCCGGCGAAGTGCACCGCCGAATCGCGCTCTCGGACCCCGGAGTGGACGACTTTCGCAACGAGCTCTTGTGGAGCCCCGAGCGCCCTACGCTGATCGAGGCGGAGGTCGAGTTGCTGAATGCGGCAGGCGAAGTACTGGATACGGTCACGAGCTACACCGCGCTGCGTTCGTTCGCGGTCTCGGGCGACCGCTTCCTGCTCAACGGGCGCCCCTATCCTCTCAAGCTGGTGCTCGACCAGGGGTACTGGGATGGGACGGGCATGACACCGCCCAACGACACCGCCCTGCGTATGGATGTATTGCTGGCGAAAGCCATGGGCTTCAATGGTGTCCGAAAGCACCAAAAAATCGAAGTGCCGCGCTACCTGTACTGGGCAGACCGACTCGGGCTCTTGGTTTGGGAAGAGATGCCGAGCGCTTATCGTTTCACCAAACGGTCGGTGGCTCGACTCACCCAGCAGTGGTTGGACGTCTTGCGCCGCGATCTGAGCCATCCGTGCATCATGGCCTGGGTGCCATTCAACGAAAGTTGGGGCGTGCCGAACCTGCCCGATAGCCTGCCCGAGCGGAACTACGTTCGCGCCCTGTATTACCTGACCAAGACCCTGGATCCGACACGGCCCGTGATTGGCAATGACGGGTGGGAGAGCGTGGCCACCGACATCATTGGCATTCACGACTACGACGAGACTCCGGAGCGCATCGGCCAGCGCTATCTGGCGCACGCTGCTTTGCCCAATTTGTTCAAGCGTGAGCGTCCGGGCGGCCGCAGCCTCGTCCTGGAAGGGATGGAAGGCCTCGAGCACCCACTCGTGCTCTCGGAGTTCGGCGGCATCGCTTTCAGCAGCGACCCCCGACATTGGGGGTACTCGCGCACGCATACGGCGGAGGCGTTTGCCGAGCGGTTCGGCGCGCTGCTCAAGGTCGTACGATCGCTCGAGGTGCTGGCGGGCTACTGCTACACGCAGTTTGCCGACACCTATCAGGAGGCCAACGGCCTGCTGCGGAGCGATCGCTCACCCAAGATGCCGCTCGAAGAGATCGCCCGAGCGATACGTGGTCAGCGGCCGGGAGACGGCGAGCCCAAGCCCGCCACGCTGCTGAGCCCGACCGCACCGGAAAGCAAGGACCGCTTTGAATAAGCCGAACGTGTTGCCCCGCTACCGGGCTTCGGCAGATTTGTTGGAACGCGCGCGTGCCGTCATTCCTGGCGGCCACCACTTGTCGGGTCGCCCGCTTCTGCCGTTGGAAGAGTCGCCCCTGTACATGACCCGCGGGCAGGGCGCGCGCTGTTGGGACGCGGACGGGCACGAGTACATCGATTACATCGGTGCTTACGGGCCGTTCTTGCTGGGTTACGCGCATCCCGCGGTTGATGCCGCAGCGTGCGCGCAGCTCGCGCGCGGCAATTTGCTGTCGCTCAATCACCCCTTACACGTCGAGTTCGCGGAGCGTCTGGTGGCGCGCTTCCCAGGCGCGGACATGGCCGTGTTTTTCAAGACCGGTTCCGAGGCAACCACTGCCGCCTTGCGCATTGCGCGGGCAGCGACAGGGCGAAAAACCGTGGTTCGTTGCGGGTACCACGGGTGGCATGACTGGTGTCTACCACTCGAGCGGTTCGTGCCGGAGGGGCTCGGCGAGCAGGTGCTCGAGCTAGATGTTTCCCATCCCGAGTCACTACAAACCCTCTTACGCGACGCGCCCACCCCGGTCGCCGCGGTGATCGTCGCGCCCGAGATGATCTTGCCCACGACGGCGAGCGTGTTTCAGCAATTGGTGTCCACCGCGCACGCTCATGGCGCCGTGTTCATTCTCGACGAGGTAAAAACGGCCCTGCGCATCAAGCCTGGCTCGTTTCAGGAGCACGTCGGGATCCGACCGGATCTGACCACGCTCAGCAAGGCGCTCGGCAACGGTTGGCCGATTGCAGCTGTCGTGGGTAAGCGCGAGGTCATGCAGGCCGCCGCTGGGCTGCATCTCTCGGCCACCTACCATGGCGAAACCACCGGCATGGCGGCCGCGATGGCCACGCTAGATTTCGTCGATGCCCACCCCGTTGCCGAGCACGTGTGGGCGATGGGCGAACGACTGATCGAGGGCCTGAACGCCGCGGCTGCACGACACCGGGTACCCGCCATCGCCTTCGGCGAGCCGCTCCCGCCGATGCCGTTCTTGAAATTCATCGCCGAAGATTCGGTGCTCAACGAGCGAGTCAAAGCCTGTTTTTACCGCGAGGTGCTGGCGCAAGGGGTGCTTCTCCACCCGCGACACTTGTGGTTCATCAGCTACGCGCACGGCGAGGAAGACATCGATCGAACCTTGGCGATCGCGGACAGAGCTTTCGAGCTCGCAGGGGCAGAGCTCGACGCATGATGACTGAAGCGGCCGCGTTGCGCGACCTACGCCGAGAGTTTGCGGGGCGTTTCGGGGCATGCCGTGCATTCTCGGCACCGGGCCGTATCAATCTGATCGGCGAGCACACCGACTACAACCAAGGCTTCGTGCTGCCCATGGCCCTCGAGCGCCGCACGTACGTCGTCGGCGTTCTACGCCCGGACCGAGTCGTCAACGTCCGCTCCACCAATACTTCGAGTCAATGCTCCTTCGATCTCGACCGACCAGGACCGCCCCGTCGCGGCGGCTGGGTCGACTACGTGGAAGGCACTGCCCAAGCGATGTTGAAGCGCGGCTTGCCGGTCCCGGGCGCGGAGCTGCTGATCTCGAGCGATATCCCGATCGGAGCCGGCCTCTCCTCGTCGGCCGCGCTCGAGGTCGCCGTCGCTTATGCGTTCGCTCGCTTGGCGGGGATGACGGCTCCCAATCTCGTCGAGCTCGCCTTGAGCGGCCAAGCGGCAGAGAACGACTACGTTGGCGCGCGAGTGGGCATCATGGACCAATTCATCGCCGCACTGGCCGAACCAGACTCCGCGTTGTTGATCGATTGTCGCTCGCTGGAGCGCAACGTCGTCCCGCTCGAGTTGGGCACGGCCAAGATCTTGATCTGCGACACGCGCGTGAAACACCAGTTGGCCTCTTCGGCTTACAACGAGCGGCGTGACCAATGCGAGCAGGGCACACGCTTGATTCGCGAGGAATTCCCCGAGGTGCGAAGCTTGCGGGACGTGAGCGCGAAGCAGCTCGAGCAGAGCTCGGCTCGGCTCCCCGAGGTCATCCAACGGCGCTGTCGGCATGTGATCACGGAGAACGCACGTACGTTGCAGGCGACGCTTGCTCTCGGGCGCGGAGACCTGAAATACGTGGGCGAGCTCTTTTCCAGATCCCATCAGTCGCTGCGTGACGACTATCAAGTGAGCTGCGCGGAGCTCGATGCTGCGGTGGAGGCGGCACTGACTGAGCCGGGGGTATATGGTTCTCGCATGACCGGCGGTGGCTTCGGCGGTTGCACGATCACCTTGCTCGAAGAGAGCGCGATCGAGCGCGTGACGGAGGCGATCCGCGCCCGCTTCCGGGGGCAGTTTGGCGTTCCACCCGAGTTCTTCGTATCGAAGGCGTGCGGCGGTGTGCAGGAACACGATGCCCTCCGATCATGACTTTTCGCCTACACGGGACACTTTGTCCCGCCTCGCAAGCGCGCATCGAACGAACGCAAATCAAGCGCCCCGCTCTCGCTCGTCGTTGCACTGACTCGATATGAACATCCTGTTTCTCTCGCCATTTTTCCCGCCGAACGCAGCTGAATATTGCCGCGCGCTGACCGGCCGAGGAATGCGGGTACTAGGGATCGGCGACCAGCCGCGCGAGCATCAGCCAAGTGCGCTCGAGGGCATGCTGTTCGACTACGCCTTCGAGCCGCGGATGGCCGAATACAGCGCATTGCGCGACGCCACCCAGCGCCTCGTGGCGCGCCATGGGCCGCTCCACCGCTTGGACTCCAATGGCGAGCATTGGCTGGAATTCGAAGGTCGCCTGCGGGATGACTTCACCGTTCCGGGGTTGAGCTACGCTCGCACCGTCGCGCTGCGCAGCAAGATGGCAATGGCTCGAGTCTTCGACTATGCGCAGGTCCCGTACCCAACGACTCTACGCCTCCAAAATCGAGACCGGGTGCGAACTTTGGCACGCGATCGTGGCTTCCCGCTCATCATCAAGCCCGACTCCGGGTCCGGAGCGGTCGATACCTTCATGATCGAAGACCAGCCGGCGCTCGAGCAGGCATTCGAGCACAACTACCCGAATCACATCGCTCAGCCATTCATTGCCGGTCAGATCGTCACCTTTGATGGACTCACCGATCACGCCGGCCGGATCGTCTTTTGCACCTCACATGCCTACGACACTGGAATCATGCAGGTCCGGCGCGCCGAGCTCGACGGCCACTACTATTCGCTGCGCGAGTTGCCTGCAGAGTTGGAACGCGTCGGTCGTCGCGCGGTGGCTGCCTTCGACATTCGAGAGCGCTTCTTCCACCTAGAACTGTTCGCGCGTGACGACGGTACGTACATGGCGCTGGAAATGAACGTTCGACCGCCCGGCGGCTTCACGCCGGAGATGATGAGCGCGGCTTGTGAGATCGACGTGTTCGACCTATGGGCGGCCGTGGTTTGCGGCGCTTCTCTAACCGATTTTGGCTACGAGCGACGCTACCACACGGCTCACGCGGGCCGCCGTGCGAACCGCAGCTACCGAATGACTCGAGAGGACCTCGAGCGTGCACTCGGCAAGACGCTGTTCAGCATCCGGAGCGTGCCAGACGCTTTCGCCGCAACGATGGGCAACGTGGCCTACCTGCTGCGTCACAGTGACCTGAGTGAGCTGCGCGCGGCCGTAGCCCTTGTTCAAGAGTAGCGCCGCGCAGGGAAGCACGAGCGCATGCACGGCCGGCCCGCCTGGCTCGATTGTTGCTGGAGAGTCCCGTGCGGCGGCGCTGCTCCTTGGTGGAGTTCATGCGGGCCGCCACTTTCAAAGGAGTTCACGTGGGCATTCTACTATTCGTGGTGTTCGGCTTGGTCGTCGGCTTTTTAGCGCGCGCAATCATGCCGGGTACCCAAAGCATGGGGCTGCTCGGTACGGCGCTCTTGGGCATCGTCGGCTCTTTCGTGGGCGGCTTTCTGGCTTCTCTGGTCACCCACAACCGCGTGACGGACATGTACCCCGCGGGCATCGTCGGCAGCATCCTCGGCGCGCTGCTCGTGCTGTTCATCGTCGGTCGCTTCGGGAGGCGCGCCGCAATTTAGAGCTGAATCGCCGACGCCGTGGCGGCCATGACGCCGCCGCTACGGACGTCGATGGCGATCCCTCTTGGGCTCACTGCGAACTAATCCGCGATGGCTGCGGGTGCGTTGTACAGTGCACCCATGACCGATGACGGCCCGCTGGCGGGCGCCATGGATTCCGATCTGAGCGCGGAAGAGCTGGGCGCGCCGCATGATGCAGTTCCACACGCGGCCTACCGAAGCACGCGCATCGTGGGCATCGGAGCATCGGCCGGCGGGATCTCGGCAATGCAGCGCTTCTTCGCCGCCATGCCAGCAGATTCCGAGATGGCATTCGTCGTCGTGCTGCATCTTTCGCCGGAGCACGAGAGCGCGCTCAGTGAAGTGCTGCAGAACTCGACCAGCATGCCCGTCGAGCAAGCCACTGACGGTGCGCTCGCCAAGGTGAACCATGTGTACGTGATCCCCCCCGGCAAGCACCTGGCGCTGCTCAACGACCGCCTGCGCTTGACTGAGCTGCCGCGCGAACGCGGACGACGTTTCACGGTGGACCTGTTCTTCCGATCGCTCGCCGACACCCACGGCCCGCACTCGGTGGGCATCATTTTTTCGGGAGGCGATGGTGACGGCGCTTTGGGCATCAAGCGCATCAAAGAACGGGGTGGCTTGACGATTGTTCAAGATCCGGAAGAGGCAGAGCACGAGGGCATGCCGCGCTCGGCGATCGCTACGAGCATGGTCGATTGGGTGCTTCCCGCCGACAAGATCCCCGCGCGCTTGTTGGACTACCAAAGGCGCCAGCAGCGCTTGCAGCTTCCTCCCGAATCGGGAGCCAATCCCGCCGCCTTGCCGAGCCCGTCCCCGTCTACGGAGGAGGCGGCGCTGCGAGACGTGCTGACGCTCTTGCGCGCGCGCACCGGCCGAGATTTCAGCTACTACAAGCGCGCGACGATCGTCCGCCGGGTCATCCGCCGGATGCAGGTGAACGAGCTCGATGACGTCGCTGCATACTTGGCATTTCTACGCGAGCATCAGGGTGAAGCGGCCGCGTTACTGCAAGATCTGCTGATTTCGGTCACGAACTTCTTTCGTGATGGCGAAGCATACCAGGCGCTCGAAGCCCAAGTGCCCGAGTTGTTTCGCGACAAGACCGGGACGGACACCATTCGAGTCTGGGTGCCCGCGTGCGCCACGGGTGAAGAGGCGTACTCGATCGCGATTCTGCTCGCCGAACATGCGCAAACGCTCGATGCCCCACCCGCGATCCAGATCTTTGCCTCGGATCTCGACGAGGCCGTGCTCGCAGAGGCGCGCACTGGCTCGTACCCGAGCTCGATCAGCACCGATGTGTCCCCCGAGCGCCTGAAACGCTTTTTCATCAAGGAGCCGCACGGCTACCGTATCCGTCGGGACCTGCGAGATACCTTGCTCTTCGCGGTCCATGATCTAATCAAGGATTCGCCCTTTTCTCGGCTCGATCTGATCTCCTGCCGCAACCTGTTGATTTATCTCGACCGTACGGCCCAGGCGCGCGCATTCGACGTCTTTCACTTCGCCCTACGCGCCGAGGGTCGTCTCTTTCTCGGCACCTCCGAATCTGCTGATGATTCGAGCCACCTGTTCCAAGCGCTCGACAAGAAGCACCGGTTGTATGCGGCACGCCCGACCGCGGGCAGGAGTTTCACGCTCCCCTCGGCACTAGCGGGCCGCTCCCGAGGCCTTGCGGCAGCCGAACCGGAGCAAGCCGCCGCGGGTTCGGTCCAGCCTCCACCTCGCGTCCTCAGCACGCGCACTTCGGTGCCGCGGCGAGCCGACCAGTCAGCGTCCTGGGCGGACATCCAGCTCAAGCTGCTCGAGCGCGCTGGGCCTCCGTCTCTGCTCGTGAATGCCGATCACGAGGTGCTGCACTTGTCCGAGAACGCTGCCCAATTCCTTCGTCTCGCGCCCGGTGAGCTGAGTAGGGATCTCTTCCGCTTGGTGGACCCGATGCTGCGCCTCGAGCTGCGTGCAGCGGTGTTTCGGGTGCAGCAAACCGGGGAGCCGAGTGTCGTATTCAATGTCCCCACGCTGCACGACGCGGAAGAGCGAACGGTAGATATCCGCGTATCGCCCGCGATGGACTTGGCGCCGGGCTTCGTGCTGGTCACTTTCGACTCCCGGGCGTCAGCAGGTAGCACCGCGTCGGCCCCAACCGACCCGGAGCCGGCGATGCAACAGTTGGAACAGGAGCTGGAGCAGACCAAACGGCAAGTCCGAGTCATCGTCGAGCAACACGAAGCATCCGACGAAGAAATGAAGGCCAGCAACGAAGCGCTGCAGGGCATGAACGAAGAGCTCGAAACGAGCCGTGAGGAGCTGCAGTCAATCAACGAAGAGCTGACGACCGTCAATCAAGAGCTGAAGAGCAAGGTAGACGAGCTCGGCAATACCAACAGTGATTTACACAACTTGATCGGTGCCACGGCAATCGCGACCATATTTTTGGATCGCGAGCTTCGCATCACCCGCTTTACGCCGCCCGCGATCGACTTGTTCGGCCTGATCCCGACCGACTTGGGGCGCCCTCTCGCAAACTTGCGACACAGCTTGAGTTACCCGGAACTGCTGTCCGATGCCGCGCGGGTTCTGGAAGAGCTGAAGCTCATCGAGCGCGAGGTCGCGGAGTCGACGGGGCGCTTTTTTCTCGCGCGAATCCTGCCCTATCGCACTACGGACGAACGCATCGGCGGCGTGGTGCTCACCTTCCTAGACGTGACCGAACGTCATGTGGCGCAGCTTGCCGTGCGCCAGGCACACCACGAGCTCGAAGGTCGCGTCCGCGAACGCACGGCGCAACTCGACGAAGCCAACGGGAGTTTGCGGCTCGAGGTCATCAAGCAGCAGCAAGCCGAGTCAGCGCGGCAAGAGCTGCAGCGGCGCCTGATCAACGCGCAAGAAGAGGAGCGGCGCCGCGTCTCGCGCGAATTGCATGACGAGGTGGGTCAGCAAATCGTGGCTATGTTGTTGACCCTGAAAGCCCGGGAGCTCGAAGGCTTGCCTGCGGAAGCCAGCGCCAAGCTGAGCACCTTACGCGAGTCGACCGAGCTCATCGAAGCACAGATTCATCAGCTTGCGTCGCAGCTCCGCCCGGTGGCGCTGGATGTGCTGGGGCTGTCACAAGCGCTGGCAACGTACCTGGAAGCTTGGGGCGAACGAAGCCGAGTCGTCGTGGACTTCTTCAGTAGTGGCATCGACGAGCCTCGTTTACCGAGCGTGCTCGAGATTACGCTGTACCGCATCGTGCAAGAGGCGACGAACAACGTCGTGCGCCACGCCGCGGCCCGCAACGTCAGTGTCAGCATCGAGCGCCGAAAAGACCACGTGCTCGGCATCATCGAGGACGACGGAAAAGGCTTCGATTTCGATACCGTTCGCGCGCCGACCCTGGGTCGACTGGGCATTGCCGGGATGCAGGAGCGGGCCGCGATCGTGGATGGTGAGCTCACGATCGATTCGGGTATGAGCGGCACGACAGTTCGCATCAAGCTGCCGATCCCAGCAACCTGAGCGTGCTCAATCCGTGCCGGACCAACCGCGCTTGATGGCATAGCGGATCAGGTCCGCACGGCTCTTGAGCCCCAGCTTCTCCATGGCTCTGGCGCGGTAGCTCTCCAAAGTCCGCGGGCTCAACGCCAGTTGCTGGGCGATCTCTTTCATGGTCAGGCCTCGTGCGAGTAGCCGGGCGACCTCCGCTTCACGCGCACTCAGTACCTCGACTCCCAGGTCGTGGACCGGGCTGGCGCGAAGGCTTGCCCGTGCGGGTCGGCGGGGCAGCTTGGGATCCAAGTAGGAGCCGCCCGCGGCGACCGTTCGCACGGCATGCACGAGCTCGTCGCAACCGCTACGCTTCAAGATGTAGCCGTCCGCACCCGATTCGAGCAGGCGCCGCACGATCGCGAGCTCATCGTGCACGGAGATGGCCAGAATGCGCACGAGCGGCGCTTCTACGCGAATCGCGCGAGCGGCCTCTGCGCCCGTCATGCCCGGAAGTGAGAAGTCGAGTAGCACGAGGTCCGGGCGAAATTCTCGCGCGAGCACGACCGCGCTTTCACCGCTGTCCGCCTCCGCGACCACATCCAAGTCGGGCTGCGCGGAAAGGATCGCGCGCAGCCCGGCCCGCAGCACGGGGTGGTCATCCACGAGCAGCAGCCGTAAGGGCTTCGACAGCGAGCGAGCCTGCGGGGTATCGTCAGCAATCGCTTCGGGAGGCGCGGACCCCACCTGCGCTGGCGGCATCGCGACTAGCATTGCCTACAGATAGCACTGAGCGCGGTGCCGCGCTGAAATAGGCATCGGCCCGAAGCACTCGGGGTTCGCCTACTCGGCGGCGCGATCCTCTTCCGGCCCGAGCTCCAAACCGAACTTGGTGAGGCGGTAACGGATCTGATCCCGCGTGAGCCCCAGTAGACGCGCCGCGCGCGTGCGGTTGTTGTCAGTGAGTTGCAACGCTTGCAGCAGCAATTGGCGCTCCAGATCGGCCAAATCGATGCCCCTCGGCGTCAATTTGAGCACAGCGCCCGAGCGGCGGTGCCCCAACTCGGTCAGGTGCTCGGGCTCGATCGAGCCAACGCGGTCGAGCCACTGGAGGCGCTCGACGAGGCGCGACAGCTCGATCAGATTGCCCGGCCAGGCGTGATCCTTCAAAACGTGCAACGCGGCCTCGCTGAAAACGAGAGGCGGTCTTGCTGGGGACGAAAGCTCCTGAATGAGCTCGGGAAGGGCAGCCAGACGCTCACGCAAGCTCGGCAGCTCCACCGTGGCCGAAAAGGCGATGGCCAGGTCCGACCTCAGGAAGCCCTCGCGGCAGGCATGCGCGAGCGGCTCCTGAGACGACGCCATCAAGCGGCAGTTGATGCCGTGCTCTCGGAGCAGCTTGGCGAGCGCAGCTTGAACCGCGCGCGACGTATCTCCCAGCTCGTGGACGTACACACTCAGCCCGCCGATGGCCAGGGCACTCGAAGGGACCCGCAGCACGGCGAGCCTACGCTCGAGCAGCGGCAGCTGCTGGTCGTTGATCAGCTCGAACAGCTCGCCATCTGGATAGGTGCTTGCGTGAAGCAACCGGGCCGCGCGCCGCTTGCCGGTGCCGACTTCGCCCAGGAACAACACCGGCGTGCGCGAGCGACGAACCAGGCGCTCGATGCTCGCGCGTACCCGCTTGATGCCTGGGTCATGGCCGGCCAGCGCGGTGCCGTCGGAGTGCCGGCTGGACCGGCGGTCGGTGTCCGGTGGTTCGTCGAGCAATTCGCACAGCTCGCGGGCACGTTGCGCGATTTCGGTTTCAGCGTTCGATTCCGAGTTGCAGGCGAGTAGTAGTTCTTGACGGTGCAGTGCAAAAAACTCTCGAAGCGACATCGACCTTTCTCCGTGCCCGGTTCTGCCCCGACGCGGTCAGCCGGTCTGCCCGTAAAACTACGGATACCAAGCCGCCTCGGCGATGCCAGTGGCCAATTTGCCTCGGCGAATTCCAGGGGCGAATACAGACCCAGCCCGGTTCCGCCGCCGCGCGCTCGGTGTGCGTGCCAGCCGTCGAAGAAGCGCGCTAGCTCGACCGCGGCGACCGACGGCGTCTGAAAAATACGATCCGCGTCGGCGTAAACTGAGCCTTCCCCGTTGCAGCGAGGTTTTGCACTCTTCGTTGTCCGCACAAGCCCACGGCACGACGATTGCTCCTACCGGCGACGGAGGAATCAAAACATGAGAGCACTTTGTTGGCACGGTCATGGTGACGTGCGCGTGGACACCAAGCCGGATCCGGTGATTGAACAGCCTACGGACGTGATCCTAAAGATCACTTCGACGGCGATCTGCGGCTCGGACCTGCATTTACTGGACGGCTACATGCCCACCATGGAGTCCGGCGACATCCTCGGGCATGAGCCGATGGGCATCGTCGTGGAGACGGGCAGCGCGGTGCAGCGGGTGAAGAAGGGTGATCGAGTGGTCGTGCCCTTCACGATCGCGTGCGGCGCCTGCTTCTTTTGCAAGAAAGGGCTGTGGGCAGCCTGTGACACGACCAACCCGAACGCGGCAATGGCCGCCAAAATGATGGGGCATTCGCCGGCTGGGCTATTCGGCTACTCACACCTCACGGGCGGCTATCCCGGCGGACAAGCCGAATACCTGCGCGTGCCGCATGCCGACGTGGGCTGTTTGAAGATCGAGTCCGACCTCTCGGATGAGCAGGTGCTGTTTTTGTCGGACATCTTTCCTACCGGCTACATGGCAGCCGAAAACGCCGACATCGAAGCCGGCGATACGGTGGCCATCTGGGGTTGTGGCCCTGTAGGCCAGTTTTGCATCCAGAGCGCGTGGATGTTCGGCGCAGGTCGCGTGATCGCCATCGATTGTGTTGAAGAACGTTTGGCGATGGCGCGTACTCAAGGCAAGGCGGAGACGATCGACTTCTTGAAGCAAGACGTGTACGAAACGCTGCAAGAAATGACGAGTGGCCGTGGGCCGGACCGCTGCATCGACGCTGTGGGCGCGGAAGCACACGGCACCGGCAGCGTCGACGCGGTGGTCGACCGGATCAAGGCCGCGGTAAAGCTCACCACGGACCGCCCGCACTCACTTCGGCAAGCGATCTATTGCTGTAGAAAAGCCGGCACCGTTTCAGTCCCAGGCGTGTACGTCGGCTTTCCCGACAAGTTCCCGATGGGCGCGTTGATGAACAAGGGTTTGACCATGAAAACCGGGCAAACGCACATGCATCGCTACATGCGCCCGCTGCTCGAGCGCATCGAGGCAGGCCAGATCGACCCTTCGTTCGTGATCACTCATCGCGTGCCGCTCGAACAAGCGCCGGCCGCCTACAAGACCTTCCGCGACAAAGAAGACGGCTGCATCAAGGTCGTGCTGAAGCCGTAATGTGCACGGCGAGGGAGGGCGAGCTGTAGCAGCTCGCCTCCCCTGCCGGCTTTGCATCGCCTCACTGCGCGGCTGGTCGCTCGTGGCTATCGACCTCGCTGTCTAAGCCCGGCAAGCAGGGCGGGTGATTTCACGCGCCCCGGGGCACGCTCTCTGCAACCTGGGTTCACGCGGTCAAATTCCGTGTCTTCTTCATCAAGGTAAATACCCATGCGTCTTCGACCAAGCTCATCCGTTATCATCGCTTCAGTCGCCATCGGGGCACTCGCGGCGGCCTGCTCCAGCGACGACGACTCCGGTAGCGGTCCAGGCGGCGCAGGCCACGCGGGAGTGAGCGGAAGTGCTGGGAAAGCAGGCGGTCCGAGCAGGGCGGGCAGCGGCGGCCTAGCGGGAGCTGCGGACGCAGACAGCGGCGCAGCGGGCACATCCGAAGCAGGTGGCGAAAGCGGCGCCGGGCTCGGTGGCTCGGCAGGGCCAACCGATGTTCTCGTGAACGAGTTCAATCATCCGGTCGGCTCCGATGCCGCGCACGGCCGCGACACGTTTCGCTTCGAGACGTTCGGGAATGAAGGGTTTTGGACGCGCGTCCTGCGCCTCCCGCAAGGCTGGACAGCAAACCAGCTCAGCACGGTGGACGCACTGAAGCTCGGCATCAACATCGATATCGAGGCGGTCCCGAGCCAGTTGCGATCGCAAATCACCGCTGAGGCGAAAACAAACCTGTCCGCCAAGAACGCCCCAGTGCTGAACGATCCAGCCACCTTCATCGCGCTCCTCGAAGCGAACGCGGTGGTGGGTTTCCCCGCCCGTAATGTCAAAACGCTCAATGGCAAGCTCGACATCGACGACACGAGTGTGTTCGCAGGCGAGAGCGTGGGGATGTCCTGTGCCATTTGCCACAGCATCACCGACGGCAGCGTCTACTCGCTCCCGCACGGTGGCGGCATCGGAAAGCGCGCCGACGGGCGTCCGAATCATGACTTGAACTTCGGCGCCACAATCGCGCTAGGTGAGGCAACTCGCGCTTTCTACCCCACGCTGGCGCTCGATTTGGTGGGCAACGATCACAAGTCCGTATCGCGCAAGGGGGTGGGCGTCGCCTTGATCTCCAAAGCGGCCACGGAGCTCGAAGTCGATGCGTTCCTGAACGATCCCGAGCTGTATCCCGTGGGCATGTTCGACGACGCACCGGACGGCAACGCGGCTCCCATGAAGAATGCGAACTTGTTCCGGACCGACCTTGCCGCGCCTTGGGGAACTGACGGCGCTATCGAGCAGCTACAGAACTTCAATAACTTCGTCTACACCGCGCTCATGGATCCGACCGACCTGACCACGGTTGGGGGGCGGCGCTTCCTGTTCGACCGCGGCATCGCGGCGGGCACCGAGATCGCCGACAACTACGTGGCTATCCTGGCCGATTTGAAAGTTCCCGTGGGCGGCAGCAATGGCTACCCGTTCGTGGGCCGCGCCGACAACCCCCTCGTGACGGTCGGTCTCCCCGCAGGGGCAAAGGTCGAAGACAGCCTGATCGGGATGCGCGTGGATGACACGGCCCTATTCGACATGAACCTCTACCTCAATTCCCTGCCTGCGCCGGCCGGCGTCAAGACCGACCTTGCGGCGATCGCTCGCGGGCGGTCGGTGTTTCGGAGCGAATGCACCTCTTGCCACAATGAGGATCAAAGCCGCTTCGTGCCGCCGAATATCGTTCAATTCAATGACACGGTTGAGTTGTACGAAAACGCGCCCGCTCGCCCTGCCTTGTTACCGTCGTACAAGGGCGCGCTCATTGCGGACCGCTCCGCCTCTCGCCTCGTGCCCGCTCGCGATTCCGCGGGCATCTTCGATGACAAGTGGATCATCGTGGACGCGAGCGTGCGCAATCAGCCGCGCGGCAGTGCTCTTCCACAATTGCTCGACCTCGCCCGGAAGCCCAACTTCCTCCACGACAGCTCGGTCGCATCGCTCGTTGACCTGCTGGATCCGGAGCGTGGCAAGAACGCGCCACACCCGTTCTACGTGGCTGACGCCGCAGAACGCGACGACGTTGCGGCATTCCTAGAAAGTCTCGACGACCAGGGCCAGTGAGCGCCACGTTGAATACCACCGCTGATCAGCCCATGCCTCAATCGCACGTTGATTACGAGCGGATCGTCGAGCAAACCATCTTCTCGAAGGTACGGTCGTTACTCGGGGAGAAATTCGGGATCGCAAGCCAGCAGGTCGAGCTCGACTCGGCATTGGTCGACGACCTCGGCATCGAACCGGCGGACATCGAGTACCTGGCCTTGACGTTGGAAGCGGCCTTCGACATCAACATCGCCGTCGACGACGCTGCCCGCATCGTGCGGGTTCGCGACGCGGTTCGCTGCATTCTGGGGCGGGCAAGCGTGTGACCCAAATGCATGACCGATTTCGCCCGTGAGCCTGGCTCGCGCCCTTGCACACGTCAGACTGAACGCATGACCGTGAACCTCGCTGCGATCAACGACGAACCAGGCTTCGAACCCGAGCCACTGTTGACGCTTGGTTGGCTGCTGACCACGCTCAATTATCGTTTCACGACCGTCACCCCGAGCACCCATTCGCTGATCAACGCGAGATCGGACAATGGAATCAGTCGCACGATTCAAGACGTCTTCGGCTGGAGTCGAGACTTCGAGCCCAGCGTCCTGCCGAGACAGGTGTTCGAAGCAATGTACCGGGCGGACGCTTGCCGCCCAATCGCCGGTAGCTTGCTCTGGCGTCCCCGAGTGCGGTTCTCGACGCTTGGGGGGCTCATGTTTGCGCACTCGGCGTTCCCCACCGTCGACCAAGACGCGGTGTTCTTCGGTCCGGACAGCTACCGCTTCGTCCGCGCCATTCAGGCGCACGCTTCGCTTGCAGAGCGCATCGTCGATGTGGGCTGCGGCAGTGGGGTGGGCGGGATAGCACTCGCGAAATCCGGGTTGAGTGCCCGTCCCGTAGTCTTGGCCGACATCAATCCGGACGCCTTGCGGATGGCAGCAGCGAACGCAGAATTGGCTTCGGTCCGCGCCGAAACGCTGCACAGCGACGTTTTGGCCGGCGTGCGTGGGGAGTTCGACTTGGTGATTGCGAACCCTCCCTTTTTACGGGATGACGCTCAGCGCACGTACCGAGACGGAGGTGGCGCTTACGGCGAGCGGCTGGCGCTGCGCATCATTCGGGAATCGATCGACCGCTTGCGCAGCATGCCCAGGGGAGGCCGCTTGCTCCTGTACACCGGCGCGGCCATCGTGGAGGGTGAAGACACTTTTTTGACTGCCGCTCGCGGGGAGCTTGCGCGGCGAGGGGTCCGTCATTCCTATGAAGAGGTCGATCCGGACATCTTCTCCGACGAGCTTCAGCGGCCCGCGTACGCGAAGGTGGAACGCATCGCGGCCGTGCTGCTGCAGGTACGAATCGCCGGAACCGACCAACGCCTGCGCGACTAGTCGTGTGCCGGTGTATAGATATTTCTGAACTGCGCGCCTCGTCGGAGTGTTGACACCGGATGCAATTGATCTAAATCCGGCGAATGAGCCTCGACTATCCCGGACGAGCCTGCTCCAACTGTCACAATCCGGCCCATTTGGAGCGTTCTTCGGCACCCGGTTCCACCTTCAGTTGCCCTTCGTGTAACCGTCGCTACGAGCGCACGGGTTCAGTGGGCGCCGCAGCGGAGAGCCAACTTCAACGCCTCTTGGGGCCAGTGCGCACTGCGCCGTTGCCACAAGCGCGCAAGCGGTCGACGAAGCGCAAGGCCTGATCATAGCCAGCGAAGCGTCTCTGTTGGGACATGCCCGCGCGTGGCGGCATATTGCACCGGCGCTCTTCGTGCAAACTTGCACGTCGATTTTTCGCCGCGCCCGATCCTCCGCGGATGGAGCTGTTCCCGACATGACCGTGCGCCACCCAGCGCGTGCACATGAACGGCATGGACCTTGCGACTGTGGTCGCGCGTCGACTCGACGCCTTCCTCAATTCGTTCGCAACGTCGCCGTCGCGAGCACGGAGAATCCATGGCCACAAAGAAGCCGGCTGCCAAATCACCGAGCAACGCCTCGACACCCAAACAATCAGGATCAGGCAGCACGTCTAGTGCCCATTCGACGGTGGGCGGTCCGGGTCAAAGCGACGACGCTGCCGCAGCCGGCGACGAGCTCGTGGTGAAGATGGAGGCGACGCAGGCCCTGGCGGCGGCGGTGCCGTTCAACCCGAACAAGCCGAGCGAATACGGCGCGGCCGCGCTCGAGCCACAGTCTGGAACAACCGTGGAACCGCCGGATTTTCGAGCGACGGGCAGCACGCTCACCGAAGAGACCGCATCACCCAAAACTGGTACGGGTGAGCCGAACTTAGGCCTCAATCCAGGGAATCTTCCGCTCGATCGTGTGCGCACCGACTCGACCGGCCGGGTACTGACGACGAACCTCGGCGTGCCGGTCGCGGACAATCAGCACTCGTTGAAGGCGGGCACGCGCGGCCCCGCGCTGCTCGAAGACTTCATCCTGCGCGAGAAGATCACCCACTTCGATCACGAGCGCATTCCGGAGCGCATCGTGCACGCGCGCGGGTCGGCGGCTCACGGCTACTTCGAGTGCTATGAGTCAATGGCGAAAGTGACGCGCATGTCTCTGTTCGCCGAGGCCGGCAAGCAGACGCCGATCTTCGTTCGCTTTTCCACCGTAGTCGGGGAACGCGGTTCGGCCGACACTGCGCGCGACGTGCGCGGCTTCGCGATCAAGTTCTACACGGACGAGGGCAATTGGGACCTCGTCGGCAACAATATCCCCGTATTCTTCATTCAAGACGCGATCAAATTCCCGGATTTGGTGCATGCGGCGAAGCCCGAACCGCACTTCGGTATGCCGCAAGCCGCCACTGCGCACGACACTTTCTGGGATTTCGTATCTTTGATGCCCGAGTCGACCCATATGTTGATGTGGGTCATGTCCGATCGGGCGCTGCCGCGCAGCTATCGCATGATGCAAGGCTTTGGCGTGCACACGTTTCGGCTAATCAACGAGCAGGGCGAGTCGACCTTCGTCAAATTTCACTGGTCCCCCGTGCTCGGAACGCACTCGCTGGATTGGGATGAAGCCGTGAAAATAGCGGGAGCCGATCCGGATTTTCATCGCCGTGACTTGTGGGAGGCGATCGAGGCGGGCGCTTATCCAGAGTGGGAGCTCAGCTTTCAGTTGTTTTCGGAGCAGCAAGCCGATGAGTTTAGCTTCGACGTGCTCGACGCAACCAAACTGGTGCCTGAGGAGCTGATCCCGCTGACTCCGGTCGGCAAGTTGGTGCTCAATCGAAACCCCGACAACTTCTTCGCGGAAACGGAGCAGGTTGCCTTCTGCACCGCGCACATCGTGCCGGGCTTGGATTTCAGTAGCGACCCGCTCTTGGCCGGCCGCATTCACTCCTATCAAGACACACAGATTTCCCGCTTGGGCGGTCCTAACTTCCACGAGATCGCGATCAACGCGCCGATCGCGCAAGCCCACAACAACCAGCGCGACGGCATGCACCGCCAAGCCATCAATCGCGGCCGCGTTGCCTACGAGCCCAATTCACTGGCGGGTGGTTGCCCGTTTCAAGCCGGCTCGGCGGGCTTCACGTCCTTCCGCGAGCCCGTGAACGAGGAGAAGGTCCGCGCTTCGCCGGAAAAATTTTCCGAGCACTACGCCCAAGCCGCGCTCTTCTACAACAGCCAAACACCCGTCGAAAAGGCACATATTCGGCGCGGCTTCCGCTTCGAGCTGACTCGCGTGCAAACCCCGGCCATTCGGGAGCGAGTCGTTTCGATGCTAGCGAACGTAGACACGGAGCTTGCCGAAACGCTGGCCAGCGAGCTCGGAATTCCGATGCCGAAGCCGATGCCGAAGGCGAGCAAAACGCCCATCGAGCCGGAGGTGGACTCGTCGCCCGCGCTTTCGCTCTTCGCCCGTCCCGGCAATGGGAGCATTCAGACTCGCCGAATCGCGGTCCTGATCGCCAATGGGGTGGACGGTGAGGCGGCTCGAGCCATCCACGGTGGGTTGAGCGCGCTCGGTGCGGTGCCACGTTACATTGGTCCGCGTCTCGGCAGTGTCCAAACCAAGCAGGGCGATACGTTGGAGGTCGAAGTCAGCCTCGAAGCAATGCCGTCGGTGTTGTTCGATGCACTGGCGATACCGGGCGGCAAAGAAGCGATCACCGTGCTCGGCAACGTGGGTCAAGCAGCGGAGTTCATCAAAGATCAATACCGTCACGCGAAGCCGATTCTGGCGTTGAACGAGGGCGCAGCTTTAGTTGAAAACGCCGGCGTGCCTGCAACGCTGCCGTCCGGTGACCCCGACCCGGGCTTGTTGCTCGAATACGAATACGCCGCCGACGCGCTGCCCCATTTCGTGAAGGCGATTGCTCTACATCGCCATCACGCTCGGGAGATGGACCCACCCGAAGTGTGAAGCTGATACCCCGCCCACCACGCAATCGAAAAGAGAGAAGCCAGTGAAGCAAAAACAAGTGATTGAACTCATCTTACAATCGCTCGAGCACGAGCGCGGCGGGGTGGCTATCTACGAGACAGCGATCGGTTGCGCGGTAAACGAGGACCTGAAGAAGGAGTGGACCAAATATCTCGCTGAAACCAGGACTCACGCCACGATTTTAGAAACCGTATGCGCGGCGTTCGAGGTCGACCCGGAGCAAGAGACGCCGGGTCGGAAAGTGGTTCGACACAATGGCCGAGCCCTGGTCGAAGCCATGCAGATGGCTTCGGCCGCAGGCGAACCGGCGGCGGCTGAGCTCGTGGCTTGTGAATGCGTTGTATTGGCCGAGACCAAAGATCATAGCGATTGGGAGCTGCTCGGAAAGTGCGCAGAGCACTTATCCGGCAAAGCTGCCGACGCCTTACGCGAAGCGTACGACGCAATCGAGGATCAGGAAGACGAGCACCTGTATCACACCAAGGGCTGGTGCAGAGAGCTTTGGTTGCAATCGCTCGGGCTCAACGCAGTGCTGCCACCCCCCGAAGAACGGCGACACGTGAAAACCGCGATCGGCGCCGCCAAAGCCGAGCAGGCGGCAGAAAAGCTGCGCTGAAGTCACGGACAGACGTGGGAGCTACGGCACTGCCGAGGCCAGGCGCTTCACCGCTCCCACGAGTCCTTCCGTGACTTTGGCGAAGCGCTCGAAGTCCAGCGTATCTGCTGTATCGCTCGCCTGGTGATAGTGCGGATTTCGCATGAACGCGGTGTCGGTCACCATCAAGCCTGGGTAGCCTTGTTTCCAGAAGGAGCTGTGATCGCTCAGGCCCACGACTACGGTCCACTCGGGTGCCGCCAAGCTTTCACAGGGAAAATCAGTGCTGGCGGTGAACGCTTGCTTCAGCTCGCGCAGTTGCTTGCGCGAGCCCAGGTTGCTCACGAACCCGATGAAGTTGCCTCGGTTCGGGTACAGCAGCGAAAGCCCTGGAGGATAGCGCTGAGTGTTCGGTTGATCGCTGTAGTAGCCGAGCATCTCTAGGGAAATCATGGTGTGCACGTCGACGGCAGTGCGTCGCAGCTCGGCCGCGTAGGCGGCGCTGCCCATGCCCGCGTCGGGGAAGAACGGAGGCTCTTCGTTGGGGAAGAATACGAGGCGCACATTGCGCTCGAAGCGCTCTTGACCGAGTCGTCGGGCGAGCTCGAGCAAGGCCGCCACGCCGGTCGCGTTGTCGTCGGCGCCCGGCGTACCAGGGACGGTGTCGTAGTGAGCGCCAACTACGATGCAACTCGGATCGGTCGCACCGGATCGGGCCGGAACGATCACTTCGAGGTTGGTGAAGCGCTTGCCCGACACTTCGAAGGGGTGGTCGATCGCGGCAACCTGCGCGCGACCGAGCTCTTCCCGGATGAAGCTCAGTGCTTCGTCGAGCGCGTGCGCGCGACGGAAATGGCGTTCGCCGATGTCGCTGGACAGACGGCGAACCGTCGCTTCTAACCGCGCCGCGAGCGACTCTGACATGGCGGCGTGATAACACGAAGGACTTGAACTGGCACCGTGAGCGCTAGGCGTTCTCGAGGAAGCGTGCAAGTCCGATTGAGGCAGGGAGCGCGTGGTGCGCTTCACTTGGTTGTGCGGGTAGATTTTCCGAGGGGCGATCGCGATCCGGCAACGCACCTCGCGTCTGCGCAGGGTTGCCGGAATTCGACGCCGAAGGCTGCGACGCCCGCGGCGGCAACGTGACCATCAAGAAAAAACTCGGACCAGGAGTAAAGTTCAAGGCGTCTTGGGCGCGCGCGACGGGTTCCGCGGCTGCGTCGGCGCCGCTTCGGCTGTTCGCCCATGGCTCACCGGGAAGCGCGGGCGTGAACCTCGTGGGCGCTTTTTAGCTTCGCCGCTCAGGGCCAGAAGCGCGGCAGCTCGGGTTTCTTGTCGCCGCAGACCGAGAAAGCGTTGACCAGCGAGGCATCGAGCGCGGGGTTGTACTTGTGGAAGTGCCCGTTGTAGCCCTGGTAGCCGAAGATGCAGCCCATCACGATCGTAACGGTCGCGAGCAGCGCGATCACCGTGGTCGTGAGCTTGGGAGCCAGCAGGCCGAAGCGGTGCGTCCTGAGCGCGAACGCGCCCAGTATGCCGAGCAGAATGAGCCCGGGCATGACGTCCGTCAGGTAACGCATGGTCGTGGCGTAGACGCCGATCGCGGTCATGCCGGTGAGGCTGGCCATGGCGGCGAACGCCGCGAGACACCACAGGTACACGCGGCCGTGCCGAAGCTTCAGCGTGAAAGGGCGCGGCAGGAGCCAAAAGGCCAGCCCGATGCACCAAGTGAGTGGCGAGGTACGCAGCCAGCCAACCACCGGTTCATCGGTGTTGTACTCGCCGGGGATCGGAAAGCCCTCGGGGAAAGGCGCGCTCAATTTGTTCCACCACACCTGATACAGGTAGGGGAACTGACACGAGCTTGCCCAGGGCCGCAGCGCATAGGTGTACAGATTGGGCAGCCAATAGCGGCGCTCGAAGCGCATCGGCGGGTAGCCCGATAGCTGCAGGTACAACCCGAACTGGAGCGGGTCACCAAACCTCAGCTGATTGTAGACGAGCAAGCCGACGCCAAAGAAGGCCACCGGCAAGCCCAGCCACAACGAGTTGATGAACGTGTGGAACCAGCGCCGCTCGCTCGTCCAGCCCACGGCCAGCGCCGTGACACCGATCAAGAAAGCGATCGTCGGCAAAACGGTGATGCGCGACGCGAGGGCAAGGCCCCAGCACAAGCCCGCCAGCCAGAGCTGATAGCGCCGTGCGGAGTCCGTACCTGCGTGCCAGACTGCGTCGAACGCGAACACCACGCCCAGCACGAGGAAAGCCTGACCCGCCAGGATCGCCGAGATATAGGTGCCGGCGGTCGCCACGTCGTGCAGCAGTGGATTGGCGCAGGCGAACGCGAGAATGCAAAAAATGAGCATGACGCGCGGCACGGCGGGGAACAAACGCCGCCCCAGGCGCTCGATCAGCAGCCCGCCACCCAAGCCGATCAAACAGGCCGAGAACAAGCCGATGTACGCGTCGCCAATGCCGCGTGTGATGCCCAGGAGCGCCTTGCCGACGGCTTGGAACAGCGGCGGTATGGGACCCCAATAGCAGTAGTATTTGCCCTGAAAATAGCTCAGGTCGAGCGCCCAATAGCGGATCAGGGAGCGGTCGTGAGGATTGGCCGCGCGCAGCAGTTCAGGAGCGGGCTTGAGCCCCAGATACAAGTGACCTGCGCGAAACGCATCCGCCTGCAGATCGAGATACGTGCCGTACACGGGCCAATTGCGCACGCCGCCCGCGGAGACGACGAACAGGTAGATGCCGCACGCGACCAAGACCACGAGTGCGAGCCACCAGCGTGACTTCAGATGCGCAATGCGCGCCGCGAGCCTTCCGCCAGCCGGTGGCGCGACGAAGAAGTCGAGCAACCTTCGCCTGTGAGTAACGGAAGCGGACGCTTGATCCATTGATGAGCGTAGTTTAGTGTCTATTCGGGAAGTCTTGGAAAGCAAGTTCGAGAACGGTTGGGCGCGCGGTGGCATCACAGCCCTCGCCCTCGGTGGCGCCCACGTGCCACGGGTGAAGTAGTCGCATGGCACGCCAGTGGCAACCACTCTCGCCCAGGGCTTGGCTGCGCTTGGTTTGGCGCGGCCAAGAGCGCGACACCAGCCTTCCTCCGCTCTCCGATCGCTGCTCGGTTCTCGTTGGCCGTGCCCAGTTGGCGAACGTGCTCGCCGAGCGCGCCTTTCGCCCGAGCGACGCGCTGCCCTTCCCGGGTGGCGACGCGGTGGGCTGCGAGCTCGCGCGTGAAGCGACTTATTGGGCACTTTCGGCGTTGCGAGAGCACGCGCTGGCAGGCGCCCAAAGCCCGGCCGCAGACAGCCCTCCCGCGCCCGCATTGACCGCTCTCCCCACACTCTGGTCGGAGACCGCGCCCGAGGTCCTCGACCGCGCGGCCGAAGGTTCCGAACCGGCGCAACGCGTCCGAGAAGATCTCGACAAGTCCTTCGCTGATTTCGCGGAGCTCGGCCCTGAGCACCAAGCTGCCACCGCCAAGCGTCTGCATACCTTCGCGGAGCGGCTGATCGCGCCTCTCGCCGTCGCACAGCGCGCTCAAGAGCGGGTCTGGGTCGCGCGCGCGCAGGCCCTGTTGCTGGTCGCGGTGCTGTTGCTAGGGCTCGGCCTCGTCGGCAAATCGATAAAGGCTCGCCACGATCTGACTCGCGATCTAGCGCCTTCCGCCTCTTGGACGGCAAGCTCGCTCTACCCCGAGTGCGCCTGCAAATCCCCCGCGCAGTCGTGTGAAGAGTGCCCCAATTTCTTCTTCCACACGTTGGAAGACGCGCAGCCCTCGGTGGTGTTCGATCTGCACTCCGAGCAGGCGGTGTCCGCGGTCGTGATCGACAACCGCCTCGATTGCTGCTTCGAGCGCGCCACGCCGCTGGTCGTGCAAGTCAGCTCCGACCAAAAGTCGTGGAAGACGGTCGCCAAACACGAAGGTGAGTTCACTACTTGGCGCGCTGACTTCCCCAGCGAACGAGCGCGCTGGGTGAAGATCTACGTCGCACGCAAAGAGTTCCTGCACCTTTCGCGGGTACGGATTTTACCTTGAGCGCGCCCCCCGAAGCCCGAGTGGCGCGCGCTGCTCCGGCGCTTACAGCTGGCGAAGGTTGGCGACGATGCGCGCGCCGCCGGTGTCGAACCGAAACGGCAATGGGCGCAGGCCGCGCGCGATCAAGGCTGCGTACACGCGCCGACGCTCGGCAGGCGCGGTGTAGAACATGAAGAAGCCGCCGCCGCCGGCCCCCATCAACTTGCCCCCGATCGCTCCGGCCGCGCGTGCTGCCTCGTAGTGCTCGTCGATCGTCGGGTCGGACATATTGGAGGCAAGCTTGCGCTTGTTGGTCCAATGCTCGTGTAAGAGCTCGCCGTAGCTGTCGATATTGCCGCGGATCAGGATGCGGCGAGTCTCGTAGCCGAGCTCCTTGATCCGGTGCATGCGCTCGACCGCGCTGTCCGTATTGGATTGGATGTTCTGGCCCTGCTTGGACAGCACCGAGGCCGCTTCGCGCTCGACCCCGGAGTAGAAAATGAGCAAGTTCGACTCGAGCTCGGCCAGCACCTCCGGCCGCGCGGGCACGCGCTCGACATCGACGCTGCCGTCGGTATTGAAGGTGAACGCGGTCACGCCGCCATAGGCGGCGATGTACTGGTCCTGCTTGCCGATCGGCTGCTTCAGGACGTCGATCTCGATCTTGCAGGCTTCTTCGGCCAACTGCTGGCTCGACACGTACTCGTGCTTGTACGTGTGCAAAGCGTTGAGCAACGCCACCGTGAAAGTGCTGGACGAGCCGAGGCCGGAGTTGGGCGGGCAATCCGCCGTGCTGGAGAGCTCGATGCCTTGGCTGATGCCCGAAAACCGCAGCGCTTCGCGGAAGATGCGATGATCGATCTGATCGATCGAATCGACGGTTTCCGTCTTGGAATACGCGAGCCGGATGCTGTCGTAGAAGCGTCGGTTCGCGCTGACGTAGATGTACTTGTCGATCGCGGCGGCGACCAAGAAGCCGCCGTGTGTAGAGGAGTAGCTCGGCAAATCAGTGCCGCCACCGCCGAGGGAAAAACGCACCGGAGCACGTGAAACGATCATCGGGATTTCTTTCGGGGGAGTGTGTCGTTCAGCGCTTGCGGACCGCGACCGCAGTCGAGTGCAAGATCAGAGTGAACGTGAAGGTCATGAAGCCGATGATCATCAACAGGAGGCCGGTGATGCCCAGGTTGTTCGTGGTGGCGGCCAGCGAGAAGTGATTCTGGAAATAGGTCACGGTCAAGCTCACGGCCAGAGCCAGGCCCACGGCGAACAAGCCGCCGCTCACGGCAACCGCGCGCGTGTAGCTGAAGCGCCGGAACCATTTGGCCTTCACGTCACCCGAGTAGTCGAAGAACACCTTGGCCAGGACGCCCATGTACACGCACTGCAGGCCGAGCAACGCGAGCGAGACACCGAGCAGCATCCAATACAGAGAGAACGTGATCGGTCCGATCGTGATCGGCCCGAACGAGAGCGGAAAGGTCAGGCACGAGCCGAGCGCGAACAGGAACAGGCCTGGCTTGAACAAGAAGAAGTCCGCCCCGTACACGAACATCGCCTGCAGGTTGATCCAGGCTGCGTGCCAAGGAGAAAACCAACCCGAGCGCTTGTGATGGCTCAAGCGGCCGTCGCGATCCTTCAAGAAGCGAATCGGGACCTCTGCCGTGCGCAGGCGCATGTGCACGGATTTGAGCACCATTTCGGACGCGTATTGCCAGGACTGCGACTGCAGATCCATGCGGATGAACGCGGCCTTGCTGATGCCGCGCATGCCGCAATGAATGTCCGAGAAGTGACTGGAGAAGATCACGTTCAAGATCCAGGTCGTCCCGGGCGTACCGAAGTAGCGATGCAAGGGCGGCATCGAGCCGGGCTCGATGTAGCCGCGGAAGCGCGAGCCCATCACGAACTCCGCGCCCGCGTGGAACTCTTTTACGAACGGCTCGAGCTCGCGAAAATCGTAGGTGCAGTCACAATCACCCATCAGGATGAATTTGCCGCGAATGTGCGGCAGGGCGTCTTGATAAGCCCGGCCCAGGCCGCGCTTCGGCGTCTTCAGCACCCGCGCCCCGTGCTCGAGGGCGATTTCGCCAGCGCGATCGTTGCCGCTGTCGATGATCAGGATTTCGCCGCGCACGCCGGCTTTCTGCAGACCTTCCCGGCACCAAGTCACGAAGTCCGCCATCGTCAGCTCTTCGTTGAGCGAGGGGATGACGATCGAAAATTCGGGATCGGCGATGTCCTGCGCGGGCAGCAGGAGGGTCACCTCGGGGTCGATCTCGACCGGAGGAACTGACGAGCGGACGACGGCGTTCACATCCGCCCCGCTTTCATGTCCGGCAGCATCGCCAAGATCGCCTTCTGAAGGGCCTGACGAGACGTGTTCTTGCACGTCCAGCCGGTGCTGCGGATGCGATTGGTGTCCAGCCGAACGACGGGCACGTCGCCTTTCCAGCCGCGATCGCCGCCGGTGTAGTCGAAGCGTACGGCGCCCGGCGCGAGCCCGACGCACTCGACGGCCAGCTCGGCGATTTCTTTCACGGTGATCGTGTCGCCCGTCGCCACGTTGTAAACCTGGTACGCGGTCTGCGTCTCGGTGTGGGCGCGCAACACGGCGGCCATGATGTCCGAGATGTGCACGTAGGATTTGCTCTGCGAGCCATCGCCCAAGATGCGCAACTGCGACGGGTCGTCGAGCAGGCGGCGCGCAAAGTCGAAGCCGACGCCGTGCGTTTGGCGCGGGCCGACCACGTTGCCGAAACGGAATGCGCAGCCGGACAGGCCGAACATGAACGAGTAGCTGGCGATCAGCGCTTCACCCGCGAGCTTGCTCGCGCCATAGGTGGAGATCGGCAGCAGCGAGCCCTGATCTTCGGGGATCTCCTTCTGGCCGAAATCCCCATAAACGCCGCTGCCTGACGCATACAAGATGCGCTTGGCGCTGGTCGTGCGCATGGCCTCGACCACGGAGTTGGTCAGCGCGGTGCCCTGGTAAAAGTCCACGTCCGGCTCGGTTGCGGCTTTCGCGATGTCCGGGTTCGACGCCAGGTGGATGACCACTTGGTGGCCTTCCATCGCCTGCCGCAAGGTCGGCAGATCTTCGACGTTGCCCCGCGCGATGCGAAAGCGTGGATCGGTCGCGTGCTTGGCGACGTGCCACTCTCGCCCGGACGAGAAATTGTCGTAAATCGTGACCTGACTCGCGCCGCCCTCACCCAGTAGGTAATCGACGAAGTGCGCGCCGATGAAGCCTGCGCCGCCCACGATGAAGAAACGAGTATCTTTGATCGTATTGATCCACGCTGAATTCACTTGGTCGATTCCCACTTCGTTGCGACGCGCTTCAAGGACGGGTGGCTGACGATCAAGTGCCAAACCACGGCGCACAAGCCCTCGGTGTGAGGAGTGATGCGGTCCGGCGATGCGGTCGGAATGATCACGCAGGCGTCGGCGACCTGGCCGGTAAACCCGCCGTCTTTGCCGACGATGCCGAAGATCCGCGCCTTGACCGCTTGGGCGTGCTCGAGCGCACGCACCAAGTTCACCGACACGTTCTTCTCCCGGTTGCCGCCGCCGACCGAGAACACGAGCACCGCGTCAGCGGCGGAGATGCGCGAGCCTTTGAGCCACTCCGAGAAGCTCGTGTCCCAACCTTCGTCGTTGATGCGAGCGGTCAGCTCGGAGACGTTGTCGGTGGGGGCGTAAGCTTCGAACGCGCAGATTTTTCGGAAATCATTGACGGCGTGGCTGGCGTGACCCGCCGAGCCACCCACGCCCAAGATGAACAATCGGCCTCCGCCGTCGCGAACGGCGCCCAGGCCGTCCGCCACGCGATCGATGACCGAGCCGTCCAAAGCGGCGATCAGTTGGCCGCTCTCTTTGAGAAACTCTGCCGTGAATGCGCTGGTGCTCATAGCTTGAAACCCGCGGCGGTCGCGTCCGTGTGGAACATGCGTACCGTTTCGAGGCTGTACTCAGCCAAGCTCTTGCCGAACAAGGCCATCTTCTTGAGCATGTCTGGCGGCACGGTGATGATGTGCGCGCCAGCTTGCTCGGCCTGCACGATGTTCAAGAGCTCGCGGGGGCTGGCCCAGAGCAGCTCGGCAGTGGCGCCCGAGGCGTCACAGATCGCGCGCGCCGCCTTCATCAGCGCGACCGGATCGCGGCCGGTGTCGGCGATGCGGCCAGCGAACACGGAGACCACCGCGGGTGCGCCGCCGCGCAGCGCCTGTGTCGTGTGATGCACTTGCTCCAACGTGCAAAGCGCAGTCACGTTCAACTGCACACGGCCATTGACCGACAAGTCACGCACCAGCTCGACCGAGGATTCACCGCGGGTGTTGGTGATCGGCACTTTGACGTACACGTTCTTGCCCCAAGCCGCGATCTTCTTGGCTTGCGTGGCCATCTCGCCGAACTCGTCGGCGAAGACCTCGAACGAAATGGGCCGATCCTTGATCTCCGCCAGGACCTGATGGGCAAATGCCTCGTAGTCCGTGATGCCGGCTTTCCGCATCAAGGTCGGGTTGGTCGTGAACCCGGAGATTCGAGGATTTTTCGCCATCTCGAGCAATGACGCTAGATCCGCACCGTCTGAAAATAGCTTTATCGATTCCATCGCGCCGTTCTCACCCATTTTAACCACCGACAAGGCGGCCGAGGTTCGGCGATATAGCAGCTCTGGCTTGCTGGGCCACAGCATTCCCGAGCCCGCCCGCGAACACCTTGCAAAAACGCCGAAAGCTAGGGCATTTGGGGGCGCAAAGCTTGCCTACATTCGTGCCGGATGGCGCACGAAATTTCGACTCCTCCAACGCCGTGAAGCGACTTAACCTACCCCCAGAAAACGCGCGAAAGCGCGCCCAACTAGCAGCGAGCCCACAATTGTTCGTACCGAACGCAATGTTTTCGATTTCGAACCCTCGAGCCCCGCTCCCCTCCGCCACGCGAGAGGCACGCTGATGCAGGCAGTCATTCTGGCCGGGGGCCTAGGCACGCGGCTCGGCGCTCGAACCCGCGATCTGCCCAAAGCGCTGATTCCGATCGCAGGCCGCCCGTTCTTGGCCTGGCTCGCAGAGGCCCTGGCACAAAACGGCTATCGGCAGCTCGTGCTGTGTATCGGTCACTACGGTGAACAGATCATCGACTTCCTGGGCACCGGTGAGGCCTTTGGGCTGGAGGTCACGTATTCGAAAGACGGCGAACGCCTGCTCGGGACGGGCGGCGCGATCCGGCAGGCACTCAGTCGCGATCTGCTCGCCGATAGCTTTCTCGTGACCTATGGCGACAGCTACCTGCCGTTCGACTACGCAGCACCGCTGCGTGATCTACAAGCCCACTCGGAAGCACTCGGCACGATGAGCGTGTTCGAAAACCACGGCGCCTGGGACGCCAGCAATTGCGCGATCGGCCGAGGGCTGGTGCTGCGCTACGAAAAAGGCGTGCAAGACAGCGCCCTGACTCACATCGACTACGGCGCCATCGCACTGCGCCGCTCGGTGATCGCAGCGCAACCCGAGCAAGTTGCTTTCGGTCTGGATGTCCTTCAGCACCAGCTTGCCAAGGCGGGCCAGCTGCGCGCGTTCGAAGCCAGCGAACGCTTCTACGAGGTTGGCTCCGAACTCGGCATTGCTGATTTGGAACTCAAGCTGTCAGGGTCAAAGGCGCGTTAACGAGCGCCCGCGCCGCGGCGCTCTGCGCGCGCTTTTAAAGTAGAGAATCTGATCTCTCATGACGCCATCCCGCCTATTCCCTATCCCGCAGATAGGGAATAATCCCGACAATTACTGTCGTATTTCGACATGCGTCGCTAGCAGCGTTGTCTTGCCTGGTGGACGCGCGCCCGATACGGTCCGCGCGCCTCCAACCAAGGAATATAAAGCGCGTGAGCAAGTACTCGATGGTTTCTCGGTCCACCGTTGCCTGCACCGTCCTCGTGGGCGCGGTGCTGTCAGGCTGCAGTGATAGCAATTCCAGTACCGATGGTGCGGCCGGCTCGTCAGGCGCGGGGGGAGGCGGCATCGGTCTCGCGGGCAGCACCGCCCGTGACGGGAAAGACGGCGTTGACGGGAAAGACGGCGTTGACGGGAAAGACGGAGCCGATGGTGTCGATGGCCAAGACGGCGCTGATGGCAAAGACGGCGCCGATGGTAAAGACGGCGCCGATGGCAAAGACGGCGTAAACGGTACCAACGGGACGGACGGCAAAGATGCGCCGATCCCCGGTCCCGTCGCGCTATTCGTCAGTCAACCCAAGTCGGTAACGAGCGCCACCAGCGCCAGCTTCTCGTTCGGCTGCTCGGCGGGAACCTGCAGCTATCAGTGCAGCCTCGACAACGCCGCGTATGCCGCGTGCAAGAGCCCGGTCACGGTCTCGGAGCTGACCCGCGCCGACCATAAGTTTTCGGTCAAAGCCAACCTCGCCGGCCAAGATCCAGGGCCGGTCAGCACGTACGAGTGGCGCGTGCGGCAGCCCAACATCCTGTACTTGATGGCCGACGACCTCGGCTACTCGGACATTCACGCGCTCGGGGGCGAGATCGATACGCCGAACCTGGATGAACTGATCTCGAACGGCCGCATCTTGACCAATCACCATGCGGGCACGGTCAGCGCGATCACCCGCTCGATGCTGATCTCCGGCACTGATCATCACCTCGTGGGTGAGGGCACGATGGGCGCGCCCAACGACGAGCGCAAAGGCTTGCCCGGCTACGAGGGCTTCCTCAACGATCGCTCGCTGTCCTTGGCCGAGTTGCTCAAGGATGCCGGGTACCACACGTACATCGCCGGCAAGTGGCACATCGGTTCCGGCGCGCCGGGCGCGGTCACCGCGACGTCGGGCAAGACCGCGGATCAGTGGGGCTTCGAGCGCAGCTACACCTTGCTCGGCGGAGCGGCGAGCAATCACTTCGCGCACGAGGCGGCTGGTTCCAAGAACTACACCGAAGACGGCGTGTACGTGCAACCCGGGCAGCCGGGTCAACCGGGCGGCACCGGCGGCACGCCCGCCGTGTACTACTCGACCGATTTTTATACGCAGCAGCTGATCAAATACATCGATTCGAACAAGGACGACGGTAAGCCCTTCTTCGCTTACGCGGCGTACACGTCGCCGCATTGGCCGCTGCAGGTGCCGGAGCCGTGGCTCAGCAAATACCGCGGCCGCTACGACGCGGGCTATGACGCGATCCGCGACGCGCGCATCGCGCGCCTACAGAGCTTGGGCATCATCCCCTACTCGTGGACGCCGCACCCCGTGTTGCCCGAGGTTCTCCCCAATCCCGATGGCAGCCGACCCGCGGGCAGCGCCCTCAACGGCAAAGCCGGCGCGAATTACATCAGCGCCGTGCACCCGCAATCCAGCACGTATGTCGACTACGGCCAAGGTTACATCAACAAGGGCTGGGCCAGCTTGAGTGACTTGGAGAAGAAGTCGCAAGCTCGCTACATGGAGATCTACGCGGGCATGGTCTCCAACCTGGATTGGAACATCGGTCTTTTGATCCAACACCTGAAGGACATCGGCGCCTACGACGACACCTTCATCATGTTCCAGTCCGATAACGGCGCCGAGGGCTGGCCGATCGACTCGGGCGCCGATCCGAAGGCGACCGACGAAGCCAACGCGGCGCCCGCGGTGTTCGCGACCCTGGGTAAAGACAACAACGCCCAATCGGCCAAGCGTCTCCAATACGGCTTCCGCTGGGCCGAGGTCAGCGCGACCCCGTTCGCGCAAACCAAGGGCTCCTTTGGTGAAGGCGGCTATGGCGTGCCCGCGTTCGTGCATCTGCCGGGCCAAGTCGGCTCGTCTGCACCGTACCGCAGCTTCACCCACGTGACCGACAACACGGCGACGTTCTTGGCGCTCGCCGGGGTAGCGCCGCCCACGACGCCCGCGCCCGCGGACATCGACTCCGTGAGCGGCCTCGACAAGAACAAAGGCAAGGTCGTCTACAAAGGGCGCAACGTGTATCCGGTCACCGGCCAATCGCTGTTGCCCGCACTCGCGGGCTCCACGGCTCCGGCGCACACCACGCCCTTCGGCGATGAATCGTACGGCCGCGCGTACATCTTCAGTTCGGATGGCAAGTGGAAGGCTCGCTGGACCGAGCCCGCGCAAGGCGGCCCCGCCGACGGTCACTGGGAGCTCTTCGACATCCTGCAAGACCGCGGCGAGACGAACGACGTTTCCGCGCAAAACAGCGATGTCGTCAACGCGCTGTTCGGCAACTGGCAAACCTACATGACCAGCGTGGGCGGTGTCGAACCGCTGCGCCCCGCGGGCTACTACTGAACCAACTCGTCGCCGTGCGCGCGGCCAACACGCAAGCCGAGTGGTCTCACCACTGCTCGGCTTGCGGCAAGTGCTGCAATTCCCCGCCGCAAATGTCGGTGCCGGAGCTACTCCATCATCAGCACACGTTCTTCGGTTGCCTGACGATCCAGCGTATCGCTCGGCCGCCACTCTCGGAGGCCGCGCTGCGCGGCGAGTTCGATCAGCTCGCCGCGCGCCTTTGGCACCGCTTGCCCCATGGAAACGAGCGCACGGACGATGTGTTGCTGGCAACTCGTGCGTTCGACTTGGGGCTCTCGGACCGCTGTCCAGCGCTGAACGAGCAGCAGCGTTGCTCGCTGCACGACAATCGAAAGCCGTCGATTTGCCGAGTCGTCCCGCTCGATGCGCTGCGGCCGGACTGCGTGCAGCACGAGGTGCTCGCGAGCCGGGAAGCCGAAGCGCAGCATTTCGGAAGTGACTGCATCGCTCGCGGTGAGCGGCCAGGCTTCGAGCTCGTAACGCGGCGGCTCACGGTCGTGAACGAAGACGCGCGCGCAGCGCTCGCGCAAAGGCGCGCCGACCTTGCACAAGAGCGCGACGCCTGGGGTAACCATGTATTTGGACTACTGAGCCGCGATCTCTTCTCGTCGGAGCCGGCCCTGGGGCGCGTGCCCGAAGCCGGATTCATGACCCTGTCCCTCGCACCGGTGCTGATCTCCCTGCTCGATCGAGCGCTCGTCAGCCGCGCTCGCTGCGTCGAATATCTGGATGCACAGGCCGGCCTCGCCGAGCGCCTGCTCGGCACTGCGTTGAAAGCCGGTCACGCCGAGCGGGACAGTGTTCGGCAACTCTCGGCATTCGCACGCACCAACGCCCATTTACGTCTGCAATTGAAGGAAGCTTGAATGTCGTACGCGGAACCGATTGTAGACGCTGCCAAGCGCCTCAAGATCAGCCCCGAAGCAGTGCAGACTTACCTAGACGCCGGGACGGGCGAACGCGCGGCGGGCGTCGAACGTTCGCTGCACGCCACGATCAAGCCGGTGGGCTCGGCCTGTAACCTGGATTGCACCTATTGCTACTACCTCAGCAAAGAGGAGCTGCTCAGCCAAAAGAGCCGCCGCATCAAGGACGAAGCGCTCGAGCGCTTCATAGTCGATTACATCCAAAGCCAGGATGCGGAAGAAATCGCGTTCACCTGGCACGGCGGCGAACCGACCCTGATGGGCCTGCCGTTCTTTCGGCGCGTGGTCGAACTGCAACGCAAGCATTTGCCGCCCGGTCGCCGGATCTCCAACGATCTGCAAACCAACGGCACGCTGCTCGATCACGATTGGTACGCTTTTCTCGCCGAAAATGCCTTCCTGGTCGGCCTGAGCATCGATGGCCCGCGCGCCCTGCACGACTTTTACCGGCCCACCAAGAAGGGCAAGCCTACCTTCGACAAGGTGTTCGAGGCCACGCAGCAACTCAAGCGCTATGGCATTCAATTCAGCACCCTGACCACGGTGAACCGCCACAACGCGAGCCACGCGCTCGAGGTGTATCGCTTCCTGCGCGATGAAGTCGGCACGAGCTACATGCAGTTCATCCCGTGCGTCGAGCCGCGCCAGTTCGAGCGCCATGCGCCCGCGCAACTGCCGGCGCATCAATTGGTTACGGCGGATAGCGCGCGTATGCAACCGGGGCATCCGATGTCGGTCGTGACTGACTGGAGCGTCGTGTCCGAAGAATGGGGCTCGTTCTTGGCCGCAGTGTTCGATGAATGGCAGACGCACGACCAAGGCCGCGTCAAAATCAATCTGTTCGAAAGCCTGTTCGCGCAGCTCAACGGCAAACCATCACTGATGTGCACGAGCAGCCCTTTTTGCGGAAAAAACGTGGCCCTCGAGCACGATGGCCGCGTCTACTCGTGCGACCACTTCGTGTACCCCGAGTACGAGCTGGGCAAAGTTGGCGACCAAACCCTGGCCGAAATGGTCTTCTCGCTCAAGCAGCTCGAGTTTGGCTTGGACAAGCACAACTCACTGCCGAGCGAATGCCGCTCTTGCCCATACCTCAAGCTATGCTGGGGTGAGTGCCCGCGCACGCGCATCGTGAAGACCCGCGAAGGCGAAGGCAACCTCAGCTACCTGTGCAAGGGCTGGAAAATTTTCTTCGCCCACGCCTTGCCTAAAATCCCCCGCGTGCGCGCGCAACAAGCCGCGCTCTACCCGGCAACGTCCATCGTGCGTCGCAACAGCACGCAGCAAGTGCCGAGCGCATAGCGTGCCGAGCGCGCGGTATCCGCGCTCGGGTTTCGGTTGCTCCCGCTTCGCGCTGGCTGCCGAGGCTAAAGCGCAGTCTTGGCGCTCCAGCTGCCGTTGTAAGACATGCGCCACGGGTTGCCGCTGCTATCGAACCACGCGACGTCCAAGTGGCTCGTGTCGACAGCGGCGACGCCGATCGTCGCGCTGGGTGCGACTGTCCCCGAGGGCTGAAACGTCGAAGTCGACCAGCCGGTGCTCGAATCCCAATTGGCGTTCCAAATCGAGCCATTGGCGGCCGCGACGAAGTAATCCAGATGAGTGGTGCTTCGAGCCACCCCGGTGATTACTGCACGAACTGGCGCGGTCCCGGCAGGTGCCAGCGCGAAGAACGCGCCAAGACCGGTCGGTCCGTCCGTCACATCTCCGCCCGTCACTTGGATCGATCCGTCCTCGCCGATGGTTGCCAGGTCGACGTGCGTCGCCGTCCGTGCGACTTCGGTAATCGTGGAGCGAATCGGGATTTTAGTGACTAGGGGATCCGTTGTACTCGTCCACCCGGGCCAGGCTGGGGCGGACGGCGACCACCATGCGCGAAGGACAGACCCATTCAAGCCGTCCCCCGATCCCGTGTAGTCGCCATGGTTCACCACCCACACGTCCAGATGTGAGCTATCCCTCGCGAAGGCAGTGACCGGCGAGCGCACGGGCGCTGAACCTGACGGCCCGAATGTTTCCGATTGGCTCCAGGTTCCGCTGTCCCAAGTGTTGGCAAAGATGTTGCCGACGAAATCCGTGACGAACGTGTCGATATGCGTCGCGGTCCGCGCGGCGGCGCTAACGAAGGTTCCTGGAGACGCGGTGGAGCGCCCCCCTTGCCCAACGGCTGTATTCGGTGAGCCCCACGAGTAAGTGAGTTCACCGCTCGGAGAGGCCCAGGAGCCCCAGCGGATTGCGCCCGAAAAATCCACGAGGAACAAGTCGACGTGGCTCGAATCTCTGGCGACCGCACTCACGCGTGAACCTGGCACGAAGGAAGAGTTGCTGAGCGTGGTCGACGAAATCGAAGCGAACGAATGCCAACCAGAGCTCTGGTCCCAATAGGCATGATAGACCGCGCCATTCGTGCCAACCGCGAATAGATCTTCATGCGTGGATGAGCGCTTGATGGCAGTGATTGCCGCGCCCGGCGGGAAGGTGGTCGTCGGCAAGGCCGGTGGATTCAGGCCATAGACCGCAAGTTCGTCGTTGAACGTGGGCACGAACACGCGCCCATGCGCGACCGTAGGCGGATTCGTGCGCGGATGTCCGAACAGCGCGTCGCGCGTGAACGCTTCTCCGCTGTCCCACAGCTCATCCGTGATGTTGCCCGCGTTGAACGCGCGCAGCTTCCCGAACGGTGCTTTGTCGGGAGCATAGTTGAACTTCGGCTGCAGTGCCCAAAGGATGCCCGTGCCTGCCGTTCCGCCATTTGCAGAGAGCGTCAATTGGGGCGATGGCATCACGCCGTCATCCGCGACCAAGACGTGGATGGTCGAAGACCCGGTGCTGTGAATGGGCGTAGTTTGAAGGACCTTCGTGGTGTTGTTGTAGCTGTATTGGTTGAGATAGTCCTTCTCGGGCCAGCTATAGATGTTCCCCGACCAATACGCGCGAGAGCCGTGGAAGTGAGGCCACAGCATCCACGCACCTGTCGTGGCGCAGGTTGGCTGCGTGCTCACGTACCGGTTCAACGCTGACGTAAACTGCGTGGTCACGCTCAGATTGGAAGGGTTCATCAAGTAAAAGACGCCCTCTTTTCCTCCTCCGAGTACTTGACCTGACGGCAAGACCATCGGCCCAGCGCTACCGAGATCGAGATCGATCTGCGCGAGGCAGGCGTCGTTGGTTTGGTTGACGTGAGCGAACGGTGTGGTGGAGAGGCCACCGCTCGCGTGGAGGCCGACGAATGCATCCCCGTAAGTCGTGGCGGCGTTTTTCCAACTATACGTCGGAGGAGGACCGGCACTGTCCTGGGTGTAAATCTGACCGTTGCCGGTTGCGACGAAGATATCTGTTCCGTTGACCGCCGGCGCATTGCCGGACATCCAGATGCCCGCCCCACCCGTGTTCGCCGCCAGAGACGAATTCCAGACCGCTGTTTGTGTCCACGAGGTCGTGTTGTATTCGAGCAAAAAGCCATGGTACGGGGGCCGATCATCGAAGCCTGCGAACGAGGCGTAAACTCGACCGTTCAGCAACAGCAGCCCGGCGCGCTGGACCTCGTAGCTCGCGTCGAAGTCGGCAGCGGCAATGGTCAGCGGAGGCTTGCCGCTCACGTCGCTTCCGGTCCTGATATCGATGGCTCGCAAGCGAAAGAAGAACGAAGGACCCGTCGCTTCTTCCATCGTGACTAGATACATCGTTGGTGGTGACGCGGCCGGGTCGATCACCGGCGTGCCGACGATCCCGATGTACGGAGTCACGTTGGTACCGAAGGCGCCGTGAGTACTGAGCGCGGGATTACCCAACCGATTGCTGCCGCTGCGCTGCCAAATCACTCCCGCGTCGGGAGACGTCGAGGTCGCGTCGGCATCGAAGGCGTACAGATTGTTGGCCGCGGTCGCGACGTAGACCACGTTCTTCGTCGTCGCGCCGATCGTCAGGTTTTCCACGTATAGCGGCTGTGCATAAATGCGACCATCGACCGCACGCGAATACAGTCGCCCGAAGGTCGAGGCGCCGACATTGCTCGGTGTGAGCGTGGTTTCGGCGATGTACTGCGCGGTGCGCGCGTTTGATTCGTCACGCGTGAGAACGCTATTGGCAACCGTGATGACTTGCTCGGCCTTGAGCGCGATGCTCTCCGTAGGCGTTTGCGACGAACAGCCGCTCAGAACAACGAGGCACGCGGCCACCTTGAACATTGATCTCATGATCGCTCCTTTTGGGGCGGGACCCCTCGTGCCCCCAGCGCCGCCAAAAACTATCCTCGAGTCTAAATCCGAAATCCGATCAACGCGGATCGAACGACATGCGATCGTTGCGGGAGAATGGTGCTGTGGATCACCCTGGCGTATCCCGCCAGGTGCTGGTCTTCGTGCAGGCGCCCGGATCTAGATCGAACCAGAATTGTAGATTGGCGATCTCGAACTAGACGTTGACTCGAACGCGATTGGCGCCGACGCGGTGCGCATGTTTGGGTCGTGACTCAAAGATCAGTTGCCTGTGAGAAGCGCTGCACGCTCGCGGGGACCGGACCTCGCTCTATCCTGACATAAGGCTGTCATTGGGCCCCTGTATTGCTCTTGGTCTCAGCACCGAGGAGCAATCACATGTCCACGTTCTCATTGCAAAAACCGGCTGGCTTCGCGCTCTCGGCCGTGGCGCAGTATTACGCGCACTTCACTCCCGGGTCGGGGATGGCCGCCGCGGCGCTCGACCAGTTGACGCTCGCGTTTCGACTGGATGAGACATTCGAGCCCGTCGTCCTTTCGTTGCGGGAGGAGCGCGCTGCGCTGCTGGTCGAGGCGGTAGGCAGCGCGGATGTGCGCGCGATCGGCAAGCAGCTGCGACGGATCTTGGGACTCGATGCCGATGCGGCGGCGTGGTTTGCGCTCGGTGAGAGCGATTTGGTCGTGGGCGACTTGCAGCGCGAGTTTCCGGGCTTTCTCAGCGCGGCCAAGGCATCGCCGTACGATGCCGCGACGTGGGCGGTGATCTCGCCGCGCATGAATCAGCAGCAAGCGGCGCGTATCAAGCTTTCACTGGCGCGTGAGTTGGGCGACGCCCTGGAGCTGAACGGTAAAACTCATTTCGTGTTTCCTAGTCCGGAGCGACTGCTCGCGCTCGATCGCTTTCCCGGATTGTCGGAGGAAAAGCTCGTGCGTCTTCGGGCAGTGGCGCGGGCTGCTTGCGATGGACTCTTGGATGCCCAGCGCTTGCGTGATCTGGGCGAGGCGCGTGCCCTGGCGGAGCTGCAAAAGTTGCGCGGCGTGGGGCCTTGGGCGGCGAGCCACATCTACTTTCGCGGCGCGGCCCCCTGCGACGGCTTGCCCACTGCGGAGCCGCGGGTACTGCATGGTCTGGCCCCTGCCTATCGTCTGCGTTCGCCGTCGCTGGCCACTTTTCAGCGCATCGCTACGGGCTGGCGCCCATTTCGGATGTGGGTGTGCGTGCTGTTGATGCGTCACTTGGCCGCCCGCGCAGGCTGGCACGCGCCCGGCCTGGATGAAGAACGTGCCCGCGCGGGGCGAGCGCTGTTGCGTCGTGCCGCCTCGCCGCTCGACGCCGCCTGAGGCGATCAGTAGCCGAACTGAAAGCCGATCACGGGCCCGAAGCGGAACTGGGTACCGGTCGCGATGTCGATCCCCGGGGTGCCGTAGTTGCTGTACTTGGGATCGTTGCCCAAGGTGGTCGCGTTCAGTGGAGCCACCGGTGCGTGGTCGGGGGCGAACTCGACTGCGAGCATCAGCCCGAGGTACAGCTTGCTGCCTGGGCTCGAGCCGAGCAGCACACCGCCGTCGAACAAGAAGCCTGGTGCGTAGGTGTGAACGACACTGCTCGTATTACTGCTGGCGGTGGGCACCGTGGCCTGGCCTGCGACGTCCATCGTGCCTTGGGTGGTGCGCGCGTAGCGGCCGGACATCGAGAATACGCCGAAGCCGAGGCCGCCGGTGGCGCTGACACCTCGCGTCGGCGTGGTAACTCGCACCCCCGCGCCCGCGGCCCAGCCGTAACGGAAGAACACGTAGTCTTCACGCCGCTCGGGGCCGTAGAAGTCACTGTCGGCACTGAGCGAACCCTGCTCGAAGCGCGCTTCGGAGTATTGCGCGGTGAACGAACCGAGGCCCCAAATTTCCGGCGCGATCCACTTGAAGCGGTAGCCCGCGCGCAGGCCCAAGCTGCCCCCGAACGGCGTGTGCGTGGAGCAGTGCACGGTCGTCGAGTGCTGCTCACAGTATTCGGTGATGCCGTCGGTCTTGTTGGAGACCAAGCCGGCGAGGTCCAAACGGAAGTACATGCCTTGGTCATCGGGTGGAGGCAGCGGCGCCGCCTTCACCGGCACCCAATTGCCAATCACGAAGCTCGAGGTTTCATTCAGGCGCAGCTCGACTTCCTGCTCTTGCGTGACGAAGCCATCGCGCTCCAGCGTCAAGCGGTGTCGGCCAACGGGGAGCGGGCCGCGAAAACTCTGTACCCCGACGGGGCGGCCGTCGATCGCGATGCGTACGCCGGCAGCGAGCGCGCTCACGTCCAAGGTGCCCGCGTTCGGTTTCAGATCGAGCAGCACGGGGGTCGTGACGTCGCGTTCGACCGTGACCTCGGTGGGCGCGCTGGTTTCGTCGTTGTTGCGACCGATCAACGTCACTTTGCCGACGGGCAGCGTGCCCTCCCAGGGCAGCAGACCGACCACCTGATTGTCGACGAGCAGCTCGCTGGTGGGGTGCGCCGTGTTGCTGCTCACCGAAAGCTTGCCCTTGAGCACCTCGCGCGCCAGCTTGAAGCTCTGCGTATTTGCCCCGCGCACCAAGAGCACTTGCTGCGTCAGCGCTACGAAGCCCGGCTTCTTGAGCAGGATTTGGTGCGCGCCCGGATTTGCGAGCAGCGCGGGCAAGGGCGTTCGACCGACGTCGACGGCGTCCAGCTGCACCTCGACATCTGGCTCCGCGATGTCCAGCACCAGCCCTGCGCTGGCGGCGTGCAGCTCGTCGAGTTTGCTTTGCGCGGCGCTCAGCAGCGCGGGTGACAACGTGCTGCGGTTCGCCTCCACCGCCGCGGAATAGCCGCGGAACGCATCGGCTGGCTTGCCCATGGCGAGCGTCGCGCTAGCGATCGCTTCTGCGACGCGCATCGAATCTTCCAGCTGCCGTGCGGCGCTGAACGTGGCGAGCGCTTGCTCGGGACGACCCGCCTTGAGCTCCTTCTGCCCGCGTTCGAGCAAGCCACTGGCCGCCTTTTGATCGGCGGTCTCGGCCTTCTTGGCGCTGCCTGCGGAGGCGCCCGGGGCTGCCGCGACGTGCGCGCTACCGAACACCGACAACGAGCCCAATGAACACGAGAAGAGGAATTGCACGCAGCCCAGCGTGCGCAGCCGGCTCACCATCGTCATCCGTTGATCACTTTCACGAGAATGCCAATCTGCCGGAGCATCAGCGCGCTTGCATCCGAGAGTCAATCGCGATGCCTCGCTCGTGCCGTGCATTCGAGTAGTAAAATTTTCAGCGCTGATCTCGCGCGCTACTCGCAGCAATGAGCCCGAAACCAGACAGCACTCCTGGCAGTGACCGCCGCGACGCTTGTACGAATTTCGCAATAGCGTTCAACCCTCGATGCGACTCGCCGTGCATGGGCGGCCTCGCGATTCGCGCGCGCTTCGCGGGGATCGGCGCCGCCACCGAGGCCAAGCCTGGCGCCCGCGACGAAATGTGTTACCGATTCGAGACCTATGCTTCGCTCCGATTTCGGCCTTCTCGTTTGTGTCCTTTCGTCGTGTTGCGCACTCGCTTGCTCTGGCGGCACGGACGCGGGCAGTCAGACCAGTCGCCCCGGTGGTGGCGCGGGCAGCGGTAACGGCTTGGGGGTCGGCCTGGGCAACGCGGGCGTGCCGTCGATCAACACCGATCCAGGTACTGGCCAAGTGCTCGACCAGCCCGACTGCGGCAGCATCTTGGACGTCACGTACCGAGATTTCGATCAGACCCATCCCGACTTCGAGATGCCGTTCATGGGCGACGTCGTGCGCCGCGGTCTCGTCGAGGCCGCGCTAGGCCCCGATCAAAAGCCGGTGTTCAAGGACCGGGTTGGCCATCCGCCACTGGCCAACAGCCCCACTGCGATCAACACGGATTGGCAACCGAAAGAGCCCGTGATCGCCAGCGCGGACTCGTTCAAGCAGTGGTACAACACTTCGGAGGTCAACCGCGCTTTCCCGAAGAAGCTGCCGCTGACCGAGACGACCCCGGGTTCCGGCATTTTTGGCTACGATAGTACGGCGTTCTTCCCGCTTTCGCCGACGGAGGGCTTCGGCATCACGCCGAAGAACGGCAACCCGCAGGGCATGAATTTCCTCTTCACCACCGAAGTTCACCTGCAGTTCAAGTACACGGGCAGCCAAAAGTTCACTTTCCGCGGCGACGACGACTTGTGGATCTTCGTCAACGGCCAGCTCGCTTTGGACCTCGGTAGCATGCACAACGCCGAAGAAGGCACGATCGATTTCGACGCCCAAGCCGCGGCCCTGAACATCGTGCTCGGTGGCAGTTACAGCATGGACATCTTCCACGCCGAGCGTCACACGAGCGCGAGCAACTTCAAGATCACCACCAACATCGCCTGCTTTTCGCCCGGCGTCGTGAAGTAAAGCGGGGCTCTCGCTAGTCGACGATCTGTCCGCTCAGCAGGGCTTGCAGGCGCGGGACGAGGTTCTCTTGGACCGCGCGCGGGCCCTTGATTGAGCCGGAGATCATCTTGCCGTGATTGCGGCCGTCGGGGTCGGGCAAGGCCAGGACGGGAATGTATTGATAGACGTAGCCTGCGGTTTTGAGCGCAGCTGCGTCCTGATCTTGATCGAACTCGAGAAAACGCAGGCCATTCAAGGCGCCGTCGAGCTCGCCGTGTTCGACGGCTTGATGGAAGCGTTGGCACGGTTCACACCAGCTCGCGCCCACGTAGACCAACACGCGCAAATGCGCGGCTTCGGCGAGTTCGACCTGCTCTTGCACCCAGGGCTCGATGGCGCCGCCTTTGCGGGGGTAGCGGAGAAAGGCAGGAGGAGGCGCGTTTGCTGCGCGCAGCGGGTTCGACACAGCTTCGGCGGGCTGGGCCTTGCGGGGCTTGGACGCAGGGCGACTGCAGCCGAGCAATAGCGCCGCGAACACGGCGGCTCGCACGGTAACGAGCAGGGAAGCGCGCAAAAACAGCACACGCGAAGCGTAGGCTATTTCCCGCCAGAGAGCACGAAGCCTGCTTTTTTCGCGCGCTGGGACTTGTGCCTGACGACAGCGTCTCTAGGTCAATACTGTGCCGCCCACTCGTTTCGTTGCGGTCGGAGTTGCGGCGCTGGCGGCGCTCGCTGGTCTGGGCTGGGCCTCGAGCAGCGCGGGTGCCGCGGCGGCCGCGCGTCGCTTCCCGGTGGCGGCGTTCCGCGTCGTCGAGCGTGAGTCGGGACCGACGAACTATTACCGTCTGTTCAAGGATGCGGATCCACCGTTCATTCGTGCGGAGTATCGCCCGCCGTACAAGACCACGGTGTTGGCCGTGCAGGTGGCGGACGCCGACCGCGCTTCGGCGCGCGTGCTCAGCTGGCGCTGGCGTGCGCAGACGTTGCCCAAGGGCGGCAACGAGTGCCAACCCGGCAAGGGCGATTCAGCCGCGGTGATCTACGCCTCTTGGCGGCGTGGTTTGCGTTGGTACACGCTGAAGTACGTGTGGAGCGCGGTGGGAACCAAGGGCGCGGTTTGCGACAAGAAGAGCAATCCGTTCCTCGCTCAGAACACCGTCGTGCTGGAGACGGGCGCGCCGCTCAACGAGTGGAAGACCGAGCGCATCGATTTACAGGCGGAGTTTCGCAAGCACTTCGAAAACGGCGATGCCACGGCTTCGGTGCCGGATTTTCTGGGCGTCGGCATCATGACCGACGGTGACCAGACGCACAGCGATAGCTCGGCAGACTACGCGGATTTCGTTTTGGAACGCTGAGCGAATTCCCTGGCCAGCTCCGCCGAGTAGCGGCTCGCTTCTGGCGTGCCTTCGCGCGGCGCCCACTCCGGGAACGCTTTGTCGGTCGTGGCTGAGTACGGCCCATCCTTCACCTCGTAGACCACGGTGTCGGCTTCGAGCGCGAAGAAGGTGTGGTACACGCCGGGCTCCAGATCGACGCCGAAAATTTCGCCATCGGCGCGGATCTCGAGGCACTCCGTGATCACGCCTTCGTCGTCGAAGGTGAAGAAAGCGAGCGCGCCGCGCAGCACGATCCACGACTCGGCTTTTGGCGGATCCAAATGGCGGTGGGGGGGGATGTAGCTGTCCGGTTGCACCGCATTGAACATGCGCTGCAAGGTCGCGCTTTCGCTGCGGTGAAAGGGTTGGATCACGCGCCGCCGCGAGCTGCTCTGCGAGGCAGCGATCGCCCCCTCCAGAAGATCTCGGGAGAGCCAGCAAATTGGGCCAAGTGGCGCGGAGAGCGCTCGCGGGTTGCTCATGCGGGCGGGAGGCTAGCGCACTTGCTCGGCCGCGCGAAAGCGCTCGCGTCGACGCAGGAACGGCGCTTCGAAATAGCGATGGCTGAGCGCGGCGAGCAGCAGCGCGAGTGGCAACGAAGTGAAGAACACGAAGCGCGAATCGCTAGCGTGTGTCGGAAACATGCGGCGAACGAGGCCGATTGCCGTCGAGTTCAAGAGGTACAGACCATAACTCACCACGCCGATGTAGCTCACCGCGCGCGCCTGCAGCAGCCGCGACAGGCCATTGTGCTCGACGACTACGCAAGTGCAGACGAGCGCGGCGAGCGATGCCTGAAACACGAGCAGCGGCGCCGCTTGGTAGAACAAGAGCGCGAAAACGGCCGTCAATGCCAGCGGCGCGCTCCACACGTTGCCGAATACCCGCCGCAGAATCTGGAACGTGCGGCGCTCGGCGAGCAGCAAAGCGACCAGCGCGCCAAAGCCGATGGGGGCTGCGAAGCTGGTAATGACGCGTGAAGCGTAGCCGCCCAGCGTGCTTCGCTCGACGCAATAGTCGACGAGCACGAGCCCAGACATCGCGAGCAGCGCCCAGCGCGTGGTCAGCCCACGCACGATCCACGGCCAAAAAGCGTAAAATTGCTCTTCGATGCACAGGGACCAAGCGAACGAAAATAGGATCGCGTGCGCTACGCGGAAGTCGGCGAACCAGTTGGCGGTGAAGGTCGCGTAGAACGGCAAGGTGCGGAAGAAGTGCACTCGCTGCGGCAGGGCCGCCGGCAAGCACAGCGCGAACAGCGCGTAAGCGAGCAGTAGGGCGTAGTACAACGGCAAGAGGCGCAGGGCACGGCGCGCGTAGAACGCGCTCAGGGCAATGCTACCGGTGCGCGCTTTCTCACGCAGCAGCAAGGTCGTGATCAGAAAGCCGCTGATGCAAAAGAAGAGATCGACCCCCGCCGGACCCTTGCCCCAAATCCCCGGTAGCGGGCGAGGCGTGGAGTGGTGCCAAATCACCGGCAGAATGGCTAGACAGCGCAGGCCGTCGAGTGAGCCGAAGCGGCGCTGTGCGAGGTAGCGCTCGTGCGCGTCCTCGTTCAGGCGGTCGGTTTCGCTCACCACTCGAGTCGTAGACGGCGCAAGCGTGCCCGGCCTTGCTGCACCTCGCCGATGTACACTTCGTTGCCGTGGAGCAGCGGTGCGACGCTGGACGCGGCACCTTTGCTGACGCGAATGCGCACCGGATTTTCGATTTTACCGTCGCGGAAGGCAATCGCGTACAGCTCGCCGCGACCGCCGGCATCGACGGAGACGACCGCATGGCAAGCTTGCTGCGCGCAGTCCAAGCCCACCGTGACGGGCGTGCCACCGCCGATGTTCACGCTTTGCACGCCGCCGGAAAGCCGCCCTGCGTCGTCGAGCACCGCGAAGTTGACGTGGGCCGGTTCGCCTTCATTGCGATCCGACGCGGCTTCGAGCCAGGCGACCAGCGCGCCCGAACCATAGGCGCGCGCGGTGGGTGCGAACGAGTGCGTGCGCGTCTTCTGCAGCGCGAGCTCCGCGGCCGCGCCTTTGGCATCCGTGCTGCGGAGCGCGGTGGCGTAGATATCGGCGGAGCCGGCTTGCTCGCTCTCCCGCGCGTCCGCCCAGACCGCGATCGCGCCGGCCTTGGTGGCTACGAGGGAAAGATCGGTGGCCGCGCCGGGCGCTTGCGTGATGCGCTGCTCGGGCGACACGTGGTTCAGCGCGTGGTTAACCCGGGTGGCATACACTTCGGGATCGCCGCTCCGTTCGTCGACCCAGGCGACCAAGTAATCCGTCCCGGCGGCGGCCAGCGCGACGTCGCTCAAGTCCCCTGTTTTGTGGGTCAGCATGCGCTGCGTGAGCTTCTTGCCGGCGCTGTCGACCAGGGTCAGAAAGACTTGCGGTTGGCCGCCGTCGAGGCCAGCCCAAGCGGCGAGGGTGTCCTTGTTCGCAGCGCTACTGCTGAGCGCGATGCCGCCCAGCGAGTGGGCGCGCAGCGATAAATTTTCGGCGCCGGCAAGGGCCGCGAACGGCGCGCTCGAGGCGAAGCCTTGCAGATCGAGCCGCGCGCGCAGCGGTTCGAGGCGACCGTCGGCGGTCGGCTTCTTCAGTTTGACCCAGGGCGTGGTGGGGTCGAAATCGGTGATCCAACCGAGCAGCGTTCCCGCGCTGGTCTCGGTCAACGCGATCTGCGACAACGGATCCGTCTCCGCCAGCGCTTCGTCGCTCACGATGCGCGGTGGGGGCGGCAACTCCACGCGCTGCGCGGGCGCGCGATAGATGTCGGAAATGTGCTCGAGCCGCGTCAGCGCGACGGGCGAAGGAACGCCGCTCTGCGCGGTGAGCGCAAAGCAGGTGGCATTCGGGCACGTCAGGTTCCAGGCCAAGCTGCTGGGCGCGTTTTCGCGCGCGGGCCACAGAGGTTCGGTGCTGCGAATCATGAAGCTCGCGTCGAACTCGAGGAATTCGGCGGCGATCGGTGACGCCTTGGTGCAGGGCGTATCGTGTTCGCAGACGGGGGCCAGGGTGAGCACTGCGACGCCGCGCTGAGTGGCGGCGATCTCGGGCATCGAGCCGTCCATCTTCCAGTACTCGAACAGCCCGCGGGGGCTCGACACGCGACCGTTGTCCTGGAACTCCGCGACCTGAAAACTGCGGAACGTTGCCGTCTGTGCTTCGAGTTCTTCCCACGCCAGGTAGCCGCGCGTGCTGCCCTCTGCGGGCGCGATCACGCGCAGCACGGCTTGTTCACCGAGCGGCGGGGTGGCGGGCGCCGCGGGCGCGATGATCTTGCCGTTGCCGTCGACCGCTGCGCTGAACACGCGCGTCTCGCCGCGCCGATGATCGGACCAAGCCAGCACGACGCGCTCGCCGAGCGCGGCCATGTCCAAATCCAGATCGGCGCTGATCTCGCTGTTGATCACGATCGGCGCCGCCGCATCGCCGCCATTCAGCAAGTAAAGTTCGATCGGGCCGTGGGTGTTGCCCTTGCCCACGTGAGTCACCGCGAGGGCGATGCTCTTGCCGAAGGCGGTGGCTTGCCAGGCGCCTACGTCTCGCGCCAAGAGCCGCGCTGCGCCCAAAGGCTCGGCTTTGACGTTCACCTCCACGCTCCAAATCTCGGCGCGCCCCGAGCCATTCGCGGCCCAAAGCACGGTCGCGCCGCGCGCGTTGGGGATGGCTTCGATCCAAAGCACGGACTTGCTGCTCCGGCCGAGCGAGGTGGGCCCGGAGCGCAGCGCTCCGTTGTCGGACAGCATCGACAGCGTGACGACTTCACCGTCGCTCGTCTTGTGACTACTGAGCAGCGCGAATCCGTTCGGCAGTGGTCGTACCGTGACCAGGCCGAGCTCGCTCGGTGCGTCGCCGAGCAGTACGACTTCACCGCTCGGTTCGCCGGCGGCGGAGAGCGGGCGCGCATACCAAAAGCGGGCATCGTCCGGCACGCTGGCCCACACCGCGAGCCCACTGCTGGCGCGCATGCCCAAGTACGGTCCAAAAGTGCCCGCGGGCACGCGCGCGATTGCCGACTGGGAAAGGTGCGGGACATCCGCAGACAGCGCTACCGACCGCGCGTCCGGGCGACGCACCACTCTTTGTTGGGCGGTGGCGGGCGCCTGGTTGCCAGTGCCCCCGCATGCAACCAGGGCCAAGGCGAGCAGCGAGTAAATCCGAAGAGAGGTCCGCACGGGGCGCGAAAGCTACCAGAGGGGCACCCAGGTGTCGCGCGGTCTGCTGACGCAAAAAAAGCGCCAGCGGAGTAAGCGCTGCGCGCTGTCCTTCGCTGGCGAATGCGGCAGGACCCCCCCGCCGCCACTGCCGCCCCCCCGGCTACCTAATTCGATGCCGCTGCGGTCACCAAGATCCCCCACCGGCGCTCGCGAGCTGCACCCCCCAAGCCACGCGATCGGCCAGCGAAAGCCAGCCAAGATCGCGGATGCGGGAGCCATTTCTTTTTTCCACTGGAAGCCCCTGCACACATCGTTAATCTCCTGAAACGCGAAAATCGATCACGGTTTCTGCTCGTCGGGGGCGGCAATCGACACGTCCGAAATCGCTCGCACGCGTGCGGCGACTGGGCCGGTCGGGAAAGTGTCGAGAAACGACTGCGCCAAGCTCTGGGCGAGCGCGCGATCCCCGCTCTGCCCGACCGCTTCGATGCGCAGGGCCGAAGCCTCGACCTGCATCGAGCCGCGTGGGAACTCTGCGCGGTAGGTGTCCAGCGTTTGCAGCGCTCTCTTCGCGGCATGCTGGCTCAGCGCGCTGCGCGCTTGCTCGAGCAAGGACAGCTCCCGAGTCAGGGAGCTCCGCCGGTCATTCGGCACCGCACTTGCGGGCTCACCACTGGACACCTGTGACGCGCTCATCGCTTCCGGAGGCGCGGACGCCGCCGGCGCGATTGCGGCGCCGGACGCTGTCGGCGCCGTCGGTGCTACCGGCGCGGGCTGGGCCGCGGGCCGCGCAGCGGACTCTACTGCTTGCGCCGGCTCCGGCGCGTTGCCGGTGGTCGGCGCAGTCGCGTGTGGTGGGAGCTGTGCAGGCGCGTTCGCGTACGTGTCGACGGCGACCGACGCGGCCGGCCTCCGCTCCGCTTTCGTGGCCAGCTCTTGAATCGCCTGAGCCACACCGATGCCGACCAAGCCGGCGCTGGCACCGATTGTGATCCACTTGGCGACCAGCCGGCTCGTGCCCGCGAGCGACGTGCTGCGCGAACCAAGCGCTGCCTTCCCCGACTCCGCTTCCCCCATCATGGCGTTGAGTTTTATCGCCTCCGCGACCGTGAACGATCATGGAAAGCGCAGCTCGGTCTCGAAAGTAGCGCCGGGACAGCCCAAAGTTTCGCTCCCGACCCGCATTTGTGCCTTGCCAACGCGCGGCAATGGAGTCTCGCTCAATCCGGCTGGGACCGGTCCCACATGGGAATACCCCGCGTTTTTACTGGAATTTGGCGAAATGTAGATGACGCGTCGAAGGCCCCTCGCTATGTCTCGAAGTACGCCGATCGTGCGGATCGCGCCTTCATGCAAGCCCCTCTCGAGCAGCCTCCGGGCGCAAATTCACTCGCGTCCGCGGCGCCACCCTCAGCCGAGCCTGAACTGCCGGGGTTGTGGCGGCTGACCTGGCCGTTGTTCATCAGCCTTTCGCTCTCGTTCTCGCTGATCTTTGCGGACGCTTTCTTCCTGAGCCGGATCTCGGACGCCGCGGCAGGGGCGGCAGGCGCGTTGAATCCAATGCTCGGCGCGACCGTCGTGCTGTTCTCTTCGATCGGGCAGGCGGGCGCGAGCGTGGCGGGCCGCCTCCTCGGCGCGCGCCGTTACGGCGAGCTGCCGGCCACGTACTTGGCGCTCTTGGCCTTCAACCTGTGTGTCGGCGTGTTGGTCAGCGCGGTCTTGTTCTTGCTGCATCCGTACTTGCCAGGCTGGCTCGGCTTGCGCGGCGCGAGCGAGGCCTACGGGAGCACTTATCTGGCGGTCCTGGGCAGCTTCCAATTCCTGAAAGCCGTCCAAATCGCGTACGGAAATATCCTGAATTCTCGGGGCGAAACCCGCTGGGTAATGATTGAGGCGGTGGCCACCAACGTGACCAACATCTCGCTCAACGCGGCCATGGCCAAGGGGCTTTGGGGCCTGCCTCGCCCGAGCGTGGGCGCGGTCACCGGTGCCACCGTGATCTCGCTGGCCTTCGGCATGCTGTTCACGATCGCCGTCGTGCACTTGAAATTGCGCATCCGCTTCCCGCTGCGCATCTCGTTCCAGAAGTTACGCGAGAGCCTACGGCCGATCTTGCACATCGGTCTGCCTGCCGCGAGCGAGCCGATCTCGTATCAAACCGCGCAGATCGTGATCAACCTGTTCGTCATTTCTTACGGAGCCAGCGCGCTCGCGGCGCGCACCTACGTCTCGAGCTTCATCAGCATCAGCACCATCTTGTGGTCGATCGCGCTCGGCATCGGCACGCAGATCGCGATCTCACACCGCGTTGGCGCCGGCAAATTCGAAGAAGCGAATCGCGAGCTCCATCGCGCGCTGTTGCTCGCCATCGGCGGTAATCTCCTGATCGCGATCCTGTTGACCGTGTTTCAGCGTCCGCTACTCGGCTTTTTGACCCAAGATGCCGAGATCTTGCGCCTGGCCGCGCCGCTCTTCGGCATCGCCATCGTCGGTGAGATGGGCCGCGCGGTGAACATCGTGGCCGGCGGTGCCCTGCGCTCGTCGGGGGACGCGCGCTTCTCCGCGGTGGTCGGCGGCAGCATGATGTGGTGCATCGGCGTCACTTGCGCGTTCGTCTTCGGCTCGCTGCTCGGCTTGGGCCTGACCGGGATCTGGCTAGGCATGGCGCTGGACGAAACCACGCGTGGCATCGTCAACTACCGTCGCTGGCGCACCGGTCGCTGGCGTACGTTTTCGGCGCTCGCGCCGGCCGCGTCGCCCGTGGCGCACTGATCGGGCAATCGACTACGGCTTCAGCGCGAAGCAGTAGAAACCGCCGTAGCCGCCGCCGTTGCCGATACCGTTGCCACTGCCGCCGCCGTTTTGAACCAGCGCGACGCTCGGCTCGCAGCCGGGTGCGGTGTGAGCTTGCATCCAAGACTTGCCGCTTTGCGCGGGCCACGAATGGCCGACGCGCGGTCCATCACTGCCGGTCGCGCTCGTCCAATCACTGCACGTCGCGCCGCCATCCCACTTGCCCTGAGTATTCGTGCCCGTGATGGTATCGTGATTGTCGTCCATGCCCGTGCCCGTGCCGGCGCGATTGGGCACGCCCAGCTCGTTCGGCAAATCATTGATCGTGGTCATGCCGCTCGGCCGCTCTTGCAACAGGCCCGCGGTGTCGGTCGCGACCAACTTGTCGTTGCGGTCGTACCAGGGGCCCGTGCCGATACGCTCGATCGCGTTGACCGTGGACGTGCTCAGGAACGCCTTCCAGCCCTTTGCTCCGGAACCGGCCATGGCCGCCTCGGCGATGCGCGTGCAGATCGCATCTGCGCCTGCGAGCCCACCCAGGTTGCCGCCGTAGCCGTTCTGGTTCTTGGACTCGCGGCGAATGGCCTCCAAGCTGGTGACGAAGAAGCTGAAGTGCGCGGTCGTCGAGCTGGCGCCTGCGCTGCCGCCCGCGCCCGCGGCTCCGACGCTGCCTGCGCTGCCCGCCTGCGCCGACGCGCCGGCCTGACCCGCGCCGCCCGCACCACTGCCGGCGCTCGCGCCGCCGCCGATCCCCGCGGAACCGGACCCTGCTGCGCCCGAGCCGGCTGCCGCACCCGCGGCGCTGCTCCCGCCCGCGCTCGCTCCGCCTTGGCCCGCGAGCGAAGAACCGGAGCCCGCGCTGGCGGCGCCCGCCAGCGACCCCGCACCGGCGGCGGGATGATTCGGTAGCCCGCTGTCGGTGCTGCCGCAGGCAGAGACCGCGCCCACGCAGAAAAGGCCAACGGTGAACGCGGAATGCCATGCCAATGAGCTCGGGTTCTTCATCTGGTCATTCAATTGTCACCGATGGGCAGCAGAGCAGGCTATCGCACAACATTTCGCAACTATTTTTAGCCAACTTTGATGCTGCCCGATCCTCCGTCCCCAGAGCCGGGATGGGGGTTGGGATGGTCACGCGCCACGCCCGAGTGCGTCACAGCCTTCGGCGTCGAGTCTCGCGCCCTGCGATCAATGCGCGCTGTGGGTCGCCGCGATTCCGTCGAGCTCGGCCAGGATCGGCGGCGTGAGGACCAGGTTGGCCGCCGCCAAGTTCTCACGCAGGTGAGCAACCGAAGAGGTCCCGGGGATCAGCAAAATGTTGGGCGAGCGGTGCAAGAGCCACGCAAGCGCGACTTGCATCGGAGTCGCGCCGAGCCGCTCGGCGACGGTCGACAAAGTGGTCGATTGCAACGGCGAGAAGCCGCCGAGCGGAAAATAGGGCACGTAGGGGATGCCCTGGCGCGCCAACAAGTCGATCAAAGCGTCGTCCTCGCGGTGCGCCAAGTTGTAGTTGTTCTGCACGCACACGATCTTGGTGATGGCTTGGGCCTCCGCGACTTGCGTCGCCGTGACATTGCTCAGACCGATGTGGCGAATCAGGCCCTGCTGCTGCAGCTTGGCCAACACCGACACTTGTTCGCCGATCGAGCCCTCCTCCAGCCCGTGCCCGGCGCCCATCATCCGGTAGTTCACGACGTCCAGCGCTTCCAGCCCCAGGTTGCGCAGGTTGTCGTGCACCCCCTCGGTCAGCTCTTGCGCCGAGATCGCCCGCTGCCATGACTTATCCGCGGGCCGCCGCGCGCCCAGCTTGGTGACGATCACCAAATTCTTCGGATACGGATGCAAGGCACGACGGATGATTTCGTTCGTGACGTGTGGACCGTAGAAGTCACTGGTGTCGATGTGATTGACGCCCGCACTGATTGCCTCCCGGAGCACGGTGAGCGCGGCGTCGACGTCTCGCGGGGGCCCATAAACCCCCGGGCCAGCCAGCTGCATCGCGCCGTAGCCGAGGCGCTTGACCGTCAAAGACGTGCCCGGAAACCTGAAATCTCCGCCCAATACCTTGGTTTTGTCGTCGTTCATGCCCAGAAAGCTAACGCTCGGAGCACGAATGAACCAGCGAATAGGATAGATACAATTCATGAATGGCGTTCATGCGAGGGACCTGGATCTCAACCTGCTCCCGGTATTGGTCGCGGTTGCGGATACCGGCTCGGTCACGGCGGCCGCCGCCCGGCTGTATCTGACGCAATCGGCGATCAGCGCGGCGCTCGGTCGGCTGAAGTCCGCGATCGGTGAAGCGCTCGTGATACGCCACGGTCGAGGTGTGGTGCTCACGGAGCGCGGCGCGCGCTTGGTCGCCGAAGCGCGTCCGCACTTGGATGCTATCGTGCAGGCTACATTGCTCTCCGCGCGCTTCGATCCGAAGACGAGCGACCGCACGCTCCGGATCGGTATCGCCGACACTGGAGATGAGTGGCTATTGCCACCGCTGCTTCGCCTGCTCGAAAACGAGGCGCCCGAGATGCGGCTGATCAGCAGCCCGATTCAGTTCCGCACCGTGCACGAAGCGCTCGCCACGCGGCGCATCGACATGGCCGTCACCGTGGCCGACGAGTTGCCGAGCTCGATTGCGCGCCGCCCGCTTTTCAAGAGCCACTTCGTGTGCGTCTTCGACCCGCGGTTCGTGCGGCTGGGCGCGCGCCCGAGCGAGGGCGCCTATTTTGCTCAAGATCACGTGATCGTCTCGTACAACAACGACTTGCGGGGCGTGGTCGAAGAGGTCTTTGGCCGCGAACGCCGCATCCGCTGCTCCGTGGCAGGCTTCGGTGGTGTCGGCGCGATCGTCGATGGGGGGCGCCTGGTCGCGACCATCCCGATCGTGGTCGCGGTGCAAATCCTGAGCGTTCGGCCGCACCTGCGCATGGCGCCGGTCCCGTTCGAGCACGAACCCGGGGAGGTCGAGCTGTTCTGGCCGACCGCCCTCGACGTCGACCCCGCTTGTCGCTTCGTGCGCGACGCGATTGTGCGCATCACGCAGGCGCTCTCGCTGCCCGGCCCCGCGCGCGGCTCGGGGAAGAGACGCTAGCTCGCGCTTGCACTAGGCCCCGCCAGAGCGTATGGGAACCAATATATGGTTGCCCAATCAAATAAACGCGCGGTTCCGCCAGCGAAGTCCGCGCCGGCCGCTCCCTCGGCGCTGCCCGCCGGGGTGCGAGAAGTGCTCAACTCGCTGCGCCAGATCGTGCGCTCGCTGCGCGTGTCCTCGCGCGCGGCCGAGCAGCGGGTGGGGCTGTCCGGGGCGCAGCTGTTCGTCTTGCAGTGCCTCGCGCGTCAAAGCCCGTGCTCGGTGAACGAGCTGGCCGCGCGCACGGCCACCGATCAGAGCTCGGTCTCGGTCGTGGTGAGCCGCTTGGTCGCGCTCGGCCACGTGCGGCGGACCACCTCGAAGAAGGATCGGCGCAGCGTCGACTTGAGCCTCACTCGTTCCGGGCGCGCGCTGCTCGAGAGCGCGCCGGAAGCCGCGCAAGATCGTCTGATCGCAGCGCTCTCTCAGCTAAAGAAGGCGGAGCTCGAGGCGCTCTCGGGTCTGCTCGGCAAAGTCGTGGAGAGCGCGGACGTTGCCCAGCAAGTGCCGAGTCTATTCTTCGAAGAAGGCCCGGCCCTCGTCACGAAGGGCCGAAAACGACATGGCTGACCTCGGGCGCCGCACGCCGATTTCCGAGACGGGGTTGTTGCCGGTCGCGCCGTCGCTTGCGCCGACGCTGGCCGCCGCGCATGTCCCGCGCGAGACGAGCGTGATTGGCCCGCGCGTGATTTTGATCAGTGCGCTTTCGATCGGCGTCGCGTTCGTCGCTGGGATCGTCGCGCGCGTCCTGGTGTCGATGATCGCATTCGTCACCAATGTCGCGTTTTTCGGGCGCATTTCTCTGCGCACGGTGGCGCCGGCCGAGCATCGGCTGGGCTGGCTCGTAGTCTTCGTACCCGTGCTGGGCGGCGTGATCGTGGGCTTGATGGCCAGGTACGGCTCCAAAGCCATCCGCGGCCACGGCATTCCCGAAGCCATGGAGCAAGTGCTCACCAACGAGAGTCGTATCCCCCCGCGGCTCACGTTCTTGAAGCCGTTGTCGGCCGCGATCGCCATCGGTACGGGCGGCCCGTTCGGCGCCGAGGGTCCGATCATCGCTACCGGTGGCGCGCTTGGTTCGCTGGTGGGCCAGCTCTTGAAGACCTCTGCCGTGGAACGCAAGACGCTGCTCGCGGCGGGGGCAGCGGCAGGCATGGCAGCCACCTTCGGCAGTCCGGTGTCGGCCGTACTCTTGGCGGTCGAGTTGCTGCTGTTCGAGTTCCGTCCACGATCGATCATCCCGGTGGCCCTCGCGAGCGCAACCGCCGCGGGCGTACGGATGGCGATCGTCGGATCGGCGCCGGTGTTCGCGATGCCCGAGCTCGCGCAGCCGAGCGGTGAGGCGCTCGCGTTTTACATCGTGCTCGGCGCGGTGATTGGCGTGGTCGCGACCGGCGTCACGCGGGCGGTCTATGCGGTAGAGGATGCCTTCGAAAAGCTGCCCATCCATTGGATGTGGTGGCCCGCGATTGGAGGCTTGGCGGTGGGCACGGTGGGCTACTTTGCGCCGCGCACGATGGGCGTCGGCTACGACAACATCGAGCATGTTTTGTCTGGTTCGCTGACGGGTCAGGCGTTGTTTCTGCTCTTCACTTTGAAATTCGTGTCTTGGGTGATCGCGCTCGGCAGCGGCACCTCGGGCGGTACGCTGGCGCCGCTGTTCACCATCGGCGGTGGCTTGGGCGCGACGCTCGGCGCATTGGCTGCGTTGGCGGCGCCTGCGCTCGGCGTCGATCCGCGCATCGCCGGGCTGGTCGGCATGGCTGCGATTTTCGCGGGGGCATCGCGGGCGCTCTTGGCATCCGTGGTCTTCGCCTTCGAGACCACCCTGCAACCGCTCGGGCTCTTGCCTTTGCTCGGTGGGTGCAGCGCGGCGTTCTTGGTCTCCTGCTTGCTCATGCGCAACACCATCATGACCGAGAAGATCGCGCGTCGCGGTGTCCGCGTGCCGAGCGAATATGCTGCGGATTTCCTAGACCAAGTGCGGGTCGCCGAGTTCGCGACCCGAGAAGTCGTCGCTTTCGCCGCGAGCGATACGCTGGCTCACCTGCGCGAGTGGTTCGTGTCGGGTGCACACGGCAGCGGGCACCACGGGTTTCCCGTGGTGGGCGCGAGCGGCCAGCTGCTCGGGGTCGTCACCCGACGCGAGATCGTCGATCCGAGCGGGCCCGGCGAGCGACGCGTCGAGCAGCTGTTGCGCCGTGCCCCTGCCGTGGCATTCGAAGACAACTCGCTACGCGAGGCGGCCGATCTCATGGTAAGTCATGGCGTCGGGCGCCTGCCCGTGGTCGCAAGGGGCGCGCCGGGGCACGTGATCGGCATGCTCACGCGCAGTGATCTGCTGGCCGCGCATGCACGTCGACTGAACGAGAATGATCAAGCGCCGCCGCGTCTCAAGATCCCTTTCGTCCGCATCGTTCGCGTTTGAGGATTTCGTCAGGCTACCCAGCCTCTTTCAACACCGAGGAGCAAATGTCATGAAATGGATGCATGCGCGCGCGGGCTTCGCACTGATGTTCGTGCTGCCACTCTCGTTCCTGGCTGCCTGCAGCAAGCACAGTTCATCGGACGCTCCCGTCGCGACGAGCCAACCGGTCGCCGTGCCCACGCCTCCGCCAGCCCCGCCCGATCCCGCTGCGGAGGCGCGCAAGCTATTCAAGACCAAGTGCATCGTCTGTCACGGAGATCACGGCGCGGGTGACGGCCCAGGCGCCGCCGCGCTCAATCCCAAACCGCGTGCCTTCTCCGACGCCACTTGGCAAGCGAGCGTGACGGACGATCAAATCAAGAAGACGATCGTCGAAGGAGGCGCGGCGGTCGGCAAGAGCGCGGGCATGTCGCCCAACCCCGAACTCGCCGACAAGCCCGAAGAGCTGACCGCGCTCGTGAAGATCGTGCGTGATTTCAAGCACTGAACGATGACCTTCGTCGTGACCGGGAGCTGCCTACGCTGTCGCTATACCGACTGCGTGGTGGTGTGCCCGGTCGACTGCTTTCACGGCGATGAGCAGATGCTGTACATCGATCCGAGTGGCTGCATCGACTGCGGCGCGTGCGTGCCAGAGTGCCCGGTCGAAGCGATCTTCGACGAGGGCAGCGTGCCCGCGGAAGAGGCGCACTATCTCGCGCTCAACGCCGAGCGCGCGCCTTCATTGCCGGTCGTGAATCGAAAAGAAGCACCGCTCGATACGGCGCTGATGCGAGCCATGGCCCGCGGCTTCAAGCCCAGCCAATAGCGCATCGTCGAATCGCTCTCGCGGTGATGGACAAGTTCGATGCCGATCGATATATCCGCGCGCGATGCAACTGGGTGTCACCGCAAGCTGGCTCTCGCGCTTCAGGCCGGCACGTTCGCGCTTGTCGCTGCGCGAGCGCATTCATTCGGCGCTCGGTGGGTTCATCGGCCTATTGGCGACCGCACTCGTGATGCGAGCCTGGCTCGGCTCGAGTGAGCAGGTTCCGCTGTTGATTGCGCCGATCGGCGCCTCGACCGTGCTCGTCTTTGGAGTTCCGGCTAGCCCGCTCGCCCAGCCGTGGTCGGTCGTCGGTGGGAACTTCATTGCCGCCCTCGTGGGCGTGACTGCCGCCCACACGCTGCCCGAGCTCAGTTATGCGGCCGCGCTGGCCGTAGCAGGCACGATTGCGCTCACGAGCGCGTTCAGGTGCTTGCATCCGCCGGCGGGCGCGGTCGCTTTGACGGCCGTGATTGGCGGTCCCGCCGTGACCAGCGCGGGCTATCGCTTCGCGCTCTGCCCCGTGCTGCTGAACTCACTGCTGCTCGTGGCGGTCGGGCTCGTGTTCAACGCCCTGGCGCGGCGCAGCTATCCGCACGTTGCCGCTCTGCCCGTGTCGGCCCACCGCACCACTGACGCGCCACCCGAGTTTCGCGTGGGCTTCACCGAGGCCGACATCGCCCTGGCTCAGGAGCGACTGGGCACTCCGCTCGATGTCGAGCAGGCCGACTTGATCGCGCTCTTTCGGCACGTGGAGGAGGCAGCCCACCGTCGGCTGCGGGGCGAGATCTTCTGCTCGGAGATCATGTCTCGCGATATGGTGACGATTCATCCGGACGATTCCAGCCAGCTCGCCGAACAGCGGCTCCGCGCGCACCGCTTGCGCGTGCTGCCAATCGTGGATGAGCACGGCGTGTTGCATGGCGCGCTGGATCTCGCGACCGCCGCGGCCATGCCGCCCAAGAAAATCCGCGATTTGCCGTCTATTTCTTTCGAGCTCGTCCAGCCCGACACGCCCATCAGTCGCTTGTATCCGCTGCTCTCGCGAGGCCAGGTCCGCGAAGCGCTGGTCGTCGATGCCGAAGCAAAGTTGCTCGGTATCGTCACGCAGACGGACTTGCTCGCGATCGTGGGCCGCGTGCAGTTAGCGCTGCGCTAAACCGCGAGGCGCTTGTAACGCCTGCGGCGGGGGCGTCGAACGACGGGCCAAGAAGGTCGTGGCGCGACGCAACGCGGGCATGGAGCCGATCGCGTGCAGCGCTTGCCGGTACATGTGATGAGTGATCTTGGCGCGCGTAGTGCTCGACATCAGCAAGGCCTGTCGGGTCACGCGCTCGGTCGGATCCCAGCGAGCCTTGGAAACGTCCTTGCCGGTCGACAGGTTGATCCGGGAGAAGCCGTGCTTGATCCCGTACTGAATCGCCTCTGCGACGGTCGTGGTCATCACGCTGTATTGGGCAAACTCGGGCGCGTAACCCGAGTAGTAAAGGTACAGGGTATCCCCAGCGACGAAGCCAATGCGTATCGCGACGACCTTGCCGCCAATCACCAGCTGAAAGATACGCAGCGCGTCACGAGCAGCGAAGCGGCGACATACGTCGCGCAAAAACTCGCGTGCTTCCGGGGTAGCGAAGGCGTCGTTGTGAATGATGGTGTCGCGCAGCCGCGCGCGGGCCGCGTGCAGCTCGAAGAAGCGGTCCAACGCCGGCCCCACGGCGTCCTCGCGCTCCGCCACTTCCAGACGGAAATCGAGGCCGTCACGCTTGAGTGAATTGTAACACTTGCGCAGCGACTCTTTGATGTTGCGCGGTAAGGCGCTGCGAAAGGCGTCCCAAGAGGTTGGCAGCGTGAGTCGATAGTCCGCGGTCTCTCCAACCCACTCGAAGTCGGGCGAGCGCTCCAGCCCGCCCAAATCCAGATCCCGGGGAAGGCCACTCAGCAGCATGGAATCCCAGCCACTGGCGTGGCGCAGGGCATGTCCGAGCAGCGCGCGGTACGCCTCGCCCTGCCAATCCGGCAGCGCCAGGAGGCCGCGCTGCTCGGTAATGTTCGGGTCAGCACCGAAGAACTGCAGCTGGCGCACGCGGATTGGGCCGACCGAAGGGCGGCGGCTGATCAACATCGGCGCGACGGCGATCAAACGCCCCTCGCGGGTGCGTACGGTGCGGATGCTGAGCGAGTCGGTGACCCCCAGCTTTTCCTCGCGCAGCTGTGCCCACCACGCGACCGCCCAATCCCAAGTTGCAAACGGAGTTCCCGCGAATGGCTCGAGCGCTTTCCATTCACTCTCGAGCTCTTTGAATGCCTCGGGGGAGTGGTGCTCTTGCACCACCAGTTGCTCCGAGTAGAGTCCAAAGTCGAGAACCTTCGTCATTTTCGCACCGCTGGATGCACAGGCTGTGCCCCAGCGAAATTTGGCCTCATTTACGAGGGGTAGCCGTGACGTGTCGTGAGGCAAGATGGCACGCCGCCGCAGCTTCGCCACGGTGCACCGCGGGCAACGGTGTTCGTGGAGCAGACCGTGATCGACTGGCCTGCACCGCATTATGCCACGCATTGCTGGCATATCTAGCCTTTCTTCATTGGATCCGTTGCAGCTTCGCGCGCTCGCTTTCTTCGTGCTCTGCGTATGCCGTGAAGTTGGAAGATCGTTGCAGCATGTGTCCGTTGATCGTCAGCATGTGTCCGACGAGCGCGCGTGACGCGATCGATTCCCGGGAACCGTTCGCGAGTTGGCCGCTCGAATGAGCATGCAAACTCTGAATGCTGCCCTCGTGCTCGTACTCGGCCCCTTGGCGTTGGCTTCCGCGTGCGGCGCCACAGACGCCAGAAATGGCGGCAATGCGAGGCAATCGCCCGCGAATTTCTCGGAGCAAGTTAGCCGCGGCGCGGAAGTTTACGCTGCGCACTGCGGCTCCTGTCACGGCAAGGGCGGCGCAGGGACGGCATCTGCGCCCGCACTCGTTGGGCCCAAGGCGTTGCCGTTGGAGCCGCCGAGCGGCGCAGCGGTTCGCAAGTCACAGTTCGTAACAGTCGCCGATGTGGCGGCCTTCGTGGTTCAGAACATGCCGGGTGATGCCCCGGGGAGCTTGAGCGAAGACGATTACTTCGCCGTGCTCGCCTTCGATCTGCAGGCCAATGGCATCGATCTCGGGCAGAAGAAGCTGGACTCGGCGCTTGCCACTAGCCTAACGATTCCGCGGGATTGACGCGCCCAGTCCGCAAATTCCTAGGCGCGCGTTCGATTTGCGGGAACCTTCGAGGGGCGGGCGACTCAGTTCGAGTGAAACACGTGGAACGCATCCTTGTCGCCAATCCTGGTGAGTCGCTGGGTCTCACCGATCAAGCGGTGGTCGCACGCATTCTAAGCGGCGAGCATTGGTGTTTCGAGATCCTGATGCGTCGCCACAACCGCCGCGTGTTTCGCGCGACGTGCGCGATCTTGAGGCGCGACGACGAAGCGGAAGACGTGATGCAAGAGGCGTACGTGCGCGCCTACGAGCACCTCGCAGAGTTCCGCGGTGAGGCCAGCTTTGCTACCTGGATCACGCGCATCGCGATCCATGAGGCGCTCGCTCGCAAGCGCCGAGAGCAGCGTCTAGAGCCGCTCGATTCGGCGCCTGAGCAGCCTACTGCCATGTCGGCCCAGTCGCCCCGTAGCCCAGAACAAGAAGTGAACGACCAACAGCTGCGAGCCGTTTTGGAGCGCGCCATCGACGCCTTGCCAGACGACTTTCGAGCCGTCTTCGTACTGCGCGCGGTCGAGCAAATGACGGGCGCCGAAGCCGCCCTGTGTTTGGACATCCCCGAAGAAACCGTCAAAACTCGGCTTCATCGCGCTCGCCTTCGCTTGCAAGAGGTGATCGTGCACTCCTTGGATGCACATTCGACGCACGCCTTCGAGTTTCATCTCACGCGCTGCGACCGCGTAGTAAAAGGCGTGCTCGATCGGCTCGGTGTATCGAGCGAAGCAACGGCGCGCGGATCTGGGTCGTAGTTGCTCGAGAAGCGAGCGACGCCGCAACTTGACGCCGGAATTTTTTTATGGTCACGCAGCGCGCGCGGCCGTCTCAGCCTTCGGCGTCGAAGTCCGGGGGCGCACCGTGCCGCCGAAGGCTGTGCCGCACACGAAGTGGCGCGTGACCATCAATCAAATCATCCCGCCAGCGCAGGCAAGTCACTTCACGACGATGATCCGACAAGCAGAGCCGCAGTCGTCACCATCCAAGCGATTGCCGTCGTCGCAGTCTTCGCCCGCTTGCGCGATGCCATCACCGCAGCGCGGCCCGACTTTGCAGCCAGGCTCGCACTCCCCGTAGCCCCCGTCGTTCGTGCCGTCGTCGCACTGTTCACCCAAGCTGACGACGCCATCGCCGCACACGGGAGTGCACTCCGTGGGTGAGTTCTCGAAGCCGGAGAGCGTGAGCTTGAACGAAGAGCCGGTCGGGTTTCGCTCCGCGTGGAAGACCTTCACGGCGTAGACGTTGCCCGCTTCCAACCCAAACTTGGCGCGTGTCGCCGCGCCGATACTCACCGTGCCGGGCTGGGGAACGTGAAGGCCGCCCAGATCCAAGGCCAGATTGCCGTTCACGAACACCCACACGTCGTCGTCGCCCAGGAAATCCAGTTGGGCAGAGAAATCGGCGTCGTAGCGAAACCAGTACTGCACTTCGGTCGTGAACAAAAAGTCGTGGGCGACGGCCGCGGGCACGAAGTCAGACTCTGGATGCCAATTCGGATCACCCGTGTATTCGGGCGGGATCGTGGCCAGGATGCGCGTGTCGGCAAAGGTATTGGCTGCGTCGTCGATGGGTAAGAAGACCGGATTGCCGTCGAGCGGTTTGCCGGTAATGTCCAACCAGCGTTCACCGTTCTTGCCGTAGCGATTCACGAAGCCTCCCGCGCCGTTGTCGAACAACAGGATGCTGCTGGGAATGACGCGGTTCTGATCGTTGGTCGTGTACCACTGAGCGAAGCTCGCGGCGGAGCTGATGCAGCCGGTGCTGCCGTCCAAAAGCTGCGGTTTGCCGTTCGTCAGCTTGGCGGCAATGCCGGGGCGGCCAGTCGCGCCGCCACAATGAAAGTCGACGTGGGCCGCGGTGAAGTCGCGGAAAACGGCGGGCACGCGCAGCGCGCATTGCCCGCCCACCATTTCGCAACTCGCCTTCTGCGAGCACTCGAAGCCCGCCTCGCGCTTGCAGTCAGCCGAACAACCATCGCCATTCAGCACGTTGCCGTCGTCGCACTCTTCGTTGATGAGCAGGCCGTCCCCGCACTCCGAAGTGCAGGAAGTATGGCTGCAATCCGGCTCGGCTTGGCAGCTGGCCGAGCAGCCGTCGAGCGGGATGGCGTTGCCATCATCGCAGCCTTCGGCGCCTTCCTTCTTGCCGTCTCCGCAGGTCGTCGCGCTGCACACACTGGGTTTGCCGTCGCACTTGTAGCCGAGCTCGAGCTTGCAGCGCGGTGAACAGCCGTCACCCGCGCTGACGTTACCGTCGTCACACATCTCGTTCGACGAAATCACGCCGTCGCCACACAGAGCAATGACGTGGCAGGGCACGCCCGCGGGACTGCAGGAGTAGCCGGCCTCGACGCCTAGGCAATTGGCAGCGCAGCCGTCACCATCGAGCAGATTGCCGTCATCACAAGCTTCGTCCTCGGTGAGCTTGCCATCACCGCAGTTCGTGGGCGCCGGCCCGACCGGCAAGCAATTGTCGACGCACACCGCGATGGAACCGCCGATTCCCAAATTGAAGCCCGCGCTGCCATCGCTCCCTTTGCCCGCGCTGCTGCCATTGCCGCCATTGCCCAGGCGGCTGCCCGTGCCCGGGCCCGTGTCGCCGGTACTGCAGCCGCAAAGGGCAGCGATCAAAACCAACCCCGCGCCGACGCAATTCGAGACGCGTTTCATCGAAAAATCGCGACTTTCGTTAGGCAACGGTATTCACCTGCAAGTTTAGTCGGATCGTCGCCCCTTGAGCAGTCATGAATCGTCTGCGGGTTGCCTGCTCGCTCGTCGTTCGTGCGACCAAGGGAGCCGATGAAAGGTCGTGTGAGCCACGTGAGTAAGCCCCGTTTCGAATCCGTTCGAGTCCTGTTCGCAGCGACGGCCGTGCTCGGGTTGGGTTGCGGTTCTTCAGCAACGGGCGCGACCGAAAACAGCTCGGCCGGTTCGGCGGGCGCGGGCGCGATCGGCGGAGCGAACGCGGCGGGCGGCAATACGAGCCTAGCAGGCGCGCCGGGTGTTGCTGGCGCCGCGGTGAGCGGCGGCGCGGGAACGGTCACGAGCACGGGCGGCATGGCGACGAACTCGGGCGGCGTGTCGGGCGTTGCGGGCGCTGCGCCGACAGGGGGCACTAGCGCGGGCGGTGCGGGAGGCGTGCCAGCTACGGGCGGAGCGCCCGGCAACGGTGCCACGGTGTGTGTCGCCAAAACAGCGGTCGCGAACATGAAACTCGGTTGGAATTTGGGCAACAGCCTCGACGCCTCCGACGCGAGCAAATCGGACACCGCCGTCGAAGCCGCGTGGGGCAATCCCGTGGTCACCGCTGAGCTGATGAAGGCGGTTTCGGCGGCTGGGTTCGGTGCGGTGCGGATCCCAGTGACTTGGATCGGTCGCTTCGGAGCTGCTCCGAACTACACCATCAGTCCGACGTTCATCAACCGCGTCGAGCAAGTGGTCAAGTACGCGTTGGACACGGGCATGTACGTGATCATCAACATTCACCACGACGGTGGCAACAACGTGACCGGCCGTTGGCTGTCGTTGGTCGATGGCTCGGGGCAGGTCACGACCGCGAACAGCAGCGCCGTGGCCGCGCAGTTCAAAGCCTTGTGGACGCAAATCGCCACTCGCTTCGGAGCTTACGGCGAGCACCTCGTATTCGAATCCATGAACGAGGTCATGGTCGATTACGGTACGCCCAAGCCCGAGTACTACACCCAGATCAACAGCCTCAATCAAGCTTTCGTCGATACGGTTCGCGCGACCGGCGGCAACAACGCGACGCGCTGCCTAGTCGTGCCCGGGTACAACACGAATATCGATTACACGGTGGCGGGCTTCACTGCGCCCAACGACACCTCCGCCGGTAAGCTGATCTTGAGCGACCACTTCTACGATCCGTATTCGTTCGCTGGTTCGGGCGAAACTCACACTTGGGGCACCGGCAACCCGGGCATCGATAGTTGGGGCCAGGAAGATTGGGTCAAGGCTCAAACGGCCAAGCTCAAGTCGACCTACGTCGACAAAGGTCTGCCGGTCATCTTGGGTGAATACGGCGCTGTCAACCAGACGGGTTACGAGAACTACCGCCGCTACTACACGGAGTACGTGACCAAGGCCGCCCGCGACGCGGGCATCACGCCGTTTTACTGGGACAACGGCGGGAAGAACTCGGGCAGCGATGCGTTCGGGTTGATCGATCGAGCCAACAATACGGTGCTCTATCCGACCCTGATGCAAGCGCTGACCCGAGCCGTCACCTCGAGCTACGCCTTGGCTGACGTGGCCAAGCCGTAGCTTTGGCTCATTGGCAGTTGATGCGGGTCGGCGCGAGCACCAGGTCGTCGATCCAGATCTCGTTGCTGGCGCTGCTGAAGCTTTGCCAGCCGATCATGAATTCCTTGAAATAGCCGTCCAGCCAAGCCGCCTTCTCGACACCGTTTTGCCACTGGTCGCCAGACGTGACCGAGATCACCTCGGTGCCGTCGGCCCAACCGTGCACCTCGTGTTGCGCCTGGTCGCCAATGAACGCGCCCTCGATGCACACCCACTTGTTGGCGGCGATCAGCGGGCCCTTGCCCCACTGGTCCATCTTGGGGGTGATGTTGTCACTGGGCACTTCATTCACGCCGAGCACGCCCTTGATTTCGCCGAAGCGGATCTCGGTGTCCTTGTCTTTGCGGATGCCGAACAAGGTTTCGTGGTTCGCGCCCGGGTTTTGGCCGAGCTGGCGGGTCATGTAGAAGTAGCCGCGCACGTACAGCTTCTTGATGTTGGCGGGCAGCGGCATCGTCAAAAATGCTGGACCCCCGCTGCTCTTGACGTGCAGTGAATTCTTGCCGCCATGCGGGCGCGTGGCATCGACGATGGCTTGCAGGTCGCTCTGCGGGTTCATCGCGTCGATGTTGTAGGCGATGAAATTGTGCCAGCCCGCGGGCTGCTTGCCGGCCATGTCGGACTCGAAATCAGCGCTCAAAATCACGTTCGCGGGGGCGCCACCGCCGCCGACCGAGCCGCCTGCCGCGCCTGCTGCGCCCGCTTGGGCCAAGCCGCCGCCAGCGCCGCCCGTTGCCGAGCCGCCCGTTGCCGAGCCGCCCGTTGCCGAGCCGGACGCGCCGCCGGTCCCCGCGCCGCTGAGCGGGCCGCCTGCCGTGCCGCTGCCCGCGGTGCCACTGCCGCCGCTCGCGGGAGCGCTACCGCCGTTGCCCGCGGGACTACCCGCCGACCCAGGGGTACCCGCCGTGCCGGCGCCCGCACCACCGGGCTGCGAGGGGGCGTCCGAGCTGCAGGCGGCGAGGCCGCTAGCAAGGAGAGAAAAGATCACGAACGAACTGGAAAAAGAGGGGCGAAGGCGCTTCATCAAGGCTCCCACGGTGACACGCCGATCGACACTTTGCCAGGGGTCGATACGCAAACAGCACGCTCGCTCCGCGCCATTGACGGAATTTACCGGTCCGGGCGCACCACAGTGGCGCACGCGCCACTGCCATTCGTTCACATCACCAAACTATTTGGGAGCTTTGAGCGGGTAACGCGGATGGCGAGCTACTTGCTCACACAGGCCGCATGGCGAGCTACATCGATGGACGTTGGCTGGGGTTCTTGTGCCTGTGTCTCGTGAACACGACCGCGTGCGCTGCGTCGACACGACGCACGGTCGGTGCAACGGTGATGGCAATGGGCGGGGTCACTGGTCTCGCCGGCGTGCACTTGATGGCGGGTGGCTGCAGTCGTCGCAACACGGCGACGCTGCGTGACCAAACGGGTGAGGCGCCTTGCGTGCAATACGCGGAGCCTGATCCGCAGGCAGGGGCAATGGTGCTCATGACGGGACTGACCGCGCTAATGGCCGGCGGAGTTTTGCTGGCTTCGGGCATACCAAGTCCCGCACCGGCCGCGGCATCAGCCAAATGAGACGTTTCTCCTTCGTCACGAGGGAGTCATGCGAGCCCCCAATGATGGCGGCCTCGTGGCAAAGAAATCGTTGGACCGGCGGTCGCAAACCAATGGCGCCCAGTCAGCGGGCGAATCGAGAAACCGCACCGCAGTCGTCGAGCGCTTGAAGCGTCGAAGTATCGCTGCGGGGAGCTTCTCTGCGCCCTGCATCCCTGCGCTGACCGAGCACTACTTCTCGAAACTGCTGCAGCTGTTCGATACGCTCGATCGCCCGCTAGAGCGCGCCGAGGCAGCGGCCATGCGACGCGCGTTCGAGGATTGCGTGGCGCAGGGGTTCGCCGAGTCTCCGTACGCCCGCTTCGTGTTCGCCTATCGGCCCGCGGAATCGAATCCGCTGGCCCTCGATTGCGAGATGTCCGTCGTTTCGCCGTCGCTCGAGGAGCAGTATCGAGATTGGCTGGAAGGTTCAGCGAATAGCCAGCCATTCGGCAGCCAGCCCGACGCCATGGTCATGCACGTCGCTCGTTCGTTCGCCGAGCCCGGCCCAACCCGCGTGTTGGACGTGGGTGCTGGCAACGGGCGCAATACGTTGCCCTTGGCCCGCGCTGGGTATGCGGTGGATGCCCTCGAGCCGGTTCCGGCATTGGCGAAACAGCTGCGCGAAGCGGCGGGCGCAGAACAGCTCGATGTGCGGCTATTCGAGCAGGATCTCTTGCAAGAGCAAAGCGCGATCAGCGCGGAGCGCTATCAGCTGATCGCGCTTTCCGAGGTCAGTCCACACTTTTCGCAGCGGGACTTTGCGCGCGCGTTGCCTCGCTTGGTCGAATCGCTCGCTCCAGGCGGCACGCTGCTGTTCAACGCATTCGTCGCCAAAAATGGCTATCGACCCGATGCGCTCGCGCGCGAGACTGCGCAAAGTGTGTGGTCCACGTTCTTCACGCGCGTGGAGTTGGATGCGCTGACCGCCCCGCTCGGCTTAGTGCTGAACAGGGATGAAGCGTGTATCGAGTTCGAGCGTGCCCATCTGCCCAAAGAAGCGTGGCCACCGACCAGTTGGTATGTGAACTGGGCCCAAGGCCGCAATCTGTTCTCGAATCCGGCCGCCGAGCCTCCGATCGAGCTCCGCTGGCTCGCCTACCAGAAAAATTAGCGCGACCTGTCGATCCGGGGCTGGCTCGTTCGTCGTCCGGTCAGATACAAGCTAACTGGAGAACACCATGAGCAAGCTTCGCGTGAATTGTTTCACCATTTCGGTGGATGGGTATGGCGCCGGTCCAGAGCAGACGGAGCAGAATCCGCTCGGCAAAAACGCGCGTGAGTTGCACCAATGGTTCTACCCGACCCGCACGTTCCAGGGCATGTTCGGCGATGAGAGCAAGGGCACGACTGGCTTGGACGATGATTTTGCCCGCCAAGGCGCGGAGAATCTGGGCGCTTGGATCTTGGGCCGCAACATGTTCGGACCGATCCGCGGCGCCTGGCCGGACGCTGCGTGGCGCGGCTGGTGGGGCAACAATCCGCCCTACCACGTGCCCGTGTTCGTCCTCACCCACCACGCGCGCCCGTCGCTCGAGATGGAGGGCGGAACCACCTTTCACTTCATCACCGGTGGCATCGAGGAAGCCCTCGAACGCGCCCGAGCCGCGGCTGGCGCTCGCGACATCCGCATCGGTGGTGGTGCCGCTACCATCCGCCAATACCTCCGTGCCGGGCTGATCGATGAAATGCACCTCGCGATCAGTCCCGTATTGCTCGGTTCCGGCGAGCATCTGCTGCAAGGTTTGGATCTGCGTGCGCTCGGCTACCAAGTAACCACTCAAGTGGCCACCGAGAAAGCGACGCACGTCTTCATACAGCGCAGCGGCGCGTGACGGCGCCGATCACGCGCTCATCGCGTCCAGGATATTGCGCAGCAAGCGGTCGCCCAGTTCATCTTGGGCGCTGATGTGCTGCGCAGTACCGCGGCGAATCGAGGCAAAACCGTCGCTTCCGTTGGCCTGTTCGACGAAACCGTCGTCGGCGGCGAGCCAGGCCTCGACGTCATCACGCGTCACTTCGCAGTGAAATTGCAGCCCGAACTGGCGACCGAGACGAAAGGCTTGGTTCGGGCAGATTTCGCTCGACGCTAGGTGCTGCGCGCCCGCGGGCAAATCGAAGGTATCACCATGCCAGTGCAGTACCTGGCCTTCGCGCGGCAGCCCGCGCAGCACGTCGTCGCCGAATTCGTGGTGAAAGCGAATTGCGCCCCAGCCCACCTCGTACTGCCGCGCTTCCCCGTCGCGCATTTGCCGAACTCGCGCGCCTGCCGAGTGCGCGAGTAGCTGCGAACCGAGGCACACCCCGAGCACCGGTAAGTCTTGCTCCACGCAGCTTCGTAGGAGTTCGACTTCTTGCTTCAGAAAGGGGAGCTCTGCGACTTCGAGATCGGCCACGCCCATCGGGCCGCCCATCACGATTAGGATTTCGTCCTTGCCGAGGTGGGAAGGGACGAGGTCGCCGAGGTACAGGGCGCGTACATCGAGCTGGTAGCCGCGCTCGTCGAGCAGCGGTGCGATGCGCGACGGGCCCTCGAACTCGACGTGCTTCAGGATGATGGCGGTCTTCATCTCGCTTGGTCCTACGGCGAGCGCCGGTCGAGTTCAAGCCTGACGCGGAAGTTCACGGAAGCTCGCTAATTGTCGAGCGCTCCGGCATCGATCCAATTCAGCACCAGGTACAGATTCTCTACCGAGAGTGCGGGCTTGCCTTTGGGCATGACGCCGAGATTGAGCACCTGGAACATGGGCGAGTCGAGGCCGTTGCCCGCGATCACGTCCGAGCGCCACGAACTCGAGGCCGCGCTCTTGCTAGAGAAGTCGTACCCGAACGGCGTTGGGCGCTTGAGGTGACACTGCGCGCCGCCGCAATTGGGGGTGATGATGGTGTCGTAGATCATGGTGAAGGTGGGTGCAGGTCCGTTTCCGCCCGCGCCGCTGCTACCGCCAGTGCTACTACTTGCGGCTCCGCCCGAGCCGACTCCGGCAGTTCCAGCACCGGCACCGCTCGCGCCAGAGTTGCCGGCACCAGCTCCGCCGCTGGGAGCATTTCCGGCGCTAGATCCCGCGCTGCCGCTATTGCCACTGATTGGCGGCGTGCCGCCAATTGCGGCTCCTCCCGAGAGACCAGCGGATCCACCGTCACTGGTGCCCGCGCTCTCGTGCGCGCGGCTGCCGCCCACGCCCACTTCATGCGCAGCTCCTTGGCTGCCGCTGCAGCCAAGGAGTGTGAGGAAAATCGAAAGCCAGGGCGCGCGTGAGCTCTTGAGCATGATTGCTTGCCGAGCGGGCGAACTGCAAAGCGACGCGCAGCACCGATCAGCGCGTGCAACTTAGCAGAAGCCGCGTCTACTTCAGTGCGGTGATTGCAACTCGTCTATCTATGTCGTCATCGAAAATTGTCGACCACGAAAGCCGCGCGTAGCTCTGACGGCAGCTCGGCAATTCGGGTCAACTTTGTTTTGCTTTCGGACATGCGACCGCGAGCGGTCAAGTGTCCGCGTCCGAAGCGGTGCTTCCGGACACCGCAAACCTCGAAAAATGCCAGGAATTTGCGCGTTTCGGGCCGGGCACGCGGATTGCTCTAGCTCCGCATCATGAAGCAATTCAGTTCGGCAGAGCTCGCAGGTTCGACCTTTCGTTCGCCGCTTCGTGCCCGGGTGGCCGTGTTCGCGCCGGTGTTGATCGCGACACTCTCGCTCTGTTCGTTGGCGCAAGCGCAGGACGCTCCCGCGGATACCGCACTGCCCGTGGCGCAACCCGCAGCGCAGCCGGCGCAAGCAGCGCCCAACGAGGCGCCAGCCGCGCTCCCGCCCGCGCCGCCCGCGCCGCCCGCGCTACCCGTGCCGCCCCCGCCCAGTGACGAGCACACGTTGCCCTTGCGATCCCGGGTGCACGAAGGTTTTTATCTGCGCCTCAGCACGGGACCGAACTTGATCACGCTGCGTGGGCACGGGCCGTCTGGTTCCGCGTCACTCACCGACGCCGGAGGGGGAGGGTTCATCGCCATCGGCGGCGCTATCATGCCGGGCCTCGTACTCGCGGGTACGCTCCAAGGCACGGTCTTCGACGCGGAGTTCAAGGGCGGACCTTTCGAAGACGCCACCGTGACCTCCAAGGGTAAGACGCGCGAGGCGTCGAATCGCGCGACCGGCGGCTTTGGCATGATTGGCGCGCTCGTCGATTGGTATCCTCAGCCGAGGGGCGGTTGGCACTTGGGCGGCTCGGCCGGAGTGGGCGCGGTAGTCCTCAGCAACTCGGCCGACGATAGCGTGTACGGGGGCGCGAACTTTGCGGGCAGCGTCTTCGGTGGCTACGACTGGGCGCTCGCGCGCAATTGGGGGCTGGGCTTGCAGCTCGTTGCCAGCGGAGCGACCAAGACCAAATTGGAAGACGACTCGGGCTCCCGCGACACTGGGTACCGACTCACACCGCTCTCAATCGGCGTGCAGGCGTCGCTACTTTACTTCTGAGAGCTTCGAAGCGGAGCTATGACGAGCCAGCGTCACGGCCAGCACCCCGAACACGGTCAATGCGCAAGCGCCGAGCTTGCGCGCGCCGAGTTGCTCACCACCGAGCGCGGCGCCAATGCCGAGCGCCACCAGCGGATTCACGTAAGCGTAGCTGGTGGCGATCAGCGGGCGAGTGGCACGCAGCACGAAACCGTAAGCGCTGAACGCGATCAGCGATCCGAACACGATCAAATAGCCCAGCGCTGCGATACTGGCGCCACTCACCGTGCCCCGAAGCCGCTCGCCGCGCGCGAACGCGACCAGGAACATCACCAGCCCTCCCGAAATCATCTGGCAAGCGGTGCTCATCAAACCTGGAGGCATCGGCAAACGCCGGCTCCAAAGCGAACCCACCGCCCAGGCGATCGGCGCGAGAAGAATCAGCAGTCCATCGACGCCGCGCAGCGAGCGCTCACCGCCGCTGTTCAACACGACGATGCCCGCAAAGCCGAACGCGAGCCCAATCAGTTCACGTGACTTGGGCCTTTCGCCCCAAAACCAACCAATACCGGCCATCCACAGGGGCACCGTTGCGACGACGGTCGCGGCGGTGCCCGAGTCTACCGAGCGCTCGGCGAGGACCACGAAGCCGTTGCCCATGACCAAGAGCAACACGCCCACCGCGGCTGCCGCGAGCCACTCGCGTTGCCGAGGCCACCGTGCCCCGCGCACTCGAAGCAGAGCGAACAACAGCAACCCGGCCGTCGAGAAGCGTGCCGCTGCCATCAGATACGGCGGCAGCGTCTGCGTTGCGACGCGCATCGCGTAGTAGGTCGAGCCCCAGATCAAGTACAGTGAGAGCAGTGCGGCAATCACCAGCGCGCGCCCACCCGACGGAGTTTCACTGTTAGCAGCCACGAACGAGGCTGGTTCATGGAGCGGCGCCAGGACCTCGTCAAGCGGCGCACTCGGTCTCGTCTCAATTGTCGGGTAGAACCGTGATCGCGATTCGAGATAAGCTCACGGGCGAACCCGAAGGGAACTCTCGATGCACATTCGCCGTTTGCTCCACGCCCTCATTTTGTTGTCGATTCTGATCGCGTCCGGCTGCGTGAGCGGCCCAGAAATTCGCGTCGACATGGACGCCCGGGCCAATATGAAGGCGTATCGAACGTTCGGGTTCTTCGACACGGTGTCGACCGATTCCGCCACGTACACGTCGCTGATGTCGGGCCGGCTGAAGGCGGCAACGCGCGCCCAGCTCGAGAAGAATGGCTACACGTATTCGACGACCGAGCCGGAGTTGTTGGTCAACTTCTTCCTCAAAGTAGTCAACAAGCAAGAGATCCGCTCGAGTGGCGGCTACTACGGCTATCGTCAAGGCTACTACGGCACTTGGACCGGCTACCCGTACGTCGAAACCGTCGACTACAAGCAAGGCACGCTCAGCATCGATCTGGTCGACGCCAAGCACAAGCAGCTGGTTTGGCAAGGCGTCGCGGAAGGTGAGGTGAGCGAAGAGTCCCAGCGCAACCCCGGGCCCGCGATCGACAACGTGGTGGCCAAGATATTTTCCAACTTCCCGTACGCTCCGCAATAATTCTCGACAGTTCCGCGAGATTGGCAGTCGCGTGATTCTATACGCGGTCTGTGCAGTAGTTGGTCTATCCTCGAGACATGGAGACGGAGATGCGGGCCAAGGTGTCGGCGCTGCTCGAAGCAGTGGTCGCCGCCGACGGGGTGATTCGCGCGGAAGAGCGGGAGTTCGTGCGGCGTGCGGTCAGCCGCTACCGGCTCCCTGAACCGGATGCACCCCTCAGCCTTCGCAACCTCGGCACCGCCACCGAGGCCTTGCGCGCCTTGGATCCGACTGCGCAGGCGCGCGTCTTGGCGTTGTTGGTCGATGCCGCGGCCGCCGATCACGAGATTCACCCGCAGGAGCACGCGCTGCTCTTGGCGGCGGCCGCCGCGCTCGGCATCGACGCGATGGCCCTCGAGGAGCGGTTGATCCAGCGCCTCAAGCAACCTGCCGCCCTCTGAGCGTCGCGCTAGCGTAGGTCAGGCCCGCGTCTTGCTCTTGCTATTGGGCATGACTCCAGATGATGCACACACGTCTCACAATCACGGCTTCGAGCTACCGAATGCACCGCAAATTGTCGTGCGTAGCGATGCGCGGCCGTGGCGCGCCGTGGCAGGCGTGGCCGTTTGCCTCGGACTAGCCGGCGTCGTTACGGGGCTCATCGTGGCGCGCAGGCAAAGCGCGAGCGACGCACACCTCACGTCTGACGCCTTGCAGCGCGAAGAGCTCAGAGATGGTTGGAAAGCGCTCGGGGCCGCCGCTGTCATCGAGGCGCGCGCCAATGGCGAGCAAGCGCCGCTGGTCGCCAACAGCGCCAACGCCGCGCCTACGTCGCCGAACGTCGTGATCGTCAATGTACCAGCGCAAAGCGCGACGGCCGCGCCGCCCAACGTGACGAACATCAACCTACCGAACGGTCCGTATACCGGGTCCAACAACGCGACGACGGATACCTCGAACCCCAATCCGGGCATGGTGCCGATCCAAACCTCGCCCCCCGTGACCTACTCGCCGGTTCAAGGATACGTGCCGCCGCAAGTGGCTTATCCCGCGCCGCCCACGAATTACGTACCGGGTAACGCGCCCAACAACGTCGGCAACGGCAGCATTCCCGGATCGACGCCAAACCCCGCTCTGCCGAACAACGGCCTGGTCGGTTCATCGCCGACCCCCGGCTCGCTCAATGGCCCAGCGAACGGCGGCGCTACGCCCAGCGCACCGGTCGCGCCCGCGCCGGCCTCGCCCAGCACACCGACGCTGCCGAGCGGATTCAGCGCGCCTTGACCCGGCCCACGCGCACCCCTAGCCGCCCAGCTCGGGATGCGCGCGCCAGTGGTCACTGCCCGGCAAGATCAGGCGCAGTTCGGCGCTCATCGGCGCGACGCCCCGGAAGCCAGCCTCGCCCTCCAGCTCGTACTCACGGACTTTGTTCCAAGAACAACCCGCGTTCAGTAGAAGCTCGGCGAGCCGCACCGTGCCGGCGATGCTGGATTCCACGTACACCGTGTCGCGCTGACGCCATTCGTCGTCACTCAATATGGACTCGGTCTCGTTGGACAACGCGAGCAGCGGCAGACTCGAGAGATCCCGCTCGTTCAGCCAGGGATGCTTCTTGGTGAGGCTGGGGAAGTAACGGAAGGTAGTCGGTCTCAGCACGAGCCCAACCGGGGGATCGTCGTCGGGCCACTGGGCGCGATACACCACCCGGCGAACCTCACTCCCGGCGCCCGCGAGCTCGAGCACGCTGTGCTCGGGATCATGGAAAGCGCAGGCGAGCAGGAATAGCCCGAGGTCTCGGCAAGCTTGCTCGTCGACATACAGAGCGAGGTTGTCGACGCGATGCCAGCCGTTGTAGTCGCGAGCGATCTTGCGCAGGTGCACGCGATCGCTGCTGAGCCGCGGCGGCACCATGGGCAGCACCTCGTGCTTGAACAAGAAGTCCACCTCATCAACGGGGCCTTCGGGCACGCTCGCCCGAAGCTCGGCGAACACGTGGTGCAAATCGACCATTAATCAAACTCTACCCGTGCTGAGCCCCGCGCGCGACCAATGTCATTCATTGGAAAAATGCTGGACGGACAGCTTGTCTGGCGTGTTCCGCCACGGGCTGACGTGCCCAACGACAAAAGCTTGCAGAACTACTATTGCCGTAGTAGTTGAAGAGCAAATGACGTCGGCTCATGAGCTCGGACCCCTCGAAATGGAGGTGTTGGGCATCGTCGAGAAGTGCGGTCCGCAAGGGGTGACCTTCATTCAAGCCGAGCTGAAGCGTCGCGGCAGCGAGCTCGCCTACACCACGGTGATGACCGTGCTCTCGCGGCTGTTCGAAAAGGGAGCGCTCACTCGCGTCAAAGATGGCAAACGCTTCGTTTATTCCTCTGCGCAAGGCTCAGGGGCGATCAAAGCGGGCATGCTCAAGCGCATCAAAGCGACTCTGTTCCAAGGCAAAGGGGCTTCCCCAGTGACGGCACTCTTGGAGGCCGAGGACCTATCGAACGCCGACCTGCAAGAGCTCAGGCGCTGGGTGAACGCGCGGCTGCGGGAGCGTGCCGAATGACGCTCGCCGGTGACGTGCTGTTCAACCTGATGCTGAATGCGCTCCCGTCCTTTTGGCTCGGGCTCGCCCTGGCGCTGCTGATTTGGCGCTTCGCCAGACCCTCGCGTGTCTCGGTCGGTGTGATCGTCCTGCTCTTGCCGATGGCCAAGCTGCTTTGGGATTTGCGCATCGGCATTCCGTCGAGTTCGTTCTTTTGGGCCTCTGAGCAAGGCATCCGGCAGCGTCTAGGGTCGTTTCAGATCGGGTTCGGTGCCCACCCGTCGGGCGCGAGCGTCCAGGGTCAGCTATGGGTCGAGCATGCCGCCGGGCGCTCACCGCAGAGCATCGCCGACCTGCTCTCTCGCGCTTTGCGCTTTCGCGTCAGCATTTATGCCGCCTCCGTCGTCAGCTTCACGTTCCTCTGCGTGTCGATGTTCAAGTGCATCGCGCGCGCACGCGGTCTGATCGCCTTTCGCCGTCAGCTCCGAGCGCTGCTGCTCGGGTGTACTCGTACCGAGTGGCGTGCGGTCGGGCGTCGGCGAGTCCGCGTCTGCACGAGTGCAGTATATGCAGGGGTGCCTTTCGCCGGAGGGCTGATCAGTCCGTACGTCGTGTTGCCGGCCGGCCTCGCGGAGCGGCTCGGTAGTGACGAGCGCAATGCGGTCATCGAGCACGAGCTCGGCCATATTCGCTATTTCGATCTCGCGCTGCTAGTGCCCCTCGAATTCCTGTGCGACCTGTTTTGGTTCGTGCCGGGAATGAAGGGACTGCTGGCGAAGCTGCGTGGGTTGCTCGAACAACGCGCCGACGATTGCGCCGTTGCCGCGGGCATCGCGCGTGAATCGGTGGCGAGCGCACTGCTGGTAGCAGCGGAGCTGGTGACGTCGGAGCGCCCCGCGCCCGTGCTCGGCATGTCCCGCTCCTCATCGACGCTCGCGGTTCGTCTACGTCACCTGCTCACGCCCGAGCCCACACCAACCGTCAAGCCGTGGTTCGGCGTGGTGCGTGGGCTAGTGCTGCTCTGGCTGGTCTTGGGCACTTTGCAAGCCAGCGCCTGCGGCAACCAGCCCTAGCTCGTCGCGCCTTCGCTTCGCCGCACGTCGTGCATCTCGATTGTTCAAAACTACTACGCAGATAGTAATAGGAGCCTCCCGATGATTGTTCAGCAGCCGATTCGCATTCTTCTTCTCGCAGCGTTCGTTGGCTCCGTAGTGGGCTGCGCGCACAGCTCGATGAGCCCGCTTCGCGTCAGTGCCAGTGCGCCCGCTCCGTGGCCGCCGCTGCGTGAAGGGCAACCCCTGATCATCGATTTCAAAGCACACGATCGAATTCCGGTCTCGATTCAGGTGGACGGTGAGGTCATCGAAACCACACCCAGCCCAAGCACGATTTGGCTGACCGCCAAACGTGATTTTTCGGTGCGCATTCGGGGATCCGAAATCAAGACCAGCTTGGACGGCGTGCACTTCGACGAGAAGCCGGCGGTCCCTGGCCATTTTCAATTCGGCGTAGAAGCTACACGCGAGCACGGCGTGCGAGTCGTTGCTCGCATCACGACGCCGGTGCACGCCAAAAGCGACTAGGTCGGCTTGCGCTCGTAGATGTCGAAATCTTCGATGCGTTTCACGAATTGGTAGCCGCCTTCGATGAAGCCGGCGAGCTCCGGGAAACCGGGGAGTTCGTCGTGGGAATCGAGCACGTGGCCCGTGACGGAGGGAAACACGTCGTTGTGTTGCACGATGATCAGGGCTGGCACGTTTTGCCGAAGATCACGCAGCAATTCTCGGCGTGCGTAGTCCTTCTGCCATTCGCTGCGTTGGGGCACATCGTAAATGAAACGGCTCGACGGGGCCCGCTCGGAAAACCAATAGATGGCCGGCTCGAAGCCCCAGACGAAGATCGGATCGGTGCTCCGGGTGCGCGAGCGAACCTCGAGCCCCACGTCCCGATCCGCGGCCAGATTGAAGTCCGCCACCCATGACAGATCGCGATCGATGGCGTCGCGAGTCTTGAAGGGCGCCATCCGAAATGCATAACGCAGACGCATGACCGCGCGCTCGCTGTAGTCTTGCGGCAAGTCGCGGCTTGCGGTGCGCATGCTGGTCACGACCACCACGAAGGACATGAACGCCAGCGCGCCGCCAAAGCCGCCACCCACGCCACTTACGCAGCGACGCCAGAGTTTGTACAAGCCGAGCCCCGCGAGAAACGCGATCAGCTGCAGGCTGGCCGTGTAGTGATACGGGAAGAACTTCCCCTGCATGGCCACGCCTGCGATCTGGATCGCGATGATGCCGAGGATCAGGTAGGTGCCCTCGCGTTCGCGGCTGTGCAACGGAGTGATCGCAGCCATAGCGATCACACCCGCCGCGGCGAGCGCCGAGAATTTGAAGAATGCCTCCTCGAGCGCGTAATACAACATGCCCGCCGCCTGACGGTTTTGCCAGCCGAGCGCGGTGTAGCCGGGGGTGAATTCGCCCAGCGTCCAGCGCAGCGCGGGCCACGCGCCGCGCGCCCAAAACCAAGCTGCACACAGCAAAATCGGCAGCACCGCGCTGGCCCCGATGATGCCCATCGTGAGCAGTGCGCGCGGCGTCGAGTCCGTTCGTTGCTGCTCGCGCTTCGCGAGGTAAGCGCCGCACACGAACGCGCCACCGCCGAGCGGCGGCTTGAACAAAAACGCGAGCCCGAAGAGCAGCCCCGTGCCCACCCAAGTCCACACGCGTCGTCGCGGATGCGGAGTGCTCGTGGCCAACAGCAGCGCTGCCAAGGTCAGATAACCGCCGAACACCTCCGGCTGCGCGGTGTGCCAAAATTCCAACTCTGCTTGGATCAAGGCCGCCACCGCGCCGCCCACCAAACCCGCACGTCGCCGATCGAAGAACGTCTCGGCCAGACGCATGAAACCGAACACCGAGACGACCATGCCCAGCACTTCGAGCACGCGAATCGCGACCATGCCGCGACCAAACAAGCCCTGAGCCAAAGCGTAGGTGAGAAAGATCCCTGGCGGCTTGAAGTCCCACAGATCGCGGTACGGCATTTGGCCGTGCAGCACGCCTTCGCCGACCAACGCGTAAATACTTTGGTCGCGACCAAACGAGAAGGTGAGGATCTGAATCGCACACAGAGCGATTACGAGCCACGCAACCCAGGAGAGCCAAGCATCCGGATCGCGAATCGAAAGACGCGGGACGACCTCTGCGGAAGGTGGACGAACCGAGGACGTACCCATGGCGGGCACACGGTAGTCAGGCCCGCGAGCACAAGCTAGTCGTCCGCGCTGGCCGTATCCGGGACAACGGCGGTTTTGTGTGCGAACGACAGTTCAGCCGGCGGACTGCGCGCGCAGGTGGGGGCTGTCTTCGGCCAGGAGCTTGCGGATCAGCTGCTCGAAATGCTCGACCGGCTGGGCGCCCTCCACCGAGTAACGCTGATCGAAAATGAACAGCGGCACCCCACCGATGCCGTACTCGCGAGCAAGGCTCAAATCATTTGCAACTTGCTGGCGGCCGAAGCCCGCCGCCAGCGCAGCAAGCAGCTCCGCGCCGTCGATGGCTACCTCGGCGCGATCCAGCAGCCGCACGATCTCGCTCAGCTCACCTACGTCGACCCCTTGCTCGAAGTAACCGGAGAACAATGCTTCGACCGTGCGTGTTGCTTGCCCCTTGCTGCTCGCGAAGCGAACCACCCGATGCGCGAGCTCCGTGTTCGGCGCGCGTTGCTGCTTGTGGAAATCGAAGTGAATGCCATCCGCTCGGCCCACTTCGGTCACACGCTCGAAGATCGCGCGCACCCGTTCGGTGCCACCGAACTTGCGTTCGAAAAAGGCCTCCGCCGGCACGCCCTCCGTCGGCAAACCAGGTTGCAATTGAAACGCGCGAAAGCCGAGCTCCGCCTTGGTGCCCGCATTGAGCAATGCGCGCTCCAAGCGACGCTTACCGATGAAGCACCAAGGGCAGGCGATGTCCGAGAAAATCTCGATTTTCATCATGGCGTCCGAACTATGAGCCGCAAACTCCAGGCGTCGAGGTCGCGCCAACAACGCCGTCCCCGCGCACTTCATTCCCGACACCCACGTCCAGACATTCGAGTAGAAATCCTCGAATAAAAGCGGCACTCCGACCGCATACCGAAGGTGCACCAGGGCACCAGCGAGTGCGCGTCGTACACAAAAGATCACTCCTGCGATCTCGTGAGATCTACCGACATCTACCAATTGCATCACCTGGCTCGATTGGGCGATCACTCTCGAGAGAGTGATCGCGCAAGCGTTCAGTGCGCCGTTTCGATCTGTGTTCGGTCGGAACGCATTCGCCGCGACCGTCTCGGAAAGCGACACTGCAATTTCGAGTAGTGCGTCGCGTCGAATTGATGGAATCGTTTCTTACTTGTTGCGACTAGCCGACGCCATTTGCTTCGGCATAGTCACATAGTCGCTGGCTGCGGATTCCATCTTCACAAACTCCAGCGTCGGAGTTATCACTCGATCAACCAGGTGAGGGGCGGCCAGGGAGTCAGATGCAAGTCGTTGTCAAAGGTATGGTTCAAGTCGCGGGAGCTACGTTCCGGATCGTCCGTATCGACCGCGGCCACTACGAGGTCGTGCGCATCCTGGACGACACGCGCCTCGGTTCCTTCTGGTGCGAGCCGGCCTTTGCGGTCTCGGAGTCAGTCGACCGCGAGCTGCTTCGCGAAGTGGCGCGCTGCGCAATCCAGGGCGGCAAGACCACCTGGGTAGGCCGTCTCGACCTCACCGGCTGAGCCCTCGGTTCAGAGGGGAAATTCAGCGGAGCCGGGTGGGGCTGCGCTATTTGTCTTGACCGGCCGCGCTCCTCTCACTTGGATGGCGCTCCTCAGCGCCCCTAGCTCAGCTGGATAGAGCATCGGACTTCGAATCCGAGGGTCGTAGGTTCGAATCCTACGGGGCGCGCTACGATGAGAAAAGCCAACGTTGGTCGGCTTTTCCAGGGGTCAGTGGAAGCGAAGCCCGGTTAGCCCACGCGCTTCGCGATTAGCGAGTTGACGCTCGTTTTCGCCGCTGCGGCTTCCTCCTCCAAGCGTTGCCAGATCTCGACAGGAAGCCGAATGCTTCGCACCGAGGTCGGCTTGCTCCGAGGCCGACCGGGGCCGCGGCGCACGAGTTCGCCGACGGAGGAAGATGGCATCTCCCACAGCGACCACAAGGCAATGCCGTCCTTGGGGTCATAGTCGGCGAAGGGATTGCCGGGCACTCGCTTCCATGACCTTCGGTCGATCCGTTCTTCAGCCCAGTTCTTCATCGTAAATTTTCCTCTGCGCGGGACTCGCCTTACGAGCACTGATGATGCGAATAGCGTCACGCCCGACTTCGGCGTGCACGACAAACAGCAGGCGTTGTTTGGATGAAAGCGCGATCAGAATCAGGCGGTCTTCGTATGACGGCGCTTCGTTGCGCAGAAAACATGCGCTCGGGTCTTCGAAGCACGTCGCCGCTTCCTCGAAGCTGACGCCGTGCTTCCGCTTGTTCGCCGCAGCCTTTTTCCGATCCCACTCGAACTTCAGCACTGAATATCTGTAACACAAATATCATTCGAGTCAACGGCGCCGCGACGTGCTCTGACGGCCTCATCGCCCCGCCGCGGTTCTAAACTCTTCTACTAGGGCGCGCCACGCTGAAAAGAGCCAACGTTGGTTGGTTTTTTGAGCGGTAGGTGGAAGCGGCCCAAGCCCGCGAGAGGCGATGGCTCTCCTCACTTGATGACGCGGCTTTGGATGACTTAGGCCCAGCCCAAGCTGCCGGCGAAGCGTTCGGCTAGACGTTTGGCTTTGAAGGCGTCGACCACCCAGTCGATGAACGCGCGCGTCTTGGTCGGCAAGAGTGTGCGCGACGCGTAGTACAGCGAAATCCCGCCGGCGTCCGCGTACCAGCGCGGGAGCACGCGAACCAACGAGCCCGCTTCGAGTGCGTGCACGGCATCGGGCACGGCCAACATGGTCACGCCCAGGCCCAGCAAGGCGGCTTCGCGCATCGCGCTCGGATCGTTGACGACGAGCGACTCGCTGAGCGGTGCAGGCAGCTCCTCGCCGGCTGCGTTGCGCATCGTCCAGTGACGGATACGACCGGTGCCGAGCGAGCGCATCACGATGCCGTGCAGCGTCTTCAGCCCGCTTGGGTCGAGGGGCGTTCGCTGACGAGTCAGGTAGCTCGGTGCAGCGACGGCAATGATGTGCGCGGGAGCCAGCGTTCGCGCGACGATGCCGGCGGAGAGCTCGAATCCCCCGCCGATCGCCGCGTCGTACCCCTCCGCGATCAGCTCGACCGGGCGGTTTTCGAAGTGAAGCTCGGGCCGAATGCGTGGGTAACGCTCGAAGAAGGGCTTGAGCAACGGCAGCACGTGCATCGTGCCGAAGCTCGGGGCCAGGCTGATCTTGAGCGTTCCCGCGGGCTCTCCGCCGCTGTTCGCGATGCCCGCGATCGCGGCATGAATGCCCTCCAGATTCCCAGCAATCGCCGCGCGAAAGGCTTCACCCGCTTCGGTCAACGAAAGCTTGCGCGTAGAGCGATGGAACAGTCGCACGCCCAAGTTGCGCTCGAGCACGGCTACGTTGCGACTCACCGCAGCGGGCGTCAGAGACAAGCGCCGCGCGGCCTCCGAGAAGCTGCCGTGCTCGGCGCTGCGCAGGAACGATTCGAGGTTGCCGAGGGTTTCCATACTTTCAAGTATTCATTGAAAGTATCACAATGGTTCACCTACTAACGCTTGAGACTGCAGCGAGGCATCTTCTGTCCGTCGCACCCACAAAGGAGCAGAAAAATGACTCAGAAGTCGCAGATCGGCATCATCGGCACGGGCAATATTGGCAGCGCGATTGCCGCCATCCTCGCTCGCCACGGTATCCCCGCCACGATCTCGAACAGTCGTGGGCCAGAGAGCCTCGCGCCGCTCGCCACTCGCCTGGGTCCACAGATCCAAGCCGGGACCCGGGAAGAGGCCGCGTCGAAGGAACTGGTGTTCGTCGCGGTCAACTGGTCGAAGCTGCCGAGCGCGCTCGGGGGGCTACCGAGCTTCGGCAATCGGATCGTCATCGATACCAACAATCCCATCGAAGCGCCGCTGTTCAAGCCTGCCGAGCTGGGCGGTCGCACTTCCTCGGAAGTGTTCGCGGAGCTCGTCCCCGGGGCGCGCGTGGTCAAAGCATTCAACCACTACCTCGCGCAGTTGCTGGTGGACGACCCCGCCGCCGAAGGAGGCAAGCGCGTGCTGTTCGTCTCGGGCGATGATGCCGAAGCAAAGGCCGAGGTCGGCGCGCTCATCACGCGGCTCGGCTTCTTCGGCATCGACCTGGGCACGCTTTCAGCGGGCGGCCGGCTAGTTCAGTTTCCGGGCGGTCCACTGACCGCGCACAACCTCGTGAAGTTTGCTTGAAAGGCCGAGCATGGAATCCGACCACGACTACTTGCTGCGCTCCAATCTCGAGCGCGTGTTCAACGAGCGCGATACCTCCAAACGGGAGGCCGCTCTGGAAGAGCTATTCGTTGCCGATCCGGTGATGTACGAGCCGGCCAATACCGTGAACGGGCGCGCTGCAATCTCGGAGGTCGCCGGCAAGCTCTTGCAGCAATTCGGGCCGGAGTTCACGTTCGTGGCCGAGGGCGTCGCTGTTGGCCACCACGGCCTCGCCTGCCTGCGCTGGCATGCGGGCCCCCCGAGCGGCCCCGTGATCTTGACCGGCATCGACGCGGCCGAGATCGTAGACGGAAAGATCGCGCGGCTGTGGGTACTGCTGGATCCGCCAGCGAGCGCGAGCGCCTAGCTCGACTCTGTCAACGTCATACAAAGCCTTCTTCAGCGTGAGCAACGCATTGGGTCGAATTTCTTCGTTCATCGACGAGATTTGGTCGACTCGCGAAGGTGCGCCCGTTCTCCGTCGACAATGCCGATTGGATCGATGCCTACGTCGGACCGCAATTGGCCGATGGGCAACCGGTCAGTGACGTCGACCATCGGTAATACAGCGACGTTTAATTGGTTCACGCGCGCGGCAGAGCTCGCTATGGGAGAAATCCGCATTTGGCGAAGCTTCCCGTTCAGGCCGCGCCCGCCGCGGTTCTAAACTCTTCTACTAGGGCGCGCTGCCGTGAGAAGGAGCAAGTGTTGGTTGTTTTTGAGCGCCGGGGGGAAGCGGCGAGCCGCGTTGAGCCGCGCAACTAAATCGCGATCACCAGTCGAGACCAGTAGATCCATTGGCGCTTGCTCTCACTGGGCACGTGCAGCCGAACGAGTGCGATGAACGGGCCTGAATGGAATTCAGAGCCGATATCGTTGACCCTGCGTCCCTCGATGATGGCCGCAACGTGACGCCGAAGGCTGTGACGAGATGCGGCGTGGCGCGGCCCCATCAATCCAATTCCCGAGGCGCCAGTTGGCATCAGCTGGGCGTCGAGGCTTCCAGCTTTGCGAAGTGGCGTTTCAGGTATTCGACAGCGGCTCTTACCTTCGCCGCTTCGGAGGCTTCCAGGTTCGGCGTGACGGCCCAGACGGGCAGCGAGCCGAGGTACCAATCGGGAAGCACGCGCACGAGTGCGCCACTTTCCAGCGCTGGCTGCACCTCGGCGTGAATCATGCGCCCGATGCCCAAGCCGTGTTCGCACAGGTGCTGCAGTGCGACCTGGTTGTTGCTTGCGACGCGCGCGTCGACCCGAAGGTGCTGCTGTTCACCGTCTGACGAGCGTAGGTCGAGCAGCATGGTTGCCGGCTGCGACTTCGCCGGGGTCGTATCCTGGCCGAGCGCGAGCCATTGATGCATCGGCAATTGCTCCGGCGAAACGGGCGTGCCGTGGCGAGCGAGATAATCTGGCGCTGCGCACAGGATGATCGCGAAATCGCACAGCCGACGCGCGACCCAGCTGGAGTCGGCGAGTCGGCCAACGCGAACGGCGAGATCGATGCGCGCGTCAATCAAGTCGATCATCGCGTCGTCAACGAGCAGCCGCAGTCGCAATTGGGGCGCTTCCGCCAACAGCGGAGCAAGTGCCGGCGCAATGTGGGCCGCGAACCCGACCGGCGCCGAGAGGCGCAGCTCGCCGCTGGGTGCGTCGCGCGCGAGTTGCAGCGATTCGGCCGCCGCGCGCGCTGCCGCCACCATTCGCTTGCAATGCGGGTAATAGCGCTCCCCCGCTTCGGTCAGGGCGAGCTTTCGTGTCGAGCGATGGAGCAGCGTGACCCCGCCCTGCTGTTCGAGTGCGCGGACGATCTGGCTCACCGCCGATGGGCTCATCCCGAGCCGACGCGCGGCCCCGCTCATCGAGCCCGCCTCGACCACCTCGGCAAATACCGCGAGCGGCTTCAGATCGTCCATTTATAAGCTGCGCTTCAAGGTGTTGCTGTTTCAGCCGGCCTAGCGGGCTCGTTGTTAAGTCTTCAGTGTATCTCCACCAACCCGCATTGAAGAGAAAAACCATGAAGATCGCACTCATCGGCGCGACCGGCTTCGTCGGCACTGCCGTCCTCGCAGAACTGCTCGCTCGCGGCCACGCCGTGACCGCTCTCTCTCGCAACCCAAGTACGCTGCCCGCGCAGCCTTTGCTCCGGGTCCAAGCATTGGACGCCTACGACGCAGACGCGGTAGCAAGCGCAGTCCGGGGGCACGACGCCGTAGTCTCTGCCTTCAACCCGGGCTGGAACGCAGCGGAGCTCTACGCGCTGTTCATGAAGGGCAGTAACGCCATCGAACGTGGGGTGGAGAAAGCCGAAGTGAAGCGATTGTTGGTGGTGGGTGGCGCCGGCAGCTTGTTCGTGGCACCGGGCGTGCAGCTCGTGGACACGCCCGCTTTCACCGATCATGTGCCGCCGAACATCGTTCCCGGCGCGAAAGCGGCGCGTGATGCGCTGACCGCCCTTCGCGAAAATGTGACGCTGGCCTGGACGTTCCTGAGTCCGGCGGCGTTCCTTGCGCCCGGTGAACGAACCGGCAAGTACCGACTCGGCGGCGAGGAGCTGCTGATGGCCGGCGAAAAGCCTGCTGGCATCTCGGTCGCGGACTTGGCGCTGGCGATCGTCGACGAGCTCGAGCAGCCGCGGCACGTTCGCGCGCGATTCACGGTCGCGAGCGTGGACGCGAGCGCCGACGTGCCTGGGTCCGCATGACGAGCGATGCGACACCGCTCGTTGCGGCCGCGCCCGACCGCCAGTTCTTGCCCGCTGTCTGGGCGCTGGGCGTCGGCGCATTCGCGATCGGCACCGGTGAGTTCGTCACGATGGGCCTGCTGCCCGAGGTAGCGCGCGATCTTAGAATCACCGTTCCGCAGGCCGGGCACGTGATCAGCGCGTACGCGCTGGGCGTGGTGCTCGGCGCTCCGCTGCTGGCGGTGGTGACGGCCAACTTGCCGCGGCGCCGCTTGCTGATCGCCTTGATGGCACTGTTCGCACTCGGCAACTTCGCCAGCGCGCTGGCGCCCAACTACCTCGCGCTGAGCTTCATTCGTTGGTTCACCGGCCTGCCGCACGGTGCCTACTTCGGCGTGGCCGCCTTGGTGGCCGCCTCGCTCGCGCCCGCGAATCGACGCGCCAGTGCGGTCGGGATGGTCATGCTCGGCCTGACCAGCGCGACCTTGTTCGGCGTGCCGTTGGCGGCGTGGCTCGGTCAGCATTGGGGCTGGCGTGCTGCGTTCGCATTGGTCGGCGCGATCGCAAGCCTGACCTGCGTCTTGGTGCGCGGCTACGTGCCCGAGGTTCCGGCGGCTCAGGGCGCAAGTCCGCTGCGCGAGCTAGGCGCGCTCGCGCGGCCACAGGTGTGGCTCACGCTGGGCATTGCGGCCGTCGGTTTCGGCGGCATGTTCGCGGTCTTCAGCTACATCAAGCCGCTGCTGACCGAGGTGACGGGAATGTCCGTTGGCGCGGTACCGCTGGTATTGGCTCTTTTCGGTGTGGGTATGGTGGGCGGTAATTTGCTGGGCTCGCGCTTGGCCGACAAATCACTGCTGGGCACGATCGCTGGGCTCTTGCTCTGGGATGCGCTGGTGATGTGCGCGTTCGTGTTCAGCGCGCGGTACCCGTTCGCCGTCTGCCTCAATGTGTTCCTGCTCGGCACGATCGTAGCCATCGCCCCGGCGCTGCAGATTAGACTGATGGACGTGGCAGGCGACGCGCAGACGTTAGCTGCCGCGCTCAACCACTCGGCCTTCAACATTGCCAACGCGCTGGGTGCTTGGCTGGGCGGCCTCGCGATCGCTGCTGGCTACGGCTACACATCAACCGGTTGGGTTGGCACTTTGCTGGCCCTGGGCGGCATGCTCGTGTTCGGCGCAGCGCTGCTCCAAGAACGAAGCGCGCGGGCAGGCTCCGCGGCTTGAGTTTTTTTGGTTCTCGCGGTCGATCCGCGCCCGCGGCTTTTGACGAGATCGGGGGCTACTCCCAGTCCGCCATCATTCGGCGCGCCGAGACGCTCTTTCATGAAACAGACTACGCGGCCCGGTCCGCAGCCCCGGTTGCGGTTCTAAACTCTTCCACTAGGGCGCGCCATGCTGCAACGAGCCTCGACATCGTCAGTCCCGAAGCCTCATCCTCGACTTCAGTCGAGACAGCCGTACTCTTGAACGACCACGATAGTGGGTTCAGAGGGCTTGAGCGGTAGCGGCTTGATAACGAGATCTCTGAGAGGGTCGACGACGACGCCCGGGATAAAAGGCTCGTCGCGCTCGATCTGCGTCCGTTTGTCGTAAACGATCTCACCCGCGTCGTCGATCAGGGTCGCGGCGATGGACGTGTCATAATATTGGCCTCCACTATCCACCGTCGCGACGAGCAGAGATCCGCCGGAGACGCTCGGGGTGAATCCTCCAAGCTGAGGGTGACCGTACAGCACTCGTTGTTCTCGCCAAACGAGCCCGTCCCTCGAGATCCCCGTCAGTTGTGCCCCGCTGCGGTTGCTGACGCTACCGTTGTTGGCCACCCACCATCCGTCGCCCGCGGCCACGAGCGCGAGGTTCGACACCCAGGAGGTGTCCTCGTCGCCGAAAGGTTGAACGGCACCCAACGGCGTTCCCTGCAAGTCGAGCACGCCGTACCAGGGCCTTGCCCGATCCTTTCTGAAGACGAAAAGTACGCGATCTCCGTTCTTCGAGAAGCGGGTCAGCACGGGCTCCGCGACCCCTTCGGAGAGAACTTTGTCTCCGACCCGAGCGCCCTGTTCGTCGAGCGAAGCGACCACCAAACCACGCGCATCAGCGAACGCCGTGAGGTAGACCTCGCCCGTCCAGATCATGCTTTGACCACAGGGCGCGTCAGGCGCGACAACGCTCGAGCCTCCCGCCACTTCGAGATCCCGATTGAGCTCGAGCCACTGAGGCTTGGAGTCCAGCGAGCAGGTGGCAGCGACGAAACCATTCGGCGCCGGGGCGATGGCGAGCGCGTTGGCGGTGTTTTCGGGGACTAGCGACAATGGCGCGCCGCCCTTGAAGTTGGAGGCCGCGGTCCAGCTGAAAAGATTCGGGTCGGGGGTATCGGGATCGAAGCCTACCCGCCACACGAAGCCGTAGCCGGCAGCCGTGCGAGACGCAAAAAGATCTCTCACTCCGCTACAGGTTGGACAATCTGCAAAGGGAACCGCCGTCAAGGGTATCGGTTGCGGCTCACCAATCGGACCGTAAGCCAACTTACTATTGACCGTTTTGCACCGCGTAGACGATCTGGCGCCACCTCCGCTACTTCCGCTACTTCCGCCACTCTGACTGCTCGGTCCCGAAGGTTCGCCTCCCGAGCCGGCGCCGGCCGGGCCCGAGCCAGCGCTCGTCGGAAGCGAGGCGCCAGCTGCGCCATCGGAGCCCGCGCGCCCGCCGCAACCGGAGGCAAGCACGGCCATCGCCATCACCCCAACGCTCGCTGTCCCCAAACGCCGCATCCGTTCAAGCTAGCACGAGCCGCGCCCCTGTACCCGCGAGTCCTTCGCGGCCGCGCGGACCTACGCGGCCGCGCTCGCCGCGGTTCTAAACTCTTCTAGGCCGCGCCACGCTCCCGCCGCTTGCCCGGCGAAAGGGAGCCGTCGGCCAGATGCCACTTGGGTAGCTCACAATGCAGGCAATAGCTTGAAAACGAGTTGTGAATGAGGCCAGCGCGAAAGAACGGCTTGCCGCACCGTGGGCACGGCAGCGCCTCCAGCGCGGTGCCTGCAATCAATGCAACTGTGAGCAACAAGACACCGAGCGCGATTAAGCTTGGCCAACGCCAGGCCCCGAGCGCGAGGATCGCGATGGCGACCAGCGACAAGATGAGCAGCCTGCGAACGCGCTGCTGATATGACGGCCAGGGGTCCTGGAGGGACTTTTCTGTACCGGCACTCAGGGCGTCGCATCCTTGGCTTCGGTCCACCGCAACACGGTGCCGCGGGTATATTGCCCGTAGCCGTTTACTTCGGCAAACACGGCGTCACCCCCCAATGCGCAGACGTCCTTCTTGATCAACTCCTTGAACTCGCCGGCATCGCGAGCCAAGTAGTCTTGCCGATCTAGAATGGCGATCTCTTCGTAAGGGCGTTCGACCTTGGTTGTCGCGATGGTGAAGTCGCAAGTCGCCGGCTTCGCCGTCGGTGCCGCGGAGCTCGTGCGAGTGACCTTGTAGTTTTTGACGTCACAGGCCGCCACTGTAAGTATCAGTACAGTCATGTAAAAACGCATCTTATCCCCTTAGTCAGATAGCCGACCCGCGGCGCCCGATGTGAAAACGCATCGAACCATACCAATGTCGATGAGAGTTTGCCAACGGGGCGGTAGGCGCCTCGCCCCCAGGGCTGGGAAACAAACCTACGCATGGCGAGGCCTGCTCAATGCCGCAAAACTCTGCAACTTGCTGACGGTTTGCGGCCACGGGGCTGTGGCATTGCGCTTGCGCTCACCCACTTTGCGTCATCCGAACACATACCGGATATGACTCACAATCACTCTCGGCCGGTGTTTCCGGTGGTTCGTGGTTTGCTGCGCCGCGGTGCCCACTCGTTTCATGGCTCGTGCTCGCGGCTTGTTCCGCGAACGACTCTGATCCGGACGCAAGACGTTCCGATCCAAACTCTGGGCCCACGGAATCAATCAACGCAAGCGGCGACGAAAGCAGTCCCGGAGCAAGTGCTCGGGTCTCGTCGCCCCTCGACTGCAGCTCCGCTTCGCCGCCGAAGGCAGACTTTCAGACGTTCATCGCGACCTGCCGCGCGCGGGCGGCGAACGCGCGCGACCGGGCCGAGTCCACGCGCTCTCTCGCGACGAATGATGCGATCGATGTGTACGCTAGCAGGACCACCGTCGCCGAACTGGACTTCGCAGACGTACCCACGTGGAGTGACGCGGACATCCTCGCGCAGTTCGCCAGTGCGCGGGATGACCGCTACCTGACCCAAACCTTCCCGCCCGAGCCGAGCTTCCAACGCCGAATGTCCTGGCTGTTCCCGGACGATGGCTGTTTTGCCCGCGCCGAGCAGGTCGACGTCCGAGTGGCTCAATTCGGCAAGAGCAGACCCCACAAGTTGTTCGCGTTCGGTCGTGAGCGTCTGTTGCGGGTCTACACGGACAACGCTCCCGGCGGCGTGGTCGAGTGGTGGTATCACGTCGTGCCGGTGGTCAAGAATAGCTTGGGTGAACCGATCGTTTTCGATCCGGCGGTGAGCCCGTGCAAGCCGTTGCCGTACCGGCAATGGCTCGCGCTGATGACGGACGATATGGCGTCTTATGACGACGTGGCAGACGGCAATGGTGTCGCCCTGGGGGACTCCTGGTCCTACGACCCCTACAGTCTGCCGTCGGGCGAGTCACCGCACTCCGCGGAGTCGCTCGATACCTTGCAGGGAATTTACCTATCCGCCGAGTGGTCGCGGCAAACCGAGCTCGGGCGCGATCCGAATCTGGTCCTTGGCACGAAGCCGCCCTGGAGCGGCGACCGCTGCTTGTCGGCCGAGGTCGAAACGCAGACGGCGACGGTCGCGCCGGAACCAGCGCGACGGTGATCGCGATTGCGGTTTGGGAAACGCGAGATGTCCAGCGCCGACACACCCTCGTCCGAGAGTGACGCTATCGAAGACCGTCGGGGATGCCCTTGTGCTCGGGGATGGCCTCGCGAGTCACTACGACGACCGGTGCCGCGCCCAGCGCGGTTTGGGCGACGCTGCAGCCGGCGCTGCGCTCGATCGAGAACGAAGTCACGTCGCCTTTGAGGAAGCGCACCGGCAGCTGCCGGGCGTTGGTCGCAAGGTCGACGCAGAGCTCCGCTTCGAACGGATTGCCTTCACCCACGAGTACCCGCTGGCCATCGAGCCTGCCGACGGCGATACCATCGAGCTCGATGCTTCCGTCGATCATGCGCGCGTGCTTCGCCTTGCCGCCCTGAATCTGCGTTTAGCTTCGTCGAGGGTGGATGAGCAAGACGCGCGCGCCGCAAGCTTGGGCGGGCAAGCCGACAAACGACTGCATTGTGCAGTTCTAAACTCTTCTACCGGGGCGCCATGCTGCAAAGGCCAACGTTGGTTGGCCTTTTGATTAGTGGGTGTAAGCGCGCAGCGGCAAGCGGCGACGCTAGACTTGGAGCAGACGGACTGCTGGAAAGTACGAACGGAGACGGTCGAGGTCAGCGAAGTCCGCGGTCAAAACTCGATCGCCCCGCTGGGCCGCCGACGCCATCACGACCGCGTCGACCACAGTCGCTCCCTTCACGACGGCGATTGCCTCTCCAGCAATGCGAGCCAGGTCAGGAAAAAGTGGCTCGATGACGCAAGCATCGAGGAGCGCCGCGATGCGCGCTGGACGTTTGCCCCCGCGCCACGCCTCGACGATGACCGGGGTCGGAACCGTCAGCTCGTACCCGAACTGCTCGGCGAGCTTCAGCTGGGTCATCGTCCGTCGGGCGGCACGCTCGAACCCAATCAGGGCCCCGGTATCCAGAGTTATGCCAGCCATTCTGCCTGAATAGCGGCCAGCTCTTTTGCAGATATCGCCCCTTTCTCCTGCTCGTATTCGGCAACGAGCCCTTGCAGTCGGCGACGACGCAGCTCTCGGGCCAGAGCCTCCGTGACCTCAGCGCTCAGCGTGCGCTTGGAGCGTTTGGCTTCCTGTGCCATGGCGCGGAGCACGCGCTCATCGACGGTGAGCGATACTTTCTTCGCGCGGCCGCGCGGTGGTGGGCCCGCAGCCTTGGTTTGACGAACTGGCTTGCGTTCAGCTGACCTGCGCATTCGCCTATCCTACCTAAGGTAGGATACTCCTTCAAGCAGCGCTCGGTGCGGTGGAGAGCCGCCCCGAGTCGCCCGCTACCGCCAGAACTCGATGTGTACGCGGACCGCACCAAGAGGCGTGACGTGGTGGGGGCGCTCGGGCTCGACCAAGCCGGTTTGGCCCGGCTCGAGCCGATGAACACGATTGCGCGTGTGGTATTCGAGCGCGCCCGCCTCGACGACGATGCGCGCCCAGGTGCTGGCCTTCGTCCGATGGTCAGCGCGCAGCGCGGCCGGTAGCGTCTCTTCAGTGAACGTCGCCGTGCGTTTGTACTCTTTCGCGGTCGCCGGCATCACGATCTGGTCGCACAACGGGCAGTCGATGGCCTGACCCAGCTTTTGTCGGCGGCCCTCCTCGGTCGTCACCCACGGACGCAGCTCCCACGGCGGTCGGTGGCGCATGTGCTGGCCGTGCTCGCACGAAAGCTCCGCTACCCAATCGCGCTGCTCGTCCTGATGGAAGCCGACAATCGTGGTTTGCATGGCCTCTTCAGAGCACGGCATCCGGCAAAGAGTCTAGGACAACTCTGGCGAGCTCTATTCGGGGTCGAGCCGGCTCGCGCAGACTCTGCGTCTGCGCGCACGGGTTGCGTCCATTCGCGATGTCCACGCCGCTTAGCCGCCGAGGTGATGTTGGCATCAAGTGTGCTTGGTGGACCAAACCATGACCATCCTGTGCGGCACTGACTTCTCCAAATCATCCTCGGAGGCGGCTCTGGCTGCCTGCGCGATTGCTCAGCGCCTTGGTCTGCCGCTCAAATTGGTTCACGTGATTGACGATGGCGCGTCGATGTTGGCGCCGGGCTCTCAGACCGAGTCCTTGCGCCGGTCGTTGCAAGCGCGGTTACGCGAAGAGGCAGAGACGCTCAAGGAGCAAATGGGTGTCGAAATCGAACCAGTGGTCGTCAGCGGCGTTCCGGGCGAGGAACTCGTCAAGATCGCCCGGGACACACCAGCCTCGCTGGTCGTCGTTTCCTCCATGGGCGCCAAGAAACCGGCACGCTGGCTCGTCGGGAGCGTGGCGGAAAGCGTTGCTCAGGGCTCGCCAGTGCCGGTATTGGTCGTGCGAAACGCTGCACGCATCGCCGCTTGGGCTCGCGAGGGGAGCTCGTTGATCGTCATGGTGGGTGTCAGCCCGGATGCTGCTTCGAAGCGCGCACTCAGGTGGGCGGCTGGGTTGCGCGCCATCGGTCCATGTTCACTCACGATCGTGCAAGTCGTGCGGCCGTATGCCGAACAGGCGCGATTCGGGATAGTGGAGGCAGCGGCGTCCACCGACCTGGAGCCCGTAGTTCACGCGGCACTGTCGCGCGATCTGCGCGATTGGGCTGGCGATGCGGCCGGAGTCGGTGAAACGGCCTACAGGGTCTTCCCTGGCTGGGGTCGCGTGGACGGACATTTAGCCGAGCTGGCCACGGCCAGTTCCAGTGACCTGCTGGTCGTCGGAACGCATCGGCGCGCTGGCCTGGCGCGTCTCTGGCAGGGCTCGGTTTCTCGCGGCGTAATTCAGTATGCTGAGTCGAACGCCGCCTGTGTACCGCCAACAGTGGAGGCGGGAGCAGAAGCTGCCAGTGACCTCGCTGGCTTTCGCAGCGTCCTGATCGCCACTGACTTTTCTGCTTTGGGAAATCGCGCGGTCAGGTGCGGCTATCGGCTCATGCGTGAAGGTGGCACGGCGCACCTGCTCCACGTAATGCGGAATGATTCGAGCGCTGCACACGCCGAAGCCGAAGCGCGGCTGCGCGCACTCGTTCCACCAGACGCAGCGTCGCACGGGATCGCAACCGAGCTCCATGTCCTGCGCGAGGAGCAAGCTGCGGATGGAATTTGCTACGCCGCTGCGCGCTTCGGCATCGACGTCATCTGCATGGGTACCCACGGACGATCGGAGCTCGGCGGGCTATTGAATGGCTCGCAAGCCCAGGAAGTCATTCACCGTTCGAGCCAGCCAGTGCTCCTGATCAAGCCGGAGCCCAAAGGGCCCTAAGCTCGCGGCTCCAAACTGCCAAGCTCGAACCTGATGACCGCCAGGTTAGTCCAGGATCAGGAACAGGGTCGTGCTCCCCACCTGCGCGCCAACGGTGGCTGAGATCTGCGTGGATGACCAAAAATAAGAATTGTCAGCCGTGGCCAAACCTTTGCTCCCCAGGGCATTGCTGATCGTTACCTCCGTCTTCGAGGATGCCCACGTTGCGGTCGCCGTAAGCGCCTGAGTCGAACCATCCGTGTACGTGCCAATGGCAGTGAATTGCCGTGTCTGGGCCGGGAAGACCCAGGAATTCGCTGGCGTCACGGCGATCGAGACGAGTGTTGCTGCGCTCACCGTCAACGTGGCCGAACCGCTCACGCCGGTGAACGTTGCCGAAATGGACGCCGACCCAAGGTCTGCGCCGGTGGCCAGGCCCTGCGAGCCAACAGCGTTGCTGATCGTGGCCTTCGTGCTGTCGTTGGAGGCCCAGGTCGCCGTGGTGGTCAGGTCTTGCGTAGAGGCATCCGTATAGCTGCCCACGGCCATGAACTGCTGGGTGAGGCCCTTGGCTACCGAGGGCACGGCGGGAGTCACAGCGATCGAGACCAGCGTCGCTGCACTCACCGTCAGCACGGTCGCGCCAGTGATGCTGCTGAGAGTGGCAGAGATCGAAGTTGAGCCAAGAGCCGCGGTGGATGCGAGGCCTTCCGAACCGGCGGCGTTGCTGACCGTAGCCTTCGTAGTGTCGCTCGAAGCCCAGGTTGCGGCCGTGGTGAGGTTTTGAGTGGACTCATCGCTGTAGGTGCCCGTAGCGGTGAATTGACGTGTCAGCCCCTTGGCCACCGACGGCGCGGCTGGGGTTACGCTGATTGAGACGAGTGTTGCTGCGCTCACCGTCAACGTGGTCGAACCGCTCACTCCGCTCAAAGTTGCGGAAATCGATGCGCTGCCCACGCCAGTGGTGGCGGCAAGCCCGCGCGAGCCGGTTGCGTTGCTGATGGAAGCGATCGAGTTGTCGTTCGATGCCCAGGTCACCTGGCTCGTGAGATCGAGTAGCGTGCTGTCCGAGTAGCTACCCATTGCGGTCAGTTGTTTGGTCAGCCCCTTGACCACGGTTGACGCTGCCGGGGTCACCCCAATTGACACGAGGCTCGCGCCCACGACAGTGACGCTCGTGGACCCGGTCACCCCCGCGACGCTCACGCTGATGGTTGTCTTGCCGACGGCAATGGTGGTGACGACGCCCGAGCTGTCTACGGTCGCGACGGCTTCGTCGCTCGAAGTCCATTGAGCCTGTGTCGAAACGGCTTCCGTCGTGCCATCGCTGAGCGTCGCGGTTGCGATGAGCACTCGCGTCATGCCTTTGGGCAGCGACGGATCCGGCGGCGTCAGCGCAATCGAGTCTACAACCGCTGCCGAAACGGTAACGAGGGTGGTCGCGCTTGTAGTACCAAGCCTAGCGCTGACGTCTGTCGAGCCGACCGAGACCGCTGTGAGCAGGCCGGCCGCGCCGACCCTGGCGACCGTCTTCGTGGCCGCGCTCCAGGTCACCTGCTTGGTCAAATCTTGGGTCGTGTTGTCCGTGAACACACCGGTTGCGGTAAGCTGCTCTTGCATGCCCCGCGCTAGGATCGGACTCGGCGGGGTGATGCTCAACCTCAGCAGCGTGGCTTCGGTCACGGTGACGGTGAGCGTTGCCACGAGGCGCGAGGCGGTCACGGTGATCTTTGCGGTTCCGCGTTTGTGCCCCGAGACGGTGCCACCCTCGACGGTAGCGACTCCTGGCGCACTGCTAGTCCAGGTGGCTTCGCTCGTCACGTCCGCGGTCGTGCCGACGCTGGGAACCAGCGTGGCCTGAACGTCAGACGAAGTCCCTGCCGCTAGCGATAGCTCACGGGGAGTGAGCTCGAGCGACACCACGGTCCCCGGCCCTCCCGCTTCGCCCGCAGCTTGGCCTGCCGCACCTGCGTTCGAGTGAGTCGACACCAGTTCGTCATTGTCATGGCAACCCGCTCCGGTGATGAGGAATAGAAGGAACAACCCGATCCCGCGGAGCAATGGCATTGCACATCTTCACACCTCGACGCCCGAGTTCACACTCAATTCACCACAATCGACAATGAGACATCGAGTCTTAAATCGCATGCTCGAGTGCGAACTCAAGATCGCCACAGAGCCGTGCGCGTTGCTGGTCACTCGCTTCAGCGCACATTCCCACGTCATTGCCATCATGCAACGGCCGCCCAGTCTGCGATTTACGGGGCGCAAATGCGCAATTCTCACCGCCAAGCGCGACCGTTGCAATCGTGCTCACTTGGTCGTGGCACACGGTCTGCCCGGTTCACGAATGCGTCGCCCAGACCGCGCGGTCGCGCGTGTCGAATCGAACACCGTACGACACTCGGACACGCTAGTCGGAGCAGCCAAGTCAACCGAGCCGCGATACATTATGTCGAGTCGCCCAAGCTGCGCGGGAGACAATAGAAATGGCTATCGTTGAACGCGAGCGGGTAGCTAGTCGAACTCGGCGCGGCCACGGCTGCAGATGCGAATGCCGAGCACCGACTCCGACTCACCAGATGGTGTCGACCCGGCTGCGATTTGCCCAGCTTCGTGTCGATCGGAGGCAACACTCGCGGTCCACCCCACCAACTCCTACGTGCCGTCGTGACTCGACTGCGCTTTTCGGGGCAAGGTCGTAGCGAGCGAGAACTGAATGCACTCGTGGAGTTCCTGCGACGAGGACGACGTTAGGTCGACTCGGCGCTCGGTGGCTCAAGGGAGTAAAAAAGCAGCGCTCTCGAGCAGTCGGCGGCGGACCACGCTTTGTGGAGTCGCGCGCAGCGCTAGATCGCGCAGCCAGCAAGCGAAGCGTCCATCCATCTGCGCGATACGGCCGAAGCGCCACGACTCGTTGACGATCGTAGTCGTACGCGCCACGCGCGCACGCTCGTAGGCGGCAAGGGCGTCTTGCACCGACGCATACTTCGAAAGGCAGTGAGACAGTACGACCGCATCTTCGATTGCCATGCTTCCGCCTTGGCCTAGATTGGGCGTCGTTGGATGAGCCGCGTCACCCAACAAAGTGACACGATCGCGAGACCAAGCAGCGACTGGCTCGCGATCCTCGATATCTGTCCGCAAGACGGACTTCGCGGGAGTTGCTCGTACGAGTGCGAGCATCGAGTCCGAGAACTGAGTGAAGTGCGCCAACACCGTCGCGCGTGGATCCGGATCGAGCTCGCTGGCAGGGGCGTTTGCGACCGCAAACCAATAAGTTTCATCTCGACCCAGCGAAACTGCGCCGAAGCGCAGTCCCCGACCCCAGACTTCTAGGATCTCTTTTGGCGGAACGACCCCGGCGCAAGGAGCGATGCCCCGCCAGCTCGTGTATCCAGCGTAGCGGGTCGGAGCGTCTCCCAGCAGCTGCTTTCGTACCGCTGAGTGGAGTCCGTCTGCGCCAACCAGCAGCTCACCGACCGAAGAGCGACTCCCATCTTCGAACAGCGCGTGGACGCCGTGCTCATCTTGCACGAAGCTCTGGATCGACCGACCAAGGTGAACATGCTCATTTTCGATCGCGCCAAGAATTGCGGAGTGAAGACGGCCGCGGTGGATGGCCACGGTCGGGGCGCCGAGATCATCGAACCCGGTCGTGCTGAGCAAATTGCCTGCAACGTTTCGCCCCGTCCCACGCTCGAGCTCGACCCCCAAGCTGGCGACTTCGGATTCCAGGCCGATGTGACGCAGCGCGCGCATTGCGCCGGCTTGGACCAAGATGCCCGCGCCGGCTTCGCGCAAGCTAGAAGCGCGCTCGAAAATCTCGTATTTGATTCCCGCGCGTTGCAAAGCAAGGCCAAGCGCCAGACCACCGATGCCTGCGCCCGCAATCAGCACTGTTTTGTCAAACGCCATGGGAAAACGTGATCTCGTTTTTAGACGCCTATCCCGCCCGACTCAACTCGCGTTTCGAAAGGCAACTCATTGACCGACCAAGCATCCGGAGTGCCTAGAAAGCAGCCGCGTCAAGCTCGTTCGCGAGCTCTGGTGGGCGTCTTGCTCGACACTCTGACTCGCGTTTTGAATCGTACGGAGCTGGATGAAATCACTACGAACGCGATCGCTGAACAGGCCGGCGTCAGCGTTGGCTCGCTTTATCAATACTTTTCGAGCAAGCAGGCGCTAGTCGCGGCGCTGATCAGACGGCAGGCCCAAAACGACATCGACGAGGCGTTGTCACTGCTGCAGACAAAACCGGACCAGCCGCTCGAAGTCTTGTTGCCGCAGGTCGTACGCCACCTCGTCGCTCACCATCGTCGCCATCTGAAGCTTTACCGCACTCTGCTGAAACTCGTGCCGAATTTGGGTCAATCGGATTTCGTCAGGGGGCAGGTGCGGAAGGGGCGCGCTCAGTTCCATCGGCTTCTGGAAGCTCGCCGCGAGGAGCTGCGCCAGGTCGACTACGAGATCGCGAGCTTCGTGTTGGGCGTTTCGCTCGAGGCGACCCTACACACCGCCATTCTCGAGCGTCCCGACCTGTTCGAGCGTCCCCAATTCGAGCAGGCGCTTTCAGAGCTGTGCATGCGTTACCTCGTCACGATTCAGGAATCGTCGTGACGGCGCGGTTCCAAACTCTTCTGCGACGGCAGTTGTGCTGACAATAGCCAACGTTGGTTGGCTTTTCGTGGACAGGTGGAGGCGGCCTGGCCGCTACGGGCGACGCTTCTGGAGTACCTCCAGGGGCGCACGAAGAAGCACGAGCATGGCCTGGCCTTTCGTTCGGTCGAGTTGCTCCTTCACGACAATCAATCGCGCTAGCGCTGGTTTGCAGCAACTTGTGCCCGCGACTCTGGAGATGTGAACGGTCCGGGGCGATTCGTCGCGGATCGTCGCGGAAGATTGCACCGAGCTCGCTCAGCCCGAACTCGAGCCGCACGATGTTCGATTCCGTTAGCGCGTACACGATGTGCAAATCGATGGTGTGAACTGGTGCGCCCTGCAGCACCGCCGCCATGCCTCCGAAGACGACTACTCCACTTCGTGCGCGACCAAGGTCCGGATGATGTTAGCGGTTGCCATTCGGCACTCGGCGGACATCGCGCACGAGGTCCATGGTGCCTTGTGCGTGAACGCAACGGTTCGCGGCGTCAGGCTGAGCATCCAACGGATGAGGGACCGGTCGACTCCGTGACCGCGGATCTCCGCTTCGTCGCGGACGCAGAGTCATAGGCCGGGTCCAGGTCACCCTCAGCTCCGAGGGCGCTTGGTCTGTCGGTAGGGTTCACGGATAAACCTTTGGAGCAGGAGTTTGGCCGTGCAAACAGTAGCCGAAGGACGCTGGGGAATCCGCAGGCAGTGGGCCCGCCAGCGGTTCTAAACTCTTCTTACTAGGGCGCGCTACGCGGCAAAGAGCAAACGGTGGTTGGCTTTTTTGGGGGGGAGGTGGAAGTGCCGCCGAACGTAAACTCGCGAGCGGCACAATGAAGCCAATGCCTTCGTTCAGGCCCATGTGGAAGGTCGCCATCGCGAGCATGGTCGTGGCCGCATTGCATGTGGTCACCGTGCAATTCGTGTACGCGATGCTGCTCGTTCCATTCATGGAGCACGACCGGCACGGCGTGGGCGTTGAGCCGAGCTGGGTCGGTCATCTGGCTTATTACGCGGATGCCGTCGTCTTGAGCGCCATTGCCGGGTCGATCCTCGGCGATTCGAAGGGAGTGCGCCCGAGCCACGGGCTAGCCGCCGGGATCTTGAGCGGACTAGTGCGCGCAGGCATCCACTACGGCACAGAAACACTGCGGGGCTATCCCCCGGATCATCTGTTCGACGTCCTGCCCGGCGTTGGCCTGTACCTGCTCGCTTTCGCGCCGTTCACGCTCCTTTTTTGCGCGCAAGCGGCGCGAAAGCGAGATTTGTGGCTTCGCTAGCGCAGGCGCGCCCAGTACAGTCACTGAGTGTCGGTTCTAATCTCTTCGACTAGGACGAAGCGAAGGGCTTCGTGTCGGGTATCACCGCCTATGGCGAGGCCGCAGGAGGGCATCGGATCGATGCACCTCCTCGAGGTGATCTGTGCGGCTTACCGGTACCCGAGAATCGGCACGAGCTTCGCGCCGAGCGGGCTCGTCCAGTCCACTGCCAGCTCCGAGACAATCATGTCGACCGTCGTGATGATCGCGCCGGCCTGCTCCATGCGACGCAGTGAGATGTCATCTCCATACTTGGTGTACGAAGCCGAAGCATCGGCCGACACCTGCACTTCGTAGCCCTCATCGAGCATCTGCAGGACCGGGAAGGTGATGCAGATTTCGGTTGTCACGCCGGCGACGAAGAGCTTCTTGCGGCCGGTGGCTTTGACGGCCTTGTTGAAGCCTTCGTGATGCATCGCGTTGACGATGCCCGGGCGTTTGATGCGTGCCGCAAACTCCTCCGGCAGGATGGCCTGCAGCTCCGGAATCAGTGGACCCTGCACCTGATCTTCCATGCTGGCCGTCAGCACGATGGGAATGCCCGCGGCCTTGCCGATGCGCGCGAGCTTCAGGGCGTTCTGCTTGACCAGGTTGATGTCGTGGGAGTGCGTCCACGCCATCGTGCCGACCTGATGGTCGATCAGCAGCATGGCGGCGTTCTCGGGGGTGAAAACCTTCTTGTGCATAGCGAATGTCTTCCGTTTCGGTGGAGACCATCGACCATGTCGGCTGGTCTCGATTAGCGCTGAGATTCCTTCGTCGGCCACGGGTGGCTCGACGGCGAGGAGTTTGCTCGGCACACTTGATTCGAGAAAGCCGTAAAGTGCCAGCCACGTTGTTCTAATGGATCGAACATGCCGGTAGTCGGGACACCCTCCCTCGATCAGTTGCAGGTGCTCATCGCCGTCGTGCACGAAGGCAGCTTCGCGGCGGCGGGGCGCAGACTGCACCGCGCGACTTCGGCGATCAGTTATTCGATCTCGTCACTGGAAGCGCAGCTCGGCCTGGAACTGTTCGATCGCAGCAATGCGCGCAAACCGAAACTGACGAAGGCCGGCGAGACGGTCCTCGCGAAGGCAAGATCGGTGAACAGTGGTGTGAGCGATATCAAGGCGCGCGTGGCGAGCATCCGGCAGGGTCTGGAAGCCGAGATCTCGATGGTCGTGGACGTGATGTTTCCGACGCAGCGGCTGGTCGAGGCAGTGCAGGCCTTCGAGGAACGATTCCCCACTGTGAAGCTGCATTTGAATCTAGAAGCGCTGGGTGCGGTGTCTCAGCTGGTGCAACGTGGCGCTGCACGGCTTGGGATTGGTGGCATCCATCACTCGGATACCGCTGGCTTCGAGATGGTGTCGGTGGGCCAGGTCGAGATGATTCCCGTCGCAACGCCGGTGCATCCGTTGGCGGGCGTGGACAGCGAAGTGGTCGGCGCGGCGAAGCGTCACCGGCAGCTGGTCTTGCGCGTGCGTGAAGCATTTCAGCAGGGACCGGATGTCGCGGTGTACGCGACGGACACCTGGTCGCTGTCGGATCTGGGTGCCAAGCACGCGCTGCTGCTGGCCGGATTGGGCTGGGGTTATATGCCCGAGCCCTCGGTGCGTCAGGACATTGCTGAGGGGCGACTGGTGCGTCTGAAGGTTCCCGAGTCCCTCGGGGGCTTCTACCTGTTCCAGGCCATGTACCGCCCCGACACGCCGCCCGGCCCAGCCGGCGCTTGGCTCATCCAGACCCTGGTCGAGCAGGGTTGAATTAGGTACGACGCGCTCGCCGGCGGGGCTACTCACCCGCAAGCCGCTCACGCGGGCTCTACGGAGACGGACCGGGTGACGGCCAACGCCGCATGCCGTGCATGTCACGTTTATCAAGCACGAGCTGCCGCTGCCAGAATCGACGACCGCGTACGCCGCAGCAGGACCCATCACCGGAACCGAGTATGTGATCGACGGCGGCACGATCCCAACGGCCTGAGCGCGTAAGGGCGCGCGGCCGTCGTCGCGAAGTCGAAGACGAGATGGGCCGACTCCCTCAGCGCGGGGCATGGATCGATTTGCCGGGCGTCAGCTTCATGTTCCTCGCGATCGACGCATAGCCCGCCTCGCCGCGATCGAGTGCATGTCGGTTGGTGTGCACCGAGTAGGAACCGGTGATGAGGGGGAACGGATGCTTCATCGCCGAGGCGATCACGAACTCGACATCGCCGCGAGCAACAACTTCAATTGGTGCCGAGCCTTCCTCGAAGACAGCCATCTCTCGTCGCAAGAGGACGTTGTCGACGAGCACGCTACCGGTCGCGACGGCAAGCCACGCAACGTCGTGGCTTGCCGGGGCCTGGTAGGTCCAGCGCTCTCCGTCCCGCAAGCGAACTTCCAGGTAGGTCACCGGCTCCTCGTAGGCGATCGTGCTTTTCGAGTATCCATATGACCCAAGGAGTAGGCGCGTTTCTCCGTCGTTCGGTATCGAATCGCTCGCTACGTAGTCGCTGTATGCCTTCGCCAGCTCGAGGTGCGGCGGCAAGGCGATCCACAGCTGAAATCCGCGAAGCGGCTCGGCGCCGCACGGTCCGCCGCCGTGCCACACACCTCCGCCCGCCTGCATCCATTCGATGCTGCGCGGGTGTAAGATGCCCGCCTTACCGGTAGAGTCCGCGTAGTCGATCGAGCCCTGTAACAGAGTCGTGTGAGTGGCGATGCCCGAGTGCGGGTGCACCGGCAATCCAATGTTCACTGCGGCCGGAAATTCGAAATAGTCGAGGAACACGAACGGCTTCACCAGCTCACCAATGTCTCCAGGGCTCATCAAGCGGGTGATCGGCCCTTGCCGATGTCCTGTCGTGCGCTGGGCGATGCGCCGGGTTCCTATAGAAGTGCTCTCGGTGCCGATTGAATTTGCCATGGCAGTCTCCTGTGTGCGCTGCACTCGTCCTTCAAACTGTACGAGTGGAAGTGGCCGAGCGGTAGGCGCGAGGTAAGCGACGCATTGTTGCTCCGCGACGAACAACGCTGCGTTGATGGGCGTGGTCACTCATCAGCAGGCTCCGCGCGTCCCCTCAAGCGGCATCGTACACATCGAGCCACCCGCTCTCGCGCGAGAACTCGGCTATCTTGCCTCTGAGCTTCTTTTTGGCCCGCTCCTCCAATTGTCGAGCACGTTCACGCGAGACGCCGAGTTGGCGTCCGATCTCCGCAAGCGAGAGCTCTTCCTCGCTGTCGGCCATCAAGCGCTTTTCGACGATGTAGCGCTCGCGGGCGTCGAGCACGGCCAGAGCAATGCGCACGGCCGCCCGGGAATACTCTTCGACCTCGGATGTGATTAGGTCTTCTTCTGGGTTTGCGTCATGGCCAACCAGCTTGTCACTCAGAACCGACGACTCGCCGGGCCCCTGTGTGTCTAGCGATACGTCGCGAGCGTCGAGGCAGCGCACCATTGCGGCGACCTTGGCTTGCGGAAGAGCGAGCGCTTTGGCGAGTAGCTCCTCGGCTTGCTCACCCTCACCCATCGAGTTGGCGATGCGCACGCGCTCACGACGGATCTTGAAGAACATCCTGGAGTGCAGCGCGCCGGAGCCACCGCCTACCATGCTCCACGAGCGAAGCACGTAGCTGAAGATGTATGCGCGAATCCAGTACGCGGCGTAGGTTACGAAGCGAGTGCCGCGGCGTGTATCGAATTTCTGCAGCGCTTGTACGAGACCGAAGTTCCCTTCGGCCGCAAGCTCGGCCAGCGGCAGGCCATAGCGACGATATCTGGCCGCGATCGACACCACGTACTGCAAGTGGGCGCGGACGAGCGCTTCCCGGGCAGCTTGGTCCTGCCGGGTATGCCAGCGAACGATCAGCTCGTGCTCCTGTTCCCGAGTCAGCTCCGGGTACAAACGTGCGGTCGTGATGTCGTGCGTCAGGGAGGGGTCTCTTTGGCGGGCCATGGCTTTCTTCAACATCGCTTTCGAGTCTGCCTTGATCACGCAGCGAAGCTCTGGAGTTCCCCCAGAGCTCCTGAGGCGTGAGTTGGTTTGCTGCTCGTGCCTCTCCGTCGTTCTTCGGTGGCTCGCAGGTGATTGTCATCGCTCGGGGGGCGCGTATGGGTAGATCAGCTTCCCTGAGGCCCAGTCGCTGGGCGACACGACCACTTGCGCTTGCGTATCCTTGAACTGTTCGACACCGTGGCCCTTCACATTTTGAAATTGCACCTGCAGAACGCGCGACTGCGCCCATTCGCCGTACTGTCCGAACTTCACGTCGCCAACCACGGTCTTGAATGTCGCCTGCCGTGTGTATTCGGCTAACCGTTCGTCCTCGAGCGTGCCCGTCGCCGTGACTGCCTGCTCGAGCACCTGCATCTGCGCGTAAGCCATGGGCGCCATGTAGAATCCGAGCGCGTCCACGCCCTCATTCAGGGCGCGGGACTGGTAAGCGTCAATGAACTCTCGAGCCCCCGCGAACATCATCTTCGGGACTGGCAGCCAATACTCGTAGTTGACGAACCCATTGAGCAGCGGGCCAAGAGCGGTCTTGACCATCGTACTCTGCGGGCCAATCATCGAGCCTCCGATGAGTTTGGGGGTGTACCTCCGACCTGTGATTGCGCGAACAAGCCGAATCGAGTCATCGAGATAGGAGCAGATGAAGAGCACATCAGGCGCGAGGGCTTCGAGCCTTCGCAAGGTGGGACCGAAGTCCTCGGTGGACAGCGCGTAAGTTTGCTCGGCGACGACGCGTAGGCCGTATCGCTTTGCGTTTTCTTGTCCTCCGAGGACCGGATTGCGCGCGAACTCAGCGTCGGCTGCTAAAAGCGCCACGGTCTGCGGCTTGGGACTTTGGGCCGCCGCGAGCTCGAAGAATCCTTCGGTAAGCGCCGTGTTCGGCTGCGGACCGGTTGGTATCATCACGAAGTAGCTTGGATAGTTGAGCTTCGAGTTGACCCCGAGCCCCATCAGCCCCACGAAAAATCGCTTCCTTTCCATGACCAGCGGCATCGCGGGCAAAAGCGTGTTCGTGCCGTATCCGCCGATGATGACGTCAACCTTGTCGACGTCGAGCAAGCGCGTGTAGATGCCGGGTACCAAAGCCGCGTTCGTTTGATCGTCATAGGCGATCATTTGTACGCGGCGCCCCAGGAGGCCGCCGTTGCGGTTGACGTCGTCCTCCCAGATCTGGTGCGCGACACGAGCCGACTTACCGTTGGCGCCCAAGGCTCCGGACAGCGAGATGGCGTAGCCGATTTTCAAAGGCTCGCCGACTACAAGCGTCGGTTGCTTGGCTAGCTTGGCTTTGGTCGCTGTCATGGGGGGCCTCGAACGGGAGCAGGGCTCTTCTAACGATCAGCTATCGCGCCCCCTTTGCCGCCAGGAACCCAACGGCGTTGTTACCGGAAAACGGTAGATAGTCGCCCATGAGCTTGCCGTGGGCTTGGCCGGTAGAAGAGCGCCAATCACCCAAGAGCTCCGCGCCGACGCCGACCCACGTCATCGGAATGATGCCAGCCTGCACGATGCGCGCAATAGCCGCCTGTTCGACGAGCTTGTTCCACGTCCCAGACGCATCCAACACCGCGTACACGTCGTAGCCTGCATCGCGCGCCGAGAGCGCAACGAACGCGAGGCATACTTCTGTGGAGATCCCTGCGACAAGGAGCTTCTTTCTCCCAGTCTTTGCTACCGCTGCGACGAACTCCTTATTGTCCCAAGCGTTGATCTCACCCGGGCGATGCACGATCGCCGCATCGGGAAGCCCCTGTTGAACGACCGGCATGATCGGGCCGTTCGGTCCATCTGCCGCACTCGTCGTGATGACCGAAGGGAGCTTGTAGATCTGCGCGATCGTGACCAACGCCCGTACGTTGTTGACGAACTCCGGCGGGCTTTGCGTTTGCACGCCGTTCGCGAGTCCGGTCTGATGATCGACAAAGAGTACGGCTGCGTTGCTTGCACTGAGACGTTCGTAGCTCATGTTGTTCTCCTCGAAAATTGAATGAAGGGGCCGGGGCGACGCTCTCCGGTGGTAAGGGTCGAGTCATCGACGACATCGTCGCCGATCGCTGACTCGAGAATCGGGCGCGCGACACCAGCACGCCCGGCGACTTTGCGCGCTCACTGCTTGCGCGGGGTGTTCAGTAGTTGCAGCTCCCAGGCCAGCGCGATGGCCGAGCCGCCGCCGTGTTGGCTGACCACTTCTCCCATCCCAGCGAGTGTTTTCTCACGCGCCCAGTCACGTTGCCATTCCGCAGCGATGGCTAATGTCGTGATCGGAACGGCACCAGCTTGCACCATCCGGCGCACGGCCATCTCGTGTGCCTCGACCGTAACGCCACCCGAAGCATCGGTGACGGCGAAGACATCGTAGCCATCGCCGAGCGCGTGAATGACGGGCATGGCCAGGCAGATCTCTGTCCAGAGCGCAGCGATGACGAGCTGCTTTCGTCCCGACTTCTTTACGACGTCGACGACGCGCTGGTCTTCCCAGGTGTTGATGAACGTGCGATCGATCGGTTTTTGGTCTGGGAACACATCCTGCAGGGGCTTGATTAACGCACCACCGCGTTGCTCGAGCACCGTCGTCAGGATAGTCGGAACGTTGAAAGCCCTCGCAGCCTTCGCGAGCCCGACGACGTTGTTCTGGATGATGATCGGGTCGTGGCTGTGCAGATTCGCAAACTGATACGGTTGGTGATCGATGAGTATTACGATGCTCCTTTCGGGCGTCAGGAGGGCGTCGATACCGGTCTTCGTGGTCATGGGATTTCCTTTTTTTTTCTAGGGGATGAGGTGCGAGCGTTTCGATGGGCAAGCGGATGACGAACCGACGCCCACTCGCGTCGAGCAGGTCAGTGTGTCGGAGCTCCGGACTCGGGACTCGACACTGCGCAGTAGTACCGAGCGTCGCAGCATCAACGACGGAGACTTAGGTGGCCGCGGGATCGAGGAAGACGAACAACGAGTGGATGCGGCCGTTTTGGAAGTGCGCGACGTCTATTCCTGTAGCTGCTACCGGCTGACCGGGGCGCCCGGCGCTCCAGCGCAAGCGCCCAACCCCGTGGTGGCCGATCGCTGGACCAGAAGCAGCAAAGACAAACCCTGGCGGCAGTGATGCGAGTAACGCACTCACCGCCTCGTTGATCGCGTCATGACCTTCGGCGGTGCCCTCGGGCTCGTTCAATACCGCGTCAGGAGCGTACAGCTCGCGAATCGCGACTATCCGGCGCGTGGCGTCGCGCTCGCCGAATACGCGGGTCAGGTTGGCCCGCATCAGCACGTCGTAGTCGATGGCCGAGCTCATGTCCGACGTTCTTGGGGCGCTCCTCGCCTGCACTGACGCTTCATCAGGCGAAAACATCGCGACGCCAGACTTGCTGCCCTTCGTCGAGTTCTCGTCTTGCAGAACATCCCAATGCTCGGCGAGCTTGCCGTCGTCCACGCGGAAGATATCGACGACGATCTGGGGGCTCGGCGCCCAACCCCGGATACGTCCGTGGATCGCGACGTACGCGCCCTCGGCGAGGACTAGGCCCGGCTCATAGAAGACGCTTTCGGGCAGCTGAGCGACCAGCTTCGCGAGCGCATCGCGGCCCTGCGCGATGCCGGGGTTGTGTTGAATGTAGTCAGGCGCATAAAGCCGCTCGACGGCGTTGACGTCCCTACGTTGGAAAAGGGCCGTCATCGCCTCGAGGACGAGTGCCTTGTTCGTTTCGAGGTCGCTGTTCATTTCAGGGTCTCCGGTTGAACCAGGCGAATTTGAGCTTCCATTCGCAGGAAAGTGCCGTCCGGAAGGGTCGCGTGGGAGTACAGAACCGACTTGGCGAAGTCTTCGACGTGCACGACTGTCGCGCCGCTGGCTTCGACCCAACTAACTAGGAAGATCCCCGGCCGGATCATGGTGGCCACGACTTTGACCGTCTCAGTGTGCGCGTAGGGGCCTTCCGCGATGCGAAAATTGAGCTCGCTGTTGGGCAGCGTGCTCAGCCTCACCGCGAAGGCATCAAACGTCGCATCGAATACCAGTCCAACGGGATATCTGAGCGCAGTCGAAGGAGGATCTGCCGTGGCTATCTCGTGCGTATTCATGGCGTACCTACCCAACCGGCGAGCCCAAAGAAAGAAGTGCGGTTGCATACTTCGTCCAAGTCCCACACCTATCGGGTGCGACGAATATGCTTCGCGGCCTCCGGGAACACACTGTCCAATTCTGTCATCGCCTGTCTAAACGTGCTCAGCAATGACTAGCTTTTGCGGGCCTTCCGCCACGCGGCCGGCGTTGTTCCGACAATCTTTCGAAAGGTCTTCCCGAAGTGCACGGCATCGGCAAAGCCTGTCGCTTCGGCGACCTGCTCGAGCGAGGCCTGCGTATCGACCAGCAAAGATTGCGCACGCCGGATGCGTGCGCCCAATTGCCACCGATAAGGTGCCATTCCAGTCGAGCCCTTGAAGGCCCGGCTGAAATGCCATTGCGATAGCCCCGTTGATGCAGCGAGCTCCGCGAGCGTGACGTGAGCCGGTAAGCTGGCGTCCAGATGTTCGAGGGCGCGGCGCAGCTGCCAGGGAGCGAGCTTCTTGACGGTCGCTCGGCTCTCCAACGGACGCGCCAACAGGCGCGCCGCGATCGCAGCCGTCAGCCCATCGCCATACAGCTGGGTCGACGGATCCGGGTCATTCACTGCGTCGGCAAGTAGTCTGACGAGCGTCCAGACTCGATCATCCACGAATCGCAGCCTCGGCGCGGTGATGGCCGAAGCATCGAAGGTTGTCGACAGGCGCTCGCCCAGCGCAGCGAGATCGAACGACAGCGTTGCGTCCTTCACGTAGCGCGTGTCGGCGCTATAGCCCCACACCTCCATGCCCGCTGGTGCGTAGAGCATGTGCCCCGGCATGTAGGGGACCGGACAGGGCCTGTCTTCTCGTAAGCGCGGCTCACAGTGCTCCCCAAGCTCTTCCACGACAACGCTGAGTCGGGCATCTGAGTCGTTGCTCAGGTGGTGGACGACGCGTCCAGCACACTGGAATTCGGTCACCTCCAGCCTCACGCCATTCCACGCGCGCCTAACGATGGAGAAGCCGAGCATGTTCTCCGGTAGCGGATCGAGGTGCTCGTTGCGCGTATTCATGGGTGACGGTGAGCTGACACCCCCGAATCGACTTCGGTAAGGCGCTGGCTCGCTCGACGGAGACCCTGTCACGCGGAGCTGCGCTGGATTAGCCCGTATTTCCGAGAAAGATTGTCCGCTAGTGCGTACAATGTCGTTGATGTCGTCGGATCTCCATGCGCTTCACGTGTTTACGAAGGTGGTCCAAACGGGGAGCTTCACGAGCGCCGCACAGGCGCTCAAGATGCCGAAGTCGACCGTCAGTCAGCGAGTCTCAGAGCTCGAAGAGCGCCTCGGCGTTCGCCTGCTTCAACGCACGACACGAAAGCTCGGCCTCACGGACGCAGGTCGCATCTACTACGAGCACTGCCTTCGCATCGTGGCCGAGGTAGAAGACGCCGAACGTGCGGTAGTGAAGCTGCAAGAGACCCCGCGCGGGTTGCTGCGGATGACTGTGCCCGCGAGCACGCAGTTCCTGGGCCCCGTATTCAGCGAGTTCCTGGGCCAGTGCGGCGAAGTGCAACTCGAGGTGCTTTGCACGGACCGCTCCGTCGACTTGGTCGAAGAGTCTTTCGACGTCGCGATCCGTGCGGGCGGCCTCCCGGATTCGACGCTAATCGCCCGCAATCTCGGTTTTTCCCATTTCGTGCTGGTCGCAAGCCCGCGATACCTCGAGAAACACGGCCGCCCGCGTTCGCCTCAGGACCTCGCCAAGCACGCCTGTTTGATCTTTGGAGTCGGTGCGCAGCCCAGGGTCTGGCACCTGACCAAGGGAAACGAACGGCGTGACGTCACTTTGACGCCGAAGCTTTCCGTAAACGACCTGGATATCCTCCAGAACGCTGCCGTAAGTGACTTGGGCATCACCCTATTGCCTGATTTCCGTTGCATCGAGGATCTCCGCGCGAAGCGACTAGAGCTTGTCCTTCCGGCGTGGCACGCGCCGGCCCAGCCCATACACGCTGTCTATCCAAGCGGTCGGCATCTGTCGCCGAAGGTTAAGGTCATGCTCGACCACCTCCAGACGCGAGCCCCCGCAGCGTGGGCCCTAGCCGGCAACGCGAGTTCGCGATCACCCCTGTCAGAGGGACATTCGAAGCGATCGCGCCAGCCGACGGCGCGGCGTGATGCCCAAAAGCACGCTACGGCCCAGCACGCGGTCGCGAACGCCAGACCAAAGTAGCCGTACGCACGTAGCCGTACGCACGCGGAAGGCTCATCGTTCGATGGCCCTCGGGCGATGGCTCCGATCGCGCCTTGCTGAGCCACGCGAGCACGATCGGGATCAACGCGGCCGACAGCGTGAGCGAGAGCCAGCGTTCGGTCGCTTGCCAAAACACGGAATGAAGGCCTACGAAAGCTAGGCTGTTCGCGTTCATGTTTGCGAAAGTGCGAGGCTACCACGCTGGGCCATGCACACGACGCGGGCGTCGAGCCTGCGTTCAGACGATTGCTCGGTTTTTTACTGAACGACGGCAACCGCATCGACGACGAGCTTGCCACTCAGCACTTTGAGTTGAACGGTGTGCGCACCGGCGGGTAACCCGCGAAGCGAGTAGGTTTGGTAGAGTTGGCTCGCCGCCGTCGTCGCGGCGGAGGCGTTGACTACCTTCCCATCGACCATCACCTCCAGCTTCGCCGAACCGTCGTTCTGACCCAGGATGTCCAAGCCGGTCCCCGTCAAGTCGTACTTGAGCGTCGCACCGGCGGCTCGACTCGTCGAGAGAGAGCGCTGGTAGTCGTACATGCTCTTGCCCAGCTCGTGTGCCCAGCTGCCGGCGTAGACGAGCTTAACCGCCGAAGGCGAAGCCAAGTCCGTCATCTCGAGGTTGTCGAGCACCTCCGAATAGTAGGAGGCCGAGCCCGCAACCCTTTCCACCTTCAGGTTGTCGAAGCGTGTAAAGTAATATCCGCTCGCGAGATCGACGCGCCCCGAGAGCCGAGCCTTGGGGTCGGTGTACGTGGTGAGCACGACACCGTCGAGAGAAGCGGTGATTTTGCTCTCTACGACTTGGAGCGCGAGGTTGTGCCAAGCGTCGTACGCGGCGTTGAAGCCTGCGATTGTTACACCGCCCGTCCCAGCCACGACGTTTCCGCTGGCCGCGGACACGCCATCGACGGAGAACTGCCAGCTGCCGTCGAATTGGAACTTCAGCACGTAGGGTGTGCCGCTGATGGTGTGGGAGTTTGCTCCCCCCTGCTGCCGGGCGCCAATTGCCGCGTAGTTGTTCCCGTTTTGGGTACTGCTATTTTCGAACGAGACATCGACGCTTGCCTTGTAGTTGAGCCAGCGGTTGTCCCCGACGGCGGTGATCGGAGCGCCCTCGTTCCACGTACCTCCGAGCCCCATCGAAGGTTGATCCACCTGCTGGCGAAGAACATAGTTCGAAGAGCCGCTCGGCAAGTAGGCTTCGAACGCGCCGTTGCGGTCGCATAGAAAGCGCGGCATTACGCTTTGTGAACCTCCGCGCGCGGTCACGTAGCTCTCGCTACCCATGACTTTTCCGGCTGTGCCGATTACCGCTACGGTCTTCTTCGTGTAGTCGAAGTCATCGGCGTACAAGATGGAGTCCGAGGTGCTTTGCGCAGAGCCGTCCGCGTTCGTATCGAGCACGGTGCGGATACCCTCTGTCGGCAAGGGGACAGCGTAGGCTGCGTTGCTCGAATTCGCCAAAGTCGTGGCGGTGAGGACAGAATAGGGCTTGACCGTGATCGTGTACCCGTTGCTCGCGCTGCCCGCGGCACTGCAGCGATAGTGCATGTAGCTGGCATTGAAGGCTTTGCCCGGCTCTGCCGCGCTGGTTTCCCAAAGTTCGAGCGCAGGGTTCGCGTCGAACGCCATGTTCGTGGGTCGCAGTTGGTACGTTTTCGTCGACTCGCTGTCGTTCACGAACACCGTCGAGAAATTGCGTTTGTCCGGCGCGGCAAGGGTCAAGTAGCTCGGTGTGCCATTTCGACCGTTGACCGGGTTGGTGCCGGTTGCTCCGCTGGCACTCGACTGCGGCAGCAGTCTCCAGATGCCGGCCGTGTTGCTTTGGTTTTCCCAGCCCGTCTTCGCAAACCAGCTGAAGTGCCGAAGAATCTGCAGACCGGCGTCGTAGTGCACCCAGCCCGACCAGGGGTCTCGAGCGCTCAGCAACTCTTTGAAAGAGTACTGCCCGCCTTCGTAAAAGGAGCCGATTGCCGGTTGATAAACGAAGTGTGACCGACGCGAATTGACGAAGCCCTTGACGATGGTGTTGCCCATCTCGAGCGGTCCGTTGATGCCCCCGATCCCCGTGCCCGCGATCGTTGGATCTTTCGTGTTGTTGTTGGGACGAAAACTCGAGTTGCCGAATGTCGCTTGCGCCTCGCTATTCCAAACTTCCTTGTCGAACTGCTCTGCCAACTTCTTGAAGTTGCCCGAGCTATCGTCGTCCGTGTTGTAGTGATACCCGGCAACCGCAATCGCATCACGGAGGGCGGCATCGCTGATCGCGGTGCCACCGAACGAGCCGATGCCCGCTTCATCCGAGATCACGACCTGGATGCTTCGATAAAGCTCTTGCTCGGTGGCGCTCTCGAAACCAGCAGTATCGGCTTTGAGCTTGGAAGCATACTGCTTGGTCCACGCCACATCCGACGCTCGCTCGTTGAGCCCGGGGTTCACGTAGTCGACCATGTAGCCGTAGGTCCGGTAGGCGGCCAAGATCGTGTTCTTGAACCAGGTGTAGACCTTGTCGTTCGTGTTTGCCCAGCCCGGCGCGTTCCAACGCAGAATGCTCACCTTCAAGTTGGGGTTTAGCTGCCTTGCGTCGGCTGCGAGTTGAAACCCAGGACTCCGCCGAACGTTCGCGGCTTCGCTGGCAAGGCGCATCGTCGCGGGATCGGGGCCGGTCGAGTTGTTGCGGTCATTCCCCATCTCGACTTTGACATGCGTCATGAGTGGACGGTCGCCGCCGAAGAGGACCAGGAGGAGCTGCGCGTATGCTTCCGGATGCTCGGATTTGTAGTCCATGAGCAGCTCACTCGTGCCGTTGGCACTGAGCACACCGAATCCCTTGAAGGTGAGACCGTTGAGGTTGGTCGCTTTGACTAAGTTGCCGTCTATCGCAATTGCGGTCGGCGCGCTGCCGGTACTCGCCTCACAGGCGACCGGTACAATCGCACCACCCGCCCCTGCGCCCGCTCCAGAACTGGCGCCCGATGAGCCGCCCACTCCAGAGCCCGCTCCGCCGAACGGCGCACTCCCGCCGTCACCTGCGCCGCCATTGGGTTGCGCGCGCCCGCCCGAGCCGGATGCCCCAGCTGGTTGCGCGGCGCTCCCCGCTTGGGGCGAGCCACCCAGCGACGACCCAGTGCCGGCCACGCCAACTTCTTGCTGGTGGGCACCGCCACTGCCACACGAGATCGCGACAAACACGAGACCAACGAGACGCAATCCACCATCGAGCATCCGACCTGACTTTCTCGCGAGTTCCTATGGCTTGCCAACGAACGTGGTCACACTTTGGGCAGCGAGGGAGGCGCTAAAACGAGCGTTGCTGACCGTGATCGCGCTCTTCTCGGCGAGATTGTCGCTCGCCGAGGTCACCCAAGGTGTGACCGTGCAAGGGGCCGCTCCAGAGACGAACAAGGATACCGGCGTCGCACTCGTGTTGTTGTTGATGGCCACCATGACAACGGTCCCATCTGACGGGTTCTTGTACGCAGTGAGCAGCACGCCCGACGGAATGGTTCCCGAAGTCGATACCCGCGTGTATCCGGGTCGAACGAAGCGGGAGAAATTGCCCATCACCCACAGGCGCTTGGTCCAGGTATTCGTGCTCGTGTCGTAGAGGCAGCCGCCGTTGCCCGAGGCGTTGTACACCCACCACAAGTGCCAGGCATTGAGGTTAGCTACAGTGAGGTCAGCGTGCATCTGCTTGGCCATCAGCAGCGCGCTCGAGATGCCGTCGCCGTTCGAGTCGCCGCTTGCAGTTCCCGTGTCGACTTCCGTTTGCCAATATTCCTTGGAACTGTCGGCTGCGATGGCCTTGTTCGCGGCAACTACAGCCGCGTTGCTACTGTCCGGCCCTAAACCGTAGCGGTGACCCGCAAATATGCTGACGTATTTGTATGCCAGCGCGTCACTCTGGATCGCCGTGAAGTAACTCGGAAACCCATACCAATTCTGCGTTTCGGGGCCCATGACCTTCACGCCAATAGCGGCCATGGCCGGACCCAGAGTTTCGATCCAGGTGGCCAATTGTGCCGCCGAGTAAGAGGTCGTGCTGTTGATGCCGCAGCTATCTGGCTCGTTCTCGGCAGACACCGCGTAGATCGGCACCCCCTGCGACTTCGCGTTCTGCACCCAGGTGACAAGGGCGCTGGCCAAACCGCTTGCATCGCTGAGCACGGGCATGGTTCCCGTTTTGCAGCCGTTCGGGTTGGTTTGAGTGGTCGTGTAAGTACCGCCTTGAGCACCGTTGGTGCCCGTTCCCCATGGCGTCATCCACACCGTGACTCCACTCGCTGCTGCCGATTTTGCAATCGCGAGCCCGTCGCCATATCGGATGCGAAGCAAAGACATTCCGGCCCCCTTTGTGGTCGACCAAAGAAAGTCCGCGTCCGACGCGTTGCGGTAGCTCCCCGCCCAGGCAGAGGACACACCAAAACCAGAAATTTTTTGCTGCAAGCTCGCGAGGCTCACGGTCACGTCGCCCGCTTGCGCGCTCCCGCCGCTGCACGCGGCCTGGTTGATGGCACCGCCCATCCCGGCCCCGGACGCTCCGGCGGTATCGCTACCCGCAACCCCTTCGCCGTCGGCACCCGCTTTCCCAACGCCCATGCCACCGCTTCCCGCTGCGCCGCCATTTGCTGCTCCGCTGGCTCCCAGCGCACCACCTACGCCGCCGATTGCTCCACTTGCTCCCAGTGCACCACCCAGTGCCCCGTTTGCGCCGCTTGACCCACCTGCCGCTCCGGAGCCGAATGCTCCACCACTCGTCGACCCTCCGCCTGCTGTTGCCGTCGGCGAAGAAACCGATCCGCACGACGCAGCGAAGAGTGAAAGGGTCAGAGTGGACAGTTTGGCTATGGCACTGCGCGGCATGAAACTCCGGGTTGAGGCAGGCGCGTTCCTGTTGGGGCGCCTACTAGTGGGGTACGTCGGAGCGACGGAAATGCGGGGTCGCGCGTTATTCGGACTCGCATTTGTGAACAACGCTCACTCTCCTTAACTGTCGCCAGGCGCGAGAGTTTGTTCGGGAAGATCCAATCGCGTGCCGATTGCTCGTCGGCGCGGCTGCCAATCCGGTCCATGCGGCTGGTCTCTTTACGAACTAGCGTGGCCCAACGCTCGACGCGGCGTTGTCGCGAATCGGCGCGCGTAGGACTTCCCCGTCCACTCCGCTTGGTGTTGCTTGTTGGTTGGCAAGCGGGCACGGCGCGCAATGCGCGACCCAAAGCTCACAAAACGAGCACGCTCAGATGCGACCGATTCGGTCTGATTCCACGTGGATCGCGCGCTCGCCTGGTTGCCGGGCCTCCAGCGCGGAGTTCGACCAAATGTGCGCAAGAGGTTCGAGGTCCCTAAATGATTGACCATGGACAGCTTGGTGCAGCAGCGCATCTAGTCAGAGTTGGGATGAGCGAAGACTCGAACAACAAGGCTGGAGCCTGGAACCTTCGAACCGCGCTCACTCGGGCGGCGACCTATTGGGCGGAGGCCGCACCACGACTAGTCGCGGTCGGTGGAGTGCTGCGGGCAGTGGCGAGCAGTCTTTTCGGCTGGGTCGGTACCATCGTGCTGGTGTTGGCGTTCTTCATACCGATTGCACTCATCACGTTCCTGTTGTTCACGGGCACGTGGCAGCCGGTCCCCCTAGACGCCTTGAAGGCGATCTGGTGGTCCTTATCGGCGCCGTTGCTCGGTGTCGCCTGGCTGGTGGTTTGGGTCGCCTTTCGTTGCTGTCGAGCGATCGTTCGGGCGGGGTTCTTGGGCGCGACGCCGGGCCCGCGCTTGCTGGCAGCGGCATGCGTCGGCGGCTACTACCGCAATGAGCTGGCAAGCGCGATTTGGGGGCTCGCCTGGTGTGCATTTCAGTTCGCCATTGCCATACCGGTCAACGTCGCGAGGGTCGCGCTGAGCCTGGGCGGCCTGCCTGTGCTGCCTCCGCTCGACAGTGCCAATGCGGCGGCGCCAGCCCCGACCCCAACCGCCCTAGTGTCGACAATCCCGGAGAAAGTGGATAGCAAGATCATCTCGTGGATCACGGAGCATTTCTTCCGCTCCGTCACGGACCAGTTCAGTGAGTTCGAAAAGGGTGCCGGTGCTCACCTGAATCTGCCAGTGCTGGTCGTCGGGGTCATCGCTTGGCTGATGCTCGCGTTCGTGTTTCAGACGCTGGTAGCGAATCAGATCGTCAGCAAGTTTCACGCCGCGGTGCAGCGTTTCATTGCGCAAGCGGGCGCTTGGCTGCGCCAACATCGCCAAGTCAGCTGGTCGAACTTCGGCTTCGTGTTGATTCTGCTCGGAGGTACGTATCTCAGCCTCGCCTCGATCACTTCTCTTCCGCGCCTGCGCGAGAGCGCGAGAGAGAATAGCGCCGTAAGTGTGGAGCAGCTGCGACGTGAACTCGACGGACTGCGCGTCTCGAAGGACGAAGTCGCCAGCTACTATCCGGACGACATCAGGCGCAATCCGCTCGCTCCCGATGAAGCACTGCCCGTGCACCCAACGAGCATTCCTGCGAGTCCGCCCGCAGGCAGCGGCACACCTCCCGCCGATGAATTGGTGGAAACGCCAACGAGCAAGAACCCAGGCAATACTGCCAAGCCCGCTGTCTCGACCGCACCGTCCGGTCCCGCGCTCGCTCCGACGACGCCCGCCCCAGCGCCTCCAAGTGCCGAAAACGAAGTCGCAAACGCGAAGAGAGCGTTGGCCGCGGCAGAAGGCGAAGAAGCCAACGCGCAATTGGATGTTCGTTCCGCCAGCTCCGATGCAGTTGCTCCGGAACGCTTCCGTGAGGCCATCGCAAAGCTAGAGGCCGCGAGCGCCAAGACTCGCGACGCGCGCGAGGCGTTGGACGTGGCACAAAGGCAAGCGCGATTGCCCGCCCGCATTGCAGATAAGCGTCTCATCCTGACCTCATTTTGGGATCGCGACCTGACCACATTTCTCGGCCTTCGGGATTCTATACTTTCGGACGAAACCGCGACGCAGCTCGCGGTCGTCAGCGCGTTCGCCCTCGAAAACATCGAACGGCACGGCTCGCATGAGGAAGTGACGCATTTCTTGCTGCTCCGCAACTGGTTCGATCAACGGGTCAGCTCGCATCGTGCCGTGCTTCGCACCTGCTCCGAGAAAATTCACGGAGTCCGCGCTGAGTTGAGCAACTGGAATTCAGCAACTCGTGGGCTACTCGGGCCGACCAACGACTCTGAATCAATGTACGAAAAGGAGGGCATGTTCTTGTCATTGACCGGCAATGCGCTCGGCGCCTTCTCGCCCAGTGCTTGCACCTGGCCCGACTCGAAGCAGATGCCCGAGCAACCGAAGCTAGGGGATTCACTGGGCCCGCTACGCTTCGTCGCGGCTTGGCTACTCAATGCGGCCTCGACGCCCCTCACGCTGATCGTCGGTCTGATTGGCTTCGGCCTGCTGGGCGCGATGATTTCGACCTTTGTCAAAGAGCGTGTTCAGCTGACCGCGGGCTTGGTAACAGCGCCGGTGAGCGACGTGATCGTTTCAGACTTGGCGGGGGTCTTACTCCGCGGGCTGTCTGCGGCAGTCGTAGTTTTCCTCGCCGTGCAGGGGGGCCTCGCGGTCCTATCGGGAAGCGGCGGCGATCCCAATCCCTACGTGCTATTGCTGGCCTGCTTCGTGGCAGCGGTATTCAGCGAGCGCGTTTGGCAGAGCGCCTACGGATACTTGGTGAAGAGGCTCGATGACAACTCACAACCGGGTCGCCCCCCGCCTCCAGCCTCCAAACCCGAGGACCAGTCGGCTCCCGGAGAGCCCGCACCAACGGGCAAAGTTACCGCGAGCGGGTAAGCGTTGCGCCTAAGTTCCTTGAACGGCGCGTGGCCGTCGGCCCCGAGAGCACCCTTTAGCAACGCGCGGCGTTCCGACACTCAGGGCGTTGCATCCTTGGCTTCGGTCCACCGCAACACGGACTCGTTCGCCAACGGCTGACTTCTACTCTTCGACCTCGGTCATGTATTTCGCCGACATGCGACCGCCATGCACCTCGATCGTGGATAGCTCAGCATCGATTTCCTGAAGCTCAGCGAGCGTCAGCTCGAGATTGATGGCGCCGAGGTTCTCTTCGAGGTGCTCGACGCGACGTGTCCCCGGGATTGGGACGATCCACGGCTTCTGGGCCAAGAGCCACGCCAGGGCAACTTGGGCAGGCGCCGCACGCTTTCGCTTGCCAACCTTCTCGAGCAAGTCGATGACGGGCTGATTCGCTCCCAAGTTCGCAGGGCTGAAGCGATCGAAGCCCGACCGAAAGTCCGTCTTTGGGTCGAAAGTGGAGTGCGCGTCGATCTTGCCCGTGAGGTAACCCATTCCCAGAGGGCCCCAGGGAACGAAACCGATCCCTAGCTCCTCGCAGGTCGCTAGCACTCCGTTGTGCTCCGGGTCTCGATTCATGATCGAATACTCCGACTGGACTGCGGCGAGCGCCTGAACCGTATGCGCGCGGCGAATGGTGCCGGCGCTCGCCTCAGAGAGCCCGAAGTGCAAGACCTTTCCTTGTTCAATCAGCTGCTTGACGGCACCGGCCACGTCCTCGATGGGCACCTTTACGTCGACGCGGTGCTGGTAATAGAGGTCGATGCGATCGGTCCGAAGGCGCCGGAGCGAGCCTTCGACCGCTTGCTTGATGTGGTTTGGGTGGCTGTTGTGACCGCCGGCCTCGATGTCATAACCGAACTTGGTGGCAATGATGACTTGGTCGCGAATCGGCGCGAGTGCCTCGCCAACTAGCGCCTCGCTCGTGTGCGGACCGTAAACCTCCGCGGTATCGAAGAGGGTGACGCCATACTCATGCGCCGCGCGAATGGTCGCGATGCCCTGGGTTTTGTCAGCGGGAGGACCGTAGTTCGCGCTAATGCTCATGCATCCCGCGCCGAGCTCCGAGACCTGAAGTGCGCCCAGGTTCCGCGTTTTCATTGGTTTTCCTTGCTCATGAGGCCGTTGGTCGAGCACGCGAGGGGTATCGGTGAGCGCGGAAGGTCGCACGGCACAGCCCACACTCACCGCGCCGACTGCGGCAAAGAAGTCACGGCGACAGAGGACGCGACCCACGAATGCCGCGCCCATTGAACGATTGTCCTGTCGCATGACGCCCTAGTTCCGATCGCCGTTGGTTGCGATGGTGTCGAACGCGAGTGAGGCGGATAGCTCGCGGAGCGCGGCAATCTGCGCCTGCAAGGCGGCGATCTTTCGCTCGGTCGACTCGATCGCGTCCGAGCCGGCAAAAAAACGCGACGGTGGTAGCTTTTGGTCCGCAAGCGATATCAACGCCTGCGCTAGCTTGCGCGGATCGCCACCCTGCTTGCCGTTCTGCGACTTCCAAAACTCGAGCTGCTTGGCTCGCCGTTCGCTGTAGTCGTCGAGAGCCAGCGCGGCGAAGGTCGTAGATTGCTCGGTGAGTAGCTCCGTACGAAAGAATCCCGGATTGACGAGCATAGTCGTAATTCCGAATGGGGCGAGCTCTGGCGCAAGCGACTCCATCCAGCCTTCGAGCCCGAATTTGGAAGCTGCGTAAGCAGAGCCGAACTCGAAGCCAGCTAGGCCTGCCGATGAAGAGATCGCGATGATCTGCCCCGAACGCTGGCGGCGCATCACCGGCAATACGGCGCGGGTAACGTTCATCGGGCCGATCAGACTCGTCGCCAACTGGCGGTCCATCTGTTCGGGCGTCAGCTCCTCGAAGTATCCTGCGTAGAAATTTGCCGCGTTGTTGACCAAGACATCGACGCGCCCAAAGCGATCGACGGCGACGCGAACGGCCGCCTCGACCTCGACCGGCTTGGTCACATCCATCGCGACCACGAGCACGTTGTGCGATGACCCCAGGGCGTGGCGCAGTCGATCCGTGTCGCGGCCCGTGGCGACGACTCGGTGCCCGGCGGCCAGCGCTGCTTTTGCAAAATCGACGCCCATGCCGCGCCCCGCACCGGTGATAAACCAAACGTTGCTCATCTTGTCCTTTCGGCCGGGAGCTGATCTGCCCCGGCCGAACGAAGATAAGGCGCAGGACATTTAGTGATTAGTCGTCTATATACGCATGTACTTATCTGTTGGATTCATGAATGAAGGGCAGCGAATTCGGCGATTTGGCAGCATTCCTGGCCGTGGCGGACGAGCGCAGCTTTACCCGCGCCGCCGCGAAGCTCGGTTCTTCACAGTCAGCGCTGAGCTACACCGTCCGGCGCCTCGAGATGCGTCTCGGCGTTCGCCTGCTGAATCGAACGACGCGGAGTGTTGCTCCTACGGAAGGCGGCGAGCGTCTGCTGCGCACGCTGCGACCCGCGTTCGATCAGATCGACAACGAGCTGTCAGCGCTCGGTGAGCTGCGTGACAAGCCGTCCGGAACGATCCGAATCACCGCGAACGACCACGCCGCGGACACCATTCTATGGCCCGTGATTTCTGCCCTCCTTCCGAAATTTCCGGACATCAAGGTCGAGGTCGACGTCGACTACGGCTTGGCGAACATCGTTGCCGATCGCTTCGACGCGGGTGTGCGATTCGGCGACCAGGTGGCGAAGGACATGATAGCCGTGCGAATCGGTCCGGACTTACGCATGGCGGTCGTCGGCGCCCCGGCCTATTTCGCCGCCCATCCCGAGCCGAAGTCCCCGAAGGACTTGGTCAACCACACCTGCATCAATTTCCGCCAGCCGAGCGCGGGCGGGCTGTACGCTTGGGAGTTCGAGAAGCGCGGACGTGAGCTAAGAGTGAGAGTCGACGGTCAGCTGGTCTTCAACCGAATGGCGCCGATGCTGAGTGCTGCGCTCGCGGGCTTCGGGTTGGCCTACCTGCTGGAAGACATGGTCGAAGCGGATATCGGTGCGGGTCGACTCAAGCGCGTGCTGGCCGACTGGTGTCCGCCCTTCTCGGGCTACCACCTCTACTATCCGAGCCGGCTCCAGCCATCCCCGGCATTTGCCCTGCTGGTCGCCGCCTTGCGCTCGAAGGCCGCCCTGGGGCGATGAACCCCGCAAAGGTGGCCGCACGTCCTCCATTCACGAGGTGAGGTGCGGCGCGCCCGAGCATGTCCCGATTGGTCCCACGACGTGGCTAGCGCTGGGTGATTCGAATCATTCCCGCGAGCTACAGTTTGCACTCTTCGTTCGGGTAGTCGTCTGCTTCGCGAGCGAAGAATTGACCAGTCTTCCGCGCACGGAGATATGCTAGGGACTGGCAGGGTGGAGACGGTCTATCCGAGTTGCATTCTCGTAGTTGGCTCGCTGTCTGATGAGCGCCAGAATGACAAGCTCCACTTCGAGCAAACCTGTCGGGCGCTCGGGGAGGCGATTGCCGCTAAAGGTTGCTCGCTGCTGGTGGGCTCGCTGGATGAATCCGTTGCGGATCCGGACGCTGTCTTTGGCTATGTGAAGGCCGGCGGCGAGCGTCCCATCCTCATCCGGCCGGCCTCGCAATCGGATGCCGACTTGGCAGCGCTTTGGACATCTCGCACTAGCTCCGCGCCGCGCCGCGAATTCGAAGCACTTGTTTCGGACGACTACACAGCCTGGCGGATCCGCTCGGTGGCGCGCGCTGACGGTGTCGTTTTGATCGGCGGCGCAAAGGGCACTTCGCTCGTGCATCGCCTGTGTCTGCTTCGAGGCAAACCGTTCGTGGCCTTGCCGAACTTTCATGGTACAGCGGAGCACGCACACGCTGATCTCCAACGGCTTTTGCGTAACGCGCACCTGGGAGGGATCGAACGGCTTTCTGCGCTGACGGTCGACGCTACCGCGGCGATCGATCTGCTCGCCACATTGCTGCCGCTGCGGGACCGCGTGTTCCCGAATGCGTTGCTTCGTAGTGCAGAAGCGGAACCGCACGCGGCTGCCACGCTTGGGCGGGCCGCTCAGACAGCCGGAAGTCTGGTTACGTCCACCTCGTTGTATCAGGCGCTGCTCGCGAGTCCCGCCTACGAAGGCGCGTTCAGAGTATTCCGTTCCCAGTGGGCGGAGCTCCGCTTGTCGGCCGAGTCGGCCCCGGTCTCTATGCTCGAGCACCCTGCGCCCGATCGCATCGCGCTCGCCCCCACGCTGCTGGAGTCGCTGCGCATTGCTCGGACAGCCATCCCTTTGCACGACAAGATTCGGGGGCGCGTGTTGATTACGGCGACTCTATTCGATCCTGAGCTGAGTTTGGCTCAATCGGAAGGCTCGCGGCTGCGAGAATTGCGTGCTCGATGGCGGCGCTTTCTGTGCGAGGGCAAGGATGAGAGCGTAAAGGCGGACACCTGGAACGAAGTGTTCGACGAGCTCGAGCATCGCCTCCCCGACGCACCGGTGCCCAGAGAGGCGTCCAAGCATGAACACTCGCCGAATGAGGTTTCAACCGGCGAAAGCTCGACGAGCGAAAAGTCACCACGAGAAGAATCACCACGAGAAGAATCACCACGAGAAGCCACGCCGCACGGCGTGATTGACGTAGCAACGCCGGGCAACGACGACCCCTGGAATCGCGAGCTCAAAGATCAGCTGCGCGTGGGAGACGAGGCGAAGGCGTTTGCCCGCTTGGCGGCGGCCAAGCAGTTCAAACCGCCGCTCGCAGTGGGCGTATTTGGAGATTGGGGCGCGGGCAAGTCGTTTTTCATGCGCCTCGTGCACGAGCACGTGGCGGCGCTATCGGACGGCCTCCAGGGGCGCAGCGAAGCCGTGCCGGAGGCGGGCGACGCGGCTTTTCACACCAGCATCGTACAAGTGCGCTTCAACGCGTGGCACTACGCGGAGACCAACCTGTGGGCAAGCCTCGTCGATCACTTGTTTACCGAGCTGGATCGCTGGCTGCGTGCGCGGCAAGCGCCGTCGGGCGCCGATCCGTTGCTCGAGCAGCTGTCGACCGCGCGTGAGCTGACTCTCGGCTCCGCGGAGGAGCTGCTGCGTCGCCGCAAAGAGCAACGCGCAGCCACCGAGCGCCTGCACAGCGCGGAGCGTGCCCTGGAACGAGTCACGGGCGCCGCCGGGCGCTCGCCGCAAGTACTGCTCACCGCGCTCAAAGCCGCGCTGAAGAAGGACGAACGGATGCCGGCCGTCCGAGAACAGTTCGAGAAGGCTGCGGAGCAGCTCGGCCTGTTCGAGCTGGGGCGCGCAGCCACCAATCTGGACGAGACGGCGCATGCCCTCGACGCCGATCTCCGGCGCGCCGATCTGCTCCGAAAAAACATCGGCGAGCGCCTCCACAGCGGCTGGGTGGTGGTGCTGTTTGCGGCGGCGTGCCTGGTCGTCCCGATCCTGCTCGGCATCGCCGTGAGGCAAATTCAGGCTTTGAAGGGCATCCACGAGGGCGTGGTGGAGCTCGGTGGCATTCTGGCCAGCGCGGCGGCCATCATCGGCGGGGTGTCCGCGCGCGTGCGCTGGGTTCTAAGTCACCTCGAACACGCCAAGTCCGAGCTCGACCGAGCGATCAACGAGCAGCTCAATGCGCCCACCGAGGAGCTCGTCAATAAACAGGCAGAGCTCCGCCGACTGACCGCCGAAGCGGAAGAGGCGCGCGTGCGCTTCAGCGCCAGCACGGATCGTCTCGCGGAGGCCACGCGCGACTACGCCACCGGCACGGGCAGCGGCCGGCTCTTGGATTTCATTCGGACCCGCGCGACCGACGGCCAGTATGCGCGTCACTTGGGGCTGATCGCGACGGTTCGCAAGGACTTCGAGGAGCTGGCCTCCAATCTCGAAGGCGCATCTAGTGAAGCGCAAGCAGCGCTCGCCAAAGCACGCGAAGCCTTCAGGGTCCGCATCGAGAAGATGATCCACGACAACGCGGGGTTGCTGACCGCCGAAGAGACAGCGAAGCTCAGGGAAAGCGCCGTCGAGAAACCCGCGCCCGTCACCTTTCAACGTATCATCCTGTACATCGACGATCTCGATCGCTGCCCGCCCGACAAGGTGGTGGAAGTGCTGCAGGCGCTGCACCTGTTGCTGACCTTCCCGATGTTCGTGGTGTTCGTAGCCGTCGACGTGCGTTGGGTGAGTCGCTCCCTCGAAAAGCAGTACGGCGACCTGCTGGATTCGCCGGCAACGAACGGCGCGAGCCCATCTTCCGGAGCACGCGCCAGCGCCCACGACTACCTCGAGAAAATCTTCCAAGTCCCCTATTGGGTGCGACCCATGGACGAGGCCGCGAGCAGAGCGTTCATCGCCGACCGCGTAAAAGCCTACCTCGCAGCGCCAACAGCGAGCGCTGCCACCCCCGTTACGGTGACAACCGCCGCGCCACCAGCAGACGTCAATGTCGCGCCGCGCGAGGTCGACACCCGCAATGCGGGGGCAAGCGCAAGCCCCCGCGATGCAACGACCACGCCGGCAACGAGCACAAGCGCGGTAAGCCCGAGTACGGCCGACGCGACGTCCCTCGAAACGCCCGCGGAAGATACCGTGACGCACGCGAACAGCGGGCTCGCGAACGACGGCCACGCGACGCCCGCGCCCGCCGCCGCGACGAACACGGCCCCGCCCATCGTGCCCGAGATCCTAGCCGTCGATGCGCGCGCACTCTCCCTCAGCGACCGCGAAGTGAACCACTTGGGCCTGCTCGCCCCGTTCATCGGCTCTTCTCCGCGACGCGCACTGCGCTTCTTGAATGTGTATCGCGTCGTCAAGGCAAGCATGCAGAAGAGCGACCTCGACATCTTGGATAATGGCGGCTACCGCGCACTCATGACCCAGCTCGCGATCGCAACCGGCGCGCCCGCCCTATCGCCGGTGTGGCACGACACCCTGAAAAAGTACCGCGGCAACGAGCTCGACGAGCTGCGCAACTCGCTGAAAGCCGCCAAAGGCTACGAGGGCGCCTTCGAACGCCCACAGCTCGATGGCGCGCTCGAGTGCTACGCCGCATTCGCCGCACTCGAACCGCTGCGCACCTATGCGCCCATCGCTCAGCGCTACAGTTTCAAGGGCTAGCTCCCGCGCGAAGGCAGCTCCGCGGCGCCCGTCCCTAGCTGCGTGGCAAGTGTTCGCCCAGGTCCGCGAGCGCAAGCAGGAGCTCGGCGGGCTCGACCGGCTTCGTCATGTGGACGTTGAAGCCTTCGAGGAGTGCGCGAGTGCGGTCTTCGTTCCGCGCGTACGCGGTCAGGGCGATGGCCGGAATGGCTGCTTTTTCCTTGTGCGGTAAGGCCCGAACGCTGCGGATCAGCGAGTAACCGTCTTCCCCGGGCATTCCGATGTCCGAGACGATCAGATCGATGCGCTCGAGTCGTATCGCGGCCAGCGCCTCCTCGGCACTTCCGGCTTCGTATACCTTCACATCGCACGACTCGAGCACGATGCGCAAAAGGTCGCGCGCGTCTTCTTCGTCGTCCACGACGAGGATACTCATCCCTGCCAGGACAGTGGGGCGAGCCATCTCTGCGGGCCGCCGAGTGGTTGCGCTGACCCTGCTGACCCCGACCGTCGCGGAGATGAGCGGGCTGACCGGCAGGCGCACGCTGAATGACGCGCCCTGACCTGCTCCGCCGCTGTATGCCTCGATAGAACCGCCGTGCAAGTCGACCAAGTGCTTCGCAATGGATAGCCCGATGCCAAGCCCGCCATGCGTTCGCGTCGTCTTGGAGTCGTGTTGGCGAAAGTGCTCGAAGATATGGGGCATGACCTCGGGGGAGATGCCCATCCCCGTGTCACGGATGAGGAGCTCCAAGTCCGACTCCACGCGGCGCAACCTCACCCAGATTTTGCCACCCTTGGGCGTGAACTTGATCGAGTTCAGCAACAAATTCCAGAACACTTGCCGGAGCCGCTCGCCGTCACCACGCATGACGGTTGGATCGTCGCCGGGATCGACCTGCAGCTCGAGGCGCTTCGCTTCGAGCGCGAATCTCGCGTCGGCCAAGACCAAGTGGATCACGTTGACGAGGTCGACCTGGGCTGGCTCAATCCTGATCTTGCCGGTGATGACCCGGCTGATATCCAAAAGATCCGCCACCAGCTGACTTTGGGCGTTGGCATTTCGCTCCACGACCTCCAAGGCCTGTGCGCGCGTTTCCTCGGAAAGCGAGCCGCTACGGAGTAACCGGACCCACCCCATGATGACGTTCAGAGGAGTGCGCAGCTCATGGGAGACCATCGCCACGAACTCGTCCTTCGTGCGGGTGGCGGCTTCAGCTCGAGCTCGCTCGGTTCGCGAAAGTTCGTACAGCCTTGCGTTGTCGATCGCGGCCGCCGCGCGCCTGGTCAAGTCCTCCGCAAGCAACAGGTCCGAAGAGCTGTAGTGCTGTCCGGAATCACTTCGGGCGAGCGTGATGCTTCCGAACATGTTCGAACCGACGCGCAGCGGAAGGACCAAAAGCGAGCGGGGCCCGATCTGACGCATGAGCGCCAATTGTTCCGGGGTTTCGGCAGCACTCTGCACGAGCTCATCCGGCACCGATTCGACCAGCAATGACTTGCCCGTGCGCACCACTCGTCGATGGCTGTGTGAACCCTCCGGCCCGAATCTGCGCAGTATCTCGCGGAGGAGCTCAACCTTGGCCGAGTCCACGTGGGCGACCGGCACCTCTTCTGGCGAGTAGCCGTCCAGGTGGATGACGCAGTAATCGGCAAGCCGAGGAACGATGAGCCTGGTGAGCCTGGCGAGCGTCGTCTGCGAGTCCAACGAAGAGCTGAGGAGCTCGCCCGCCTCGCACAGAAACTCCAGGTCCGCCTGACGAGCTTTCACTCGTTCTTCGCTCGAGCGAACGTACTCGGCAGTGGCGCTGGCGACACCCATGTTGAGGTAGCGCGCCAAAACATCTGCTTCGTCGATGCTGAGTGGCGAGTCCTTCGCCTTGGCAGTTTCGAGGATGGCGTGGCGCAGCACGCCGTACTCCCGCACGACAACCTCCAGGTCATATCCCACCTTCCAACGCTGCTCGCCGTGCTGACGAGCCGTTTCGGTAATGTCCACCGCGTCGCGGCTCGGTCGAGAACTGTCAGAGGAAGCCAATTCGTGGCAAATCTCGTCGAGAAAGAGCGGGATGTGGTCGACAAGGACGGACCGGGCCAAGCCCGGCGGAGGCAAGTCCTTGTTCTCTACTTCACTCACGAACCTGGCCAAAATATCGCCACGACACTCGTTGAGGATCTTTGGGAGAGGCATATGATTGACGTCGTTTGATTGGGAAGGCCGAATTCGATGTGGCAGCAGCGCCGACGTCCAGCAGCTGCTGTCTAACTTTCGTGTAGTGCGTGCACGGTTCGGACCTAAGTTCGCCCTCGACTCGCGGACCCGTCTAAGCTGGCGATTCGAGCAGGCGGCTCATTGGTAGCATCAAGGCGTATCCCCGCGTCATCCCTGCAGCGCGCGTTCCATGGAGGAAACTTTGTATCGTGCCTAGCTCGGCGCGCAGCGTCCATGCGAAGCGTGACGCATTGCCACGGCCAGCGCGCAGTCTGGCAATGTGCCTCGCTGAAAGTTAGACAACGGCTGACCGTGATGACGCGCGGACGGATCCCCTGATCCAACGCATGGGGTGATGAACAGGATCATCGCCCTAGGAGCCCTAGTTCTGCAGCACCGACTCGGAGGCGAACCACCAGAACGCAGGAGCCGGGGGCGCATGGACTTTCGGAGCCGATGGCAGCGCTGGTTCGAGCGGGGACGCTGGTTCGAGCGGGGACGCGGGTGCGAGCCCTACCTACCGGGAGACCTTTCCTTGGGCGATCGCCCGCGCGAGGCGGCTGCGATTCTCCACACCGAGTTTGTCGAAAATGGCCTGCAGCTGTTTAGCGACAGTGCTAGCGGCGACGCCGCGCTCGGCGGCGATGCGAGCGTTGCTCCAGCCGCGGGCGACGCCTTCGGCGATCGCGCGCTCGGCGCTGGTGAGGCGGTTGGCGAGCGCGCCGTCGATCGCTAGCTCGACACCGAGTACCGCTACCGATTCGTCTCCCAGGGCGACATCGAAGCGCGTCGAGCGCGTGGTGTCGAACGTTGCAGCCAGATCGACTCGCGATTTCATGCCGAGCTTTTTGAGGATCTGCGTGACCGACTTCGAGACGGTTTTTTCGGGCAAGCCGAGCGCGTAGCTGGCCTCCTTGTTCGTCGCGCCGAAGGCCAGATAGCGCAGCACACTCTGTTCGGTGGGCGTGAGGGCGCGCGGGTCGCGCAGGCCGACGCGGTTCGAATAGGCCGCGACGTAGCGCCGACCATCCTGTTCCCAGTGGTCAACCAATGACCACTGGCCAGCCACGAGGCCTCGCCAGAGCTCGAGCGCTCGGTCGGGCGAGGAGCGAACATTCGCCAGTCGGGCCTGTTCCATGGAACGGACGGCGGCCGCGAGCGCGCGACGCGCGGAGAGGTCGTCGGCGACGCTCTTGCCTGCGTCTTCGATCACACCCGAGGGTGATATTAACGCATCGCGCTGGCTCGCGGACGCGGCCAGCAAACGCCGGAGTCGCAGCCCGGCCACGATATGGAGCCCGACGCGCTGCCACACGCCGCGGACGCGCGGCGCAGGAGCCAGCACATGGCGTGAGGGCGCGGATAGGGTCACGCTGCCACCGCGCGCATCTTGTGCGAACATGCAGAAGCCATCGGCGATGCCCGCGTCAGCCATCAGGCCGCGGAAGTGCGTGACCACGGGCGAACCGCGACCCAACACTTGCTCGAGCCCTCCCGAAGTCACCAGTCGCTTCTTCAAGAGCTCGAAGATCGCGTTCGGTGCTTCTGCGTTCAGGGTGGCGATGCGCGCAAGAAACTCGGGGTTCAGGGCATGCTGAGCGAACGTCGGGCTGTTTGCGAAATCCGGAGCTGACTCGTTGCCGGTGAAGGCGTAGGCGCCGCTTCCCGTGTCGAGATCCTTCGCGGCGAGCTCGAGGAGCGCCGTCAGCCATTCGCTCTCCGAGCCGTCGAGTCGATAGGCAGCCTCGACGATATCGATTGCACGCGCAGCCCGGATGCCATTCGCCTGTGCCATACACCGCACAAGATATCGCGTCCGACCGCAACGCGGGCTGCCGTTTCGGAGGCCAACGAGCAAATTGCCGACTTCAGGCGTGGTTTACTGGCCTCGGGGCCGCCCACCATACAGCGGCAAAGAGGCTCGTTAGTGCTGGTTTACGAAGCCGGGGTCCATCCACATGACTTCCCAGTGGTGGCCGTCGGGATCGTAGAAGCTCCATCCGTACATGAAGCCGTGGTCTTGTGGATCCATGGCACGGCTGCCACCGGATTCGAGGGCAGTCTCGACTAGCTGGTCGACCTCCGCGCGGCTGTCGCACGAGAGGCAGAACAGGCCTTCACTGGCGCGCTGAGTGTCCGCGATTTGTTTCTTGGTGAAGGTTTGGAAGAAAGGCTCGGTGAGGAGCATGACGTACGCTTCCTCACTGATGATCATGCATGCGGCCTTGTCGTCGGTGAATTGGGCGTTGTAGGTGAAACCGAGCTTCTCGAAGAACGCCTTGGTGCGCTGCAGGTCTTTGACGGGTAGGTTGACGAAGATTTTGCGAGCTTTCATGATTGCTTCTGTTCTCCTATCGGTTGGGTGCTGAGTTCGAAGGCGTCGTTGACGCAATTCGATTGATCAAGCGACATCGCTGACGAGCTTTTTGACGCGAGCGTCGCGGAGAAATAGGCCGCCCCAGACGAAGACGGCGACGTAAACCGGAAACAACGTGTGCGACAGCATTGGGTTGCCGACGCGAACGTGAGTGGCGATGGCGCCACCGAGGTATCCGGTCCACAAGACCGCGCCGAGCACGGCCGTTCGCGGGAACAGGTAGATTGCCAGGCACACGAGCTGCACGATGCCGAGGGGAACCAGCACGCTGGGCGGGTAGCCGAGCTCGCCCAGCGTTTTGAGTGCCTCCGGGGCGCGGGCAACCTTGAGCACGGCGTCGAACGTAAGAAATGCAGCGGCAAGACCGCTGAGCACGCGGCCGGTCCAGATCGCAGACCGGGACGAGGGGGCGGCAGTGTTCGTATTCATGCCCATTCGACTCCCGCTCTGCGCAGAAATCATCGGCGCCCCGAAAATTTTTTCTAGGCGACCAGATCCAGGCCAAACATCGGAAACAGCGTCTCGACGTCCAGGAACGAATTCATGCCGACGATCTGCTCGCCCGCCAGCTCGAGGACGATGATTGCCCAGGCCTTGAAGCCGCCGGCCCCGTCCGGACGGTACTGCGCGAACGCAGGTAAGCCGCAGGCTGCGGTGGGAACTAGGCGCGAGCCGCGGCAGCCTGCGCCCGGGCCCGCCAGCCAGCGGGCGATCGAGGCGTGACCTTGCAGCCAGAGAGAAAACGGAGGCATCGACAGGGTGGCGTCGTCACGGAGCATCGACACCAGCTCGTCGACGTCGTAGCGCAGGAATGCGGCGACGTAGCGGTCGACCAGCTCGCTCTGCGCTTCGGTCAGCGCACCCGGCTCTTCGTGGCGAGCTCCGAGCGTCGCTCGCGCGCGTTGTAAGGCGCTATTGATCGATGTGACCGTGGTGTCGAGCGTGCTCGCGACATCCGCGGCCGACCAGCCCATCACCTCAGTGAGCAGCAGCGCGGCGCGTTGCTTCGGTGGAAGGGTCTGCAACGCGGCAACGAACGCGAGGCGAATACTCTGACGGAGCATCAGCTGTTCCGAAGGGTCGGCGTCGGCAGGGATGACGCGCGCGTCCGGAACCGGCTCGAGCCAGTGCGTGCGCTCTCGCTGCTCTAGTTGATCCTCTGGAGTTCCGACGGGGCCTTCTGCCATCGGACGCGCCCGTCGTGATCGGTCCGCGAGCGCATCGAGGCAGACGTTGGTGGCAATGCGGTGCAGCCATGTGCTCACCGCCGCTCGCTCCTGGAATGTGTCCATCGACTTCCAAGCACGGACGATGGTTTCTTGCACCGCGTCCTCGGCTTCGGCCCCAGACCCGAGCATGCGGTAGCAATGACCGGTCAGAGCAACCCGGTGCTTTTCGAAGGTCGCGACATTCACCGCCTCAATTTGGCACAAAGCTCAGCTTTGCGCCCAGTGGCGCCGACGATTTCGTAAGCGCGAGCCTCGAGCGATACGGCTCGGCTCAGCGACGCGGCAAGGCGGTCAATGCGTGCTCGGCCTCTCGCGCGAGTCGGGCCATCACTGCGCTTGCAGGCTCGATCGCGTCGATTGAGTCGATGCCCTGACCCGCCCAGAGGACCGCTGTGGAAAGATCCGCAGCAGCCGCGGCAGCCTTGTAGCGTTGGTATTCGATCTCGATCTGGGCTTCGAGCTCCAGCTCGTGACCGTGCCAGCGCGCGCTAAATTCGTTGCCGATTGCGCGGCCTGTAAAGCCCGGGGGCCAGTCGAGACGACGCACGATGTCGAAGACACGGGTGCGCAGGGTGGAGGCAGCTCGGCTGTTCACGATGCGCTGCTTGGCTTCGTCGGGAGCGAGCGCCTCGCGGGTCGCAAAAAAGCGTGTTCCGATCAGCACTCCAGTTGCGCCCAGAGCGAGCGCAGCGGCCAGCCCCTGACCGTTGGCAATGCCGCCTGCTGCGGCTACCGGGATCGGGCCAGAAGCTTCGATGACCGCTGGGAGCAGCGAGTGGAGCGTTTGCTCGGCACCGTGCCCGCCTGCCTCGGTACCCTGGGCCACGATCAGATCAGGCTCGAGTGATCGCGCTTCGCGCGCCGCTTCGACACTTTGCACTTGCAAGATGAGGCGCGCGCCAGCGCGCCGGATCGCGTCGACGAAAGGCGCCGCGTCACCAAAAGAGAGCATCACCGCGAACGGACGATGTGCCAACGCGGCCTGGAGCTTGCCCGGATCTTTGGCCAGATCCCAGGTGATGAAACCGACACCGACCCGAGCACCTGCGGCGCGCTCGAACTCGCGATCGAGCCACGCTGCATCGTGATAGCCAGGCCCAATCAGACCGAGGCCACCCGCGCGGCTGACTGCGCGCGCAAGCTCACCGCCTGCGACTGCGCCCATCGGCGCGAGCAGGATGGGATATTGCAGCTCCCACGATTGGGTCAGCGGTGTCTCCAACGCCAAGCGACGACCTCACTCCTTCAGGAAGCGTAGCCACTGAGAAAACAGCTCATTTCGATGGCTGCGCCAGACGTTGCTCGGCCGTTCCGGATCGAAGTTGGCCGGTGGCTCGACGTCACTGCGGCCAAGTCCGCGATCGCGGACCCACTCGTGAACGAGCCGGCTCGCTTCGTACTCGGGGTGCCCGAGATGCATCAGGTAGCGCCGATCCGCGGACTCGAAGATGGTGTAGCCGGTTTCCGGGCCATGAGAGAGCAAGTTCACGAGCCCGCGATCGCTGGCATCTTCGAGTGTGCCATCGCTGATCCCCGAGTGACGGCTATGTGCGCAGAAGAAGGCGTCATCGAAAGCCCCCGTGACCGGGTGCAGCGAGTTCAAGCTGCGGTTCTGAAATACACCGAAGAGTTTACGCGCGAACAGCACCTTGTCCAAGCCAACCATTTTCGCGAGGGCCAACCCACCCCAGCACAATCCGAGCGTGCCTTTGAGGTTGTTGCGCGCAAACTCCAGGATGGTCGACAGCTCTCGCCAGTAGTGAACCGCCTCGAAAGGCAACTCTTCGACCGGCGCTCCCGTGAGAATCAGCCCCGAAAGCGGTCCCTCGCTTCGGGCCTGATCGAAGCCGCGGTAGTGCCGCTCGATGTGTGCCAGATTGCTGCTGCTATAGCTGTGTGAATCGAGCCGGATCCAAACCGGCTCGATCACTAGCTCCGAGTGCGCGAGCGGCCGCAGCAAGTATGGCTCGTAAGACTCCGCTTTCGGCATCACGTTCAGCACCCCGACGCGTAAAACGGGGATGCCGTCGCGGCGCGCCTGATCGACGTCCAGCACACGCCGCAGCCGAGCCCCGTTCTCGATTTCGACGGGGTAGCTGCTGGGAAGAGCCAACAAGGTTCGACCGATAGCCGAGGTTCGCCTTAAGCCTTGTCCAGCGCCTCGCCGATATCCGCGAGGATGTCGTCGATGTGCTCGAGGCCGACCGAGAGTCGTACGTAGTCCGGAGTGACGCCGGTGCGTCGTTGCTCTTCTGGGCTCAGCTGCTGATGCGTGGTGGTGGCGGGATGAATCGCCAAGGTTTTCGCATCGCCCACGTTGGCGACATGTGAAATCAACTGCAGCGAGTCGATGAAGCGTGCACCCGCCGCGGCTCCGCCCGTGATGCCAAAGCCCAAGATGGCACCTGCGCCGCGCGGCAGGTATTTCTTTGTCTTCGCGTACTGCGTGCTCGACTCGAGGCCGGGATAGTTGGTCCAGGTCACCTTGGGGTGCTGCTGGAGGAACTTGGCAACCGCGAGCGCGTTCTCGGAATGGCGCGTCAGCCGCAGGTGCAGCGTTTCGAGGCCCTGCAAGAATTGGAAGGCGTTGAACGGTGACAGCGCCGGCCCCAGATCTCGGAGCAAGGTCACGCGCGCTTTGATGATGTAGGCGATGTTCCCGAGCGGCTTCAGAGCCTCGATGAAGTCGAGGCCGTGGTAGCTCGGCTCCGGCTCCGAGATGAGCGGGAATTTCCCGGAGCTCCAGTCGAACTTGCCGCTGTCGACGATGACACCGCCGATCGAGGTGCCGTGACCACCGATGAACTTCGTTGCCGAGTACACCGCGATATCGACCCCGTGCTCGAAAGGGCGCAAAAGATAGGGCGAAACCGTGTTGTCGAGCACGACGGGCACACCGTGGCGGTGGGCGATCTTGGAGATCTCGTCGAGCTCGGCGACGTCCAGCTTCGGGTTGCCGATCGACTCGGCAAAGACGGCCTTGACCTTGGGCGTGATGGCCTTCTCGAGCGCGGCGAGGTCGTCCGAGGGAACGAAGTGGACCTTGATACCGAGCCGCGGGAAGGTGTAGTGAAATAGGTTGTACGTGCCGCCGTACAAGTTGTCCGCGGCGACGATCTCGTCACCCGCACGTGCGATGTTCAAAAGCGAAAGCGTGATCGCAGACTGCCCGCTGGCCACGGCCAACGCGCCCACGCCGCCGTCGAGTTGCGCAATGCGCTGCTCGAACACGTCCGTCGTCGGGTTCATCAAACGCGTGTAGATGTTGCCGAATTCCTTCAGCGCGAACAGATTTGCCGCATGCTCGCTGCTCTTGAACTGGTAGGACGTGGTTTGATGAATGGGTACCGCCCGCGAACCGGTGACCGGATCGGGCGTCTGTCCCCCGTGTAGAGCAATGGTTTCAGGGCGGTAATTGCGGTTGGCCATGTTCGCGTCTCCTAAAATAATCAATACCGCTCTTTTAGGGGACACGCAACCGTCAGGAGTGCGCCGGCCCCCGGGCATACGGCACGGCACGGCAAGCCGTGGATCGCGAGCACCTGCGCACGGTCGAGGGGTAGCGTGCGACGAGGACGATTCAGCGCGTGGCAAGTCATCGTCGTCGTGGCAGCCATGACGGTGGTCGGGCTCGCGATCGAGTTCGAACGCCGACGCGGGGGCGCGCCTGATGCCCAAGCGGTCCATGCCCAGAGTTCGGCACCGCTCGAGGCGCGCGCGATTTCGGCGCTCTCACTGGCATGGGGTGGTAGCGCACGAGCAGATTTCGACGCCAACCGGCTGAACGGCGACCACAAACTCAGCCTGCGCTTCATGGCCGCTTACGAGGCGGCCTTTCGCGGCATTCTCCTCGCCGATGAGAGCGGCAGCTACCGCGTAGGCTTGGCGCCGTACGCTTCGCTCGGAGCAGCGGCAATCGAAGTGCGGGTCGGGGGCGCGATTGTGACCTACCCGCTGCCCGCCTCGACCCTGACGGACAACGACTTTCGAGACGGCGTTCCGCGACAGCCGCGCGCGAAATGGCGGCATCTCGCCGTCGACCGACAAGGTGATCGAGTCACCATCAGCCTCGATGGCGCGCAGATTGGCGAGCTCATGGCAGGTTCAGTGCGAGCCAATGGCACGCTTCGACTGGGACGCTTGGCACATCTAGAAGGTCCGCAAGACCAGTTTTATGGCCTCATCGCCGAGCTCACGATCAATGAGCAAGTGTTCCCCACATCGAGCTTGAGCTTGAGCGGTTCGGCTCGCTCGATCCCGGTCTCGAGCGACGGCGACGCTGGGGTCGATGCTGCTCGTTTGCCTCAGCCGACACACGTGACCCGCTTCTCTTTGCCGTTTCCGGAGGAGCAAGTGTGGCTGGTGATTCAAGGCGCGAACAGCGCGCTCAGTCACAACGACACGGCCGCCTTCGCGCTCGATTTCATCCGCGTCGACCCACGCTTCGTGCGTGGCAACCCAGAACGACGTCCGGGCGGCTCGCATCGCGCCACCGATGGCGCGACGCTCGTTGCCGCTGCTGGCGGGCGAGTGGCCTCCGCGGTCGATTGCTTCGCGAATGACAACAGCGGGCGCTGCGCGGGTGCGCAACGCCGAGCGCCGAACATCAGCCAATTGCTAGCGCCAAACCGGAATTTGATTTGCGTCGAGCACAGCGCAGGCGAAACGACTTGCTTGCTCCATCTGCAGCAACGGAGCGTCCGCTTCGCGCCCAGCTCCGTCGTAGAGCGTGGCGAAACGCTCGGCCTAGCGGGCACAACCGGTGTGCCCGCGCCGCATCTGCATTTCGCGCTCTGTGACCGAGCCGAGCCGAGCGAACCCGGAGGGTTCGCCGAGCTCGTCACTTTGCCTGTCGCCTTCGACCACTACTTTGCCTCGGATGACTTCGGTGAAACCTGGCGTCACATCGCCCGCGGCACCCCAGCTCCTGGTCAATGGGTAACCCGCACCCACCCCGCGCCGCGCGAGGCTCAATCGCCGTGAGCGCGTCGCTCAGGGTAAATTTGCAAACGGGCACCCAATCTCATTGCCCGGCGGCCTTGCGCGGGGGCGTGCCCGAGGCGTCCATCAAATATCGAAAGGGATCCGCGCGGGTCGAAAACACCAACGTGTCGTTCTCGCCGATAATCTTGTCGTAGGTCTCCATGGTTTTGACGAACTCGTAGAGGCTCCGGGCTTCTGCCGTCGTCTGGTACGCCGCAGCGTAGATACTGGTCGCCGAGGCATCCGCGGCGCCCCGAATCTCTTCGACCGTTTTGTAGGCGCCGGACTCGATGACGCTCAGGTCCCGCTCCTTGTTGCCGAGGATCTTCGCCGCTTCGCCCTCACCCTCGGAGCGAAATCGGGATGCAATCTGTTGTCGCTCGGAGATCATCCGCTCGTAGATCTTCTCGACCACGCTCGGGTTGTAGTTGATACGCTTGAAACGCACGTCCAAGAGCTCGATACCGAACTCGCTCAGCTTGGCGGTAGCCGCATTCTGTATCTCGCGTTCGATCTCTTTGCGCCCCTTTTTGATGGGCGGCAGCACTCCTATGTTGCTGGTGCCCGCGTCGATCGCTGCCATGTCCGTCTCCGGCTTGCGCTCTTTCGTGGTGCGAATCACTTCGATCAGATCATGCTTGGCGATGGCGTTGCGCGTCTCGCTGCCCAGAATGTCGTCCAGACGAGACTGCGCGCTGCGTTCGTCCCGCAGTCGCCGGAAGTACTCGAGCGGCCGGGTGATGCGCCAACGGGCGAACGTATCCACGGAGATGTAGAGCTTGTCGCGTGTCGGCATCTCGCTCTTCGCGCCGTCCCACTCCAGGATCTGCTTGTTGATCACGTGCGCTTCTTGGATGAACGGCACCTTGAAGTGTAGCCCTGCCTCCGTGACCGGGTTGGCGCTCGGTTTGCCGAACTGGGTGATGATGACCTGCTCTGTTTCCTGAACCGCATAGTACGAGCCTGTCAATGTGAACAGGCCGAGCAACACGACCAAGAGCCCAACCGTGTACGCCTTGCCCGCGTTCATCGCGCAGCTCCGGCTTCTGCGGCCAATGCCGAGCTCAGATTCAGCAAGGGCAACAGGCCCTTGACGTCTTCGCCGATGATCACCTTGCGCTTCACTTTTGGCAGCGTGCTGGCCATGGTCTCCAAGTAGATTCGGCGTCGAGTCACTTCAGGTGCTTTGCTGTATTCGGTCAGCAGCGCGCTGAATTTGGACACGTCACCTTCGGCTTCGTTGATACGCTTTTTAGCGTAGCCTTCCGCGGCGCGGATGGTTTGATCGGCCATGCCGCGAGCTCGGGGGATCGACTTGTTGTATTCGCCGTTGGCCACGTTGATGGCACTCTCCTTTTCCTGCTGTGCCTGGTTGACCTCGTTGAAGGAGGCTTGCACCTTCTCCGGAGGGTTCACGTTCTTCAGCTGTACTTGGTCGATCTTGATGCCCATCGTGTAGCTGACGACCAACGCCTGCAGTCTCTGCAGCGCTTCGCTCTCGATCTCCTGCCGACCGATGGTGATTACCTCGTCGACCGTGCGATCGCCCACGACTTCACGCATCACGTTCTCGGAGGCCGCGCGCAGAGTGGCATCCGCGTTGCGGACGTTGAACAAGTATTGGTCGGCGCGCTCGATCCGATATTGAACCACCCACTCGACGAGGGCGACGTTCAAGTCACCGGTAACCATGGTCTTCTCGCCCAGCCAGCTGCTCTCGGGGCTGGCTTGCCACGGATTGGACGAGTTGTCGGTGCCGAACCCAAACTCCTGCTTCAACTGACGCTTGACGGGGACCACGTTTACATCGTCGACGCCGAGCGGCACCTTGAAGTGCAGTCCGGGCGCGACGATGTGACTGAAGCGACCGAACCGGAGCACCACACCTTCCGACTCCGCCGGAACCGTGTACACGGTCATCCAAAGCGCAACCGCGGCGACGCCGATCAAGAGCACCGCGCCGACCAAGCGCGGGATGCTCCACGTGCGCACGAGTTGTATGAGGTCTGGCATGTAGATCGTCCAATCTGGGAAAGTGCTCGGCGAAGTCTGGCCCACCAGGGGCGAAGCCCTGCCACCATGAGTCGTGACCGATGCGATCACTCTCCGCTGAGACGCGAGTCCGAGAGCCTAGCACCGCAAGCGCGACACCCCGACTTTTCGAGAGTGATTCGTAGAACGCAGCCCTTCGCCTTCTACAGGTGGAGAGAGCAAAGCACATCGCCCGCTTATTCCGGACTCCCGCGCCAAATCTCGAATGATCTTGGAAGCGGCCCGAGCCCGAGCCGCGAGGAGCGATACCTGAAAATCCCCTCCCGGGTTGCGCGACGTGCCACGAGCATCGACCAATTGCCCCAAAAGTCGTGGCTGCGCGGACGAGGAATCGCGATACTAGCCGGATGCGGGCGGCACGTTTGGGTTGGACGGTCAGCATCGGATTACTCGTCGTGTGCTCGAGTGTCGTTGGCCAGACCGCGGAACAGACTCCAAGCGTACGACTCGCTTCGCGCTGGGACGCGTTCAAAGCCAATTTGGGCGCGGCTCATGATGAAGCTCGGCTCCGGCTCGTGGCGCTCGCGAGCGCACGCGACGATGGAAGCTTGGACACCGACGGATTCAACGAGCGGCTAACGACGTTCGCCAGGACTTCGCCGGTGTGGGGGAGCTACTCGTGGCCTGTGGCGGAGTTCACCAAGATGCCGACGGCCGGGTTCGACTCGTGGGATCAAGTCTTGTCCGAGTCGGATACGGAACTACGCACGACTAAAATCGAGGCGGCGCTCGACGCACGCACGCGGGCGCTCACCACGCCGGACCCCACCGCCTGCTTCGACAAGAGGTCGAAGTACACACCAAGTTCGGTTTGCGAGAGGCTGCTCGAGACGTGGTGTTGGGCGCTATTCGCTCGGGACGGTGCCGCTTCCTTGCGCAGGGCCGACCCAGACTTGGCCATCACCCAGGAGGCCATCGGAAACGTCGAGGAACTTCGGCAGCTGGAGGGCTCGAGGATCGCTCCGTACGGCCATGACGACGTGCGATTTGCATTCTGTTCGGCGGCCGCGAAGACCCGAAAGTATGACTTCGGTTTCGTCAGATACGCCACGTGGTCGGTGCCGCCGTTTTGGCAGGCCTACGCCGCGGGCGATGAACCAAACTCGGTCTCGAGCGAGCAGTTCGAACTGGCGTGCCACAATCGCGAGCGGCTAAAAGAAATCGCAGACAAGCTCTCGAGCCAGTTGCCAGCGGTTCCTCGCGGCAGAGCGCGAATGCCCCTCGAAGGCTGGACTTACTCGGTCAATCGTAGGCTGAGACAGTGCACCACCCTGGTGGTCAACGATTGCAGCAACGTCTACTTCCGAAGCGGTCGCCCGATCGTTGCTTACCTGGACGCATCTTGTCGCAGGCGCGACGCTACGGAGGACGATCTCTCGGCCGAGATCCAAGGCACGGGCGCCCTCGAAAACGAGGCAGCGCAGCCCGGTCGAAACAATCTGGTCGAGCATCTTCACGCCTGCTCTTGGGCGCGGAAAAATGGCTATTTCTGGGCCTACACGAAGCCGAGCGGAAGCCGCTGCAAGCCCGACAAGCTTCGAACTGGCATTTGGGGCGGCGCTGGTGATTCAAGGCTGCGGCGCTAGCACGCCCGAGTTTTGCCTCTGTGCTTTCGTACTCGCGTGAAAGCGCGAGTTGCTGCGCGCGGGAAATCTAAATTCAGCGACCGGACACATGTAGGCAAGCTCGAGAACCTTCAGCAAACTCGCGAAACACACACTCGTGCTGCCGATTCGTTGGCTTGCGAAACCCGTCGCGGACATGCCCATGCTGGGCGAGATGACACTTTCGGTGTAACAGTGTGCATTGGGAAATTCTGGGCTCGCGCGCTCGGACGGCGTGCTGCCGTTCGGCTCGAGCCTGGTGGAGCTGACGATGAATGCCTTCGAGACGGCCGACGCCGAAATCGCGCTAGGAAAACTACGGATTGCTCAGCTCGAACGGGAGGCGATAGAGCGCAGCGGCGATGCCGCGAAGGTGCTGAGGGTTCAGCTCGATCGCTATCAGTCTCTCGTGCTGGCCATCGCGCAGGTGATCTGGACCAACGACCCACAGGGCGAGATGGTCGGAGAACAGCCGAGCTGGGCCGCCTACACCGGGCAGAGTCCCGAGCAATACCAGCGCCGCGGTTGGCTGGACGCGGTACATCCAGAAGATCGCGCGCCGAATCTGGCGCTCTGGGAACGAGCGGTCGCGGCCCGCGGACCTTGCGAATACGAGCACCGTTTACGGCGTCACGACGGACAGTATCGCTATTTTTCGGTGCGCGCCGTGCCCGTGTTCACGGACGAAGGTGCGATCCGCGAGTGGGCCGGCATCCACACCGATATCACGCCGCGCAAGCTGGCGGAGGACCAACTGCGGTCATCGGCGCTAGCGCTCGGGCAAAGCAACCGCGAGCTTGAAGAATTCGCGACCGTCGCTTCTCACGACTTGCAGGAGCCCCTCCGCAAGATCAGATCGTTCGTCAGCTGCCTCCGAGACGAGCAGGCCGCCACGCTAAATGCGGAAGGGCGCGATTATCTGGACCGCATTCAAAGCGCGGCCACCCGTATGACCACTTTGGTCGCCGATCTTCTGGAGTTCAGCCGAGTTTCTTCCAAGGGTAAGCCCTTCATCCCCGTCGACCTCAACGAGGTGATCGCGGGCGTGGTCTCCGATCTAGAGGCTCGCTTCGTGCAAACCGGTGGCCGCGCCGAGATTTTGCACTTGCCCACCGTCGCCAGTGACCCGATTCAAATGCGTCAGCTGCTGCAAAATCTGCTTGGAAACGCGCTCAAATTTCACCGCAAGCACGAGACGCCCGTGGTCCGCGTCAGCGCCGAAATCACGCACGACCGCGACTCGAACGGCAGCGCCCAGGCCAGCGGCACATGCCGGATCTCGGTGACGGACAACGGCATCGGCTTCGACGAAAAGTACCTCGACCGCGTGTTCACGATCTTTCAGCGTCTACATGGCCGCGGGGACTACGAGGGAACCGGTATCGGGCTAGCCATCTGCAGAAAAATCGCCGAACGCCACGGGGGATCCATTACGGCGCGCAGCGTACCCGGTCGGGGCGCGACTTTCATCGTCACACTCCCGCTCTTGCAGAAGCCCGAGCGAAGCCATGCTTGAGGGCAGCAGATTTGCCGAGGTCATCCTACTGGCCGACGACGACCCGGACGACATCGATATGACTCGAAGGGCTTTGGCCAAGAACAATTTGGGTGCTGAAATCTACACCGTCGGTGACGGCGAAGAGTTAATCGATTTTCTGAATCATCGCGGTGCTCACGCCCCGCCCGCGCGCTCGCCTAGGCCCTCTTTGATTTTGCTCGACCTCAACATGCCCAAGATGGACGGCCGCGAGGCCTTGGCGCAGATCAAATCCGACCCCAAGCTTCAGCCGATTCCCGTCGTCGTGATGACCACTTCGACTGCGGATCAGGACATTGCCCGGGCCTATGAGCTTGGCAGCAACTCCTTCATCAGCAAACCGATCACGCTTGCCGAGCTGGTGGATATCACCAAAGTGCTCGGTCAGTATTGGTTCGAGATCGTCAAGCTGCCCAAACCCTCCGAGAACGAAACATGAGCACCGCGAGCACGCGGCTGCTCTTGGTGGAGGACGACGAAGAAGACTTTCTGCTCACTGGTCGGCTGCTGCGTGCCAGTGAACGCGGCACTTTCGCGGTCGACTGGGTCAGAAATTGCGATTCTGCCTTGGAAGCGCTCAAGACCCCCTATGACGTCTGCCTAGTGGACTACCGCTTAGGCGCGGAATCTGGGCTCTTTGTGATCGAACGCGCGCTCGCCGCAGGGTTTGCTGGGCCCATCATCTTGCTTACCGGTCGCGGTGATCACGAGGTGGACCAACATGCAATGAAGGCGGGCGCCGCAGACTACTTGGACAAGGACCAACTGAGCGCTCAGCTGCTGGAACGCGTGATTTGGCATGCCATCGAACGGAAGGGGGTCGAGCAGGCGTTGCTTCGCAGCGAAACACAGCTGCGACAAGCCCAGAAGATGGAGGCCATTGGTAGCCTTGCGGCGGGCATTGCCCACGACTTCAACAATCTGCTGTCGATCGTGCTGAGCTACAGCGAACTCGCCGCCAGTGCGCTGGCCGAGGGCGATCCGGTACGCTTCGACCTGATCCAGATCAGCGAGGCCGGCGTCCGCGCGGCGGCGTTGACCCAGCAACTGCTGGCCTTCAGTCATCAACAGATCTTGCAGCCCAAGATATTGAACGTGAATGAAGTCTTCTCGAAAATGCAGCTGATGTTGCAGCGTCTGCTAGGAGAGGACATCGAGCTCAGGCCGCCGTCCTCGGCCTCGTCGCAGCCGATCATGGCCGACCCGGGTCAGCTGGAACAAGTGATCATGAACCTCGCGGTGAACGCACGTGATGCGATGCCGCAAGGCGGGCGGATCACGGTAGAAACGACCGATGTCGTGTTGGACGAAGCGTTCAGCGCGCGCTTCCTCGACGCGAAGCCCGGGCCCCACGTGCTGCTCTCGTTCAGCGACACGGGCACGGGCATGAGTCCGGCCACACAGGCGCGCATCTTCGAGCCCTTCTTCACGACCAAGGAACAGGGCAAAGGCACGGGCCTCGGGCTGGCAACCGTGTTTGGTATCGTTCGCCAGAGTGGCGGCATGATCTGTGTCGACAGCGCGCTCGGTTCTGGCACTACCTTCAGTGTGTACTTTCCGGTCGCCGCCGGCGCGATCAGCCCCGTGCCCGAACCAGTCAGCCTGGAGCGACCCTCGCTCTTCGGTAAGGAGACGATCTTGCTGGTCGAGGACGAGGAAAGCGTTCGCGTCCTGCTACGCACCATCCTGAACAACTTCGGCTACGCCGTCTTGGACGCCCAGAGCGGCGGGGATGCCCTACTTTTGTGCGAGCAGCACCCGGATGGCATTGACCTGCTCTTGACCGACGTCGTGATGCCGCGCATGAGCGGGCGCCAATTGGCGGAGAGGCTGGCGCTCGTGCGACCCGAAATGAAGGTGCTGTACATGTCCGGGTACACGAGCGATGCGGTCGTGCGTCACGGCGTCCACCACGGAACGATTGCCTTCATTCAGAAGCCAATCACGCCGGGCGTGTTCGCGCGCAGAGTGCGCGAAGCGTTGGACTCCCAGTCCCTTGGTCTATACGCCTCCGGTAGCATGCCTACGGCAACTCGCGTTGCCCGCTTGGCTTCGTCGTGAGCCGGTGGCCCACGGGTTACGAGCGCGCTGAGGCGGTCACGGCGACCATCGCCCACGAGTTGAACAACGTATTGACGGTGGTCAGAACGTATACCCATTTCGCTCGACAATCGACGACGCCCGAGCAACGCGGCAGTGACTTGAGGGTGGTCGCGGCAGCAGCGGAGCGCGCAGGCGCGTTGGTCGATTGGCTGGCATCGACCAGCGAGGACGGGCCGCGTGCACCCGACGAGCTGTCTGCGAACGAGTTCGTCTCGGCGCTGAGCGCTCGACTGCAGCAATTGACCTCCGACAGGTCCAGCGTAGGGATCATGCGTCTCGGTGAAGACGTCGCGTTTCGTGCCAATGGCTTGCGCCTCGAGCATGTCGTCATGTCGCTCGTGCTCGCCGCGAGCCAGCAGTCGGCGGACACTTCGTTCGAATTTGCCGTCGAACGAAGGGTTTTGGCCACCGGTGAGCTGGCTCGGCTCGTCGCCGGCGAGTATGCGCTGATAGGGATCAGTTGCCGGAACGTAATTCTTTCTAGCGCCTGGCAGGAAGAGCTGGCGGCGGCTCCTGATCAAGTCGCCGCTTTGGTCGGCCCATTCATCGATCTCTTGCGATCGATGAATGGGCACCTCGAGATCCAGACTCGCGACGAACTGCTGCATTTCGATCTCTACTTGCCGTCGGTCCCGAACGCGACACGCGAGAGCGTCAAGCCTCGGCTGGCATTGGTCCCGCCTTGCGCACACACCGTGTGCATCATCGAGAACGAAACCGCCATTCGACTGGCAATGCTGAGGTCGCTTGCGGGTGCTGGTTACTTCGTGCTCGAGGCCAACAGCAGCGTGGCCGCCAGGCAACTTTTGATCAAGCACGGACAGGCGGTCACACTTTTGGTCTGCGACGTTGGGCTGATCATCGACAGCGAGGACTTTTTTGCTTGGGTCAAGGCAACCTGCCCACATGCGGCCGTGCTCCTGACATCGGGTAACGCGCCGCGTGGTGAAGCCAAAGCGAGCAGCGTTCGGGCGCGATTTCTGGCCAAGCCGTTCAGCTCTACTGCCCTCGTGGCCGCGGCGAAGGCGACCATTGCCCAAGCCGAAGCTGATGCCCGAGGCGTCGCCGGGGGGGAGCGCCTAGTGATCTTGATTGTGGACGACGAAGAAGTGATTCGCAATTCCTTCTTGCGCTTGCTGGCTGAGTGCGACTTCGAAACAGTGCTCGCGAACAGCGGGCTTCACGCCCTGCAGATCTTGGCCGAACGGCGCGTGGATGCGATCTTGGCCGATCAATTCATGCCCGGGCTCGACGGCATCGGGCTATTGCAGCTGGTACACGAGCGCTACCCCGACTGCACGCGCATCCTGTGCACTGCGCACCCGGCTTCGGACGTGGTGATCGGCGCCGTGAAGCGCGGCCGGGTTCACCGCGTATTGCCGAAGTCGATGCACGCCGTCGCCCTGCGCGACGAGATCGAGCGGACAGTGCTCGATGCCGTGCACATGAAGTAGTGGGCACCGCGATTCGTCTGCGCTCCACGAGTTCGTGCAGCGCAACTCGTGGGTGTGGACACGTAACCGCGACCAGTGAGAGTGGGCGATCGCTGGTTCGGGACTGCACCTCACACGACGTCGCGATTCCGAATGCCGTCAGTAGCCGAGCCTACGCTAGACATTTTCGTCACGCCCGAATGCGCGCCGAGGCAATTTGGCAATGACAATCACGGGGCCAAATTGGCGCGCAATTGACCGGATCTCCAATGGGTAGTTCGTGGCACGTTTGCTGCTAAACGCGCAGCATGCCGCAGTTAGCACCGCTCACCGCTGCCGCTCGAGCGTCCGGCGTCCGCCCGCTCGACGTCACCCCCATGTATGTCGTCGGCATCGGTGCATCTGCGGGTGGGCTCGAGGCGCTCGAACATTTCTTCGACAACGTACCGACCAAGACCGGTATGGCCTTCGTCGTCGTTCAGCACCTCTCTCCGGACTTCAAGAGCTTGATGGACGAGATTCTGGCGCGTCGCACGTCTCTACCCATCAGCCTCGTCGAGGACGCGATGGTGGTCGAGCAGGACCACATTTACCTGATCCCTCCGAAGAAGGAGATGATCATCTCTGGCGGGCGACTCTTGCTGAGCGAAAGAGACCGTGACCAAGAGTTGACTCTGCCGATCGACGTTTTCTTTCGCTCGCTTGCGCAGGACTGTGCGGGGCGCGCGATAGCGGTGGTCCTGTCGGGTGGGGGCAGCGATGGTTCGCGCGGCATACGCGCGGTCCATGAGGCTGGGGGCTTGGTGGTGATCCAGGACGTGGAGAGCGCTCAGTTCGATGGCATGCCGAAAACGGCCCGTGAAGCGGGCGTGGCGGACTATGTCTTGCCACCCCAAGACATGCCCGGCGTGCTCATCGAGCACGCGAGCCGGGCCGGCATTCGTCCGGAAAAGCCGATCGAAACCGAGCACGGCATGAGCGCGGTGTACCGGATGCTGGAGCAAGAATTCGGCATCGACTTCACTCACTACAAGCCGAGCACGATTACGCGGCGCATCGAAAGGCGGTTGCAACTCGCGCGGGTCGACGACATCGATCAGTACGTCGAGAAGCTGCGCGGCGAGCACAAAGAACTCGACATCTTGTATCGGGATTTGCTGATTGGAGTAACGCGCTTCTTTCGAAACGAGGAAGCATTCGAAGTCCTCGGCAAGGAAGTCCTGTCGGATCTGCTCAACGCCGGCTCTAACGAGACACCCTTTCGGGTTTGGGTAGCGGGCTGCGCGACGGGTGAGGAGGTTTATTCGCTTGCCATCCTCCTGAACGAGCTGACCGCCGAAACGGGGCGTCCGTTCAAGATCTTCGCGACGGACGTGCACCAGGGCTCTCTCGAGTTGGCGACGCGCGCAGTCTACGATGAGGAAGCGGTCGTCAATGTCTCTCCCGAGCGATTGCAGCGCTACTTTTTGCTTCGAGGAAAGAGCTATCAAGTCGTGCCGGAAATCCGGCAAGCGATCGTTTTCGCGCATCACAACGTGGTCAAGGATGCTCCGTTCACGCGCGTCGACCTCGTGAGCTGTAGAAACATGCTGATCTATCTTCAGCAGCCAGCTCAAGAAAAGGTCCTGAGTCGCTTTCACTTTGCGCTGAACCGGGGCGGCATCATGTTTCTAGGTCCGAGCGAGAGCCTCGGTCACCTCGATCACGACTTCGAAACCGTCCACAAGCAGTGGCGCATCTACCGCAAGTTCAGCGATTCGCGCGTGCCATTCGATCGCAAAGCACCCCACGGTTCGCACGGGCCGAAGTCGAATTCATCCCGCCAAGCCGCGCCGGAGGGGTTCGCGCAGCGGGGACCCGCGCGCTATTCCGTGACCCAGCTCCTCGGAACCTACGATACGCTGCTCGGTGAGCTCATGCCGCCGAGCTTGCTCGTTGATGACCGCGGAGAGCTGCTGCACTCGTTCGGCGGCGCCACGCGGTTCTTGAAGTTACGCGACGGCAGGCACGGGCTCGACGCACTCGATATGGTCGATTCCGAGCTGCGCATGGTGTTGATCGGCGGCCTACAACGAGCATTGCACACCGACGCCGCGATCGTGTTCCGCGGAGTTCATCTCGACGATGAGCCGTACAAGGTCACGATTCGGCGCGTGCAAAACAAGAAGGGTCAAGGCTCTCATGTTTTGATCTCGTTCGAGTTGCTCGATGCCACGCCGGCCTCGAGCCAGCCGGAGACCGAGATCGATCTGCGCCACGTCCCGCGTGAGCAACTCGGCGCGCTGGAGGCCGAACTCAGCCGCACGAAGGAGAACCTACAGTCGGCGACCGAAGAGCTGGAAACCAGCAACGAGGAACTGCAGGCCGCAAACGAAGAGCTGCTCGCCTCCAACGAGGAACTGCAGAGCACGAACGAAGAGCTGCAAAGCGTGAACGAGGAGCTTTATTCGGTCAACGCCGAGTACCAGCGAAAGATCGCGGATCTGACCGAGCTCGCCAACGACATGGACAACTTGCTGTCGAGCACCGATATCGGAACGATCTTTCTGGATCGAGAGCTCAAGATCCGAAAGTTCACGCCGCAGATTGCAGAGACGTTCAACTTGCTGCCCGGCGATGTCGGCCGCCCGATCGAGACGTTCACGTACGCGGTGGAACATCCGGAGCTCAACGAGGATCTCAAGCGCGTGCTGGCGACGGGAGAACGCGTCGAGCGAGAGCTGCGCGACCGCCACAGCCGCTCATTTTTTCTGCGCATCTTGCCGTATCGAGCCAAGGGGGCGGTGGCCGGAGTCGTGATCACGCTGATCGACGTGAGCGGGCTCAAGGCCGCCGAAGATGCGCTGTTTCACGAGCGCTACCTACTCAACAGTCTCCTCTATAGCGTTCCCGACGCCATTTACTTCAAAGACGCGAGGGGCCGCTTCATTCGCGCCAACCCACCCATGGCCGAACGCCTGGGCCTGGACGACCCGCGGCAAGCGGTGGGCAAAACTGGCTTCGAGCTGCCGCGCCACGAAGCCGCATTGGCCGTGCACCGCGAGGACGAGGAGGTCTTGCGTACCGGAGTCGCTCAACCCTACAAGCTCGAAAAGCGGGAGCTGGTCGATGGTTCGCTGGAGTGGGACCTGGTATCTCGGCTGCCGCTGACGGATGGCTCCGGGCACATCGTTGGCGTGATTGGCATCTTCCGAAGTGTCACCGAGCAAAAGCGCGCGGAGGAAAAAATCAACGACGCGGTGCGACGTCGCGACGAGTTCCTGGCCATGCTTTCGCACGAGCTTCGGAACCCACTCGGGGCGATCGTCTCGGCGACCGCTCTACTCAAGGCTCAATCTCTCGATCCGCAGCAACAGCAGAAGGTGCTGCAGATAGTCGAACGCCAAGCGCAACAGATGGCGCGGCTGCTCGATGATCTGCTCGAGGCCAGCCGTATCACGCAGGACAAGATCGAGCTCCGGCGGAGTGTGTTGGATCTGAGAACCGTGTTGAGAGATGCCGCGGATGCGGTCCGCGGACTGATGGACGCGCGGGGCCTCGTGTTCTCGGTGGAGCTGGACCCGGAGCCACTCTACGTGGACGGTGATGCCGCGAGATTGCAGCAAGTTAGCGTAAACCTGCTGAGCAATGCGGCCAAGTATACACCCCGCGGCGGGCACGTGGCGCTGCGTGCCAAGCGGCAAGGGGATGAGGCGACGATCATCGTCTCCGACGACGGACTGGGCATCCCGAAAGAGATGCTCGAGAGCGCCTTCGAGCTGTTCGTGCAATCGAGGCGCACGTTGGACCGCGCGGAAGGCGGCCTCGGCGTTGGCCTGACCTTGGTTCGTGGCCTGGTGACGAAGCACGGCGGGCACGTGCACGCCCGTAGCGACGGGGAGGGCAAAGGCAGCCAGTTCGATGTCCACCTGCCCATCGTGGCGGCCCCGCCGGTTCAGGCGCCCGCTCCGCGCCCCGCCGGCGTGGAGCTGGCGCGCGGCGCCAAGGTAGTCGTCGTCGAGGACAACGCAGACAGTCGCGAGGTCTTGTGCACGCTGCTGACGCACGCGGGCTTCGATTGCAAATCGTCCGACAACGGCGCTGCTGGATTGGCTCTGATCAATCAGGTCAGGCCTGTCGTCGCCATCATCGACATCGGTCTGCCAGAGATGGACGGGCTCGAGGTCGCGCGGCGCATCCGCGAAAGTTCCGGTCAACCCGAGATTTACTTGATTGCCCTGACTGGCTACGGACAAGACGGTGACCGACGGGTAGCTTTGGCCGCCGGGTTCGATGAGCATCTCGTGAAGCCCGTAGACTTCGTCGCGTTGCAGCGCTTGCTCGGGCGGCGCAACGAAGCGTTCTCGGCAAAATGAGCACTCAGAACCGTAGAGCTCCCGCGTTTTTTATGAGGCGCTCAGGCTCCGAATCACCTACGAGTGACTCACGATGCACTACGTCCTGATCATTCACGAGGTCGAGTCCTACTCTGCGTGGAAGGCGGTCTTCGACGGCGCCGCAGAGATCCGCAAGCAAGCGGGCGAGATCAGTTACCAGTTGCTGCGCTACGAAACGGAAGCAAACCAGGTGGTGCACTTCTCGAGGTGGTCATCTTTGGCGGCAGCGCGAGCGTTCTTCGAGTCCCCTCGGCTGGTGGAGATCCGCAAGCAAGCGGGTGTCAAGGCGCCAGAGTTCATCTATTTGCACGAGCTAGAACAGGGCACGCTGTAGCGGGCGATGGCTACCGGCGTTACCCACTCAGAATCAATCCCGTTCGGTGGCAGATGCGCGCCACTCGGAGCATGAAATGTCGGGAAAGCCCACGATTATCCTCGCCGTCGTCATTCTGACCTGGGCCAGCAGCGCGCGCGCTCAAGCCAACGATCGCTCCTCGCCGCTCGGCGGGAGAAGCGCGCTCATGGGCAACACCGGCGTCGCCTTGGGGCGCGATGGAGCCGCACCCTTCACGAATCCGGCGACCATCGTCGGCATCAATGACCGCAAGATAGCTTTCAGCGTGAACTTTTTGGCGCTCGAGGTGAATCGCTTCGATCACTTCCACCAACCGGGGCCCGTCGACCCTCGCTTTGGAAACGTGGCGCTCGATCAGCGCTCGGTCTCTTCGGCACGCTTCAACTCTATCCCCTCCACGATTTGCGTGTTCATTTCACGCTCCTCGCTCAAAGGCGAAAAAACACCGGTCGAGGGCGATCCTACGCCGTGGGAAGGCGGCCATCAAAAATTTGCCATCTGCCTCGCGTCGCTCGAAGCTCAAGAGCTGCTGGTGCCTGCTCTTTCCCTGCATTCGCCGACCTCGGCGGGGGTGACCGCGCAAGATGCGTCCCTGTCGCGAAAATGGAATCGCGTGCAGTTCGGCCCGAGTTACAGCGCGCAAGTCAACGAAGAGCTGGCGCTCGGCCTCTCGCTTCAGGGTGCTTACACGTCGTACTCGTTCGTTCAAGACGCGGCGAGCATCACCTCGGCCACGGACGGGACCGCGGTGCAGTCGTCACTCGGGGCCGCGGGCAACGGCTCTTCGTTCGACCTCACGGCGATTCTCGGCGCGACCTACGAATTTCCAGGGGCTACGATCGGCGCCAGTGTTCAAATCCCTTCATTGCATTTGACCGGCTCGTATGCGGCGACGCTGCATCAGACCCTCGACACCATGACGGGCTCGCAGGCGACGGTGGCTAGTGGCACCGGGACTTTTCGTGCGAAGCCACCGGTTCGGATTGCCGTTGGCATTGGCAAGGCGTTGCCTCGGCTCACGGTCGAGGCCGACGTGTCATTTGACTTCGGCTATGCCCAAGGTTTGGCGAGCTCGATGCAAATCGACAGCGCGACCGTGACCGACGGAGCGATCGCGAACTCGACCTTCACCGCGACTTACGCGGCGCGGACGCTCCCCAAGTTCAATGCCTCTGTCGGCGGCGAGTACTTCATGACACCACGGCTGAGCGCGCTCGGCGGTATTTGGACGAACGTGAGCGCGTTCGGCCCGCTGCAGCCGGAGCCAGCGCCTTCGCTCGGAAATCTGGTGCAGGCTCGTGCTCATCGAGTAGGGCTCTCTTTGGGGCTCGGTTCATATCGCGATGGCGGCGAGCTCTTGCTCGGCACACAGCTCGGATACAGCTGGGGACAAGCAATCGTGCCCAACCTCTATGCCGTTCCGAGCGACTGGAGCGTCGTGTCCTCCAGCAGCTTCTCGGCGCTCTTCATCATCGCGGGTTCGACGAACCTTCGCGCCATCAAGGGTGCGATCGAAGGCGTCACGAAAGCGTTGACGCCGGGGGCCGTCGAAACACCGAAGACCCCCGCTGAGTCCAAGTGACCGGGTAATACGGAGCTTCAGGGCGCGCCGGAGATGCCGCCGCTGCCCGAGCCACCTGCGCCAGCGCCCCCACTGAGCGCTCCGCCTTCGCCGCCACTCCCGCTCGCGCCGCCCAGCGCAGGCCCGCCAGCAGCGGCTGCGCCGCTCGCGCCGCCGCTGCTCACGCCCCCTGCGCTCGAACCCGACGCTCCGCCCGCACCAACACCACCCGTGCCAGCACCAACACCACCCGTGCCGGCACTGGCACCGCTCGCTCCACCGTTGAGCGCTCCGCTGGCTCCGCCGTTGAGCGCGCCACCGCCGCCTGCACCACTTGCGCCGCCGCTACCGGTGTTGGCGGTTTTGGGCGTGCAGCCCCAAACCAGGCTGCTGCCCTGATAAATCAGCACGTGGTCCCAAACCGTATAAGCGACGGCAGCGGCGTTGTAGGAGTAGTCGTCCGTTTGAACTTGGTCGGGCGCGCTGTAGCTGTGCGGCTGCAGATCCCAGCTCACGGTAGCGGTCGCACCTTTCTCGATGCTCAACGTACTGTTGAACGAAAGCTCGATGTAGCTATCGGCGCCCGGCAACTTTTCGCCGAGCGGCGACACGGCGAGCGCGGAGCCCGCGATCGCTCGGTAACCACCCGTGCCGCCGTCGAGCTTTGCGTCATAGATGGCAGTCGACCAACCCGATGTCTCTTCATCGCTGAACAGGTAGCGAATCTTGAGCTGGGCGAGGGGGATGGGTGTGTCCGTCGTGTTGCTGAACTGATAGAGCGCGGTGATCTGCTTGGAGTTATTGCTCGCCTGCCGGTAGCTGAGCGACATACTGGGGCTGCTCGCGCAGGTGCCGCTCTCGAATACCGGCGAGGCGCCGCCACTGCCCGCGTTGCCCGTCGTACCGCTCGTTCCGGTGCCGCCACTGGAGCTGGCACTGCCGCTCGCGCCAGCGACGCCCAGCCCGCCCGCGCCATTGGACGACGCGCCTGCCACCGAACTTGCACCACCACTTTGGCTCGCGCGACCAGCGCTGCCGGCACCATTCGAGGCGGTGGAACCGCCGCGGCCCGCGGCGTTGCCGTTCGCGGCGCCCGAACCGGCGCGCCCAGCGGTGTTGCCGAGATTCGGTATTTGGTCGATTTCCTCGCTGGCGCAAGCCACGAGGCCCAGCACCGCTGCACACGAAAGGCCGACGCCAAAACGATTCATCGGCCGCGATTCTGGAACCGGTACCGCAATCATGCAAGCTCTAGCATCCCTGGCCTGGTCTAGCCTCGCTGACTGCGGGCGGCCGGCGCGCGCGGTTCAACAAAACGCGTCAGGCGGGCAGCGCTTTCGAGAGCGGATCGAGCACGATCGCGCGCCTAGGGGCCAGGCCCAGAGGTTCGGAGAGCTCTTCTCTCAGGAGCACGGTCAAAGCCTCGGTCACGTTGCGGCGCAGATCCAGGCGGCCCGTGATCAGGCCGATTTCGCGTAACGGGGTCGGGCCGCTGAAGGGACGAAGCTGCGCCTCTCTCCGTTCCGCGTCTAGGCCACGAGCGACGAGCGCGGGCAGCACGGTCGCGCCGAGCCCACGATCGATCAGTTCGATCAACGTTTCGAAGTTGCCGCTCTCGAAATGCACACGGCTCTTCTTTTGCTCGGGCTTGGCCTTGCAGTAGCTCAGCACCTGGGTGCGAAAGCAGTGACCCTCCGGCATGACGAAGAGCTCCCGTTTGGCCAGCTCTTCCTGCTGCACTTTGGCCTTTTTCAACAAGGGATCGCCGGGAGGGAGATAGGCGAACATGGCCTCGAAGCCGATGCTCATCTCGATCACGCCCGGGCTTTCGAGCGGGATGGCGGCGATGCCAGCCTCCAGCGTGTCAGATCGGAGACGCTCGATCATCTCTTCGGTCTTCAGCTCTTCGAGCGAGAGCTGAACCTTCGGAAACTTGGCCAGGAAGCGCGGCAAGAACAAGGGGACGATCGACGAGGAGAGGGAAGGGATCACGCCCAACCGAAACGCACCACTCGGATCGGTCTCGTCGGCGGCGATACGGCCGAGCCGCTCGGTCTCGCGCAAAATGGTGCGCATCTGATCGAGCACGCGTATGCCGTCCGGCGTCGGCAAGACCGGCTGTCGACTGCGATCGAAGAGCACCGTGTCGAGCAGCGCCTCCAGCTTGTGCAGTTGCATGCTCAGGCCGGATTGCGAGACGTTGACGCGCGTCGCGGCAGTGCGAAAGTTCTGAGTCTCCAGCACGGCCAGCGCGTAGCGCATCTGCTGCAACGTGACTTGACTGAGATCCACACGTTCAGGATGGGCGCTGCGCCGGTTTTCGACAAGGCCCCGTTCAGGTTCGGTCAGAAATTGTAAGGATTCCCGGTGTTTGTCGAAATTCACGTTCACAAAAAGTGAACGTCATTTAAGAATGTTCGATTGGAATTATTGGGTGCACGTGAGCATGATGACCTCACCGAAGACGGAACTCCTGTTTGGGGGAAAGCTCGGGAAAGGAACAGATTAGAAATGCCAATCATCAATAGCGACGTGAAGCCCTTCAAGGCTACCGCATTCCACAACGGTAAATTCGTCGACGTCTCCAACGAGACGCTCAAGGGCAAGTGGTCCGTGTTCGTGTTTTACCCCGCGGACTTTACGTTCGTGTGCCCGACCGAGCTCGAGGACCTCGCCAACACCTACAGCGAGTTCCAGAAGCTGGGCGTCGAAATCTATGGCATCTCGACCGACACGCACTTCGCCCACAAGGCGTGGCACGACACGTCGGAAGCCATCAAGAAGGTGAACTACCCGTTGATCGGCGACCCGACGACCACGCTGTCGCGCGCCTTCGACGTGCTGATCGAAGAAGAAGGCCTCGCCTACCGCGGCACCTTCGTGATCAATCCCGAAGGCAAGATCAAGATCGCGGAGATCCACGACAACGGCATCGGTCGCGATGCGAGCGAGCTCTTGCGCAAAGTGAAAGCAGCTCAATACGTAGCCTCCCATCCGGGCGAGGTTTGCCCGGCGAAGTGGCAAGAAGGCGCGAAGACGCTCAAGCCGTCTCTCGACCTCGTCGGCAAGATCTGAGTCGACGCCCGCGATTGTTCGAGAGATCTCGCGTCGGCAGTGGCGCCGAGGTCTCTCGAACTTTGCACTGCTCCCCTGACACGAAAGGACCGCTATGCTCGACGATCAACTCCGCTCTCAGCTCGCTCAGTACTTGGCTCACCTCAAGGGCCCGATCGAACTGCGCGCCGCGCTCGACGAGTCGGACGCATCGCGCGAGGTCGCCACTTTGCTCGAGGAGATTCGCGGCGAGTCGCAACTCGTGTCCATCACGACCGAGCGCCCGCCGGGCGTACGGGTGCCCTCGTTCGCGGTGGCACGCCCAGGCCACCCGTCGCGAGTGCGTTTTGCGGGCCTGCCGCTCGGGCATGAGTTCACCTCGCTCGTCTTGGCGCTACTTCACGTGAGTGGTCACCCGCCGAAGGTCAGCGCTGAAGCGCTCGATCAGGTCCGCGAGCTCAACCAACCCCTCAAGTTCGAGACCTACTTCTCCCAGAGCTGTCAGAACTGTCCGGACGTGGTTCAGGCGCTCAACATCATGGCCGCCCTCAACCCCGACATCGAGCACGTGGCCGTCGACGGCGCGCTGTTTCAGAGCGAGGTGGAGGAGCGGCAAATTCTGGCCGTACCCACCATCTACTTGAACGGTGAGCGCTTCGGGCAGGGCCGCATGGAGCTCGAAGAGGTCTTGAACAAGATCGACAAGAGCGGCCAAGAGCGCAAGGCGCAAGAGCTATCCAAGAAGGGCGTGTTCGATGTGCTGATCGTCGGCGGAGGTCCCGCGGGCGCCGCGGCGAGCATCTATGCGGCGCGCAAAGGCATCGCCACGGGCATCGTCGCCGAGCGTTTCGGTGGTCAGGTGCTCGATACTCTGGCGATCGAGAATTTCATCTCCGTCGAGCACACGGAGGGGCCGCAGTTTGCCTCCGCGCTCGAACAACACGTGCTCTCGTACCCTGTCGATTTGATGAAAAATCAACGGGTCAAGGCCGTGAAGCCCGGACCGCTCGTCACCGTCGAGCTCGAGAGCGGCGCCACCCTGCGCACCAAGACATTGATCGTGGCGACGGGCGCGCGCTGGCGCGACATGAACGTTCCCGGTGAAACCGAGTATCGGACCCGCGGCGTCACCTATTGTCCCCATTGCGACGGCCCTTTGTTCAAGGGCAAGCGCGTCGCGGTGATCGGCGGCGGCAACTCGGGTGTGGAAGCCGCGCTCGACCTTGCCGGCATCGTGGCCCACGTGACCCTGCTCGAGTTCGCGGACCAGTTGAAAGCGGATGCCGTGCTCGAGCGCAAGCTGCGGAGTCTGCCGAACGTCGAGATTTTGACCAACGCGCGTACCACCGAAGTCCGCGGTGACGGCCGCAAGGTCGTGGGCTTGACCTACGAAGAACGCAAGACCGGCGCGCTGAAGAGCGTCGATGCCGAAGGCGTGTTCGTGCAGATTGGGCTCTTGCCCAACACGGACTTCTTGAAGGGCGTCGTCGAGCTCAGCAAGTATGGCGAGATCGTGGTCGATGCCAAAGGCCGCACCTCCGTAGCCAACGTCTTCGCGGCTGGAGATGCCACGACCGTGCCCTACAAGCAGATAATCATCGCCACCGGTGACGGCGCCAAGGCCGCTCTGGGTGCGTTCGAGCACCTCATGCACAGCGATCCGGTTGCCGCCGAGTAAGTCACGTTTGAGCGCGTGCCGCTGAATCGCCAGCGGCACGCCTCGTGCTAGGCGGGGGATGTGGTGAAAGCAATTGCGGCGGGGTGGGGTTTGTTGGCGTGCGCTGTGTCTGGCCTCGCGTCGGCGCAACCCTCCGACAATTGGCGGGATTCGAGCGCGCCGCCGGCAGCGATCCGCGCAGCGCCGGCGGTGCCGAGTGTGACCGTGGAACCACAGCCGCGTGAACTTGCACCGCCCAGCGTGAAGCCGGAGCCCGCGTGGTACGGAGGCCAGGTGCTTCTCGCTGACGCGGTGTCGCTTGGCGTGCTCGGCACCGGGCTTGGGCTGGCGATGGCGAGCAACGCTAGCTCGGATACGCACGTCGCCGAGGGCCTGCTCTTGGGCGGCACATTCGGCTATGTGCTCGCGCCGATCGCGATTCACTCGCTGCATGAACGGCCGGGCATGGCGGTTGCGAGCGCGAGCCTGCGTATCTTCACGCCCCCGTTGATTGGATTCTTGGCGTTGGTCTCGGCCGATTGTGGTCATTCGTCTTACAAGGAATGCACTAGCGGTGTCGCGCTCGGCGTTGGCACGGGCATGGTGCTGGCGTCGATCCTCGATGCCGTTTTCCTTGCGCACGAAGCGCCCGTGGAATCGCCTGCGTCGTCTCGATTCGGTATTACGCCGATCTTTTCGGCGGACGGCACGCGCGGCGAACTGCGCGCGTTCGGCACGTTCTGAGGGCTCGCCGTCCTACTGCCCAGCTAGCGTACGCAGCGGACCCAGGCGGTCGGGAAACTGTTCCAAGCGTCAGCGGCGCCCGCGTTGTAGCCGGTGAAGCCGTCGTCGAAGTTGATGCCCCAGCCTTGACCGGTGCTCTTTACGTACGCCTGCGACGACCAATAGAAGATCCCCTTGCCCGACTTGGTGCCGGGGAACATCGCGCGATTGATCGCGGGCGCGACTTGGGCCTCGTCCACGAGCGTGGTCAGCTCGGTCATGGTGGGCACGCGGAACGCATGGCCGTTGAGTGCGAGGGTCGAGCAATACGCGGGCGCGGCCTCGAATGCCATCACTGCATCCGACGATCCCGCCTGCCAGATTAGGCCAGTGTAGTTGTCCTGCACTTCGCCCGGGGCAATCGCGGTGTATTGGTTGGGCGGCGCAAGCGCCGGGCTGGTCGGTTCTTCACCAGCACCGTTGCCGCGCACGCAGCGCACTTCGGCCGCGCTGGCGCGCGAGTAAGCGTTGCTCGTCAGGCCAACGCTCATGTTGTAAATCCACGCGAAGTCTTTGCCGGCGCCGGCGCCGATTTGCTTGATATCCAAGATCCAATCCGATGCTGTTCGGTGATAGCCGCCCTTGGCGTTGGGAAATGCTTGGCTGTCGATGGCCGGGCTCTTGCTGAAATCGACGATCGACGCGAGCTCCACACGAGTGGGCACGCGAAAATCAGAGCTTCCGCCCAGCTCGAGCTCGTTGCAGTAGGAAAGGGCGCCGTCCCAGCTCGCGGTGTCGGCGGCCGCGGTCGCGGGTGTCTTCTCCCACTCGAGGCAGGTCACGTTGTCGCGCACGATGCCGTTGCCCAGATCCTGATAGCTGGCCGCGTTGGGCAAGCCGCTGCCGGCGGGGTTCGGCATGGGAAAGCAGGCCCACTTGTGCGAGCCGCAGCTCGAAGGCACGCACGAACCGCTGCCTTGTCCCCCGCTGCCCTTGCCAGCGCTACCAGTGCCGGCGCTTGCCGAGCTGCCCGCCGTGTTCGAACCCCCGCTGGTACCGGCGCCGCCGTTTGGGGTCGAATTGCCGACAGACGATCCGCCTGCGCTCGGCTCGTTGCCCGCCACGCCAATCACAGCGCCGCTGCCACTGTTACCGGTCCCCACGCCCGCGCTCGCACCGCCGCTGGCGGGCGTAGATCCATCCGAGGTTGGGCTCCCCTCGCTGCCGCACGCCGCTGCTAAAAGCAAGCTGAGGGCCAAGGGCACGAAGCGGCGACTGTGCGTCATGACACTTCGTTGAGGGGCGCCGCTGCTCGAACCTTGCTATTCGTGGCGTTCAGTAGGTAACGGTGATGGACGAGATCGAAACGTTGTCGATGTTGGTGCCGACGCTTGGTCCCTTGTAGAACAGTAATCCAGCGGTATCCGTAGCGGTCAGCGTATAGTCCAAGGTGAAGCTCCCGGAGGGTAGGCCGGCGGCGACGTACGTCGTCACGACATTGGACAACGTGGTTTGTGAAGCATTGACCAGCCAACTGCGTATGCCGGCGCTGCCGTTGTTCGTTCCTGTGACGTGGACGGCAACGCTCTGGCCCGTGGTGAATGTTTTCGGCAATGGGAACTGGAAAAACGGCTGGGCCACGACCGTCAGGGTGTGGTTAGTGCCGTTGTAGGTTCCGACCCCGACCGGCTGAAACGTGGACAAGTCGAGTTCAGCGACGGTTCCGGTGCCAGCTCCGCCGCTGCCCGCTGTGCCGCCTTTGCCGCCGCTTGGGACGCCACCTGCGCCACTCGCTGAACCACCCGCGCCGCTTCCGCCCTTACCGCCGCTTGCGGTGCCACCCGCTCCTCCGCCGCCCTTGCCTCCGCTTGCGGTGCCGCCCGCTCCTCCGCCGCCCTTGCCTCCGCTTGCGG
>Ga0247777_1000014_pt1 | contig 233480 bp, 181 predicted proteins | sample UWRJL154409C5_FD_179937 | JGI IMG/M metagenome (GOLD analysis project Ga0247777, IMG submission 179937) | Plant litter microbial communities from Arlington Agricultural Research Station in Wisconsin, United States - UWRJ-L154-409C-5 | ecosystem: Environmental > Terrestrial > Plant litter >... | reverse complement strand
AAGAGGGCGGCCGTCACACGCCGTTCTTCACCAACTACCGCCCGCAGTTCTACATCCGCACGACCGACGTGACGGGTTCCGTGATGCTGCCCGAGGGCGTCAAGATGGTGATGCCGGGCGACAACGTGACGGTGGAGGTCGAGCTGATCACGACCGTCGCCCTCGAAGAGCAAATGCGCTTCGCCATTCGCGAGGGCGGCAAGACCGTCGGCGCCGGCGTCGTCACCAAGATTATCGAGTGATTGAATGGATGCGGCGCTCATGAACGGTAAACGCTCTACTCGGGAGCAGCACCATGGCCGCCGCATTCCCGTCGCCCTCTGCTGTTCCGTGTGTTCGACCCGGAACTACAAGACGACCAAGGCCCCGCGCCCCGACAGCGAGGCCCTCAGCTTCAAAAAGTTCTGCAATATCTGCAACTTACATACGGTGCACATAGAAGGTAAGTAGACTTTCGGGCGGTTTACCCGAAGGGGACGCGGTCAAAAGCGTCCAATCCTAGGGGTGTAGCTCAGTTGGTAGAGCAGTGGATTCCAAATCCACCGGTCGGGAGTTCGAGTCTCTCCGCCCCTGCCCGATCGGATTTTGAAGAGGTTTCGCATGGCAATCGTGGACGATAAAGACCAGAAAGAGCGCACGGAAGCTGAATCCGTGGACGCTCTCGATCTGTCCGCGGGTCCCTCCTACCTGGAGGTGCCGGGTGAAGTTTCGCTTGGTACGGCGGGCGGTGACCAAGACGACCGTGGGAATGCAGCCACCCTCGGCGCAACCAAGTACGTTCACGCGGCATTCTTTGCCGTTGGAATTTTGGCGGCCTTCTTGGGCAGCAAGATTCTGGGCGGCGCTTGGACGCATTTGTCGGAGTGGCCGGCAGCGGTTCGCGCCCTTCCCCAGCTGGTCGCCTTCTCGGAAGAACAGCGGGATACCTACTGTATGGTGGGTGGGGCCGTGATCGGCGCCGTAGGCGTGCTACAGGCCTATCGCAAAGAAGGCGTTCGGACCTGGGCCGATGAAGTGGCCACCGAGCTCGCGCGAGTGAGCTGGCCGAATCGCGAAGCCGTCATGAACGGCACGCTGGTGGTGATCGTCGCGAGTGCGATCGCCGCGGTCTACGTTGCGGTTCTCGATCGCTTTTGGAGTTTTCTCACGACGTGGGTGTACGGCGCATGACTACCGAACAAGAAGCTCCCATGACCGATTCGTCCGAGATGCCGCCGGCCTCGGCCGGTAAGAAGTGGTACGTCGTGACCACCTACTCGGGCTACGAGAACAAGGTCAAATCCGCCTTGCAAGAGCGCATCCGCCAGCATCGGATGGAAGACAAGTTCGGCGAAATCATGATCCCCGCCGAGACCGTCACGGACTCCGGCAAAGACGGCAAGCAGCGCCTCAAGACGAAGACCAGCTTCCCCGGCTACGTATTCGTCGAGATGGAGATGAGCGAGACCATCTGGCATCTCGTCAAAGACACGCCCAAGGTCACCGGCTTCATCGGTAACCAACGGCCGCAAGAAGTGAAGCCGCCGCACATCGAAGATCTGCGCAAAGGCATCGTCGAGGGCGCGGTCAAACCGAAGCCCCGTCATCAGTTTCAAGAGGGCGACGAAGTTCGAGTCGTCGTCGGAGCCTTCGCCAACTTCTCCGGGACCGTCCAAGAGGTCAAGCCGGACAAGCAGAAGCTCAAGGTCATGGTTAGTATTTTCGGCCGACCAACTCCGGTCGAGCTCGATTTCTCACATGTGGAGAAACGCTGATCTCTGTCCCCGGACCGAGTGAAGCCTTTCGCAAGGACACACCGTCATGAGTGCCAAGAAAAAAGTCACAGGTTACATCAAGCTCCAGCTCCCGGCAGGCAAGGCGAACCCGTCGCCTCCGGTAGGTCCCGCGCTCGGTCAGCACGGCGTCAACATCATGGCGTTCTGCAAGGACTTCAACGCCCGTAGCGCCCCGTTGGGTGACACCATCATCCCGGTCGTGATCACGGTGTACGCGGACCGCTCGTACTCCTTCATCATGAAGAGCCCGCCCGCGAGCGTGCTCATCAAGAAGGCCCTCGGCCTGCCCTCGGGCAAGAAGCCGGGCTCCGGCTCGAAAGAACCGAACAAGATCAAGGTCGGCACCATCACGATGGAGCAGATCCGCGGCGTCGCCAAAGAGAAGCTGAACGACATGAACACCACGAACCTCGAAGCCGCCATGCGCAGCATCGCGGGCACGGCCAAGAGCCTCGGCGTGGACGTAGTTTCCTGATTTTCGACGGCTTTCCCGAACTCGCGCGCCTCGCGCGCGCCCCCCAGATACTGGACAGCGGCTCTTCATTTTCGAGCTCCTCGAGAAGCATTGGAAGCCGACTGATCCCAGGAGTCGAAAGACGCTAAATAATGCCAAAAACAGCAAAAAATCGAGCCGCGGCGCTAGCCAAAGCCGACCTAACCAAGCGCTACACCGTCGATGAGGCGGTTTCGTTGGTCAAGTCGGTGGCGTACGCCAAGTTCGACGAGAGTGTGGATGTCGCGGTGCGCTTGGGTGTGAACCCGAAGCACGCCGATCAAATGGTGCGCGGCGCAATCGTGCTGCCCAACGGAACCGGTAAGACGGTACGCGTGCTCGTATTCGCGCGCGGCGAAAAAGAGAAAGAAGCCCTCGCAGCGGGCGCGGACATCGCCGGTGGTGATGATCTCGTGGCCAAGGTGCAAGAGGGGTTCTTGGACTTCGACCGTGTAATCGCGACGCCTGATTTGATGGGCGCCGTCGGTAAGCTCGGTCGCGTTCTCGGTCCGCGTGGTCTGATGCCAAACCCCAAGGTCGGCACGGTCACGTTCGACGTCACGAACGCGGTCAAGGAAGCCAAGGCCGGTAAGGTCGAATACCGCGTCGATAAAGCAGGCGTCGTGCACTGCCGCATCGGCCGAAAATCGTTCGACTCCGGCAAGCTCAGCGAGAACGCCATGGCGCTCATCGGTGAGCTGCTGGCCAAGAAGCCCTCGACCGCCAAGGGCATCTACCTGCGCAGCATCACGCTCTCGACCACGATGGGCCTCGGTTTCCGAATCGATACCACCAGCGTCGTCGCCAAGTCGGAGGATGAATCCTGATGGAACGCGCACAAAAGGCGGAAGCCATCGAGACGCTCAAGGCTCAGTTCAGCAAGATGAGCTCGGCCGTGTTCCTCGACTTCACCGGCATGACGGTGGGTGAGGTGAGCAAGCTTCGCGACGTATTCCGCAAGCAAGGCGTGGAATACAAGGTCGTGAAGAACAAGCTGGTGCAAAAGGCGCTGGCCGATCACAAGTGGGCGTCAGGCCTCGATACCGCTCTCCGCGGCATGACGGGCGTGGCTTGGAGCTTCGAAGAGCCGAGCGCGGCAGCGCGCGCGGTCAAAGAGTTCCAGAAGGAAAACGAGAAGCTCAAGATCAAAGCGGGTCTTCTCGAAGGTCAAGTGCTCGGCCCCAAAGCGGTCGCCGATCAGCTGGCCACTCTGCCCAACAAGGACGAAGCGCGCGCCATGCTGCTCGCGACGTTCAACGCGCCGGCTCAAACGCTGGTTCGTTTGCTCAACGTTCCCGCGACGCAGATGGCTGCTGTCCTCGCCGCCAAGGCGAAACAGGCTGGCGGCTGATCGTTCTTCCGATTCGAAACCAAGTTTACCAAAGTTTATTTGCCAAAGCCCGGGTGCCCCCAAGGTTTGGCGTTTTTCGGGCTAGCCCGATGGAGTTGAAAAATGGCTGACATTACTACCGAACAAGTTGTCGATTACCTCTCGAACCTCCCCGTCATTCAAATCGCCGAGCTCGTCAAGACGCTCGAGGCGAAGTGGGGCGTGAGCGCTGCTCCCGTCGCTATCGCCGGTGGTGGCGGTGGTGCGGCTCCGGCCGCCGCTGTCGAAGAGAAGACCGAGTTCAACGTCATCCTCGCGGATGCCGGTGCGAACAAGATCAACGTCATCAAGGCTGTCCGTGAGATCACCGCCCTCGGCTTGAAGGAAGCCAAGGACCTGGTCGAAGGCGCCCCGAAGGCGATCAAAGAAGGCGTCGGCAAGGACGAGGCCGAGGACATCAAGAAGAAGCTCGAAGCCGCCGGCGCAAAGGTGGAGGTCAAGTAACCTCCGTTGTCGCAGCCAGCAAATTCAACTTCTGTGCTCGGGTCGCTTCACAGCGGCCCGGGCGCTTCTTCGCGTTATTGCAGCGAGCGTGATCGGTTAGGCGCCTCGCGGAACGGCACTGGTTTGTGCTGTCTCCGCGTTGGTCTGTTTTGGAGGTACTGAAGCATGGCGTCAAAAGTCCAGTCGAACTTTCGACATCGGATGAACCTTGGCCGTGTGGAGTCGATTGTCGAGATCCCGAATCTCATCGACATCCAGAAGTCGAGCTACGACAAATTCTTGCAGTCCGATACCCAGCCGCGCGAGCGGAAGGAAATCGGCCTCGAAGAAGTATTCCGAAGCGTTTTCCCGATCAAGGATTTCGACGGCACGAGCGAGCTCGTGTACGTGTCGTACAACCTCGAGAAGCCGAAATACGACGTCGATGAGTGCCGCCAACGCGGCATGACGTTCGCGGCCCCGATCAAGGTCACGACCCAGCTGATGGTGTATGACACCCGTGAGGGTGGCGAGCGCATCGTGCGCGACATCAAGGAGCAAGAGGTCTACTTCGGCGAAATTCCGCTGATGACCGAGACCGGCACCTTCATCATCAACGGTACCGAGCGCGTCGTCGTGTCGCAGCTCCACCGTAGCCCGGGCGTGTTCTTCGATCACGACAAGGGCAAGACGCACTCGAGCGGCAAGCTGCTCTACAGCGCTCGCGTCATCCCTTACTCGGGTTCGTGGCTCGATTTCGAATTCGACCACAAAGACATCATGTACGTGCGCATCGACCGCCGTCGCAAGATGCACGCGACCGTGCTTTTGCGCGCGCTCGGTTACAGCACGCAAGAACTGCTCAACTACTTCTACTCGACCGAGACCGTGTACCTTGAAAAAGGCGGCAAGATCTCGAAGAGCATCGAGTACGACCTGCTCCCCGGGCAGCGCGCCACGCGCGACATCAAGGTCGGCAGTGAAGTCGTCGTCAAGAAGAACACCAAGTTCACGCGCGTCGCGATCAAGAAGCTCAAGGAAGCCGAGCTCGATCGTCTGCCCTCCGAGACCGCCGATCTGATCGGTAAAGTCAGCGCGGAAGACGTCGTAGACAAGGAAACCGGCGAAATCTTGCTGGAGTGCAACGAAGAGGTGACCGAAATCACCCTCGATCGTTTGCGCCAAGCGGACGTCGCCGAATTCAAGGTGCTGTTCATCGACGGTCTGAACGTCGGTCCGTACCTGCGCGACACCCTGATTGCGGACAAGGTCAAGACGACCGAAGACGCGATCATGGAGATCTACCGGCGCCTGCGCCCGGGCGATCCGCCAACCTTGGAGACGGCCAAGCAGCTGTTCCACAACTTGTTCTTCAACATGGAGCGCTACGACCTGTCGACGGTCGGCCGCCTCAAGCTGAACTACAAGTTTTACCGCGACATGCCCGAGGAGCAAAAGCCGAACCTCGAGCAGACCGTACTCTCGCCGGGTGACATCCTCGAAACCGTTCGGCACCTGATCGAGCTCAAGAACGGGCGCGGTTCGGTGGACGACATCGATCATCTCGGTAACCGCCGCGTGCGTGCAGTCGGCGAGCTGATGGAGAATCAGTACCGCATCGGTCTGGTTCGCATGGCCCGCGCGATCAAAGAGCGCATGAGCGTGTCGCAAGAAATCGACACCCTGATGCCGCACGATTTGATCAACGCCAAGCCCGTCGGCGCGGTGGTCAAAGAGTACTTCGGTAGCTCGCAGCTCTCGCAGTTCATGGATCAGACCAATCCGCTCAGCGAAGTGACGCACAAGCGTCGCCTCTCTGCCCTCGGACCGGGTGGTTTGACTCGTGAGCGCGCCGGCTTCGAGGTGCGCGACGTACACGCCACGCACTACGGTCGTATCTGCCCGATCGAGACGCCTGAAGGTCCGAACATCGGTCTGATCGCTTCGCTTTCCTGCTTCGCCCGCGTGAACGAGTACGGCTTCGTCGAGACCCCCTACCGCGCCGTCGGCGGCGGTCAGGTCTCCTCGGACGTGCAGTGGTTCAGCGCGCTCGAAGAAGAAGGCAAGTACATCGCGCAGGCGAGCGCTGACCTCGACGACAAGAAGAAGTTCGTCGACAACCTGGTCAGCGCCCGTTTGAACGGCGACTTCCGCATGGCGGTCCCCGATCAAATCCAGCTGATGGACGTCGCGCCGAATCAGATGGTGAGCGTTGCCGCGGCGCTCGTGCCCTTCTTGGAGCACGACGACGCGAACCGCGCCCTCATGGGCGCGAACATGCAGCGCCAGGCCGTGCCGCTCGTACGCACCGAAGCTCCGCTCGTCGGCACCTCGATGGAAGGTCGCGTTGCGATCGACTCCGGCGTGTGTGTCATCGCGCGGCGTGAAGGCGTCGTCGAAGGCGTCGACGCCGAGCGCATCGTCATCCGCGCAACGGCTGGCGAAGACGACCAGGTGCCGGACATCTACCACCTGACCAAGTACCAGCGCTCCAACCAGAGCACCTGCTACAACCAGAAGCCGATCGTCCGTCCGGGCGAGCACGTGAAGAAGGGCGACGTTCTCGCCGACGGTCCGGCAACGGACATGGGCGAGCTCGCGCTCGGCCAAAACGTCGTCGTCGCGTTCATGCCCTGGCAGGGCTACAACTTCGAAGACTCGATCCTCGTCAGCGAGCGCATCGCCAAAGAGGACATCTACACCTCGGTTCACATCGAGGAGTTCGAGTGCGTCGCCCGCGACACGAAGCTCGGCAAGGAAGAGATCACCAAGGACATCCCGAACGTCGGCGAAGAGGCCCTGAAGGACCTCGACGACGCGGGCGTGGTGCGCATCGGCGCCGAGGTGAAGCCGGGTGACATCCTGGTCGGCAAGATCACTCCGAAGGGTGAGAGCCAGCTCTCTCCGGAAGAGAAGCTCTTGCGCGCAATCTTCGGCGAAAAGGCCGGCGACGTGCGTGACAGCTCGCTGAAGGTCCCGCCAGGCGTGACCGGCATCGTGATCAACGCTCGGATTTTCTCGCGCAAAGGCACGGAAAAAGACGAGCGCGCCAAGGCCATCGAAGATCAGGAGCGCGCCAAGCTCGAGCGTTCACGCGACGAGGAAATCAAGATCCTCCGCGACTCGTTCTTCCGCAAGATCAAGCGCGTTCTCGGTGGCAAGACCACCGCGGGCAAGCTGGTCGACGACAAGGGCAAGGTGCTGTTGAACAAGGGCGCCGTGCTCGACGACGCTCAGCTGGAAGAAGTGCCGCGCAAGCATTGGGGTGAAATCCCGATCGAGAACGGCACCGAAGAGGTCAACACGCTCCTCAGCGACTTGGAAAAGTTGCTCAAGGAGCGCGAAGAGCACTTCCACGAGAAGATCGACCGCCTGAGCCGTGGTGATGAGCTGCCCCCGGGCGTCATCAAGATGGTGAAGGTCTACATCGCCATCAAGAGGAAGCTCCAGGTTGGCGACAAGATGGCCGGTCGTCACGGTAACAAGGGTGTCGTCTCCCGCATTTTGCCGGAAGAAGACATGCCGTACCTCGAAGACGGCACTCCGGTCGACATCGTGCTGAACCCGCTGGGCGTGCCGAGCCGCATGAACGTCGGGCAGATCCTCGAGACGCACCTCGGTTGGGGTGCGCGTGAACTCGGCCGCCAGGTCGAGGCCATGCTCGAGGAGAAGTACAGCGCGGAGAAGTTCCGGAATCGCTTCATCGACGTCTACGACCACGACAAGCCGTTCGTGAAGCTGCTCAAGAGCATGAACGACGAGGAAGTTTACTCCCTCGCGCGCAAGCTCAAAAAAGGCCTCTTCTTCGGCTCCCCCGTGTTCGACGGCGCCGCGGAGAGCGACATCAAGAAGATGCTGACCCGCGCGGGTCGCGCGACTTCAGGCCAGTCGATCTTGTTCGACGGTCGGACCGGCGAGGTCTTCGATCAGGATGTGACCGTGGGCGTGATGTACATGCTCAAGCTCCACCACTTGGTCGACGACAAGATCCACGCTCGTTCGATCGGCCCCTACTCCCTGGTTACTCAGCAACCGCTCGGCGGCAAAGCGCAGTTCGGCGGTCAGCGCTTGGGTGAAATGGAAGTCTGGGCGATGGAGGCCTACGGCGCTGCTTACGCGCTGCAGGAGTTCCTGACCGTGAAGAGCGACGACGTCCAAGGCCGCACGCGCATGTACGAATCCATCGTCAAGGGTGAGTACGCGCTCGAGGCCGGGTTGCCGGAGAGCTTCAACGTCTTGATCAAGGAGCTGCAGTCGCTCTGCCTCAACGTCGAGCTGATCGAAGCCTCGGCGAAAGACACCGCCACGGCCGCGGAAGACTGAGTTGAAGGCGTCGGGGGCTTCCTAACCGGAGCCCTCCGACGCCCCTCGATTCGTCCCGCTTTTTCCCAAGTTTTCTCGATTTTTTCTCTCGTAATCCAACGAGGAGCCCTCTGATGCGTGACATTTTCTCTTTTTTCGAGAAGCCGAAAGATCCGCTGTCTTTCTCGGCCATGCGCATTTCGCTCGCCAGCCCGGAGAAGATCCGGGAGTGGTCCCACGGTGAAGTAAAGAAGCCGGAGACCATCAACTACCGCACGTTCAAGCCGGAACGTGACGGTCTGTTCTGCGCCAAGATCTTTGGCCCGGTAAAAGACTACGAGTGCATCTGCGGCAAGTACAAGCGCATGAAGCACCGCGGCATCGTGTGCGAGAAGTGCGGCGTCGAAGTGATTCAGTCCAAGGTGCGTCGTGAGCGCCTCGGCCACATCAACTTGGCCACGCCGGTCGCGCACATCTGGTTCTTGAAGAGCCTGCCGTCCCGCATCGGTAACATCCTCGACATTACGCTCAAGGATCTCGAGAAGGTCCTGTACTGCGAAGCGTACATCGTGATCGATCCGCGCGAGACGCCCCTCGAGCGCGGTGAATTGCTCACGGAAGATCGCTACGCGCAGCTACTCGAAGAGTACGGCGACGAGCGCTTCGAAGCCGGCATGGGCGGCGAAGCCGTGATCGAGATGCTCAAGCGCGTGGACGTCCACTCGCTGGCCGAGCAGCTCCGTTCGGACATGCGCACCTCGACCTCGGAAGCAAAGCGTAAGAAGTACGCCAAGCGCCTCAAGGTCGTGGAAGCGTTCCGCGGGTCCGGAAATCGACCGGAGTGGATGATGTTGAGCGTGATCCCGGTTTTGCCGCCGGATCTGCGCCCGCTCGTTCCCCTCGACGGCGGCCGCTTCGCGACCTCCGACTTGAACGACCTGTACCGCCGCGTGATCAACCGCAACAACCGCCTCAAGCGCTTGCTCGAGTTGAACGCGCCGGAAATCATCATCCGCAACGAGCGGCGCATGCTGCAAGAAGCAGTCGACGCCCTGTTCGACAACGGTCGCCGCGGTAAGACCATCACTGGTCCGAACAAGCGCCCGCTGAAGAGCTTGAGCGACATGCTCAAGGGCAAGCAAGGCCGTTTCCGCCAGAACTTGCTCGGCAAGCGCGTCGACTACTCGGGTCGTTCCGTGATCGTCGTCGGCCCGACCTTGAAGCTGCACCAGTGCGGTCTTCCGAAGAAGATGGCGCTCGAGCTGTTCAAGCCGTTCATCTACAACAAGCTGGAAGAGCGCGGCTACGTCAACACCATCAAATCTGCGAAGAAGATGGTGGAAAAAGAGCGTCCCGAGGTTTGGGACATCTTGGACGAGGTCATCAGCGAGCACCCCGTGTTGCTGAACCGCGCCCCGACGTTGCATCGGCTCGGCATCCAGGCGTTCGAGCCGGTGCTGATCGAAGGCAAGGCAATCCAGCTGCATCCGCTCGTATGCGCGGCGTTCAACGCCGACTTCGACGGCGATCAGATGGCGGTGCACGTGCCGCTCTCGATCGAAGCGCAGATGGAAGCGCGCGTGCTCATGATGAGCACGAACAACATCCTCTCGCCGGCCAGCGGTCGCCCGATCATCAACCCGACGCAGGACATCGTGCTCGGCCTCTACTACGCGACGCGCATGCGCCGCTTCGTAACGGGCAGCCACCGTGAAGGCACGCTGACCTACGACGCCCAGAGCAAGCAGCTCGTCGGCGCGCTGCGTGGTGTTTACTCGTCGCCCGAAGAAGTACGCATGGCGTACGACAACGGCGCGGTCGAGCTGCACGCGTCGATCAAGGTGCGCATCACCGATATCGACGACGACGGCAACCACGACACCAAGCTGGTGCAGACGACGGTTGGTCGCGTGCTCGTCGGTGAAGTCCTGCCCCAGGGCCTGCCGTTCGAATACGCGAACAAGGTGATGAACAAGAAGGCGCTCTCCGGCCTGATTGACATCTGCTACCGCAAGCACCGCAACAAGGAGACCGTGCTCTTGGCCGATCGCCTGCGTACGCTCGGCTTCGGCTTCGCGACGGGCGGCGGCATCTCGGTGTGCATGGATGACATGGTCATCCCGGCCAAGAAGAAGGATCTCGTCGACGCTGCGCAGGCGGAGCTCGAGAAGGTCGTCGATCAGTACCAAGAAGGTCTGATCACGGACGGCGAGCGCTACAACAAGATCATCGACATCTGGGCCGGCGTTGCCGATCGCGTCGCTGAAGAAATGATGGGCGGCATCGGCAAAGAGACGATGACCGATCCGGAGACGCAGGAGCAGATCGAAGACTCCAGCTTCAACCCGATCTACATCATGGCTGATTCCGGTGCTCGTGGTTCCCCACAGCAGATGCGTCAGCTGGCTGCCATGCGCGGTCTGATGGCCAAGCCCTCCGGCGAAATCATCGAGACCCCCATCACGGCGAACTTCCGTGAAGGTCTGACCGTGCTCCAGTACTTCGTCTCGACGCACGGCGCTCGTAAGGGCCTCGCCGACACCGCGCTCAAGACGGCCAACTCCGGTTACCTCACGCGCCGTCTCGTCGACGTCGCGCAGGACGCCGTGGTGGCCGAGTTCGATTGCGGCACCTTGGACGGCATCCGCGTCACCAAGCTGGAAGAAGCCGGTGAAGTCATTCAACCCCTCGGCGACCGCATCCTGGGTCGCGTGGTGTTGGAAGACGTGGTCGACCCCCTCACGGGCGAGATCATCGTCGAAGGCAACACCGAACTCGACGAGGCGCGTGTCGATCAAATCGAGAACGCGGGCATCGAAGAGGTCGTCATCCGCTCCGTGCTCACCTGCCAAACGCGGCGCGGTGTTTGCTCGCTGTGCTACGGCCGCGACTTGGCCCGTGGTTACCGCGTCAACATCGGCGAAGCGGTCGGCATCATCGCCGCTCAGTCGATCGGTGAACCGGGCACGCAGCTCACGATGCGTACCTTCCACATCGGTGGTGCGGCCGCGCGCGGCAAGATCGAGCAGAGCTCGCTCGAGACGCGCACGGAAGGCACCGTGCACCTCAAGAACGCCCAGCTGACCAAGAAGCAAGACGGCAGCGTCGTGCTCATGAATCGCCACGGCGAACTCGTGGTCATGGACGACACCGGTCGCGAGCGCGAGCATCACCGCCTGCTGTACGGCGCGGTGCTCAAGACGACCGACGGTGGGCGCGTCGAAGCCGGCCAGATCGTGGCAGAGTGGGATCCCTTCGCGGCTCCGATTCTGACCGAGGTCGGCGGTGTGGTGCAGTTCGGCGATCTCGTCGAAGGCGTCACGGTGATCGAGAAGGTCGACGAAGTGACCGGTCTTTCCCGCAAGATCGTGGTCGAGTCGCGCGCCGCGGATCTCCGCCCGCGCATCGCGATCATCGATGCCGAAACGGGCGAGCCGGTGAAGCTCCCGAACACCGACCTCGACGCGCGTTACCTGCTGCCCGTCGGCGCCAACATCGTGTGCATGGAAGGCGAGCGCATCACCCCCGGTGAAGCCATCGCCAAGATCCCCCGTGACACGACCAAGGTGCAGGACATCACCGGTGGTTTGCCCCGCGTTGCCGAGCTGTTCGAAGCCCGTAAGCCCAAAGATCACGCCATCATCAGCGAGATCGACGGCATCGTTTCGTTCGGCAAGGACACCAAGGGCAAGCGCAAGGTCGTCATCACCCCGTTCGGCATCGACGGTGGCCTGCTCCCGGATCAAGGACGCGAGTACCTGATCCCCAAGGGCAAGCACATCCAAGTGCAACCGGGCGATCACGTCCGCGCCGGCGACCCGCTGCAGGACGGTCCCGCGAACCCCCACGACATCTTGCGCGTGAAGGGCGAGAAGGAACTCGCGGCTTGGCTCGTGAACGAAATCCAGCAGGTTTACCGCCTGCAGGGCGTCGGTATCAACGACAAGCACATCGAAGCCATCGTGCGCCAAATGCTCCGCCGCGTTCGCATCAAGGAGGTCGGTGACACCAACTTCCTCGTCGACGAACAGGTCGAGAAATACGTGTTCGAACGCGACAACGCTCGCGTGATGGAACGCGGTGGTCAACCCGCCGTCGCGGAGCCCATGCTCCTCGGCATCACGAAGGCGTCGCTGTCCACCGAGTCCTTCATCTCGGCCTCGTCCTTCCAAGAGACCACCAAGGTGCTCACGGAAGCCGCCATCTGCGGCAAGACCGACGATCTCCGCGGCATCAAGGAGAACGTCATCATGGGCCGGCTCATCCCGGCCGGTACGGGGTTGCCCGCGTACAAGCGCTTGCAGGTCGTGCTGGACGAGAAATCGCCCACGTATGCGCCTCCGACGTTCGTGCGGGTTACTCCGGCGGAGCTCGTTGCTGTCGGCGACGAGTGAGGTAACGACAGAACTCCACCTGGTGGAGTGACGAAGAGCGGCCATCTGAGGAAACTCCGGTGGCCGTTTCTTCTTTGTGCGCCTGCTCGCGCGCCTACGGCTTGTCGCCGCGGAGCCCGCCTTCGCCGGCGGGCGCGGGTCGCTCCCGCGCACGGTTTGGGAGCTTTGGGACGGTTCAGCTCTCATCGGCTCATCGAGCGCGCGCCGCACCGCGAGCACGCGCCGCACCGCGAGCACGGCTTGTCGCCGCGGAGCCCGCCTTCGCCGGCGGGCGCGGGTCGCTCCCGCGCACGGTTTGGGAGCTTTGGGGACGGGCGCCTGATGGGTGCCGTGGGTAGTGTGGGGCCTGCCGGCGTCACCCTGCAGTTCGCGATCGGGCATAGGGCGCACGGCTCGTGAGCGACAGTGCGGGAGCTCAACCTCGCCCACCGCCGAAGGCGGGCCCCGCGGCTCCTCGGACGCTTTCAGAGAGGAGACAGGCGAGCGGTGCGGCGATAGGACTCGGGTTCAGCGCTCATCGAGCGCGCTCCGCACCGCGAGGGCTGCTGCGTGGAGATCGCGCGTGACGAGTTCGGCTTGGAGCCGAAGAACTCGGTAGCCGGCGCGGGTAAGCTTTAGGTCGCGGCGCGCGTCCGCGGTGGCGCGCCGCTTGTGATAGCCGCCATCGACTTCGACGATCAGGCGTGCGCTCGGCGCATAGAAGTCAGCGATGAAGCCGAGCACTGGGACCTGCCGCCGAAAGGCGACGCCGAGCTGACTCGAGCGCAATACGCGCCATAGCCGAGCCTCTGAATCGGTGGGCGCTTGCCTCATTGTGTGAGCGTGAAGAGCGAGGGTGTCTTTGCTGTTCGACATGCGTGGCTCCTTTCTCCGGCTGGCGGCCGGACGAAGCCCCTCTCGCGCAGGAGGTGTGACGCGCGCGAGCGGAGGTCATGCTTTCACTGCGCGCATCGCGAACACCCGTGCAGCAACGAGGTCGCGCGGCGCAGCTCCTGCGCGTCTCGCGTAGGCCGGCCGCCAGCCGGAGAAAGGAGCGAGTGCGAACAGCACGAAGCGATCACCAATCAAGTCGAGCGAGCGCAGCCGTCGGGGCCTCCACGTCCGGCGCAGCCGGCGTAAGGGGGCCCCCGGCGCGCGCAGCGCAGCGAGCACGCCGGGCCGTGCTGCGACGTTCAACGGCGGGGCAACCCTACCCACGTCCGGCGCAGCCGGCGTCGGGCGGGCCCCCGGCGCGCGGACCGAAGGGAGCACGCCGGGCCGTGTTGCGACGTTTCACGGCGGGGCATCAAGAGCGCGGAGGGCGCGCGGCTCGTGCGCGACGTTGCTGGGCTCAACCTCGCCCTCCGCCGATGGCAGGCCCCGCGCCTCCTTGGTGCGGTTTCAGCGCGATCTCGCATCTCGCAGACTCGCCCATGCCACCTGTCCCTTGTCAGGGCAAAGGTATTAAGATTGTGGATCGTCACTGGCGGCTGCACGTGTCACCCCAGCCCTTCGCTGGCCGCGCGAAAGCAAACAAACGGGCACAGCAGGGCGCGAGGTAGCGTGAGCCGACACAGATACGAACGCGGCCAACAGCGAAGTATGACTGCTAAGGTGATCTGTAGTCGGCATAAGTGCGCGATGGCCCAGCGTCCATGGCTAGCAAGCCGGCCAGGGTGAGCGGCCCAGGTAGGCGCGCGACCTGCGGGCGAAGTTGGTCGCGACATTCGCGCGCTACGGTGCTGGCGTCGATACGTCGTGCTGTCATGCGGCGCGGAGATAGCCCGAGTTGTAGTTCGCAGTCAGGCCAAGCCGCGCTGCTTTCGGGCCCAGTTTTCGAAGCTCATAGGCCGGAGACCGTAAGAGCGCGCGATCTCCGGCCGCGCCAACACGGGGGCGACGTTCATGTACGCGAGGCCATGGGCTACCCCGGGGTGTAGACCGGCCGCGATGGCTTCCTCGGGCGTGCCCGACTGCAGCACGTATTTCTTGCCATCGAGGCGCGACAGGATCTCGACAATTTGCGGCTGCGTGAGCAGCTCGCCGGCGAGCTGAAGCGTGACGCCGTTGAACTTCGCGGGGTAGTCGATCGCCGCAGCCGCCGCCTTCCCGATGTCTTCGGGCGCGATCAGTTCCAGTGGGCGATCCGTTCTGATCACCGTGATCAGGCGGCTTCCGTCGGCGAAGCCTGCTGGGTCCAACATCGCGTGGTCCATGAACGTACCCGGTAGGATGATGGTCCAGCTCTCGAAGCCAGCGCTGCGCACGAGCTCGCAGGTGGCGAGCTTGTTCTCCCAGTACTCTTCGTGGGATTTCCAGCGGCCCTCGGCCCAGCCTTCTACGTTGCGATGATCGCCGACGCCCGACGTCGCTGTGTGCACGAACGTGTGGACGCCTTCGGCAAGCGCCGCCTCGACCAAATTCTTGCCTTGCCTTCGCTCCTTGCTGAAGTCGACGCCTGTCTCGGTCACGATCGGCGACTGCATCGAGAACACCGCGCGCGCGCCCGCGCAGGCGGCCCGAAGCGACGCAGGGTCGTCGAGGTCCCCGACGACCAACTCGGCGCCAGCCTGTGCGAGGACCTGAGCCTTCGCTGTCTCCGGGGCGCGCACGAGGACGCGCACTTTTGCAGTACCGGCTTCCAGCAGGGCCCGGGCAGTCGCTCCGCCTTGACGACCGGTGGCAGCGGTCACGAGGACAGGACCCGAATTGTGGCTAGATTCGCTCATCTTTACGCTCCGTGCTGTAAGTGGGGTGGCCCACCGTTTAGGTTTGTGGCAAGATACGGGGGCCCACCCCGTTTGTCGAGGAGCGCGAGAAAAAATTTGGCTGTAGATCCTGCGAAGGCGCTGCGCGCGGATGGCCAGCGCAATCGTGAGCTGCTCGTTGCGGCCGCGACGGAGCTGATCAGGCGAGACGGTGCGCAAGCGTCGCTCGAGGAGATCGCTCGTCGCGCAGGTGTGGGCTCCGCGACTTTGCATCGGCACTTTGCATCGCGGCGTGCACTGCTCGAGGCAGTCTTCCGCGATGGCGTTGCCCAGCTCTGCGCACGTGCCACTGCGCAGCCCGGCGTTGACCCCGGGGCCGAGCTCGCCACCTGGCTCGAAGACCTAACTGTTTATGCGGCGACGAACCGCGGGCTTGCCACGGCGCTGCTTGCCGGCCCAGACGGGTTCACCCCGGAAGAGATCTGTTGCACAGAAATGGTCCGCGAAGTGTTGGAGGTTCTGGTCGTTCGCGCGTTGTCCGCGCGTGGGCTGCACGAAAACACGACGACGAGCGACCTCATGCTGTTAGCGAACGCGATCGCGGTCGCCACAGAGAACGACCCGACCAGCGCCAGTCGCTTACTACGCCTCGCCCTGAGCGGCATTCGGTCACCGGCTCGACGTCAGGCAAAATAGTGGCCTTCGTCGAGATCAGCGAGCAACCCTGGACGAGTGGGCCGCCATCCGAGCAGCTCGCGAGTGAGCTGCGCCGAGGCGGGGCCGTCGAATCCCCAGAACCCGCCGAGAAAGCCGACATAGTCGCGCGCCTGCGCTGGGCTGACGGAGACCGCAGGAAGGTCCAAGTGCTTCGCTAGGGTCTCGGCGACGTCTCGGAGCTTGCTCGTGGGGCTCGTGATCATGGCCTTCTTCGGTGTGAGCGCCGCACGCTGGTGCAAGAGCTCAAGCGCGAGGGGCGGACGATTCTGATCACACCACGCACGACATGGCAGAGGCAGAAGCCGTCTGCAACCGCGTGGCGTTCATCGACCACGGTCGTTTGCTCGCCGTCGGAACCCCTTCGAGTCTGGCGCGCCTCGTCTCGCCGCATGAGCGCGTGGACTTCGACTCCGCCGAGCCCGGTATCGTCGCCACCGTGCGTGCCTTACCGGGCGTGGCATCCGTATTGGCGCGCAACGACGACAACAGCCATCGCGTGGATTTGGTCGAGGGCAGCGCGTTCCGCAGTGTGCTAGAAACGCTCGTCGCGGCCGGAGTTGCCTCGATTCGCACCTCCCGCCCGAGCCTCGAAGAAGCCTATGTGCACACGATTGGCGACCGCGGGCTGAAGGTCTAGGTTACCGAGAGCTCCAAGGATAAACATGGCGACTCAGATCGGCTTTCTGCTTTTCCCTGATGTTCAGCAGCTGGATTTGACAGGCCCGTACGAGATTCTGGCGTCGCTGCCCGACACCAAAATGCATTTGGTCGCGCGTGATTTTACGCCGGTGAGGTCGGTGACCGGGTTGACGTTGCAGCCTACGGTCACGTTGCTGGATTGTCCGCAGTTGGACGTGCTTTGCATTCCTGGCGGCAAGGGGGTCAACGCGCTGATCGAGGACAGGCCGACGCTCGATTTCGTGCGTCGGCAGGCGTCCGGAGCGCGCTACGTCACCTCGGTTTGCACGGGCGCGCTGGTGCTCGGTGCGGCTGGGCTGTTACGCGGCAAACGCGCTACGACCCATTGGGGATCGCATGATTTGTTGGCAGCGTTCGGCGCCATCCCAGTTCATGCCCGCGTCGTGCGCGACGGAGCACTGTTTACCGGTGGCGGCGTAACCGCTGGAATCGATTTCGCACTCACCCTGGCAGCCGAGCTCGCGGGACGAGTCGCGGCTCAAGAAGTGCAGCTCAGCTTGGAGTACGCGCCGGCGCCTCCCTTCGACGCGGGTACTCCCGACAGCGCCTCATCATCAGTGATCGAAGCCGTGCGCTCTCGATCGAAGGCTATTCGGCTCGAACGTGAGCGGCTAGTGCAGACCTGGGCTCTGAACGACCGCCGCCAGGTAGGCGAACCCAACCCCAAGTAACTTCATGTCGGGCGCTCCTCAAAGCTCAGATCTGGTCTTGTTCGGACGCTCGAGCTCGAGCTTCACACGCATCGCGCGCATCTATGCGGCCGAGCTCGGCGTGCGCTACGAGTTTCGCATCGTTCCCGATCTGATGTCACTCGAGGCCGCTGACTACGGCGATAACCCCGCACTTCGCTTGCCGGTGCTACGCGCTGCCGAAGGCACGTGGTTCGGCTCCTCGAGCATCTGCCGAGCGCTCTCACGTCGCGCCTCGAGCGAAAAACTACTGATTTGGCCGGAAGATCTCGAGCACCCGCTCACCGCCAACGCGCAAGAGCTCACCCTCGTTGCCATGTCCACCGAGGTGAGCCTGATCATGGCCCAGCTTGCGGGCGCGGGCGCGGGCGCGGGCGCGGGCGAGGGCGAGGGCGAGGGCGCCAACATCAACAAACTGCGCCGCAGCCTCGAGAACACCCTGACCTGGCTCGATGAGCATATCGAGCCCGCGCTGGCTGCACTACCGAGCGAGCGCCAGTCGAGCTTCTTGGAAGTAACGGCTTTTTGCCTCGTCACTCATCTGGGCTTTCGCGGCGTGCTCGCCGTCACTCCGTATCCCAAGCTCGTCGCATTCAGCGAACGCTTCGGCGAGCGCGCCTCGGCGCAAGAAACGCCCTATCGCTTCGATCGCTGACTCGAGTCGCGGACGCCCTTGCTGGCCAACGCCTCAGGATGGCAGCGACCCTCGCCGCGCCGGCACGGGACGACGCGCGCGAGTGCGCAGGCCAACGCTCGCTCTTCGCCGCTCGGGGGACGAAGCGCGTTCATGGGAAACACTGGCGTCGCTCTCGGTCGCGATGGCGGTCACGCAGCGAGCGTGATAGCCGCCATCGACCTCGAACATGAGGCGCGCGCCGGGCGCGTAGAGTCGGTGATGAAGCGAGTAGCAGGACTTGCCGCCGAAAGGCGACGCCGAGCTGGCTCGAGCGCAACGCGCGCCAGAGCCGAGCCTCGGACTCGGTGGGTGCTTGCCTCATTGTGTGGGCGTTGGGGCTGCCCCGCCACGTTGCGTCGTTGTACGGCCGGCGTGCTCGCTTCGCTGCGCGCGCCGGGGCCCCCAAACGCCGGCTTCGCCGGACGCGGGGGCCCAACCGCCGCGCTCAGCTCGTCCGAATGGCACTGCGAGTACGGCGCATAAGACGTTCGCGCATCGCAACTCGTTCGTGCAGCTCGTGCGCGTCTCGCGAAGGCCGGCTGCCAGCCGGAGAAAGGAGCGAGTGCGAACCGAAGCCACGCATCGTCACGCTCACCGTGCGAAGCGATCACGAATCAAGTACGGCGAGGGCAGCGGTCGGGCCCCACGTCCGGCGCAGCCGGCGTCGGGCGGGCCCCCGGCGCGCGCAGCGAAGCGAAGCGAGCGCGCCGGGCCGTGTCACGACGTGTCACGGCGGGGAGCCTCATGGGTACCGTGGGGAGCGTGGGGCCTGTCGGCGTCATCTTGCAGTTCGCGATCGCGCGGAGGGCGCGCGGCTTTCAGCGCTACGCGGCGGGAGCTCAACCTCGCCCACCCCCGAAGGCGGGCCCCGCGGCTCCTCGGACGCTTTCAGAGAGGAGGACGAGCAGTGCAGCAGTGCGGCGATAGGACTCGGGTTCAGCGCTCATCGAGCGCGCGCCGCACCGCGAGGGATGCTGCGGGGAGATCGCGCGTGACGAGTTCGGCTTGGAGCCTAAGAACTCGGTAGCCGGCGCGGGTAAGCTTGAGGTCGCGACGCGCATCCGCGGTGGCGCGCCGCTTGTGATAGCCGCTATCGACTTCGACGATCAGGCGCGCGCTCGGCGCATAGAAGTCAGCGATGAAGCCGAGCAGCGGGACCTGCGCTCCGACGACCATGCCGAGGCCGCGCCAACCTCTACTCCTTGATGCGGAGCTGGGCTCCGTCACTGTGCCGCCGGTTTTTGTGGACACGGGCCCAGCAACCCGTCGCCGAGCTGAAGTCGCGAGTTCCGTCACGCCGCGACTATCGCGTCAGCTGACTGAGGCTTCAAGAACGGGCTCCGTGCTCCGGATACGAAATTTCGGCGGGGCAGACAACTGAGGCTCGACCCGCACCGATGTGGAGGAATGATTAGTCGTGCCGGTCGATCCGACGGTCTTGAGCAACCGACGTTGCCTGGAGCCCTCGGAGGTGAAAGTTCGAATCCGCCAAGTGCGAAGACGCTGGCGCCTCGCGAGTCGGAGGTAAGTGCGGGTACCGCGCTGTTGGTACGCTCGTTTGCGAGGTCCGGTGATGTTCTCTCGATTGGCGGTCCTGCCTCTGCTGTGGGCTCCGCAGGGGGTGGAGTGAGTGCTTCCGCACTCGAGCAGAAAATTAGGAAAAATCCAGCGTATCAGGGCTTGTCCGCGGGTGATCGGGGCGTTGCCGAGTGGATCCTCTGGCGAGCATCCCTCGGTGATCCTCAGAAGCGCGCCTACTACCTGGGCAAGCTCGATACTCTGTTCAACACGGCCTACGTGAAACGGCCAGATCTGGGCGAAACGGAGCTCGAAAAGATCAACAGCGCAGAGGTGGACGCCGCGCTCGCACGAGAGAGGGCGCGTGGGGATGTGTTCAAGGGTGAAGAGGAGCAATCGAGCGCGGCTGCGCGCTTGACCTCGCGCGTCGGATTCAATGGCATACGTTACCAAGTTGACGGCCGCGATCCACGTGCTGTGGTCGTCAAGCTGAAGGTTCATCTGACGGGCAAGCCGGAACTCATCGCGAAGATCAAGGACCTCGAAGACGCGATAGAGAAGGCGGCTTCGACGACGGGCTACCGAGTGGACCTCGAGTTCGTAGACAAATGGGGGCCGAATGTCTTCCATGTGAAAACGGACTCGACGCAATGGCCCAAGGCGGATAACTGGGCGAGCGGCGTGCAGACTCTGGCCCACGAGCTGCATCATTTGTTGGGTCTCGATGATCGCTACGACTACATCGAGGCACACGCGGCGAACAAGTTCATCCCGACGAGCGAGCGACTCTACCTATTTGCCATCCAAATGATGAAGCCCGCTGATCCACGCGGCTTTGCCAGCTTCATGGACGATCAGTTCAGCGGCACGCTCTTGTCGGAGGACGTGTGTGGTGTGCTGCAAGATCGCAGCGCCCGGTGCATCGATGCCCGCAAAGAATGGGATCCACCTGGTCTGCCTGCCTACGACACGGGCGTTCGAGGCGGCGTAACCCAGTAAGTAGAAAGGAGCGCGATCATGACATTGCGAAGGGGCGTGGTTCTTTTTCATCGAGCGACCCTCAAAGAGTCGTCTCGATACGCGATTTTACTGCTCGTTCAGGTCGCGGGCTGCGCATCTCGCGTGCCGGCCCAGTCCGTACACGAGGGCCCTTCGGTTGCGTCGTCAGCGCCGTCGCTCAAGGACGCTCGGACGACACCGTCGGCGTCGGTGCCCGTGCCCGCCGCTGCTCAGCTTCCCGCCGTGCAACCCAATCCAGTAGCGCCCTCGAGTTCGAGTTCGAGTTCGAGTTCGAGCTCGTCCTCCGTCGCCGACACGGCCGCGCCTGCTGCTTCCCCTTCGGGCGGATCGGGCGAATCAGCACAAGCGGGGATAGCAGCGCCGCCCGCCACGGTGGCACCGTCGCCAAACCCGAGGAAGCCGCCCAGCGAGGTGAAACGTCCGACGCTCTGGTATTGTTACGTCTGGGCGCACCTTCAGTATACGACGCAAGATTGCTTCGACACGATCAAGGAATGCCGGCAGAGCCTGCCAAAAGAAGGGATCACGCTCCGTCCTTGCATGGCCCAAAAGCGTCCCGCGTGGTGCACGGAGCCGTACGAGGTGCCCGAGGATCCGAACGAGAAGCGAAGCTCGAAGTGCTTCGGTTCCGAAGAGGCGTGTTACGAATACCGAGTGTACGTCCGCGGGAACGGTCTCGCGAGCAGTCCGTGTGTGGAGGTAAAGACCAAGTGAGCGTCCACCCACAAGCGTGGCGGCACAGCTTGGTGTCCAGAGGAGAGTCCGGGTCGGTTGCTCTGCTGGCGCAATGACCTCGGTCACTGACGCGATCTCGAAGCGTTGACCGATTGGGCCGCGTCAGTCTGACCGCGCCGCTCGCCAGGGCGTGCCTGCCGCGGTGCGAGCGACAGGCACGCTCCGGCGAGGCGCAGCGTCTGGGCCCCCACGTCCGGCGCAGCCGGCGTCAGGGGGCCCGCGGAATCGTGCGCCCGCAACCAGGCGGTTTCTACGGTGGCTGGATCACCGAGGAACTGGTCGGCCCGTTCAAGGGTACCCCGGGCTCCATGGGCTGGTAGGCGAGCCGGCCGTCCGTGCATCTTTCTCCAGCAAAGCCAGCGGATGCCTAATATTTCGTGGCCCGGGTCGTATTCCTCGATGCGCCATGCGGTCTGAAGACGAGGCTCTGGGGAACGAGCTAACCATTGGCTTCTTGGGCGATACGCTTTTGTCTCGCTTTCAGGTGCGTTTGTTCGAAGGCGTGCGCCGAGCAGCCCGGCGTGCGGGTGCACGTGTGGTCGGGTTTCAGGGAAGCGTGTCTGGACGGAGTGTTCGCGGGCCTGCGTTCGACGGTTCGTTCCTGTTTCGTCTACCTACGGCAGAGTCAATTGACGGCCTAATCGTCGCCTCGAACCTGCTCTCCGCCGCGCTCGGCAGCGCTGAGATGCAGACCCTCTTCGCGGAGAATGCGTTGCCGATCGTCAGCCTCGGCGATCTGCCCGGATGTTCGAACGTGGTGGTCGACAGCGCACCGGGCTTTTCGGCGGTCGTGTCCCACCTGGTGACGGTTCACGGTTGCCGGCGGGTTGCCTTCATTGCCGGCAGTCCCGACAACCCGGAGACGCACGAGCGCGAGCAGGTCATGCGAACCACACTCGCCGCTTTCGGTGCAGAGCTCGATGACGCGTGGGTCTTACCGGGAAATTTTCTAGAGGCGTCCGGCGCGCGAGCGGTCCGCATCCTATTCGACGAGCGTGGGGTAAATCCCGCTGACGTGGACGCCATCATCGCCTGCAATGACCAAATGGCGGTGGGCGCCAGCCGCGAGCTCAGAGCGAGGAGAATACGAGTCCCGGAGGACATTGCGGTAGTCGGCTTCGACGACGACGAGCACGCCAGCAGCAACAACCCGCCTCTGACCACGGTCGCGCAACCCGTCGAGTACATGGCAGAGCGAGCGACACAAATGCTACTGCGGCGCATCGCCGGTGACAGCCATCTCTCGCGCCTCGTCGTTCCGTCCGAGGCCAGGTATCGCACCTCTTGTGGGTGCACGGCTCGGCAGCAAGTTTCGGTCCTGCACTCTGAGCCGACTTCGTCCCTGCAGGACTCCTTGGCCGTCGCCGAGGCAGCCTGTAGATCGCGGATGTCGCTTGCGGGCGTCCCGGAAACTGAATGCAGGTGGCTCGGCACCGTGCTCCGTGTACTTTTGGCGCGCGACGACGAGAGCGCTGCGAGCGAGCTCTGCGAACTCGAAAGTATGATTTTCGAGAGCATCTGTCGTGGTGCCGATGCGGTGCGCTGGCACGACGCGCTGGCGCCTTTGCACGACACTCTCGAGCAATTTGCGGCGCATGAACCGACCCTCGTCGCGACCTGTCGCCGGCGCTTACTCGAGGCACGCAGCGTGGCCGGCGAGAGTGCCGCGCGCGCGCAAACGCTCCGCGGTCTGCACGCCATTCAACACGCCAATGCTCTCCGCGTCGTAGGCAGCGCGCTTGCCGGCGCGCGCAGCCGCAAAGCGCTGGCGCAAGTCGTCGAGGCGGCGTTGCCCGGGCTCGGGGTGAGGTATTGCTGGGTTTGCCAGTTCCTCGATGGCACGGACCATGGTCGGGTGACGGTCGTCGCGCACTACGAATCGCCCGCGCCCGAGGTGGGGGACCCTCTGCAAGACGCTGCTGCTCTCTGGGTGACGATGCCCGCATCGCTGCCGCCGGGGGTGCGCTTTTCGCCGAACGACCGCGGCGTGCCTGTCGAGTCGGCCTCCCTGCTGCGCCCGGCAATGGCGTCGATGACGCTCGCCCCCGACCTGCTGGTCTACCCGCTGGTCTTCGCCGACCGAGCGCTTGGCTACGTCGTCTTCGATTCGCCTTCTGACCTGGCGCTCGCATGGGTGCTCGAGAACCTCGCCGGCCACCTGAGCAGCGGGCTCTACACGCTGGCCAAAGCAGATGAGCTGCGGCTCGCGCGCGAAGTCGCCGAAGAGGCAAGCCGAGCCAAGACCGAATTTTTGGCGGCGATGTCGCAAGAGATCCGGGCGCCGCTTACGATCCTCGCGGGACAGCTCGATCTTTGCCTGACAACGGAGCTCGACCGACGACAGCGGGAGTACCTGACGCGCGCGCGCGCTTCATCGCACGCCCTGAGCGACGTGTTCGACGACATTCTCGAGTTTTCGAAGATCGAAGCGCACCGCCTCGAGCTCGATTCCGTGAGTTTCGACCTCGCAGAGCTGCTCGTGCAGCTCGCAAACACTCACGCGCCTGACGCCGCGAAAAAGGGGCTCGAGCTCGTGATCGACTCGGACCGGGATCTGCCTCGATCGTTGATCGGTGATCCATTGCGGCTGTCGCAAGTCCTCTCCAAACTCATTTCGAACGGCATCAAGTTCTCGGCTAGCGGAGAGGTCGCGCTGCGTGTACGCGCCACGGGCGGTGACGGCAAGCGCGCCACTCTGCAGTTCTCCGTGCGGGACACCGGCATCGGCATGACCCTCGAGCAGCTCGGGCGCTTGTTCAAGCCCTTCACCCAGGCAAACGGCTCCACGGCTCGGCGCTCTGGGGGAACAGGGCTCCGCCTGTCGATCTGCAAGAGCCTCGTCGCGTTGATGGAAGGTGAGCTCACCGTTCTTAGCACTCCAGGCGTGGGCAGCGTGTTCACGCTCACGGCAGCCTTCGCAAGACAGCGGCCGCGGGTCGAGCAGTGCCAGCCGGGCGAGTAGCAGCGGCAAGCGCCAGCGCGCGCGCCACGAGGCACGCGGCCCCTACGGGGCAATCCGACAGACAGGGACGCGCTCGGGTTCAACGACGATGATCGCCGCGGCGACCTCATCGCGGTTGACTACCGATAGCGCCATCGCAACCCCCTTCGGCCCATCTCGAGTTCAGGTGTTCACGCGCCCTTCAGCTAGCCACGGTGGCGTCGACCCAGGCCAGATACTCGGCAGTCACCTGCCCCGTCACGTAGTCGCCGGTAAAACAGCTCATCTCGAGATCGGTCACCTGGGAGCCTTCGGTGATAGCGGCCCGCATGTCCTCGACCTCCTGGTAGATGAGGTAGTCCGCGCCCAGTTGCTTCGCCACCTCGGGGATCTTGCGACCATGCGCGACCAGCTCCCGCCGCGATGGAATGTTGATGCCGTAGACGTGCGGAAAGCGCACGGGTGGCGCGGCCGACGTGAAGGTCACTTTATTGGCGCCGGCCGCACGCGCCATGTCGATGATCTCTTTCGAAGTGGTGCCGCGTACGATCGAGTCGTCCACAATCAGCACGTTCTTGCCCTTGAACTCACGCCCCATGGCGTTCAGCTTCTGCTTGACGGAGCGTTTTCTCTGCGCTTGACCGGGCATGATGAAGGTGCGCCCGACGTAGCGATTCTTGAAGAAACCTTCGCGATATTCGATGCCCAATTTTTGGGCCACCTGCATGGCCGCCGGACGTGACGAGTCGGGAATGGGCATGACGACGTCGATTTCGCCCCGCGGTGTGTAGCGCGCGATGGTCTCGGCTAGTCGGTTTCCGAGCCTGAGGCGCGCTTCGTACACCGAAATGCCAGACATTACGGAGTCGGGTCGCGCCAAGTAGACGAACTCGAAGGAGCACGGCACGAGGCGCGGATTGCGCGCGCACTGTCGGGACACCATTTCCCCGTCCGGCGTGATGAAGACGGCTTCCCCCGGGAGGAGATCGCGCACGACTTCGTAGCCGCCACTTTCCAGGACCAACGACTCGGAAGCTATCGCCCACTCGGTTGCGCCTCGCTCGCCGAGCCTCTTGCCGACGGTGAGTGGCCGAATGCCGAAGGGGTCGCGAAAAGCCAAGAGCCCATGGCCGGCAATCAAGGCGATCACCGCGTAGGAGCCCTGCACGCGTTCGTGTAAGCTTGCGACCGCTGCGAAGATCTGATCTGGGTTGAGCGATTGTTCGCTCACTTCTTCTTGCAGTTCGTGGGCCAAGACGTTGAGTAGTAGTTCCGTGTCGGAACTGGTGTTCAAGTGACGCCGGTCCACGCGACACAGCTCGCGGCTCAACTCCCGGGTGTTCGTCAGGTTGCCGTTGTGGACGAGCACCAGACCGTAAGGGGCGTTGACGTAAAACGGCTGCGCTTCGACCGTTTGCGAGGCGTTGCCCTGCGTCGCGTAGCGCACGTGACCGAGCCCTAGGTTGCCGCGCAAGCCGCGCATGTCTCTCGTGCGGTAGGCTTCGCGTACCTGACCCTTGGCCTTGTGCATGTGGAAGACGTCCCCTTCCGCGGTGGCGATGCCGGTCGAGTCTTGGCCGCGGTGTTGAAGGAGTGACAGGCTGTCGTAGAGAGCTTGGTTGACGGGCGAAGACGAGACGAGTCCGACGATTCCGCACATTGCGGGGGCGAGTCTGTCACACCCGGGCCGAAACTCCAGGGATCGTCCTTGCAGTGGCTGTGGGAGCCCGCGCGAACAAAAGCAACACATCGTCGGACTCACAGTCCGAAGTGACTACGGCTCGAGCACCGCGAGCGCAGTCGTCGGGGCCCCCACGTCCGGCGCAGCCGGCGTCGGGCGGGCCCCCGGCGCGCGGAGCGCCAAGCGCGAGCACGCCGGGCCGTCTTGCGACGTTCAACGGCGGGGCATCAAGACCGACGTTGGGCGTGACTGAGACGGAGCGTGGCGGCTCGAGGTGACTCGCGCTCTCGCGTCAGGGCTCAGCGACGTGATCGGTGCACAAGGTGCGCCGGCGCAGCATGTCCTGATCATCCTTCGAATTGAAGGAATAGATGTGGCGAACGCGACCAGACAGCGTGAAATCGACGGCTAGGTAGCGCCAAACGTCGTCGTACAAATAGAACTCGGCCACGGTGCAGGAGCCGTCGCGAGTGGTCTTTGTGTCCGGCTGTGCGCCCCCGAGCGCGTACAGGTCGCGCACCGCCAAGGTGAGCTGCGAGCGAAGGCTGAGTGTGCCTGCACAGGCGTCGAGCAACAGTGATTCAATCACCTGGATGTCTTCGCTGAAAGCGGCGGACTCCACGAGGTTCAGCTCGAGCTCATCGCCCGCTTGGCGAGCCACGACCAGGCCCGATACCCAAGGGTACTCGAATTCGCCGGTCGAAAGCTGGGTGTAGTAGAGCGCCAGCGGTTCAGTGAAGCGTTGCAAGTTCGGTAGGGCTACCTCCTCCCATGGAACCGGTCCGTCCGCTCCCCAGCGCTTGGGCAGCAGCCTGAAGGCGAGCTGAATTTTGGGCGCGGCTTCAGGACGCATTGGGTCGGTCTCGGCCATGACCTTTGAATTGCGCCCCGGGTACTTGAGCGCCAATGCGGCCTGAACGCGCTTCGAACGCTCGTGTGCATCGAGCGCGAAAAACGCCCCACCGCTGGTGCGGACACGCGACACGCACGTTTCCGCGGGCGCAACGCTGGTCGGGTCCGAGAACATGGGTGCCGGAGGCACCGGTGCGGCAGCTGCCGTTGCGGGCTTGCCGGCGCTGGACGTCGGCGTCACGCAGGCCGTCGCAGCGTGAGCCGTCATCAATAGTGCCGCGCGAATCCATCTCATAGGCGCTCGAGTGGGGTGACTGAGCGGGCGGGGCGTAAAGCCTGCTTCATGATCTCGCCTTGGACACGCTAGGGTTGCCATGCTTGGCATTTCATTCCCGAGTCGCGGCGCGGCGGCAGAGCCCGCCGCCGACATTCAGTCTTGCGCTGGCCGCATCGAGCTTCCGAAACACTCGACGCGACCATTCGTGCGAATCGCGCAGTCGTTCTTGACGCTCGTGTACTTTCCGGGCCGGGCAGTTTTGAACGCCTTGCAGCGTAGTTCGCCGTTGGTCAGCACGCCGCAGCCGACCGAGACGTTCTTGAAAGGGCCCGGGTCGATGTTCGTTGCTGAGCTCGAGGGGTCGCTGTAGTTGGCTCCCCAGCAGACCATGGCCGCGTCGCTGCGGAGCGCGCAGGCGTCGTCGTACCTCAGAGCAACGCTGCTGAACATTCCAGAGGGAATACTCTCGATGCCATACGCGCTCGAACCCCAGCAGCTCAGGGCGCCGCTGCTGGTCACACCGCAGGTGTTGTCCAAACCGCCTGCAACTTCCGTGAACGTGCCAGGTGGCGGCTTTTCGGCGCCCCCGTCGTCCCAGCATTTCGCATCACCAGCGACCGTTACTCCACAGAAGAAGCTGGGGCCGGCGGTAAGGGCTTTGAATGAGCCGGTCGGCGGTGACGCGTGCTGAAGATTCCCGGTCGTACCCCAACACGTGAGGCTTTGGTTGTCCTTGATCGCGCAGTAGTGGGTACCCCCCTGGTAGGGATTGCCCGCTTCGATCGCGACGAACTTTCCGGGCGGTGTCGTCTGGGCGTTGCTCCAGTAGGCCACCGCGCCGGCGGTCGTGACCGCCACGCTCCCCGTGCGATCCACTTGACTGAACGTGCCGGTCGGCACGGTTGCCTGCTGGTAGGTGTTGTCACCCCAGCAAGCAACGCTGCCGTCGGTGCGGACCGCGCATGCATGGTTGGTCCCCGCCGCGATGCTCTTGAAGGAGCCGGTTGGCACTGCGTTCACGAATTCGGCCGCTCCCCAGCAGGCGATGTGCCCATCCACAGCGAGGGCACAAACAAGCGTGCCCCCTGTCGCTACCGCGACGAATTGACCCGGTGGCGCGGCAACCAAGCCCGGAGTTGCCAAGCCCCAACAAGCTAGGGTTTGGTCGGACCGCAACGCGCAGCTGTGATAGCCGTTGACGGATAGGCTGACGAAGGTGCCGGCCGGCGGCACAGCGTTACCAACGGTACTAAGTCCCCAACACGTGAGCGTGCCGTCGGTTCTCAGTCCGCAGTTGTAGTGGGGGCCGACGCCGACCGTGCTGAACGTGTCGGTGCGGGGACCCGACTCGCCGTAGTCATTGGACCCCCAACAAGCGACAGTGCCGTCGGTTTTCACGGCACAAGCGTGGTCATTCTCGGTCGCGATGCTCTGGAACGCGCCCGTCGGGACCTTTGCCGATGTAGCTGAATAGAGTTCTCCCCAGCATGCGATCGAGCCATCGGTTCGAATCGCACAGGTGTAGTCGTTGGCCGACACCGCGCTGAACGATCCTGATGGCGGCTCAGAGTTGTGCGCGTTGTCGTTAGCACCGAGGCAGACGAGCGTGTGATCGCTCTTGATGATGCAGGTGCTCCGAGCGCCGGCAGATACCGCGAGCGACGTTTTCTCGCAGGCGCTCCCCCAAGTTCCCGCGGGGCAGTCGCACACCACCGCCCCGGAACCGAGCGTCAACGCGGTGCCGCCGTTGCTGCAGGCGACGCAGCTGACCGGATCCGATTCGGTGGTCGTTTGCCCCGGCGGGCACGGGGTGCATTGGGTGTCGCTGGTTGCGGTACCCGCTGCGGCGAACTTGCTACCAAGCTTGCACTCCGACCAAGGGCTGCAACTCGAGCTGTCGCGAACGCGGAACGTTCCAGTCGGGCACGGTGACTCCGGTTGACCCGCTTGACCCGCTTGACCCGCTTGACCCGCTTGACCCGCTTGACCCGCTTGACCCGCTTGACCCGCTTCTCCCGCTTCGCTGTTCGACTCAGAGTCAGAAGATCCGCCACTTTGGCCGCCGTGACCTGCAGCATTGCCAGCTGCGCCAGTCTCACTACTTCCGGCACTATTGGGATTGCCGCCGGGGTGGCCAATGCCGCCTGCACCAGCGGTCGAGTCTTGATTTGGCGCAGCGCTTTTAGCACTACTGCAAGCGCTTGCGGAGTAGCCGAGCGAAGCGACTGACACTACGAGCACGCCCCACGGGCGCCACAGTGTCATGTGGCTTGTTTCCTCGCACGCCATGGCTGTTCCATCGCTCACCGTTCATATCATCGAACGGGCTGCTGCGGGGAGACGCGCTGCCGTTGTGCGACGGACAGCGGAGGCGCAGCCACGGACAACGCGGCTGACATGCCGCGACGTGCCGCGCCATTGCCGAATCGCGGCGCGGTGGCGGAGCTGCTATCGTTTGATCCGTGCGCGCCCAACCCCTGATCAATTGCCACGACGTTCAAGCCTCCAGCCGCTTCTACCAACGGCTTCTGGGGTGCGTGGGCGGCCATGGCGGAACCGAGTATGAGCGCCTGTGGGATCCCAAGCTCCACGCCAGCAAGTGGGGCTCCGACGGTCTGATCTTGCAGCTTCACGCTTGGGAGATCGATCACCATCACGGTCCCATGGGTGACCCGTCCCGCGCCATCGGCAATGGTATGCTGCTCTGGTTCGAGGTGGACGACTTCGACGCCGCTGTCGCCCGCGCCCGCGAGCTCGAGGCGCCGATCCTTCTCGACGTCCACCACAATCCGAACGCCGGCCATCGCGAGCTCTGGCTCCGCGACCCCGACGGCTACACCGTGGTCATCGCATCTCCCGACGGTGAGGCAGAGCAGGCGTAGTCATCGGGGTTCGCCCTCGCGAAGCGAACGAGAAGGTTTGGGCTCAGACCGGCTTGAGCGTTCCCAGGTCTACTTCGCCGTGCTGACTCGTGAATGTGACGTTGCCTCCTCCTCCGCCGCCGCTCTGCTGCACACCAGAGATGCGATGGTCTCCCGTGTCGTACACCTTCACGTTGCCGTTTCCAGAGTCGACCGCCAACCGTTGCTTGTCGCCGAAAAAGGCGTAGCGCGTCTCGTTCTGGCCGCCGGAGGTGCTCGGTTGCTCTCCCAAGTTCTCCGGCCACCAGCGTTCCGGCTTTTGCATGGGCTTCATCGGTTTCATCGGTTTCATCGGTTTCATCGGTTCCATAATTGCTCTCCGAAGGCGGCGGTGTTGTCCGCGAGGATTGTCAATCCGAACCGTTCGAACGCCCAGCTGAATCGCTCGTGTCGGTCTGATCGCGAACTGACGTGAGGGGCGAGGCGGTTATGCGAAGCGCCGAAAATCTGCCGCGCCTGGCAGAAAGGCGCGCTGACGTTACATTTCGGGATGGCCCGAAGGAGCGGCAGCGCAAATTTGCCTCTGCACGGCGGCCGGGTTCCGCCGTGGCTAGCCGGGCGCATGGCGAGGCTTGGACGAGTGATCGTCGAAGCGATTGTGCATCACTACGGTTCTCGAGAAGTGCTGCGCCGATTGTCGCACCCGTTTTGGTTTCAGTCCTTCGGCTCGGTCATGGGCATGGATTGGCATTCCTCTGGCATCACCACCAGCGTGCTCGGCGCGTTGAAGCGCGGCCTCGCGCCGGTGCAGGACGAGCTCGGGTTGTACGTATGCGGAGGCCGAGGAAAGCACTCGCGTAAAACGCCGGCCGAGTTGCTGGCCATTGCCGAGCGCACGGGGCTCGACGGCGCGCAGCTCGCCCGCACCAGCCGCTTGGTCGCAAAGGTCGATAGTGCCGCCGTCCAGGATGGCTTCGGGCTCTACCTGCACGGTTTTTTCCTCGCGCGTGACGGCGCGTGGACCGTGGTGCAGCAAGGCATGGATCCGCGCCGTCGCGAAGCGCGCCGCTATCACTGGCTCTCGGAGGGCTTGGCCGATTTCGTGGACGAACCGCATAGTGCCATCGACGGTGAGCAGCGCGGTGAGATCGTCAATCTGACCGATCGCCGAGCGGCCGAATCGCGCCGCGCGCAGCTCGTGCTCGTGGAACGCGGTCCTTCGGCGGTTCTCGACGTATTGGCGCGCGACCTGGCGCGCGCCGCCAAACCTCGTGCGAAGCCCAGGCCGGAGCCTGCGCAGCTCGTGCTGCCGCACTTGGCGCTGCCTCATCACCACGAGGTGAGGGCCGAAGATGTCGTGCTGCGGCGGCTGCACGCTACGCTGAGCGCCGCGCATGAAAATGGCCCACGTGATTTCTCGGAGTTGCTGCTCGTGCCGGGTGTCGGCGCGCGGACCATCGAGGCGCTGGCCATGGTCAGTGAAGTCATTCACGGCGCGCCCTACCGCTTCTCCGATCCCGCCCGCTTTTCGCTCGCCCATGGTGGCAAAGATCGCCATCCTTTCCCGGTTCCGCTCAAAATTTATGACCAAACATTGCACGTGCTGCGCGCCGCACTCGATCGCGCCAAGCTCGGCGAGGATGATCGGCTGTCGGCGCTGGAACGACTCGATCGCCAGGCGCGCGCCTTCGATCGCGCGGTTGACGGTCCTTCTTTCGAAGAGCACGTGAAGGCAGAGCGCGCTCGCTCTAGCGAGCTGGGCGGCATGAGCGTATTCGGCCCCGAGCCCCGTCCGGCAGCCCCGCTGGAACAATGCAAACAGTAGAGGTGTTGCCTGTGCGCTCAGCCCTGACGAGTCGGATCATCATCCGGATCGGGCTTGCCTTGCTTCGGTCGTTCCGCCTCCGGCACATTGCGCAGGTTCACGCGCACCCGCGTCCAGTTCGTGGAACGGCCGCGCATCGAGTCGACCAGAATGTCTTCGAGCTGTAGAGATGCCGCGACCTGAGCGTGTCCATGCAGCCAGCGCTCGAGTCCAGCGAGCGCGGCGTCGCGATCCGGGGATTTCGCGACTACCAGCAGCGGAGCCTTTTTGCGCGAACTGGGGCGAGGGGGCGGCGGCCTACTTGCTGACGGTTGCGCGGCGGTCGTTGGGTGATCGTTGGACTTCCGGGAGCCGCGGAACTGCCCTGGCCATGGCGCGTCCGGAACACCGGCGGCGGCGTCCCGCGCGGCCAGCTCCAACAAGCCATCCAGGCGGCCAACTTCGGATTGCATCGCTTGGTGGGGGTCGCTCGTCTGCGCAAAGCGCCGGGGGACGGTAAACAGGGTAAAATCAGCGGGATCACAGTCGGGCACCTCGGCCCAAGTGAGCGGCGTGGACACGCGCGCATCCGGCAGCGGGCGCACCGAGTACGCGGAGCAGGTGGTGCGATCTTTGGCATTCTGATTGTAGTCGAGGAAGACCCCGTGCCGCTCGTCTTTCCACCATTTCGAGGTTGCGAGCTTCGGTACTCGGCGTTCGACGGCGCGGGAGAGCGCAAGTGCAGCGTTGCGGAGCTCGCTGAAGGTCCAACGCGGCTCGATTCGCACATTGATGTGCATGCCTCGTGAGCCGCTGGTTTTCGGAAATCCGACTAGACCTTGCTCGTCGAGCAATGCTTTGACTTCGAGCGCGACGCGCACCACATCCTTCCAAGGCACTCCAGGGCCGGGATCCAGATCGACGCGTAGCTCGTCGGGATGCTCCAAATCCTCGCTGCGGATGGGGTGCGGGTGCAGCTCGATGCAACCCAGGTTCACGATCCAGATCAAGCCCGCGATGTCGTCGACCACCACTTCTTCGGCGGTCTTTCCGGACGGGAACGTGAGCGTCACGCTACGGATCCAGTCGGGTCGAGATTCGGGCGCGCGCTTCTGGTAAAATGGCGCCGCTTCCGCGCCATCGACGAACCGCTTGAGCACGATGGGACGACCCGCGATGCCGCGCAGCGCACCCTCTGCGACGCGCGCATAGTATTCGATCAACTGCAGCTTCGTGACCGTGACTTGCTTGGAAAAATACAGCTTTTCTGGGTGCGTGATGCGCAGTTGGCGGCCGGCGACCGACAGCCAAATCGCGCCTTCGTCACGAGCCATGCACACAGCTTAATGCGGGCGATCGGCGGCGTCGACGCGCAATGGGGAGCCTGCTCTCAGCCTGAGCTGCACGCTGTCTGGTGTGTTGGAGGCCGCGTGCTACGCTGGGGCGATGGGTGGCGCGCGAATCTGGATAGACGCGATGAGGGCAGATCGACCGGTGGTGTTTGGGTCGGCGTTCGCAATGGGACTGCTCTTGTTTGGCTGCGCGAGCTCCGGCACCCACTCACAGCCTTTCGACGGCGCTGGGCGAGGCGGCTCAGGTGGAGAAATCTCGCCGGGCCACGGTGGCGATACAACCAGCGAAAGTGGCGGCGAGGGTGGCAGCAGCGACCAGGGCAGTAGCGGCGAGAGCGGCAGCAGCGGCGAGGGCGGCAACGGCAGTAGCGGCAGTAGCGGTGAGGGCAGCGGCGAGGGCGGCGGCGGTAGCGGTGGTTCGAATCCGGGCGGTTCGAATGCGGGCGGTTCGGGCAGCGGGGGCAGCGGTTCTAGTGTTCAGCCGCCCAGTTGTTTGCGTGATCTTTTCGAAGCCTGTCCGCTCGCAGAGGCGTGCACGGTCGACGACGTGAATGGCAACGGCTCGCTGCAACGCAGCTGCTACGACGGCGGCGTACGAGCCGTAATGACGAAAGGGAGCGAGTGCTCCAATCGCGAGCTGCAGGTCTACAAGGCGAACGGCTCGCTCTGCTACTCGTACGCGGTCGTTGCCTTCGCCGCACATGCTTGCGAGGGGCCCGTTACCACATGGCGCGATAGCGACGGCGCGGTGGTGGCTAGTGGCTCCCAATCGTCGACGGGGTCGGGAACCTCGGGCACCACCGTGAATATCCATTGTGAGAATGGGGATGGCGCGTCTTGTAAGGTCAGCGCATCGTCCAACTGCTCCAGCGTGCTCGGGTCAGGCCCGGTTTGCGCCCCCGGAGTGTGCGCAGACTTCTAGAATTGGGCCGCGCTCGGCGGTGAGCGGAGCGGCGGTGCGTTCACCACCAGTGGCGCTGGGCCACCACCGAACGTCAACGAACCCGTCTCACGTTGATCCACTGCGCGTCGTGAATACTCGTCCGAAGTGTGGCTGGGCGCGGCGGGCGACCTGGGCCGGCTGCTGCCCGCAGGGGCCGCGCCGGGAGCACCCGCACTTCCGTGGTGGATCCGATCGCAGCGTGAAGTCGTGGCGAAGCCGTAGATGGCAGAGCCGAGGAACAGGGCGCCGAAGCCGAGGCCCAGCGCGACACTGGCCTCGCGGCTCACAGGTTGGCTCGAGGTGGTGCCGGCCTTGTCATCCGCGGTGGCGGCGACGGCAGCGCTCAGGAGATTGGTGCCCGTGAAGACAGTGTCGAAAATAGGCGCCACTTTGGAAGAGGTGCACTCCATTTCCGGATCGGGTGCGGAGTCTTCTGCACCGGCGAGCGGCGGTTTGACGAATAGTAACGAGCACCCCGAGCTCGTGAACGCGGAAACTCCGACGACAATCACACAACCGATACTGAATTTGTAGCGTCTCACGTTCATTTTCCACGGCTCTGCCGTCATTGCGCAACCCCGTGGATTGATAGCTCGTATCGAACGTGCCTCGTTGTACTCACTTGCTGTCGCGTTCGATCACGCAAGCAACGAGTCTCTATCTGACGATACGGATTTCGCTTGGGTTCGACGGCGCGCGCTCAACTACGCGGCCGCTATCGTGACCTGGTTCAAGCGGTGAAGGAGAAAGCGCGCCCCTCCCACGACCGAATGAATTTTCTTGGTGTCGAGCGCCACGGGCTGATTCTGACGAGCGACCGAGAGCGTGAAGGATGAAGACTACATATTCCAAGCGTCGCCTGACCTACGACGAGAAGTTCTCGTTCTTCTTCGGGTTCAGCGCGGATTGAGCAGCGCCGCCGACGAAAACGGTCAGCGGCTCCGGTCGTCACTAGGCGCGGGTAGAGAAAAGCCTGTCTTTTCAGGCGACGCATTGTGCTAGCATAAAAGAATCATTTCGGGCAGGTTCGAGCCATGCGGTTTATTGTGCTGGGCGCGGGAGCGATCGGTGGCGTGTTGGGGGTTCGGCTTGCGGCTGCAGGGCGCGAAGTGATGCTCATCGCGCGTGGAGCGCAGCTCGCCGTGCTCCGAGAGCAAGGGCTCCGCTTGGAGACGCCCGAAGGCGTGATCACGGTGCAACCCCCGGTTGTCGACCATCCGTCGCAGATCGCGTGGCGCTCGGGGGACGTCGTGTTGCTTGCGGTGAAGACGCAAGACGCGGCGGCAGCGTTGCGCGATCTCGCTGCCGTAGCCCCCGCCGATACGACCGTCGCCTGCTTCACCAACGGGCTCGAGGCCGAACGTCTGGCCTTGCGTTGGTTTCGGCATGTGCTCGGCGTCTGCGTGGTGTGCCCATCGTCGTTCGTCGTGCCGGGGGTGATTCAGGCCTGGGCCTCGCCGGTCTCGGGAATGTTCGATCTCGGCGTAGTGCCCCAGGGGCGGTCGCCCCTCGCCGACGAGCTTGCGGCAGCGCTCACCGCCTCTGGGCTCCCGTCCGAGCCACTCGCCGACATCTTGCCCTGGAAGCGGCGCAAGCTGCTCTCCAACCTAATCAACGCCATCGACGCGCTTTCGGGACAAAGCGCGCGCGCCGACGAGCTCGTCGAGCGCGCGCGGCGCGAGGGAGCGGCCTGCTTTGCGGCGGCGGGCCTGGAGGTAACGTCAGCGGAGGAGGACGCAGCGCGCCGGAAAGACTTCCGGCTGGGCAAGATCGACGGCCGCCAGCGCGATGGGGGTTCGACCTGGCAGAGCCTCGCGCGCGGGGCAGGCGCGGTCGAGTGCGACTACTTGAATGGTGAGATCGCGCTGCTCGGGCGGCTCTGGGGCGTGCCGACGCCATTGAACGACCGCCTGCAGTATTTGGTCGCCGAGGCCGCGCGCAACGGCGCAGCGCCGGGCTCCACGCCGATCGAAGAGCTGCTCGAAAAACTCCGCCGAGTGAACGAGCCCGGCTAGACATTGGAGCCGAGCTTCGTCTATTATGCGGGAGTAAACTCTTTAAAGGTGGACGGCTCGAGGTTCGCTTTGCGCGATCCCAGGCGACTGCGCCCGCATGAAGCCATCGGACACTTTCCGTATCGTCAGCGCGACCGTGCTCACCCAAGCGCGTCTATTCTTCCGCAACTCACAGGAGTGGACGCGGGTGCTCATGATGCCGCTGCAAGCGCTGGTAGCGATGGCGGTTCTGGTGCACGCCGGGCGGGCCGACCTTGCCGGCTACGCGCTCACCGCCGCGCTGCTGTTTACCATTGGTGACATGGGCTTTTTCGTCGGCAGCGAAGTGGTGGCGGGTGATCGCTCGCAGCAAGTGCTCGAACTGCTGACGGCCGCGCCGACGCCGTACTTCGTCGTGCTCATCACGCGCACGTTGTTCGTGGCCGCGATCGGCTTGATCGGTTTTGCCGAGAGTTGGCTGATCGCGCGCTTCGCCTTTGGCGTGCCGGTCGCGGTGCACCATCCCTGGTTGCTCACCGGTGCGCTCCTGGCGACGGTGTTTGCGGCGGGCGCGACCGCCGTGCTCACGGCCGCGTTATTCAGCCTCGCGCGCTCCACACGCACCTTGCAGAACGCGGTAAACGGTCCGTTCTACCTGCTGGGCGGGGTGCTCGTACCGGCGGCGTTCTTGCCGGCTTGGTTGAAGGCGTTTTCGCCTTTCGTGTTCTTCTTCTGGGCCGCGAGCCTGGTGCGCGATTCGTTCGCGGTCCCGGAACCGACCAACATCGCGCTCCGCCTCGGCGCGCTTGCTGGGCTCGGGGTTGCGGGCGCGCTCGTCGGCGGGATCGTACTCGGCCGCATGCTCGATCACTTGCGTCAGAACGGGAGGCTCGGTCTCGCATGAGGCATGCGCTCCGCATCTATCGCCATGGCCTGTTGGTTGGCGCGCGAGACTTCGCCATTTTCTGGAATTGGAAGACCTGGTGCGGCGGCTGGATGCTGCGCATCCTGACCAATGTTTTCGTTTGGGTGCTGCTCGGCCGCTTGCTCGGCTCGCCGGAAAAACTGCACTACCTGATCGTCGGATTTGCGGCCACGGCGGGCGTGGGGACCTTTGCCGTCGCCGCCGCCTCGTGGGATCGGCTCGATGGCACGTATCCACTTTTGGTGGTCGCGCCCGGTAGCATCGCCCCCGCGCTGTTTGGGCGGATGTCGGTCTGGATGTTTGGCTGGATCGCCTCGGCCTTCGTGACGTTCTTCATCGTGACGCTCGCGTTTCAGTGGACATTCTCCGCCAGTTCCGCGGCCATCACGCTCGCGATCATCGTGCTGATCTGCGTGACCACGTTCTTTCTCACGGTCGCCGTGGGTGCCCTAGCGTCGCTCGCCCCGCGCATCCGCAACATGTGCAGCTTTCTGGTGACGCTCGTGATCATGGCTTTTTGCGGCGTGAGCGTGCCGGTGAGTTTCTGGCCGGGCTGGCTGCAGGTCCTGTGCAACCTGCTCCCCGTGACGCACGGCCTCGGCGCGATTCGCCTCGTGCTCGGCGAGGCAGGCAACGGCGCGGAAATCCTCCGCGGCGTCGGTCTCGAAGCCGTCGTCGGTGCGGGCTGGCTTGGCCTCTCGCTGCTGATCGTCGACCGCTTCGCCGAAGCAGGCCGGGCCGACGGCTCGATCGAACTCGTTTGAAGGCAGATTGGGGAAAACGATGACGACCGCGATTTGCACTCAAAGCGTCGGCCGCGTGTATCACGCGAATGGCAAATCCAAGGAGGTGCGCGCGCTGCACGACGTCTCCCTAGACGTCGAGGAAGGCGAAGTGCGTGGGCTGCTCGGCCCCAATGGTGCGGGCAAAACTACGCTGGTGAAGATCCTCTCCACCGTGCTGCTCCCGACCGAGGGCAGCGCGACCATCTTCGGCCACGACGTGGTGCGCGACACTGCCGCCGTACGCAGCATGATCGGCATCGTCTTCGGTGGCGACCGTGGGCTGTATTGGCAGCTCACCGCGCGTGAGACGCTCGCCTACTGGGCCGCGCTCTATCACGTGCCGCCGCGCGAGACGAAAGCCCGCGTGGAGGGCTTGCTCGAACGCGTCGGGCTCGCCGCGCGCGCCAACGAACGAGTCGAGGGCTTTTCGCGCGGCATGAAGCAGCGCCTGCATCTTGCCCGCGGTCTCGTGGCCAACGCGCGCGTGCTCTTTCTGGACGAGCCCACGATCGGGCTCGATCCGATCGCCGCTCGCGATTTTCGCACGCTGGTGAAAGAGCTCAAGAGTGAAGGCCGTACCATCCTGATCACCACCCACGACATGGCGGAAGCGGAAGCCGTCTGCGACCGCGTTGCTCTCATCGACCACGGTCACGTCATCGCCGTGGAAACACCCGCGAGCCTCGCGCGGGTGGTTTCGCAACACGAGCGCGTGGATTTCGATTCCGCGGAGCCCGGCATCGTCGCCGCCGTGCGCGCCGTTCCCGGCGTGGCGTCGGTCAGCGCCCGCGGCGGCGACCATAGCCACCGCGTCGACCTAGTTGACGGCAGCGCGCTCCGCAACGTGTTGCAGACGCTCGTCGCGGCAGGCGTGACCACGATTTCCACCTCTCGCCCAAGCCTCGAAGAAGTTTACGTCCACATGATCGGTGACCGCGGGCTGAAGGTTTGACGGGATGAAGGCCTGTTGATCGCGCCTGAACTCGAACTGGGGGCGGAGGCGCGCCGGCGTTTTCCGGCGGGGTGAAGAAATACCCTCGCCCGTTTTCGATTGGGCTCGCAGCCGGCACGGCGCTACGGGTTTTTTATTGATGGTCACGTGCGGCGGCGGGACGCGGCGCAGCCTTCGGCGTCCAATTGCGAATGCGACGTCAATGACGCCGAAGGCTGCGTGTGACTCTGACGCTCTCGGTGACCATCAACCAACAATCTTACCCGCGCAGGGACCTGCGCTCCGAATTGGCACGCCTTGCTCTATTCGACTTGCTCTACCCAATAGTCCACGAGAAAGACAGGGTAGCTGGTGCCGAGGCCGAGTTGACCGCGATGGGCCATCAGCCCGAAGTCGTAACCGTGCTTGGCATCGGGCAGATCGCCGACTTGGCCGCTGAAATTGTAGCTATTGGTCGTATCCACCGTGTAGCCGTAGCCCCAGTGGAAGCCGACGGATTGGCCGATTTTCACGCCGCCCGCGCCCGCCACGACTTCGAAGTCGACGCTCAGATCCGTGCTCGTGCCCTCGGAGGAGGTTTGGGTGCGCGCGATGGAAAAGCCGACCGAGCCGGTGCCCACTCCGACGTGCAGCGCCGATTCGCTGGCGTAGCACCAGCTGTCCGCGTCGACGAGGAACGACGTATCACCGAAAGTGCCGCCGTTCGGTGCATTGGCGCAGGCGTTTTCATTGGGGTAGCTCGCCGGATCGCCCACGGTGTGATTGAGCACTGCGGAAGTGACGAGCGGGCCATTGACGATGCTCTTGTTGTACAGGGCGACCGGGACCTTGTACGTGTTTAGCTTGCGCGGCACATTGATGCTGATCGGCGTGCCCAGGTCCGCCGCGACCGGCGAGCTCACCACTTTGTAGTAGTACACGTCGAAGGGGATGACCTGAAACACCACCGCATCCTCGTTGCCGGCGGTCCAGGTTTGAGTTTGGTCGAGCGTGACCGCTTGTGAAGAGGTGCGATCTAGCGCATAGCCGAAGGTGAGCTTGGTTTCGAAGCTGGTCGTGCCGAACAGGCTCGGTGCCTCATAGCCGATCGATGTAGCGGTGCGCAGGCCGATGGTGCTGTCGGCCGCGAACCCTTTGCCGTTGCCGAAGGAGATGCTCGTCGAAGAGTTGCTCTCGTTTTGCCCTTTGAAATACGGCGCGGCGGCGAGCACGGCTAGCACACGCGGGGTGCTGAACAGCACCTCGTGCTGACCTTGGTACTCGACGATCGGGCTGTCGCGATCCACGTTCGGCAGGCACAGGCCGACGCCGTAGCTCGCATCGAACGGGCCAGTGACGGGCGCGATGCCGCCACTCGTGGCCGCGATGTTGGTCCACGCGCCCCACTTGCTCTTGCCGGCGTCCCAGGTCACGCGCGCGAGTGTGGTCGGCGCGGGCGGGCTACCGACGCCGATCAGCGCCGTATCCCACAAGCCGACCACGCTGTCTTGCCCACTGCCATCGATATCGCCCACCGCGACCTCGTTGGGCGCGTGATTCCAGCCGCCGCCTTCGGTCTCGTAGGAGGCCATGAGCGTCATCGTGAGGTGATTGGTGAGGTCGTTGTCTTGGAACTTGGTCGTGCTCGAGGGCAGCAGGTTCTCGAGCCCGTCGATCAGGTACGCGCCCGCATAGATTGCCTTTTCGAGGGCTGGTCGGCTGCGCTTGTTGAAGACCTTCAGCGCAGGATGGAACAGATTGTTGTCGGGATTGTTCGACAAGAGCTTGTAAGGACGTTGGTTGTCCGGGCCGAGCAGCAAGCGGAACGAGTTGAAAAACTTGTAGCCAGTGGCGGCATCGTCGATCAGCAGCAGGTCGTACAGGTTGACGTTCACACCGTCGTTGGCCACCCGCTTGGCGGCGAGTACGATCTCGTCGAGGCCGTCCAAATCCACATCGCCGGCGTCCACGTAGGCTTCGATGTAGCTGTTGACCTGCGTCTCGCCGACGAGCTGCTGTGAGAGCAGGGCGGGCGGGTGCTTGGCGTTGGTGAACGCATTGGCTGCAAACGAATCTGGCGAACCGTCGTACACCGCAACGGACGCTACCGTATCGTTGCTGGAGACGGCCACGATGTCATCGTTGGCCTTGTTTGGGTGTTCACCGAAATGCCCGCGCGCCAAGCTGTACTTCTGCGACGCGCCGGTGATCCGCGGCGTGCAGCTGAAGACGTTGCTCGAGTTCGCCACGCACACGTCGATGCCGCCGAAGTTTGCGATCACCAGCTCTTGTTTGCCATCGCCGTCCACATCCGCCGCGACGATGCCGTGCGAGAACCAGTGCCGATCGAGCGGCTTCAAGGTCGGATCTTGGACGGTGAGCTTGCTGTCCTTCACGTTCGCGAATTTGCCGCCGTTGCCCGCGCAATCAGCCGTACAACGAATCACGTTCGCATGCAGCTCCTGCGACGTCTCGATGTAATAGAGATTGACGATCTCGTCGATGCCGTCGCCGTCCAAATCGGCGGGCAATGATTTGGTGAACTGATTGCCGGCCCACGAGTCCGCAGCATCCGTCAATTGCAGCAGGGTTTTGGCGGGCGCTTGGCCTGCGCTGTCGAGCAAGAACTGATTGGCGGTGGAGGTGCCGAAGCTGCGGCCCGCGAAGTACACCTCCACTTGCGGCTGCAGACTCTTTACGCCGCGGCCGAGCGGGTTGTAGCTCGCGGCGAGATCGTGCGTGCCCGTCTCGTCGGTGAAGGTGCGTGGTGAGGGTGTGGTGTCGATGCCGAGCGCGTCGAACATTTCTTGCTCGGTGGTGGCGCCACCGCCGGTTTCACCGCTGACTCCGCCCTCACCGCTGGCCCCGGCTTCGCCGCTGGCCCCGCCTTCACCGCCTGTGGCGGCTTCGCCCGCCGCTCCTGCCTCCGCGGTGCCGGCAACGCTGCCTGGAGAGCTAGAGCCGGAGCTGCCGCACGCCGCGCTGCAGAACGCGGCCGCGACCGGCAGCGCCAACACCAGCCACGTAACGCCCCACTGAACATGCTGCTTGCTTGGTCGTTTCATCGGGTTCTCGGTCGACAGACGGGATGAGCGCGAAACCAAAAAAGTATCACGCTCCCGATCTTCGGACAAAGTCCGGCGCCGGTGCTCCCGAGAAATAGCCGCGATCAGCTGCGGCTCCGTCCATCGCGCCCCCGCACTTGCGACTCGATCGATCGCCGATGCCCTACTCCATCAGCTTGCCCGACAGCTTGCGCGACGGTCTCGCAGTTGTCGGACCAGACCCTAGAGCACCCGCAGATTGCGAATTGGTTTGCGGTTCTTCCAGCGGTAGGCGCCGAAATCGCGCTGATCGGTGGAGAGAATGCGACCGGACGCCAATTGTTCGGCAGCGATCACCAACGAAGCATCGGCGAGATCCATCGGCAGCTTCGCGTAGCGAAGCATGAGCTCGGAGATTCTCGGTAAGTGATCGGAGGACAGTTCGAAGATTTCGAATGCTCCGCGCGTTCCGCTTTCGATGAATGCGCGGGCGGCTCGTTCGCCGATTCGCGACATGAGTACGTGGCAAGTCTCGGTCATCACTGGCCAAGTGGTGACCAGGTTTTCTTCGACTTGGGCGAGGGCGCGCTTTGCCGCCGGGTGATGCCGATCTTTTTGGTTGGCGAGCGCGAGCCAAAAGCCCGTATCCACCAAGATCATCGGTGCTTCCGCGAGCGGAGCAGCATGCCGAGTGCCTTGAAGGAAAACGACGACAACGCGGGCGCCGAAAGCGTCGGCGAGGAGATCGTCGACGCGATCTTGAAGCGCGAGCACTCGTAGTTTCCCAGCGCGCTACTTTTGGCGCGCGGGTACCCAAGCCGTCGTGCGACCGCCTACGGTCTCACGGCTGATGCGCTGACCGTCGATTTGATCGACGCCCCGCGTACCGCCCCAGCGATGTGCAAAGAGCCAAGATTTGGGGAAGCGCTGATGGTCGGCACCGACTTTTACGGCGCGCGTGAGCACGGAACGAATCGCGCGTCGCAGCGCGCTGATCTCGGTCGGGGTGAGGGAAGCGGCGCTCCGCTTCGGGGCTATTCCAGACTGGTACAAAACCTCGTCGGCGATCCAATTACCGATGCCCGAAAGCAGGCCCTGATCGAGCAACAGGGCTTTGATCGGAATGCGCCGCCGTCCGAACGACGCGAGTAGCTCGCGTTCGGATGGCAAGTCGTCGAAAGCGTCTCGTCCGAGGCGCTGCACGCGCGGCTCCTGCTCGGCCGAAGGCCCAAGCCAAATGCGTCCGAGACGGCGCGGGTCCGTCAGAACGATGCTGCTGCCGGCCTTGGTTCGGATACCGAGCTTCAGAAAACGCGGCCGCCCTTGCGCGTCCTCGAATGGCGCACGGCCATGGCCGTGAAGCCGCGTGCCCTCCGCGCCGATCTCGCGAACCCATCCGCTCATCCCCAAGTGACCAAAGACGGTGGGCCCCTCGCCGTCCAGGGTCAGCCAGAAAAATTTGCCGCGGCGACCTACAGCTTGCACCGTGCGCTGAAGCAACGCCTTCTCGATCACTTTGGGAGCGAGGCCCGAGAATACGAGCGCGTCCGGAACGACCTCGACGACGGTGATTCTTTTCCCTTGAAGCGCGTGGCGCATCACTCGGCAAACGGTCTCGACCTCGGGTAGCTCGGGCATGATTCAGGTCATAGTAGGCCGCGCGTGATCAAATGCCTATGAAACCGAGGTCGACGCTGACCGTACCGTCCGGCGCGGGCAGGGTGAAGTCGACACGATGGGTGTAGCCGTTCGTGCCGGCAATGGCGTCTTCGGCGGTAAGGTAAGCATCAATGGAGAAAGTATACGCGCCGGGCGGCGCAGCATGGCCCGTTGCGCAAGAGCAGCCACTGGCGGTGGTCCCGAACTCGTAGAGCTCGCCATTCCAAACGATCTGTTGCGGCGCACTCGGCGTGACCGCCCGCGCGCCTGAAAAGCAGGCACCGCAAGCAATGCAGCCTTGCGTGGTGTTGCTGCAATCAGCAACGCAAAATGCATCGGTGGAAAGCCGTTTCGAGCCAGAACACGCGGCCGTGAGCTGGTAAGCGAGCGTGCACGTTTCTTTGACATAGACAGGCGTATTGCCGTGCAACACGAAGGTCACGGGCTGGGCCGTGGCGCCCATGTCGCCGCCGCTGCAGGCACCGCCGAACCCGCTTGCGCCGGCATGACCGCCTTGAGCCGCACCGCCTTGAGCCGCACCGCCTTGAGCCGCACCGCCCTGAGCCGCACCGCCCTGAGCCGCACCGCCCTGAGCCGCACCGCCAGCCCCAGACTGAGCCTCTCCTGCGTACCCGACCGGCAGCGCTCCAGCATTGTTCGCTGCTCCGCCGCTTTGCCCACCCGCACCTTTTGAGTCGTTGCTGCTGAAGCTCCCTCCACAGGCGACGAGGCACGCAGCAGCAAACAGAACGGTGGGTAGCGAGCTCATGGCCAATGACATCAGCAAAAGACATGCCGCTCAAGTCAGGCTCGATCTGGCGGATCTCGAGTCAGGCATGGCACAAGTTGGCACGAACGATCCCCCGGCCCGGACCGGTTGGGCATATGGTCGCGTGGTGCGCGCTCTCGAGTTCCAGCTGTGCGATGTGTTTACGGATCGCCCGCTGACCGGCAATGCTTTGGCAGTGTTCACCGACGCGAGCGAGCTCAGCACTTTGAACATGCAGGCGCTTGCGCGCGAGATGAACCTGTCCGAAAGCGCGTTCGTATTGCCTCCGACCACTGAGCATGCCGACGCTCGCATCCGGATCTTTACTCCCACCATGGAGCTGCCATTCGCGGGGCACCCGACGCTCGGTACGGCGTTCGTATTGGCCGACGCGAAGGCTTCCGAGACGACGATTCGGCTCGAGACCGCTCGCGCTACCGTTGCCGTTCGCCTGCACCGCGCAGGCTTGGGCGCTGGCTTCGGCTGGATGACGCAACCGATCCCGATTCGGCGACCGTTCGAAGCCGTCGACAAGCTCTTGTTGGCGCTCGGTGCAAGCAAGACCGAGCTGCCGGTCGAGCTGTACGACAACGGCCCGCACTACGTTCTCATCGAGCTCGCAACGCCCGCCCAGGTTGCTTCACTCCAGCCCGACCTATCTCGCCTCGCTGCGTTCGGCAGCCAGGCCTTCGTCGTTTTCGCGCGGAACGCGAGCGCGAACCTCTGGAAAGTGCGCGTATTCGCCCCTGGGGAAGGGATAGCGGAAGATCCCGCAACCGGCGCCGCAGCGGGGCCACTGGCCATCCATCTTTCCCGGCACGGCCGTGTTCGCTTCGGGGACGAGATTCTGATTGAACAGGGCGTTGAACTTGGCCGCCCATCCAAGCTTCACGCACGAGCCGTGGGGAGTGCAGACCGGGTCGAGTCAATCGAGGTCGGTGGGAGCGCCGTCGTGGTTGGCCGCGGATCGTTCGACCGAGCTTTGTTCGAGTAGGGCGCGTCGCGCTTCGCTCGACCGATGACGGTCACTGAAAGAGTCCGCCCACCGTGGTCGAGCGTACCTTGTCGGGCGCGGCGCCGCTCGCCCTCGTGGCGTCGGGCCCGCTGCCGATGCACACGCCGCCTTGCGCTTGGCAGTGCTTGGCTCGAGCGCAAACCGAGGATTGCTGGCAGTCAGCCGATGTGGCGGCGATACACGCACCTTCCTTGAGCGAACAGGCGCCCTCGAGCTTGCAGCGCGCGGATTTTCGGCAGGCCGCGCTGTTCGAGGCGACGCACGTTCCGCCGCTCGCGTCACACTTGCCCGAGCTCGCGCAAACCCCGGATTTCGCGCAGTCTTGCGGCGTTGCGACGCACACGCCGTCTTTAGCGGCGCAGCGCGCCTCGTCCTTGCAGGCTACGGAGCGCGCGCAATCTTCGTTGGACGTAGCAGTGCAACGACCGCTCTCGGCGTTGCACCGGCCTTGCGTCGCGCACGGGCTCGTCGCCTCCGGCTTTGCGTCCAGCGTGCCGGCGCAGTGTAGGCGCGAGAGTGCGGCGCACTTGCCTCCCGACATCACGCACAGCCCCTCGGTCTCACACCGGGTAACACATTCGGCATGGACGGAATGGGCGAGATCCACGCAGCTTCCTCGGTACGCGTCGCAGGTGTTCTGCTTTTGGCAGTCCTGCGAGCTCTTGCAGTCCGCGTCGCTGGTCGCGGTGCAGGCTCCTTGCGCGAAGCTGCACCGGCCATGAAGCGTGCATAACTCCGAGGAGTTGCAGTCGCGGGCCGAGCCGACGATGCATTTCCCCGCGTCGCCGGCCGTACACTTGCCCTGTTGGCTGCACGCCGGCGCCGACTTGCAAGTCTCTGCCTCGTCACAAGCGGGTAGCACTCCTCCCGCCAACCACAGCAGCCAGCACCATCGGACCATCTTGAATTTGTCGAGCATTTGGACTTCGAGCGGTGGGCGAGCGGGCGCCGACCCTAGCGCATTCAGCTGAAGTTGCTGCCTCGAATTGCGTCGAAGCGTGTCCGGGAAGTCTCGGGCAGGCAGTGCGTAAATCGAAACCTTCGCTCCGCGCGCTGCTAGACTGGAGCGGGCGAAGATCGCGAAGGGAGATTCCAAAATGACGAATTGGCAATCGTGGGCTGGGCTTTGGGGGGTGGCAGCGTTACTCGTGTCTGCCTCGGCGCAGGCCGAGGGGCTGCGCTGTGGCGAGAAATTGGCGTCGAGCGGCGCATCGCTCTACGAAGTCCGCGCGAAGTGCGGTGAGCCGGACGACGCACAGCACAGCATCGAGACGCGGACCGTGCAGAGGAAAGTCATGGCTCCCTGCGCGGATGGCAGGCGCATGTGCGAGGTGATCGAGAATCAATCGGTGCTGGTCTCGATCGATCGTTGGACCTATGATTTTGGGAGCAATCGGTTTGTGCAATTTGCTCAGTTCGAGCAAGGCAATCTGGTGCGCGTGATCACGGGGCCATACGGCCAGAAGCCACCCGCGCCCTAGCGCGTCCGGTCGCCAAGCCCCACTGAGCGAGTTGGCTCTTTGCGGCCGTCTCGGGCCTTCGTTGACGTTCCCGTGACGCGGCTCGCGGCGGGCACCGAGCGCGAGCTGCGGGGCGAGTCAGTTCAGGCTCGACCTGCAGAACGAGGCATGTTCGACTAGCGCTCCTTCCCGCGGGATCGAGAACCAGCGAATGTACGCTTCTGCCGCGGAAACCGACGCACTGATCTGCGCATTTCGGCTGTCACCGAACAGCGCCCTCGGACTCGAGGTGCTCGATCTAAAGCCGAGCATCGAGGAGCCGCTCTGGCTACACTTCAACGTGCTCGACAACCGCGCTCGACCGTACCTCGAGAGGCTACCGGACCTCGACGAGGAGGGGCGCGCGATGCTGCTCGGCAACGAGACGCGCATCCAGGCGCGTGTGATGTCAGACGGGTTCGTCGTCATCCTCGGTGATCTGCACCACGACTTTACCCTCGACCCGGAGGGATTCGGTACCCTCCGCGTGTTCGTGACGCCGCGCCTGATTGTCACGTGCCGCCGTCAGCGCATGCGTAGCGTCGATCGCGTTCGTCGCGAGGTCGAATCATTGCGCGACGATCGCACCCCGCTCGATGTATTCGCGCTGCTGCTCGACGAGATCGTCGAGGGTTTCGTAGCGCTCGCCGCCGATCTGGGCGAACGAGTCGAAAACCTGCAAGATCGGATCCTCGCCGGCCGCGCTCTCGAGCAGTCCGGCGATCTTGCCCAGATTCGGCACGTCGTGGCTAGGTTCAGGCGCCACGTGCTGGCCAACCGCACGATGTTGCAGCCGCTCTTGCGCCGTATCCCCGCCACTGCCGAGGGCGCGCAGCGAGAGCAGCTCCACGCCGTGCTCGAGCGGCTCGAGGCCACGGCACAAGATATGGACCTCATCATGGATCGCTCGCGCCTCTTGCAGGAAGAGATCACGTCCCGGCTCGGGGAAGCAACGAACCGCAACCTGTATCTCTTGTCCATCGTCACTACTGCTCTTCTACCCATCACGCTCATCACCGGTGTGTTCGGGATGAACGTGGGGGGGCTGCCGTTTCTCGAGTCCAAGCACGGCTTTTTCTGGGTAATGGTCATCATGACCATCACGCTGGTCACGACCATGCTGCTCCTGCGCAAGAGCCGTGTGCTTTAGGACGGGGTAGCGTTCGGAATCGTCGCCGGACTCCGCAGCGTCGCGTCCAGGGTGTGGAGCATGAACTCGGCGAAGGCGCGTACCTTTGGCGATGCGCGCTTGCCCGGTGCTACGAGCAATGAAATGGGCGGGCCGGGCGCCGCGAAATCGGCCAAGACTTGCACCAGTCGACCCGCGGCGAGGGGTTCGGCGACCGAGTAGTCGTGGGCCTGGAAAACGCCGAGGCCCGCGCAGGCGGCTTCGATCAGCCCTTCCCCGTGATCGCAGAGCAGCGAGCCTTGGGTCGCGACGGTCGCCGGCTCGGCGCCCGCTTCCGCGAACGTCCACTCTTGAAGCGTGCCGTCTGGCAATACGAACTTCAGGCAATTGTGCAGCGCGAGTTCGTGCGGCGTGTGAGGCGTACCGCGCCGCCCGAGGTATGACGGAGCGGCGACCGTGAGCCAAGTCACTTCTCGCAGCTTCCGGACCGAGAGTCGCGAATCGGAGAGTGTTCCCAAGCGTACCGCTGCGTCGACATTTTCATCCGCCAGGTTCGACACGCGATCGGTCAAGCTCGCGTGCACCGAGAGACCCGGATAGCGATCGCAGAATCGCTTCAATGCGGGCAGGATCACGAGCTTGCCGAGGATCAACGGTAACGACACGCTGAGCCGGCCGCGCGGCGCACGTTGCGCCTGCACGACCTGCTCTTCGGCTGCGCGCACGCTCGTCACGGCATCTTGGCAGCCGCGCAAGAAAGCTTCGCCCTCTTCAGTCAGGGAGACACTACGAGACGACCGATTCAGTAGCCGCAGGCCCAGCCGCGCCTCGAGCCGTGTGATCGCCTTGCTGACGGCCGACGGGGTGAGGCCGAGCTTTCGCGCGGCTACGCGAAAGCTCTTGGCCTCGGCCGCCGCGACGAACGGCAGTACACCACTGAAGAGATCGAGCGGACTTGCCTTCATTTCCGCTCAGCGCACGACTTTGACGTTGAAATCGCCGGTTTTGAGCAACCCCCAGAGTCGCACCCAGATCGGTAGCAGCGCCTCCGTTGCGCGCGCATTGCTGATGTCGCCGAGATCGATCACATCACGCCAACCGAAGTTGACGGTCAGCAGCTCACGCACACTCGCTTTTGCCTCACTGTCGTTGCCGCACAGGAACATAGTGTGATCGCCTGCTGCAACTCGACCGGCGTCTACCATGACTTCGCAGTTTACGGTGTTCAACGTCTTGACCACCTTGAGTTCGGGGTGAGCGCGTTGGATGCGCTCACCGAGTGAATCGTCGTTGCCGACGAACAACGTGGGCGGCATGCCCTTCGAAAAATCGAGGGGATTGGAGACATCGATCAGGACTTTGTCCCGAAGATTCTCGGCGTCGGCCGCGCCGAGCACCTCGAGCGATGCCGTTCCCGGCGTGCAGTTGAACAGCAGCTCTCCGAACCGGGCAACGTCGGCAAAGCTGCCGTGAGTCGCCCGGGCGCCGGCCTGGTCAGCCCAGGCTTTACCCTTTTCGTTGCTGGCGGTGCGCGAACCCAACTTCACTTCGTGACCGACCGCGATCAGTTTCGAGCCGATCGTTTGACCTACCATCCCGGTTCCGAATACTCCGACCTTCATCTTCGATACTCCCAAAGTCCCAGGCGACGCGCCCAGCTGACTCCCGAGAAGTTAAGCGGCAGACGCGCTACAACAAGCCTATCAGCTGGAACGTTGAAGGTGACAAAAAGTCATCAAGCAAGTCTCGCTGCACTGTTCGCCAATGCTGCTATTCTGTGAGTCGTGGCTTCACCGCCGCGCGTGACGGGCACGAAATCGAGGGAAGGGTATGGGGTCCAAATGAAGTGGAGAACTGCGCTATCCAGCATCATCGTTTTGGTTGGTTGCGGTGGGACTCATGCCGGCGTTCCGGGTGGCGCAGCTGGCAGCAGCCCAACCAACACGAGTGAGCCCGCCGGCACCGGGGGTGGCGCGACCCAAGGCGGCGGCGGGCAAGGCAGCGGGTCGGGTGTAGGGGGCCTCGGCGGGCTCTCCAGCGCCGGCGCTGCGGGCAGCGCGGGAGCCGGCAGCGGTGGAACGGGCCCGGCCTCGCAAGGCGGATCCAGAGCCATGCCCGAAGAGTGCTTCCGCCCCTACGTGTGCGCCGACACTTGCGATGGGGACAGACAGAACTTCGGTTGCCAACCGTGCTCCGAAGGGCTGATCGACACCCTCTTTTGCCCTGAGATAGGCGCCACGACTGGGCTCTTCGGTACGGTGAAATTTCTCGAAGGCAATCACGAGCCCGGCCCCGGCCCGTCATCGGGAACGACCACGCTCGTTGCTCGTGAAATCCGCTTCTACACGACTACCAGCGCCGACTCGGTCGATCACGCGGCCGGGCCGAGCATGTACAAGGCCGGGCTCTATTCGACGATTCGCGCCAGCTTGCGCGCCAAGAGCTATTCAGGGGTGGACGGCAAATACCGCGTCACGCTGAGCCCCGGGAAGTACAGCGTCTTCGTCGAAGACGGGGACAACTGGTACTGCAACCTGGGTAGCGGCGATGGCCTGTGCGTAGTCGAAGTCCCCGCGACGGGTACCCTCGAGTACAAGATCGACATTACCTACGCCGCGGCGTTCTGACCGCCTAGACTGGCGGAGGTCGCGGTGCGCAGGCACTGTACCGTCCATGACTCGGATTCGGGCAGGAGCGCTCACGGTGATCATCGGCGTGGCGTGCAGCCATCTGCCGGCGGCTCAGAATCAAGCGACGATCGTCGAACTCGCCGCACCCGTTGCGCCTACCGCGACGGCCGCCCCGCCCTCCGCGATCGACGAGAAGCAACTCGTTTCGGCCAAAAACGAGTTCTTGCGTCGAGTCACGGAGCAGTATCCCGGGCTGGTCACCAGCGAGCTTGCGATCGAGACCGGCACGCACCAAACCGCCGTGAACGACGTAGACGCGAACGACGCGGAGACGTTCGCGGTCAGCGTTTCTTCTGACAGAACTGCGCGCGTGTGGGCGCTCGATAGCGGCCAACCGCTCGCGACCTTGCGCTTTCCGCGCGAAGACGGACGCGGAAAACTGTATGCGGTTTCGATCTCTCCGCGTGGCACGCAAGTCGCGGTCGGCGGGAACGGGGGCAATGTCGTTTTGTACGACAGCTCGACCTGGCAGTTTTCCCGACAAATCGAGCTGAACCAGCGCGCCGTCCACCAGCTGCGCTTCTCGCCAGATGGTAAGCGACTCGCGGTCGGGTTGCACCGCCCCCACGGTTTCGTCGTCTACCAAACCGCGGGCGGCGCGCCAGTATTCGAAGCCGATGACATCGATGGTGATGTCTATGGTCTGGCCTTCGATGCCAAGGGCCGCCTCGCGGTGGCCGCTTGGGATGGCACCGTGCGCTTGTACTCCGATACTTATCGGCTGCTGGCCAAGCGCGAATTCAAGGAGCGGCCGTATCGGATTGCGCTCGACCAATCGAACGAGCACCTCGTGGTCGGCTTCGTCGATCGTCCGGTCGTGCGCGAGCTTGCGCTGCCAACGCTGCGCACGGAGCGCGAGCTTCAGCCCAAGAATGCCCAAGGTTGCTCGCTCGCTACGGTGGCATCTGGCAGTGAAATCTTCGCGAGCGGCACCTGCCAAGTCGACGGCGAAAACCCAATCCTGCGCTTCGCTTCCGACTCCAAGCGGCTGCCCCACTGGTTCTTGCACCGGAACACCCCCGAGCGACTGCTGGCGTTGAAAAGCGGGCAGCTGTTGCTGGGATCGCAAGATCCGCTGGTCGCCCTGTTCGATGAAACGGGGGAAGTGCTCTGGTCACACGGCAGCACGGCGCCGACGTTCGGCGCATCCTACGCCGCTGCGTTCGCGGCTTCGGAAACTGGCGCGATCGCAGCGTTCAATTGGGGCGGCGAAGATCCGGCTCGAATCGTGTTCGACCTCGACCAGCTCGCCACGCTCGATAGCTCGCGACCGCCCCCGCTATTACATGCCGTGACGGAGAGCCCGCGCGTGCGCGTCGAACACTGGCTCAACGCGACCGATCCCAGTGTGGACGGCCGGCGCCTGGACACCGAGCGATTCGAAACCTGCCGCGCGCTTTCGATCGCCGAAAGTGGTCATTTCCTGCTCGGCTGCGAGTGGGGGGTGTACCTGTTCGACGCGCAGGGCAATCGGATCTGGCGGCACAACCCCGCAGGCCCCACACGGGGCGCCTTCCTCACCGCCGATGGGCGAGTCGCCGTGGTGGCATTCAACAACGGCACCCTCGGCTGGCTCGACGGAGCCACCGGTAGCGTGCTCGTGACCGTTGCGTTCAGCGGTGAGAAACACGACTGGGTTGCTTGGACCCCCGAGGCCTTCTACTCCGGCACGCCTCATGGTGAGCAATTGTTGGGGCTCAGTCTGCTTCAGCGAGACGCCTCCGTCGCCTACCTACCGCTCGAGCGGTTCGCGGGCCTCATGCGTCGACCGGACGTGCTGAAGCAAGCGCTGCGCAAAGCACACGCTCCGGGTGAGGCGAGCGCCCGCCCGTGAGAACCGCCTGCAAAGCACGCCATGCGCGGCCCGAGACTCGAAAGCGCGGCGCATTCGTGGCATAGCGCGGTCCAATGCAGCTCAAGTACGGCACCAATCCGCACCAACGCTACGCCTCCGTCGAACCGCTCGCAGGCGATCATTCGCCGCTCGAGGTCGTCAATGGCACGCCATCCCTAATCAACTATCTGGACGCATTGAATGCGTGGCAGCTCGTGCGCGAAGCGCGCGCGGCCCTCGGCGTCACCGCGGCCGCCAGCTTCAAGCACGTCTCCCCTGCCGGCGCCGCGGTGGCGGTGCCGCTCGATGAGTCGCTGCAGCGGCTGTACGAGGTGGAAGGTCGTGAGCTGAGTCCGGGTGCGCTCGCGTACGTTCGCGCGCGGGGCGCGGACCCCAAGAGCTCGTTCGGTGACTTCGTTGCCCTTTCGGATGTCGTCGATCGAGAGACCGCCGAGTTCCTGAAGACCGTGGTCTCGGACGGGATCGTAGCGCCGGGCTACGAGCCGGCTGCACTGGACATCCTCAAGGCCAAGAAGAACGGCGCATTCATCGTCATGACGGCCGATCCGGATTTCGAACCACCGACGCGCGAGACGCGCGAGGTGTACGGTCTGAGGCTCACCCAAGACCGGAACGCGCACGCAGTGACGACGAACGACCTTTCGACCCTGCGTACGGGTGCTCTGACCGACGAGGCGAAGCGTGATCTGGTGCTCGGCCTCGTGACGTTGAAGTACACGCAGTCGAACTCGGTCGGCTACGTGCGGGGCGGGCAGATGACCGGCATCGGTGCGGGTCAGCAATCCCGAGTGGATTGCACGAAGCTTGCGGGTCAGAAGTCGGACTTCTGGCACCTTGGGCTTCATCCCAAGGTGCTCCGTCTAGCCTTCAAAGACGGGATGAAAAAGCAGGATCGCATCAACTGGCGTGTCCGCTACATCGAAGGGGATCTCACGCGCGAGGAACAACAAGCCTTCGCCGCTGTGCTCGACCAGCCGTTCGAGCCTTTGACCGACGAAGAGAAGCGGGATTTCCTGAAGACGGTCACCGACGTATCGCTCGTCAGCGACGGCTTCATTCCGTTCCGCGACAACATCGATCACGCCGCCAAGCACGGCGTGAAGTTCATCGCCGAGCCCGGTGGCAGCTCACGCGACGCTGACATCGTCGGAGCGTGCACCGAGTATGGCATCACGCTGGTACAGACGAACCTGCGCCTGTTTCATCACTGATGATCTGAGCTGCGCCGCGAACCCGAGCTAGCCCAAGGCGCGCGACCCGCGGAAAGGCGTGCGCCCTTGGGGACCCAAGATCGTCGCGACCTCTTCCAGAGCGAGGGCGGGTCGCGGCGGTGGGACGGCGTCCGAGGGGGAAGTGCCGACGTGGATCCAGCCGAGCAGTTCCTCGTCTTCCGTGAAACCCAAGATCTCGCAAAACGCGCGGCCCTTGGTGAACGGCACGCTCTTCCAAACGGCGCCCACGCCGAGCGCCTGCGCCGCGAGGATCACCGCGTAGCCAGCGCAGGCCGCGGTCGCGCTTTGTTCCCAGCGCTCGATCTTGCCGGCCTTGGGCGAGAACACCACTGCGATTAGGGCCGGCGAGCGGAACGCCTTGTCGCGAACCTTCTGCAAGCGCGCGGCGGGCGCATCTGGCGACAGTTCAGCGGCCACGGCCGCGAGCGCGTCACCGAAGGTGCCGCGAGCCTCGCCTTCCGCGATCACGAAGCGGAAGGGCCGAAGCAAGCCGTGGTCCGGCACCGAACCCGCCGCGCGCAGCATGCCCTCGAGCTGACTCGGGCTCGGCCCAGGCTCGACCAAAATCGTTGCGCTGCGCCGCGAGCTCACCAGATCCAAAAGCGTTTTTTCTTCCATCGTCGACTTTCTCGGGAGCCCGCGCTCGGAGCCAGAGCATTGCGCCATTCGCCCGCTACGGGTAGTGGGCGCGCGGCTCGAATGAGCCAACCCCGAAGAAAACCGCCATTTAGCGCCCGGTCCCGCGAGAACGCCCTGGACTGTCACCGCCCTCATTCTTCTGCGCTAGCCTCCCGAGCTGTGACTCTCTTCTTGGCGCGACACGGTGAGACCGAATGGAACCGCATCGGGCGTTGGCAAGGCAAGACCGACATTCCGCTGTCCGACGTCGGCCGCGCCCAGGCGCTGACGCTCGCCAATAACCTGCGGCATCATAGCATCACTCGGATCTACGCCAGTGATCTCTCGCGCGCTCGCGAGACCGCGGAGATTGTCGCGACCACGCTGGGCGTGGCGCGCGTCAGTCTCGATCAGCGCTTGCGCGAGCGCGGCTTCGGCTGCTTCGAGGGTTTGACTCGTGAGGAGTGCGCCGAGCGCCACGCCGAAGCCTGGCAGCGCTACCTAGCCGACCGTCGCGACACGCCGCGTGACGCCGAACCGCAAGACGTGGTCGTCGCCCGCGTGGTCGCCGGCCTCACTGCCGTGGCTGAGTTGGCTGAGCCTTCTGACCACGTACTCGTCGTCTCCCACGGCGCCGCGATCCGTTCGTTCATTCACAGCATCACAGGGGCCGCCCCGCCGCCGCTGGCGAACACGGCGCTATTCCGAGTCGGCTACCGCGCCGGTGCGTTCACCACGATCGATCCCGAGTGACGATGTTGGCCGCGCAAGCGAAGAGCCGCCATTCCCAGCCGATACGGGTAGGTCTCGGCCTGTGCTGGGCGCTGGGTGGCTGCCTGCTGCTCGCCTGCAGCGGAAAGGCGGTGCAGTCGCCGGATGGTAGCGGCGGTAGTGCAGCAAGCTCGTCCGGGGGCAGCTTCGCTGCGGCGAGCGGCGGTACGGCGGGTAAAGCAGCGGAACCGAGCTGTCCCAATTGTCCCATGGCCCCTGCCGTTCAGCCTTGCTGCGAAGAGGTTTGCGGATACCTGAATACAGACAGCGGCGAGTGCGTGCCATCCATTGCGGGCTCACAGACCTTCTCCGTTGTCACCGCGCCCGCCGGCGAGCTGTGCCGAACGCGCGCGTTGTGCGAGAGCAGCGAAGGCTGCCCCACGCCGATGCCCGCCGAAGGCAGCGCTTGCCGCGAAGATCTGCGCTGCAGCTACTGTGCCCTACCGGCCATCCCGCGAGCCATGCGTTGCGTGGGCGGCGCATGGGTCACGATCGGCCCCAATCCGCCCTGTGCCTACTATGTCGAGCCTTGAGCTATGCGCTACTTCCGCTTGACGAAGCGATAGTGCGCCGATTCACTGCTGGCAGTGGGACCGACCGCGTCGAGCCCGGGTTGGAACTGGCCGAAGGAGCCCTGTGAGAAGGCTTCTGCCTTTCGCAGGACGATGGTGTACCCCTGATCGAGCAAGCGATTCATCTCTTCGAGCAGCGGCGCTTTCAATACCGCGAGCGGCATTGGCTGCATGTAACCCTCGGGCGCGTAGTTGCACTCCGCGTAGTACCAGTAGTCGATATCGGAGAAGAAATAGACCTTGCGGTTGGCGACTGCTTTGGCGACTTCCGGGCAATACATGCGGGGCAGCGCATTGCCCGAGACGACCAGAGGCACATTGACGGTGCGCGTAGCGACGCCGAGCTGCGTCAGCTCTCGCGCCCAAATTTTACCCGAATAGTGCCAAGCACACAGCCCCACTAGCGCGCTGGAGAACGCGACTTGCAACCAGTTTGCCGCTGGCGCGCCGCGCCGCACCTGACTGAGCAGCGAGTCCAAACAGAGGAAGGCGCAGGTCAAAAAGGGGGCTGACAAATTGAGCAGATTGTTCTCGTGGCTGCGCCCGAAGAAGTACAGCGAGCTGGAGATGGTCAGGCCAACCAACAACAGCAGCGCGCCACCACGCGGGTCGCCCAGCTCGGCGCGGCGCACGAACGCCAACGCCGCCGTCAGCGCGATCAATGGTAGTAGCCACCAATAGAACGAACTTTGGACGATGCGCAGCTGGCCTACGCCCAGCTTGCGATACAAAAGCGCGGCGTCGGAGATCGGGCTGCCAAAGAGCGCGGCCGTGATGCCCATGCAAACGGCGATGAGCAGCAGGTTGGGCGCCACTTGCGCGGCGAAACGCAGCAATTCTCTGCGCCAAGGGCGGCGGGCCTCGGCACGCAGCGAAGCGCGCGCGGCTAGGAAATCAGCGCCCAACGCCAAACCGTAGCCGGCAAGATAGAGCATCGCGATGCTGCGCGAGAAAATGCAGGTCAGGCCCAGCGCGAGACCAACCGCCCAATGCCGCACCCCGAAACGCAGCGCGAGCGCCACCGGGATGATCCACAGATCGAGCCTAAACGGCGCAACCTGGGGGAACGTCGTGACGTCATTGGCCACGCCAGCGCAAACCCGACAAATGATCGAGCTCACGAGCAGCGGTCCGGCGAGCCCCGGGTGCGCGAACCAACGCCGCGCAAGAACGAACAGCCCAATCAAGAACGCCAGGTAGACCAAGGCGGTAAGAAAGAAGACCCCCGCCGAGCTCCCACCCAGCCAAAGCCAGGCCTCGAACAGCAACGACGGCAAGTAGTCGTACTGCATGTAGATCTGCGCAGGAGGAGCGCCTTGCAGCAAGCGAAGCGCCGGCGCAAGGATGGTTGCTGCATCTTCGGGGCTGATGCCACCACTTGGGATCAAGACGAGCCCAGCCAAGCCCAACGCGGTCAGCACGGACACGCCGCGCCCGTGCGGCTGCCGCCAGCCAATGAAGCCACTCGCCCCTACGGCCATCAGTGCAATCCAGAAACGCATCGTGTTGGAAGCGGCCGGCGCCGCCTGCGGGGGCACGAACTGAGCATCTGCGAGCAGCGACAGCGCGCCCACCAAGCCGAGTAGGGCCACCCCGGCGCGAAGCCACTCACTCGCGAATTTCAGCCCGTGACCCAAGGCGCTGAGCAGCACGCTCGCCAGCACGACTAGCGCGAGCAACGCCACCGGCTCTGCTCCATCTGGTTCGGTGACCTGGATATACATCCAGGGATTCACGATCGAGCGATCGAACGGAAAGCTTTGCTCCCATAGCCAGGGCGCAAAGTGAAAAAATATCCGCCGCGCAGCCCAGCCGAGCGCCAATGCCGCGAAGCACAGCGCAAAGGCAGGATTGCCGAGCAGCGCTTGGCGCGCCGTGCCGAGGGCTTTCGAGCTCCAATTTCGTTTCTCGTGCACCGAGTTTACCGAATCCACCGAGTCTACCTTGTTCGAGTTTTCGATGCGCAGGTCCCGCCGTCGCTCAAACGCACCACTGGCGATCACGAAACACGGATTCGCCGTTCAGAATGACCCCGTCCGTGATGGCGAACACATCGACGTGGAACCTCGAGTGCCGTCGATTCAGATTGGGCTTTGCGTACACGCCGTGCTTGGCCCCCAGCGAGAGGTGAATGCCGCACATTCTCTCGTAGGTACCGATGTCGCTGACCCGACGCTCGGGTGTCAGCGCGCGGTTCATGCCGAAGCCGAGCTCTCGCACCCAGACTTCCTCTTCTGCGCGGATTTGCGCGATGACGCGGTCGAAGTCAGGGGTGGAATCGACGACATCGACCACCTTTCCGCGCGCGATCTCGAGGCAGATGGGCGCGTCCGGCACGTTGACGTTGAAGTCGACGTCACCGAACACGAAGATACGAACCCGGCCGTGCACCTGCTCCAGATCCCGCGGCTCGGTGAACACTTCACCGATTGGAAATTGTCCGCCTACGTTGGCGAGATTCGAATAGTCCCCCGTGTTCAGCTTGGCCGGCTCGAACCCCGATTCATACACCAGGCGTTCGCCTCCGCTCTCGAGGACGGCACCGCTCGCGCTGTCGATACGGCGCTTCAACTCGGCGCCCACCACGCGGTAATACGCCGGATCGTAAGCCAGGGCGTCGATATAGGTCTGATACTCGGCCGCTCGCATGCGGGCTAGGTGCGGGTGCTCGATCACCTTCAAGCCACGCTTGAAGAGCTCGACGCGAATGCGAAACTCGGCGAGTCGGAAGCTGGTCGATTGGACCAACACGACCAGCGCGCCCGGCGGAAGCGCCGCGAAGGCCTCCAAGATCGACGCCGCCGAAACGCTGCTGAAGGAGAGCTGCACCGCCCCGGGCAGGCAGTGCCGATACGCCTCGGTCAGGATGCGCGCCAGCTCGCAGTCGCTATCGGAGACAATCAGCGCAGGGTGGGTCGCTGCGTGCTCGATGGCATGCGCGAGAATGTCGTGAACGTGACCGCGCGCGGCGGGCAGTAGATTCGCAAGCGATTCGGACGATGGAGGCATGCAGGGGACCGCTGCTGCGGTGCTAGCACTCTGCCGGCCCGCCGCCAAAAGTCGTCTCGAGCGCCCCCACCCGCATGGGCAAAACAGCTGCCATTCGCAGGGCTCGCCTTTTGCAGCTCGTTCGTTGATGGTCACGCGAGAACGTTGCGCGTCGTCGCAGCCTTCGGCGTCGTGTTTCGGCTCGAGCCGGAGAGGCTGCGCGAAAAGGGAATCAATTGCCCAACCCCGATCGATCGCGATGGTGCCAGGGCGCACGCGCGCCATTCGATGGAAAGCCGTCTTCTACTTTCCGGGCCCGGGTGCGCTTACGGGGGGACCTGAATTCAGGACCGCCCCTAGGGCTTCGGCTTGGGCATGGCCTCGGCGGCATAGCCTCCGATCTTCTCGATGGCTCTGGCGAGCTTGTAGTTGCTGAAGATCGTGTTCAAAGTTTGCTGCAAAGAGGTCAGAAGAGCGGGTGGGTCGAGGACCAGTGAATCGTTGCGGACGATCTCTTTCCAAGGCAATTGGTTCGGGTCTGCCCCGGGGACCCCTGCTGCGCGCAGCGTGGCGAGCACGGCATACGCCATCAGCCCATAACCAATGGTGGTGGGATGCGCGCCATCCAGCCCGAACAAGCCGCCTCGATACGCTTTTTGCCAAATCTCAGCGGGGTCGGAGTGCTGTGGCGCACGCTCCGGAATGGTCAGGTACCGGCTGTCCAACAGTACCGTGCCATCCGGTCGCACTCGAAACGCGGTAGCAGGATTGTCTTTCAGGGCTTGAACCAGGCCCGGTGGAAATTCGTAGGTCGGCTTACCTTTTTGCCGCCGAAACGCCAGCTGATCGAGGATCTCCGCGAAATCGATGACGACGAAGCCGTGAGCCTTCGCCGCGGCTCTGATGATCTTGTTGTATTCGTCGATTGTGGAGTCGATCTTCATCGCGTCTTCACGCGTGAAGTGTTCATGAACGCTGGGATTGAACGTGTCGTCCCAAATCCAAAATCGCGTGTAGTACTCGTAGTAGCCCTCGTGCAGCTCGTCCGTGCCACGCGCACGCGCCCTTGGGCTGACGCCGCGAGTGAGGGGCACGACGGTAACGTGAGGAATCGTCCCGACTACGGTGTGCCTCGCACCGACCGATACCAGCTCCTCGGATAGACGCCGGTAAAGCTGTTCGAAATGCTCCGGGTTCCAGATCGTGCACGAACGCTGATGAGACAACTTGTGCAGATCGGAAGACTGAGACCACTCCAGCTCCAGCCGAACGCACGTGCCAAGAACGTTGTTCTGTCCCAATGCCACGATCAACGTTTCGATTCCGCCTTCCTGCGTCGCGATCTGGCGGGCGATTTGGATCGGCACGAGCTCCTCGAGCTCTGGGGCCTGACTCGGATTGAATACCCGACGTGCGCTGCGATACATCCCAAACTCTGGGATCTGGTTGATGAGCTGATTCGTGGCGGGGGGCGTGTTGCGGTAGCACACGGCATCGCTCAGCGTCAGCGTATCCAATACATCGAACCCCCACACTCCGAGATTGTGATGACGCGGACCGCTGTCCGTCCTTTCGGTGCCCGGGCCGCGTTCCCAATAGTCTTCGACTCGGCTCATGAAGTCGATCGTGCTCAGTGCTGCCCCCGGCAAATCCCAAATCCGCAGCTCGGTGCGCCTGCTCTCGTCACTCAGCCGTCGTAAGAGCAGCTCGAGATCGACGAGCGGCCCGCCGAAACCGCCGCCGTCGAAGGGGGCGTATCGAAAATTCGGCTCCGCCAGAGCCCGGGCGACGATCGCCGGGTACGACCACTGTGGGCGACTGATCGCCCCACTCTGGAAACCGTGGGTCAAGGAATCACCGAGAGTGACTAGCCTGGCTACCAATTGGACCTCTAATTCCGAATAATGACTATGGCGATGGAGACTGTTTAATGCCGTGTGGGAATTTAGCGGGCGCGCGTCGCAAATGACGTTGGGAGTTCCGCCGCCCGACCGACTCAGGGAGCACCACTAGCTTCATCAGCTCCCCGCGCCCCGAAATACCGAGACGTTGCGTTGCGGCGGCCAGCTGATTGGCGACCGTACGCCGTGAGGTGTGCCGGCTTGCGGCTATTTCTGCGTGACTTCGGCCCTCGAGGCGCATGCGAATCACCTCACTCTCGGCAGGTGATAGCACGGTCGTGAGTCTTTGTTCAGGAATAGGGGTACTCAGCACCTGGTACACCTGCCCTCGGTGAACGAGCCGCGCGCCGCGACCGTCGAACGCGCCGTTGCCGCGCGCCACGTTGGCGAGCATCACGAGCAACAGCGGAATCTTGGACGGAAGACAGTGCAGCCCGAGGTTGTCGAGGACGAGCTTGAGCGTCGACGTGACCGTCGAACACGACACGCCCAGCTCGGATGAAACGACCTTCTGCTGCTGGCCAAGCATGGTTCGTTCCAGGATCTCGTGAGCGCGTGTGGACAGCCGCCGAGGCACCCAACTGGTCGTCCAGTGAAGCACGAGAAATACGCCGTTTCTGGTGCAAAATTCGCTCGCTACCTGGCACTGCCCGCTGAGCAAGGCACTCCACAACTCTTTGCCTTCCTGAATCGAGAAAGGTTCCGCGACGGCGGCAACTGCTGCTTCTCGAAGACCCTCGTACAGATCTGTCGAATCACTTTCGTCCACGTGAAGCTCCACTGATTGAGAGAGACGGGTTGATGAAACACCGAAGACACGCGGGAGGCGTCGAAAGGCGGACCCGCGTCATCTGCGCTGATCATTGACCGCCGCTCGGACAGGGCCTATGAGGTGGGTCACACTCCCCAGTATTTTCGAGAGGGCGCGCATGCACCCATTGGGTGAAATCGGAACGACGGTACTGCTGCAGCGAGTCCCATTGCTTTCGGCTCTAGATTCCGACGAGCGGCTGCTGTTCGCCCGTTTAGTCCAGACCCGCAGCTATGCGTCCCGGCAAACCGTCGTGTGGGAAGGTGAGGGTGGGGGCACGCTATTCATCGTGCTGTCCGGCTATCTGAAGGCCACCACCTCAGGTGCCGATGGCAGCGAGTTGCTGCTTTCGATCATGGGGCCCGGTGAAGTGTTCGGAGAACTGTCGTTGCTCGACGGAGAGCCGCGCTCGGCCAGCGTTTCGACGCTGGAGTCTGCCGAGCTCGCTTTCATCGAGCGCGATCCGTTCATGCAGATGGTGGAGGCTTCGCCCAAGCTGGCGATCCGGCTGCTCGGCGTGCTCGCCCAGCGGCTTCGAAACTTGAGCAAGCGCTGTGAAAACGTCGCCTGCAAGGACGTACGCAGCCGCTTGGCGGAAGCCCTGGTATTCCTGGCGGATCGTCACGGGACGGCGCTTGGCCAAGGCGTCCAAATCCCCGTCCGCTTGTCGCAGCAGGATCTGGGCAGCATGGTCGGCGCTACGCGCGAGAGCGTGAACAAGCTGCTGCGAGATTGGTCCAAGATTGGCGTTCTCTCGCATGTTTCCGGACGAGTCACGATCAGCAACGTCGACCTGCTCCGTTCGATGATTGCGGATTGATTCGTACAACTGTGATCTATCTCACTGCGCCGAGTAGCCTCCTCGGTTAGGTCTCGGGGGCGAGCAAGGAACCGAATGAGCGAATTGACGAAATCGCTTCAGTCTGCTGGGGCGTCGCCGAGCGGGGGAGCGACCCCCGTGTCGGGCGTGCGTGCGCTCGACGCAGAAGCCAGCGCCGAGCACGCGCTGCAAACTTGCCGAACCCTGGCGCAGATGTTCTTGCTCCGCGTGCAGGCAACGCCGCGCGCGCTGGCTTATCAATACCCGAGTTCCGACGATGAATACTCACAACTGACTTGGGCCCAAACCGGCGAGCAAGTGCGCGCACTGGCATGCGGATTGTTGGCTCTCGGGCTGGTCGGTGAAGATCGCTGTGCGATCATCGCCAACACGTGCATCGAGTGGATCCTCGCGGACTTGGCGGTGTTGTGCTGCGGGGGCGCGACGACCACCGTCTATCCGACCAGCACCGAGGACGAATGTCGCTACATTCTCTCGGATTCGGAATCGGTGGTTGCCTTCGTCCAAGATCTCGAGCAACTCGAAAAGCTACGCGCCACTCGCGCGCGCTTGCCGCGGCTGCGGCAGATCGTGTTGATCCAGGGCGCGATCACCGGCGATCCGGGGGTCCTATCCTGGCCCGAGCTGCTGGCACTCGGAAAGCGCTACGACGCGGCTCACCCGAACGCTTACGAGCAAGCTGCGGCAAGCGTAACGCCGGATCAGCTCGCGACTCTGGTCTACACGTCCGGAACGACCGGCGTGCCCAAAGGCGTACGCCTGAGTCACGACGGCTGGGTCTACCAAGCTGAAACCGGGGCGACGCTCGAGCAGCTCCTGTCTCCGGCGGATCACCAGTACTTGTGGTTGCCGCTGTCGCACGTATTCGGCAAAGTGCTCGAGCTGTCCGCGATCCGCGTCGGCTTCCCGACGACGGTGGATTGTCGGGTGCCGCGTTTGCTGGAGAACCTGCCGCGGGTACGTCCCACGTTCATGGGAGCTCCGCCGCGCATCTTCGAGAAGCTGTACGCCAAGATCGTTCTGGCTGCCGAGCAACGAGGCGGGCTCAAAGCTCGGCTCTTTCGCTGGGCGCGTCGGGTGGGCTTCGAGCTATCCAGCGTGCGCCGTCGCGGTCAGCAGCCGGGGAAGGTCCTGCGCCTGCGCTACGCGTTGGCGGATCGCTTGGTGTTTGCCAAATTGCGAGCGCGTTTTGGCGGGCGAATGCGCTTCATGTTTTCGGGCAGTGCCGCGTTGTCGGAAGAACTGGCGGCCTTCTTCCACAGCGCGGGGCTGCTCGTCCTCGAGGGGTACGGGTTGACCGAGAGCAGCGCGGGTGCGGTGTGCAATCGACTCGACGCCTTCGCCTTTGGCAGCGTCGGCAAGCCCTTGCCCGGCACGCAACTCAAGCTCGACGCGGACGGCGAGATATTGCTCAAGAGCCGCGGCGTGATGCGGGGCTATCACAATCTCCCCGCGGAGACGGCGGCCACCCTGACGGCGGACGGTTGGCTTCGAACCGGTGACATCGGCCATCTCGACGAACGAGGCTTCCTGTACATCAAAGACCGGAAGAAAGACCTGATTCGCACCTCGACGGGGCTGTACGTGGCGCCCCAAAAGTTGGAAAGCTTGCTCAAGGCCCATTGCCCATACATTGCGCAATCCGTTGTGCACGGGGATGGCCGAAAGTATTGCTCGGCGCTGATTACCCTCGACAATGACTTGCTCTCGCAAGCGGCTCCGCCTGTGCCGGATGGGGCCAACGCGGCCAGCGGTGCCCACGCGACCGCGCTGGTGCACGAAGCGATTGCGCGCGTGAACGCGACCGTCGCCGCCCACGAGCGGATCGAACGCTTCGCGATATTGGCCACTGACTTGAGTGTCGAGAACCAACTCTTGACGAGCAGCATGAAGGTGCGTCGCCGGCTCGTCGAGCAGCGCTACGCGTCCTTACTCGACAGTTTGTACGACGAGCGAGCGGCGAATGATCGCGCGCCCGCGCCGAGATTTGGCATTGGGAGGCAAGACTTACGTGATTAACGCAGGCGTACTGAGCAAGAACATCGCCGCCGCGAGCGAGTTGACCTTGATGGCCAAGATCCGTCCAGGTTTCGTCAACCTGCCGGATCCGATGTCCTATGCCACGCGGCTCCAAAAACTGCTGGGGAATCTGTTCAGCGTGCGCAAGGTCGAGACCGAGGAGGGGTCGAGCTACATTGGCCCCGTCGACCGACTCCGCACCATTCACTTCTTCCGCTTTGCCGTGTTCGATGGGGGGACGCGCCTGCTCTTGGCCGTTTCGTTCGACCGGCCCTGGGAGCCCTACATCAATCGCTTGGTCGATGATGCCGGTCCTTTGCTCGATGCGATCTTTTCGCACTGCGAAGACTACGAGGGCCACGCGACGCGCGACGGCTATTTGAAGTTCGCGGAGTGGGTGCGGTCCAAACAGCGGGAATGTGATTTCTTCTTCGCGGCTTTTCCGAGCAAGAGCATCGAGGACATTCTGTATCTGAAGCAATTGCAAAAGAACGCAGAAGCCCTGGTGTCAAAGCCCTCGCCGGGCAAGTCGGCGGCAACCCTCCCGCTCGACTCTCAATTGTCGACGCTGGAAAATCCCCCGCTCGGCTTACCGGAGTACATGAACCTGTACCGCACCACGGTGGGCTTGTACCGGCTCCGAAACTATTTTCCCGACAACCCGGTGATCGACTCGGCCTATTCGGATCGGGCCGTGTTCGACCGCGGCGCCGGTTCTGTGATCCACAGCTTCGGCGAGAAGGAAGAGGAGCGCTTCCCGCCGTTGCCGGCCGCCATCGCCGAGACCTATCTAGGCATCGAGGACTGGTACATGGGCCTCAAGCAAGAGCCCAAAGTGAAGCCGGCGCCCGCGGGAAGGCCTCCCGCTGACGTTCAAACGGGCATTCTCGAGCAGCATCAGGATCCCGCACCGCCCGGCGGCAACCCGAAGATCATGTCTCACGGCGCGGCTGTACTGCTGCAGTTTCCCACGGAGGATCCGAGTGAAAGCGCTGCCAGCCAGGTGACGCCTTTGTTCGGTTATCTAATCCGAATGTGCCAGGCCACTAGCGGGACGCGCTACAATATCGGGATCACCGCCGAAGGCTTGAAGAAGCTCGGCTTGAGCGAACAGAGCTTGCTGGCCTTTCCGGTCGAGTTTCTGCAGGGCATGGCGGAGCGCGCGGCTCTGCTCGGTGATGTGGGCAGCAACTACTCGGATCGCTGGCGTCTACCCAAGCGCAACTACGACCGACCGACGGAGCATGACGTTCCGCTCTCTACGGTGGACGCGGTGGTGCTCGTCCAGGCGTGCAAGGAATACGTCGATGGAGATCACGAATGGTCGAAAGATCATCCGCTGTTCGATGACGTAAAGATTCTCGCGAGCAACGGCTGCACCGTGCTTCACGTGCAACCACTGCGGCGCGAAGCTTCGCGCCTCGATCAAGCCACCGGCCTCTATCGCGAACACTTCGGTTTCCTAGAAGGCATCACGCAACCCGTCATCAAGGAAGCAGCTCAGCTCGGGAAGGAAGGCAGAAACGAAATCGCGCACGGCGAAGTGTTGCTGGGGCACCCGAACGACGCTGGCGAGACCTTCGGGCTCGAAAACCCCTTGCTCGTCAACGGTTCGTTCCTTGTGCTGCGCAAGCTGTCGCAGGACGTAGAGGCCTTCAACGAGCAAGCGGGAGGCAACGCCACAACGGCGCTCGCTACCAAGTTCGCGGGCCGAAGCTCGGAAGGCAGGCCCGCGACCGACCCCCAACTCAGCGCAAACGACGACTTCGATTACGGGAACGACGTGGACGGTGTGGGGTGTCCGCTCCAATCGCACGTGCGGTTGGCGAACCCGCGCACCCCAGAGGGAGTTTCGTCGTTCGGTCGACGCAAGCGAGTGCCCCGCCTCGTGCGCCGTGGGTTCTCCTACGGCCTGCCCTTCACGGGTGATGGCGACGCCAAAGCAGAACGTGGCCTGCTGTTCATGGCCTACAATGCCAGTATTGCCCAACAGTACGAGGTCATCCAGCGCTGGCTCAACGGGGCCAACAGCACGGGCCTCGATGGTGCTCAGCGTTGCCCTCTGACGGGTGCAATCGATCGCGAGGGGGGCACCGCCTTTCACTTCCGCGATCGAGGCACGGTCACGACCGTGAAATTGAAGAAGCAGATGACCACGCTGGAGTGGGGCATGTACTTGTTCGTGCCGTCGGTCGCGGCGCTCGGCATGCTGCGCGATCGCTTACTCGAAAAACTCGCAAACGAGCGCGCGCGCGCGGAAGGAAAGCTCACGCCCACCCTGGATGAGCTGAATGTCGTCGCCAAAGGGCAGCAGATCCTCGCGCAATTGCAGCAGCAGACCAGTCCCGACGCCTGGCGTGGGGTGTTGGAAGAGCAGGGATCGCGCAAACAATCCATCGCCGTGCTGAACGCGATTCGCGTCAACCACCGCGTGCTACGGACGCCGCTCGGGGTGCTCGTTGCAGGGGGCAAAGAAACCCTCCACGTGCTCACGCGCGAAGATCTGTTCTCGACCCGAGACTACTGGCGTCGCATGAACGAATCCCAAATGCTCATGCACTTGGGCATGGACATGCGTCCGTTGCCGGAGACGGTGTGTCCGGCGCGGCCCGGCAAAGATCAAGACAAACCCGCCGACGCGGGCTACGTCGCGGCGATCGCGAAGGGTGAAGCGCAATACTTCCTGGAATCGATCGCGAACGCGCAGATCAATCAGATCACACGAGCGCAGGCGTTTCGCGCAACGAGCTTGGTCATGAGTCAGGCGCTCGGCGTAGCCGTACAGAAAGGACAGAGCATCCTGAAAGCCGTCGAGGCGCGATCCGGGGGCCAGCGAGATCCGAGCGCTTCGCCGCGTGCTCCGCTCGACTTGTACATTTTGACCGAGCAAGTGGTCTCGCAACTTTCCAAGTTGTGGTTCGGCTTGCCCGATGGCAAATTCATCCGCTTTGGCGGGCAGCCGACGACGCCGAAAGATCCGCCTGGCGCCATCGCCGCCGATGACGCGACCAGTTACTGCCCCAGCGATTTCACGGTCTTCTCGCAATACGTGTTTCGACCCGAGCCCGACGAGTGGACCGCCTCGCTCTCGGCCAAACGCGGTATGCGAGTCACCGAGTCCGCGCGTAAGGCACTGGCAGAGATGCGTTTGGCGACCGGCGAATACAAACACCCATTCGTCCAGGGGCTCGCCAAGCATGGAGCCCTGCTCGGGCTCAGTGGGGGACCGTTGAACGAGCTCGTGGTTCGCTCCACCGTAGGTGCGGTCGACGGCTTCGTAGCGGCGGCGTTCGGCAGCTTTCTGAGCGTGATTGCTCAGTGGTTGGAGACCGAAGACTTCTGGCGCATCCAGCGCATCGAGGGCTCGACGCCGCTCGTCAAGTTGGGAAACGAGGCAGAGTTCGACCCCGGAACGACCGAAGGCCTGTTGCTGGATTCTGCGCCCCTCGTGCGACGCGCGGCGCGCGCTCTGTTCAACCTACCCAAGCCGGCCTGGCTGCATCGCATCGCCCTGCGCGACACCCTGCTCGGTAACCTGCCGATCAAAAAAGGCGAACGAGTCAGCGTGCATTTGGGTCAAGCCGCGGTCGAGCTGGGCCCGGAGCTTCTCTTCGGTGGCCACTACGACGAAGCGAAAAAGAATTTGGTGGGCGCCGATCGCACTCCGACCCACGCGTGTCCGGGTAGGGAAGTTTCCATGGGCGTCCTGCTCGGGATGCTCGTCGGCCTCCTGAATCTCAAGAACGTGCAGCTCGATGGCACCTTGGCGATTACCTTCGAACCGAACCGTGCATAGCTCGCGAGTGGCAGACGCGATCTACTTCAGCAGCGAATCGGCTAGCCGCTCGTGGTAAGTCATGCCCATGGCGCGAAATGCGGGGCGGGGGTCGTCGCTGATCGACGCATCTGGGCCGTACAATTGTATGCCCGCGAGGTCGGTGAGCGCGATCTCGCGCGCGGAACGGCGAGCCACGGAGGCGGTCATCGCTTTGCTCAACAGTGCGCCGGGCTCCTCGCTGCGCGTCAGCGAGGCGAGGTGGGCCAGAGTTCGGTAGCCACTGGCTTCGCCGATGGGATCGACCGATGCGCGCGCAATGGCCCTGCGCGCATAGTTCGACGCCGCTTCGAGCTTGCCCGCCTCGAGCAACGCTTCGGCCAAGCAAGCGTAGTTGAACGAGATGTACAGCAATAGGCCTCTGCCTTCTACCCAGCTGACGGAATGCTCGAGCTCTACCAGGGCGCTACCGCTTCGATCGAGCATCCAGCGTGCGTAGCCGCTCACGGTTTGGCTCATGGCAAACACGAACGGCCCGTTGACGCGTTCCGCCGTTTGTTGAGTTCTGACCGCGGTTGTCAACGCGTCTTCCCAGCGCCCCTGCAGCAACTGAACCATCGCCAAAAGTCCCAAACACGAGCCTTCTACCGCGTGGCCAGTGTCCCGCAATGATTCGAGGGCATCGTCGAAACAACGAAAGGCTTCGCTGAAATTACCCTGATCGCCATACAACACACCGCGGCAGGCGAGGGCATAGGCAAAGCCGAGCGGTGCGCGCCGCTGATTCACGGGTTTGGCTTGCCTGCCGCTGCTGGTGTGCCGCTTGGCAGAGAACCCCGATTCGAAATACTCGAGGGCTTCCGGGTAGCTGCCCACTGCCGTCAGGCTCTGCGCCAAGTTCAAGTGGAGCTGGCCGATCAGGCGCTCGTCGTGGATATCCGTCGCCTTCTCCAGGGCGCTTCGGCAATGGGCGATGCAGGTGCTCTGATTACCGAGCGCGTAGTGGAACCAACCGAGCCAATATTCGGCGCGGCTTGCCGCCAAGGTGCTCTTCGAGCGTATAGCCTGCGCGAGGGCGCGTTCCAGCAGATCCAGGTGCTCGGGCGCGGGGCTATACAAGGCGCCCGTTGCCCACTTGGAAACGAGCGAAAACCAGCGCTGTTCGACGCTTCCCTCGAGGCCGAGCTTTTCGAGCGCGTCGAGCGCAACGCGATACTGCTGACGCGCGCGATCCATCGAAGACGTCGCGGCGGCCTTGTCACCCGCGAGCTCGGCAAAATGCGCGGCTTGCTCGTGCTCGCCCGCGCCCGCGCAGTGATAAGCGAGCTCTTCGTATGGCTCTGGCAGCCCCGTGACCGACGCGTGTCGCCGAAGGGACTCCAAGGCGACGCGGTGCAGGCGGCGGCGTTCGGGCAACCGAATGGATTCGTAGACGACGTCGCGGGTGGTTGCGTGCTTGAAACGAAAGCTGTTGTCGAGCTCGACCGCGTACAATAGATCCTCGCGCTGCAATTCGAGCAGGTCGGCGGGCAGATCATCGACGCCGCTCACTTGCTCCAGCAGCCATTGCGGGATCTCCGTGCCGATCACGGCGGCGGCGGACAACACGCGCAGCGGCGCCGCGAGCAAGCGCTCCACGCGGACCTGAATGATGCCGCGCAGCGAAGTCGGCACTTTGCCGGTCGCCAAGTCCTCCATGCCCGCGGGGGCGGCGCTGGGCAAGGCTCGGCACAACTCCTCGAGGAACAGCGGGTTGCCCCCCGAGCGCTCGTGGATCGCGCGTTTGAAGCCCAAATCCAGCGCAAAAGGCAGCAGCGCGCTGATCACGAGCGCCGATTCTTCGCTGCTGAACGGTTGCAGATGGATGGCCGGTCGCGCGGAGAGGATTGGGTCGACGCCATCCCGGGAAGCGACGAGCAACAGCGCTGCCGCTGGCTCGAGCAGCCGAATCAGGCGACCCAAGACCTCGCGCGAAGCGTCGTCTGCCCATTGCCAGTCATCCAGCGTGATCATCAACGGCTGGATTTTGCTCAAGGCGCCCACTAGGTCGCTCAACGCATCGATCAAGAAGAAGCGAACGAGCTCGGGGTTCTGTGCGACCTTGGAGTAATGCTCCAGACCGAGCAAATGCAAAAACGCAGTCTCGTGCTTTTGGAGGCTCGCGTCGAGGCGAGACACCCGTGCCGCCAACGCTTCGACGAGCTCGTCTCGGAGGGCGCGCGCGCGCACGCCGAGCACCTGCAGCAGAATCTCGATGAACGGTTCGAGAGGCTTGGCGTTGGGGGTTTGACCGCAACGGCCGCTGAGCACGTAAACCGACGCCGGACTACGCGCTTGAAATTCTTCGAGGATGCGGGTCTTTCCGGCGCCGGGGTTGCCGTATACGTTCAGCACCTCCAGCTTTCCGCCGAGCACGCTGGTCAAAGCGGCTTGAAGCGTCGCCAAGGTATTCTCGCGCGCCACGAGCGGGGTCAGACCGCGCCGTTGAGACGCGGCAAAGCGCGTGGCCACGTCCGAGCGGCGAATCACGCGATAGGCCGAGACTGCGAACCTCTTTCCCTTCAGCTGGAGGTGCTCGATGGGTGCCATTTCGAACAAATCTTTGACGCTCTCGATCATCTCGGAGCTCACCAACACCTCTCCGCGCCGGGCGGCGTCACACAACCGCGCGGCCGTGTTCACGGCGTCGCCCACTAGGTCGTAGCCCTGTGCGGCTTCGCGCTCGGTCGCGAACACCAAGCCGCCATGTACGCCCGTGTGCAACTGAAGCTGAAAGCCCTTGGGAACCGGCAATCCCAGATCCATGCTCGCGACCGCGGCGTGCATCGCCAGCGCGGCTTCGACCGCATGTTGTGCGTCCCATTCCGAGCTACGCGGCAGCCCGAACGTGCAGAGAACGCCGTCGCCACGCCACTCGTTCACAGAGCCCCCGTACCGGTGAACCAGCGCGTCGACCTCGTTGCGAATCGCGTGCAAGATGCGCGCGACGTCCTCCGGATCGACGACTTCGTTCAGCGAAGTGAAATCACACAGGTCCGCGAACAAGAAGATTGCGTACCGTCGATATTCGCCGCTTCCGCTCACTGCCATTGCTTTGGCGAACGCCGCCTAGCGCAAAGCCTGCGCCTCCGGTCGTCGAGGAGTCAAGCGCCGGCCCGACCCACGAATCGACCTCGCGTGTTGAAGGGACGCGGTAATTGGGCCCACGCCGCGCGGCGCCCCCAGCAGCAGTGCTGTTCGGTTGCAGTTGCACGCGAACGCAGTGATGCGCCGAAACGCGTTCACTGCGTCGTCAGCCTTTCTCGACGACGTATCGAGCATCGTAGGCGAACCGCATCGAGTCGTGGTGGGCAACTCTCGATCCTGAGTTGCGGCAGCGTCATCGGCGGTCACTGCCGGGGGCGCCGCGTCTCGGGCGGGATCGCGGGGCAAATCGTTGGCGGCGGGGTTGCGGGACACGCCGAACACGCTGCTGGCGCCAGGTACGCTGGCCTCGTCGATACTGCTGGAGAGCTGGCAGACTTCGTCGCGCCCGTCGCTTCCTTATGAATGTCTGACGCCTTGCACGTGCTCAAGTCATGGCGCGACATGCCGATCATTCCGAACAAGAGCAACCAGATGAGGCCGAGGCCGAGAGACACCATGGACAGCGTAAAGATGCGATCCGTGGGCAGGGACTTCCCGCCCTGGATGGGCGGATGATCGTCGCTGAGCCGGGCCTGACCTTCGCGTCTCATCTCTTTCGCTTCGGCGCGCCCCATAGTGACCTTGTCCCAACTCCTGCCGCCGCGCGGTAAGTGCCACCAATTGTCCAGGCGTTGAAGCTGAAAGCCGCCGTGTGCGAGCCCGTTCCACGTGGCGAAGGAGATCAGCATCCCAGCGACCGTGATGGCCCACAGGATCCAAGGAAACAGCGCCTGTGAAGCCACGGAGTTCTCGCTGCACTTGGCGGCTTGATTGAACTCGACGACGAAGCTCGCAAAGAGAAACGCTTGGGCAGAAAATAGCCAGGTGATCCGATAGTGGGTCAGCGTGTTCTCATGCTCGATGGCAGAACGAACACGCTTCCAATTCTCAATCTCGGGGTCGGGCTCGGCCTTCGAGCAGGTTGCGCTCTTCGGGTCGGGGGCGCCTGGAGGCATTGGGTTCTGGTCGGTCTCTGTCATCGATGTCAAACCCGCACGCCAAATCCACGCGACAGACGCAACAGTTGTGCCTGCTCTGCTTTGGCAAAAGCAATAGCTCGAACCGTGCTCGCCAAATTCTGCACAAGAACGTTCAAGGCGGGGCGCCGTGGACGAGCGTGACCCAGGAGCTGTGCTATCGAGCTGACCCCCCGCGTCACGCATGCCCAGCCCTTCCCGTCCACCGCGTCCGCCTGTGCTGCTCACTCGTGAGCAGGGGGACGAGGTGTTGCGCTATTGGTTGGCCGCGTTGCGTTTGGAAGAGGCGCTCTCGGTGCGACCGCAGGCGCGGCGTGCAACCCATGCCGTTTCGGTACCGCGGCTGGAGCAGCCGACGCCGGGGCAGGACTATTTCAAGCTGCCGATCGACGCCGCGCTGGCGCAGTTGCTGGGAAAGCAGACGCAGCTGCAGCGCGCGTTCGACGGTGAGCTGTGCGGCTTCTTCGAGACCTGGCTGGATGGCCAATATCGGCGCAGCGATGACGAGGGAGAGCTGTCGCATTTACTGTGTTTCCCCGTGCTGCACTTGCCCAAGGGCGAGCTCGCGGGGCTGCTCCGCTGTGGAGTGCGGCTGCGCTTTGCGAGCGGTGAAAATAAGGCGTTTCGTGTGCCGACGCGGGCTGAGCGACAGCGTAAGGTGTATCCGTTGCCGCCCGACGAGGTGCGCCTGACGCGAGCGTCCAGGGTCGAAGCCGCGTGGCCCTTTTTCATCGATACGCGCTTGTTGCGGCAGCCACTGGGCGTCTCTGGCGAGAGCATCGACGCCCTATTCGAAGCGTTGCGTGCGTTGAACGAGGCGACCGAGCGAGACATGCTCGCGCTACTCACGATTACCCTCGAGCTAGCGGCCGCGCGCTCTGCTCTGGAGCCGCAAAGTGTAGAAGCGCGCGCAGCAAAGCTCAGAGCAAGCGCTGCCGCGGAGAGCTGTGAGCTCGAGGTTTTGCTTGCGCGATTGACGGCGGCGGTGCGGCGTTTGCTCGAGCTGAGCGGTTCGCGGGCGCAGGTGTATGCGGTGGGCATCGTGGTCGATGGCACACAAGCCAAGACTACGTGGCACCTGCAGCGCGAGATCAATGCGCTGCTCGACGGCGATACCGACTCGCGGGCGCGCTGGAAGGTGGATTCGCCGCTGGGTGCGTATCTGACCGGGCGCGCGCTGGTCTCGGGTGAAGCCCCGCAACGCGCGCTATTTCCGGGGCCTGGGCTGACCGAGAGCCAGCGTGCGGCCGCGCAGCACTTTTGGGGTTCGCCGTTGAGTGCCGTACAAGGGCCACCCGGCACTGGGAAAACCAGCCTGATCTTGCATTTGTGCGCCGAGGCGTTGCTGCGCCAAGTGGAACCCATGGTGGACGGCGGGCGGATGGGGAACGCACTGTTTCTGATCGCCAGCAGCAACAACCGCGCGGTCGATAACGTGATTGAGCCGTTGTCTTTGGGTGGGCTGCCGCTCGCGCTACGCGCGGGTAGTCGGCAAGCCTGTGAACAACAGTTGGCGGCCGGGCTGCGGCGCACGCTGGCATGGTTGAAGGTCGCCGAGAGCAAGGGCATCGGCGAACGTATGGGGCAGCTGACCCGCGCGAACGAGCAGTTTCGTGAGCTGCGCGCGCAATTGGAGCTGGTGCTCGCGCCGCGGCGAGTCGCCATCGAGCGCGTGGCCGAGCGCGCTCGGCTGCAGCGCGAGCTCGACTCGCTCAGTGCGCCGGACCCGGACGAAGCGCCGGCCGCCGCGTTGAAGCTCGCGGGCGTGAGCACGGCGCAGGGCAAGGCCATCATCGCCGCGTTGAATCCGCTCGAGAGTCGCTTGCGAGCGTTGAGCAAGCTGTGCGAAGTCGCACCGGGGCACGCGCCGCTGCAGGCCTTGAATCGCCACTTCAAGCGCACCAAAAAGCACGACCTGCCCGGTTTCGAGCGGGCACTGAAGAGCGCGGGGCTAGCGCTGGAGCTGCCGCTGCCTCCGCCGCCACTGGTGTCGGCGGGAGCCGAGCAGCAAATGGAGCGTTGGGAAGAGGCCAGCGAACTGTGCTTGTCGCGGCTCGCCGAGTTGCGCGCGGGATTCGGGCGTGTCGCTTTGCGCGCTGAGCAGGCCGAGCGGCGTCAGCGCTTGCGCAGCGAGCTCGAGGCTTTGGGTGCAGAATCAGGGCCGCTGCCCGAGACCGCGGATCACGAGTCGTTGTCGCGCGCGCTGTTCGAGGCCGCGGTCGCCGTGCGTGAAGCTTGGGCGGCCCAGCACGCCGCCGAGCTCGGCAAAGCCATCGCGACGGCGCTGCGTACGGTCGAGCAAGAGCGCTCGTTGCGGCCGCTGTTTCGCAACGAGCCCGACGCGGCGCGCTGGCTGTGCCGCTTGTTCAACATCTGGGGCTCGACCCTGCTCTCGCTCGGCAATTGCTTTCTCAACGACGCCGGCAGCGTGGCGCGGCTGGTGATCGACGAAGCCGGCCAGTGTCACCCCGCGCACGCCGTGTCCGCGCTGCTCCGCGCCGAATCCGCGTTGGTCATCGGGGACGTGCATCAGCTGGCGCCCGTGATCGAGTTGGGCGCGGACGACGAAGCGCGCTTGCTGCGCGCCTGTAAGCTCGAATCGCTGGCCGCCGCGCTCGGCCCGTATCGCGTGCACGCCGAGGCTCACGTATCCACCCAGTCGATCGCCGATCGCGCGGTGAGTCAGCGCTTGGCATTGGTCGATCACTTTCGCTGTCAGCCGGAGATCATCGCCATTTCCGACGCGCTCTGTAACTACGGTCTCAGCGTGCACACCGCGGGGGCGGATCGCGCCGCGCAGGCCGCGTATTTGGCGCACCCCGTGGCGCTGGTCGATCTGCGCGGCGAACAGTCGCCGCTCGCCGGCAGCTGGTGCAACGAGCTCGAGCTGCGCGAGACGCTTGCGCTCGTCGAGAGCTTGCTCGATCGCGGCGTGCGCGCCGCTGAAATCGCGGTCATCACGCCCTACCGTGGCCAATTGGAACGCCTGCGCCGGAGCTTCGCCGAACGGCGCGTACCGCTCGAATATAGCCCGGAGCTGAGCGAGAGCGGTGCCTCGGGTCAACAGCGCGCGGGCGTCGCGCTCGGCACGGTGCACCGCTTTCAGGGCGGCGAGCGCAGTATCGTGCTGTTCAGTAGCGTGATCACGCACCCCGCTTCGCTCGGCTTTTTGAATACGCGCCCCAATTTGCTGAACGTTGCCATCTCGCGCGCCCGACACCACTTCATCTGTCTCGGTCACGCGGCGGTGCTTGCGCAGGGGCCGCGCACTCGTCTGCTCACCGAACGCGCGCACCCGCTCGAACCTTCGGCGTACGGCCGCGGCACCCAGGCGACTCTCTTCGAGCCGAACCCCGCCGCCGAAGGCTGAGCCGCCTTCGACTCGTTCGGTGACCATCAATAGAAAGTAGTCATGAAAGGTGTGTCGTTGACGATGCCGACGGAGGTCTATAGGCTGGAGTGTTTCTTGAAGGAGTTACGAGATGCGCGTGCTGCGGTTCGGGTCATCACTTGGTTGGGCAGTAGTGGCCGCGGCATTTGCGGGTCATGCCTTCGCACAAGGCGCGCCGGCAGAGCCGGGCAGAGGCGCCCCGCCCCCACGGCCTGCTCCCGCGCCGGTATTCAGGACGCCAGCGCCCGCCGCCAAACCGCCCCCGCCCCCCGCGAGCCCAGCGCCAGCGCCTGCGCCTGCGCCTGCGCCAACGCCGGCTCCTGCCGCGAGTGCACCAGCCGTACCGGCTCCGGTTGCTGCGCCCGGCGCGTTCGTCGCGGTGAATGCTCCGGATATCATCCGTCTCAAGAACGGTGGCCTCTTGCGCGGCACGATTTCCGAGTTGGTGCCCGGTGACTATGTCACTCTCGTCCTGATCACGGGCGAGACGCGCAAGGTCGCATACGCCGACGTGCAGTACGCGGGGGCCGCCAGCGCCGAAACGGGCGTACCCGCGGCCGCGCCAGCCGGCGTCGTCGCCGCTGCGCCAGCTGCCGTGGGCACGACGCCTTCCAGCAATAAGTCGACAGAGAATCAGCCATTTGCTGTCGTGCATGCGGCAGAGTCGGTCGTCAGCGTGGTGTCGAAGCAGGACGGTTTGACGCTCTTTCGGCGCGCGGCGTCGGCTGAAGCCTCTGGCAGCAGCATCTCGGTCACTGGCTACTCGGAAGTGTGCACCACACCGTGCAGCGTCTCCATGCCCTCGGGGACGCACACGTTCGCGGTGGCGAGAGCTGGCAGCAAGCCGCACGAGGCCGAAGCGGTCACGCTACCCGCCGGAAAGGCCACGATGACGATCGCGGTCGTCGACCGATCCGCGATCCGCGTTGGCGTGGGTGTGCTCGGCGCGGTTGGATTGATCGCGGGCCTGGCGTTGGCGGCTTCTGATTCGGGCGATGGAAGTATCGCCGGGCCAATCGTGCTCTCAGGGCTCGGCGCGGGCGCCGTCGGCCTGGCGTTTGCAATCTCGAATGGCGCAACGGTCGCCGTCCGAGCCGACGCGCCCGCCAGCAGCTCTGCCGCCAATCGCTCGAGTGCCTGGCTCGACGCGCGGAGTCGCGATTCGAGCTCGCGACTTCGGCCTCCCGGGCTCACGCTCAGCGTTCACTTTTAGTCGATACGCGAAAGCGTCCCAGGCGAGCACAACGGACAAGGTGGGCTTGGGTCAGCCCCTTTGAAAGGTTGGATGACCAGGAATTGCGAATACCTCGTGGGCCTTTGGCTGTGCTCGGGTGCCCTGTGCACACTGGGGCTACTTGCGGGCTGCAGCAATACCAGCTCGGGCAATGGCGTCGCGGGTGGCAATGCCCCGCTGGGGTCGTCCGGGGCCATCGGCTCGGGCGGGTCGCTAGGCGCCGCCGGGAGCGCTTCGGGGGTCAGCGGAGGTGGGGGTTCAGGGACCGCGATCAACGGTGGCAGTCCCGGGGTCGGCGGCGGACCAGCGAGTGGTGGCACGGGCAATGGCGCGGGCGGTACTGATCCGGGAACGCCGGAAGCCGGTCGCGTGCGCAGTGTCATCCCGTTCGACACGGACTGGCTGTTCAACAAGGGTGACGCGGCGGGCGCTGAGCAAGTCGCATTCGCCGATACGGCTTGGCGTGGACTCAGCGTGCCGCACGACTGGAGCATCGAGGGCCCTTTCGCAGAGAACGCGCCGAGCACCGGTCGCGGCGGTTATTTGCCGAGCGGAATTGCTTGGTACCGAAAGCACTTCAGCTTGGCGCAGAGCCTCGCGGGGCGGCAAGTGTTCCTCGAGTTCGACGGCGTGATGGCGAACAGTGACGTGTACGTCAATGGCAAATTGATCGGCCACCATCCGTACGGCTACGTCAGCTTCCGTTACGACGTCACGGCTGCCGTCAAGATCGGCGGCGACAATGTCGTGGCCGTGAAGACGGACACTTCGACCCAGCCGGCATCGCGCTTTTACGCGGGCGCGGGGATTTACCGGCACGTGCGTCTGATCGCAACAGACCCGGTGCACGTCGCGCAATATGGAACTTTCGTGACCACCCCCGCGCCGACCACGGCGGCGGCTACCGTCCACGTCAGCACCACGATCACGAACAGCGGTACTGCGCCGCAAAGCGTGACCGTGCAGGGGATCGTGACGGATCCGAGCGGCGCCGCGCTCACGCCCGTGAGTGCAGCCGCGCAAACCATCGCGCCGAGCGCAACGGCGGAGTTCACGTTCGATGTGCCGGTGCAAAATCCCAAGCTTTGGGACTTGAAGACTCCGAACCTGTACCGCCTCACGACCAACGTTCAGGTTGGCGGCGCGACGCTAGACGACGACTCCACGACGTTCGGCATTCGTGAAATCAAGTTCGACAATGGCATGACCCTGAACGGCAAAAGCCTGAAGTTCCAAGGCATCGCCAATCATCAAGATTTTCACGGTCTGGGCACCGCGCCGCCGCTGCGCGCCGTACAGCGCCGCCTGGCCCAGCTCAAAGCGCTCGGAGTGAACGCCATTCGCACTGCGCACGAGCCGCCCAGTCCGGACTTCTTGGAGCTGACCGACCGCATGGGCTTCCTCGTGCTCGATGAGTTCACGGACGTGTGGGTGTCTCGAAAGTACAGCGATGCCGGTGATTACTCGGCCTACTTCAACAAGGCCGCTGCGAGTCCCACCGGTATGCCCGCGGTGCCGGGTGTCAGCAGCGGCGCCACCTGGTGGCAAACCGACTTCACAGGTTGGATCATGCGCGATCGCAATCACCCGAGCGTTGCCCTGTACAGCATGGGTAACGAGATCCGCGACTCACTCAGCACGCGTACGCCGATCCTCACGAAGATGGCCGCGTTGAGCCACACGCTCGACCCTTCGCGCTCGATCACCCAAGCGATCTTCCAACCCGATACCAACGGCGATGTGGGTTCGGCAACCAACGATCTGCTCGACGTCTGGGGCGACAATTACCACGTCCCCGAATGCCTCGAAGCGTTGCCCAACTCGCCCACGAAGTCCGGGCTGCTCACGGAAATGGGCACTTCCACCAGCACTTGGAGCACGGTGACGGCCAACCAAGGCTTGACCGGGTTGTTCCTATGGACTGGCACCGATTACCTCGGCGAGTCCGACGGCGCGTGGCCCGAAGTCGGCAGCACCTTCGGCATCATGGACTCGATGGGCCAACCCCGCGCGATCGGCTACGCCTGGCAGAAAGTTTGGGGCGCGCCCGTCAGCAGCGCCCCGCCCACCGGCACTACCGCGAGCAAGCTCGTGCTCAGCGCCGATCACGCTACGATCACCAACGATTGGAACGACGTCGCATTCGTCGCGGCCGCGGTTTCGGACAGCACCGGTCGCGTGGTGACGAGCTCCAGTGCGGCCATTCAGTTCACGATCACGGGCCCCGGGAAAATCATTGCCGTCGATAGCGGCAGCCAGAACCAAGAAACCTTTCGCGGTGACACGCGCAAAGCCTTCAATGGCCTTGCCTACGCAATCGTTCAAGCCACCGGCGCAGGGGCGATCACGATTTCCGCGACGACGAGTGGGCTGACGGCGGGCAGCGCCACGATCCAAGGCACGGCCGGCGTCTTCGTCCCATGCGCCGGCAGCTGCGACTAGGTTTGCGCGCTGGCCGCGCGCGAAAATGACCATTGTCGAAGCTCGTGACGCTGGATCGCTCACGTGATTGAGTGCCAGCGATGCCATCGCTTGGAGCACGACCGAGATGGGGCGCACTGGGACTGTTGCTGGCGCTCGGCATCGCGTGCGCCGCCCGAGCACAGCCGGTAGTCACGCCGAGCCCGAGCGCGAAAGGGGCGCCGCAATCGATGGCGCGCGTCTCCACGGCTGTCCCCGAAGCGTGTGTGTTGATTCAGCCCGTTGCCGGGCGGATCCGCGCGAATGGGGACCGGCCGAGCGACGAGAACGAACGCCGCGCTACCGACGAGCTGGCGCGTGAAGCGGCCAAGGTCGGCGGTCAGCTCGTGGTGCCCTGGGGCCTCGGGCACTCGCTAAACAGTGTGACGCGCTATGGCTACACGTTTCGTTGTCCGGCGCAGGCGCTGGCAGCCATGAACGGGCGCTTGGTTTGCCGCGAGGGTTCGCTTGCCTTGCCGCCGACCGCGCAGGAGCAACGCTGGGGTACGATCCCGTCGAGTGTGAATCGGTTCTCGGATTGCACGATCCGGTCGGTTTTCCGGTTCGGCGCGAAGATGCCGAGGCTCGGTGTCGCGGAATATTTTGCGTACGACTCGGAGGATTGCGCGCCCAGTGATGGCAATGACAAACGCTCCGAAGCGGCGTGTGCGCAGAAGCTGGGCGCTACGAAACGCACGCGCGACAACGCGCAGACGGAAGCCGACGGGCTGCTCGCTCACGCCGTTCGCGTGAAAGAGGAGACGCTCGCCGCGAGCGCGAGTGAGCAGGCTTTCCGCAAGCTCGCCGACGCATACGGCAAGGACAACGCGATCGTGTCCGAGGCTCGCAACAAGTACCGAACCGCACGCCTCCGCTGTCAACGCGATGACGCATGCAACACGTTCGGCGACGATCCGGTGCCGCGTGGTCCGGTAGGCGCGCCGCGAGCTGTTTCCGAGATCGAGGCGTTACGCGATGACGCGCGCTATGCGGAAGCGGCGCTCGCCGCCGTCAACGCCGCGAAGGCCGGTGCCCGCCAGGATCCGGGTCAGACCATGGCGCTCTATGCTTGGCACGCAGCCCGAATCCTGTTTCTCGACATGGGTCAGGTCAAAGCTGCACGCCAAACGCTGGAGGGCGTGCTGCCGACCTTGCAACGGCTCTGGCAAGACGATCAGCGAGGGGTCGGAGCGTCGTTTGGCATGGCTCCGTTTCACGTCGAAACTGCCCAGCTTGCCAACACCGAACGCACGCTCGCCCTGGCCCGCCTCGCGGATGGGGACCGTGCCGGTGCAGTCGCGGCGTTTGACGCAACGTGCAAGTACGGAGGCTGCGCCGCCGCCTCACCGAACGCCGACTATTCGTTGCAGAAGGAGCAGGCTCTGCTGGAGTTGGGTCTCGGTCACTGCCCCGTCGCCGCTGCACGGCTCAGCGAGCTGGTGCGCGCGACCGCCAGCGGTACGACGCGCGATGCGCGCTGGCTAGATGCTTCGCTGGATCTGCTCAGCGCAGGGATTGTTTGCGGCAAGAGCGAGCGCGCCGAGGCGTCGTTTCGCACCCTGATCAGCGAGGACGCGCGGCTCAACGGCGTAAACGCAGGAGAGAGCGGCGCCTCCGCAGGGGTTACACTCGGCCGTCGTCTCGCCTATGTGCTGCTGTCGTGGGCGCTTGCCAAGCCGGACGAGCGCGTGCGGCGTGACCTCGCGCTCGATGCCGTCCTGTCGTTGAAGGGCAACTTGCTCACGCTTCAGCGCGAAGCTTTGCGCCGTGCAAAACCCGAAGACGCACAAGCCTTGAGTCGGCAGCTCGATGCGACCTACGCGCCGCTCGCGCGCGCCGGCGAAGAAGCAGTGATCACGCTGGCCCTTCACCCGGGATCGGGTTTCCAGTGGCGAGACAATCCGTGGCGATTGCGCAAACGCGCCGATGCGCTCGAACGCGAACGCGCGCGCCTGGCCGCGATCGATGGCCGCGCTGCAATCGATGCCGGGTCGAAGGTCGCGGCGAGTCTGGGCGCGGGCCAGCCGCTGCTCGAATACGTCCGCTTTCGGCCTTACGATTTCAAGCCCGATACCACAGCACGCTTCGGCGCAGACCACTACGCGGTGTTCGTCGTGCGCCGTGGCGAGGCGCCGGCGCTGTTCGATCTCGGACCCGCTTCGACCATCGATCAGCTATCCGACGAGCTATTGAACTCCATTCAGTCGTGCTCGACGTGTCCACAGCGAGGAATCACGCTCGGAGCAAGCGTGCAGCCCAGCTCTAGCAATCCGGCGCAGGCTCTCTATCGTGCTTTGCTCGAACCGGTTGCGAAGCTGCTCGGTCCTGCGCGCGACCTGTATATCGCCGCGGACGCCGCGCTGTGGCGTGTTCCGTTCGCGGCACTCGAGGACAACGCGGGCCGGGTATTGCTCGACGAGGGCTACGTATTCCGCTACCTGCCGACCTCGCGGGAGCTCACGCGCGCGCCCGCCCCGAACCCGGCGAAGTCGTTTTTCGCGCTCGCCGCGCCGGACTATGGGCCCCTTGTCCCGGACCGCCCTTTCCAGAGCTTCAAAGAGCTGCCCAATACGCTGACCGAAGCGAACGCGCTGGCGGGGCTCTGGAAGACGAGCGGGCCCGCCAAGGTCCCGGTCGACTTACGACTCGGCGCACAGGCCAGCAAGCAAACGCTGCTCGGCGTGAGCTCCTACGGGGTGCTGCACATCGCGACTCATGGTTGGTTCCTGCCATCCACGCTCCCTCGGCCGCTGGATTCGAGCTTGTTTCTCACCCCGGAGCTCGCCGATATCGCGCCGCCCATGGTGCGAACGGGCCTCGCCCTGAGCGGTGCCAATCGCGGCCTCGACGGTACGGTTACCGCTCTCGAGCTGTCGACGCTCGACTTGCGCTCGACACAGCTCGTGGTTCTCTCGGCCTGCGAGACGGGTCGCGGTGAGGTCAGCTCGGGCGAGGGCGTTTTCGGGTTGAGCCGCGCATTCTTGAGCGACGGCGCCGAGACGGTCGTTTCGTCGCTCTGGAACGTCGATGATGCTTCTACGCGGACGCTGATGCTCGCGTACTATGCGCGCCTGTTGCGTCGCGAGGATCGCGTGACGAGTCTGTACCAGGCTGCGCGCGAGCTACGCGCCACGCCCGCGCACCACGCCCCCTGGTTTTGGGCTCCGTTTTTGGTCTACGGGCGTGGCGGCCCGTTGCGTCTCTAACTATTCGCCCGGCTCGAGCCAGACCGGCGCGCCGTCGGCCGGCATGGCTCCGAGCGAGGCGGCGCCGCGCAGGAGCAGGAGTCCGCCGCGTATCGAGCCGGCCACGCGCGCCCGACGCATGCTTCGATCGCTTTGCCAGATGATCACTCGACCGGAAGCTCCTTGCACCGCCACTGCGCGATCGCCGTCCGTGACGACGTTGACGATTGGCTCGCGTAGATCTCCGATCTCCTGATTGGGGGCTCCGTTCGCATCGAACACGAAGGCTTTGCCGCTCGTCGTCCCGACTGCGATACGGTCGTCGCCCAGGAATGCGAAACTCGTCGCCTCGCGTGAGACCTCCAGACCGGCATCTCGGCGCTCCGGGAACAGCAACAGCCCACCTGTCTTATCCAATGAAGCGAGGCCGCGTCCACTCGGCGAATAGGCGACGCGCGCGATGGGATGTGCGTTGCCGGTCAGACTCGCGTCGAACGCGCCGTTGTCGACATTCCAAAAGCTGAGTCTCTCCGAGCTGGGGATGGCCATGCCCGAACCGCGGCTCGCTCCCGTGACCCCGCCACCAGAGACGATTTGCCAACCCTCGGGGTTGAACGCGACGCGGGCTCCCTCCAGCAGGTGCAAGCGAGGGGCAGTGCGCGCCGGATCCGAGCTGAGTTGGCCATTTTTGCCGATGTCCAAGATCTGCATGGTGCCGCCCGATCCCTGCACCAACGGGGAGCCTCGCGGGCTGATGGCTAGGTCGGCAGCGCCCTCCTCCGCTGCGCCGCCCCCGCCGCTCCCGTAGGTCGACAATAGGCGCAGATCGGGCAGCGAGTAGACGCAGAGGCGCGGTCCGCCGAGCACCACCAGCCGTTCGTTGGGCGCGATCGCAACGTCCGCGATCGTGCTCACGTGGCAGCGCTCGTCCGCACAGCATTTGAGCGTCTTGCTCGCGCCGCCGCGGGCGGTCGAATAGACGGTCGCCGAATCGTTCTGCAGCGATGCTTGATTGAGGTGCGCAAACGGGGAACCCCGCCAACGGCGTGGCTTCGCGTTGCAGACGCACGGCGAAAGCTCCGCTCTGCGACCAGCGCGCGAGACCGTCCGAGAGCCCGCCCTCACTCCCGCCGCGCGTTTCGGGCGGCATGGTCCATTCGCCGCGCGCCTGGCTGGTCGCGGTCGGCGTGTTCGTGTTCGCGGTCGAGGTCGGGGTGTTCGTTACCACCTGGGCGGGGGGCCGCTCGCTGGAGGCGCAGTGCAACAGGCTGAGGCCAGCGGCCATCACCGCCGCCAGACGCCCCGAGTCATTGAGTCTTTTGACGAGCTTCATCCTGCGCACGCCGAAGCAAACCGCGAATCGGCAAGGAAGACTAGCCGACGCACATGAGTAAAATCCCGAGCTGGTCTTCGATGCGTGACACTGATTCGAAACTTGGATGAAGACGGCAGCGTGAACGCAAAATGGCACCGTGGGGATCTGGGCGCGTTGCTTGACGGCAGCGAGACAAAGGCTGATTGTGCGTGATAAGCAAAGCAGGAATGGACGTCTTTTTCATTCACGGGGTCAATAAGAGACGCGAACTCGGGCATGCCTTTGCAGAGGCCGAAGGCTCCGGCGGCGACGACGACCGGTTCTCCAAAAAGTACAAGGCGGAGATTGCGGCAATGGGCGAGGCGCTCAGCCGCTGTTGTCGAGAGGCGAGCTTGCCGGAGCCGCGCCTGTGTCCCGTGTATTGGGGAGGTCATGGCGCGCGGATTCACTTTTACGAACGCGAAGAGTCGAGGTATCACGCGCTCGTACAGTCGACGGCGCGGCGCGGGCGAGTCGAATTCAAGCGCAAGGGCCGCCCACTCGGTGCCGCGGGAGCCGCCACCGATCCCGAGTTGGCACGCGTGGCCGATGAACTCGAGCTGATTGCCGGCCAGCTCACGCGTGATTCGGTCAGCTTGCTCGAGCTGTTGTACGCCGCGCCGCAAGCCGTACTGCAAACCATGCTCACGCCCGAACTCGACAAGCTTCGGGCTGACCCTGCCAAGCGGCAAGCCGCGGGCGCCTCCGTGGCCGCGCTCGCTCGCCGCGTACGCGAAGACAGCGCGCTACGCGCACGTCTCGAGCAGGCAGCGCAAACCGGCGACCTGGAGCTGGTGGAGCTGCTGCAGCGTGAGCTAGCGCGGGGCGGCGGGCAGCGTGGGCAAGGAATTGGCAGTTGGACTTTGACCACGATGCGGCGCCTCGCAAGCGGCAGCATCTCCAGCATGCTCAAGTCGCAGGCCGCCTACCTCGACGCGAGCCGTTTCTTCGGCGATTCCGTGCGCTACTTTGCCGGACGGGGGACGCCCAAAGAGCCTGGGCCGATCGTCAGAGATGTGCTGAAGCAGATCGACGAATACCGGGCTTCCTCGTCCGGTACGGGGCCGACGATCTTCATCAGCCATTCCCTGGGTGGCGCGCTATTTTACGACCTGTTCACCTACTTCGAGCCCGAGCTGCGCTTCGACTTGTGGGTCAGCGTGGGTAGCCAGCTCGCCTACTACGAGGACGTGAAGCTGCTCGCGCGGAGCACCGAAGAAGCCGGTGCTTACTTCGGCCGAGAGGTCGAGGGCATTTCACGCAAGGTGACCGCGGCGCTTCCGCCCGGCGCCGCTTGGTACAACCTGTTCGACGCGCGCGATCCGATCGCTTTCGCTGCCGAGGAGGTCTTCGCCAACGTGAAAGACCTGCAGGTGCGGCTCACCGAGGGTGACATCGCCACGGTGCACACCGGCTATTTCAGCGACCCACACTTTTACGAAGGCTTGAAGCAAGCTTTCGCCGAGCGCTTCGGCACACGCATCCAGAGCGAGGCCAGCTCGTTGTTCGAGATGCCGATGCCCGCGAGCGGCGAGTTCGAGTGAGCATAGAGGCCGCGTGAGTTCGGGTATTCATCTGCTGTGCATTGGCATCAGCCGCTATGCGCATGCTCCGCTCACCTCCGGCGCGCTGTCCGCCTTGCGCGTCCATCGAACGTTCGCGCGGCTGGCGGGCGCGCATGGACTGCGGTTACCCCTGAAATCAGCGGAGCTAGTCGTCGATCCGGATCCGATCGAGAGCGAGTTGGTGGCGCGGCTGGCGCCGGCAGACGCGTCGCTATTTGCGCGCTCCAGCCGTGCCGTCACGCGCAGCGAGCTCGATCGCGTATTCAACGCCTGGTTCAGCGCCGTGCGCGTCGCCGAGGATGACATCGCGGTGCTGTACTTCGCCGGGCACGGCCTGGGCCTGGACGAGAAGCCCGGTGATGAATCGAAGACCTTGCTGCTCGCGCGCGATTACGATGCGAACTTCAAGCGTCCGCCGCGTGCGATCACGCTCGAACACGTGCTGAGTGGCCTGCAGCCCGCCAGCCACGCCGACAGCGTGGCGCGCCGTCAGCTCTATCTGCTCGATTGCTGCCGCACTCGTGGCTGGGATGGGCCGCCCGCCGAGCAAGGTGATCTGGAGATCGAGATCGCCAACCGTCGCGCAGTCGATCCATCCACCCCCGACGACCGGCAAATTGCCGTTCAGTATGCGTGCCGCGCGGGCGACCAAGCCTTCACCGACGACAACGAGCTCGGTGCGGACGCACTGGTCACCACGAACTTCGCCCATGCATTGATCGCAACCCTCGAACGCCTGCAAGATTCGCCAGAGTTGCGCGTCGAGCATTTACTTCGGCACGTGGTGGTGACGCTCGAACAACACTGTCCTGCGCAGCAAGCGCGGCGGGGGCGGTTCGATGACTTCGCGCTGCGCGTATTCGAGTCCGAACGCGTTTTGAAGCCGATGGCGGTGGTCGCCCGTGATCCCGAAGCGGACGCCCTCGCCCCCACCGCGCTGCCCGATGCGGTAGACGCGCGCAGGGCAAGCCCGGCCGCCGAGCGCGCCTTGGGCGTGGCCGCGCGCAGCGCCGAGCCTGTCACGAGCAGCCCGTGGAGACGCTTGGCGATGCCAGGGGCGCTGGTTGCGCTGGCTTTGGCCGCGCTGGCCGCAATCGTCGGCGCGCGCGCGCACCGGCAAGCAGTGCCCCCTCCGGACGGAATGATCGCGCTCCCGGGTGCCAACTATGTGGCGGGCAGTTCGCCCGCCGACGCCGAGAGCGCTTATCGCGAGTGCCTCGACTATGCCGGAGCTCACGGCTTTTTGGGCCGCAAAGAGCTGCCTTGCAGCGTGCCGTTTGCGGCGTCGTGGTTCGCGCGCGAGCCACGGATCTTCGGCCCATCCGTCGCCATTCGTCCGTTCTTCATCGATCGTACCGAGGTCACGAACCGCGCCTTCGCGGCCTGGCTCAACGAGAGCAAGGACCGATTCGTGTTGATCGACGAGGGCGAGGATCACACCCCGCGAGTCGCGTTCGACCATGGCGAGCCGTTCGTTTCGGTGCTGACCACCGCGCGCACGCCGGGCGTGAGGCTCGAGCGCCGCGCGGGTATGTACCAGAGTACTGAAGGCGACGCGGACCGACCTGTCGTCAAGGTGACGTGGCTGGGTGCGGAGGCGTATTGCAAAGCGCACGGCAAGCGCCTGCCGAGCGAAGTCGAGTGGGAATACGCGGCGCGCGGAAGCGCACACCGTCGAGCGCCTTGGGGCGACGCGGCGCCGACCTGCGGGCGCGTGACCATCGGCTTGTTTGGCTGGCAAGAGTGCGCCAACGCCGTTGCAGAACCGTCGCTCGTGGGTAGCTCCGAGCAGGATCGCACGCCAGAGGGGGTGAGCGATCTCGCTGGCAACGTAACGGAGTGGACGGCCGACGCTTACCTGAGCGCGCCCGGGGAGGCGCCGTGCGCCGCGGTGCCTGGCCACACCTGTCGCGTCGTGCGGGGCGCTGGCTTCGGTGATGTCGGACTGATGGCTCGCTCGGCATTTCGATCACGCCTCGACGAGCGCGGAACCGCAACGAACATCGGCTTTCGCTGCGCGAAGGATGCACCATGAAGCGTATTCTCGCTCTTCTCCTGTTTTTGCTCGGCGCTTGCGCTGGCGAGGCTCCGCCGCCCGTCGCGCCGACTTCTTCCGCGCCAAGCTCGCTCCCTGCACCGTCGGCCCCGCCGCTCGATAGCGCACCACCGCCCGCGTTCGCTACGCCGCCCGGGGAGGCAGCCACGTCGGGGACGCGTGGCGTCACGCTCGCGCCGAGCTCGGGCGCGGCAGCGCTTCCCGGCGTGGCCCCGAGCTTCAGCACGTACTGCGCCGCGCGCGACGCGAGCGGTGCCGTACGCCCGGTCGTCAGCGGGGATACCTTACGCAGCGGCGATCATTTTTGGCTCGAGCTCACTGCGCACGAGCCGCTCTATGTTTATGCGGTCTACGTCGCCGCCGACGGCTCGGCAAGCGTGCTCTACCCGAGCAGCGGGGATCTGCTGCTCGCACCGGGCCGCGTGCAGCGGCTGCCGGAGACTCAAGATTTCGAACTCGACCGGCACACCGGGCTCGAACGCCTGATCGTCGTGGCCGCGCGCGACGTGCTCGGTCGATCCGCGAGCTCGCTCGCGGAGCTGGTGAATAGCGTGCGTACGACCCATCGCTGGTCCGGGAGGCCCCAGAGTGCGCCCGCTAAAACCGCGGCTCCGGTCGCGGCGCGGGCGACGCTGCCGGGGCCCGCGCCCGCTCCGCGGGCCGTGCCCGCCACGCAGGTCTATACCGGTCCCACGACTCCGCTCGAGTCCGGCTACGCGGGGGTCGACACGCGCGGCATCGTGCTGAGTGGCTCGCCACGCGGACACGTCGATGTCGTGCCCGACGCGGATGGTGTGATCGCAATTCCGTTGCTGATCGAGCACGTGCCGTAAGCGGCGTGTCGAACGTGCCGGTCAAGCTTCGACGCGCAAATTGCCCGTCATCGTAGCGCTTTCAGCGCTCGAGCCGCCTACGGCAAACGGGCCAAAGTACGCGGCGGCAAACCGGTCAGGCGAAGCGACCCCCAGCTCGGAGAGCTGCGCGTCCGCTTCGCTCTTCAGGCGCGCGCCGAGCGCGCCCGCCGTGAACTCGCCGCGCCGCTTGCGCGCGCACGCCGCCAGCGACAGCAGGTTGAGCTCGCGCAATGCGAGTTCACCGTGCTCGAGCAACGCGATGGCTTCCTCTCGCCGGCCATCGATGAAGGCGAGGTTCGCGGCGACGACGTCCGCAGTCCCTTGCCAGATTTTGAGGCCGAGCCCGCGCAGCCGGGTGACGGCCAGCTCGACGTCCTCGCGGCCTTGGCCGGCGCGCGCGAGCGTGCGGAGCGCGCCCCAACCGCGATGCAGCCACAAATAGCCCTGCAAAAACGGGGTTTGCGAGGCCGGGGAACCGAGCACGGCGGCGCGCCCTTGCGCAGCGCGTCCGATCGCCTGCGGGAGCCCTTCGTAGCGATCGATCACGTCGAGATAGAGCGCGACCGCGATTTCGAATACGCCGGCCCCGCCCGGCCAATCTGCTTCTGCGCGGGCCAGCTCGGCGCGCGCCTTTTCCGGCTTGTCGCGTGCAACCCAGACCAGGCCGTGGGCCGCGCGCAACCAATTCGCGTAGAAGCGATCCTGTCGGGCATCCGCCTCGAGCAGCCAGCTCGAGCTGCGCGGAAAGATGCTCTGGTAGTCGCCCTTCTGCGAATACTGAATCAGAAGCGAGCGAATGCGCACGTCCGCGAGCTGACGCGCCGCTCCGGTGCACGATTCGAGCAGCACGCGTTCGGCCTTTTCGCAGTGCAGTTCTGCGGCCAAGAAATTGCCCTCGAAGTGAGCCAGCTCCGCTTCGGCGACCAGTAGCGATACGTTGGCTTCGGCGTTGCCGAACTCGGCGCACAGGCTGCGGCACAGTTCGAACGCGGGGCGCACCAAAGGGTTGGGTAGGTGGCTCGCCGTGCCGGCCACGAACAGCGCGAGCGCGCGTAGCAGCCGCACTGGCTCGCCGGCGTCGAGCGCTAGCGAAAGGCCGCGCAGCAGAAACCCGAGAAATCGCAGATCGACGTAGGTCAGGCTATGGGCGAGCGAGAGGCACAAATCGATGCGCTGGAGCGCGTCCGCGCTGCATTCGGGCGCTGTGCGCGGCGTGTATGTCAGCCCCCGGCCGAGCAGTGCGCCGAACAACCCGAAGGCCTCGGCGAGCGCTGCATCTGGGCTCGCCAGCGCCAGACCGTGCGCCTCGAGCGCGCTCGTCAATACGTCGAGGCCTTGTTTGACGTCACCGCTCTGCAGGAGCAGCTCGCCCGCGCGCTGCCGTAAGCTGGCGCGGCGTTCGGGAAGCCGCTCGCTCGCCGCGAGCAGCGCGTCCGCGGCGTCGTGGTTGCGCCCTGCTTCGGCGAGCACACGGCTCAGCTCTTCGAGCAAGAAACTGCGCTCGGGCGCGTCTGGGTGCGCGTAGCGCAGCGCGGTCTCGAGCAATGTCGCGGCAGAATCGAAGGCGAGGCTGTCTCGCGCGTGCTGGGCGGCATGAACCGCGATCCGAACTGCACCCGGGAAATCACCGGCTGCTGCCAGGTGCTCGACCAACGCACGCTCGTCATCGGGTTCGAACCGCTGCAGCGCGGCGGCGAGCGCTGCGTGCCTTCGGGCACGGGTCTCGGCGTCGAGCGCCGCGGCCACGCCTTCCGCGACCAGCGCGTGATACGCCTCGATCTGGCCACCCCCCGCGCGAATCAGGCGCTTTTTTTCGAGAGCAGCCAGTACATTGCGCTCACTGCCGGCCGCGTGGAGCAGCGTGCGCGTCGCGAGCGGTCGCGGCGAGAGCGCCACGAGTTCGAGCACACGCTGGGCAGGCAGCTCGAGCAGTCGATATTCGGCGAGCAAGGCTTCGCTCGTCGTGACCGGACGCTCCAGATCGGCACGTCCGACGAACAGCGAGATCAGGTAAGGGTTGCCGCGCGTTTGCTCGAGCAACGCATGGGCGTCCGATTCGTGCGTGGGCAGTGGCACCGCCGCGATTTGCCTCGCCAATGTAACGGTATCCGCTGGCGGCAGCGGACCAAGGCTCAAATGACGGCATTCCGCGTGAAGCCCGAGGAAGGGATGCGCTGCTTGCTGCTCCCCCTCGGGCGAGCGGCGCGTGAGCACGACCAGCAAGCGCGGAGCGCGCGTGGCTCCGACAATGGCGCGCAGAACGCTGGCGCTGTCGGCGTCGAGCCATTGCGTGTCGTCGAGCGTGAGCAGGATGCCGCGCCGATCGGAGATGCGGTCGAGGAGCTCTCGCAGCGCATCGATCGCTTGACTCCTGAGCTCGCTCGGGTCGCTGTACGGCGCGCTCGCTTCGGAGCGCCGCCCAGGCCAGGGCACGCGTTGCAGCGCGGGTAAGAACCTCAACAGCGCGCGCACGTCCCGCGGCGTCACCGATTCGAGGAACGAAGGCTGCTCGTGCGCGAGCGCGGAGGCGAGCTGCTCGATGGCGGCGTCCAGTGCGGGCAGCGGCACCGATTCTGCGTGATGACAGCGAGCCTCGAGCAGCAACGTCTCACGTCGAGCGCCGATCTGCCTCGCGAAATGCTCGACCAACGCGCTCTTGCCGATCCCGGCTTCGCCTTCGACCAAGACGACCAGTGGTCGGCGCGCCGAGGCTCGCCATGCGTCCTCGAGCTCCGCCAGCTCGCCTTCGCGCCCCACGAACGAGGCGCGTGCAGGTTCCGTCGAGGCGCGCTCGGAGCGCTGCTCGATCGATTGGAGCCGCTCCAGCACCGAGAACATGTTGGGGCGCTGATCAGGGTCGGCGCGGACCAGCTCCAGACATAGCTCGACCAGCGAGGGCGGGGCATCGCGGGCGGCAGTGAGCAGTGCGGCGGAGTCCGCCGCTACGGACAACGCCTCACGCGCGCGCTCGCGGCCCAGCAAGAGCTCGAACACGAGCACACCGAGCGCGTAGGCGTCCGCGGCTTTCCCGATCTTGCCGTCGAGCAATTCGGGCGCCATGTATGGCGGGGTCCCTGCGACCGCGCCGCGCTCGCCGTGCGCCAGAGCCAGGCCAAGGTCGACGATTACGGCACGCCCGCCGGGCTCGATCAGCACGTTCGATGGCTTGAGATCACGGTGAACGAGGCCACGGGCGTGTAACGCTCCCAGACCCGTCGCGAGATCGCCGAGCAAACCGACCGCGTCTAGGCGAGCAGCGTCCATGTCCGAGAGCCGGTGACCGTGCACCAGGTGCATCGTGAAGAAGGCGGAGTCACCGTCCTCGAACAGCTGTTCGACTTGCACGAGATGGGGGCTGGTGATCCCGCGCAGCGCCTCGAACTCGCGTTTCAGCCGAGCGATCGCCTCGGGGCCCGAGCCGCGCAAGCGCTTCAGCGCTAAATCCCGCTCGAGTACGCGATCGTACACGGCGAAGACTTCTCCGTGCGCGCCTGCGCCGAGGCGACGCTCCACGCGAAAGCGCTCCGGGATCCCCGCGGTCGGCTCTGGCGCGAGCTGCCGAGTCGCGAGCGGCAGCTCCAGCGCTTCGAGCTCGTCGCGCAGCGCGCTGGCCGATGCAAAGCGGCGCGTCGGGTCCTTGGCCAGTCCGCGACGGAAGAGGGCCGTCAAGCGGGCGTGCAGGCGAGCGTCGCGCACTCGCGGCAGGCTCGGCTCGTCGAAGCGAATCGCCTGCCTGAGCGCGGCTCGACTCTCGGCCACGAACGGCGGCCTACCGAACAGCAGATCGTGCAGCACGCAGACCAGCGCGTAGACGTCACTCGCGGCATCGGCTCGAGTCGCGTCGAAGAGCAGCTCTGGCGCGAGATACGGCAAGGAGCCCAGAACTTCGCCCTCGCGCGTGAGCTCGTCCGCGCTCGTCTCTTGCACGCGCGCCAAACCGAAGTCGAGCAGCTTGAGCCGCGGTCCCGTCGTGGCATCGCGCACCAAGACGTTTGCGGGCTTCACGTCGCGGTGCAACACGCCGGCTCCGTGGACGATCGAAAGCGCGCCGCATAGCTCGACGCCGAGCTCGATGGCCAAGGGCAGCGGCAATTCACCTTGCTCGCGCAAGAAGCGGCCCAGGTCTCGCCCCGCGACTCGCTCCATCACCAAATACGGGACGCCCTCGGCCACCCCCGAATCGAGGATGCGAACCACCGAGCCGTGATCGATGGACGCCGCGAGCCGCGCCTCGCGCAGAAATCGTTTCGAAAGAGAGGGGTGAACCGCGTCCGAACGCAGCAGCTTCAAGGCCACGGGTTGTCCGGTCGTCAGATCGGTTGCTTCGAATACGATGCTGGCGGCGCCCCGCCCGAGCTCGCCGCCGAGCGCATATCGGCCAGCCAGGCAATCACCCGCGCGCGAAGGAGAACCGACCATTGACCGTCTCGAGTGCGGCCTTGGGCACAGCGCGTCAATAGGATGAAACCTAGTCTGGGCACGGTCATGCGTTTGCCACGCGGGGAACGGGGATGGTCCACGCCTCTGGAATTGGGTAATCTACCGCCACCGCGTTGCTGCGGCGGGATTTGCTTGGATTCATCGACCATCACGGGTGGCAGCCGACCTGCCGACGACCCCGGCGTGACTTGCGTCGGCTTGCGGATTTTGTTTCACCCCGACCCAGAACGTGTCGGGGAGATTTCGCCGCTGTTCGACTTCGGCGAGCGCACTGAAGTGCTCGTCGGTCGAAATGCACCCGCGTTTCGGGATCGCGACGGTCAGGCGGTGGCGGCTCTTGCTAGTGCGCATGTCAGTCGCCAACCGATCCGCATCGCGCATCTGGGCGACGACACGATCTTGGATGCCGGGGCTGGTTCGCTATTCGTAGGGCTGACACGCCTCGATGGGGAGCTCAAAATCACACGCGAAGAGTTGCTGCGCGGGCTCGCGCTGGGGCTCGGCGATCGGGTGGTGTTGTGGCTCGGACCGCTCGTGGAGGGCGCGCATCGAGATCACGAGCTCGTGGGCACGAGTGTCGCTTTGAGCCGCGTTCGAAAAGACATCGCGCAGGTCGCCGACCTCGATGTCAGCGTGCTCTTGCGCGGCGAGAGCGGCGTCGGCAAGGAGCTGGTTGCAGCAGCGTTGCATCGTCAGAGCAAGCGCGCGACCGGTCCGTACGTTGCCATCAACATGGCTGCGATTCCGCCGAGCACGGCGGTGACCGAGCTGTTTGGTCACTCGCGTGGGGCGTACACCGGCGCAAGCGGCCAGCGCTCGGGCTACTTCGGACAGGCCGACGGCGGCACGCTCTTCCTAGACGAAATCGGCCAAACTCCCAACGATGTTCAACCCATGCTGCTGCGCGCGATCGAGTCTGGCGAAGCGCAGGGCCTCGGCACTCGAGCGCACGTCGACGTGCGCGTGGTGGCCGCGACCGATTCCAACTTGGAGCGCGCCATCGAGCTCGGTCGTTTTCACTTTCCGCTGCTTCGTCGCTTCGAATTCGTGATTTTCGTCCCGCCCCTGCGCGAGCGCAAAGAAGACATCGGACTTCTCTTTTTGCATTTCGTCCGTAGTGAGCTGCGTCAAGTCGGCGAGAGTCATCGGCTCACCGCTCCGGACACCGATCGTCAGCCCTGGATCCCGGCGCGGCTCGGGCTCTGGTTGCTCGCTCATGATTGGCCCGGCAACGTGCGCGAGCTCCGGAATCTGGCGAAGCGCTACGTGATCACCAACCGTGGTCGCGACGAGCTCGTGGTCGATGAGTTCATGCGCACTGCGCTCGGTTGCGATTTGCCGGCGAGCCCGGCGGAAGTGAGCCCGTCCGACGCGCCGCGCGCTTCGCGCAACCTCGAAGCGTTCACCGACGAGCAAATCGCGGAAGTTTGGCGCGAGACCGGCTTCAGCCGTGACGAGACGGCGAAGCGCTTGGGAGTGGGTCCAACCTGGCTCAATAAGCGCCTGGATCAGTGTCAGGGGGTAAGGCTCGGCAAGCGCCTCTCGGCGGACGAGATCAGGAGCGCATACGAAAGCGCGGGCGGTGACTTGCATCGCGCAGCCCGCGCTCTCCAGGTTTCTCAGCGTGCGCTCGTACTACAGATCAAGAACTTGCAGCTCGAGCTGTAGCGCCGACGCTTCACTCGTCAGAGCGTGTGCCCGAGGTACAAGAAGCCGCCGACGGCTGCCAGGTGTCCGCCGTCGTAGATGGCGGTCGACTCTTTTTCATTCTTGAGATCTGCCTTGTTGAAGCCGTAGCGACCCTCGCCGGTGACCGTCAAATCCCAACTGGGCGAGAACGCAAATTCGAGCCCCAGCCGCGCGAGGGCGCCCGAGCTAGTTCCCGAGTAACTCACGTCTTTGCCGACCGACGAGTCGAAGCGGGTGAAGTTGGGGATGAGCGCAGAGTAGGCGATACCCCAAATGCTGCTCACTCCGCCGCCGAAGTAGCTGATGCCTTCGAAGCCAGCATCGATATCGAGCACGCCTTCATGGGTCGAGCCCACGAAGTACCCGACGTTGACGCGCGCCCAGACTTCGTCCGACCAGGACAGGAAGCGTGTCAGGTCGTAGCCGACGGTGGCCTCACCGCCGATCACGAACTTGCTCTCCAGATCGCCGCGCGAAAACAGGAACAGCACCCCGGGCCGTAGCCCGAACTGCACGCCGAGCAGCGGCAGTTCTTTCATTTGAGTGTTCAACGGCGGATTGCCAGACTTGAACTTGAGGGTCGAGGGTGAAGCCATGCCACCTTGACCGACCCGGGTCACCCGCGCGTAGCCCTCGGCGCCGCCGGTTGCCAGATAGTAGTCACCTCGGTGCACGCCTTCCGGCAGGCCCACGGGAATCACGCGCTCCGTGCCGCGTGCGCCGAGTGGCGCGAAAATGGCCCATTTTTCCTTTTCGGCGAAGGCGATCGCCTTTCCGGCGTTGCTGGCCGCAGCCGCGATGGTGCAGCGCGCGACGGCGATCATCGCCTCCGCGCCTCCCGAAATTGCGCCATCATTCTCGCACGACGGGCCTGACAGCTCGGCGGGAGTGATGCCGAGTGTGAGAGTGGGTTCGACGGCCTGGCAACGCCCCACGCTGCCCGCTTGCCCATCCTGCGGCGCACCCAGGCTGCATTCCGCGGTCGGCCACGTGGAGAGATAGAGGTGCAGCGGCTGCTCTTCGCCGAAGCCCTTGGACATGTCCACGGCGGCGCTGCCGAGGCCCCCGCGGTCCGCATCGAATGTCTGAACATAGCGGAAGCCATCGCCCTCGCGTCGAAACAAGCGCGCTTTGCTGATCCAGCGCGCGCTCACGTCCCACGCCATGTACTTCACGGTCGTGCTGGTGCCGTTGACCACGACGGTCTTCTCCTTTTGCACCTTGTGCCAAGTCGCGGCCGCGCGTTCGACGCTCGGTACGAGCAGGAAGTCGCTGCAGCCGAGCGAATAGTTTAGAAAGTCGTCATCGCCGGCCGCGGCCTGCGCATCGGCAAAACTAACGGTGGTGGCCGCCAACAGCGCCGGCGCAGCCGCTTTGCGACTGAAGGCCACGAAAAGCCGTGGCAACGGTAGGTAGCTCATCATCACCGAGCGAAACAATTCGCCGGCGTGCACCGCTTGAAACACCTGATGGGTGTCGATCTTGTTGCCGTTGTCGTCCACCTCCACCTCCGGTCCGTCCGTACTGGCGCCGACGATCGGGTTCAGCACCACGATGCGTTGCCGCTGATACACCGCGCTCTTCGGATCGGGTCGATTTGCACAGAAGTCGAGCGGCGGATTCGGGCTCGGCAACCCCGGGCGATCGACGGTGCGTGCCGGGGGCGCAGTTGCCGCATCTGGCGCGCCGAGCTCCGGCGAAACGGACGTATCGCTCGGCGTCGCAGCCGAGGTCGAACCCTGGGCAAACGCGAGCGCAGGTGCGAAAAGCGCGCTCAGCGAAAGGCCAAGCGATGCCAGCGATATTGCAAAAGCGCGAAGCGCGCGCGGCCGCGACTCGGTCTCTCGATGATTCGCTGATTGGGAGTGGGTATTGGTTGAAAAGCAACGATAAAGCAAATTGATACGAAAGGCTCTTTGGTGCATGGGTCCTCGATGAGGGTCCCGAGCAACCGACATGCCACCTGCAGTCGCCCCGCGTATTTGCTCGTCGCGCCGCGAATACTCCCACTTTAGAGCCCAATTCGTGAGATCTAGCGCCGGGATAGCCAGCTCGCGCCCACGCCGCGAAGCGTTCGCGAACAGTTCGCGTTGGGCCGGAGGATGACTCGCAGCGAGTTCGCTTTCTATGTGTCGATTCGGTTAACGCTCGCGCACTCGAGTCTATTAATCTGCTGTGTGCGTCAGGTTCAATTCCGTCGACCAGAGAAAGCGAGTGATGTAGCGTCGCCACGGGGTAACCATGGTTTCCGTGCATAAGATTGCTTATCTGTCGTCGGTCGTCGTGTTGCTCGCGTGCCCACCACTCGTATCTTCAGCGGCGGCCCAACCGGCCGCAGCGGGTGCGAGCGCGGCAGGCGCATCGCCCGAGTTTCGCGCGGCTCTCGGCGCGGAAAGGGCGGCGATCTTGGAGGCCGCCAAGTTGTCGAGCGATCGCTCGCAGCCCAAGCGGAGCTCGGAAGCGCTCGCGGGCGTACGGGCGCGCGTGGCCGCCAAGCTCGAGCGCCCGCTGACACCCCAAGAGGAGGCCATGATTCAAGGGCTCTTCTCGATGGCCATCATGCAGACGTCGGTAGCATCCGCCGCGACGGCGATGGCCGGCAGCCCCGTCCAGGCGCTGCTTCAAGGCCCGCCTGCGGAAGTGGCAAAGGAGTTCGAGAAAGAGCGGGCCGCGATCGCAGCGGCTGGGAAGAAGGGCTTCAAGGAAGCGGAAGCGCCGACGCGCGAGATCGTTGCGCGCGTGGCCGCCCGCACTGGGCGCTCTGCGAATGATCCCGCGCTGTATGGCTGGGTCATGCAAGCAATCCAAGCCGTTCGTGTCATGGCCGCGTATGCGCCGGGCGGCGCCGCGTACAGCGCCATGCCCGAGGCACTGAAGCCGGGGGCCGACGGTTCCTTTGGGCGTGACCTGATCGACGTCATGAAGGCCGACGACCTGGCGGCAGCAGGAAAAATCGCTGAAGCCGTCGCGCTCCTGAGGCGGAATTTCGCTCAAGCGGACGCACTGATGGCCCCGCTCTTCATCGCGGGCACGGCTGCCGCTGGATCCATGATGTCGGGCGCGGTCGACCTCCAAGTCGACATGGCGCAGCGCGTAGCGAGCCGCGCTCCGAACGATGCCCTGGCCGTGGAAACTGGGTTCTCGGCGGCTGCGCTGCGCAAAGCCAAGGTCCTCGACACCGAGCGCCGGATCAGTGCCGGTCTCGCGAGCTCGAGCGATCCGGCAGCGCGCGATGCCTATCGAGCTTGGCGGGTGAGTCGCAGTGCGATTGCCCAGCTCGAGTTTCAGCACGCGTACGGGCTCACGCCTACGCCGCAGCAAGAGCAGCAACTCGCTCAGCTGCACGCGCTGGAGGGAGCCCTGCAGGGAAAGTTGTCCGCCATGACCAAGGTCGCGCGCAGTGGTGACGCTTCCTTGACCATCGATAGCGTCATCCCGACGCTACGCAGAGCGCTTGCCCCCGGCGAGCAATTGTTGAGCTACGTGCGCTACGGTGCGCAGGGCGGTGGCGCGGGGCCGAACGCGCACTACGCGGCCTACGTCCTCGATTCGAAACAGCTCTCGTTCGTCGCGCTGGGCGCCGCTTCGGCTATCGACGACGCCGCGAACGCCTATGTCGACGCATTGAACCGGCTCGGCGACGACGCGGGATCCCTGCAGAAGAAGGCGGCTCTTGCGCGCTCGCTCCACGCCCTGTGCTTCGCGCCGGTCGAGCGCTTGCTGGCTGGTTCGTCGGGGGTTCGGGTCGCCGCGGATGGCGCTTTGCAGCTCGTGCCCTTCGCAGCGCTGCACGACGGAAAAGATTGGCTGCTGCCCCGCTACTCGTTCTCCTACTTGAATTCCGAGCGGGACACGCTCGGTTCACGTGTCTTGGGCGGTGCGCCGGCCCCGCCGCTCGTGGTCACGTGGTCGCCCCCCTTGGCGGACCCACTGGCGCCGGATCCTCGTTCCGGAAACCAGCTCAAGCCCGAGGATTTTCGCTCGCTACCCGGAGTCGCGCGCGAAGCGCAGTTCATCTCGACGGTGCTGCCCAAAGCCTCCGTATTGAACAGCGCCAACGTGAGCGACTGGACGCTCGAGAACTTGCGTGCGCCGTCGATCCTGCACGTTGCCGCGCACGGTGTGTTCGTGGACAGCGCTCCGCACTCTGGGACGGGGCGCGGCATCGCACTTGCGCCGATCGCCGGGGACAAAACCAAGGCAGCCAGTGTGGCGGCTCCCCGCTCAGGCGGCGCGCAGAGCATCGATCCACTCGTCCGCTCGGCGCTCGTGCTCGGTGCGAATGCAGCCCCCGCGACCGACGGTTTCTTGACCGCCTACGAAGTGGCGGCGATGAACATGTTCGGCACCGAGCTCACGGTGCTCTCAGCCTGTGAAACCGGCCGAGGCGGGCCAACCCGTCTCAGCGGAGTGCGCGGCTTGCGTGCTGCGTTCTTTGCCGCGGGAACGCAGGCGCTGGTCGTCAGCTTGTGGAGCGTGCGCACGGATCCCGACGTGAAGAAGGATCCAACCGTCAACTTGATGCAGGACCTGTACGCGAACCTCGCGAAGCGACAAGGCCGCCGAGAAGCGCTTCAAAATGCCATGTTGTCGGCCCGCGCACGGAACGCCGATCCATCGACGTGGGCGCCGTTCATTCTGCTCGGTGCCACCGGGCCGCTGGGCACCTTCGGCGCGAGCCCTCCCGCACCCGCCGCGATCGCAGACGAGTCTGCCGAGGCTCGCGTGGGTCGGATGGCGGCGTTTCGTCAGCTCGAAAATGGCAGGGCGAATGGCTCCGGCGAATGGCAGATGGGCAAGCGCACGGAGTCCTTGGTCGATTACTACGTTCAAGGTGGCCTCGGACCACAGCGCAACAATCTCAAGATCAACCTGGTCGGTCCGCACTCGCTGATTGCGTTTTTCGTTCAGGGGTATCGCAGCGGTCGAACGTTTCGTCTCGGCACTTCCACCGTACAGGCAGGCTTCATGGTCAAGCCCGCCAGCCTAAACTTCGACGCGGCTAGCCTCGATCTCAACGGAACGCAGCTCAGCCCCATGAGAGAGGGGACGCTCACGCTGAGTGGCGGCGGAGGGACGCCGCTCGTCGGGACATTTACCCTGCGCTTGGGTAAGGAGGAAATTGCGGGACGCTTTCAGGTTCCCGGCGACTTCTAAGACGGGCTACTGGTTGGGACATTTGCCCACCGTCCGGATCCCGTCTTTCATGGACTCGCACAGCGGCTGAGTGGATTTTTGCTTATCGTTTGCCGTGCTGGGCGACGCGGGCGCAACCGAAGTGATCCCCCGTCCCGGGATGGACGGCGGGACGGGCGCCGAGGGCGATGCCGCGTTGGTGCTCTCCGTGCCACGAATGTTGCGCTGCGCGAGCAGTGCGAGCAAAAAGACGATGCCGGCAAACGCGAGCGCGGCGAAGAGCAATGTGCGGGAGCTCGACCTGGCGCGTGGTGCTACCGCGCCCGTGCGAGCCGCGGGGGGCGCAGCGCCGCTAGGCGATGGTTGCGCGGTCGCGCCGTCACTCACTGCGCCAGCTTCCGGAGTCGCAGCCAATGCTTGCGCGAACTCGGACATCGAGGGATAGCGCGCTCCGGCTTGCTTCTCGAGCGCGCACGCGACGACCGTCTCGAGCTCCGCCGAGATGGCGAGCGCGCCGTAGAACGTGCGCATTGGTGGCACCGGGGTTTCTACGTGTTTGCTGAGGATGGCGAGCATCGTTTCGCCGGTGAATGGCACGCTGCCCGTGAGCATCTTGTACAAAATGATCCCGACGGCATAAATGTCGCTCCGCGAGTCGACTTGCTCGCCGTTGGCTTGTTCGGGCGACATGTACTCGGGGGTTCCGAATACTGATCCGGTGCGCGTCAGACGTTTTTCGCTCGCGCCCGCTGGCAAACCGGTGCTGCTTTTGGCGATCCCGAAGTCGACGACTTTGACGATCTCTTCTCCGTCGGGCGTTCGCTGTAGAAAGACGTTCGCCGGCTTCATGTCACGGTGCACGACGCCGCTCTTGTGAGCGGCAGCGAGCGCCCGACAAATGACCCCCGCAATCTGAACTGCACGCGCGGGTTCGAGCACGCGGTAGCGGGCAATCTCGGCATCGAGATCATTGCCCTCCAAAAACTCCATTTCGAGGAAGAACGCGCCGTCATCCAGCCGACCGAAATCGAACACCTCGACGACGTTTGGATGCTTGATGCTGGCCGCGCTGATCGCCTCGCGCTCGAAGCGCGCCATGACCGATGGCTCGCTCGCGTACTCGGCGAGCAAGACCTTGAGCGCCACCTGTTTTCGGATCGCGAGCTTCTCGGCCAGGTAGACGGCTCCCATCCCGCCTGCCCCGAGTTGCTTGATGACGCGGTAGCGGCCTGCGACGATTCCGTCGAGCAATCGGTCAGCAGCACCGGTCATCGCCCGCTAACACTACGCGAGTTCCTCGCCCCCGAACGCAGATCAATCACCGTTCCGCCATTTGGGGGCCGGTTTTCAACGCGAGGCCCCGGCTTCGTTCCAGCGCGCGTACTCGCCGCGCTGGGCGCGGTCGAGGACGGCCTGGATCAGATCCTCGTATTTCATGCCTCCCCACGGCGCCAGGAATGAGCCGGTCGAGGGGCGAAGGGCGGGGTTTGCATTCACCTCGATCACGCGACAAACGTCGTCTTCAGACGAGAGGCGCAGATCGAGCCGGGCGTATCCGCTGAGCGAGAGCGCGCGGAACGCACGGCGAGCCAGCTCGGCGATGGTCTGAGTCTGCTGCTTCGTCAGCCGCGCGTTCACCATCCGAACTCCCCAGCGCTTGCGATACTCGGCATCATTCAGCACTGACGCGCTTGCGAAGCGCGGGGCCGCCGCGGGCCCAGGCTCGAACGTCATCTCGCGAATCGGAAAGACGCGCAGATCGCGCGCGGTTTCCAAGACCGCTACCGTCATTTCGCGGCCTTCGATGTACTGCTCGCACAGCGCCGGTTGTCGGGCCACGCGCTGAACGTAGCTCACGCGCCGCACGAGCGCCGCGCGCCCAGTCACCAGCGAGCCGTTAGTAATGCATTCCTTGCCTGCCCCGAAGCGCGGCTTCACGAACAGCGGGAAGGTCAGCCCTTTTGGCGGAGTATCCCCAGGATGAAGCGAGAAGAAATTCGGCACGGGGATGTCGTGCTGACGCAGGAGTTGCTTGCACAGCTGCTTGTCCGTAGTCAGAGCGAGGCCGAGCGGCCCGGAGCCCGTGTAAGGCAATCCCATCAGCTCTAGTAGGCCCACCAAGCGAGAGGTCGCGTTGCGATCTCCGCCGAGCTGGTCAGTGCTGTTGAAGACCACATCCGGTCGGGCCGCGCGAATGCGACCGAAGAGTGCCTCGACTCCAGGATCGAAGGGCAACACCTCGACCCGATGCCCCTTACTTCGAAGTGCGGTCGCGACGTAGCAATTGTCGTCCGCCGGCACGTGGCGCAACCGACGACACTCCGGGTCGTCGGCCTCGAACGCCCAGCGATCGACGAGTAACAGGACCCTCACGTCAGGCTCCGATCCTGGAAGCGCCGCACCTGATCCTGATCGACCTCGATACCGAGGCCCGGACCTACTGGCAGCGCTACTTGCCCGCTGTCGGGGCGACGGGCGGGATCGGAGGCGACGCGCCGCAAGGGATTCGGCGTTTGGTCGATCTCCACCAATACGGGCCGCTGAGCCGCGGCCGCAACATGAAGCGCGGCCGCGGTCATGACCGGCGTACCCCAGGCATGCAATGCGCAGTTGGCGCCGGCACGTACGGCGGCTTGCAGAAGGGCGAGCGTGCGGGTCACACCGCCGGCGACCGCTACGTTCGGTTGAAGCCAGTGGACCGTGCGCTCTTTCAATACCCGTACTAGCTCGGCGTAGGACAGTGATTCCCCCAGGGCGATCGGGATCGACTCGAGCTTGCTGAGCGCTTCATAAGCATATTGATCGCGTGGATCGAAAGGTTCTTCGAACCACACGACGGAGGCGTCGCGCAGCATGGCGCTTGCCGCTACGGCGTGGGTGAGATCATAGGCTCCGTTGGCGTCAGCCATCAGCCGCCGGGAGCCGATGGCCTCGCGCACGGCCGCGACCCGCAGGGCATCTCGTGCCAGCTCGACACGTCCGATCTTCATCTTGAAAGCGTCGAAGCCGGCCGCCAGATAGCCCGCCGCTTCTTCGGCCATATTGGCCTTTTCAGAGTAATAGAGGCCTGAGGCGTAGACCGGGACGCGCGGGTGCGGGGAGTCACTCAAGAGCTTTGCGAGCGGCAGACCCAGGTGCCTCGCACGCGCATCACAGCACGCCGTTTCTACGGCGCCGGCGGCGGCGCCCGCGGCTCGAGTCGTTGCCCCGCGTGCCTCCAGCGCCGACGCGAGTTGCTCGAGCTCCGCGCTCGAAACATCAGAGCTGTGCCCGCGCAAGAAATCGAGCTGATTCGGAGTGAGCAGCGCCGGGGCGTGCGCGTCCAGGGTCTCGCCCCAGCCTTGGGTTCCGTCGTCCAGCTTCACGCGCACGAGCGTCGTGCGTCGCACGGAGGCAGTGCCCGTTGCCCAGTGGAACGGCGCGCTCAGCGGCGCGACGAGCGGAATCACTTCTAGCTCTCGGATGCCTGGATACTGAGTCACCCTTCCCGCGCGACTTGCTCGCCCTCCCGGAGGCCGGTAAAGAAGGGCAAAGGCTGGCCGCGCGCCCCGCGAAACTCGTATAAACCGGCCGGGAGCGCCAACGCGTGATGCTCGGGATGCACCAGCCGAACGGGCGCCAGCGCGCGAACGTAGAACCGCTCATCGGCGGCGTGAAACTGGCACGCGTCTTCCGGTTGGAGGGTGTGCCGGCGGCTCAAAATGGGCTCGAAAACCTGCGCGTAGTCCGAGACTGGGATTAGGCGCGACTCGCTGGGCAAAGCGCGAGCGGGGTAGATCCCCACGTCGCCCTGACGCTGCAGGTATCCTGGCTCGAGTAGCCAATCGAAGACGGCGTCGAGCCCGATCAGGTGAGCTGCGACTTCACGCGCGTTGCTCTGAACGGGGTCACTGTCCAAAAATAGCGCGCGAGTCGTGCCGTCGGCGAGGCTGAAGCGAAGCAGCATGACGACCTGCTCCGACTCCGGAACATCCCGCCGCTCCTCGGACAACTCAGTCACGTTCGCGATGTCTACGACGAACTCGTCGCCGCGCCGGAGTTTGGCCGTGGTCCCGTGCCAATGAATGCTGATCCCGAAAAAATTCTCGTCGTTTCCGATCTTCACTCGTCGTTCTCCCGCTCGGTTCGTGAAAAGAGCCGTACGATGTCGGTTGCGCTGATCAGGCCAACTACGTCGTCGCCATCCAGCACGATGAGACGCCAGGTTTCGTTGTTCGTCATGCGCGCGAGCACCGAGCCGATGGTTTCGTCGGCGCGAACCATGATGCTGGTTTGCACAGCCACCCTGGCGACCGGGACGTCGTCTGACGCGCCGACGCTGGCTCGTAGCGCGAAAAATACCGGCAAAAGGCCCAGAATGTCGGCTCGACGTAGCCCGGGCCCGGTGTGCCGCGTGACGACGAGCGAGCCGACGTTGGCGCGAACCATCTGCGTCAAAGCGCCGCTGATCGGCGCTTCGGGCGCTATCGTGGCAAGCTCCTTCGACATCAAATCGCGAACCCGCGTGCGGTTCGCGACGGCATCGAGCGAGCTCATCGTGAGCTCTGCCCAGCGGCACTCGCCGAGCTGAGTACGACGTCGATGATGCGATGAACGTCGTCTTCTGCGAGCTCGGGAAAGCAAGGTAGGGAGAGCATTTGCGAGCCGAGCTCGCGCGCGACTGGGAGTGCGCGCGCCTGTTCATCGAGAAAGGAAAGGGGCGGTTGATCGACGATCAGCCGCGGGTAGTGCACCGCCGAGTCGATGTGAGCGGCGCTCAGTGCGGCTTTCACGGCTTCGCGCGCCGGCGTGCGGATCACGTACTGATGCATGGCGTTCCGCACATTCGGGGCAGATTGAATGGGGCGCACTGAGGTGCCCGCAAATGCCCGGTCGTAGACCGCCGCGTGCTGGCGCCGTTGCTCGTTCCAGGCGTCCAAATGGCGCAACTTGAGACCAAGAACGGCGTCATCGATGCAGCGCAAGCGCGAATTGAAGCCCGCGCAGCTGTGCTCGTTCTTCGATGCCCGACCATGATCGCGCAGCAAAAGAGCCTGCCGCGCCAGGCCCTCGTCCGAGGTTACGATTGCGCCCGCGTCACCGAGCGCTCCGATATTTTTACCCGGGTTGAAGCTGAAAGCGCCGATTCGACCGATCGGCACGGGGCGTTGGCCCAGCGCCGCACCGGCGGCATGTGCGCAGTCTTCGATCACGATCACGTCGCTCCTCCCGCAGCGAGCCAGACAGCTCTCGATTGCGCCGACGTCGACCACGTTGCCGAACAGGTGCACCGGTAGCACCGCCTTGGTGCGCGGTCCGACCACCGCTTCGAGGCGCGCGATGTCCATCAAGTGTGTCGCGGGGTCGACATCGACGAACACGGGGCGCGCGCCCACGACCAGTATGGCCTCCGTCGTGGCAAAGAACGAGTTGGGCACCGTCACCACCTCGTCTCCCGGACCCACTTTGGCGGCCAGCAGCGCTAGCTGCAGCGCGGCGCTGCCGCTCCCAACGCCGACCACGAAGGGTCGCTGACAATAGGCGGCAAGCTGCGATTCGAAGGCTGAAGGCCACTTGTCCGGGAGGTAACGAGTGCTCAGCATCACCTCCTGGACGCAGCGTTCGAGGTCGGGAGATAGGCTCGCCTGCTGCTTGGCGAGATCGAGCATGGGTATCTTCTTCATGGCGATTGATCGGTAAAAGGCACCAGTTTTCCAGGGGAAGGGAGTCCGAGTCGCAGATACGCTTCGGCAATCAACTCGAGATCCGCGGCGGCTTTTCGCGCGCAGGATGGGTCGGGAGCTTGCAAGTGCGCGCGGAATTCCTGCAACACGCCCACGTATTCGTCGGCCTGCCAGGGCCCGTGCAACACGCCGTCGTGTCGCACGAAGCGCTGGTCGTGTAGCAATTCGAAGTGCTGCTCGGAGCGAGTCACTACGCGCGAAAGCCGTTGTTCGGGCGCGCCGCGCCAGCTCAGGTGTGTGCTGCCAGAGCCACTCTCGAAGGACCAATGCGCCGTGCACTCGTGCTCCACCTCAGCTTCGGTGTCCGCGACGACATTCACGAGCCGCAGGGGAGGGACGAGCTGGCCAATCCAATCGATCAGATTCGTGCCGACGTCGAGCAGAACGCCGCCCCCGGACTCGGCACGCTGAAAGTACCAAGCAGGCGCGTCTCGCCAATCCTCCAACCAAATTTGCTCGAAGTGCGCCACGGGGCTTCCGAGCTGCTGCGACAGATACTTGATTTCAGGGCGATGCCGCAGATGAAAGGCCGGAAATAGCGGCACTCCGAGGGCTTCCGCCCAGCCCGCCATCTGCGCGGCGTCGGCGGCGCTGGTCGCAAGGGGTTTTTCGCACAGCGTGGGCAGCCCTGCTTCCAAACAGGCTTTGACCAACTGACGATGTGTAGCGTTCGGCGTGAGCACGAGCACTGCGTCAATCGGCTGTGCCAAGAGTTCCTGCTCGGTCTCGCACACGCGGCTACCGAAGCGTGCGGCGCGGCCCCGGCGCACTGGGTCGAGATCGCAGACCGCGACAATCTCGATGCCGGGGATCTGGGCGGCCGCGCGCGCGTAGCGCTCGAAGACCATGCCCGTGCCAAACGCGCCCAAACGCCGCATCTTCACTCCGCAGCGACCTGGCGCACTCGGAAGCGCTCGTAGTTCTCCAGGACTTGGGCCAGCGGAACATAGCGAGCGTCCAACTCCAGAATGAGGTTCGCCTGTGCCGGCACCAGCCCGAGCCAGTAGTCCACGTCCACCGCGCCGACCACTGCCTCCGCGCCGGGGCTGTGTGCGTGCTGGGCGGCAAACTGCAGCTCATCGCGAAATGCCGAATTTTCAGCGCCAACCGCCAAACGAGGAGCGCCTTGCGGCAACCACATCGGAACGTCCAAGGGTAAGTGCGTGTCGACGTCTTGCAGGGAACCGCGCGGCGCGGCATCCGAGAAATGGCGGTCGATGCAATAACGCCCGCCGAAATTTTGATGCACGTGCACACTGACGATCAAGTCGCGAGCTGCCGCTACACTCGCGCCCATCTCGACCCCCAGCGCTCGTTCTGCGAGTGTCAGGTGGCCCACATCCAGGCAGATCTTCACTTCGCCATCGAGGGCGAGCGCGATATCCAAGACGTCTTGGAAGACGACGCCGCCGTAGCCATGGCGCGGGTTCAAGTTCTCCAAGATGATCGCTTGCTCCGGGAAGTGTTTGCGCCACTCCGGGATCAACGTCTTGAGGTTGGTGATGGTGCGCTGCTTGGCCTCTTGGTACACCTCGGAGCGCACGTAGTCAGCGAACGACTCCTGGCCATCCCCGGCTTCACGCAGGCGCGCCATTCGTTCGGCGTCCCCGGAGGGCAGCGGGCCAGTACTGCAGTAAAAGGCGTGGGCCAGCACGTATTGGGCCGCCACTTTTCGGGCAATGAGCCCAGACTCGAGCAAGCTCGCGCGCGTGAATTCCCAGGCTTCCCCGGCGCCACCCGGGTCCAGCCCGCGGCCGGAATTCGGGCAGGGCGTGTGCAAGCTGAGGATGCGTGTGCCAGCGGCTTCGAGTGCCGCGAGCACGTTCCCGAGCTGTTCGGGGCGGTGACTCGAAAGCTCGACCGCGTCGAGCTGCGCCGCAAGGATGCGATCTTCGTGGCCGATGAAGCAACCCGTGCTCAGCGCGGTCGTCATGCGGCGCCCCCAAATTGGCTCGTGTGCCACTGTCGCAACTGCTCGTCGTTGCGAGTGAGCGCTCGGTGCATCGCCTCCAGCACGCGCACCGTGCGCGCCCCGTCTACCGCATCCACCACCTCGACTGCCCTGTCCCCCGCCAGCCACTGGGCGACGCGAGCGAAATAGCCGGCATGATCGCCTTCGGCCGGCGTCGGTGTGCGGGCGACCAGAGCGCGCAGCGGTTCCGGAATTTCTCCCTCGAATGCGTCGAGCTGGCGTCCCGCAATGCGCACCGGTCCGGCTTGAGTCAGGAGCGTCAGCGAGGTCATGTTGTGGCCCTTGGGGGCAGCCACCGTGAGCTCGAAGTGGGCGCGCAAGCCGGAAGCAAAGCTCATCACCCCGTGCGCGCTATCCTCGCAATCGATGGCGTGGCGCACGGTGCCGATCGCGCCCGACACCGCTGACGGCTCGCCAAAGAGATACACCAAAATGTCGAGGAAATGGCTGGCTTGGTTGACGATCACCCCGCCCCCTTCACGCAGCCGACGCCAAGGCCGCGCCGTGAAATATTCAGGCCCGCGATTCCACGCGAGCGACAAATGGGCGGATTCGATACTACCCAAAAGGCCCTCTGCCAAGGCGCTGCGCAGCGCTTGGATCGTATGGGTGTAACGGCGTTGTCGCACGACGAACAGCTGGCGCGCGCTGTTGCGGCACGCCTGTACGAGTCCGTCTGCTTCGTCGCTGGAGAGCGCCATCGGGTGTTCGACCAGCACGTGCTTGCCAGCGGCTAGACAGCGCCGAACGATGCTCGCGTGGGTTTGGTTCGGTGTGCAGATCGAGACCAGCGACAGCGGCAACTCGAGCAGCGCTTCCAGTGATTCAGCGGGTTCGATGCCAAACTTCGTGCCGACCAAGCGGGCCTGAGCCGCGTCGATATCCGTGACGGCGGAGAAGCTGAGCCAGGGCTCGCGCGGCGCTCGGGCCGCTTCCAGGTGCTTCTGCGCAATGTCTCCACAGCCGACCAGGCCCGAATCGATGGGCAATTTCATGTTCCGGAACTCCAAGCAGCGAGCGCGCTGTCCAACCGATCGAGCGCATCGTGAAGCTCGGCCTCGCGCAGGCAGAGCGGGGGGCACAGCAGGAGCATGTCTTTCGTGGTCGGCGCCGATACGCCGTGTTTCCAAGCGATCGGGCCCAAGCCCTGCGTCGAGCGATTGAAGACGAGGCCCTGCATCAAGCCGCGTCCGCGCAGCTCCGTCACCGCGGGGTGTCGCGACGCGAGGGCCTCGAGGCGCGCGTGGAGCACGGGGCCGAGCTGGGCGGCATTTTCGACCAGCCGTTCTTCCTCCAGCACTTGCAGGGTCGCGACGGCCGCAGCGCACGATACGGGATGAGCGAAGCAGGTGAGCCCGCAACACAAGAGCTCATCGTCGAAATAATCGGCAATGGCTTGCGAGACGATCGCGCCGGCCATCGGCGCATAACCGGAGGTGATTCCCTTGCCCACGACGATGATATCCGGCTTCACGTCCCAGTGCTGGTGTGCCCACCAGCGCCCGGAACGACCGCACCCGGAAAGGATTTCGTCGTCGATGAGCACGATGCCATGACGATCGCAGAGCGCGCGCACGCCAGGCCAGAAGTCGCGCGGCGGCGTCTGCATGCCTCCGACGCCCGTGAGCCCCTCGAGCATGATCGCGGCGATCGTCTCCGGGCCCTCGCGCTGAACCAGCGACTGTAGGCTTTCCAGCCAATCCGAAGGGCGATCGGCGGTTCCTTCGCGCGCGGGCCAGCTATCCTCGATGTAGTACGGAGCACCTAGCGATGCCGTGAATGGCTCGCGTCGCGGGTCCCCCGACACGCCGAGGACGGCCAAGGTTGCGCCGTGATACGAAGTCAGTCGCGTGACGATCTTCTCGCGCTTGGTAAACAGCCGCGAGATCTTGATCGCGTTCTCGACCGCTTCGCTGCCGCCGGTGGTCAAGAAAGCTTTGGCCAGGCCGGTGTGCCGGTGCAACAGCTCGCCCACCTCCGCGCGCACCGGCAAGAGTGCATGGGGATGTGCCGCGGGGGTCTCGCGGATTTGCGCGATCATGCGCTCTTGAATCCGGGCGTGTCCGTGGCCCGCGACCAGATTGTAGATCTGGCTGCCAAAGTCCCAAAGCCAGTCACGCCCGTCCACTTGAAATCGAGCGCCCTGGCCAGCGGAGAGGGCAAACCCCCGAGTGTCATGCTGCGCGCTCCAAGTGAAGAACAGCCGCTCGCGTTGCCGCGATTGCCAATCGTCACCCCTAGTGTTGGAAGTCACGAGGCTGGACCCTAGTCCAAGATCGCAGACTCGATATCCTGGCGAGATCCGCCAGCGAGTCGATGCTTCAAATGCCAGGCTCACGCGCCAGCGTGCAACAGCCGCTTCGGCAAAATGACTATCCAGTCACCCAGCACGCAACAGATGCTTACTCGACGAACTGTTCGACGACGCAGCGCGCGCCCACACATTCGGCAACGAATCCATCCGCAGGGTGAGGCACACAAGGCGGGCAGGCCGCTTCTCCGCCACAAAGGGCCGGCGCTAGCGCGACGTTCGCATTGTACGCAATCGGATCTCCGATGGGGTTGCAGGGTTCGCAACAAGCCGCGGAGTTTCGCAGGCGGCAGTCGCTGCTACTCACACATTCGGTGATCGCGGTCTGGCGAATATCGACGACCGTGCAGCGGTGCGCGACACAGCCCGGAATCAAGTAACGGCGGGTGCTCTCGTTCGGCGCAATCGGCGGGCAGGCTCCGCACAGCTCGTTGCAGGTCATCGAAGGCGCTGCGCGGTTGACCGCGATCACGTCGCTCGCCGCGACGGGTTCACAACTCGCGCAACAGTTCGGGCTACGCAGCTCGCAGTCGAGCGGCTTCGTGCACGACGTGTCCGAAGGTTCGACGGCGTTGCAGACGAACTTGCATACCTCGTACGTATCGAATTGGTTCTCGTTGCCCCCACAACCGCCGTACATGCGAAGTTCACACTGCCCGCTGACGGGATTATGCCAATACTTGGGAAAAGCAGCAGCACAATCACCGCCCTCCCAAGGCAGGTCGCAAATGTCACCCGTAGCGGCGGCTCCGCTGTTGCCTGCAATGCCCAGCGCTGTGCCTCCGCTACCGGTCGCACCGCTCATGCCGCCTCCCTTCCCACCAACGCTGAGGGGGGCCCCCCCGCTACCGGTCGAGCCGCCATTCATCGCGCCCGCCGTGGGGTTCGGCTCGGTTTTGGCGGCCCCGCCGCAACCGACCAGCGACAGGGCGACGGCGATACCAAGTCGTGTGAAGCGGGATGGAGGAACTCGAGACACTCTGGGTACTCAGCCTACCATCCTGCGGAGTACTCGGCGACAGCGCTTGATCGCGCTGCTTTCTCGTCGTGTCGCAACCCGCCGCCGAAGGCTGAGCGGTGCGCGGCGTATTGCGTGACCATCAACAACCTATCCCTTCTGGTTTTGTTGATGGTCACGCGAGAACGGCGAACGGTGTCGTAGCCTTCGGCGTCGGGTTTCGACGAGGCGGGAGAGCGTGGCCCGGAGTTGGCAGGCGCGGGATGGAATGACTTCGCCAGAACGGCGTGCGTCAATCGTGAGTGATGGTGAAGGTGTCGACCGTTGCGCCCGAGATGTTCTTGAAGTAGCCCGTCGCCTTCTTCGGGTTGCCCCCCACGTTGAAGGTGATGAACTGCGCGCCGTAGTTTGCACCTTGATCGCTGGTATAGATCGCGGCCCAAATCGGGCAGCTGGCGTCGCTGGTGTTGAGCGAAGGGAAGGGCGCGGTGGTGGACGAAGGCGTGCAGCGCACCTGATTGCGGATGCCCGTGCCTCCCAGACCGACCACGTTCACGAATGTTCTGCCGGCGCCAACGCATAGACTGCTCCCGCTCGAGCAGGTGGTGTCGATGATCTGGGTTTGGGTGTTGGTCAGGGTCTTGGTGCGGTGATAGGTGTGCTCGTGGCCCGACATGATGATCGCGCCCTGTTGGCGACATGCCTCGTAGACGGGCCAGCCCATCTCGTCACCTTTGCCGCCCACCTGCATTTTGGCCATGTTTTGGTGCCAGCTGCACACCCGCCACAGGTAATTGTCGCTAGCGAATAGGTTGTTCACGCTCGTCGCGGTGTCACCGAGTTTAATCGTGCCGATCGACAGACCGCGAAACACGGTCTTGTATGCCGCGTCATGCGGACCCGCGGTGCGCGTGGCGCCTCCCAGGTGATTGGCGGCTTTGGTCAGGAAGCCCGACCAAGACGAGTCGTCGTGGTTGCCGCGGGCCAAGAAGATCGGATAGCTCTGGCCGACGATGCCCTCGGTTCTCGACCACCAACCGGCCGGATCGGCGTCGTAGGTCATGTCGCCTTCGACGACCACGGCCTGAGCACCTTCGGCTTGGATGAGCGAGAGCACGGAGCCCCAGTTCGTGCCGTCTGCGGTGTCGCCAACGAAAGCGATTTTGAGGTTGGCATCGGTCGCGATCGTGGCGCCCGCATTGCCGGAACCGGCTGAGGGTGCGCCGGCCGCCGGTGCGCCTGCGGTGCCTGCGCCCGCGCCGCCACCGGCGCCTGCCGTGCCTGCGCCCGAGACGATCACAATCTGCGGCTTGTTGGAGGATGCTTCTTTCGAGCTGAAGTCGATGCCGTCAGTGATGTTGTTCGGGATGATGGCCAGCGACAATGCCGTGTTCGGCGCGGCGAGGCTGGTCACGTCGATTTCGAGCCAAGTTCCGGAGCTGGCGCTCTGGAAGGTCGAGATCACGGCGCCCTGCGCGGGCTTGTTGCTCCAAGTGAGGCCGGTTTCGGCCCACGTCGTCGCTGCCACTTGGCGGACTTCGTAGAATTTGGTGCTGCTGCCGCTGGTCGTGTTGGTGACGCGGAGTCGCAGCTTGACGCTCGAGATGCCGCTCACGTTCGGGATCGTGAAGCGAACGTAGGTTTGCAGCACCGCGCCGCTATCGTCGCCATCGGCGAGCAAGGTCGTGGCGCTGCCGTAGTTGGTCGAAGCCGAGGTCGAGCGAACATAGGCATCGGCGTCGACGCCGATGGTGGTGGTGAGCGCCGAGCCCACCTCGCTCACGTTTTCCTCGTCGATCCTCGAAGCACAAGCGGCCACCGGCACTGTGGCGGCTAGCACCCACGGCAACAGCTTCTTGGTCAGAAACGCAAACGGCTCCGTGCGGCGTGGCATCGCATTGTCTCCCATTCGACGGCGCCAGACGAGGCGCGCTGATTGTCCAAGCTGACTAGCACTCTGATCGCCTGACTCGATGTAACGCTTTCGATACCTTCTGGCGACTTCGTGCGTCGCACGCGGCGGGCGTGTGACGAAGTCTTCTCAATCAGGCGCGCTGGCGAGCTGACTCAGCAGTCGTTGCGCCAACGCTCGCACGCCGAGATCGGAGTCGGCGCGGGCGATTTGCTTCAAAGCTGGCGGTAACCGTCGGTCGTTCGAGCCAGCGAGCGAGTGCAGCGCGGCCAGCCGCACGTAAGCCGAGGGGTCGGTCAGCGCGCCGAGTAGCGCGTCGACTGCGCTGGCATCGCCGCGCAACTGCCCGAGATTGCGCGCCGCCTCCATACGCAGTGATTCTTCGGGTTCGCTGTGCACGATTTGGGCGAGCGTGAGCGTCGCTCGCGTGTCGCCCGTTGCCGCGAGCGCGGTCATCGCCTTCATGCGCGGTGTGAACGTGACTTCGTCGGGAAGCTCCGTGGAGTCGTCGCCTCGCTGACGCGGCCCCGCGATGAACGGACGGTTCGGTACTTCCGGATCCGTGGTCGCGATTTGGTCGAGCGTGTCGAGCGCACGATCGGTGCGCCGATCGGCCAATGCATCCATCGCCAGCGCGCGGCTCGAGCCATGCTCAGCGTTACGTGCTTGGTCGACGAAATACTCCTCCGCGACGCTCCCCGGGATTTTGCGCAAGAAATCGACTAGCAAACGCTGACGCTCGGGGTCAGGCTCGGCCTTCAATCGCGCGAGCAGCGGTGCCGCGGCGAGCTCGCCGAGCGCCAAGAGCTCGCGTTCGACGGTCGCGAGCTCGTCCGAATCGCTGCCCAGCGCGCGGCCGAGCCGCTCGACCAAATGTTGCGCAGTCGCTTCGGGCGCTTGCGGATTCACGATGGCGCCTCGCGATTGGGGGCCAATCGGTTTCGCCTCGGCCGGCCGCGCCGTGTATCGAGCCAAGGGCGGCTCCCCGTTCGCTGACGAACCGCCCCAGAGCAGCGTCGCGGCGGTCATCAGGGCCAGCGAGCAGCCCCCGAAAGCGCCGAGCCCAACGTACGCCGCTTTCACTGGGCTCCGACCACCAGCTCGTAATGGCCTGAACCCAGCTTCACGATGTCGCCCTCGGCGCGCGCCGTGATCGGTATCGTGCCGCTGTTCCCTCCGATGGGATCAGTGACATGCACGTCTCCCGGATAGGGCATCCAAACCGTGGCGCTGCTACCCACGGGAATGGCGACTTCGAGCCGAAAAGTGCGTCCATCCCGCACCCAGCGGACCTCGATTGGACCATACAGCGATGTGAACGACGCGCGCGCGTTCGTCAGCTTTCCGGGCCTTGGTCGCACCAAAACGTGGCGACCCGCCGGAGCATCGGGATCGAGTGCGATGCCGCCGATCGCGTCGTACATCCATTCGCCCAGTGCACCGAGTTGCAACCCGCGGGCCTTCGCACTCGCGTCCGCGAACTCCTGCAACAGCGCGTAGGCCAGATCATCTCGACCCACGCGCGATAGCGCGGGCAGCAACAGCGCCGTCCCGAGTACACCGGTGGTTGGGTGGCGCTGGGCTCGTTCGAGCGCCGCCGCCAAATGCTCGCCGGCGCGCGCTTGTGCCTCGCCTTCGAGCATGCCGCGCGCGATTGCTACGGCATAGGCGGTCTGGGTATCGCTCACGAGCTTGCCGTTCGGCAGGACGAACTGGGCGTTGAATGCGGCTCGAGTTGCCTTGGCCAGCACCTGGAAGCGCTCACTTTCCGCGGCCAATGTCGTCCCTCCTGAGCGCAGTATGTGCGCCAAAGCATCCGCCGAGTACGCGAGCTCGGCCGTAGCCATCAGCGACGGATCGGTGCGCGCGCCCGATTCGAGAGGATCGCTCGGACTATCGCCCAGGTTCTTGCGCCAAACGAAGTCGGGATTCTCCGCCACGATCGCGTCTAGCCAACGACCCATAGACGTGATGTGCGAATCGAGGCCGGCGCGATCGTCATAGCAGCGATACAGTGCCCAGGGCACCAGCACCCCCGCCGAGGCCGCGGCGCCGCCATCGCGCGGCATGCGATCCGGTGCCGCCTTTGAGTATTTCGCGCTCGGCAATTGCGCGTCACGAATGTCGTCCAGCCACTTGCGGTAAAAGCGCTGCACGTCTCGATTCAGGCACGAGGTGAGGGCGAACACCTGAGCGCCGAGCAGCGACCCCGGCTCGGAGTCGTACGCCGCGCCCAAGCTCGGCACACCGACGAAGGCGCGCTCCTGCTCCGCCTGAATGCTGGCGAAGAAGCGATTGAGCGTCTCATCCGAGGTCTGTAGCGAGCCCGTGCTCGGCATGTCCGAGCGCACGGACCGTCCGACGATGGTCGCGAGTGTCGGCCGAGCTTGCAGGCCGCGCACTTCCACATAGCGAAAGCGGCGCAGCGAAAAGCGTGGCTCCCAAGTCTCACTGCCCGAGCCCGCCGCGATGTAGCGATCAGTGGCGCGAGTCGCGTCGCTCGCGAGCGAGCCATCTGCACGCAGTTGCTCGGCATAACGCAAGCTGACGTTCGTGCCGGCCGGCGCTTCGAGCGTCAGACGAGGCCAACCAACGATCACCCGTCCCAGATCGAACACATAGCTGCCGGGGCTGGGCTCTTGCATGGTCAGAGACGGCTGTTCTTGGGCGATGCGGGTCGGCGTGCCCGGATCTGGGTACACGTTGCGCTCGGTGTCCTCGTCGTACTCCACCGCGGGCAGCCAGCCGTGATCGTCGAAACCGGGCCTATCCCAGCCTGGCAGCGCGCGTCGCGCATCGTAGGTCTCGCCTTCGAAGAGCTGCGCAGCTTGCAGCGGACCGGCCGCGTACTTCCACGTGTCGTCGCTCTCCAATGTTTGCCGTGTGCCGTCGGCGAGCGTCACTTCCAGAACCGCGCGCAAGCGGGGCGGCTCCGCGCCGCAGCGCCCCGGTTTGCCGCGAAAGCGCGCCGTGCACCAGCCGCCCGCCAGCACGCCGCCCAACACGTTTTCTCCTACGCGCAGCAGCGACGTCACGTCGCGGGTCTGCATGAGTACGCGCTTTTCGTAGTCCGTGAAGCCCGGCGCCAGCACGTCGTCGCTCACGCGCTCGCCGTTGATGCTGAGCTCGTATAGGCCGAACGCAGTCGCGTACAAGCGGGCCCCTTGAAAACCTTCGGGCAGCGTGAACGCTTTGCGAAAGTAGCTGACCGAGCGCTCTCGTTCGGTTTCGTTCTCGCCGGGCTTGCGGGCGCGCCCAATCCAATCGCCCTCGACCTCTTCGTCCCACGGTCCAACCTCCCAATGAGCGGGGGCGGCGTATGGCGACGGGTGATCCTGTTTGTCCCAAACTCGGACCGTCCACACCCCGTGCTGACGCGCCAAAAGGCTGGGACCCGTGTAAGAGACGTTGATGCTGTCCGAGCTCTGCACCTTGCCCGAATCCCAAAGATCCGGTTTGCCGGATGCAAGCGTTGAAGCATCGCTGGCCACCAGCACCTGATAGGCGCTCTGAGTCTGGCCCCGGTCGGTCGACGAAAGGCGCCACTCGAGGCGCGGCTCGAGCCGCAAAATCCCAATCGGATGCTCGCTGGCATCCCAGCGAAGTCGACCGACACTCAGCGCCGAGCTGCGGCTTTCCGTAGGCGCCGCCGCCACTCGACGAGCCACGGATTCCGAGTCGACGGGCGCTGCCCGACCGCAGCCGATGGCGGCCAACGCGAGCGTCGACACGAGCCGAAAGCGAATGTCCCACATCCGCGCGACGCTACCTCGCTTGCTCGGCTCAAAAGCACGTGCCGCAGAACTGTTACGTAGAGTTCACGCTGGCCGCTCAGTACGGGCGCGGCGCCGCGACGCAAGGCAATTTTTCCGTGATCCGCTCGGCGTCTTTTACGAACGTAATCGGCACTTGAATCACGGCGCTCCCGCCTTCGGGGGGCCGGAACTGCGCCGCCTTTGCGACCGTGCGGACACACTCGCCGGTCGTTGGCAAGTTGCCGGAGACCTCGATCGCCGCATTGGAGACCGTGCCTGTAGCGTCCACGCGCAGAGTGAGTTTGATGGTCCCCGCCGCATCGCTGCGAGCACTCAGCTCCTGCCGGTAGCAATCGCGGAACGGTTGCCGCATTCCTTCGACCACGTGCGCGGCGTCGCCAACGGTGGGCGAGGCGACTTCGGCGCCCGAAGGTAAGAGCGGTACGGTTCCTCCTGCGATCGGCGCAAGCGTTGGAAAGGCGGGGGTGACCGCGCGCTTCTTGCCGAACGCCTGCAGCAGCGGCAGCACGGTTTGCACTGGCAAATCGCCCTCGGGCATCAAATGAACCGCGCCATCTTCTCCCAGCAACGACTCTACGCAGCGCTGTAGTTCGCTCAGGGTTAGACCTGCCGAGGGCGTGCCCGTGGGTTGCGGTGATAATGCCCGGCATTCTCGGCCGAATTCTATTTGCTCGCGGTTCATCAACCAGAGGCCATTCTTGCGTAAAACGATCTGAAAATCGGCGCTGCTCTGAATGCGCAGCCGCACACCGCGCCAACCTGGATGTCCGTCGACATCCGGCGCGGCGCGCGTAGCGATGAACAGCTGTTTGTAGCCGAGCTCCGAGAGCGTGTAGAGCACCTCGATCAGCACCCGGTACTGCATCTCGCGATCGACGTGGATGATGGCGAGCGGCGGCACATGTCCGTCGGCCTGGCACGTGCGAGCGGCGATTGCGCGTGCCAACGGCAGGATGTAGCCGCCGAGTTCGCTGTCCTTGTTCTCTGCCCCGACGCCGCTTCGGGTCCGCTGCTCGCGCGCTGGCAGATGCAGCACGCTGCGCGCGGGCACGCCGGCCAGTATCTCGGCCTTGGTGATGAAAACCGGATAGGCAGCGCTTGGCACCCATTCGTCCGCTTCGCTCGTGGGCCGCTGCAGCTCGGGCAGTAGCAGAGGGGACCCTGGCGCCGATGGCTGAGCGGGGCCTGGCGCAGGCCGCGGACTGCTCAGTGCTCGAGGCGGAGCCGCACAAGCCGTGATCATCACACCAATTGCGAAACACGACCGCAGTGACCGATTCACACCCCGCAGGTTAACTGCCAGCAGCGCAGCTCGCAACGCTCGAAGCTGGGCCGCCTCGAGCGCTGAGGCCCAGCTAGCGTTCGTACGGCAGCTCGACTTTGTACTTCTCGCGCCCTTGCAGATCGTGAATGCGCACCACGAGGACCTCGCGCGCTCCGTCGATCTCGACGCTGCCGAAGCTTTGTAGGCCGTCCCACGGTGCTTGCCCGCCGTGACCTGCGGGCGGCGCCCACTGGAAGCGGAGCTCCGGTCCGAAGGTGGGATCGAGCGGTTTGGGCTCACCATTGGCGGCATGCAGCGGCCCCGCGATGAACTCCCAAAACGCGTTGAACGGCACGCTGCCCGCGCCAAGCGTTGCGCGACCCGGGTCGAAATGATGGGCGGCTGCGTAGTGTACGTCGGCGGTCAGCCAAGCGACATTCTTCACGCCGCGCGTGGCGAGCCCGGACAGCACTGCGGCGAGTTCCAGCTCTCGACCAAGCGGTGGCCCCGCGCCGTTGGCATAGCCTTCTTGGCGCTCGCCGTTGGGCCCGTCGGGGATGACCAAGCCGAGCGGCTGATCGCAGGCTACGATTTTCCACTTTGCCCGTGAGCGCGCGAGCGTATCGACGAGCCAGCGCGCTTGCGCTTCACCCATCAGGCTGCGCGCCGCCCCGCGATTGTCGTCGTTGGGCGTGCGGAAGGAGCGCAAATCTACGACCACTACATCGAGCAACGGGCCGTAGGAAATGACGCGCTGGACCAGCGCCGCCCCGCGCGCGCCTTCGCTGCGACCGATGGGAGTCCACTCGAAGGCAGCCTGGCGACCATACGCCGCCAGCTGTGAAGCGTTTCTTTGCTGGTAGCGCGGGTCGTCCAACTGCTGCCCGGGCCACCAGTTGTTGTGCGTCTCGTGATCGTCCCACTGCGCTAGAATTGGCACTTCTGCGGCCAGCGCGCGCACGTGCACGTCTTCCAGATTGTACGCGAAGCGCGCGCGGAAATCGTCCAGCTCTTGCGCAACGCGGGCGACGCGCGGGTTGCTCAGGTTTTTCCAGACCCTGCCATCGGCCAGCGTGAGCTCGGGCAAGATCGGGCCATCGGCGTAGATCATGTCCCCGCTGTGCAGAAAAAAGTCGGGCTCGATGGCGCGTAGACCGGCGTAGCATTGCAAGCCGCCCCAGCTCGGATTGATGCCAAAGCCCTGGCCGCACGTGTCGCCCGACCAGGCGAAGTGAACGCGATCGGTTCGCGGGGTGCGAAAGCGACCCACGACCCAAGCGCCCGTGCCCCGCGCTGCTTCGCGCGTGAAGCGGACGCGATAGTGGATTGTCTGCTCCGCTGGCAAATCAGTGAGCGCGAGCGTGCCTGTGTAATCACTCGCCGGTCCGACGCGCGGCCCGACAACGCGCCGTGCGAGGGCGAAATCCGAAGTCGTCGCCCACTCCACCTGCATGGCGGCAGACTCACTACAGCGCGCCCAAACCAGCGCGCGCCCGGGCTGCACATCTCCGGCCTGAACGCCGTGCGTGATCTCGGGCAGCGCGGTGCGGATCAACGGGCTGCGCACGCAAGCCACCGCACCACCCGCAGCCACACCTGCCACGAAGTGTCGGCGGGTGATTGGGGAAGACACGCGCCCAGCCTATCATCCTAACGCCACTTTGGACTCCGCGACGCTACTCCGGGCAGGCTGGTGCTCCTGGCGCGTGTAGATTTCGAATGAAATTGGAGACCAGCTCGACGCCCACGTGGTCGACGAACTTACTGGCGATGGGAGGCATTTGCTCCTCTTCGCGGGTCGCCATGCGCATCAAGGCCGAGCTGATCGCGGGGTTACACGGCTCGATGCGGTTGTACTCTCGATAAGCCGGGTTGGCCGTTCCGACCCATACGAGGGTGCTGTAGGTCGTCGTCTGCTCGACGGTCCGATCTTGCACCGAGAGCCGCATGCGGGGTGCAGGATCTCCGGGCCAGCTGCCGCCGTGCGTTCGGTAATAGGAGTTGTGACAGTGCCCGCAGTTGCCGTGGAGGTAGCCGAGTGCGGCACTCGCGGTTTCGTCGCCCGGGGGCAGGTAGTCTCTCGTTGCGGGGCGCGTGAGCCAGCCCGCTTCACCCAGAGCACGCAAGTTTTCGCCCGGAAATGCGTGGCTCAGCTGAATGGCGCTGAAGCCAATCGGCGGCTCGGGCAGGTTCAAATGGCAATACAGGCACTCCGTCTGCGAGGGAATGTCGTACTGCGTGCCATTCACGTTCTTCGCGCCCTGGTCGACCCTCAGAGCCTTTTCCGGTGTCGGGCTCGTCAGGTCCCATTGATAGGTGGCGTACAGCCAGTCGTTTTCGCCCGGACCATAGCGATGAATGAAACGCGTCTCGAGCAGCGTGCCGTTACCCGCTTCTCTAAACTCTTTCCAAAGCCGAGTGCCGATCGGAAACTTCCAATAGTCCATGTCGCTGGTGTCGATCTGAGTGCACGCCGGCAGATAGACGAAGCGCTGCTTGGTCGCTCCATCGGCCCAGTATTCGAACTTCGGCCGATAGGCACGCGCGTATGGCGCAAAGTCGCTCGGTCCGGCATTGCCCAAGGAGTAGAGCCCAGTGCCCGCGAGCGTCGCAGGGGCGTCGCGGAGAAGGGGTAGAGCCAACGGATCGACGCATGACAAAGGCGCGCCGCTTTCGCCGCCCGTGCCGCCTTCGCCGGCCATCCCAGCCGCGCGGTTGCTTGCGTCAGTGCGGCCACCACTCGCCTCACCGGATGCAGCTAAGCCGGAGCTTCCTCCGCCAGTACGCTCGCCGCCGGTTGACGGCTCTCCGACTCTCCCCGAAGCGTCGTCGTTGCCTCGCGCCTCCACGGGCGTCTCTCCCGAGCAGGCCGCAATGATCAGCGCGGGGGCCCCCAACAATAGGGCAAAGTTGCGAAAGGACATGTCGAAGCCGCTCTAAGGGCGGACTTCGACGGGTTCAAGGAAAATTGCTTGTGATTCGCATTTTCATTAAGCTGCCGAGACGCTCGCTGCAGCGAAGCTAGTCAGCAGTGGCTTCAGTGTCCGATCACAGGCGCCATCCAGGCCACGTCAGCGGCGGGCTTGCCGCCCTCGAGTTGTGCGGACCACTTCTCGTCGGTCAGACGCTCATAGTTCGTCGTGGTCAGCTCGTGGTAAGCGAACGTGACGCCGGCGTAGGCGCGAGGGCCCTGGCAAGTGTCCACGGTCGTGATCATGAGTCTCGGGTAACCGGTCGCGACGTGCAACACATTGCCGACGACGTTTCCGGCTGCGTCCGCGGGTTGGGTATGCACGTCAGCGATGGTGGGCGAAGCATCGATCGACGTTTGGGGCTCGAAGTACAGGTCCGATAGCCAGCCGTCCGGCAGTTCGATGGTCGTGCAGCCCTCGTCGTCCTGAATGATGCGCACCGCATGATTGACGAAAGCCATTTGCTCGGCGCTGAAGGGCGTGCCTTCGCGTTGGTTCTTGGCCATGCCCTCGAGGGTGCCGAGCGTGCTGGCGAGCTGGGTGAAGTAGCGGTGCAGCGGCGCTCCGCCGGTGACGGTCGGTGACGCCTCGAGCAAGTCCGCGAGTGCCACTCCGCGCTCGGCAAACTGCCGCAGTTTCCCGTAAAATTCAGGGTAAGGATCGACGTAGGCGTCGGGATAGTCGCAGCTCGGAAAACCAGTGTACGACTGCTTGGCGTAGAGCACGGTGTCGTGGCGCAGCTCCGCCCACGAACCGAGCTGCGTGTTCAAGATCCGACGTCCCCAAGCTTGCGTGCCCGTGATTTCGGGCATGCCCGAGCTAGCCGGCTGACTCACGTCGGAGCCCGGACTCAGGGCTCGCAGTGACGACAGCCAAAGGTTGTACAGGTTTGCGTCCCAGAACCCCTTGCCATGCGCGTCCGAGAGTACGCGGGCGCCCTCGAGCGCGCCGGGATAGCCCGCGAACTTGCCGAGCTCCGAGTCGAGCAGGCCCAATGCTTGGTCATTGCCCAGCGCCGCGAACGCTACGTCTAGCGGATTGGGCATCATGCGTTTGCTCGGTATTCGGTCATACACGACCTGACTGAACACGTGAGAATCGATCACGTAGCGCTGTCCGAAGAGCGCAAAACTCCGCGCCAGCGGCAAGGTCGCGACGACGCCATCGTTGACCATGATTTGGCTCGCGATGCGCTGGATACCGTAGCCGCCTGCGCGCAGCGTGGCTTCCACCGTGGCGTCGCTCGCCGTACGTGCCGCCTCCAGCCCGCCCAAATCGACGAGTAGCGCGTCCACTTGGGTCACGCTCAGCGTGTCGCTTTCGCCCAAGAACGCTTGCAGCGCGGTCTCCACCTTTTCGAAGCGGCTCAGGTCCTCGTCGCTCATCGTCTGGCGCAAGAGCAACATCGCTTCGTACTGCGGGCGCAGGAACGTTTGCGAGCCATCGCTGTTCGTTTCAATCAGCCGAAAATCCGTGCGGCCGAGCCAGATCATGGCACGGAAGTAGGCTGCGAGTTCGAGATCATCGGTATAGTGGCCGCGCGGTTCGAACTGCGAGGCATCGAACTCTCGCGCGGCCCCGAACAAACTCACTGTCGCTTGCCCAGAGGCTTGCGTAGTGAGCTGGTACAAGTCGTGAATGGTCTTTCGGTTGCCGCCCGCGACGGGCGTCAGCTCTGCCCTCCCGAGCAGCGAACGCGCCAGCGTCAAATACACGTCCAGATCGGCCGCGGCCGCCGGAGCCTGCGCGGCGAGGTCTGGCAGTCGGCTATGCATCGATGCCAGCATCTGCGATATCGAATCGATCAGGGCGATCCGTTCGGTGTACTGCAGCACGGAGTCGAAAGACGAGTGCACCGCCTCGAGAATGGTATCCGCGCTGATGTATACGGGCAAATCCTCCGAGTAGATCGCGGCGTAGCCACGAACGAAGCTAGGAAACGCGCTGCGCTTCGAGATCACGAAGCCATTGTCGCCTAGATGTGCCAACTCATTGTCGGTGAGCGCCAACGCCGACGCTTGAATGCGATCCAAAAACTGACTCGAACGCGGATCGTACGAGAGCGTGGGAACCTGTTTCAGCGCGTGCTTCGTCAGCAATCCCTGAGCGTCCAACTCGCGGCTCGCGCTCAGCTCACGGCTCAGCGCGGCGAGCTCTTGCTGCTGTGCCGTGTTCAGCCCTGCCGAACCGGATTTGCCCGTGCCGCCCATGTCGCCTGAGCCGTCCGACCTGGCCGCGCCCCCTTCGGTGCCTTTGGTCGTCGCACTACAGCCCGCGAGCATCAAGATCCCCAGCCACGCCATCGTCTTTCGAATGGTCATCGAGCCTGGGCTTAGCAAGCAGCGTACCACCGTGCCGGATTGCCAATTGTCTCGAATCGTTCCTGATTTTGCCTAGATGGGGGAAGGCAAATCGATTCCTTCGGCACAGCTTGGCACAGAGCCGGGCAGGGCGAGCTCAGCGGGTGCAGTCTGGGTTCTTCGGAGCGTGCACGTACGCCGCGCCGAGCGCGCTGAGTTGGCCGCTGTCCCCGAGCAGATCCACGTGGGGAACGTTGGTCGCGCGCCCCGAAAACCAGGCATAGCGTTCGATGCGCGGCTCGGCCTCGAGGTACGCCACGGCGTCTTCCAGGAATGCCTGCTGCTCGGCGGAGTTCTTGGCGCTGTCGCAAGCAAACTCGGTAAGCCAAAGCGGTTGCGAGAAACGACTCTTGTACGTCTCCACGTGATTGATCAACCATTCTGCCTTGTTGTCTCCAGAAGGCGAGCAACCGACGTAGATGTGCATCGCGACGGCATCGACGCGGCAGCCGCTGCACGCCGCGAAGAACGCATCGAGATAGTGAAACGGATCCGTATCCTGACAGTTCCCGCCGCAGAAATTCACGGCAGGGGAAACTAGACGTAGCCCCTTGGCATCCGCGATTGCCTCCAGCTCTGGCCACAATGCGGCTGCCGCCTTCGCCGAGAGGTTGGCTTGCTCGCCGAAATTGGGTTCGTTGAAACCGAGCAGCACCCGCGCGTCAGCAGCGATGGCCGTTTTTGCGGCAGCGCGATCAGAGGCCATTCCCCAAATCATCGGCGCGTATTCGACGCCTGCGTCACGGTACGCGCCCGCGCGCAGATCTTGGTCGGGCCGAAAGTCCCAATTGTACCACCAGCTCACGCCCGGTGAGAGCGCCGTCAAATCCGCGATCGAATGGTGCCCGTAAGCGACCCCGCGCTTGCACGAGTTGCTCTTCACGCCACCGTCCCCCGAGAGGCCCGCGCCCCCCGAAACGCCGCTGCTAGCCCCGCCCGAGGCCGCACCGCTCTTCCCCGACGATGCTCCCGAGCCCGCGCTGGCCGCGCTCTGGCCAGCGCTCTCGGTCGCGTCACCGCCGACCGCACTGACTCCGCCCGCCGCATTCGCCGCGCCCCCAGCGGTCTGCCCATTGCCGGCCGTACTTGCGCCGTCGCTGCTGCACGCGGAAGCAAACACGCCCGCGCAGACTACGATGGCGAGCACGTTGGGTTTCGGATAGCGCATCGTCCGATTTTACCGCGTTCCGATCGGCACAGGGGTCAGATTGGCCGCCGCCGTCGAAACTGATGTGCTGATGTCGGCCAAGCGCTCACACTCTTGGGCGCAATGACAGGCTCGCGGCCGCAGCCTGAATCGTGCGGGCTTTGCCGGAAGGCGAGACAAATTCTCGAAGCCGGTGTAGGCCTGGCGCGTGAGCGCTCTCGTGGTGGGATGGGGTAGGCCCAGACTTTCAACGCAGGGCCACATTCGCTGTAACTAACGCTATGAAAAATCGCTTGGGTAGGGTGCGTTCGGTTCTACGATCTTCGACGCTTTGCGCGGTGTGGGCGCTCGGGCTGGTGTCCGCTTGTGGCGGGCAATCGCAATCAGGCGCTCAGTCCCCGAAGGGCACTGCGGAGGAAAGCGCCGCGCCCGGGGCGGCCAAGAAGCCCTTCGATTTCGAAGCCACGCTGAAACGCGAAGCCACGGGGCTCAGTGAGCGCGCGGTGGACGGGCCCCAAGGTGCCTGGTCGGCCAAGGTTCCAGCGGCAGCGGCCCCAACGCTAACGCCATCCGAAAACATCATGGTAGTCGAAATCCCGATCGGCTCGAAGTCGGCAGTGCGCTGTCAGGTCTTCGCCGATACGTTGGACCCAGGGGGTACCCTGTCTGGGATAATCAAGGAAAGCGCGAGCCGCGTTGAGTATCGAAGCATCGCTCCGCGCGGTATTGAGTTGCTCTCGGGAATGCCGGCGGCGTTCCTCGAAACGGTCTACGTGACCGATACGGCAGGCGGCAAAGCGGCGGGCGGACTCAAGATGGCGATTCAGGCGCGCGAGCAAGAGTCGCTTTTGTGCCTGCACGACGAGGTTGGCTACAAGCAGACCTTCAAGGACATCAGCACGGCGTTCTTTTCGAGCTTCAAGGTGCGCAGCGCTCCCCCGAGCGTGAACACCTACACAGAGGTGTCGAAGGCCCGCCTCGGCGAGACGGATGTCGGCTTCGGTTGGACGCGTGTCAGCCCGGGGCCGAACCCGGGTGAGCGCGAATACAACTATTCCAACACCATGTTCATCCCCACTTCGCCGAAGGACGTGATCTTCCAAGACTCCTACGAAGTGTACTTGTACGACAAGAAGAACGTCCTTCAGACGGGCACTTGGGTGGAAGGCACTGGCGGCGAAATCACCCTCAAAATTACGGTCAAGCGCTGGGCAGACGGCAAGTACGCGTACGAGGGCGAAGTCAGCGGCAAGCCGATCAAGGGCTTTCTTGCCGCGCCGCACGGCCTGCTGACCTCGCTCGAAACTGCAGCGCGGCTGAAGAAGAAGCTGAAAGGGGACGCCGCATTCGAGCTGGTTCTGCCCGAGTACCACCCGTCGATCGATCCGACCGCGTTGATTGACGTGACCTACCGCCATCAGAAGGGCGACCCCGCGCGCCAGGTCACGGTCAAAATGAGTGATCGCACGATGACGGCCGATGTCGACGACGACGGCATGGAAAAGACGGCCTGGTTCCAGGTGGGCAAGCACCGCTTGACCGTCGAGCGATTGAAGAGCGAAGGCCATCTGTGAGGTTCGCCTGGCGTGGTGGCGCAACGTTCGCTTGCGCCGTGTGCTGCGCTTGCTCCCCCGCTGTCGCGCCCCCGGCTCCGAAGGCATCGTCAGCAAGTGTGAGCGTGAGCGCACCGATCGCGAGCGTCGCGATCGCGCCCAAGCACAACACTCTGCCCGCACTCGACGCCAGTCAGTTTCTGTCCGCCCTGTCGCTCGAGCGTTCGGCCAAGCTCCAGCCTGGGACGCTGGAGTTGCTGGCGCCCAGCTACACGGGCTCGAATTTGGGCGAATTGAACGCGCGCAAGTTGCTTTTGCAGCGTAGCTCGGACGGACGAATCTTGGTCCACCAGGGTTGGCCGAGCTATGATGCCTCGCTGCTACCCGTCACGGAGCGCGAGACTCGATGCAGCTTCGTCGCCGATTGTGACGAGCCAATCGTGCAGCGCGTGGAGGGCGCTCTGCGTAAAATCCACCCCACGCCGAGCGCGCGTGACGTAGTTGAGTTCGTGGCGCAATTCATCTCGCACAAGCACATGTCGCGCGGCTTCGATATCGCATCGGTGGTCGCGCAAAGACGCGAGGGCGATTGCACGGAACACGCCGTTTTGACCACGGCTCTAATGCGCGCGAGCGGAATCCCGAGCCACATCGTGACCGGGGTCGCCTTGGTACAAGTCCAGGACAGACTGCTCGCGTTTGGTCACGCTTGGGCGGAGTACCACGATGGCAAGAGCTGGCAGCTGGCGGATGCCACGAACGTGAGTGAGCCCCGGCCGCCGATGGCCTACCTGCCACTCCGGGTGATGCAAAACGAAGGTGCAGGCTACGGGCGCGGCGAGCTCACTGGCTTCGACGTGGTGGACATCACGACCGTATCGGTGCCCGAAAGCCTGAAGCTGAGCGCGCGGTCGCGCTGAGCTTACTGCGGCGCATCAGCGGCGTAAGCGCAGCGGAAACCCACGTCGCCGAGCGCGAGCTGCGGGTCGGTGTGAAAGCGATACGACGCGCGGAGGAACTCGGCGTCGTACAGAAAAGCGCCCCCGCGCAGTACGCGATCCGACCCTTTTTCGACTTCCGCGCAGTGATCACAAGTGGCGGGGTAGGGGCGATACAGGTCGAGCGTCCATTCCCAGGCCGAACCGGCCAGATCGAGCTGGCCGAAGCGCGCCATGCCCGAGCGGTGTGCACCCGCGGGAGCGAGCGAAGACGCACCGAACAGCGCTCGCTCGAGCGACGGCTGCTCGTTGCCCCATGGGTACACTCGTTCTTGTGCTCCGCCGCTGGCCGCGTACTCCCACTCGACCTCGGTGGGTAAGCGCCCGCCGCTCCAGGCGCAAAAAGCGAAGGCGACGTAGTAGCTGACACAAGTGAGCGGATAGTCTTCGCGATCACTAGGTTGGTCGGTCCAGGTCTCCCAATCGGCGTTGCAATGTAGGCTGGCGATGAGTCGTTCCTGGTTCGCGGGAAACACGGCTGCCCACTCGCTTTGCCAGCCGCTGTGCTCGATTTCCGGATGCGCTGCCGTGCCCGCTTTGGGTGCGCCCACGAAGCTCGTCACGTATTCGCGAAAGCGCGCGACCGTGACCTCCAGCTCGTCGAGCTGAAAGCTCGAAATGTCGCTGGGCACCGCGGACTGCGCTGGATCGAGCTGGAACGGTCCGCCCTGGATTGCACAGCGCCGCGCCGGCGACATTCCCACGCACGAACGACACGCGGACGGTTCTCCGGAACATTGATAACCGAGTTCGCGCTTGCAAGCGCTGTCGCAACCGTCGAGGTTGGCACGATCGCCGTCGTCGCATTCCTCGCTGGCGTCGACCCAGCCGTCGCCGCACGCTCCCTGGTTGCCAGGTGCTTCGCCCGTATCTGGCGCATTTCCTTGGTCGCCGCTCGCGCCGAACTCGCTCGGCCCGTTTGAACCGTCTGAACCGAGCGCGCCGCCGCTCGCGCCCGCGCTGTCGTTTGTGCTGGCCAGCGACAGGGTGCGCGCGTCGACCGAGCAAGCCAGCACCGAGAACACGCCGCACATCAGACTGCAACGAGAACGACTCCGCGCTGTCGACATTTCGTCGTGGCTGTTTGCCATTGCTGTCGAGCATCACGGTGCTGATTCGGTGACGGTGACGTGAACTCTGTCCCGCGGCCGCAATGGGATGGGAGCGCGTCGGCGTCTTACGACGGTCATCAAGATCTGAATGAGACGTCACCCCGGTCTTTCTCCGCTTCGCCTACAAGGGCCGCAAGCGAACCAACAGTGTTCCAAGGAGACTTCATGATCGGTCGTGGACAATTCCTGTCTTTGTTTTCTGCTGCCTGCACGGCAGCTTTCATGGCTACGGCGTGCGGCGCCGCGGATGACCAAACCGCGAGCGGCGAAAGCGGCAACGCGAACGAGCGCGTCGGCAGCGTCGAACTGCTGCTGTCGAGCGTTCCCTCTGACACGGCGTGCTTGCAGGTGACGGTGATCGGCAATCGCACCGTCAACAAGAGCTTCGATCTGACCCCCGGTACCACCCCCAAGCTGGCCATCAGCGGCTTGCCGGTTGGCATCGTCAAGGTCGACGCCAACGCGTTTGCCGAGACCTGCTCGAAGGTCAAGGCCAGCAGCGTTCCGAGCTGGATCCTCGAAAAGACGCTGACCGCGCGCATCGACGATCTGGATGTCGCCAAGCTGCTGCTCAAGCTGATCCGCAACGGGCGCAGCGAAGTCACGGTCGACTTCGAGGCACCGCCCTGGCTCTCGACTTCGCTCGCGCCGATCGATCTCGCGATCATCGGCGATACGCCCTATGGCGCCGCGCAGATCGAGGATTTCCCGAACCTGATGGCCGCGATCAATGCGGATAAGCGCGTCAGCACCGTGGTGCACGTGGGCGACATCAAAGAGGGCAGCGCGCGCTGCGACGACTCGTACTTCGCCCAGATCTTCGCCGGCTTCTCCACGCTGACCGCTCCGCTGATCTATACGCCGGGCGACAACGAGTGGACCGATTGTCACCGCGCCAACAACGGCGCCTACAATCCGCTCGAACGTCTGGATGCGGTGCGCAAGGTGTTCTTCCCGGTGCCAGGCTTGGCTCTGGGTGGCGGCTTCAAGCAGGTCTTGACCCAGGCTGAAGATGCCGGTTTCGAGAAGTACGTCGAGAACCAACTGTGGTTCGAGTCGGGCGTCGCCTTTGCTGCCGTGCACATCGTCGGCAGCAACGACAGCAAACCAAAGTGGTACACCGACGACACCACCGGTACCAAGGTCGATGATCCGGCGGCGCGCGACGCGGAGCGCACCGCGCGCGAGGCGGCCGCGGTTGCCTGGGTCGATCGCTTGTTCAACGTCGCGGCCGAGCAAAAGGCGGCCGGCGTGGTGCTCGCGATGCAGGCCGATACGTTCATTGGCGGCGCGGGCGACGACTCGTTCAACAGCCTGCTACAACGCATCGCCACGCGTGCCAAGGCGTTCGCCAAGCCGGTTTTGCTCCTGCAGGGCGACTCGCACGTGTACGTGTCGGACAAGCCGCTCGAAAATGGCAGCACCGCGCACGGTGTGACCATCACGGTCCCCAACCTGTCGCGCGTCGTGGTGCAGGGCTCTACCACCAAGCCCCTCACCGAGTGGCTGCGTTTACATGTCGATGCTTCGACGCCTGCTGTGTTCACGTGGGAGCGCAACGCGCGTTGATCACGCGACGCCGGCTGATCGAGCTGGCTGGGCTGAGCACGCTTCCCGCCGTCTTTGGCTGCGGGAAGCGTGACCAGGCTTCGGTGCTCTCTGGGCTGGTGACGGAGGTCGTGCAGGGCATGGCGCGCGAAATGCGCGCGGAGTCCAGCGCGCTCTCTACAGCCATGCGCGCTTTGTCGAGCGAACCCGGGCTTCCGCGGCAACACGCGGCCCAAGTCAGCTTGAAGCGCGCCACGCTGGCTTGGAAGCAAGGATTTGCATTTCGCTCCGGCCCGTTCGTCAGCAGCGAAGCTTTTCAACACGCCGCGTTCTGGCCAGCTCGGGCTACCCTCGTCGACGGCGTGCTCGGCGATCGCGAGCCGATTGACGAACAACGCGTGCAACAGCTGGGCGTCGATGCGCGCGGCCTGTACGCGCTCGAGTATTTGTTGTTCGACGAAAATAACGCGAAGGCGATGATGCTCTCGGGCGATGAGCACGGGCAACGCGCGCGAGCGTACGGAGTCGAGCTGTCGAGCAACGTGCTCGGCTACGCAGACCGCATTCAACGTCTATTGGGCAATGGTCAGAGCTACGCCGCGAGCTTCTCCAAAGCGGGTAAGCAAAGCGTGGACACGCTGGTGTCCCAAATGCTCGATACCTTGTCGGTTGTTTCCGGGAAATTTGCGCGAGTCGAGCGCGCCCTGCGCGAAAACCGACCGCTACCGTTCGCGGTGGAAGGCTATTTCAGCAAGAGCTCGCTCGAAATCGTGCTGGCGATCGTGGCGGGATCCAAGCGGCTGTATCTGGGCGGTGGCAGCGGCGGACTGAGCGCGCTCGTGGCGTCGGCTTCGAATGCGATCGACGAGCACGTGCGCGAGACATTCCGCGAGACCGAACGCTGTCTGAACGCCGTCGCGCTGCCGATCGAAGAGGCGCTCGTTACACAGCCCGGTCGATTCAGCGCCGCGGCTTCGGCGGTGGCCGAGCTCAGACACGTGGTCGAAGTCGAAATGGTGAGCGCGCTCGCCGGCTGAGCCGAACGCCTTTCCGATCAGGCCGCGGCGAGTGGCCAATAAATGCGCAGCAGCGTGCGCGGAGCGCAATCTCGAAGCGTTACGGTCCAAAATCCGTCGCGCAGCTCGATGCGGGCGGGCCCCTCGCGACCCGTGGTGAGATCGGTGGCACTCGCGAACGGTTGAAAGTCGTCGCTCGGGCGCGAAGCGAGGCGCAGGGTCGCGCGGTCTGCTCCGTAGCGACACAACAAGCCGACCCACTCGAACGCGGTACCCGGCCCGTAACAGCGCGCGGCCTCGGCCAGCGTGCGACACAGCGCTTCGTTGGCGCGGTGTGCGGTCGGCTCTTCGAGCGAGATGTCCACGCGACGATAGCCGCGCCCTTTTCCATGCTTTGGCGCGCCGGGGACGAAATGGGGCAAAGCGTGCACGAAATCCTTGTAGCGGCGCAGCTTGGCGGCCGCTTTCAGCGCGACGCGGCGCTCGCACACGAAGTCCCAGCGCTCGTTCGAGCCGTGCGAGCGCGATAGTGTATAGCTCGACTCGTCAGTCAGCACGCGCGGCGGAAAATCGACGGCTTGTAGCCCGCACGGCTCTAGCTCCCACTTCGAGGTCACGCGCTTGGCACGCACCAGATCGCGACGAACCGGTGGCCGTCCGCTGCGCTTGGGCGAGAAAGACAGTGCCTCCACGCGCAGGTGCTCGTCCGAAAGCTCGACCAAGTTGAACGACGGCCAAAGCCGAGCGGGGTTCGGCTGCGTGGAATACACGCCCTCCGAGCGGCCCGCGCTGCCCGCAGAAACCAGCATCAGATCGCCTGAAGCGGTATCCAATGCACGCAGCATGCGCGCCGTGGGCACGTGCTTGTGACCGTGCAACAGCAGCACCGCGCGCTCGAACGAATGCAGTGCGGAGAGCGCCGTGCCCGCCCCCAGCGCGGTCATCGTGAGCTCTTCACGGTCCGCGTGCGAAAACAACTTGGGCAACACCGACTGCACGAGCCAGCGCACGATGCGCGGGGTACCGTCCATGTCGATGTGGCTGATGTCCGTGACCGGCGTCGGGATCAGGTGATGATGCACGAGCAGCACGAGCGGCAGCCCGTCATCTGGCAGCTGAGCGTGCACTTGCAGCAGATCTTCGAGGCGAAAGGTACCGCCCGCGCCGACCAGACCGCTCGGCAGATACGTCGAGTCGTAGGCTACGACGTGCGCAGGAAGCCCGTGCAACGCTCTCGGCACGACCTCGGCGAGAAATGGTGTGCGTTGCCCGAGCACGTGCATGCGTCCCGGATCCGCAGCGCGGTGCAAAGCCGCGAACAAGGCGGGCCGGTTTGGCCCCAACAGTCCGAACCGCCTGCGGTCGTGATTCCCAGGCAAGACCACCGTAAAGGCGTTATCCAGCACCTGCAGCAGCCGCGCGTGCCAGCTCAGAAACACATCCACCAGCTGTTCCGGCGGGTCCGTGGCCGAGTCGAAGACGTCCCCGGTGATGAAGACCGTCGTTCGCTCCGGCCGCGCTTTCTGGTGCTCGGTCCTCAACGCTTCCAGCAGCTTGTCGAACAGCCGCGATTGCGCGCGGTCGCTGCGTGTCATGTGCAGGTCCGAGAGGTGCACCAAGAAGGTCATCCGCTGACCTTGATTTCACACGCGCCGCCGATTCGCAAGGTTACTGTCCGTGCTGCAATCGCGCCCGTCACCTATCCGTCACGCGATCGCTGATAAAGCCTTGCTTTTCGACGCTACTGACTCCAAGAGATCTGCATCTACCCAATGGAGGACGTGAAATGAGCGAAGAACGTGCGGTGCTGGCGGGTGGTTGCTTTTGGGGCATGCAAGAGCTGATTCGTCGCCGTGAGGGCGTGCTCTCGACGCGCGTGGGCTACTCGGGCGGTGACGTGCCCAATGCCACGTACCGAAACCATGGCAGCCACGCCGAAGCCCTCGAGATCATCTTCGACCCCAGCAAGATCAGCTACCGAGCATTGCTCGAACTGTTCTTCCAAATTCACGACCCAACGACGCGCAACCGGCAGGGCAATGATCTGGGCCTCAGCTATCGCTCGGCAATCTACTACACCAGCGAAGAGCAGCATCGCATCGCCGTAGACACCATCGCCGACGTCGATGCGTCGGGCCTCTGGCCCGGCAAAGTCGTGACTGAAGTCGCCGCTGCGGGCCCGTTCTGGGAAGCCGAACCGGAGCATCAGGATTACCTGCAGCGCATCCCCAACGGCTACACGTGCCACTTCGCTCGCCCGGGTTGGAAGCTACCCGTCCGTCCGCGCAGTTCGGAAGCTCAGCCCACTGGCAAGTAGCCCCGCTTAACGAAGTGACTTTTGGTTGATGGTCGCGTGACATCCCGCGTGGCGTCACAGCCTTCGGCGTCGAGGCTCGGTCCCCAGGCCCAGATCTGGCGGTTGGGAGCTTGAAACCGACTTCGAGGAGCGGACTTATCTTTCGGGTGCCGTGACCGCTGGGACGTTGCAATCAGAGGTCACCGAAACGTTGGTGCACCTTCCCCATTCAGTCACTCTCTCCCTGCAGGCTTGAACTCGCCGTGATCACTCAACCCGAAGTTCGCTTCGAGCAACGTGGCCCTGAACTCGTGGCCGTCGAAATCGGTCAGCGTTCCTGTTCCCCGCTGATTGGCTCGGTACACCGCGCGTTGTTCGCGCTTGGTCTCGATATCTCGTCCTACCGCGCCCGGCCTGAGGCGGGGGGGCTCGTCGAGCACTTGGTGCTCGAACGCCACGGCGGCGGCCGAATCGAAGGCTCGCTCAGCGCGGAAGCGAAAGCGGCAATCTTGCCCATCGCACTGCGCCTGTGTGCCAATGAAGGTTAACCGCACACCCTTCAGCGAGCTGCTTCGTTGCACATCACGGTGACCTGCGCGTTGCGCGCCTGACCGGCACCGAGCACGAAGCGAAACGGAGGGTAATACGTGCGCGTGCTGCAGACGTCCTGTGCACTAGCTGGGGCACTTCGGTCGCACACCAGCCGGGCTCGCAGTCGGCGCAATCGAGCCGAGCGACGCAGGCGTCGAGCGCGGCTCCTCGAGTTGCCGGATCTCGCACACAAGCGTGGCCAACAGCGTCTCTGGAGGCGCCCTTGCGCCAAAAATCCCAACTGGTCTGCGACCCCGAAGCGAACAAAGAATCTCCGTACCCGGACGAACTCGAGCCGCCGGCGATGCCTCCGAAAGAACTACATGGCCCCGAAGCAATCTCGCGCGTGCAAGAGATTATGAGCCTTGCACAACAGGCGCATGTTCGAAGTGTCGGCCGCGCCGGATCTGGCAAAGGGCTTCACGTGGTCAAACTCGAGCAACGCGGTCGCGCTACAGCGCCGGCCATCGCGCGCGACGAATGCGCACTGACCGCCGTCTCGAGCATGGATTTCGCGCCGAACCTGCGCCGGAACAAAGCGCGTACGCTTTTCGACTTGTCTGAGACGCGACGTCCGCACTGGCGCTTCGTTTGTGCGTGGCGAGGTTGGAGCTCCACCTGGTGGAGCGGCTGCCCCTGCGGGGTTTGCCGGCTTTGCTTGTGAGCGATCCCGATCCCGATCCCGATGCGGACGCTTCGCAATGCCGAACCGCCGCTTCTCCTCCTGTTCGACGAAACGTGCCACCACCAGCTTCATCAAACCTGCAAGATCCCCGTTTGGGATTCGGTGACTCGCAAGCGCGCGGGCGCGCTCAATCAGCTCACGCAGCTCGGCATCGGCGGTGAAGTGCACGCCAAAGCGCTCGGCGGAAAGAGGCTCGAGTTCGCGACCACGCGGATGAGGACGGGCGTCGAGAGTCCGAGCCGGGAAGCTTGGCAGTGCGGAATTCATCGCAATGCGGGCGGTCTCCGAATCTGCCGCACGCGAACTCGGCCCTTCAATGCTGCTGGCATCACCAAACGCTTCGCGCGCGTCGAGAACGCGAGGAGGCGGCAACGGTTGCGGAACGGTCTCGACTCGCGTCTGACCAAGCGCCGGCAGTCGGCGAATCTGCTCGCATACGTCCGGCCGCGGAAAGCGCGCCGCGAGCAGTTGCTCGATCTGTCTACGCGTCTTGCCCATACATGCCCCGAACAGATCCGCCGCATTGTCTTCGTTCAAGTGCGGCGCGAGCGCGCACAACGCGCACAAGTGCAGCTCGCCTCGAGCAACGCGTTCGAATGCCTCGGGGAATCGTCGACACACGCGCGCCGCCGTGATTCGCCGTCCCGCGCTGCCTTCACTCATCGCCAGCGTTTCTACGCAGTACGCAAACAGCGACGAAAACCCCAGCTCGAGATGCAACTTGCGCTCATCGAGCTCCACCAAATGCGCGAGCAACTGCCCCGTCAGCACATTGTTCTGCCGAACCAGCTGCGACAAGCCCGCCAAGAGCTCCGAATTCCCCAACCCCACCAATCGATATTGGTCGCTCATCACCCCTGTCTAACATGCGATATTCCGAGCTGCGCATTAGCGCATCGCAGCCACTTTTAGCGGAAAAATGGCTTCGAATTCGGCCAACTCTGCGAAACGCTCAGCTTGCGAACCCTCGTGCCAGCAATGCCGTGAATTCACCCAACACTCACGAGGGCGTCGTCAATCGCTCTAAAACCCGTCAATTAAAATCGCCTGGATTGTCAGAGCGAAGTGAAAAGCTCACCGGAGCTCGTCGTACCGCGGCAAGCTCCGCGGAAGCAAACCCCATCAAAGAGCTCGAGCGCGAGCGTCGTCGCAAAGTGAAGGCGCTGGTCGCGGCCGATGCGTGGGCTGCCTGCGAGGAGCTGGGCATCAACGAGCGCACGCTTCAGCGCTGGCACAGACGCCCGGCGACGGCCGCTGGCCCCAAGACGACGCCGCGGATTGCCCTGGCGGCGCAGCAGCGCCAGCATGTGCACCCACGAGCGAGCGCTTTCGTAACAATTCCCCGCGCCAAACCGTGCCGACGGCAGTCGCGGGTGAGTCGATGTCTATCGACGACCTCTTTCCCCGCGTATGTCGTGCGTGACGCATTGGGCCGTTTTGGGGATGTCGATGACCGCATCGGTAGGGAGACGCACGGTGTGGACGCGTTCGCGTCTCAACCTCAGAGATGAGATTGTCAGGGTCGAATTAAATTTTTTGCCCCCTAACTGCTCACTAAAAGTTTCCCCGGGTTTTAATCCCCCCCCGTCTCATCTCAGCGTAGTTGCCGGCTTTCCTGAACTGCGCTCTCAGGGCCAGAAGTTCGTTCAGACGGCTCTGCCTGGCGCTAGTCATCGATCACAAGTCTCTCTCTTGGCTATTTTGTAGCCAACTTCGAGTGTGAGAAGTTCGTGGTAGCCGCGCCCTCGGACGCGCCAACCTGGCGCACCGTTGTTCTTGATGTGACCGCCAAGCCTCGCCACTGCGAGGTAAGCCTCGGCGGCGGTGGACCTCTTGGTGAGCGGAATTCCGGTCTTACTTTTGAGCATGGTGATTGGGGTCGGCGTTAGGACGTTGCTGACCGGGGCCTCGATTGGACTGCGACTTGATGCGCGCATACGCAAGAGCACCCACGCTACCGGTGCGAATAAGGCCAGTGCTTTGGTGAGTGTGGGTTTTGACTCGGGCTGTCGTTCCTCGAACGCGCAGCCTGTCTTCAGCGCGTTGAAATATTCTTCGATCAGCCAACGTGCTCGGTAAACGTCGACCACCTCGAGAGTCTGCTCGTCGGTGTCGATCGGCTCACTGGTAAGTATCAGCCAATCGACCGGTTCCATGCCATCGGGCGGGTCTTTCTCTTTGGCGTAGACCATGTTCACGGAGACGGTGTTAGGCAGGTCCTTCCGCGGAGCGCGTAGTCGTCAGGCTCGCTGTCCATCACGTGAATCAGCAACGCTTGGCGCGCGAGATTCTTCTCGACGTCTACAACCATCGCTCGCCAACGGTCCTGCTCGCTCGGCATCTCGCGGGTTAGGCTCGCCTTGACCCCCTGTTTTATCAGCGTGGTCGGCGTTGGGCTGCCGTCGCGGGCCCGAGTATGTATTCCGAGCACTCCAAGAGGATCGCGGAGACCATCGGCCGATACTGCTAGGCAGATGTGAGCGAAGAACATGTCTCCGGCCCTCGACAATTCTCCGAGCCCTTCGCGTCCCCTTCCACCGAATCGCAATGCCGTGGTGTCATGGATCGCCAACGCCGTCCCGTGCTCAATGATTCGCCCGATGGTCGCTTCTGCGTGAGGTTTAAGAAGCGCCGCAGCAGACACTTTCTCGTTGCCCAGAAACCGATAGAACCCCTCCAGCTCCGCACTCGTCACCAACGCTTGAGGGAATCCAACGGCAGGCTTGGCCGCGAGTCGCCGCACGATCCGCCCCGCTCGAAAATCGAGTCGCTGGTCTCCAAGATCGACACCAATCAGATCCTCAACCACCGCCTGGACACGCTTGGCCGCGTCTTTCATGCCCTCTCTAGATCACGACCCGAGCGTGAAAACTAGAGGAAAGCTGACTTGTGATAGATCATTAGCGCCTGGCGAAGTCGCTGGCTGTCGCGCCCTCATACGCGCAGATGTCGACGGTGGCGCTCTTGCAGCTCGAGATAATCTTGCTGGCTCAGGCCCAACGACTTCGTCAGCTGCCGAAGCATGTTGGTCTCGGCTAGCGTGATCGCCTCGTCGGCGGCGGCCAGTTCGACCATCGCGCCGAGCACTTCTCGACGCAGATCTTCGTCGCCGAGCTCGAGCAGGGCGCGCGCAAAACGAGGCGTCTCCACGCTCGAGATCTCGACGATGTGCTGGCGCAGGGTCTTACAGATGGCATCCACACCGTTCTGCGTCATGCCTTGCACGCGCAACAGCTCCGCGCGCACGCGCGCCTCTTCGACCGGCGAATAGTCGCGATCGGCATAGGCCACGGTGCCCAGCAAGCCCGCGATGCTAGTCACCACCGCGATGGTTTCAGGATCTGCACCGGGCAATTCGCGTTCGATACTGGCGCGCAGCGCCCCACCCGCCGAAACATCTTCCCGAGCACCGAGCGCCTTGAGCCAACGACCGAACATGGTTCGCTTATAGCAGTCCGCGCCGCGTGAAGCAGCGAGCTATTCGCCTGGCCGCTCAGATCCAGTGCAACAGCGGACGCGCGGCCGCCGTCCCCGGCCAAGGGATCGCGGACAAGATCAGTCCCAGCGTCAACGCGACCCCCAAAATCACCCGTCGTTGACGAGCGCGCGCGTTGCTCGCTTTTTTCGCGTACGCCGAGCTGACGTGGGCGGCTACTAGCGCGAGCACCATCATCGTGATGTGTTCGATGGCGAAGAAGCGCAACGCACTGACGTGCATCGCTGCTTTGAACTCGCCCAACGTCTTGGGCACGATCGGGCTGAGCACGAAGTAGAGCAGCAACCCGAATACCGCCTGGAGATCCAAAGCGGAGATGAACCCTAGCAGCAGCCGCTGATCCGACTTCGTCCATTCGAGGCGCGCTGAAAGCCCACGAATCGCAACCGCGAGCGTCGCGATGGCGGAGAGCAGGACGAGCCAACGGTTCCAGGAATGCAGAATCAAGATGACGCTGTACATCTCGGCCGCTTGTACCGTGATTTTCGCGTGAGCAACGACTCGTCGTGCCCGCGGAGCAGGAAAATCAGCCATCCGCGTCGGCGTGGGTCGACCCGCGCGCACGCCGGGGCTACTACTGAAGCGTAGGCGGTGCCCCATGTTGCGATCCCGACGTGCTGCGTCCGGCGCGTTCGCCGTTGTCCTCGCGTGTTCGTGTTCGAATGCGCGCCCGGGTGCCGACGCGCCTGACGCGAGCGGCGGTGCGGGCAGTGCTGGCGTGAGCGCCGCTGGCACGAGCGCGGGCGATGCAAACGCGGGGAGCACGGGCACAGCCGGCGCGTCGAGCTCGCTTGCGGGCGGTACAAGCGACGCGACGAGCGCCGGTGCGAGCGGCTCGGACACGAGTCAGGTGCGGCGTATCTTCTATCTCGATGTTCAAGGCAGTGTCCGCGCCTTCGACGAAGACGCGCCCAGCCCTCGCATATTGGTGAGCTCCGCCGGAAAAGGCCCGGACGGCATCGCGGTCGACGTCGCGGGTGGTCATCTGTACTGGACCACGATGGGTGTCCCCGCGGACGACGACGGCTCGGTGCGCCGATCCGAACTCGATGGTTCGCAGGTGACCACGATCGTGCCCGCGGGCGGCAGCTACACGCCCAAACAACTCAGGCTCGATCCCGTCGCGCAGCAGCTCTATTGGTCCGACCGCGAAGGAATGCGCATCCAACGTGCGGGTCTGGATGGCTCCGGTTTGGAGACTCTCGTCACCGTGGCGACCGGTGATAGCGCGCGAAAGAACGCCGGCAATTGGTGCGTCGGGCTGGCGCTAGATGTCGCGCACGGCTTCGTTTACTGGACTCAAAAAGGCCCTGACAACGGCAAGGTGGGCTCGATCCGTCGCGCGCACCTGCGCATGCCGGATGGCGAAACCGACCGCACGCGCACGGACGTCGAAACATTGTTCGACAAGCTGCCCGAGCCGGTCGATCTCGATGTGGACGCCGAGGGCGGCCACATGTACTGGAGCGATCGCGGTGACGACACCATCAATCGCGCGCCGATCGAGATCCCGAGGGACAAAACCGCCGCCACTCGCGACGATCGCGAAATCTTGGTGCGCGGCGTGCGTGAAGCGATTGGCGTCACGCTCGATCTCGAGCGGGGCCACATTTATTACACGAGTGGCGCCAGTGCGCGCGTCGGCCGCGCGAATCTCGACGGCAGCGGCGCCGTCGACTTGGTGACCGGCAGCGGCGCGCTCACGGGGATCGCGGTCGTCCAGCTGCCTTGAGTGAGTGGCGCGCTACTGAGTGCACGCGGAGGTGCAAATCTCTGGTGGATCGCCGGTCAGTTCGTCACAGGTCGCGTTCTTCGCGGCCGTCACGCAGCCAGCCCCTTTGGCGGCGTCGTAGCCGCCTGGGCAGGGCTCACTACTCGCGCAGTCGTTCGTGGCGGCCGTTTTGCAGGAAGCCAAAGTGATCCCGAGCATCGCAACCCCCGGCTCGCATTCGAACAGGCGATCGCATTGCAGGCTCTGAAACACATTGCAGAACTGAAGCGACGTGGTCACCGGGCCAGTGCTCGTACCGCTCCCAGCGCTGCCGGTGCTGACTCCGCCCGAACCGCCCACACCCGAGCCTGTGCCACCACTGCCACCGGTGCCGGTGCTCGGGCCACCCGCCGCGCCCGGATTGCTCGACGTGCTGCAGACGGAGTCACAGGGGCCGTCGGGGGTGGCTGTCCAGAGCGCACAGCTTTCGCTCTCGAGAGCGTCCGTGCAGGCATTCGCCAGCGCGTCGTTCACCTTCTTACCCGGGCCGCAGCTAGGCCCAAAAGTCTGGCTGCCGCTTTGATTGCTCGTGCAAAGCGGCTCGATACTCTGCCAACAGTCGCCCATGTTCGCGCCATAGCGCGCGTGGAACGCGGCATCTTGCGCGCCCGCATCGACGCACTGGTACGCCAAACGACACACCGCATTGGCCCAATGCAAACAGAAATCCTCGGAGGCCGGATCGACCGGCGCTGCGCTCCCCTTGTCCGAGCTGCATCCCAATAGCAAGACCACCCCCGCCAAACAAAGCTTCAGCATTCGTCCTCCGTAATCTCGAACTATCCGGCGCGTGTTTTCCGATGTCAATCGAGCAAGGTTTGCGCTCCAACGTGATGCGCGCAGTTCAGTGACCTTCACAGAACTGCTCACGATTCGCGCGAGCGATTGATTTTTGATGGTCACGTGATTCGGGCCGATGCCGGCTTAGCCTTCGGCGTCGCGTTTTCGCCTGGAAGGCAAGAGATCATTGGCAAATCGCGGGGGCCCGGCGTGGGGCTTGCCCATTCGCGAGGGCCGGCACAAGCTGGGCCGTGCCGCGCTTTTCGTACGCCGTGTTGGGCGCATTGGCCTTACATGGCTTGACGCTCTTGGTGCGGCCGCGCGCGGCGCGCGAAGCGTCGCTCACGACGAAAACAGATCCCGCCGCGCAATCGATCGAGCTCGAAGAATTTCCACTCGAAGAAGCGCCGCTTGTGCCCGCTCCTGTCGAGCCGGACGCGCCCCCGGCAATGCCCGCTGAACGAGCGCTCGACACGGCCGCAAGCCGTGAGCCGAGCCCGCTTCCGAAGTCCGCGAGCGCGGCGCCGGCGGCGATCCTGGAGGCGGCACCCGGTGTTGAAACGCCTGCGGCGCCCATTGCCGTCGGCTCTGCGGAAGCCGGCGATGGTCAGCCGCCACGCAAGATCGACCTCGGGCTCGACGGTCACTTCTTTCTACACGACCCAGGCCCAGCCACTCAGCCCGGTCCCGCACCCGCAGCAGAGCTCGGACCGCGCGTACGAAAGTCGACCACGCAACGGCAACTCGAAGCCGCCTTGTCCGCGGACGACGTGCAGCGCGGGCTCGCGCGCGGCAACGCGCTGCTCGGCTCGCTGAGCTCCGCCGCGCGTTCCGAAGGTCCGACCCGCGGTGAGGCTCTCTTCCGCGCGACGGTAGCCGCCGATGGCAGTTTCGGAAATGTCGAGCTGCTGCGCGGCACCGCCACGGAGTGGAGCTCGGTGATGACCGCCTTTCGACAGCTCGCCGCGAGCAAACACGTTCGTCTTCCGCCCGGCGCAAAGGGCCTGCGTGTGACCTTCAGCGTAAAAGCGAAGGTCCAACGCCCAAGCGGCAAAGAGGCCAATGATACTGCCGTCAGTGCGAACAATCCTTCACTCGGCGGGAATGGCCTGGTGCCCGGTGGGGATTTCGATCTGGCGGATCTCGGCAGCGGTTCGCAGCGTCTCGTTTATGCGCGCGTTGTGTCCGAAGAAGTGCTTTAAGGGGCTTTAAGCGCCATGCCGTTCGGTTAGCCCCTCAACCGATCGAAATCACGTTGGAAAGCCGGGTGTTCTTTTTCGGAAGCTCGGAGTCATGCTCGCACAGAGCGCGTCGCGCAGGTGGCCTTGTCGGCCAGCTTTGGCGCGGCAGGCACTTTTGATCTCGAAAATCGAGTTTGAATTCGAACTCGATTTTCTCACTCTGAAGGCGCCCTTCGCGCAAGGTTTGCGCCTAAATTCTAAAGCGAACAGCCTTGCCGCACGAGCCCCAATTCCCCGGGACGCTCGCGATCGCCCCCTTCCTCCTCGAGGCCGTTCACTCGAGAGCGTTGGCGCCAAATTTTGCGCGAAGTTCACCTCCACAGTAAGAAAATCGAGTTCGAATTCGAACTCGCTCTTTCGCGAGTCGGCCCCACCACGCCCAATGGGAGCGTGAGTTCCATTCTCAGCTTCGACAAAAAAACGGCCGGGTTTCCCAAGTGATTTCAATTATTTGGGCTGCTAACCGAACGGCGCTGTGCTTTAAGGGTGCATCGAGGGGACGGGGGTCCCCGGGAGGCCCACATGACCACGAGTCGAGCGATTGCTTCATTCCTACTTTTCTTGTCGAGCGCGGGCTGCAGCAGCGACAACGCCAACAGCGAGTCCACGACGCCAGTCGATCAGTCCGGCGCCGCGCTGACTTACTACGGTGACGTAGCGCCCATTCTTCAAGACCATTGTTTGCAGTGCCATCAGGCGGGAGGCATCGCGCCCATCCGCTTGGATGACTACGCAACTGCCAAAGCAAATGCCGCTGCCATGGCGGCCGACACTGCGGCGCGTGACATGCCGCCTTGGTCGGTGACCTCCGACGGCTCTTGCGGCGAGTTTTCGGGCTCACTCGCGCTCAGTGATGAGCAAATCGACACGATCGGCAGATGGGCCAAAGGCGGCGCGAAGGAGGGCACGCCGCACGCGCTCGAGGTTCCGCCGCTGCCTTCGATCGGCGCGGCAACTGCGTATCAGTCACCTAAATTCATGCCCATCATTCAGGGCGGCCCATTGACGGCAGCCGACGAGTATCGCTGCTTCGAGCTCAACTCCGGCGTGGGTGCGTTGCGGTTCATCACCGGTTACGACGTCACACCGGGCAACTCCGAGATGATCCACCACGTGCTCACGTTCATCGTCGATCCGGACGCGAAAACCGAGCTCCGCGCCGAGCCCAACCTGACCAACGGCGAATTGATCGCCCGCCTGCATGCGGAAAAGCCGGATCGCGAGGGCTGGCCGTGCTTCGGCATGGCGGGTGACGGTGTCAGTGTCAACGCGGCTCCGGTCGTTTGGGCGCCCGGACAAGGCCCCGTGCAGTTCCCGGTCAAGAGTGGCGTGCCGCTCAAACCGACCGACAAGATCGTGATCCAGATTCACTACAACTTGCATGATATGTCCTTGGTTGGTGAGAGTGACCAAACCACGGTCAAGTTGCGGCTCGCGGAGCAAGTCGAGCGGGTCGGTCTGTTCGTGCTCGATGATCCCTTCTTAGACACTCTCGGTGATGCTACTCCCGCGCAGCTCGCACCGGGCAAGCCGTCCGTAAAATACAACTGGACTCAGCGGCTCGCGGACTTCGGGCTCAGTGAGGTCCCGGACCTGCAGTTGAACGGCGTGATGCCGCACATGCATCAACTCGGTCGCAAGTATCGCCTACAAGTTTCCACGACGAGCGACAACGCCTGCGCCGCGGACGTCCAGAACTGGGACTTCAATTGGCAACGCATGTACTTCTACGACAAGCCGCCTGCGCTCGACGCAAGCACCCAGTTCGCCGTCACCTGTGACTACGACACCACGAGCGTGACCGCGCCCGTCCTACCGGGGTGGGGCACCAGCAACGAGATGTGCTTGGCTACCTTGTATTTCACCGCGCCGATCGCGGCATTCCAATAACTCTGAGTTCAGTACCGCGCGCGCCCACGCGCGGCAGGGTAGGATCTGCCAAAGTCTTGGCGAGTATCGAGGGGCGCGAGCTAGGCGGTTTACTCCCGCGGGTGACGCGCTATCCTCGGCTGGAGATAGGGAGGAGTACCGATTGGCTCATTCGATGTTTGACTCGCGGGCGGTGTTCTTATTGGCGGCGTTCGGCTGCGCGTGCGGCGGTTCGTCCGCGAGTGCGGGAGCAGGTGGAACCGGTCCGGGCACCGCGCAAGCGGGCGCGAGTTCGAGTGCGGGCACGAGTCCAGGCGGTACTTCGGGTTCGGGTCCCGCCGGTGCGGGGAACGTCGCTGGAGCAAGCAACGGCGGTGCGGGGAACGTCGCTGGAGCAAGCAACGGCGGGTCGACATGCGCCGCGATCACTCCTTGCGGTGGTGACTTGGTCGGAACTTGGACGATCCAGGACGTATGTCTGTCGACGACGGCCTTGGATACAGGGTCCGCCGCCTGTTCGGGAGCGACATTCAAGCTCACTCCGTTCAGCGCGACGGGCTCGATTTCGTTCAAGGCCGACAACACCATGGTCTCGTCCGCGGTGATCTCGTTTCATGAAACGGTGAACTACCCGCCCAGCTGCTACACGGAGGCCCAGTGCACGGCTTTCGTCGACCTTTTATCGACCCAAGCGAGCGTGTCGAACGCCCACTGTTCTTACGACGCCGGCACCGGCTGCTCTTGCTCGTTGGACTCGACTCAGCCCTCGATGAGTAGCGGAACCTACCAAGTTCAGGGAAGCAACGTGACCATCATGACTACCGGTTCCGACAAAGTGGGCGTCGATGAGTTTTGCGTGTCGGGCGACACTCTGAGGCTCTTCCAGCGCAACAGCAACGGCCTCGCGGCAAGCATGATCCTCACCAGGTAACGCGGCGCTGCCGCCTGGCTGCGCCGCTTCTGCGCGCGAGCGTGGCGCCCAGTGCCAGCAGCAGTGCCAGCGCCGACCCACGCCGCCCCGACCCCAGCCCTGTAAATGAGCAAGCTTCGGCGCGGTTGTCGCTCGCAGGCTTCGCGTGCGGCACTTCGTAGGCCCCAGCCAAGCGCCGCGCCCAACCCAAGTAGAACCTTCGCCATGCGCTCGTGCGTAGCACGAATGGTCGACGGCCATCCGTCGGAAGCTCGTTCAGTAGAACGCAGCCGGCCACGGATTTTCCGTGTCCAACGGGCGCTCCGGCCGCATCAGCACCCGTAGCGCGCCTTCTTGTTCGCGGGTGAGCCCACCGTGCGGGCTGCCCGGATGGCCACGCAAGCGTTCCACGACGGCGCGGAGCTCTTGCTCTGGGCTGAGCGTTGTTTGGCTCGCCGGGACGGGCGGCGTTGTGATGGGCGGTGGCGCGGGTGCGGGCGCTGCAGGTACGGATGCCGCGGCGCGCTCGGCCAGTAGGCGCTCGTTCATCGCCAGCAAGCGGTCCAGCCGACTCGAGAGGCCGCTCTCCTCAGCACGTCGATCGACGAGGGCGCCCGCGCGTTGCTCGAGCCGAGACATCCGCGACTCGAGCGCATCGGCGCGCGCCTGTTGCCACGCGGCGTCTGCGCGCGAACGGCCGAGCTCCTCACTCAGACGCAGTGAATCATCGTGCTGCGAGGCACAGCCGGCCAGCGCAACGCACAGCGCTGTGCCCCCGAGCAATGACTGAGCCTGGTGAACCCAATGGCGCATGACCCAAACAGCGTAGCAGGGAACGCGATTCTGTCATTCGGTCCGGGTTTCACGGTGGGATGGTAACCCCGGGAATGCCGGCGAACGAGAACGGCTGCCCCTCGACCGTGAAACGGGCACGCAACGCGCCATCGTCGCGCGAGGACGGAGCCACCGAGACTTCGAACTCCCCGGGTTCGACCACGCGGCGCTCGTATGCGTCGATCAGGGATAACCGTTCTTGTGGGATAGTCAGGGTGATGGTGCGCCGTTCACCGGCGGCCAAAGTCACGCGAGCGAACCCGATCAGCACCTTGTTCACCCAAGTCACCGATGTCACCAGGTCAGAGCCGTACACTTGGGCGATCTCCGTGCCTTCACGCGCTCCGCTGTTGTGGAGCTCGAAGCTGAGCTCCAGCGCTTCATCCGGCGCGAACTCCGACTTTGCGAGGCGCAAGTGGGAGTATTCGAAGCGCGTGAAGCTGAGCCCGAAGCCAAAGGCAAAACGCGGGCTCTGATCGAGATCCGCATAGCTCTTGCCGTGCTGACCGCGGACTTGGCTGTAGAAGCTGGGCTGTTGACCGACGTGCTTCGGAAACGAGATCGTGAGTTTCCCCGAGGGATTGAAATCGCCGAACAAGAGCTCGGCGAAGGCCGTGCCGCCCTGCATCCCCGGGTTGAAGCACTCCACGATTGCGGCGGCGCGTTCACTCGAAGCGGGCAGCACGAGTGGTTTGCTGTTCACCAGCGCGAGCACCACTGTTTTGCCGAGAGCAACGATCGCGTCCACCAGTGCGGCTTGGCCGCCCGGCAGCTCGAGCGTGGCCGTGCTGAGCGTCTCGCCGATGAACGGCAACGCATCGCCCACCGCGAGCACGATTAGGTCGGCGTCTGCGCATGCGGCAAGCGCTGCGGGCAGTTCGCTGGCATCTGCAGAGTCGAGCGAGCAACCTCGCGCGTACGCAACCGAAACGGATGCTGGCACGCGCGCGCGAATGCCGTCCAGCAAAGTAACCGTGCAGGCACGCGGGTGCTTGCCCGCGCTCGGCGGATGCTGCGAGCTGCCCAACGACCAATCTCCGAGCTGGGCCAGCGGATCGTCGGCGTTCGGACCAAGCACGGCGATCTTTTGCAAACGGTCGGCAGACACCGGCAAAATGCCGTCGTTTTTCAAGAGCACGAGTGACTCGCGCGCGACTTTCAGATTGAGCGCGCGGTGCTCCGCACTCGCGATCACGCTGGCTTGCTGCGCGCGATTGGGACGGCGCGGGTTCTCGAACAAGCCCATGCGAAACTTGAGGGTCAGGATACGTCGCAATACGGCGTCGATCTCCGTCTCCGCCAGTAGCCCTTCGCGGACCGCGGCTTGCGCGCCCTCGAAGAAGCTGGGCGTCGCCATGATCAAATCATTGCCGCAACGCACTGCCACCACCGCCGCCTCTTTGGCCGACGGCACGACGCGCTGCTCCCAATGCAGGCGTCCTACGTTGTCCCAGTCCGTGACCAAGATCCCTGCGAAGCCCCATTCTTCCTTCAAGACCTGGGTCAGGAGCCAATGGTTGGCGGTCGATGGCAAGCCGTCCATCGATTGGTAACCGGTCATGAAAGTCATGCAACCGGCACGGGCCGCACGCTCGAACGGCGGCAGGAAGAAGGATCGCAACTTGCGCCGAGAAATATCGGCCTCGGAGGCGTCGCGCCCGCCCTGCGTTTCGGAGTAACCCGCGTAGTGCTTGGCGCACGCCAGCACGCCGTTGGGATCGTCCAAGCCCGCGCCCTGATAGCCGCGGATCATCGCGGCGCCGAACTCACCGATCAGAAATGGATCTTCGCCGAAGGTCTCGCCGGTGCGGCCCCAGCGCACGTCACGGCTCAAACAGAGCACGGGCGAAAACGTCCAATGCGCGCCGGTGGTCGCCATTTCGCGAGCCGTGACGCGCGCGGCGGCTTCGATCAGCTCGACGTTCCACGAACATGCCATCGCGAGCTGCGTGGGGAAGATGGTCGCGCCGGGGTGAAACGAATGACCGTGAATGCCGTCTTCGCCGATCAACAGCGGAATGCCGAGCCGCGTCTCGGCCGCAGCGTCCATCGCTTTGGAGAGCTCGTCGTTCAAGATGTGCAAGAGCGACCCGGGCTGCAGCTCGCGCACCGTCTCGAGAGGTTTGATTTGCCCGTTGAGCTGCAGCAATTGCCCCACCTTCTCCGGCAAGGTCATGCGCGCGATCAGATCTTCCACGCGGCGCTCGAGCGGTTGACTCGGATCTCTGTAGGTAGGTGATTCGCTCATCTTCGATTCGTGCTCGGAAAACCGTCTCTCATTGGTACGGAAATAGTCCTCACCAACACACCATCACTCTGCGCCCTGCAATAACCCAAGCGGGTGAAGTCGCGCTAATTGCCGCGTAACGTAAGAAGATTGCGGGAATTTTGCATAAAAATGATCGGTTCTGATGGCGCGGGGAATACTTGCGAGGCAGGATTGATGGCTCGCGTGCTCCCCAACATACTGAAAAATTGCATCGTCAGTGCTTCTGTTCTGTTCGTAGCCACTGGCTGCGCCGGAGGCGCGGTGAATGACGACGACGGCTCTGCAGGCGCTGCGCCCGGCGCCGGCGGTAGCTTCGCCAGCGGCGGTACCTTCTCGGCAGGGGGCAGCAGCAGCTCCAGCGCGGGCAGGAGCACCGGCAGCGGTGGGCGTGGCGGCAGCACGTCGGGTAAGGGCGGCAGCGGCCCCGGTCCTGGCACGGCGGGCTCCGGCTCCTCCGGCTCGGGCCCAGGCGCGGCTGGCTCCGGTTCAGGTCCGGCCGCCGGTGGCACCACGGGTACCGCGGGCGCGGGACCCAGCGGTGGTGGAAAGCTCGACCTCGGCGGAGATGGCCCCCAGTTCGTCGGCAACATCACGACCGGCTTCATGAGCAGCATGGATCAGGGCACCCGCAAGTTTGCCACTTACTGGGATCAAGTGACCCCGGAAAATGCCGGCAAATGGGGCTCAGTCCAAGCGAACGCGAACTCGGCCTTCAATTGGACCGCACTCGACGCCATCTACGACTACGCCGAGCAGAACAAGATCATCTTCAAGCAGCACACCTTCGTTTGGGGCAGCCAGCAGCCGGGCGGCACCATCAACCCAGAAACCGTGCAGAAGTGGATGACCGAGTTCTGCGCGCGCTACCCGAACACCAAGCTGATCGACGTAGTGAACGAGCCCCCGCCCCACACCAAGCCCGCTTACGACGGCAACATCGGCGGCGGCACCAACGGTGATTGGAAATGGATCGCGAACGCTTTCACCTGGGCGCGCACCGCCTGTCCGAACGCGATCCTGATCTTGAATGACTTCAACAATATCGAGTGGACGAACGACAACAGCCACTTCATCGATATCGTCAAGAAGATCCAAGCGCAGAACGCGCCCATCGACGCCATCGGCGCGCAAGCGCACGACCTCGATAACGGCAGCGTCAGCCTGGCCACGGTGACCAAGCTACTCGGCAATCTGAACAGCCAAACGGGCCTGCCGGTCTACATCACCGAGATGGACATCGACACCACCGACGACGCGCGGCAGCTCAGCCTGTACAAGCAGTACTTCCCGCTGTTCACGAGCACGAGCTACGTAAAGGGCATCACCATCTGGGGTTGGATCTTCGGCCAAACTTGGGCGTCCGCTCCAAACAGCGGCCTCATCCGCAGCGGCACGCCGCGTCCGGCGATGACTTACTTGATGGAGCAGCTCGGTCGGCCGGCGCCGTGAAGGCGCTCAGCGCAGGTCGTCCGCCGCGTCCCGCACGCTGAGCGGCAGCACGTTCACGCCCAATCGATCTTGGCCCTGGCCGCCGACATCGCTGATGAAGGCGAGGCGCTCGGCATTGACCGCCAAATTCGTGATCAGCTGGCGCGGCGCGGCCACGAGCTGGCGCGGTTTCTCAGTCGCTGACAGCTCGAAGATGCCCGCCATCGTCGAGCAGTAGACGTTCGCCCCGACTGCCAACGGCGAACAGATGAAGTCTTTGGCCAGGGTGCGTTCCTGCTGCAGGTCGAGCGATAGGCCGAGCACGTTGCGACGAGCACCGTCGTAGTAGACCAGCTCCTTCGAACCGCGCAGTAGCGCAGGCCAGCGCCCACTCTTGTTGGCGGTGAACGTCGCGTCGCCCCCAGAAAGCTTCACGCGGGCGATGCGCCAGCCCGCGCCGCCCGGTCGCTCGACGAAGTACAGCGCATCGCCGATCATGGTCAGCGCATCGATCGACCCTGGCGATGCATAGAGCGTTTTCACCCGCCCGTTCTCGGGTTTGCAGATCGCATAGCGAGCGCTCTCGGTGTGCACGAGAAAGGCAAACTCGTCTGCGGCAATGTCGGCCACGATGCGCTGCGGTTGCTCGGCGAGCGCGAGCAGCTTGCTCGGCCCGGAAGCCTTCGGCGCGCGCCTCGACTCGCTCCAAATGGCACCCTGCGACCAATACACGTAGTTGCCGCGGGTGACCGTCGCCGAGAAGCTCAAGTCGATCGCGCGCACGATCGGATCTTTGCCGGGCATCAGTCGATATGCCGCGCTGCTGGTCAGCAGTTCGATCGCTTCGTCGTCCGCAAAGATCGAAGCTTGGTAGGCCGAGCTCGGCAATGTCAGCAATTGCGTCGGTGCGACCAATGGCGGCGGAGCTACTGATGCAGTTGCCGTCGCGCTCGGCGCCGAGTCGGGCGAACTCGGCGCAGGGCGTTCGATGCCAACCGGCTCTTCGACGCGTTTACAGGCGCCGTGGGTCGCCGACAAGGCAAACAGCGCCACGGTCGATGACCGACGAAACCACATGCGGGCGAACGGTAGCATTCCGCCCGCGTGAAATACCGTATTCGGCAAGCTGGGCAGCCTGGTTTTTCAGCCTGTCGCTTCTTGCCCCGGGCCCACAATGACGAAATATGGGATGATTCGACACTGCTCAACATGACTCGACAACTCCTTCGCTCCACTCCCTCGCTTCGGAAATTGACGCCATTGGTTCAGCCCCTCGCATTCAGCGCGCTGTTCGTGATCGTCGGAGCAGGCCTGGCCTGCAGCGGTTCGGATACTCCTCCGCCGACCGGCGGCGCCGGGCAGAGCCCCGCTACGGGCGGCGCACCGGGCACGGCCGGCGGTCCTGCGGCGGGGGGCACGGGCCCGGGCACTGCCGGGATGACAGCGAGCGGCGGAACGCCCGGCACCGCGGGCACGGGCCCCGGCACAGCCGGTGCCGCGCCGGTCGCGGGCAGTGGCGGCATCAGCGGCGTTGCGGGGAGCGGTAGTGTCGCGGGCTCGGGCGGCAGCATCACTGGCGGCGCCGGTTCAGGCGCGGGCGGCGCAGGAGCCACGGCGTGGCTGGGCACGTGGACCGCGTCTCCCTATCTCGCCGCATCGGACGCGCAGCCCCCGGCCGCGCTTTCGAACAGCGTGCTTCGTCAGGTCACGCACATCTCGGTCGGCGGCGGTAAGTTCCGCGTACAGTTCTCCAACACGGTCGGCAATGGTGCGGTCGTGATCAAGTCGGCCCACGTTGCACTGTGCAAAGCCACGCCCAAGGTTGACGGTAGCATCGACACCGCGACGGATAAGGCGCTGGCCTTCTCGGGCATGCCCGGTGTGAGCATCGCGCAGGGCATGGAAGTTTGGTCCGACCCAGTCGACTTCACGGCGCCTGCGCTGAGCAACATCACCATCACCACGGCCTTGGGCAGCGTTCCCAGTAACCTCACCGCCCACGCCGGCGCGAGGACCAACTCCTACGTGCAAGCCAGCAGCACCGACGTGAGCGTCGCCAACCTGACTTCGGCCCCGAAGACCCTGCACTGGTATTTCATTTCCGGCATCGACGTGATGGCTCCCGCGGGCGCCAAGGGCATCGCCGTCATCGGCGATTCGATCACGGACGGCCGCGGCACCACGGATGATGGCAACGATCGCTGGACGGACGTCTTGGCCGCGCGCCTGGTTGCCAACGCAGCCACCGCGAACGTCTCGGTGATGAACCAAGGCATCGGCGCGACGAACTTGATTGGCACCGGCACGGCCGCCCAAGCGCGCTTCGCCCGCGATGTGTTGGCGCAAAGCGGCGTCAAATACGCGATCATTTACGACGGTGTGAACGACATCGGCGGCAACGCCTCGGCCGATGCGATGAAGACCGCCTACGCGGGGCTGGTCAGCGCCGCGCACGCAAAGAACGTGATCGCGATCGGCGCCACCATCCCGCCCTTCGGCGGCAACAGCTACTACAGCGCCGCGCACGAGACCGTCCGCACGACCATCAACGCGTACATCAAGACCGCCGCGTTCGACGGCTACATCGATTTCGACGCGGCGCTGACCGATGGTGGCAACCCCCCCAAGCTGCAGGCCACGTTCGCGGCTTGGTCGCAAATGGACGGCCTGCACCCCGGCCCCGCGGGCTACAAGAAGATGGGCGACACGCCCGACCTCATGTTGTTCACGAAGTAGAGCGAAGCCGACCCGTCGTTAAAAAGCCGAAAGGCGCTGCTCGTTCACGAACAGCGCCTTTCTTCGCGTTTGGCGACTGTGAGGCGCTCCACCAAATTCGTCGCGCATATGCGTGAGTAACTGTGGCGGGTGTCGATCATCGCCAGGCGGCAATGAAACAACTCCGGAGAACGTAACGGCCCTTGTCTGTGCTATCCCTGCCGTCGGGCGGTCGCAGATGTGCGTAACGTGGGATACGACTCAGAGGGAAGACGAGCCGCTGGCCGGTGCTGAGCGCTCCCGTATTTGGCTCAAGTGGGTGTTTCCTCCGGTCGATCGCCCAGTCGCACTCGATCACGGGTTGGTCGTTGGCCGCGACGAGAGCTGCGAAATACGGCTCGAAGGCAATGGCGTCTCCCGCCGCCACCTACAGATCCACAGGCAGGGGCCGATCTTTGCGCTGAAAGATCTGGAGAGCACGAATGGCACGTTCCTCAACGGCAAGCGCATTCAGCACGCTGCCGTCGTGCCCGGTGCGGTACTTCGGGTTGGCGATCACGTCGCCGTGTTCGTCGAATCCGTAGCGCCACCAAGCGCGTTCGCAGAGCTCGCCAGTGGCATCTGGGGTGGCCACGAACTTCAACTCTCATTGTCCGCCGCGCGCTGTGCAGCAACGAGCGACATCCCGATACTTCTGATCGGCGCCACGGGTACCGGCAAGGAGCGAGTCGCTCGCGCAATCCACGAACTGAGCGGTCGAGAAGGCCCGTTTCATGCTCTGAACTGCGCCGCGCTACCCAAAGATCTGGCCGAAGCGGAGCTGTTTGGTTACCGCAAAGGCGCGTTTACCGGGGCGGACCGCGCGAGCTCGGGGCACTTCCGCGCTGCCGACGGCGGTACGCTGTTTCTGGACGAGATTGGCGAATTGCCCGCGTGCATTCAAGCGAAGTTGCTGCGCGTGCTCGAAGAGCATGCGGTGATGGGCCTGGGTGAGACGAGCGCGAGCCCGATCAACGTGCGAATCATTGCCGCCGCTCAAAGCCCCCTGGACGACGCTACGTCCGAAAAGCGCTTTCGCGAAGACTTGCTGGCCCGCTTGGCAGGGCTGATCGTCACGCTACCCACGCTGAGAGAACGCCGGGGGGACGTTGCAGCGTTGTTCATGCACTTCATCGAGCGCTATTCTGGCCCTAGGCGACCGCAGATCGAAGCCAGGCTGATCGAAGCCCTCTGTGTCTACGGTTGGCCGGCGAACGTCAGAGAGCTCGAACAAGTCGCGCGCCAATTGCTTGCCGTGCACGGTTCGAAAGACATCATCAAGCGCGAGGCTCTGCCAAAGCAGTTGCTCGCTCAGCTGCCGTCCGTAGCTGAAACCGTCCCGGCGCCCAGCGCAGGCTCTTCCGAACGGCGCGATCACGATCTGCAGCGTCTTGCGATTGCACTCCAGCAGAGCGCGGGCAATGTCGCCGCCGCTGCTGCCCTGCTAGGTTTTTCGCGGCACCGTGCCTATCGCTTACTCGGTGGAATGACGCCTAACGCGCTCATGGAAGAGCAATTGAGGGCAAATGGCCAAGCTTCGAAGGGGGACGCTTGAATGAGGGCAGTGAGGCGGCTGGCCAAGAGTCGCCGGAGCGATCATCGGGAAGATACTTGCGGGCAAGTCGCCGTGGTCAAGTGCTCGGACAGACCTATCGCCTCTCGGGTCTAATCGGTAGCGGCGGAATGGCGGAGGTGTACGTCGCCGAACACCTGCGTCTCGGGCGGCGGTTTGCTGTCAAGTTGCCGCGCGCGCAGCTCTCGGCCAAAGCCCACGAGCACTTCCGACGAGAAGCGCAAGCCCTGGCGCTGATCGACAATGACTTCGTCGTCCAAGTCATCGACTACGGCGAGGCTGCAGACGGCATGCCCTACCTGGTCATGGAACTATTGAACGGCGAAGACCTGCGCGCCTTGCTCGATCGGTTGGAGACGCTGCCCACGCTGCGCGCGGTCCATCTGATCTGGGAAGCCTGCCAGGGCGTCGCGGCCGTTCACGCCGCTGGCCTCGTGCATCGCGATTTGAAACCCGAGAACCTGCACGTCGCGCGCCGCTCGACCGGCGAAGATTGGTGCAAGGTCTTGGATTTCGGCATCGCCAAGACCGCCGCGTCGGAGTCCGCATCAGAGGGGCGGCTGATTGGCACCGTGCGCTACATGGCGCCCGAACAAATCCAGAATGCCGCGGCCGCGGACGCGCGCGCGGACGTCTACGCCCTGGGTGCGGTGCTCTATGAATGCCTGAGCGGTATTTGCCCGCACAGCGCAGAGACCCCGCAAGAACTCATGTTCGCGATCATGAACACGCCACCCATCCGCCTCGAAGATCGAACTGAAGTCCCCGCGGCGCTCGCGGAAGTCGTGCACCGAGCGCTCGCCCATTCCAAGGACCACCGCTTCCAGAGCGCTCGAGAATTGGCGTCCGCGCTGGTGCCATTCTGTCGCACGGGCCCGACCGTAGATCCTCAACTCAGCCTCTGAGCGCCATCGAGCTCCGCGCACATGGCAGAGCTCGATAGCAAGACACAGCTCTGCTCACGAGACCAGCATCGCTCGCGAGCTCGATCTCAGTTCGAGTAGTTGACGTTGATCAGCTGGCCGCCGGGGAGGATGTCGCAGGCGATAATCAGCTTGCCCGCGGTGGCCACAATCACCGTCGAGGTAGAAGCGCTGCTCACGCCAGCCCCAATTGATGGCGTGGTGCTGAACGATTGCGAGGTGCCGAATTGATCCATGCCGACTAGCTGGCAGGTCAGGTTCTTGCCCGTGAACGTAGCCCCCTTGGAGCCGCCACTGTCGACCATCAACGCGACCTGGAAATTCTTGGTCGTGCCGCAGTTGTTCGTTCGGTTACCAAAGGAACCGATGAAACACGAAGAGTCGGCACCGTTGGTGGCGCTGCCGTCCGAAGCAGAGATGCCGTGCGCGCTCACGCTCGAGACGACGGCAAGCGAGAGCATGCCGCCAGCGGCAACGACGGACAGGGCTTTTTTGATCATGTTTTTCATTTGATACTTCTCCTACGAGCTCGAGCTCGGGCCCGAGACGAGACGCCCCTAAGCAATTGCCATACCGCTCATCGAGCACGCGAATTCGAGCCGGTGTGGTTCGCGTTCGCTTCAAATCGAGCCTGGTTCGCAGCGGAGCGCGACGGGCCAGATCTCGAATCCGCTTGCAGATCGCGGACTAGCTCCTCACACCGAACGCAGACGCACAACGCTGTTCTGTGCGGTCTCGTGCCACCACGCTCTGCAAGTGGATCGCATCACCACAAAACCCGAAAGGCGCTGCTCGTTTCCGAACAGCGCCTTTCAGCGCAGTCGCTCACTGCTTGGAGGGTGGTGGGTCTTCGAGCGTGAGCCCCTGCCCCTCACGCGCAATGAAGGCAATCGTGGTCACTTTGCCGGAGCCCGGCTCTTCAGCAAGAGCGAGCATCGTGCTGCCTTCCCAGGGGGTGGGCGGCGAAGCAAAAGCGCTCTTGATCAGCTGCTGATGCGCCTCCAAGTCAGGCTCCGCAATCTCGGCGCGGCACATCGAAGTCTTGCAATCCACGGACAACATGCGCGCGCCCTTCGGCAGCGCCGAAGACAAGCGGGATTGCACCTTCTCCCGCGTGACCACGCTCCACTTCGAATCGTAGGCCTCTTCGGTGAAACGTGCGCTCAGCGTGTCTCGAATATCCTCGGTCGTCAGGTCCTTCGCAGGCGCGGGCGTCGGCACGGCGGCAGGCGCATCCTGCTGAGCCGCGGCGGCAACGACCGGTGCCGAGGCTCCTTCCGCGGCTTGCTGCGCGTTCGGAAGCACACGAGCGGCGCGAGCCACCTGATTCAAGGCTCGCTCGCGCTGCATCTCGCTGCGAAGCTGCGCGATCTCGATTTCGGCAGCAATCAGCCGCTTCGATTCCTCCGAAACCGGGGCCGCCGCCGCTGGCAGCCGAGCCACCGCGACCGCACCCGCAACCACAGCCAACGCGGCCGCCGAGAGCAACATCTGCGTTCGTCGAATCATCGCTAAATCCCTTTGCTAAACTATGGCGCTGAGTAAACGCCAGCGAACCCGCGGCAATCGCTGGGCTCGCCGGCAAGAGCTTGTGGGGCCGCTCGCGACACGCGCGGTCGCACGCAGCCTCAGGCTCAATTCGAGTAGTTGACGTTCGTGAGGGATCCGAGCGGCGCAACCGAACAGTCCAGGACCATCCTGCCCGCGGTCGGGACGACCACGGTCGAGGTCGAGGCGGTACCGGTGGTGCTGCCGATCGCCGTAAAGTTACTGTACGATGGTGAACCGCCGGTTTGACTGCTTGCGATCAATTGGCAACTCACGTCCCTTCCGCCGTAGGTGGCGCCCTTCGTGCCGCCGCTGTCGACCATCAACGGAACTTCCCAGTTTTGGTAACCGGAACAGATGTTCGAAACAGTACCAGCTGACACGGTGAAGCAGCTCACGCCGGACATGTTGCCGTAGCCGGTCGAAGGGGCAATCCCGTGCGCGCTCACATTCGAAACGGCGGCCAGCGAGAGTGCGCCAGCGGCGGCGGCCAGGGTCAGCACGTACTTGATCGTATTTTTCATGATGATGTTCTCCTAGAGCTCTGAGCTCGCGCTCGAGACGTGCGCGCTTGAGCAATCAACATGCCGCGTCCTCAGGTCGAGGGGCTCGACGCGTGCGCGTTAAGAATCGGCGCAATCGAGCGTCTTACTTGGTGGAGATTCGCGCTCGTGGTCCGTCATCGGAAAGCCGACCCGGCGACACCGAACATCCCCGAGTAAGCTTGTTCTGTTCGGTCCGGGCGCCCCGTCGCCGTCTGACCCACAAAAGCGGAAAGGCGCTGCTCGTTTCCGAACAGCGCCTTTTGGCGTCACTGACTGAGAACTCGAATCAGAACAAGAGCATCATGCGGAAGCGCGCGCTGAGCGCGTTGTTGGTGTAGATGCCGGTCTTGTAGTCTTCAACGTGGTTCTTCGCGTGGGAGAGCACGAACTTGAAGTAGAGCTTCTCCCACAGTGTGTACTGAACGGCGCCGAAGAGCAGCGTTTGCTCGTTGGTGTCGACCTTACCCTGATGTGGACCGACGCGACCGTCGGGGCGCATATCCTCGCGGCTGTTCTTGAAGGCACCCAAACCAAGCACGAGCGGTTCGTAGCCAGGGCTGGCGTTGACGAAGCCACCGAAGGTCTGGGCGGTGTTGCTGCCTTCCAGATCGACGTTGCCGAACTGGTTGATGGCGTCTTCGAAGCCTCGGGCAAAGCTGCCGCCGAACTCGACGTAGGGGTTGACCACGAACTGACCCGCAAAGCCGTAGCCGTTGCGCGTGTTCTTTTGCTTCTGGGTCGAGTCCTGCGGACGCGCGACGCCGTATTCCAAACCGGCTTTGAGCTTCATCCAACCGATGTCGAAGATGGCAGAGGGGCGGACGTCCAACTGGTAGGGCGAGCCCGTATTGTTGCCAGTGCCGAGGTGGCCCATCAGCTCGCCACGCAGATACTTGGTCGGGTAGATGTGAGCTGCGTAGGCGCCGAGCAGGTTATCGGTGCGATCCCAGAAGTAGCTCAGACCGTAGCCGTCCGTTGGCCGCGGCAAAGAAGCGCTTTGGATGTACGCACCGGCACGCTCGAGCGTGTTCTGGTCGAGGCCCATGCCGTAGTGGTTGGCAATTTCCCAGCCCTGGAAGCGCCCGACGGTGACATCGAATAAGTTCCACTTGCCGACGCGCACCCACAGATCATCGGTTGAGCCCAGGTTACCCGTGAGAGGATCCGGACCCATGTCGCCATGCACGATGAACTCAGCGTTGCCTTGGACGAACCAGCCGTTTTTAGCGTTGTACGTCGGCGTGACGCGGAACACACCGCGGGTTTGCGTGGTCCAGCGATTTTGATCATGAAGGCTGGCCGAGAGGGCCTTGTCGACCAAAATGTTGGTGTTGCTCAAGTCGTTCCAGAGCGAGCCGGAAAAGCCAATCCGCAAGGCCGGGCCGCCCTCGATGAGCGGCATGTAGGGCCACTGCTGACCGTGGAAGGTGAGCCAGAGCGAACCATACTTGATGCCGCGCGTTTGGACGCTGGGGTACGCCGACCCGGGCAGATTTTCGATGCCGACGAGCGCGACGGCTTTTTCGCGCTCGACGCTGGTGCCGGACGCGGTCGTTGAAGTTGGCGGAGGGAGTGGTTCCGGAGGCTTCACCTCCTCGGCGACTTTCTCCGGCTCCTTCGCTGGTTCGACCGCGGGAGTTCCCGCGGGTGCATCGGCCGGCTTCGCCGGTTCTTCGTCGGTTGCCGCCGGTGCTGGTGGTGTTGTGTCGCCCTGTGCGAGCGCGGTCGCGCTGAAGCTAGAGCAGAACAAGGCGAAAGTTAGAGCTACGCCCAGCCCGAAACGATTTCTTCGATAAGTCATGCTGCTGATTCCGATATTCGCGTGTGTGCTGGTTGCGCTCAGTTAACCGTAAAGGTCGCCGTGAGGCCGCTGGTTTCCGCGTCGTCCGCGTTCTTGCCGATCAGGACCGTGTACGTGCCGGGGTCGACGACCCACTTGCCCGTGGTGCTGGTGTCTGCGGGGGCGTCCGGCGCCCAACGGCGCAGATCGCGGATGCGCAAGGGCAGCTCCGCAGTAGTCATCCCACCTTTAGGTACCGATACCCGCGCGAAGCTCTTCAGCTCCTTGATCGGGCGATCGCCGAGGATATTGTCCGGCTTCTTCGGCGGCTTGACGAACGCCATCACGACCTCGTCGCCATCGTAAACCGTCGACGTGTTCTTGACGTCGACCTTGATGTTGAAGATGGCGTCTGGCGCCGCCGTTTGGCACGGCATCTGAACGTTCGCGTACTCGAACTTCGAGTAGCTCAGGCCGTGACCGAACGGGAACACCATGTCGATCGCGCCTTGGGTTTTGCGACGATCGTACTCACGGTAGCCGAAGAAGTAGCCCATGTTCGTGGACGTCGCCGCATCCTTGAATTTCAGCTTGTCCTGCTCGGCCTGGGTCGGCCAAGACATCGGCATCTTGCCCGAGAAGTTCGCCTGGCCGAAGATCAGTTTGCCAAGTGCGGCACCCACTCGCATACCGCCGTAGCCGGCCCAAATGGTGGCCTGGTTCTTGTTCGCATGAGCGAGCCAAGGCAGGTTTACGATCGAGCCCGAGTTGACGATGATGATCGTGGGTTTGTTGCGGTCGAGCACCTTGGAGACGAAGTCGTTTTGATTTGTCCCACCTTCCGGTGCCGGCAAGTTGAGGGTGAAGCGATCGCCGCCCTCGGAGATGGCGTATTCCTCTCCCTCGTCGCCGGCGGTGTAACCGACAACGACGACGAGCGTGTCAGCATCGGGCACGGCGTCCGGGGTGTTCCCGCTGGCGACGGTTCGGTCGGCGCCGGCCGTGTCCTTGATGCCTTGGAACGGTCCAATGGTCCGCGCGGGATCGCCGTTGACGCGGCTCGAACCGCGATCGCCGAGCGCCGCGTCAGTAGCAAAGTGGAAGTTACAGGTGAGTGGGTCGTTTGGATCGTACTGCGGATCGGTGAGGCACGTTCTCGGCACGGTCGACGTAAAGAGCGTGAACTTGCGGTCCGGACCGAGCACGGCGATGCTCTTCGCTGAACTCGTGAGCGGAAGGACTGGCGTGGCATCGCCATTCTTGAGCAACACGGCAGACTTGACCTCGGACTCCTCGGCAATTGCCTCGTGATCCGGAGTGGTCGCGATCGATGCGCCGTCCAACTTGGTCTTCAGACTCGCGTCGCCCTGCTTGCTCCAGCCGTCTTCTTGGGTGGCGCTGTTGAAGCGGAACTTCTGGATGAGCACACGACGAGCCGCATCTCTGACGAGCGCCTGATCCACATTCGCACTCGTTAGGTTCTGCACGGTGTAGTGCAGCTGCCAGGGCACCTCGATATCGAGACCCGCCTTCACTGCATCCTTCGCGAGGCTAGCGGCAAGTTCGGCACTCTGGTCGGCCCGGTCGTCGCCCGGCATTGCCCACCAGTCGGAAAGCACGAGACCTTGGTAACCAAAGCCGCCCTCCTCGACCGGTGCCTTCAGGATGTCCCTGAGCAGATGCTCATTCTGAGTATTCTTGACGCCGTTGATCGCATTGTAGGACGCCATGATGCAGCCGACACCGCCATCCTGAATCACCATCTCGAAGTGGCGCCCGTAGATTTCGCGGAGCGTCTGCTCGTTCATGATCGCGTTCTGCGTCGAGCGCTGGAGCTCGATGTTGTTGGCTGCGAAGTGCTTGGCGCAGGCCACCACGTGCTTTTGTAAGCCGACCGTGTATGCGGTCGCCATGCGGCCAGTGTGGTAGCTGTCTTCGCTGTAGGTTTCCTGCGTGCGCCCCCAGTAAGGGTGGCGGATGATGTTCATGCAGGGCGCGAGTAGCATGTTGTTTTTAGATGCCGCGGTCTCATCACCAGAGGCCTCGCCGACCTTGTATTCGAGCTCCAGATCCCAAGAAGCGGCGCGCACTGAGGCAGCAGGGAACACCGTGGCGTAGTTTTTATAATCGGTCGCGCGGTTATTGGGCTGACCAGCATCGAGGTTTACGCCGTGACCGGCATCGCGGTAATTGTAACCGCGGATCACCGTGCCGCCGACCGTCACGTCCGGACTGCGCTCGATATCCTGATAGTTTTTCGTGCCGCCGACGGGAATGCCCATCATCTGAATGGCCCTATCCTCCCTCGACATAGAATTGAGCAAAGTTTCGACTTTGCTCGTGACCGCCGGATCGACGTAGTAGGCCTCCATGTACTTCGAGTCGAACTGCTGCGAAGGAGCGGTGGAACAGGATGGCGCCAGGGGCCCGCTGCCAGCGGTGCCGTTGCTGTTGCCAGCGGTGCCGTTGCCGGTGTTGCCGGTGCCGACGTTACCGTTCTTGGCGCTCTCGTAAGCGTCCTGAACCTGTTGGGAATGACCGCACGCAGCCGCGATCCACGCGATGGCGAGTGCGGAGGTGATCGCAGTGGGCTTAAAGGGCAGAGACCGACTCATGAACGGGAACTCCTTCGGGCGACGATATACATCAAAGCTAAAATCAAGCCAAAACCGGCGGCCACGTGCCAAGCGCTTGGTTACACCGGGGCACCACCTGCGGGCCGCGGACCTTAGCGCACTGATGAGAAAGAGGTCTTCTCAATTACTGATTAAAAGCAAGGCGCTCGTAAGCTGGGGGAAGAACTTTTGACCGACACTTCAGGTGACACCGGCTGCAAGGCCTCGAGACCCGAAGGCCCGCGGCGAGCGAAAGAACGGGAGCGAGTCTTCTACTAAAGAGCGCGCATCGTTCTGACGTTGGTTGAATTCCCGGAAGCCGCGCGATTGATCACGGGACGGGCGACCGGCGCGCATTTCCCGAGTTTGATGCGGTGCGAGCGTCGAAATATCCGGCGTGGTCGTAGGCTTGTTGCTTGGTTGGAAGGGACGGAAGCGAAAAAGGATGCGCACGTCCGGTAGGTGCCGCGACTGGGCTGTCAGGGGGCCTAAGCGCTGGATCGGCGTCGCTCGCCTGCCTCGCGGGCGTCACGGCGCGGGAACAGGGTGCGCGCTTGGTGGTGCGTTGCGGGATTGCGATCGCCAGCTCTCCTTGCCCGTCTGCGGACTCACCGACGCTCTCACTACACGACCCTTGAGTGCACTCGGGGTCATGCGCAGGGAGTCAGGACGAGTGACAGGCAATAGTCATTTGGCCATCAGTCACAATTGATCATGGTGACGTGTTGATTGATGACGTTGTTCGCCCGCGCAATGGCGCATCTCGCCACGCAACGAACAATGTTCAGCTGCGCGTTGACGCGTCGAATTTCGCCAGATTGACGTGGAGCTCGATGCGCGCGATTTGAAGATCACGAGCGCGGAGGCGCGCTGACGATCGTGCGGCACGACATGGGGATGCAAATGGCGCAGACGCCCAACGCGGGTTCGGGTTGGCAATCTCCGGGTTCGGTTTTGCGCGTTCGATTGTGTGCGGAGGCGCACGTGGGGCTGGGTTGGTCGAGCGCGGCTCACGCGGCCTTGGAAGGTGCGGCGGGCCCCCGTGTTCGTATCGTCGAAGGCGAGCAGCATGCGGACCTCTTGCTGATCGCGGGCACCGCCGAGTGGGCTGAAGGCTTCGTTCGGCACTCCCGGGCGGCGGGCGACGCGACGCCCATTGTGGTGCTCGATAGCAGCGTGGAAAAGGGCGCTAACGCGCGGATTCTAGACGCGGGCGCGGATGACTGCCTCGCGTGCCCCTTCGATTCGGCTGAGCTTCGGGCGCGTGTGCGCGCCGTGCTGCGGCGATTGGGGAACGGTGTGGCACGCAGCCTAGAAATTGCGGCGAATTGCGAGACACTTCGGATTCGTGTGCGCGATGTCGAGGCGCGAGTGTCTCGCAGACAATTCGAGATTTTCATGTGCCTGGCCGAGCACCGAGAGCGCTGGGTTCACTCCGATCAGATCATCGCCGCGGTCTGCGGCACGCATCACGATCCGGGAACATCGCTGGTGCGCGTTCAGATCCATGGCCTTCGCAAAGCGATTGGTGAGGCACGCGAGTGCATTCGTTGCGATGGACACAAGCGCTACATGCTCACGCTGGCGACGACGGCTTGAGCGTCGGCGATGAATTGCGATCGATGGTGATCTGCTAACAGCTAAATAACACCCGCGACTCATTCAGGAGAGCTAGTTGGTCGGTGTCCGCCGTAGCTTCAGCCACGGGGCAACCAAGGAGTAACTCATGACTCTGCGCGCAACCATCGTTACGATCGCATCTTGCGTCACTAGTCTTTTGCTCGCGGCCGGCACTGCCCAGGCCATCACCCTACCCGATAGCGGTTCCTGCACGGACAGTCGTGGCGATTGCCTACGCATCACGAACAACGCCACAACTGGCGGCACCGCACTCAAGGGCGTTGGAGCGGGCGCGGCAGTTGGTGTGCTCGGCGGCTCGACCAGCGGGACTGGCGTGTTTGGTAGTTCCACGAGCGGCTGGGGCGTATATGGGAATTCGTCTTCCAATTACGGTGTTTACGGCTTGTCCAGCAGCGGTGTCGGTGTATACGGCTATTCGTCGTCAGGCAACGGCGTCGTGGCACAAAACGCAAACACCAACTGGGCCGCCGCAGCAATTTCCGCGCTGTCTGGGGGCTCGGGCGGCCTCGCTCTGTGGACGAATGGGGATATCATCGTCAATGGTCAAGCGTACACCTACGGTACGCTCGCTTGGCAGAACCCGTCGGATGCGCGCATCAAGAAAGACATTGCGCCGCTGCGTTTGGGGATCTCGCAACTCAGGAACGTGCGGCCCGTCACTTACAAATACAACGGCCTTGGCGGCTCACCCAATGACGGTAAGGAATTCGTTGGCGTGATCGCGCAAGAACTCGAAAAAGTTTTCCCGAGCATGGTCTCGTCCAAAAAGATGAAGCTCCATCCGGAAGACACGGTGGAAACCGACATCAAGGTGGTCGACCCGAGCGCGTTCACGTACCTGCTGATCAACTCTGTGAAAGAGCAGCAAGCGCTCATCGAGCGTCAGGAGCGGCGGATCGCGGCTCTCGAGCGCGGTCGCGGCGTCACGGCTTCGATGTTCGGGAGCAACGGTGTGGAGCTCGGTCTCGCGTTGGGCCTGCTGCCGCTCGGCTTTGTTGCTCTTCGCCGGCGAAAGGCAGCGAAGAGCGCGGAGTGAGTTGCCTCGCAGCGCACGCGCGGCGCGAAGTGATGCCGTGCGTGCGCTGGGCGCAGAAGGGGCGCGTTTCGGGGCCCCGCCGTTGTACGGCTCAACACGGCCCTATCGCACCCTACGGGTTGTCCGCTCACTCGTCGGAAGACAGCGCTTTGCCCGGGCGCGCAAAGAAGGCCACCGACGTGACGTGACCGGAGCCTGCGTCGTCTCCGAGCGTCACCATTGTGCTGCCCTCCCATGCGGGCGTGGAGGTGAACCCCTTGCGGATCAGCTGCTGATGCGACTCGATGTCCGGCTCGGACACCTCGGCTCGGCACAGAGAGGACTTACAGTCGACTGACAGCACACGCGCGCCAGTCGGTATTGCCGCCGCCAAGAGGGCTTGAATCTTGCCTCGAGTCACGACGCTCCAATTCGAGTCGTAAGCTTCTTCGACGAAGCGTGCGCTTAACGAGTCACGCACGTCTTCGTTCGAAAGTTCTTTGGCGGGCGGAGGGGTGGGGACCGACTCAGGGACAGCTTGCGCGGTGGCCGGCGCCGTTGATGCCGCTTGCGCCGCGGCCGCCTGCACGGACGCAGCGTGCGCGGCGTTGGCGAGCTGCATGATTGCTCGTTGCTCCTTAATCTCGTTCCGTAGCTCCTTGATCTCACGCTCGGCGAGATCGATACGCTTGGCGTCTTCGGACACGGGGCGCGCCGCGGGCCAACGCCCTACTGCGACCGCACCTACCAAGGCCATCAACGCAATTGCGAACAGCGCCATCTTTTCCCGTAGACTCATCGCTCTCCCTCGCTTCCTGGATCGCTTCGATGACTGCCATCGAGCCCAGCGCTGGCGGCCGAGCTCGATGGCGAATCGTAAAGTTCACGGGCGTTTCGCTTTACCCGTGCGCCGCGCTTCAGTTGGAATAGTTGACGTTGGTCAAGGTTCCGTTGTTACCGAGATCGCACTCCAGGACCAACCGACCGCCGGAGGGCACCCAGACTTGGTTGGTCGAAGCGGTGCTGGTACTCCAACCGATGCTCGACCAGCCGCTGGACGACACGGAATTGCCCAATTGGTCACTTCCAATCAGCTGGCAAGTGACGTTGCTTCCGCCGTATGTGGCTCCTTTCCAACCCTGAGTGTCCACCATCAGGGGGACGTCCCAACGGTGGTTGGCACTGCCGCCGCAGTTTGTATTCGCGGCCACGGTACCCGACCAGGCAGTGAAGCAGCCCGCATAGAAACCATCGGTCGGGGAGCCTGCGGCGGCGCTAATGCCGTGTGCGCTCACCGACGAAACAGCGGCAATCGACAAGATGCCCACCCCAGCCGCCAACACTACCGCCCTCTTAACGATGCTTTTCATTCTGATCTACCCCGATGTTTGAGTGAAGTTCCCCACGACCCCGTGGACACCACAACCCCGTGACGCCACAACCCCGTGGGCAGGCAAACTATGCCAGCTGCTGACCGACTTTGGAAATTTAATTTCACTCGATCGCGCTGAGGTAGTTGAGACGGTTGTGGCGGTTATCGCCGCTCATCTGACAGTTGCACATGGCGGATTACGACTCTCCGGTGGCATCAGTCGAAAGACACAATGCATTCTTCCGAGCGTCATCGACATGGCAAGCACCATGGTCTGAACGAAGCCCCACGTCTCCGATCGATCGGGTCATGTTGCCACGGTCGAAGCCGATGTCGTCTGCTTCGAGTTGATCTTCTTGTCGGACGAAGAGCATGCCAAAACGGAACTTCTGGACCATGAAACGCGCAAGCATGCTGGGCACGAGCAGCACGCGTCGAATCAGTTTGTAACTCAGCTCTCAGTCAATAAATGCCGCCGCCCATCTCGAGCTCAGCCTCGCGAATCTCGATGCGGCGTTGGGAGAGGTCATCCCGATTCGCCCAGATTTCTGCGATTTTTTAACCGGCATTTCGCATGGGTGGGAAGCTTCTCGAATGGCCGTGAGCCCGGCACGTCTTGCTAATCGCGCCAGCCGTTGCATAGGTCGTCGCCGCGTGGCCGACGAGCTGCTGAGCGAGCGCGTCGAGCCTCTCTCGAACTCCAGCTCGAGTTGCGTTGCGTCGACCAGCTCGGCCTTGGCGATGAAGATGCGGCGATCGAGCAGCTCGAATGCTCCATCAGCTGGCGGTATGCGTTGCGTAGAGCACCGCGCTCGCTAGTAGCGCTCACGCACTTTGCGATGGTCGCCATGAGCTTGTCAGTTGTCGCGGCGAGCGCCACCTGCATGCGATGCGCTTGTCAGTTGTCGCGGCGAGCGCACCTTGCGTGCGATGCAAGAGAACTCGAGCTCTTGCTCGCGCGTCAGGAACGGGCGCAGCAATGCTGACGCGCGCTTCGGAGCCTATGCGGCGTCTCGAGTACGACCATGCTACAGTCCCGAACCGTGAACGCCGTTCATCCGCCAGACCCAATCGCGCTTCCATTCGAACGATAAGAAGCGCTTTGCTCGTTTGCTCGAGGCGTGGGCTGGAGGAGACGGGGATACAGCTCGAAGGTGTTGGTTCCTGGACTCTGAAGAGCAGCCGCGAGGAGCGCGGAGCGGAACCCGACGAGGGCTACACGGTCGGCCGTGTTGTCGGTGATGACGAAGACGATGGCGATTGCCCCGACATTGCCATTGAAGTGGTTTGGACGGCGGGCGGTTTGGACAAATTGGAGATCTACCGAAGGCTCGGCGTGCGCGAGGTAACTGGCCAAGGTTTCGTTCATGCCCGGTGCGAACCCGGGACTCACTCGCGGAAGGGATTGCTGGTCGCGAGCTCGTGAAAGATTGAAAAGTCGCGGTCGCGCGTGATCAGCGTGTCGACGCCGTGGGCCAGGCAGAGCGCAACGATGCGAGCATCGTGACCGATGGCACCTGCGACGCGTGGACGACTGAGGAGTGGGGCAAGAACGTCGGGGAAATCATCGGTTTCGCCTAGCAGCGGGAGTGATGGCGAGGCGAACCACGCTTCGTGCTGCTGCCAAGCCTGTGCGGGCGTGCTTGCCGTGTCCTTCCAGATGCGTCGGTTGGTGACGACACTGAAGAACTCGTACACGCACGGCCAAGGAATGGCTCAAGGCTCGCTAGCCGATGCAAGTTCCTCAGCCTGTGTGACGCGACGGCGTGCTCTCTCGCCTCGCGGCGATGCGCATAGACCAGCACGTTCGTTTCGATGGCGATCATCGCTGCGTGGGTTCGTCGTAGATCTCGTCGCGCAGATCTTGCCACGACCAGCCGTCGAGTGGATTGCTCCCGTTTGCGTCACCCACGCTGCAGTCTGGCAGCTCGTAGCGCGCAGGGTTCGCTCCGTGCTCTGCCGGCGCGCGCTCCGGGTCTTCTTTAGGTAAGCGCGGCGTAGTCCTCACGGCCCAAAAATGTAGCCGCATCCGCGAACGTTGGCCATTGGCACGTGGTTCTGCACGAAGGCTGATGCCGAGGCGCACGGAACGCGCTAAACGGGTTCGGGACACGTGCAACAGGGTCGGGACACTGGGATGAAACGGAAGAAATGGCGGCGGCTCGCGATCGCGGCGTGGGCGGTGGGGGTGTTCGGTTTGGCGCCCGGGGTGGCGCGGGCGCAGAGGCCGGAGGTGGTGGCGCCGACGCAGATTGCGGCAGAGCCGGTGCCGTATCCGGAGGGTGCCCACGGTGCGGCGGAGGTCGTGCTGGAGCTGGTGATTGCGCAGGACGGCAGTGTGAGTGATGTGAGCGTGCGCGAGGGCAGTGAGCCCTTTGCCAGCGCGGCACGGATCGCCGTGTTGCGCTGGCAATTCACGCCGGCTAGCCGTGACGGCATTCCGATCCGGGCGCGCATCACGGCCAAGATTGCGTTTCGGGAGCCGGTGTTCGTGCCGGCAGTGGCGCCCGAAAGCGCGCCCAAGGCAGCTGACAAATCGACGACGAACAGCAAACCTGTGGAGCCGGCACCGACCGAGATCCGCGTGCTGGGTGAAGAGCGGCAAGAGCTCGGCTCGCTGCACATTCCGCGCAGTGAAACGCGGCTGATTCCCGGCGCGTTTGCGGATCCGTTTCGGGTGGTGGAGGTGCTGCCCGGCGTGGCGCCGGTGCTGAGCGGCATTCCGTATTTCTATGTCCGGGGCGCGCCGCCTGGCGATGTCGGCTATCGCATCGATGGCATTCCGGTGCCGCTTTTGTTCCACGTGGGCGCGGGGCCTTCGGTGATCGCGCCGGCGCTGGTGGATCGCGTGGACTTGTTTCCGGGGGCGTATCCCGCGGAGCATGGTCGAGTTGCGGGGGCGGTGATCGCGGGCGAGACTCTGGCGCCCAGTGCGGTTGCGCATGGCGAGGCGCAAGCGCGTATCTTCGACGCGGGTGCGATGATCGAGCAGCCGTTCGCGAATGGGCGCGGCAGCGTGACGCTTGGTGGTCGCTATGGCTACACCCAAGCCATTCTTTCGTTGGTCGCGCCGGACTACGGGCTCAGCTACTGGGACTACCAAGCGCGCGTTGCCTATCGCGTCAACGCTACCGATACGTTGTCGGCGTTCGCGTTCGGCGGCCTGGATCAGCTGACCAACAAGCCGATCGATCGCAAGTTGTTCGATACGCAGTTTCATCGCTTGGATTTGCGTTGGGATCGCCACACCGAGCAGAGTCACGTGCGCGCGGCGTTCACGCTCGGTGCGGACCACGTGTTGAACGCTCAGGAAGGCCCCGCCGGCGCGGGCAGCGAACTGCGCGACACGACCGCGCGCTTGCGGCTCGAAGTCAGCCATCGCCTGAATCCGAAGCTGCGTCTGCGCGGCGGGGCGGATGCAGGCCTGAGCAACGTCAAGACCGAGATCGACAGCTTGGGCAGCCACGTCGTGGCCCAAGAGCCGCGCGTGGATTTCGCGGGCGGCGCGTACGCAGACGCAATCTGGCGCCCGGCGCGCGTCGCGGAGATTGTGCCCGGCGTGCGAGTCGATTTGGCGCGTGCGCGGCAGCAAAATCATGTCTACGTGGAGCCGCGGCTCGGCACGCGCTTGCGCATCGCGCAGGGCGTGTCTTGGGTTTCGGCCTTCGGTGTCGCGCATCAACTGCCCACGCAATCGATCCGCGTCCCGGGCCGTGCTCCGAACGGCCTCGAGCTCGCGGAGCAAGAATCTTGGCAAGCGACCACCGGTGTGGAGTTCGTGTTGCCCGCGAGCATGCTCGGCAAAGTCAGCCTGTTCCACGCCTGGGTCGATGCGTTGGACGCTGATCTCACCGGCCGCAGCTACGGCGCGGAGTTCTTCGTGCGCCGCAACTTCAGTGAACGCCTGGGCGGCTTCATCTCCTACACCCTTTCGCGCACGACCTACACGCACCTCACGCAAACTTACCAAGCCGAATTCGATCGGCCCCACGTGCTCTCGCTCGTGCTCGGTTACGATCTCGGCAATGGCTTCCGCTTGGGCGCTCGCACGCTGTTCGAATCAGGTCGGCGTTACGCCGTCGCGTGCCCCACGCCCGACTGCGGCCCTGGCGATCCACTCGCGCCCCGCCCGTTCGTCGACATGGGCCGCACGCATCCCTTTTTCCGCTTGGATTTTCGCTTCGAAAAGCGCTGGCAACTCGCGGGCGGGCGTTGGATCTCGGGCACGTTCGAATGGTTCAACGCCACGCTCTCGAAAGAAGCCGACTTCGTGAGTTGGGATCCGGTACACGGCGGCTTGGTCACGACCGATCGCAGCCCACTGACCCTACCGAGCATCGGAGTTGAAGCGGGCTTTTGATGCCCCGCCGTTGTACGTCATACTACGGCCCGGCGTGCTCGCGGCTTCGCCGCTGCGCGCGCCGGGGGCCCCCCGACGCCGGCTGCGCCGGACGTGGAGGCCCAACGCTCACGGCTTAGCCCACCGGCCTCGACTACAGCCAATTCTCTAGCTTGAGCCCGCGCACCTTCGAAAAGTGCTTGGATTTGTTCGTAACCAACACGGACGCGACCGACAAGGCGTGCGCCGCGATCAATGTGTCCATCTGACCGATTGGCTCACCCGCTGCAGAAAGCGCGGCCGCTATTGCTCCGAACCGATTGGCAGCAGCCGTGTCGAACCCGAGCACATGTACAAGCCCATGATCACTCGAATGGATCGCGAAGCCTCGAAATCGACACTCGCTTCGGACGCTCGATCGGCTCCGACAATGAACCGAGCGAATCAAGGAAGGACTTGGGCCAACTTCGAGAGGCTCGAGGCAGCCCGTCGACCGACGTCGTCTATTGGGAAGGCGTTCGCGTGGCTTTGACCCCAGCGAGCTTCTGAATGAACCGTGCCAGATGGGGTTCGCTTCGGTCGAAGGGTACTTCTGCGAACTGGAACCATTTTACGGTCTGGAATTCACTCATATCGAATTTGAGCGGCTGACGGCGGTAGACGCGTCACTCAGTGCGACGGCTGCGTCGGGCCCTGCGCGGTCGCTACCTCTGACGCCGCGGCGAGGGCGAGCTTGTGGCGGCTCACGCTGTTGCCGTCGTCGGGGCGGAGGCGACGAAATACGATGGTCGAGGCGATGGTGAGCGCGCCCAGGAGTAGGAATGCGTGGTGCACGCCGCGGATCATGTCTGAGGCGTCGCTGTGGAAGCGATCGGGGATGAATAGCGCGGTGGTGAGCGAGGCGGCGGCGATGCCGAAGCTCACCGACATTTGTTGAAGGGTGCTGGCGAGAGTGCTGGCCATGCTGGTGTCGCGCTCGCTCACGTCTGCGTAGACCAGCGTGTTCATGCTGGTGAACTGCAGTGAGGAGAGGAAGCCGAAAGCCATGGCCTGGATGCAGATCAGCCATACGGGTGTGTGCGGGTTGATGGTGGCGAAGGCCGCGATCAGGAAGCCCAGCAGTAAGGTGTTGGCCACGAGCACGCGGCGGTAGCCGAGCCGCGCCAGGATCTTGGGCATCGAGAGCTTGAGCGCGAGCGCAGTGACGGACTGGGGCAGGATCAAGAGGCCTGATTGAATCGGGGTGTAGCCGAGGCCAACTTGATACAAGAGGGGCAGTAAGAAGGGCATGCCGCCGACACCGAGACGGGTCACGAAGCTCCCGCTCAGTGCGGCTCGCAGAGTGCGAATCTTGAGCAGGCCGAGCCGCAACAGTGGGTACTGTGCCCGGGTTGCATGCAAGCCGTATGCGGCGAGTAAGGCGGCGGCGAGCAGCGCCAGCGCGGACACTTCGAGCACGCCCAGGGTGTGCTCGCCGAATACTTCGAGCACGTACGAGAGTAGGCCGACTCCGCCGCCGAAGAGCGCGAGTCCGATCCAATCGAGCGGCGCGCTTTGCGCTGCGCGATAGTCCGGCAGGTGCCGATAGACCAAGAACAGGCCGAGTAAGCCGATCGGCAGGTTGACGAAGAAGATCATGCGCCAATGCAAGAAATCCACGATCAGGCCGCCTACGAGCGGACCGAGCATGGGGCCGATCAACGCGGGGAGAGCCACGAAGCTCATCGCGCGCACCAACTCCGATTTGGGGAAGGCGTGCACCATCGTCAGCCGTCCCACGGGCACCATCAGCGCGCCGCCGCAGCCCTGGAGGATGCGACACGCAACGAGTACGTGCAGATCGCTCGACACACCGCAAAGCACTGAGCCGAGGGTGAAGATGCCAATCGCGGACGCGAATACCACCCGTGTGCCGAAGCGATCCGCGACCCAGCCGCTCACGGGGATGAACACCGCCAGGCTGAGTGTGTAGCTGGTGAGCACCGATTTCATGCTCAGCGGCGCGACGTGCAGCGCACTGGCCATGGCGGGCAGCGCGGTATTCAGGATCGTCGTATCGAGCGACTCCATGAAGAATGCCACCGCGACCAAGTACGGCAGCATGCGCAGCACCGCGCTCGACGGGGGCGATTGTGGCACGCGCGGCTGCGGCATCTCGCGCGTAGCCTAACCCGCGGTGCGCCCGTGAGATGCGGGATCTGCGCCCGAAATTCCGGCGCCGATGCGGCGATACGTCCAGGGTGCCATATCCAAGTGGAAGTGCGTACGATGCTCGGGGTCGGGAGGGCCGATCACGCCGCGGAAGAGGTCGCTTTCTCGCAATGCTTGCCTCAGTTTTCCAAAGAAATGCTGGTGCAGAGCGCTGACCTCGGTGGCTCGTGCGGGCGGTTCATAGTCTCGAAAAACGGTGATGGTGAAGGCGGCCCTCAAGCGCTTGGGCAGTGCGTCGCTTCCTGAGGAAGCAGCGGGCAGGGCGGGGAAGTGAAAGCCGGTGACGTCGATCGCGTTGCCGAGCGCGTGTTCGCTCAGTTTCTCGGTTCGAGCTGCGACTTCGCGGCAGGCGTAGGTTCCCACATGGAGGATTTTCGTTGGCGCGCGGCCGTATACTTGTTGACCAATTTGCGTGAGCAATTCTTCGAACCGTTCGAGTCGTGCCGCAAAGGGCGGAGCGACATCGCTGGGCGGCTCCAGTTTAACCCACGTGCCTCGATAGCGAATCAGTGACTCCGGATGACAACGAGGTTCACTGGGCGCCGGACTGCGGTCTATCGAGTCGAGAGCGTAGGGCTCACCGCTGAGTCGGTTGAGGTCTGCCAGCGTGCAACTGGAAGCGGCCAAACCGATCATCCACGCGGCCAGCTCCGACCGAACCATGGGACAAGCTACGAAGCCGGCGAGCGTCGCGCAAATGTGTCGGAAATGCGCGCTGTGTTTGGGCGACGCGAGGCGAGCCGAGGTGGGAACGAAAGTTGCTGCGTTGCGGTCATGAGCATTCAACCGACAGACCCGGGCAATGGCTCGATCGACCCGCCGCCATTCAATCCGAACCCAGAGCCGCTGGAGCCGAGCACCCCCGCGCCGCTCGAAGATCCGCCGCTCAATCCGCCCGATCCCAACGATCCGCCGCGCCCAGCGCAGCCCGAACCGCCGGCCCCGGATGACCCGGGTGCGCCCGACGAATCGATCCCGGAGGGCCCCGATCCCTCGCCGCTCGGCGCTTCAGCTTAGCCTAAGGCGTCGCAATTCGTCTCGGTTGGCAGTGCGCGACTCACACTGGCGCGCGCTTCGGATCCTAATCAGGGAGCGATTTGCAGCAGAACCGGTTTGAAGCCGATCGGTTTTTGCACCGGTGTGAGGTTGACCCAGTACGGATCGGTGTTGAAGGTCAGGTTGTCGAACGAGCCGTATACGGAGGGGGAGCTGTTGTAGTGCTGTGAGGAGAAGCGTACGTATTTGATGCTGCTCGTGGGGTCATCGATGCGCAGGGTTTGCCATTGGCTGAACCCGGGCGTGCCGTACGCAGCGGTGTAGTAGACGGTGGAGCCGATCATTTGGCCTGCGGCGTTGTAGGCTTCGAGCCAGGGTTTGGCGACTGGAGTGCCGAGGTATTCGGGGGGCAACACCGCGAGCACGTCGATGCTGACCCAGCTGCGTGGCGTAGTGAAGTCCGCGCGCACGGCGCCGAAGCGTGAATCGTAAATCGGGATGCTGGGGCTCGCGAACACGCTCACGCCGTTGCCGGTTCGACCGGGTGAGCGAGCGAAGGCATGCCCGCTGGCGCACACCACGCAGCTGAAGGTGACGCCGAGGCTAGTGTACGTGGTGTCGACGATCGTGCCGTTTGCGATGTTCGCTTGCGCCGGGTCGCGGTCGAAATCGATCACGGTGGGAGGCGGATTGGCGACGTAGTACATGAGCGGTTCGGTCGTGGAGCTCGACTGCTCGTCGCTGCCGCTTTCTCCGTCGGTCGGAGCCATGGCGCAGGCGCCGAGTGGCAGGGAAGCGATCAGGGTGAGGAGGAGCGTGGTGTGTTTCATGAGGGGCTTTCTTTGGCTAGGGGCGCCGCGAGGGGCAGCGCCGTCACTGTCGAGTAGCCCTATTGCAGCTGGCGTGCCGAGCTCGAGACCCGCACAAAGTGGCGGTTTTTATGGGGTAGAAGACGCAGAAGCGGGTTCGCGAGCGGGTCGACCATGGGACTGTCCCATGGGACACACGAAGTCCGCGCTCAGCGTTCGATGCCGTACAACTCGAGCCAGCGGTAGATTTGCCGGCGATCTTTGCCGAAGTGCTTGGAGGTCGCGCGCACGTTGCGCCCGGTGCCTTCGTACACCGCGAGGAATTCTTCACGGCTGGGGCGGTCGAGCGCGGGATCGCTAGCGCGGGCCTGGTTTGCTTCCTCGCTGACGGCGGGTTGCGAACTCGCGCGCGGCGGCTCCGTTTGCGGTGGCGGCACATTGCCCAGTTCGGGCATCACCGACGCCAACACGCGCCGACCAATGGCTTGAGGTTCGAGGGCGAGCAAGCGATGCGCGAGTCGATCGACCCCGCGTAGATTCTCTGGCCAAGCGTGCAGCAAGAGCGCTTCGGCGGCGTCGGGCACGAGCGGCAGCGGAGTGTGCGGTTGGCCGCGCGATGCGGCGACGACCGCCGCCAAGTAGTCGAGCCACCAAAATAGATCCTGTCGCCGCGCGCGCAGCGCGGGCAGCCGTACCTCGAAGAATGACAGCCGCGCGTACAAATCACGGCGAAAGTTACCGCGCTCGACGTCTTCACTCAGCTCACGATTGGTGGCAGCCACGATACGCACGTCGACCCGCGTGGCGGTCGCGCTGCCGAGGGGGCGAATTTCGCCTTCTTGCAAGACGCGCAATAGTTTGGCTTGTAGCTCGAGGTGCAGCTCGCCCACTTCGTCCAAGAAGAGCGTGCCGCGATCGGCCGCCGCAAACAGACCGCGGTGCGAGCCGCTGGCGCCCGTGAACGCGCCGCGCTCGTGACCAAACAGTTGCGAGTGCGCGAGATCGCGCGAGAGCTCCGCGCAGCTGAACTTGACGTACGGCCCAGGCCGAGCGCTCTGCTCGTGAATTTCGGCGGCCACTCGCTCTTTGCCGGTGCCGGTTTCGCCGAGGATGAGCACGGGTGCCATGCCCGTACCGGCGCGCCGTAGTGCATCACGGGCGCGCACCACCGCGGGCGCAACGCCGGGCAACGCGGGCGTCCATTCAGCGCCGGCGAAGGGCCGCTCGTCGACCACTGCCAACACACTGCCGATGCGCACCACGCTTTGGGCCAGCAGCACGGTCGGTTTCGTCAATGGCACTCCATCGACTCGAGTGCCGTTGCTGCTCCCGAGATCTTCGAGCACCGGTACGCCAAACGCGTCGCGGACCAAGCAATGACGACGCGAGACCGTGGGGTGTGAGAGCACTGCGAAGGGCGCGCCGGCCTGCGCGTCTCCCGGCGGAATAGACGCTTCGCGACCAATGGTCAGACCCGGAACGAGCTCAATCAGCAGCCCGGCGAGCTCAGGTGGATGCACGATATAGAGCGCCGAGCGTGCTCCGGGAAGGCTCGACCGAGGAGCCTCCGGAGAAGTTCGAATGCTAGGTGCTTGGCTCATCGCAATCCCAATCGACCTTTGCCGCGCGCAAGGCCGCGGTCAATGTTCAAAATCGTAGCTCAGTGTTGTAAGCTGACCGTCATGGGTAATTGGGTGCGCGGGCTGGTGATTGGGTGGTCGATGTCAGTGGCGGTGGGCTTGGCAAGTGGCGGCATCGCGCGTGCGGATCAGCCGGCGCCTGCCGCGAGTGCGCCAGAATGGGGCGCGGACCAAGCCGATGCCAAGGACGAAGACAAAGACCAACCTCACTACCATCCCGTGCGCGGCCCGAACCGCGTGTCGCTCCCGCACGAGCTCACGATCGACTTGCCGGATGGCTTCTTCTTTCTGGAGAAGAAAGACGCCGATGAGATGATGCGCCGCTTCGGCAATCAGGATGACCCGTCACTCCTCGGGGTAGTGCTCAAGCCCGACGCCTCCTGGATCGTGACCATCTCCTTCGACGCCGAGGGTTACGTCAAAGACGAAGACGGCGAGAAGTTGGATGCGGACGAGATCCTGAAGGCGATCACCGAAGGCACGGAAGAGGGCAACAAGTACCGCGCAGAGCACGGCTTCAAGGCATTGAAGGTCGACGGCTGGTCGGAACCACCGCACTATGACCGCAAGACTCATCACTTGATTTGGGGAGTGCGTGCCAGTGACGCGGACGGAACGTCGATCAACTACAATACGCGCGTCTTGGGTCGCCGCGGTTATGCTTCGTTGAACCTGATCGACGAGCCGGAAAAGCTCGCGCAATCGAAGCTGGAGGCCGCCACGCTGCTCGGCGTAACGCACTTCGACAACGGCGCCCGCTACGAAGACTTCAACGAAAAGAGCGATAAAGTCGCGGAGTACGGGCTCGCCGCGCTGGTCGCGGGCGGCGCAGGCGCTGCCGCGCTCAAGCTCGCCAAAGTGGGCCTGCTCGCCAAGTTCGGCGGCAAACTGCTCGCTTTGCTGATCGCTGGCAAAAAGGCGATCGTCGCGTTGGTCATTGGCTTGGGCGCCTGGGCCAAAAAGTTCTTCGGCAAGAAAGCGCCCCCCGCGCAGCCGAACAGCGGCGAATCCTGACGCAGTACTGGCGCGCGCTGACTCAGCTCGGGTGCAGCAAGCGCTGTGAGAAATACATGCCGGCGGCCAGAAAGCCGCACAGCCCGAAGTAGTGGAAAGCCATATTGAGCCGCTCGCTGGGCGTGACCTGATCGGCACCGGGCGCGGGCGCGCTCTTTCCGAACAAGCTGGGCAGCGACAGCGCGCCGATCAAGAGCAACTGAATGGAGTGAGTGGCGGCGAACATGGCCGCTAGAACCAGCGCGCCGACAATCCACATTTTGCGTGAAAAGAGCTTCACCACACGCCCACCGTCGAGGAAACCGAACGGCGTGAGATTGAACAGGTTGAGCAAAAAACCGGTGTGTGCGAGGGCGAGATACAGCGGCGAGTGGGTGAGGAAGAACAAGCCGCAAGCGATCAGCGCGGCGACGGTCCCCGCGATCGGTCCGGCAATCGCGACCTCGGCCTCGACCAGAGGCGTGCGCGGCTGATCTTTCATCGAGATCAGTGCACCGAAAAACGGAATGAACACGGGCGCACCGGCGGCCAGCCCATGCCGCCGCATGGCGTAACCGTGCCCCAATTCGTGGATCAGGATCATCACCACGAAGCCGACCGCGAAGGGGATGCCCATGCTCCAGGCATAGACCGCCATGCTGAGCAACATGGTGCCGCTGGTCAGGAGGATCTTGGCGAAGGGCAAAGCCTTCAAACCAATGAGCAAGAACTTGAGCTTGCCCAGCGCGAGCATTGCCACCGCGGCGATCGTGAGCCACGGGCCACGCGGCTTGTTGGGCGGTGCGGGATCGGGTCTCCGTTGCTGCTCGTCACTAGCGGGGCTGTATCGGCGTTCGCCGAACTGCGATTCATCGGCCATCGCCGCAGAGTCTACGACAGCGAACGCCTCGGCGCTCGCCGGGCCGGGCTTCGACACGCCCCCGAGAATGCGCGCAACTGTCCTCAGCGCGCGGTCGATAAGGACCGCATGGCTGTTTCAACCAAGGTTTCAAAGTCGGCGGTGTGGCTTTTGTTCGGTGTTCTGGGCTTTATCGGAGCAGCAACCCCGGCATGCTCGGCGACCATTTATTCCTGCGACGAGAGCAATGGCTCCGGCACTTGCACCGACCCGATCGTGAAGTGCGGCGAAGCCGACTGCGCCATTGGCGGCAAAGTGTGTTGCTTCCGCCGTGCCGGCACCCTCACGAGCCAGACTTGTAGTGACGCTGCCGATTGCGCGGAGACCCCCGAGGCCGCTGAGCCCGCTCGCACACCCGCCGAGTGCGATGAACATTCGGATTGTCGCGCCGGCTACCTATGCTCCCGCGTGAGCGCGTCCGGCGGAAGCCACACCTATTGCCGCCTAGCCGCCGAAGCGAACCTCAGCACTTCGACAGCGAACTGGTACGAGGTCTGCGAATCTTCGGTCGCAACCAGCACTTGCAGTGGTGGTCGAACGTGTAGCGAAACCGCCAGTGCCTTCCCCGGGTGGAAGTTTTGCGCTCACCTTGCGAGCGACTGAGGCCTTCTCGGGTTGCGCGGCCGCTCCGCGTTGATGCAAAGTCCCGCCCGCGGGGCCTCAGCACGAGGTCGAAAAAACGCGCAACTGGCTTTGGCGCGCGGTCGATAGGGACGGCATGGCAGTTTCAACCAATGTTTCAAAGTCGGGCTTGTGGCTCTTTTTAGGTGTTTTCGGGCTCGTTGGGGCGCAAAGCGGCCTGCTCGTCAGCGTTTCACTCCTGCTACGAGACCCATACGTGTCCTCCGAAGCCTCACGATGAAGCGGGTGCGGCGGGCGAAGATTCCGCTGGTGCCAGTGGTGGAAGCTCCGCGGCCGCCGGTGCGTCCGGATCGGACCGAGGCGGCGCTGGTGGGGTGCCGGACGAGCCTGGCGTTGCTGGAAGCGACGAAGGCGGAACGAGTGGCGAGGGCGGGGCAGCGGGCTCGGATGGCAACCTCGGGACTGGGGCACCACTCGGCAGCTCATGCACGCAGGGTGACACATGCGCCAGCAGCCACTGTAGCGACGGAGTGTGTTGCGACGCCGCGTGTAGCGGACCGTGCGCTCAGTGCAATACGTCGGGGCACTGCAGTGCACCTCAGGATGACCCCGTATGTTCGGTCGTTAGCTGCAGCGCGGGTACGAACGAGTGTTTGAGTTACGACACCCAGATCGCTAGTAACCGCTGCCTATCGGCCGGCGTCTGCAAAACGGTGCAAGAGTGCGGTTCCACTCCAAAGCCGAATCAAACGCCATGCGCGTCGGGAGTAGGCGTGTGCAAGTCGGGGGCCTGCGGTGCGCCGCTCTTTACTACCTTCGGTCCCAGCTCGAATGTGACCGCAATAAGCGGCGACGGCACGACCGTCGTCGGCTCATCACCCTCCACGCAATCATTTCGCTGGACACTGGCAACCGGTATCGTCGCGCTACCGCTCCTGGCAAACGCTAGCGTTTGCTTTGTCGCCGACGTCAGTGCGGATGGCGTCTATGCAGTTGGCGACTGCAAGGTTGGCGGTAAGACACTTCCGGTTCGATGGAAGGGGACCAGCGCGCCAATCAATCTGGGTGTTCCGAGTCAAAACGACAACGCCTTCGCCACTGCAGTCAATGCTAACGGCACGGTTGTTGTTGGTTCTGCATCCTTCGGTGGCGTCGGTGGTAGTGCCGTCGTTTGGACGATTGGGTCAACCCCTACGACGCTAGAAAATGCGAGCGGTGCCTTGTCGGCGTGGGCCCAGGCCGTTAGCGCTGATGGTAGTGTGATTGTTGGCGGGGTGTGGAACGGGAGCCACAACCAGGCCTTCCGCTGGGCGAGCAGTGGAGGCATGCAGCTGATCCCGTATTTTGGCAATCCGTCATCCGCGGAAGCGTCGGACGTGAGCGCTGACGGATCCAAGACACTCATCTCGGACGACACCCGCGCTTACATCTGGAGCGGTGGCGTGTTGAGCAAGGTTGGTACTTCCACCGGCGTTGGCATCGCCATCAACGGTGACGGTGCGACTGTCCTGACCGGCGATGCGGCCACCACTATTGGCGGCACAACCCAAACGCTGGCCGCCCGGCTCGCGGGTGCGGCCTACGACCTCGGCGACTTCATCGTCCTGTCGGCTTCCGACATCTCCGGGAATGGCAAAGTCATCCTCGGTTCCGGCTACCACAACGTGCCGAACACGACCTACGACGCCTTCATGGTGACGTTCCCTTAGGAGCAGCGATCGAAGACCGCGATTTTCAGGGCGCCAATGAAAAAGGCCGCCTTCGCCCGGCGAAGACGGCCCTTTTTGACCTCGATCGCGTCAGCGATTCACTTCTTGGTGACGACGGCTTTGAACTCGTCCACCGACAAGTTGCCGCCCGAGCCACCGCTCCAGATCTCGAAGCCGGCGAACACGTCAGTCAAGTACGCCGCAGCCGGCAGCTGGTAGTTCTTCGCGGCTTCCGCGATGAACAGGTTGATGTCCACGTTGGTGAAACTCTGCGCGCGGCTATCGTCGTTCTCCGTCGGGTTCACGAACGAAATCACCGGTGCGCTACTCGTCGAACCCATCGGACCAGGACCGCGCGGACCCTTCCACACATCCCAGCTCTTGCCTGCAGCCGTGAAGGTTCCGACCTTCGACCCAATCGGCTGCTTGCCCGACGGATCGCGCAGCCAGATCATCACGAAGCCGTCGATGCCGTCGTTGTAGGTCGTAGTCGGGATCGAATTGGCGAACCAGATGTCGTACGTCGCGTTGAACACGCTCGTCGTGCCGCTGTAGCGGAACGTGCTCGTCACGTTGCTGATATCGGCGATCTTGATCGGCAGATTGTCGCCCGGATGCGTGCTGTACAAGCCGTTCGCCGTATTGCCGCTGGCTCCGATATAAATGGACGGGAACGACGCGGGTGCGTCGCCACCACTGCCGCTGCCGCTCGTGACCACGAAGCTATTGTTCTTGTACGTCAGCTGCAGATCAGTGCCGCTGGGGTTGCCCCAGTTGTTGTTCTGGATGACGTAGTTTTGGCCGCCGACGCTCACTTTGGCACGTGCGAAGTCCAAGTCCGTGGCGCCCGCTCCGCCGACCTTGCCCGTTTGGTCGCCGACCATCTCCGGGCCATCGGGTGCGTCTGCGGCGCTGGCGCCGTACGTGACGCCGTTGACGCAGAAGTTGTACGGGGTGTCCGTGAGCTTGCCGGGGACGCTGAAGACCACTGCCGAGAGCGGCTGTTTGGCGTACGGCGTGCCCTTGAGCGCGGCCGTTGTTTCCCAGCAGCTGGGCGTGAACGAAGACCAGGGCACGAACACTTTGCCCTGCACCTCGGTGATAGTAGCGCACCAGCGATCAGCGGCTCCGGCGGTGCCGGCCATGGCACCGTTCGGGCCTTGGATCTGCGCGCGCAGGGTGAAGCTCGTGTCAGTGCCCTTCTTCACGAAGTTGATGGCTAGACCATCCGCCGTCGGGACAACCGAGGGCGGCCCCATGCCGGTGGTGTCGACGGGCTTGTAGACGCAGCTCGCCGTGGACGGCTCGTTCACGTTGAAGCCGAGCAGGGCAACGCTCTCGTACTTCGGCTCTGCACCGACCGTACCGCTGATGCAGTATGCATCTGCAGCGCCTTTGGTCGTGAAGTCTTGGGGCGTCACCGTGGTCGTGCCGGCCGTGCCTTTGCCGGTCCAGCTGCAGCCGTGCCAGGTCTTGGACGTCCAATAGCCTGCGCCGCCGCTGACGATGGGGCCCGAGCCCGCGGTACCCGTGGAGCCGGAGCCGGCGGTGCTCGTTCCCGCTCCGCCCGTACCACTGCCAGTGCCCGCCGTATTGCCGCTGCCGCCTGCTCCGGGGATCGTGCCCGTTCCCGCTGCCCCTGCCGTGCCCACTACGGTGCCGTTGCCCGCCGTGGCCACGCTGCCGTTACCCGCCGTGGCCACGCTGCCGTTGCCCGCGGTGCCGGTTTGAATTGGCACGCAGGTGGTGTTGTTCAAGCACGCTTGACCCGTCGGACACTGCGCGACGCTGCCGCACGAGGTGCTCGCCGGAGTGGGGCTGCTCGCCGAACAAGCTGCGGCTGCTAAGAGCGCGAAGGGCGTCAAGGCCGCCATGCGCAATGCCAACTTTGTCATCTGCTTCAGATTCAAGGTGCTCGCCATTGGGCGCACACCTTGACTCAAGAGCTGCGCTCGGTCTAGCGATTCAGGCCGTGTTCTGCGTTAGTAAAAGCGCTTTTCACTGCCTGATTCAAGAAAAGCGCGCGATTCGCCAAATGTGGCACCGGTACCAGGTTTTTGTGAAGCAGCGCGTTGAGGCGCCCAAACCGTAAAATTCCTGCGCAGCGCCAGCTCACGCTTCAGGTTGAGACGAGCGCCGCGCGCTGCCGCAGCTGAGCGACCGCCCGCCGCATGCAGTCCGCGGAGTGACTCGGGTCGTCGTTCAATTGCGCGCTGAGCCAAGCGATCCCTTCGTTTGCCGAAGCGAACACCGTGTGCGGAAACTTGGGACGCGAGAGCATCGAGATGCCAATGACGATCGAGCGAATCAGCGATGCTCGGAAGCCCACCGCTTCGAAGACCACTGCCGACGCTACGATCCGAGTCTCGTTGGCTTTGAGCATCTCCGCCAGTGCAGCTCGCGTCGCGCTATCCGGCGAAGTCGCGTGATCGCCGATCACCTGCAGCAAAGCCAGGCTGCCCAACTCCGCGGCGTGGCTGGCGAGCAGAGCGGCAAGCTCGACTACTGCCTGGCAGCGGGTCTCCGTCTGCCAAAGTACGATCAGGGTTCGGCCGCTCACGGCGATGCCATGCGAGGCCTCGCTGCGCAGGATCCGAACCTCCGGTTGTACGGGGCGTTTCGCCGGTGCCATCTGTTCAGGCTCGAAACGGCCGCGCCGAGTCTTTCCTTAGACGCGGCCGTTTCCTCGCGCGATCGCTGGCTGCGACGGATTCGGGCGGAGCTCAGAAGAAGAAGTAGGTCACGCCGAACGAGCCGCCCAGCTGACCGCCGATCGTCGCGCTGTCGTTGTTCTTGTTGTTCAAAACCACGCCTAGCCCTGCGGTGGCGTTCAGCGCGATGTTCGGCACGACGAAGGCGCGAATCTGTGCGGCGCCTTCGAGGTGGATCGGATTGGCGGATTCCCTACCGTTCGGGCCGTCGCCATCCGGATCGTGAGTGGTGTGCACCAAGCCGACGCCCGGGCCGATCGAAAAATCCGCATTCAGACTGCGGTGTACCGGAAAGAAGAAGCGCGCCGCGACGGCCAATGAGGAATCGTTGTGTTGAAAGGAGCCGCCGAGCAGCGCATCGAGGTGCCAAGAGGCCGCGTCGTACACGAACGTGCCGCCCACGATGCCGGTCAAGGTTGCCTCGGCGCCAACGCCGATGCCGCGCGCAACGGGCGCATTTTGTGCTGCCGCGGTGCCGGTTGCGAACAGTGCGAGGGTGAACAGCGGGATGATCAACTTGGTCGAATTTCGCATGCGGGCAGTCTAGTGAGTCGAAACCGACCGTGTATAGCGTTCCGAACGTGATCCATTCGGAAGACAAGTTGCCACAGTCAGCGGTAGCGTTAATTTCTTCTCGAAAGGCGCAGGCAGGGGCGGTCCGGAATAGACTCGACCGTCCCTCATGAACTCACCCGAAGGCGCGCTCGTTCCGGTCGGCATTCCCGCACGCTTAGTGCGTGCGAGCTGGTCGCTCTTGGCCGTGCTGACCGTGGCGAGCCTCGTGGGTACGGCCATGTCGCCGTTGCTGCTCGTGAAGGCTCCGCTGCTGCTGGTAGCGCTTTCCCCAGATAGCCGTCACGTGGCGCTGGTTGCAGGCAGGGTCGACCCGGTGCTGCTGATGAGCGTGACCGTACTGCGCCGCTCTCTCTATAGTATCGGTGTGTACGGGCTCGGGGCAGCCTACGGCGATCTGGCAGTGAATTGGATCGAGGCGCGCGCGCGCCGCCTGGGCAAGGCGCTTCGCGCGTTGGAGCGGCTGTTTGCTCGCGTCGGCGCGGTGTTGCTGCTCGCGCTGCCGTTTCTCAGCGTGTGCGTTTTGGCGGGCGCTTCGCGAACCCGCTTGATCGTGTTTCTGCCGGCCCTCGTCCTCGGCCATTTCCTGTGGGTGTTCACCACGGTTTGGCTCGGAACGCGCTTCGCCGCCGAGGCGCAGGCGGTGGTGGATTTTTTCGCAGAGCGGCTATTCGAAAGCACGCTGGTTTGCGTCGCACTCGTCGCCGGCTATCAATTCTTCACCCGTCGTCGTCCTGCCGCACCGCCTTAGTCGGAGTATCGCGGCGGCCGAGGTCCGAGGATGCGAACGCTGCGACTTGCGTGCGTTCGCATCCTCGCCGGTGGAAGGCCGACGGAGCGGCCTCTAGCCCCTCAGAGAAGCGCTCTGCGCGAGGGGCCGGTAGCGATGGCTACTTTTTGCTGGAGTCGGCGGCCTTCTCGGCTTTGTCGGCGCTCTTGTCGGAGGCGGCTGCGCTGTCTTCGGCCTTGTCGGCGGCCTTCTCGGCGCGGTCGGTGTTGTCTTCCGTTGCGTCCTGCGCTTTCGCGGCGCGCTCCTCAGCGACCGCCGCCTCCGGCTCCTTGGCTTCGGGCGTGTTGCCGCCGCAAGCAGCGGCCAGTGAAGCGAGACTCAATACGGAGGCGAAGGTAATTTTGGCGAACATTGGTTTAGCTTTCTTGAATGATTGCGCGCGTTCGAATTGAACCGGATCGCGCACTAGACAATGATCGCGCGGAGAAGGCCCGACTTATCGCCCTGCGACAAAATGGCACGCAACAATAGCGGGCTTAATCGCAATCGCGGCGGACGGCTCGACGCACACCCCGACGCAAGCGACGCGATCCTGCTCTCTGAACTTCGCCGCCGAAGGCAGAGACGCTGCGCGGCGTGTTGCTTGACCATCACCAATCAAGATCGAACTCAGCCGGGCGCCGAGGTAGGTCGACGCGGGTGAAGGTCGGCCGACGTCGGACGCTGGCCGAGCCTGCCTGCAGAGATTCGCTCGCGGGTACTGACCCGCGCCGATGCCGCGCCGATGCCGCGCCGATGCCGCGCCGCAGCGCGGCATCGAACCCGTCATTCGGCCGATCGGCCTTGCTGTTGGCGCGGACCAAAGCTAGTCCTTTTTCAAAAGTGCGCTCATAGCTCGGGCGCTCTGCAGATCAATCGGATACAGACAAGTTCCTTTGACGCAGCGGCCCGCGGGGGACTGCGTGTAACAGATCCAGATTCGCCCATGAGACATCCCTTAGTCCTCTGTTCTTCATTGCTCACGGCCCTTGCACTCGCCTCTTCCGCGAGCGCGACAACCCTTTATGCGGGGCCAGACGGAACTGCCACGAGCGGTTGCTACTACGACATTCCCTGTAGTCTCGACGGCGCGACGAAGGCCGCGTTGCCGGGCGATACGGTGGTGCTGAAGGATGGCATCTACAAACAGGGCATCTATCCACCCGCCAACACCCAGCCCACTCCGCCGCAATACATCACCTTTCAGGCGGATGAATGCGCTTTGCCGATCATCGAAGGCGCTGGCGTTGGCCCGCTCGAAGACGAGCAAGCCTCGGGCATGTACGCTGAATCAGCGACTTACCTGCGCTTCGTCGGCTTGGTCATGCGCGGTTGGAGCAGCGGTTTCAGCAACAAGTTTCAAGACACCGATCAAGCCACGCCGCCCACTTCGAATGGCCATTTCGAGTACTTGAACTGTATCGCCGACGGCAACGGCCGCACCGGCTTCACCATGTTCAGCGCCGAAGGCCTGCACATCAAAAATAGCATCTCGGCGCACAACGGCAGCAGCATCCGCCACTCTTGGTCGAGCGGCATCACGCTGCTCGAGGTGCAAGGTACGGGCAACCTGATCGAAGGCAACATCTCCTTCGAGAACATGGATAATCACGACGTGGCTCAGGCGCCGGATTCTCCCGGCAAGCACAGCGACGGCAACGGCTTCATCGTCGATGAAAACTCCAACGGCGTCACCTTCGTGAACAACATTGCGTTCGGCAACGGCGGCTCGTGCTTGCGCCTGACCCGCAGCTCGAACACCAAGTTCATCAACAATACCTGCTATCACAACGCCATGGACACGCGGGATTCGGGGCCGACCAATCCCGGTGAGGTCTATTTCACCGCGCCCTCCAGCGGTCAGACCGATCCACGCACCGGCGTGACGTTCATGAACAACGTGTTCTGGGCGACCGGCACGGGCCCCGGCGCGCAGCCAATTCAAAACAAGCCGACCTCGGGTTGGGCGAACAACATCGAGGGCAAGGGCGCGGTCACGCACTTCACGGCGCCCGATGGCACGAATCCGGATTTCACGTTGGCAGCCGCGGCGACCACGCTGATCGGCATGGGCGGCACGAACGCAGCGGTGCCCATGAACGACATCGGCTTCAATCCGAAGTGTATCGTGAAGAAGCCGCCTACCGCGATCGGCATGATGGCGAGTGGCAGCTGGTGGCAGTATTCGATCGATTACGAGTACATCAAGAGCATCGGCGGCGTGGCCAAGTGCTTCAGCGCCGCCACGCGCTCTGGCACACCGGACATCGGTGCGTACAAGAACGGCATGGTGACCACGAATCCGGTCGCTACGTGCACACCGACGATTCCTCCCGATCACGCGGGCCCGCCGGGGGCGAGCGGTGGTGCAGGTGGTGTCGGTGCGGGCGGCGCGAGCGCGAGCACGGGCGGCGCGAGCGCGAGCACGGGCGGCACCGCGAGCGCGCAAGCGGGCGGCACTGCTTCCGGCGCCGGTGCATCGGCAGTCGGTGGAGGTGGCAGTGTGGTCGGCAGCGCCGGCGGAGGCGCCGGAGTGGGCACGGGTACCGCTGGCGGCTCTACGGTCGGCGGCCCAGGCAACCCCGCCGCGGCTGGTAGCAGCAGCGGCACGGAATCCGGTTGCAGTTGCCGCGTGGGCTCGCAGCCGAATCGTTCGAGCTTGCTGATCGGGCTCGGCGGCTTCGGGCTCGTGCTGCTCGTAGCGCGCCGCCGTCGACAGTCGCGACACTGAGGGATTCGGAAACAACGTTTGGGCTCGGAGCCTTCGCAAGAGACGAGAAGATGAGATACGCCTTTAGTTATAGCCTTCCGCTGCTCGCTCTATTCGTCGCGCTCCCCGCCCACGCGGCGGATTGGTACGTTTCACCAACCGGCGCAGGGACCACGGCCGCGGCCTGTCCAACGCGCGACACGCCGTGCAGCTTGGCCAGCGCGGCAGCCGGAGCCGTCGCAGGCGATACCGTGTACCTGACCAGCGGCTCGTACCAACAGCCGCTGTTCGTCGCCAACACGGGCACCGAGGCGGCGCCGATCACATTCAAGGCGGACACTTGCTCGACGCCGATCATCGAGAGCATGGCTTCGGTCGACGCCGATCAAACGAGCGGCGTGCACTCCGAGGTGGGCGAGTACCTCGTCTTCGACGGGCTCGTCGTCCGCGGCTGGTCCACGGGCTTCGGCAATCGCTGGGCCGACGGCACCGAGTCGACCGAGGTCTCGAACGGACACTGGACGATTAAAAACTGTATCTCCTATTCGAACGGTCGCACCGGGTTCACGTTCTTCAGCGCGGCGAATTTCACGCTGACCAACTCGATCTCCGCCCACAACGGCACGAGCACTGCGCACTCGTGGTCGAGCGGCGTCACGCTGTTCGAGGCTACCGGTACGAACTTGGTGCAAGGCGTCGTTTCCTTCGAAAATACCGACGAGCAAAAACACACCGACGGCAGCGGCTTCATCGTCGACGAAGATACGAACGGCGCCAGCTTCATCAACAACATCGCCTTCGGAAACAGCGGTTCGTGCTTCCGGCTGACCAAGAGCAGCGGCACGGTGTTCGTGAACAACACCTGCTATCACAATGCTCAGTTCGGTAGCCAAGCGATGGGGCCGAGCAATCCTTCAGAGTTATATTTTACGAACGGCGGCGTGACGATCCAAAACGTCAACTTCAAGAACAACGTGATCGTGGGCACGGGCACGGCGCCCGCCGGCTCGCAAGCCATCCAAAACCAACCGACCTCGGGTTGGTCGACCAACCTGGTGAGCGTAGGCGCGACCACGCTCTTCACCGCGCCCGACGGCACGAATCCGGACTTCACGCTGGCCGCGAGCGCCATGACCGCGATCGCCAAAGGCACTGCCGGTGCCGGCACGCCGACCACGGACGTCGGTTTCGATCCGAAATGCCTCGTCAAACGCGCGCCACAGATGTTCGGCATGGTCGCGGGTTTGGGCCGCTGGCAATACGATATCGATATCGATTACGTGACGATGAAGGGCGGCGTCGCCAAGTGCTTCAACGGCGGCATGCGCTCTGGAACGCCTGACATTGGCGCGTACAAGAGCGGCGCGGTGGCCACGGTCGAGAGCTGCGTTCCAAAGCCGGCGGGCACCGGCGTGATCAGTGGCGGCGGCGCCGGCAATGTCGGCGCCGCGGGCGCTGCTGCGACGGGCGGAGCAAACGCGAGCACTGCTGGCGGTGCCAATGCGGCGGGCGGCGCGCCGGGTGCTGCCGGCAGCGCGCCGATTGGTAGTGCGGGCACGAACGCTGTCGCGGGCGGAGTTGGAACGAGTGCTGGCGCGGGCAACGGTGCACCACCCGCAAGTGTCGACAGTGACGCGAGCGGTTGCGGTTGTCGTGTCACTTCCAGTCGCGGTTCAGAATTACCGGGAGCACTGGGTTTGTTTGGTCTCGTTGCTTTCGGAATCGTGCGTCGTCGTCGCGATCGGGTGTGAACGCGTCTGACTTAGCGAGAACCCTGTATATACTAACAGCCCACCTCGGGAGCCGTTTGCTCCTCGTCTCTCACCCCTAGCATTGGGAGAACCCGTGCGATTCCTTCCGACCTCGCTCACTCTTGTTGGTTTCACTGTCGCTGCCGGGCTCGCGGGCTGTGGCAGCGACGCACCGAGCAACACTGCTGGGGGTGGCAGTAGCTCGACACCCACCGCAGGCTCTGGAACCGTTGCGACAGCAGGAAAGCCCGCCGTTTCCACTGCCGGCAGCGGCGGCAGCGCCGTGGTTGGCACTGGCGGAAGCGGGACGCCTTCCGGCGGGGCCGGTAGCATTCCAACGGCTGGGTCGAGCAGCACCGCCGGGTCGAACAGCACCGGCTCGGGCGGGAGCGGCAACAATACCTCTACCGGTGGCACCACCGGAACGGCCGGTAGTGGCGGTCCCAGCGGCGGTTCGGCCAACCCGAACGCCCCCGACATGATGGGCAAAACGAACGCGAAGCCCGGTGACATGACCTCCACCAAGTTCGACTACTTGAAGATGGGCGAGATCCGCCTCATCAACAACAATTGGGGCGCGGCGGCGTGGGGTTGCACCGATAAGGCGCCGATGAGTGTGTTCATCAACCAGGACAAGTCTTTTGGTTGGAAGTTCGATCGGCCTGATTGCGACACGGGGAACACCAACTCCAAACCGGACTTTCCCCAGCTCGAGTTCGGCATTCATCCGTTCGGCCTCGGCAGCTCGGAGGCGACCTCGCCCAACTTCTCTTCGACTACGCTCTTGCCGAAGCAGATCAAGGACATCACGAGCATCAGCGTCACGCTCGACGGTTTGAGCATCACGCTCGAAAAAGCGGCCTCCTGGGATTTGACCTTCGAGTTCTGGCTGAGCAAGCAGAATCCGGCTACCACCCAGAACAACGCGGGGGTTTACGCCGAACTGATGACCTTCTGGGGTTGGCAGGACAAGCGCTGGCCTCTTACGGGCGATTCGGGCTCCGGCGTCACTTGCGATATCGGCTGTACCAACGGCGTGTCGGCCGGTAGCAAGAGCTACGATCTCATCGTCCAAAGGAACAGCTGGGGTAGCGGCTGGAAGTATTTCCAGTTCCGCGGCACCGATGGCTCGCAGAAGAGCTTCAACGGTAAGGTCGACGTCAAACCGCTGATCCAATACCTGTTGGACAAGGGCGGGGCTACGCCGGACATGTACGTCACTCGCCTCGAGATCGGCAGCGAGATCGACGACATGACCAAGGGCTCCGTTACGATGAAGAACGTCATCTTCGAGGTGAACAACGAGACTCGCTCGCCTGTCTTTGGTCAGTGACGGCTGAGGTTTTTCGGCGATACTCCGCCAAGTGAAATTCTCGCGTCAATCCTTCGGTCAGCTCGGCACTCGCGATGTCGGGCTGACCACGCTCACCAGCGCTTCTCTCGAAGTGCGCGTGCTCGACTACGGCGCCACTGTGCAGGCGCTGCTCGTGCCTGATCGGCAGGGCCACGTCGAAGACGTCGTGCTCGGCTTCGATCGCTTGGAAGAGTACGTCGCGTGTCCGGCCTTCGTGGGCGGGATCGTCGGGCGCGTCGCCAATCGCATCGCGAACGGTCGCTTCGAGCTGGGCGGCCGCGAGTATCAGCTCGACACCAACGACGCGCCCCACCACTTGCACGGCGGCAACAGCGGCTGGGACAAGATGCTGTGGGCCTACGAAGGTGCCAGCGTCAGTGAGGATGGCGCGAGCACGAGTGTGCGGCTCAGCCATGACTCGCCGGACGGTGAGGGGCGCTACCCCGGCCGTGTTCGGGCGTACGCGGACTTCAAGGTTACAGGCTCCACGCTCGAGATCAGCTTACTCGGCACGGCGGATCGCCCGACCTTGCTCAACCTTGCGCATCACGGCTATTTCAACTTGGGCGGCCCGAATCGCGCTCACGTGCTCGATCACGAGCTGGTGCTGCACGCCGACGAACTCACGCCGGGTGTGATTCCGGACGGCACACTCACCCCGGTGGATGGTACGCCCTTCGACTTCCGCGCGAAAAAAACACTCGGGCGCGATTTGCCGGAGCGTGGCCCGGCGCCGCCCGGCTACGATGACAACTTCGTGGTCCGTCGCACTAAAGATGCGCTCTTCGCGGTCGCTGAGTTGAGCGATGCCGTGTCCGGACGCTCCATGCACGTGAGCAGCAATCAACCCGGCGTGCAGCTCTACTCAGGAAATTTTCTGGACGGCAGCTTGAGTGGTAAAGGGCGTGCCTTCACGCGCCACGCGGCGGTGTGCCTAGAAACGCAAGCGTTCCCGAACGCCGTGAATGTACCGGGCTGGCGCGAGCAGGTCTTGCTGGAGCCGGGTCAGACCTATCGCCACGTGCAGGTCTTCCGCTTCCGCTGATATTCGTGGTTGCCGCTGATTTTTGGGGTTTTTCAAACAAAGGGACGGTTTCGAGATGACGAGGACGAAGAGCACCATTGGGATCTCGGCCGTGGCTTTTTTCGCAGCAGCGCTGCTCGGAGTGGCGTGTAGCTCGAGCGATTCGACGCCTCCCGGTTCGGGCGGCAGTGCGGGGACGAGCGGCGGCGGGAGCAACACCGCAGGTATCCCTGGTACGGCAGGTGTGGCAGGCACCGCGGGCGTTCCCGGGGCGGGCGGCAATGGCGGCAGCGCGGCGGGCGGTGCCGGTGGCGCTGGTGGTGCTGCGGCGGGTGCGCCCAGCAACTGCGTCACGCTTCCCGCGAATTTGTTGCTCACGGACTTCAGCCCCGCCACGCTCACGGGCGTGGTGGACGGCGCTTCTTGGACTGCCGGCAAACAGACGCTCTGGGGCAGCTCGACTTCGCTCACCGGCGGCGATGTTTTCTATCAGGGCAAGGCGGCATCTGCCCCGAGGGTGACGCTGCACAACCAGACGTTGACCGTGACCGCTACGATCGAAGCCGGCGACTACGCGGGCTACATGTTCAACTTTGGGCCGCAGTGCACGAATGCGAGCGTGACTCAGGGTCTCAGGTTCGACGTGCTCGACGGCAGCACGCTCGGCAATGCCACGCTCAAAGTGCAGATGCAGCAGAAGAGCGATTTTCCGTCGACCGCGAATCCCACGGGCCGCCCCGGTGATTGCCCGGCGACGAGCGTCGCAACACAATACAACGAGTGCCTGAGCCCCGCGACGACCGTGGTCAGCAGTGGCTCGACCGTTACCACCGGCACCACCGAGCTCCCGTGGTCGAACTTCGGCGGCGGTGTTCCCGTCAGTGCGCTGCAGAGCAATCAGTTGATGGCCATCCAGTGGCAGTTCGAGTGCCCCCCCGATGGCGGCAAGAACTTCACCAGTGGCGGCAGTGGCGGCACGGACGGCAACGCGGGCGGCGGTGGGATCTCCGCTGGGGCAGGCGCGGGCGGCAGCTCGGCCGGTGCGGCAACCGCGGGCGCGGACACCGGTGGGGTGAGCTCCGGCGGCGCCGCGGGCGCCAGTGCCGGGACTTCCGGAGATCCGGGTTCGAGCGGAGCGGCTGGTTCCAGCGGATCCGCCGGCTCGAGCGGAGCCTCGGGTTCGAGCGGAACTGCCGGTTCGGACGCCGGATCCAGCGGGACCGCAGGTTCGAGCGGAACGGGCACGGGCGGTGCGGCTGGCTCGACCGGGCCCAGCACGGGTGGCGCGGCAGGTTCGGGCACCGCTGGCTCCGGTGGCAGCTCGAGCACGACTCCCCCGTGCGTCGTCTCATTCACGATCGACAACGTCAGATTCTACTGAACACGTTGATCGATACTCGCGTTCTCGGGCATGCCCACTTCCGGTTCTTCCGAAAGTGGGCGCACGAGAACGCAGCTCGCGACGCGTTCTCGGCGATTGCGGCTAGCATCTTTCCTTAAGCTTTGGTCTACTCCGCCGCCCCTCGGGTCGGCCCATGAGTTTTAAATCCTTTCTGGTCATCGCGTCTCTCGCGGTAAGCGTTCTGATTGGCCTCGTGATCGTGCGGGGCTCGGCAGCCCACAGCGAGGGAGCCGGTCCAGCTTCCGGTCCCAAGGTGGTCAAGATCGGGCTCTCGCTCGACACCTTGAAGGAGGCGCGTTGGGCCAAAGATCGCGACGCTTTCCTGGCGCGGGCCAAAGAGCTCGGCGCGCAGGTCACGGTGCTCTCCGCCAACAGTGACGACACGCGCCAAGTGGCCGACGTCGAGTCACTGATTACGTCGAAGATGGACGTAATCGTGATCGTGCCGCACGACGGCAAGGCCATGGCCAAGGGCGTCGAAGTCGCGGGCCGGGCGGGCATCCCCGTGATCGCCTACGACCGCATCATCGTGGATAGCGCGCTCGACCTGTACATGACGTTCGACAACGAGCACGTCGGCGAGCTGCAGGCGAAATACATCCTCGAAAAGCTCTCGACCAAGAAGCCGATCAAGCTCGTACGCATCTACGGCTCCAAGACCGACAACAACGCGGTCCTGTTCAAGAATGGCCAAGACAAGGCACTCAAGGACGCGATCGCGTCGGGTGCCGTGCAAGTGGTGCACGAAGACTGGGCTGACGACTGGAAGCCGGAAAACGCCAAGCGCATCATGAACGCCGCCATCACCAAGAATGGCCACACCATCGATGCCGTGCTCGCTTCCAACGACGGCACGGCCGGCGGCGCGATTCAGGCCCTCCGCGAAGAGGGTTTGGCGGGTAAAGTGCTGGTTACGGGGCAAGATGCAGAGCTCGTGGCGGTGCAGCGCATCGTCGGCGGCGAGCAATCGATGAGCATCTACAAGCCGGTGCAAGCGTTGGCCAAGCGCGCGGCCGAGGTTGCGGTTGCCCTCGCTACCGGCAAGCCCGTAGTGGCCAAAGCGGAGCTCAACAACGGCAAGCGGGAAGTGCCGACGATCTTGCTCGACGTCGTGACCGTGACCAAAGAAAACGTCGACTCTACCGTGGTGAAAGACGGCTTTCACACGCGCGAGGAAATATATGGGAAGCCCTGAGGGGCAAAAGCCCGTGCTCGAAGCGCGCGGGCTAGTGAAGCGCTTCGGACAAGTACTCGCGCTGCGCGGGGTCGATTTCGACCTTCGCCCGGGAGAAGTTCACGCCCTGTGCGGTGAAAACGGCGCCGGCAAATCCACGCTGATCAAGACGCTGTCCGGTATCTGGCCTCACGGCAGCTACGAGGGCGAGATCTTGATGAGCGGCCAAGTCCAACGCTTCGGCGCGATCGTCGATTCGGAGCGCGCGGGGCTGTCGGTGATTCACCAAGAGCTCGCGCTCGTGCCGGAAATGACCGTCGCCGAGAACGTGTTCTTGGGCCATGAGCCGACGCGCTTCGGCACCGTCGATCACGACCGCATGCTGAGCGAGACCGACCAGCTGCTGTCTCGCTGGGGCATCGACGTCAGCGCGAGCGCCTGCATCGCCGACCTCGGCATCGGTCAGCGCCAGCTGGTCGAGATCGCCAAAGCGCTGCGCAAAGACTCCAAAGTGCTGATTTTGGACGAGCCCAGCGCCGCGCTGACCGACAAAGAGGTCGCCACGCTGCTCACGATCGTGAAAGAGCTGCGCACGCGCGGCGTGAGCTCGGTCTACATCTCGCACCGCCTGGAAGAGGTGTTCGCGCTCTCCGATCGCATCACCGTCCTGCGCGACGGGCAAACCGTGATCACGCTCGACACCGCCAAGACCGACCGCGCTCAGGTCATCGCCCACATGGTCGGCCGCGAGATCGAGAATCTGTTTCCGCGCCGCCGCTCCGAGCCCGGCAAGTGTTTGCTGTCGGTCAAAAACCTCAATGTCACCGAGCGCGGCACCGAAAAAACGCGGCTCCACGACATTTCGCTCGAGCTTCACCAGGGTGAGGTGCTCGGCATCGGCGGCTTGATGGGCGCCGGTCGCAGTGAGCTGCTCATGCACCTGTTCGGGATCTGGGGTGACCGCAAGACGGGCACCGTCGAGCTCGAAAAAGCTCCGCTCGCGACCTCCCCCGCGGCATGCATCGACCAAGGGCTCGTGCTCGTGACCGAAGACCGCAAGCGCTTCGGCTTGGTGCTCAATCAAACCGTCGGCTTCAACCTCTCGCTGTCGGCGATCGATGAGTTTTCTCCGCGCGGTTTCGTGGATCGCGACCAGGAAATCAAGCGCAACGCCGAGTACGTGAACTCGATGCGGATCAAGGCCTCCAGCCAAGAAACGGTCGCGGGCACGCTCTCCGGCGGCAATCAGCAGAAGATCGTGCTCGGCAAAGCGCTGATGACCAAACCCAAGGTCGTCTTGTTGGACGAGCCGACGCGCGGCATCGACGTCGGTGCCAAGTTCGAAATCTACGAGCTCATCAACGATCTGACCGCTCAGGGCGTGGCCGTGCTGCTGGTCTCGAGCGAGCTGCCGGAGTTGATTGGTATGAGCGATCGAATCTTGATGCTGGCTGAGGGCCGTATCGGCGGCTCGTTCACCGGCAGCGAAATTACGCAAGAGGCCCTACTGGCCGCCGCGATGCGCCCGAGTCAGAGCGCCCCGCAACCGGAGCAAGCATGACGACGCAAGAGGCAAAGGTTAGCCCCGCGCCCAAACAGGCCAAGGTCAACCTGCGCGATTTTTCGATGTTGATCGCGCTGGTGCTGATCAGCGTGGTGTTCTCGCTGATGGATCCCGCGTTCCTGAGCTCGCGCAATCTGTCGCAGCTCGCGATTGAGCTCTCGGCGACCGCCGTGCTCAGCCTCGGCATGCTGCTGATCATCGTGCCCGGGCACATCGACCTCAGCGTCGGTAGCGGTCTCGGTCTGGTCGGTGGCTTGGCCGCGGTGTTGATTACGGGCAAAGGGCTCTCGGCGCCGCTCGCGCTGCTCGTCTCGGCGGTGGTCAGCGTCATGATCTACGCCGGCATGGGCGCGATCATCGTCAAGGAGAAGATCCCGTCCTTCATCATCACGCTGGGCGGACTCTTGGTCTTCAAGGGCGTGCACTGGCTCGTGATCAACAACTCGACGATTCCGGTCGTCACCGGTGGCGATCAGAACCTGTACTCGGTGCTGACCACGTACTACCTGCCCCCAGTTCTGGGCTACGCGCTCGCCGCGGTGATCATCGCGTTGCTGGGGCTCGCCGCCTTCAACAACCTCAAGAAGCGCAAGGCGCGCAAACTCGAGGCGGACTCCGAGGGTGCGTTCCTACAATGGTTCTTGTCGGCACAGCTGCTCGCGCTGTTCGTGCTGGTGCTCAACCAATACCGCGGTCTGCCCTTGTCGCTGCTCGTGCTCGGCGCCACGGCGTTCGTGATCCACGTGATCTCCCAGCACTTCCGCTTCGGACGCTACCTGTACGCGATCGGCGGCAACGAAGAGGCCGCGCTGGTCTCCGGCGTTCCGACCGACAAGGTCGTCGTGCTCGCGTATGCAGTCATGGGCGTGATCGTGGCCATCTCCGGCTTCCTGCAGACGGCATTTGCCGGCGCATCCACGACCACCACCGGCGCGTTGATGGAACTCGACGCCATCGCGGCCTGCGTGATCGGCGGCACCAGCCTCAAGGGCGGCCGCGGCACCGTGGTGGGCGTGCTGTTCGGTGCTCTGATCATGTGCGTGCTCCTGAACGGCATGACGCTGCTCGCGCTCTCGCCGGAGATGAAGTTCATCGCCCGCGGTGTGGTGCTCGCGGCCGCCGTCTGGATGGACGTGCGGCTCTCACGCTCCACCGCCCGCGCCTAACGCCGGTAAACCTCGCTCGGCGGAGTTCCCCGCCGAGCGAGGGTTGGTTGGAGGCCAAGCTGTAAAGGGCGCGCTTGCCGTGCGCACGCGGCGCTGTGGCCTGCCCAGCGCGCCCAAACCTCGTCACCGCGGCCGCGCCTGCCCGCGCTCGCGCGTTCCAGAAAGAGGCGCGTGCAGGTTCACGTTAAAAAAACTCGACAAACAGCCAATCCGATCTTGGAGTGCTGCTCTTTGCTACACCAAGAGTACTACGCGGCAGCGCGATTCGTGCGTTGAACGTAGAAGTTTGCAGGGTGGCAGTCTGCTGCGAAGTGAAGATGCAGTGAAGCACTGAAGCGTTGTTTCAACGTCTAATTACTAGCTTTGTCGTGTGTGCCAATCTGTTCGCGAATCTGTCGATATTTTCGCGGGAAAATTGCGAAATTTGCGGATTTAAATCGAGAGCGTTGACTCGGTTAATATGATATGCACTCGACAATGACTAAGGCTTCTGCGCAATCGGAATCCCGCCGTGACATTTTGCTGTTCACCGCCGCCAGTGCGGTGTCGGTTATCGTTGCTGGCTGTGGTAGCGATACCGGTACGGGCGATGGCACCGCCGGCGCCGCCGGCAAGCCGGGTGGCGCAGGCGGCTCAGGGCCAGGCGTAGGCGGCAGTCCAGGCCTCGCCGGCAGTCCAGGCCTCGCGGGCACTCCAGGCGTCGCGGGCACTCCAGGCGTCGCGGGCAGCGGCTCGGTAGGAGCCGGCGGTCAGCCGGGCGCGGGCGGCTCGGCGAGCGGCGGTGCGCCGGGCGTCGCGGGCTCCGGTCCGGGCGGCGCAGGGGCCGGCGGCAGCGGGCCCACCGGGACGATCACGGGTTGGAAGGAAGACAACGCGAAGGGCAAGTGCACTGTCGGCACACCGCCCACGTTCGCGAACTCGGTTGCCAATTCGAAGCTCCCGGACCCGTTCAAGTTCCTCAACGGCATGCGCATCTCGAGCAAGGCCGACTGGGAGTGCCTGCGCGCCGATCTCAGCGCCATGCTCCAGGCCTGCATCTACGGCCCCAAGATGCCGCCCCCAGACAAGCTCACCGCCACCTTCAGCGGCGGCAAAATGACGGTCAACATGACCGTCGGCAGCCAGACCGGTTCCTTCTCGGTCAGCATCAGCGGTGGAAATAAGGACAAGCCGGTCCCGGCGCTCATCACTTGTGGCGGCTCGTCGCTATCCAAGCTCTCCGGCGTGGTGCAGATCGACATGGCCAACAACTCCATGTCGCAGGAGTCCAAGACCGTCGGCACGGGTGGCCTGGTGAACATGCTCTACGGCAGCGCCGCGTCCAAGAGCGGTTCGCTGATTGGTTGGGCCTGGGGCCTCAGCCGCATCATCGACGGCTTGGAGCTGTGCCCCGAGGCCGGCATCGATCTCAAGGCAATTGCCGTCACCGGCTGCTCGCGCAACGGCAAAGGCGCCCTCGCCATGGGTGCTTTCGACGAACGCGTCGCGCTCACCTTGATGCAGGAGGGCGGCTCCGGCGGCTCCGCGGCATGGCGCATCTCGCAGGCGGAGAAGAAGGCCGGACAGAACATTCAGGAATCGGGCGAGATCGTCGGCGAGGCCAACTGGCAAGGCGCGGACTTCAAGCAGTACGCCAACGGCATGAACGACAAGCTGTCAGCCGATCAGCACTTCGCGGTTGCGCTTTGCGCCCCCCGCGCAGTCCTCTTGCTCGAGAACGATATCGATTGGCTGGGTCCCGTCGCAACCTACGGCGGCGGTATCGCCGGTCGCGCGGTATTCGAGGCGCTCGGCATCAAGGAGCGCTGCGGTGTCTCCGTCGCGGCGAACCACGGACACTGCGCGTTCCCCGGCGCCCAACAAACGTTCCTCGATGCATTCGTGAATCGCTACCTGAAGCGGACGTCGACCACGAACATGCTGGTGGATGATTTCCACGTGAGCTCCAGCACCAGCAAGCTCCAAAAGTTCGACCCCGCCACCTGGATTGATTGGACGATCCCCACCTTGTCCGGCAGCCTCGCGTGGGACCCGTTTGCTTGAGCATCGTCTGAGCAGTCAGGGATAACGTGGCGTCGGCGGCGCCGCACCGTCTGCTGGCCGTCTTCGCGCCCTGCGCGGCCGGCCTGCTGCTGTCGTGTTCGACCGCCGCGCCGCCGCCCGGCGCGAGCGCGAACAGCGGCGCTGCCTCGGCAATGGCCGCGGCGGGCAGCAACTCTGCGGGCGGAGTTGGTGACGGCGAAGGCGGCACTGCGGGCGGCTCCGTGAGTCCGGAGCCCACGCAGCTGCTGCCCGCACGCATTCGCCGGCTCGCGAGTCCCGAATACGACGCGACCGTGCAGGCGCTCTTGTCGACCGCGCAGCGCCCCGCATCAGGTCCGGACTTCCCGCCCGATCTGCGCCAAGACGGCTTCACCGTGAACGACGCGCAGCGCGTCGACGAGGTCATCATCGAGCGCCTTGCGGATGCCGCCGATGCTCTGGCCAGCGAGGCTCGCCAAAATGGCACCCTTGCGCGGCTCGCGCCCTGCGCTCCCAGCTCCGAGCCCACGAGTTGCGCCAAGCGCTTCATCAGCGAGTTCGGTACGAAGGTCTACCGCCGTCCACTGTCGAGCGACGAAGAGAGCGCACTGCTCGCTCTCTTTTCAATTGCTTCGGAGCGGGCGAGCTACGAGGACGGCATTGCCCACGTCACTCGCGGTCTGCTTCAGTCAGCCGGGTTTCTGTACTTGACCGAGGTTGGCGCGGCGGCGACCGCGCCCGAGGGCGTGATCGAGCTCACGCCCCACGAGGTCGCCAGTTCACTCTCGTATTTTTTGACCTCTGCCCCCCCTGACGACGAGCTGCTCGCCAAAGCGACGACCGGCGCGCTCGCCGATCCGCTCGAACGCGAAGCCCAGGCGCGTCGAATCTTCCAGAAGAACCCGCTCGCCAAAGACACCGTCGTTCGGTTGGTGCGTGAATGGCTGGGCATCGACGGCATCGCCGGCAGCGCAAAAGATTCGCTGATTTACCCCGACTTCGAACGTGAGAAGCCGAAGATGCTGGCCGAGAGTGAAGACTTCGTGCGCGCGGTCGCGTTCGACTCTACGGGTACCATCTCCGAGCTGTTCAACGCGAAATGGACCGTCAATTCGGGGCCACTCGCGATGTACGAGACGGCTGGCAACGGCCCGCTCGACGGCTCGACGGCGCTGACGGATCGTGTCGGCATTCTGAATCAGGCGGCCTTCCTCGCGACCTACGCCAACGCGCACGAAAGCCATCCGATTTTTCGAGGCGTGGCCATTGCCCGACGCGTGACCTGTTATCCCTTGGACTCACCGGCATCGTTCAATCTGCAGGTCGTGCCACCCGCACCCGATCCGACGAAGACGACCCGTGAGCGCTTCAGCGTGCATCCCGCAGATTCGATCTGTTCGGGCTGCCACGACATCATCGACCCCTACGGCTTCTCGTTCGAGCATTTCGATGGCATGGGCGCGTATCGGGCACAGGAAAACGGACAGACCGTGGATAGCTCGGTCGAAGTCGCCCTGATGAGCGATTTCGACGGACCCTACGCCGATAGCAACCAGCTCGCGGCCGCGCTCGGGCAGAGCGAATCGGTCCGCGAGTGCTTTGCGCGGTTCATGTTCCGCGCCGCGGCGGCCAGTGGCGATTCTGCCGCTACGCCGGGTGAGACCGAGTTCGTGAATCTTTGGCGCGCCCTTCCGGCGGCCGCCCAGGGCAACATCGTCGAAACTCTGATCGCCTACGTAAAGAGTCCGACCTTCACCACGAGGTGGTCACGGTGACAGCCAGTCGCAGCCGACGCGCGTTCTTGCGGGCCATCGGGGCGGGCTTCGCGGCGGTGCCCTTCTTGAAGCTGGTGGAGCATTCCTACGCGCAGGCAGAGGGCGTCAGCCTGCCGCAGCGCTTCATCGGGGTTTATCATCCCCACGGCATTGCCGCCGAGCTGTTCACGATGCGTGATGGCGACACCGAGACCGCCTTCGATCTGACGTACGAAGCCAGCCCGCTTCAGCCGTTCGACGACGCAGGCACCTACGGCCGCAGCTTCAAGGACAAGATCGTCGTGATCGAGGGCATCGATCTCTTGTCGGATACCAACGGCCACAACTCCGCGGGCACGATCCTGACCGGCAGCCGCATCGTCGGCGGCGCTGGCGGCCTGCCCGTGAACAGTTCCATCGATCAGTTCTTGGCCGTCAAAAATGGGCTCGGTGACAGCACGCTCGTCACCAGCGTGGCGCTTGGTGTTGGCGACAAAGAACTGAGCGCGCGGCAGACCTTGTCGTTCGCTGAGGGCGGAGTTCCGATCTCGAAGATCATCGACCCGACTCTGGCGTTCGATTTCTTGTTCAAACAGAGCATCGTCGGCAGTGACCCAGGCGCGCAGGCCGCCGCGGACCGGGAACGCAAGCTCGGTAAGAGCCTGATCGACTTCGTACGCGGCGATGTGAACCGACTACGCGCCCGCGTGGGCGCCCACGAGGCGGAGAAGCTCGATCAACACCTGAGCGCGCTACGTGCACTCGAGAAGAAGGTGCAAGGGCTCCCGCTGCCCAACAACTGCGTTGCCCCCGCACGCCCGAGCGCATTTCCGAACCTCGAGCAGTACAACGGCGGTGAACCGTACTTCGACGCCATTGCGGATCTACACATCGATCTGTTGGCGCTCGCCATGGGCTGCGACATCACGCGCTTCGCCACCCTGGTGCTCAATGATCTCTCCTACGCCGGGAACCCGCTCGGTTTGCCGGAGGACAATCACGGTGGGATGGCTCACACTTACTCCGCCTCGCCGCTCGGCAGCAGCGGTCATCCCGTGGGCAGCGGCGATCCAGAGAGCTGGAATCTACTCGCGAAATTCAATCGCTACTGCTACGGCAAAGTCGCGCGTCTGCTTCAGCGCCTAAACGAAGCCGGCATTCTCGACAGCACGCTGGTTTACGCCTCGAGCGATATGGGCAACCCGGCCGCGCATAGTACGCGGAACGTGCCGACGGTTCTCGCCGGCGGCGCCAACGGCAAGATCCAGATGGGGCGTCGCATCAAGTTCGATACTGATTGCCCACTCGGCACCTGGTGCGACGAAAGCAGCAGCGCCTACCAAACCATGGCCAACAATCGGCTCTTGGTGTCGATCGCGGGAGCCTTCGGCGTCGATATTGGCAGCTACGGCGACCAAGCAGAGCCCGGCTTGGTCGCGGGCCCGTTGCCGCAGCTCTGAGTCTCGCCGACGCAGCCGCTTCGGCTCAGGGCAAGACGGCGGGCGAGGGGCTACCCGTGTACACCTGCGGACAGCGCGGCTTCTTCACGTCTGGGGGGCAGTTGAGCCCCTGGTAGAAGCTGAGTGGGTTCTGCGGCATGGCATAACCGGCGGGGATGGGAAGCTTGGAGAACGTAGCGAAATAGGTGAGACAAGCGTCCCGCCACCAGCGCGCTTCGTAGTGTTGGATCTGCAAGAAGTCGCTGACCTCGCCGAAGCGCTTGCCGTCGATGCGAGCCTTCACGCCGGTCCACGCGTCGCGCATGCGTCCGACGTCATCGACGCCTTGACTGTAGCGGCGCACGAGCTCTTCCCAGAGCGTCTTGTTGGTGTCGAGCATCTCGCCCCAACCCACGTGGTGGAAGAAGAGCAATGAATCGTCGGAGACCTTTGCTCGATCGCCGAAGGCTTGACCGACGGGGGCCGCGTACTGTGAGACGGCGTTGCTGCCCGTCGCAGTGCGATCGAAGCCGAGGCCCGCCGTATCGGCCTTGTGATAATAGACCGGGTTCCACTCGGGTTGGCTGAGGCTGCTCTCCCAGGGCTTGGGCCCGTAGTGATGGTCGCTGCCCATGATGTGCACCAAACCGAGCGGCTCCATGTAGTTCACCAAGGTCTGGCGCGAGCTCATCATCAGCCCGACCACGGGAGTTACGACCACCGGGTCGTTAGAGAACGTTTGCCCGACCCACTCCGTGGCCACACTTTGTGCGGAGATCTCTGGATCCCACGCCATGCGTCCGTACACGTACCAATTGGCCTGGTTGAAGTGGGACCCGGTCCAGTTCGTGTCGCTGCCGATGTTGGCGACGCCGGAAATGGCGGTCAGGGTGTGTTGCTCGAGCGCGCCGTCGATCACGCGGGCTACGGTCGAGCCCGCGCCCTTCACTTGCGTGTCCGCCTTCAGCACTTCTTCGTACAGCGGACCGAGATACGCGAGGTGCGTGTCTTCCCCAAGGTACTCTTTGGTGATCTGGAGCTCGAGCGCCATCGGCGTGCCCGGCATTGCTCCAAACAGGGGATGGAACGGCTCGCGGGGCTGAAAATCGAGCGGGCCATTTTTTACCTGGACCAACACGTTGTCGTCGAACAGGCCGTCGAGCGGCTTGAACTCGTCATAGGCTTGCTTGATGCGGTCCGAGCCAGGCACGGTCGAGTACACGAACGCGCGCCAGATCACGATACCGCCATGCGGCTCGAGTGCTTTGGCGAGCAGGTTGGCACCGTCCGCATGCGTGCGGTTGTAGGTTTGCGGACCGGGCTGTCCCTCGGAGTTGGCCTTCACCAAAAAACCGCCGAAATCAGGAATCGAGGTGTAGATCTCGTCGGCTTTGTCCGCCCACCACTTTTGCACGCTGGCATCCGCGGGATCGGCGGTGCTGAGGCCGCCGAGCTCAACCGGCGCGCTGAACCGCGCGCTCAGATACACCTTGATGCCATAGGGACGGAACACGTCCGCCAACGCCTTCGCCTTGAGGATGTAAGCTGCGGAGAGCATCACCTTGTCGGCGTTGACGTTGTTGAGCACCGTGCCGTTGATGCCAATCGAAGCATTCGCACGCGCGTAAGCCTTGTAGCGCGGCGACAGCGTCGCGGGCAGCTCGCCCCAATTCCAGATTGAGTTGCCGGCGTAGCCACGCTCGACCGAGCCATTGGGATTGTCCCAGTGATTGAGCAGACGATTTTTGATCTTCGGTGAGCTCGTCAGTGAAAGCTCGGTCAGGGGGCGATGAGTCGCCAGCTGTCGAAGCAGCGCAAAGCTGCCGTACAACACGCCCAGCTCCGAGTTCGCAGCGACCGCGATCACGCTCTGATCTTGGACCTTTGCCGTGCGAATCAGGTAGCCGTCGGGGCCGAGCCCGGAAAGCTCGCTCGTGAGCTGAAGGCCCGAGATCAGCGCGGATTTGGCGGGAGTTCCGACCAAAACCGCGCCTGCGCCTTGCACCGCGCTGGCGAGCGGAACGCTGCGCCCCGTGAGCCCGCTCAAACCTTGCACCAGCTCATCGGTAGCTGCCTGCGTGCTCGCCTCGCCGCCGTCGCTCACTACGTGCGTGATTGCGGCTTGATATTCCGCGAGGCGCGCGGGCAGCGAGACTTTCGGATACCTGAGCCAGAGATCGGCACCCGTTTCGTCGGCCGGCGGCGCGTCCGGAACGGGATAATCGCTGCCCACGGTCCCCCCGTCGCCACCGCCGTTGCCGTTGCCGTTGCCGCTGCCGCCATTGCTGCCGCCTGCGAGTGAACCGCTGCCCGCGAGTGAACCACTGCCCGCGGCGTCTCCCCCCGAGCCGTCACCCGCGCTGTTGCTGGCGCCCGCGGAGCTCGAGCCGTTCGGCTTTTTGTCGGAGCTGCAAGCGCTGCCGAGAGCAAGACAGAGAATGCCAGGAAGAACGAAGCCAGTGCGAAGCAGAACCGCTAATCTCGTCACCAATCAGCCCTTCCAGTAGATGGTGGCCCAGCCCTGAGCTGGCATTTGTACCTGAACGCTGGTCCCGCCGCCGAGTGCAACGGTCGTGGTCGTAGCTGCGCCCGAGTTGAACAGCACCGTGACCAAGCTACCGTCGGGGTTCTTGAATGCCACCGCGTCCCCGCCCGTGACGGCGACGCGCACCGCGTCGGGATCGACGAAGTAGGAGAGGTGACGGAACACGTAGTAGACCGGCGTGACGACCAGTTGCTTGGTCGCGCGGTCCACGACCAAGAGCGCATTTTGCGGCCACGGGCGCTGCGTATCGAGGTTCTTGCCGTTCGTATCGAGCACCATGTTCCACGCGCTGTAGCCGTTGGAGTTGGCGACGATCCACTGCTTGATGTAACCCCAGCTCTCGACGGCATAGGCTTGGTCGTTGGCGGGTTTCTCGGGATTGAACGCGGGCGTGCCGGCGACGCTGAACGGATAGTTCCCGCACTTGTGCTCGGACTGCATGATCAGCAAGCTCGGGTTGGCATTCAGGATCGAAGGAATGCGGCCGATGGTGTTCCACTGCAGGGTGACGCCGTCGGTATATTTGAGCGCGTCCGCGGTGAGGCTCATGATGTCGGTAGGGTAAGTCCCGTCGTTCGACAACGTGCCGAACCAGACTTTCGTGCTCAGCCCGTGCTCAGCCAACGTCGGTCCGAGGTACGTGCCCACGAACGTGCCGAGTGCGCCGTCGTCCCAAAGGCAGGAGGGATAGCGCGTGGCGTAGCCCGGTTCATTTTGCGGAGAGACCTTGGAGATCGGGATGCCCTGCTTGCCGTACTCCTCGATGTACTTGGCAAAGTACAGCGCGTAGGCGGCGAGCGTCGCGGCATCGCTCTTCATCTTGGCGTTGAACGTGGCGGTTCCGCCGCTGGGCGGCACGTCAGTGCCGTCGTACACGGCGGGGTTCTTCATCCAAGGCGGCGGCGTCCACGGGCTAGCCCAGAACTTGATGTCGCTCTTCACCGCTTGGGCAGCTTTGATGAACGGGATGAGCCGCATCTTGTCGCGCTCGATGGAGAAATGTTCCATCGTGGGATCGGCCGCGTTGCTCGGGGTATCGTCGAGCGTGTAGCGGTCCATCGCGTAGTCGCTGGCGCCGAGTGGCAGCCGCCCCCATGCGAAGTTTGCTCCTTCCGCGGGGCTGAATAGCAGTCGAATCGCGCGATCACGATCGTCGGCCGACAGCACCGAAAGTGCGTCCCAGCCCGCTTCGTTGAAGGTCCCGCCGAAGCCGATCCACTTCTGCAATTTGCTGGTCGGGTCGACGGTGATGGTTGCGGTTCCGCCGCTCATCGGAGTGAGCGTGCCCGTCTTCCAATACGCACCCGCCGCCGACGTCACCAACGCCGGTCGCTCCACGACTACGACGGGTGCGCCGGCCGCGCCGCCGCCACTCGCACCGCCGCTGTTCGCACCGCCGCTGCTCGCACCACCGCTGTTGGCGCCGCCCGGTGTGCTGGTCGATCCCGCTGCGCCGCCGTTCGCGTTCGGAGCGCCGGCACCGCCCGTCGCGGTGCCGGCGCTGCCCGCCGCGGCGCCCGCCGTTGCTCCGCTGCCGTCTCCGGAAGCACCTCCGGGCGGCTTGCTGCTGCCATTGTCGGTCGAGCTACAAGCGACGGCAAAACACACGGCCCAGGCCGCACCCAGCGACAGTTCGAGTCTTGTCATGATCGATTCCAGAAAAAAGCAGCGCGCCCTCTTTGGCGTCTAGATCTAGGAAGTGAAGCTCGCCCTCCGCGCAGTGCAAGCTGGAACTATCTTCCAGCTTGCAAAACGGCAGCGTCAACGCGCTCCGCGCGTTCACCTTCAATCCACTACACGCGCCGAGAACCCGAGCATCGCGACTCAACTCATGCCCGCGCTCGGCATGCCCGACGAAGCGCAAATTGATCACTTCGCACAAAACAATTATCCGGCGCCCCTCACCGAGGAGCACCGGATAATTTCAGTGGCTAAAGGCCGAGACCGAAAGAGGCGAGACCGAGGCGCTGCGATTGCCGCCTCGGTGTCGCGTGTTTCGACTCAGGCGCCCTTGCCGGCCGAGCCGCCCTTGCCGCCGGAGCCAGCGCTCGACGCGCCGCCCTTGCCGCCGCCGCCGGTCGAAGCTTTGCCGCCGCCGCCGGTCGAGGCTTTGCCGCCGCCGCCGGTCGAAGCTTTGCCGCCGCCACCGGTCGAGGCTTTGCCGCCGCCACCGGTCGAGGCTTTGCCGCCGCCGCCGGTCGAGGCTTTGCCGCCGCCGCCGGTCGAGGCTTTGCCGCCGCCGCCGGTCGAGGCTTTGCCGCCGCCACCGGTCGAGGCTTTGCCAGCACCGCCGGTCGAGGCACGACCGCCGGCACCACCACCACCGGAGCTACTATTGCCGCCCGTCGCGGAAGTTCCGCCGGTGCCAGGGGGGGTGCTATCGCTGGCGCCGCACGCAGCGCCTAGGAAGCCAAGAACGAGCGCGGAAACGGGGAGAAACGACTTATCCATTAGTTTTTGCCTGTCTTTTGAGCGCTTCTCAAGCTCGCTCGGGGCGGTGACCGCTTGGCGCGCAATGCTAGTGAGCCGACCCTGCTTGCCCGATTTTGAGGTGGGCGAACGGGGTGGGGGCCCGAGTTGAAGCGGGAGTATATGAAAGGCCCCTCGTTTTGCAACGTCCGCCCCTAAGTTTGTTCCGCCGCCGCGAGCTCTTGGATGGCCCCCGCCAAATTGTCACGAATCCTCTCGAGCTCGTGGTCGGGGATCTGCACTCCGGCGTCGACCCGTGCGAGCAAGGTCTCGCAAGCGCTCTTCGTCGTTGCGTAGTCGGGGACCCAGTACGCGGCCACTGCTAGTTCGTCCAGCAGCCGCCACTCATAGATGCTCTCGAGCACGAACAGACGATCGTTCGGTCGGGGGGTTTGCACGCCCGCTTTTGCAAACAGCGTCGCCATCGGCCAGCCCTCCTTTTCTCGGTAATAGCGCGCGAGTTCGAAGAGCGGTTCGGCACGCGTCGGTCGCAACGCATACGCCGCGAGTAGCTCACTCAGCACGACGGCTTCGGGTTTCTCGAGGCGTAGGCAAATGCGCCCTGCCTCGAGTTGCGCGATGAAGCGCTCTTCCGTCCAGCCATTTTCCATTGAGGCGCGCTTTTTGTACTCTTGCAGCGCTCGCTCGAATTGCTCGGCGTCGCGATAGGACTGCGCGAGGTAAAATTGGCTGCGCGCGTCGTTCGGATCGCGCGCGATCTCGGCCTCGAGCAGCCTCGCGTCGCGCAGGAACTTCTCTTCTTGGGTGACCCCGTGAGATTTGGCGCCTTGGGCCTGATGATAGATGATCCACACATCTTTTCTGACTTCCCAGCGCGGCGCTGGCACAAGCTCGACGAGATAGTTGTGAACTGGGCCTTCCCAGCGGTAGCGCCCGACGCGCACGTTGACCAAATGGTGCACCGCGTAGCGCAGCTCATCCTGGTGCTTTTCGATCTCGTAGGTGACGCCTGGCTCGAGCTTCTCGTAGAACTTCGGGTCTGAGACGACGAGCTCTTCGTCGGCATCGATGAAGAGCAGCCAATCGGCCTTATCGGCGGCGACCGCGAGCTCCAGCGCTTGCTGCCGATTGACCCCGAAGTTCACCCACGGCCGCTCGTGCACCTCGCCTTCGATGCCGTAGCCCGTCATCTCGCGGCGGATCATTTCGATTGTGTCATCCGTCGAGCCCGTATCGACGATCACGTAATAGTCAATGTAGTCCTTGACCGAGCGAATGAGGCGCGGAAGCACCTTCACCTCGTTCTTGACGATCATGTTCAGGCAGATGTTCGTTTTTCGGCCGGGCATGCTGCGCCAACTATGCCATCCACGCGTTGCTCGCAATCTGAGTTGATCCAGCTGCGACCAAAGCTATAGTGCTTTCAACTTCACTGCCTTGGTTGGAACCATGAAACGCCTATCCTCATACCTCGTCGCACCCAGCGTGCTTGCTGTTCTGTCAATTGTCGCGGGCTGCAGCAGCTCGGATCCCGTCAGCCCCGCGGCAGGCGGCTCGAGCGCGGGCGGCAAGCCCGGTACAGCCGGCGCCAGCGCGGCGGGCGCGGGTGGCTCGATCGCAGGCGCGGGCGGCGCGGGCGCGGGTGGCACCGGCGGCTCGCTGAGCGCCGGTGGCGCGGGTAGTGGCGGCGCGAACACCGCAGGTGCTGCAGGTGGCTTGAGCAGCGCTGGCTCAGGCGGCGCGCCGGTCGCCGCCGCAATGACGTTCACGTCGCTCAAAGGCATCATCATGGTCACGTGCTTCGGCAACGGTTGCCACAGCCAAGAGGGCAATCACCTGCAAATGAAGCTGGATGACACCCTCTATACGACCTTGACCACGTACACGACTCAGTTCTGCGGCAAGCTCGTGAACACCACGACTCCGGCCGAAAGCGCGCTGCTCAAGGTGCTGAAGGGCGATTGCGGAACTCCTCCAAACATGGTCACTCCGCGCATGCCGTACGGCATTTGCTTCGACGGCGATAATGATCCCGAATCGCCCTGCATTCAGCCGGATAAGATCGCCGGCATCCAGGCGTGGATCGCCAAGGGCGCTCCCAAGGACTGAGCGCGTCGAGCCGCTCGTTGCAGCGGGGTTGCGGCGCGCTCTCAGTGCGCGCCGCCCCGCGACGAACGACGGCGATTTAGTGGACGGGCAGCTGCTTCGAGATCGCTTCGGGGCCGGTCTTGTCGGAGTCGCACAAAGCTTTCTTGTTGGCTTCGTACTGCTCGGCCATCCTCACGAAGGGGGCGACTTCGTGGATCAACTCCATGGCGACCTGATTGACCTGAGGCACGTCATCGTACGTACTGGCGATCGATTTCGAGATCTCTTCTAGCTCCGCGCCGTCGCCGGCCTTCACGGCCGCGTCGAGCTTGCCGGTGATCCACGGGATCTTGGCGTTCATTCGGCCAAGGCCTTCGTCCGCCGAATTGAACTTCCCGCGCGTGGGTTCGAAATCCGGCATATCCGGCGGCAGGGTGTCGAACTTTTGGTGCAGAGCCCTGAATTGGACGGTCAACGCCTCGAGCTTCGGCTTGAGCCCCTCCAGCGACTGATACGCCGAATCGGCGAGCTGCTTCAGCTCAGCGGGGCTCTTCTTGACCACCACCGGCGCCGCCTTTTGTGGTGGGTCTTTGCGGCACGCCACGAGCGAGCCGCAAGCGGCCAAAATCATCAACCCTTGCAAGATGCGCAGACGAGATGCAAGCGACACTGTTCCTCCTTTGATTCCGCTTTCGCTCATAGTTTCCCTCACGGTCCGCCCATCGGGTAGGCGTCGAAGCCTACGCCGGCGTCGTCGGTGGCGGCAGTCTCGAAATCCCAAGTGCCGCTCGGTGGAACCGTGACCGAGCTCTTCGAGCTCCCGCCGTACGCTACACCGAGTGGACGCCCTCGAGCGTCGAGCGGAAAGACGGCGACGGTGGGACCGGTGAGCTCCGTATCGAGACCGTTGACGAGCGTGCCCCTGTACGCGACGCCGCTACCAAGCGTCACCGCTTCGACGCCGGTGAGGCTGACACCCGCGATCGGGACGACCTTCGTCAGTGACCAGTATTGAGACATGTAGTCTAGGCTGCGAACGTCTTCGATTGGGATCTCCAAGTACAAGTCCGTGATCGCGACCATGGTCACGTCGCCAGGGGACACGCAACCGGCGACCGCCACCGAGTCGTCCGTGCCTGCGAAGTAACGCCGCACCATCAAGCCACTGATGCCGTTACCCACGGTTCCGCCGTCTTTGTCGAAGAGCGAGACCGAGAAAGAGACATTGCAGCCGGCGATACTGCCCACGTTTTTAACGGCGGCGTACAGCTCCGCGCCGCCCGCACCTTGCCGTAGCGTGAGCGCCGTCACTTGAAAAACGCTGTTGTTGCCTGCGTGGGGAGCCACCGTCAGAGTTGCGGGAACGACCACCGGGTCATCACTCGTGCCGCCACCGCTGGCCGGGGTCCCTGCCGCACCGCTCGCCCCGAGGCCGGCCGAGCCAGCGGCGCCCGGAGTGCCTTGGTTCTCGCTGCTCGAGCAGCCGACTACGAGCGACAACGCGGTGAGAGTCAGCAGAGACTTCGCGATCATGAGCGTGACCGACGCGGCACGTGGAATCATCGACGACAGAGTCTTTCGAGCAGCGATCATAGCTCACAAAAGCGAAAAGACCCCTCCAGGGGAGGGGTCTTTGTCGCGATCCGTTTAGCTCAGACGATCAGGCCTTGAGCTCGGTGTAGCCACCGGGGCTCCAGATCTTTGCGTCCTTGACGGCGCCAGCGCCACCGGAGAACTCTTCCGTCTTGTCGGAGTACCCGAAGTGAGTGACCTCACTAGCGGGGCCGTCCTTCGCGGGGAAGCCTTTCGCGTCGGCCTTGATGCCGAGCGAGGTCATCACGTTGCAGAAGTACTTGTTGATCGGCATGTTGCCGAACTTCGGCGCGGTACCGGTGCCTTGGCTCACGCCGTCGGACGTCTGCGTCGTGCCGGGCACGCACTGCGAGAGGCTGCGGCCGAGGAAGTCGGTCGCGGTGCCACCCGAGGTGGTGTCCAGGTTGATGATCTTGCCTTGCTTGAAGTAGCCGCCGCCGCTGCCGGCCTGGATCAGCGGCGTGTTGTTCATGTTGTGGGCGTTGCCGTCCGACAGCTCGTTCAGCCAGAACGCGACGCTGTTGTCGAGCACGGTCTTGCCGTCGCCTTCCGGAACGCTGTCCAGGAACTTCACCAGGCTGGCGAACTTCGAAGCGTAATAGGCGTCGATCTTCTTCAAGTTGTCGACCGCGCCCGTGACACACGCGCCCTGCATGCTCGCGTCGTTCAACCGGTGAGACTGGTTGTGCGAGTCTGCGTTCACGCCGATGCCGCTGTACGTGAAGTTGTTCGGCATGCGCAGCAGGATGATCGGGTTTGCGTTGCACGCGGCCGAGAGCGCCGCGATCGCCATGTACAAGTCCGCGTTGTCCATGCCGTCGACGATCTTGCGCGTTACGACGTCGCCCGCGGTGCCGGACGCCAGCTTGCTCGAGGCTTGCAGCTTGTCAGCCAAAGCCTGGTTGCATTGTGCGGATACGGCCACACCGACGTCATTGATGAGCGAAACCCAGGCATCGAGCTTGTCCTTGTCGGCCTTGCTCATGTCCTTGCTCTTGAGCCGAGCCAGGTCGCCCTTCACGATATCGGCGATCTTCTTGCCCTTTTGGATCTCCCAAGTGTCGGCGTTCATCGGAGCGCCGGTCTTGAAGAGGCCCGTGAGCTGGCTGTACGCCGTGGTCGCGTTGACCGCGGGGAACTGACCCTTGGGATCGACCTTGTTGTACGAGATAGCGGCCTGCGCGCCGACCGTCTTCACGCCGGCGATGTCCATGTACAGCGGCTGCTGATTGGGGCTCAGCTGCTGGGCCATGATGTGGTCCATCGAGATGCCGAGGGGCGTCGCGTTGAACTTGGTCGCCATGTTGAAGCTGAACGGGTCGTCGCTGTTCGGCGTCACCGGCTGCAAGGTCAAGGCCGTGCCCGCGCATTGCGTGTGGGAGTCATTTCCCTGGCCACGCCCTTTGCCGGCACCCTTGTTGTTCGCGGTCCACTCGTTCATGGTGCGCATGCCGCGCGGCATGAGCAGCTTCTTGGTGTACGGCGCGAGTGCCTCGAGCGCGGTCCCCTTCAGGTCCGTATCCAGCATTTCACCATCGAGCTTCTGGGGGAACCAGTTGTTCGTGATGCAGCCGTAGTACGAGAACATGATGATGCAACGCTTGGTCGTTGCAGCGACAGCCTGCGCGCGAGCAGACTTCTCGAACAGGGAGGTGAGGATCGGCGCAGCGATGACGGCTCCGCCCAGGCCTTTGAGGAGGATTCTACGGTTCATATAGTTGTTCATGTTCGGAAATTCCTCGGGTTCAGAGCGAGCCGCGGACTCGTAGACGGAAAGAATCCGCTTGGGTGAGGTCACCGAGTAGGCCGAGGATGGTGTAGCCATCGCCAGCGAGTTTCTTCGTGAGGGCGTTGACCGTGCATTGGTCGTTGCCGTTCGGCTGGCGGCCAGTGGAGAAGGAGACCCACGCTTGAGCGTAGAGCTCCTGTGCCTTGGGCGCAGCTGCAATTGCGGTCATTAGGTCGACCGGCTTCGAGATCTCTTTCGACGCGAGCCCGTTGCCGAAGTTGACCGTCGCGGTCGAGTTGATGTCGCCGCCCATCGGGTCCTTCGTCTGCCACTTGCCGATGCCGTCGTAGTTCTCCATCACGAAGCCGAGGCCGTTGAACACCTCGTGGCAGCCTTTGCAAGGCTGATTCACCATCGTCAAAGCTTCGACGTAGGAACGAGTCGTGGTGAACGTGCCGGAGACCGTTTGCATCGCGAATGCCGGATCCGGTGCCGGGACGTTGACGCTGAGCAGCCAGATGGCCATGTACGAGCCGCGCAAGATCGGGCTCGTCGCGCCGAAGTTGGCGTACGAGCTCAAGAACCCAGCGCGAGTCATGAAGCCCGGGCGCGGGTTGGTGGCCGAATCCAGCGTGACCTTGGTCAGCGCGTCGGTGTACTTCGACGGGTCGAGACCGTACGCGACGGCGTTGTCCTTGTTGACGAAGGCAACGTTGCTGAGCAGCAGGTCTTTGAACGAACCATTGGTGTACGCGACCTCTTCGAAGAAGGCGTCGAGCTCCTTACGGTTGGCGGCCAGAGAGGCGTCCGTGTAGTCCGGGTACACCTTGGTGTCGTGCTTGCCCTTGAACCAGTGCGCGCTCGAATTGTTCATCTGCGCCCAGTCGTCGTGGAACGTCGAGACGAACGGACCGGTCTTTTCACGGACCTGAATCATGCGCGTGGCTTGCGCCAGGATCTGCTCTTTGGTTCCGAGCTGCTTGGCGTCGGCGGCTGCGTTCAGCGCGTCGTCGGGGACGGAACCCCAGAGTAGGAAGGAGAGGCGGGTCGCCACTTCTTGCTGCGACAGCTTGATGGCGCTGCCTTCGGTCTCGGTGTTGAGCTCGGGGATCAACAGGAACGAGGGCGAAACCAGGAACGCGTTGAGGATAGCCTCTGCGACCTGAGCGGGCGTACCGGCCGGGGTGGCGCTGTTCAGCGTCATGAAGGACGCGACTTCCTCATCCGTGAGGGCGCGGCGGAAGGCCTTACGGCCGAAGTTCTGGACGGTGGTCTTCAGACAGTCCGCGGCCGTCGGCTCGCAGCTGATGAATTTGGACTTGTTCGCGCCAGCCATTACCTGGGCCGCGATCTTCGCGCCGACGTCTTGATAGACCTTCCAAGCGGCAGCGGTCATCTGGTCAGCGTCGCCGATCAGGGCGTCTGCAACGGGCTGCGTGCCGTCTACGGTGGTAACACCGAGGAGGTCGCGAACCACACTTGCGTACTGACGGTTCAGCAGCATCGGGATCTGCGTGGTCACCGGGATACCGGGAACGCACTCACCGGGAGGGGGGGGGTTGTCGATCGAGCCGCCGCCCGTACCCGTGCCTACACCCGCGCCAGAGCCGCCCGCGCCGGGCGTGTTGCCCGAACCCGCGGTTGTACCCGGAGCGTTACCACCCCCCGGAGGAGTACCGTTGTTTGTGTCGTTTGTGGCAGAGCCGCACGCGACAAGCGCCAAGGGAAGGACTCCCAAAGCAACTAATGACCGCAACCGTTTTTCTTTCATGACGACCACCTAATTACGGGTTGTTTTTCCGCCGGCTGGAAACCCACTCGATTTTCGCGCAGCACTACCTACGTTGAAACCTAGCGGACCCGTTCAAGCCTCGTGAGATGAAATTTTTCGCATGCATCTCCGGAGTTCTTTCGGCTGGCTTGAATACAGCCCCCGACAATATCATCCGTGGTGGAAAAAAGACCTCAGGCTGGAATTCTCGTTCTCCACTGCGCTCCACTGCGCCTCGCACGTCGGATAGGCGCACCGCCTACATTGTCACGCCTTGCGCGTCGCACCAGGCGAATTTCCGGCGTGAACCGCGTTTAGCCTGAACTCCTCACATCATCGCTGAGGGGCGCCATAACGCTGCTCGCAAGTGCGTATACGTGGCTTCGAATGCCAGTCTCCAGCGACCGAAACTCGGTATTCCGAGCTCGGGTTCGGCCGAAGAGAGAGAGGTTTTTTCTTGATGGTCACGCGCGTCGTCGTGAAGCGTCGCAGCCTTCGGCGTCGCGTTTACGGGCTGCCCACTTCGACGTCGAAGCGCTTGACCCAAGTGGTGCCCGAACCTCCCATCACTTCGTTGCCGAACTCGACGCTGCCCAAGTAATCATTGGGGTTCACCAGCTTCGCCTCGACCAAGTGCTTCACCATCGTATGAATGCGGATCGTGCCTTTGCGTCGGATGGTCGGGCTCTTGAACGAGAGCAATCGCCAACCCTTGCCGTTGGCGTCTTCGCCGATGCTGTCCGCCTTCCATAGTTCGTACTTCACGCCGTCGAACGTCGGCTCATCGATCACGACGCCCGCGGGTCGAGCACCCGAGGCATAGTCCATCCAGAACATGACCTCGGTGGTGATGCTCTTCGGATCGGCGGCGTCGAAAGGCCCAGGGCCGCTCATCAGCCAGACCTCGGGCGCCAGGTCATAACTCCCGTCGGCGCTGGTCTCGACTTCGTAGTTCAGCAAGAGGCTCGGCAAATCAGCGACTTTCATCGGAAAGCGCGGGTCGGTGCTCTTGCCTCCGCTCCACGGTTTCCAACCAAATTCGATCTCCGGATAAGCGAATACCGAGGGGTCGAAGCCCGGCCAATTCCAGGTCCAACCTTGCTCGGTGTGTCCTGCCGTTTCACGAGTGAGCAGGCATTGCTCCGCTTTGCCTTTGGCCTTGTTGCTCCCCCACTGATTGTTGTTGTGACGATACGGCCCGACCATCTGCGTCGCTTCTGGTCGACAATTCGCGGTCACCCCCGGACCGATCTTGCCCGGCGCGCTGCCCGCCGCGTCGAGGGGTATTGCTCCGCTGTGCTGAGCGCTCTCGCCGGCGCAGCCAGTGAGCGCCCAACCGAACGCCGTAACGAACGTGATGCCGACGATGCTTTGCTTGAATGAGGTCTGCATGGCGATGACCTACAGATGGAGCCACTGCCCGCCGCTGATCGCGCTTTCGCCTGCGCGCCCTGGTGCCTGAACAATCCCGGCACGCTCGTGCAGCGCGCTCTGCGCTACGGGAGACGCGGTTCGAGCGCGTCAGCGCTCTCGACGTTGGGAGCCGCGGATTCGCGAGAGAGCTGCTAAGAAAGAGGACCTGTGCGGTACGCCGCGGGGGCGTCGAAGTGCGGCGCAGGGCGGCAGGTGGTTCTAGGGCCAATGCCGTTCACTTAGTGATTTGCATGGTTAGCCGCAAAATCCGTGGAACCGGGTGCCCCGCGCAAGGCACGTCAAGGTAGCGCAGGCGTCCTCGCGCTCTGCGCCCGGCTTCCCGCGTGGTTCCTCTTTGGTCGGAGCTGAGATCATTCGCGCTCACATTTTGCGCGGTAGGGGTCGACTTGCAAAGAATCGAGTTTGAATTCGAACTCGATTTTTTAGCTGCAAAGGCGCATTCCGCACGAAACTCGGCGCGAGAGCTCTCAAGTGAACGGCATTGGTTCTAGGGCCGTCGCCGAGGGAATGTTCGAGTGGCTGGCGAGCGGGTCGGCGGCTCCGTGTGCGTACGATTTCGTAGACTCCGCGCTCGAGTGGGTGTGGGTGCTACGGCACAGTGGGGCTTGGCGAACTCCACGAAATCGTCGCGTTGGGCAGGAAGCCGCGCCCCAGCAGAGGTGTGGAACCCGCACCGTCCGCATCCAGTCTTGCTCAGCCTGATCTCTCCAAGATCGATCCAACCAAACCCAAGCCCCACCCCGCGTCAGACCCGAACGTCGACCCTTGGTCGGTGGGCGGCGAGTGCACGATTGAGAATCTTCGGCTGCGCTGCCGAGCCCACAATCAACGGTATGCGCGGCAGTATTGGGGCGAGTCTCGTATAGAAGCCGCGGTGCAGAGCGCTCGGCGGCGCCGCGCAGTGGCTCAGCGTTCGGATCAATCTGACCTACCCTGAGTTGGCGCCCACCGCGCCTCGACGGTTCACGCGCGGGGCAGCCCTATTTCTCGGCGCAGAAGCGGCGCCAGATGTCGCGGTAGACGGACTCGAGATTGCGCGTGAAGCGCGGGCCGTCCATGAGCGGCGATTGCTGCAGACGTGTGCGCAGGGTTCGGCGAAGCTCGCTCAGCGGCGTGAGGTCAGCGGCGAGCGAGCTTGCGATGCGCACGTACTCTTCGGGCGTGCTGGCGATCAGCTCCGGCAAGCCCAAGTTCATCGCTTGGCTGAGCCCCGCGCGGCTGGCAACCGTCGCGCCCGCGAGGGTCACGGTCGGCACACCCATCCACAGCGCATCGAGACTCGTGGTGTGTCCGTTGTACGGGAAGGTATCCAGACAAACGTCGATTTCGCGGTACCTGCTCAGGTAGTCGAGCCGTCCGCAGCGCTCGACGAACTCGATGCGCTCCGGGTTCACGCGCGCTTTTTTGAAGATCGAGCGCACGCGCTCACGCGCGTTCCCGGGGGGAGCCATGAGCAGGAGCCGCGATTGGGGCACCGCGGTCAGAACGGTCGTCCACAGTCGCAGCACGCCGTCGTTTATTTTACGGGAGTGATTCAGGCAACCGAAGGTGATGCTGCCGGTTGCGAGCGCGGGCAGTGCGCTCACTTCGGGGACGTCCGTGAGCGGGTCGTAGCACCAGAACGAGTCGGGGAGCCGAATGGTCCGTTCGGAGTAGACTCCGGTGTCGGCGTCGGGCAGATCGAGGAAAGGATCGGACAGGCGGTAGTCCATCGTTTCTAGACCCGTGGTGCCCGGGTAAGCCAACCAGCACAGTTGCACGGGCGCGGGCTTGCGGGCAAAAGCGAGCAAGCGGCGGCCAATCATATGCATGGTGAGATCGACCAAAATGTCGATCTGATCTCGGCGAATGAGCTCGGCCAGGGCCGCGTCGTCCAGCGTGGCGACTTCACGCCAGACATCGGCGTAGCCTCGGATGCGGTCGGTGTGGCTCGTCGGATTGTCCACGCTCGAGTAGCAAAAGATCTCGAACCGCTCGTGGTCGTGATGCTGGAACAACGGGATGGTGAAGAGCGACTGAACGTGAGTTTGGAAATCAGGTGACACGTAGCCGATGCGTAGCCGCCGCTCGGGCGCGCGCTCGTTTTCGTGCGGCTTCGTCTGTGCGGCAAGTGGTCGCGCATGCCGCTCGTTCCACAGCCGCGATTCTTCGAGAATGTCGCTCGCGGTGACGCCCGGCCAAAACGGCATGTTGAAGAGCAGAACGCTGTGCGCGTTTGCGTCGTCAGGACGGAGGGCGACCGCTTGGCGGTAGAGCGCTTGGGTCTCCTCCAGGCGCCCGGATTCGTCGAGCGCGGTCGCCAGATAGCCGCGCGCGACGTGGAAGTTCTGGTCGATCTCCAGTGCTCGCCGAAAGCTATCGATTGCTTTGTCGAAACGGCCGGCGTCGGCGTGGATCGCGCCGAGCGCGGTGTGCGCGTTGGCTAACCGCGGATTGAGCTTCAATGCGGCGCGGTACCAAGCGGCGGCCTCGTTTGCTTGGCCTGCCAGGCGCAGCGTCTCACCGAGCGCCGCTAGCAGCTCGGCCGGGCTCATGCTGCCCGCGGGGGGAGCCGGTGCGTCCCGTTTGCCCTTCAGTCTCGCCAGGCGTTCGGCGGCTTGCAACAGACTCGGATCGAGCGCACGGGCGCGCTCGTAACACTCCGCTGCCGCGGCCGATTCGCCTTGCTCTTCGAAGCTGAGCGCGAGGTTGAACACGGCTTCGGCCAAGTCCGGCTTGCGCGCCACGGCCATCAGCAGCACCGGCACGGCTTCGCTTCTGCGACCCAGCGAGCGATACACGCTTCCGAGACTGGAGAGGTAGAAGGCGTTGTTCGGTGCCACACGGACCGCGCGCTCGAGATGCGACGCGGCCTCGTCGAGTTGACCTGCCTGCAGGGCGAGCACGCTGAGCAAGAACAGCGCATCGCCATGCGCCGGCTCGCGCTCGAGCACGCGCCGATAAAGACGTTCCGCGCGATCGACGTCGCCTGCGCGATGGAATTGCACCGCTGTTTCGAACAGAGAGGTTTCGGCCACGGACGGAAATAAGGTAGCAGTGCGGCTCGATAGCGAGTAACCAAAAGGCGGAGATGACACGGCCCGGGCATCGATATGAGGTGGACGACACTTTTCTCGATCAGATCCGCCCACCGCCCCCATCTAGCTGGCGTGGCCGCACCACTTCCCAGTTTCGCTTGCCCGGGTATCGAAACCCTGGCCGGAAAGCCGGCGCTGGAGGCGCTGCGTGTCGTTGCGCCCGCTCCCGCGATCATGCGCATGCCGGGTTCTGACCCGCGTCTGCGCGCGGCGGTCAACGATCACGTTGCCCTGGTTTGGCGCGTGCTTCGTCGCACCGGGCTTGGCGCGGCCGACGCCGAAGATGCTTCGCAAGACGTTTTCTGGGTACTGGCGCAGCGCTTCGACGACGTGCCGGAAAGAGCTCAGCGCTCCTTCCTGGTCTCCACCGCGCTGCGCGTGGCCTCTGATCGCAAGCAATCACGCTGGCATCGCTCGGTCAGCGCCGGGCTGGATGTCGAGGCGCGCGTCAGCGACGCGCCTTTGCCAGACGAAGCCGTGGATATTCGGCGCGCGGGCGCACTGCTCGATGAAGCGCTGGCAACGCTCGATGAATTCGAACGCTCCGTGTTCGTCTTGGCCGAGCTCGAACAAATGACTCGCGCGGAGGTCGCCGAAGTACTCGGCATCCCCGAGGGCACCGTCGCTTCCCGTCTGAAGCGCGCCCGTGAGTCGCTCGAAAGCGCAGTCCGAAGGCTGCGTTCACGTCCGAGGGCAGTGCGATGACCAACGCTGACGACGAAGAGCGCCGCGCCTTCGAGCGCTTGCTCGATGCCGCCCGCGACGAAGCCCCGCCGCAGGAGCTCGGCGAACGTGTGCTGGATCAGCTCGCGTATCGCACTCGGCTCGAGCGCATTGCGGCTCAGCGACCGCGGCGGCGCGGTTACAGCGCCGCTGCCGGCGCCTTGGTGTTGCTCGCAGCAGGCGTGCTGCTGCTGGTGTTCGCGCTCAAACCAGCGGCCGACGTGCCGATTGCCGCCGAACATGCCTCCAGCGCCAGCAAGCCCTCTGCCGCACCCGCGGGGGCGCCGCCGGCGCCGTCCCAGCATGTGCCGAGCGCAATCGATCCGTGTCTCTCGCTCGCGCCCGTGTCCGGAACCGAGCCGTCGATCGACGACTTCGAGGATGGTGACGACGCGATTCGGCCGCTCGAGGGCCGAGCTGGATTTTGGCGCTGGGCGCGCGAGATCGACGCGCCGGGTACCGCTCCCGCGCTGATCCCCATCCCGCGACCGGATGCGACACGCGCGAACCGCTTGGCACTGCACGTCAAGGGCGGACAACTCTCGGACTGGGGCGCGACCGTCGAGTTCGACTTCCGTCCCGCGTGTTACGACGCGTCCAAGTACGTCGGCGTGTCTTTTCAAGCGCGCGGCCCGGGACGCGTGTACTTCGCGGCGCGCGAACGATCCGTGATCCCGGTTGCCGAAGGCGGCAGCTGTGAAGTCGATTGTCACAATCCACACGTGACCAAGGTCGAGTTGGAGTCGGGTTTTCGCACGTATCAGGTGCGCTGGTCGGAGCTGCGTCAGCGTGGGAAGGGCAAGCCTGCGTTGGATGAGCACCGCCTGCACAGCTTGGCGATTCTGATCCGCCCCGAAGACACCCCGTACGACGTGTGGTTGGACGACCTACGTTTTTTGCCGCGCTGACGGTAATTTCCGCCGGAGCTCGCGCCTATTGCGCAGGCAAGCTAAAGCCGCGAGGCCCCCTTCTCTAAAGTGAATGAAAGCTGCCGCTTTTCTGCTCGCCTTGCCTGTCCTTTGCTCAGTCGCGCACGCAGAGGCGGCGGAGTACTACGTCTCGCCGACGGGGAGCGACTCGAACTCCGGCTCCTTGGCGGCGCCATTCGCGACCCTGCAAAAGGGGAATGACGTCGCGGTCGCGGGCGACACGGTCTGGCTGCGTGGCGGCACCTACCAGAATACGAAGCAGATCAAGCTGACCAAGAGCGGCCAATCCGACACGAATCGGATCAAGTTTTGGGCCTACCAGGGCGAAGTGCCGCTGCTCGACTTCTCGAAGTACGTGTCGACCAACACCGCCGCGGATATGCCCACGATCCTGATCAGTGGCAGCTGGCTGCACTTGAAAGGCCTCGAGATCGCCAACGGCGCGGTCGGTGCCAGCGGTGCGCACTCGAACGATGCGCTGCGCAGCGAGGGCGCGAGCAACAATATCTTCGAGCTCCTCAACCTTCATCACAACTTCGGACCAGGCCTGTTCATCTCCAAGGGAAACGGCGGCCACCTGATCTTGAATTGTGACTCGCACGACAACTACGACAAAGACGGCAGCCAGGGTGACGGGCAAAATGCCGACGGCTTCGGCGTGCACTACCAAACGAGCGGCCCGAGCACGATCATTCGCGGCTGCCGCGCTTGGCTCGATTCCGACGACGGCTACGACCTGATCTCGCAAGAGGTGCCGGTCGTGATCGAGAACAGCTGGGCGATCAGCAACGGCTTTAGCGATGGCGGTGCAGGCAAGCCCTCTTCCGGCAACGGCAATGGTTTCAAGGCCGGCAGTAGTGACACCGGCATTCGTCACGTGCTGCAGAACAACGTCGCCTGGAAGAACCGAGCGGCCGGCTTTTATGCCAACCACTCCACGGGCGGCAACACGTGGCTGAACAACACCTCATACATGAACGCGGTCCAGTACAACATGCTCGCCAGTCCCAAAGGCGACCCTGATACGACCATCGTACTGTCTGGGGCGCTCGCCCACAAAATGCGCAATAACGTGGGCTTTCCCAACAAGAATACGAACATGTCCGGGGTCGACACCCTGTTCAACACTTGGGATCTGAGCATTGCGGAGGCGAGCACTGACTTCGTCAGCACTTCGGACACCGGTTTCATGGGCCCGCGCCAGGCGGATGGCAGCTTGCCCGCGTTGGATTTCTTGAAGCTGAAAGCGGGCAGTCCGCTGATCGACAAGGGGACAGACGTAAGTCTGCCGTTCGTCGGTAGCGCACCCGATCTGGGTGCCTATGAGTACGGCGCGGTTGCCAACAGCGGTGGCGCCGGCAGTAGTTCGGCGGGTGGCAGCAGCTCGACTGGCGGCAGTGGCAGTGCGGGCAAAGGCAGCGGTGTTGCTGGCTCTTCGGCGGGCGGCCCAGCGAGCAGCATTGGTGGCGCGCCCGGGAGCGCGGGCGTTGCGGACGCAGGCGGCAGCAGCAACGGTGTCGGGGGCAGCGGTGCCGGTGGTCGCCCCGGTGTGGGCAGCGCGGGTTCGGGTGCCGATCCCGTCATAGCCGGTGCCCCTGCGAGCGAAGCGCCGGATCCCGCGCAGCCGTCCGGCTGCACTTGCCGCTTCGGCTCGAAATCCCGGCACACTGATTTGACCGCGCTGGTTCTCTCCTGCGTCGCATGCGCGATAATCCGCCGGCGCCGAAGCCGAGCGAGAGACGAGTAAAAGAGTACTTTCGTCGGCGGGCCGTGCTACTCCACCCAAGGGTAATTGGATGGCAATCGGGTCTCGGTGGGTTGGGCTGTGTTGTGTTCTTTCTGCGGGGCTGTTGGCTGCGTGCGACAGCAAGTCGAAATGTGAGCCGCCGCCGAACTCGTGTTCGGCCCTGGGCGGTGACAGCAGCGTCGGCGGAGGCGGCTCGTCGAACTCGGGGGCCGGTGGAAGCAATGCTGGTGCGGGCGGCGCTGGCGCGGGCAATGCGGCTGGGTCGAGCAATGCTGGCGCGGGCAATGCGGCTGGGTCGAGCACTGCTGGCGAGGGCAATGCTGGCGCGGGCAATGCGGCTGGCTCGAATAGTGGTGGTTCCAGTCAAGGTGGTACGAGCGGCATCGGTGCCGGTGGCACCTCGAGCGGGGGTTCGGCGGGCAAGGCAAGTGGCGGCAGCGCGGGCACTACCCAGGGCGGAGCGGGCGGCACGCAGGGCGGCGATAGCTGCGGTGGCGCGCAGGTGCTGTTCCTGATTCAACGCTCTGGTGCGCTGTTCGAGGGACCGGGGCTAGCGAATACCGGCGAGATGCTGCCGTTGGATCTGAGCTACTTCGGCTTCCTGCGGGCCGCGTTCAGCGGGCCTGACAGCGTTGCCAAGCCCTATCTCGGAAAGCTTCCGATGCGGGTATCCTTCTTGTTCGCCGCTCGTGACCTACTCGTCTCGCCCTTGCCGGCGGTGTGTCCGCAATTGGCCGAGACTGCTCCGAACCTGCAGTTCGACGCTCAGCTCAATGCGGTGTTTGCTCAGGGATATAGCGATCATCTTGCGCTCTCGACCGCCAAACTAAAAGTAGAAGCCCCGGTGCCCGAGGCAATCGGTAGTGCGGTCGCCTCATGGTCAGCGGCCGGTGGTGCTCGCCACTTGGTGCTGATCTTCATGGGCATGCCCGATACCTGCAACCAGTTCGATGGGCCGTGCGGTCTCGACGCCACGGTCAAAGCGGTGCAAGACGCCAACGCCGCCGGTGTCATCACGCACGTGATCGGGCTGGGTCACGACATCGCGTTCAACTACCCCTCCAAGGCGGATCCGGGGGTCTTAGTGATCACTGGCAATGAGGACTACCTGCAGCAGCTCGCCAACGCTGGCAGTGGCAAATCGGTGGGACCGGCCAACGTGCAACAAATCCAGGCCTACACCTCTTCAGCGTGCGGTTCGACCCTCGCCGCTACTTATTCGACCGCGCCCGGTGATGCGAAGTATTATCAAGTGCTGACGGCGACGGACGCGAAGACCGCCGTCGCCGGAGTGCTGGCCGATATCTGCCCCTGAGCGCCGAGCGTGCTCTCAGCCGCGCATGGCTTCGATCGGCGAAGTGCGGGCGGCTTTGAGCGCCGGCAAGAAGCCGCCCAAAATCCCCATGAGCGCGCCGGCGGCTAGGGAGCCGCCCAAGAGCTGGGGTGTCGGCGCGAACGAGAACGACACTTCCTGCCAGGTCGCGAAGTTCATCATCGAGATGCGCGCGAAGCTGAGCAAGAGGGAAGCGCACAGACCCACGAGCCCGCCGACCACGGCCAGGAACGTGGACTCCACGACGAACGAAAACAGAATCGAGAACTTGGAGAAGCCCAAAGCACGCAACGTGCCGACCTCACGCTTTCGCTGAGCGACGGCGGCGAACATCGTGTTCATCGCGCCGAGCATCGCGCCGAACGCGCAAAACACGGATACGACCCAGCCCATGCCGGAGATGAACAGGGCGGTGCCTTGCGACTGATCCTCGTAGTAGGTCGTTTCGCGCTTGGTCTCCAGTTGGAGCTGCTTGTCAGTGCTGACGTTGGCCTTGAACGAGTCCAGCTTCGCGGCGGACTCGAGCCGCACCGTGACCGACGAAACCAAGCCTTCTCGGCCGAAGGACGTGCGCGCGGTCTCGATGTTCGCCCACACCTCGGATTCGAACGAAGAGCCGCCCGCTTCGAAGATCCCGACCACTTCCACCGGCCGATTCTTCTTCAGCTCGAACTTCTGGCCCAACGTCATACCCTGAAAGTTGCCGGCGATCCCTTTGCCCACCAAGCACTCGTCGGTGCCGGGCTTGGGCGCGCGGCCCGCGACCAAGTGCACCTCCGGCCGCACTTTGAACACGTTCTCGGTCACGCCACGGACCAGGATATTCGAGACTTGGCCAGGCTCCGCGCTCAGCTTTTGCTGGGCGATGACCACGACCACCTCCCCCGTGCCGAGCGGGGCACCGGTGTCGTCCTTCTTCACACCGGGGGCCGCCAAGATCAAGCTCACGGTCGGGCTCTCGATGCTGCTCGATAGCTCGTTGCCGCTGCCCTTGCGCAGCACGATCGCGTTGTCGTCGCGTCCGCCAGCGACCAGCGTTTTCTTCACGCCCGCCGAGAGCATCAGCGCAGCAGCGAGCACGAACACCACGAGCGCAATGCCGCCTGCGGTCGCGAACGTGGTGGTCTTACGCACCATCAAGCTGCGCACGTTGTACGAGATGGGGATCATCTTTCAGCTCCTCAACCGACCCGCCGTAGCGCGTCGACGACCTTCAACGATGCCGCTTGTCGGGCGGGCAGAATGGCGGAAGCCACTGCGAGCACGATCGCCAGTCCGAGCCCGAGCGCGGCGATCCCGGGTTGCACGCGAAACTGGGGGAACATGTTGCCCATGTTCTCTTCCAGGGCTCGGCCGACCAGCGCGTTCACGAACGGATAGCCGAGCACGACGCCAATCAGGCCGCCGAAGAGCCCAATGGCCGCGGCCTCGCCGAGCACGAATTGCGCGATGTGCTTGGGCAAAAAGCCGATTGCGCGCAACACGCCGTACTCGTTCGTGCGTTCGCGAACACCCATTGCAATCGTGTTGCCGACAATCAAGCCCATGATCAAAATCATCACGATCGAGACGACATCGACGGCCTTCAAGATCGCAGAAAACATGCCCAAGAAGGATTGATTCAGGGCCGCTTCACTCATCGTCACCGTCTGCAAGTCGCGTTCGTCGAACTTGGCGTCGATCTCTTTGGAGATACGACCGGAAGCTCCCGCATCGCTGATGTTGGCCAAGATCCAGCCGACCTGATCTTTGCGCGCGCCGGTCAGGGACTCGTTCATGTAGTCCCAGTGAAAGTAGAGCGTGGAGCGGTCGACGTTGGTCGTCGTGGTGGTGTAGATTCCCGAGATGAAGAATTCCCAATCCCCGGGATAAATGCTGCCCGTAAGCGTGATCTTGTCGCCGACCTTCCAGCCTTCCTTCTTGGCCAAGGCATCACCGACCAGCGCGCCACGGCGGTTGTCGAACCAGGCCTGCTTCTGCTCCGGCGTGGTCTGGATCTCGTGATAAACGTCCAGCAAGCCCTTCGGGTCGGTGGCGATGGTGCCGAAGAAATCGCTCTCGTCCTTTGGGTTCTTCGCGCCGAACCAATTGGCGTAAACCACGGCTTTTACGCCGGGGACCTGCGCGATCTCCTCGGCGTAGCGCTTGGGCAAGGTCATCACGAAGCTGACCTTGTGACGCGTGGCGATGCGATCCTTGGCGGAAAACTCCGAGGCCGAGGTCCACGACCAAACCACGGTGCGCAAAAGGATGAAAAACAGCGTAGCGATCGCCACCACGGCCAAGGTGAGCGTGGTGCGTAGCTTGCTGCGCTTGATGTTGCGCACGGCGACGCCGAGCAGCGTCATAGTGCGAGCGCTCCCTTGTCCAAGCGGTGGCAGACCGAGGCACGCTCCGCGGCGGCCGGATCGTGCGTCACCATCACGATCGTCTTGTTGAACTCGGTGTTCAGCTTGCCGAGCAGATTCAGGATCTCGTTGGCAGCGACGCGATCGAGATCGCCGGTGGGCTCGTCCGCGACGATGATCTTCGGGTCGCTGACGATCGCGCGCGCGATCGTCACGCGCTGCTCCTGACCACCGGAGAGCTGCCGCGGGTAATGGCCCATACGGTCTTCCAAACCCACGACGCGGAGCGCGGTTTGTGCGCGCTTCTTTCGCTCATCGGCCGGCAATTTGGCCAAAAGCAGCGGCAATTCCACGTTCTCTTGGGCGGTGAGCACGGGCAACAGATTGTACGTCTGGAACACGAAGCCGATGTTGGCCGCGCGGAAGCCGGCGCGGTCGCCCTCGGACATCTGGCTCAGCTCGATGCCTGCCACCTTGAGCGAACCAGAGGTCGGCACATCCAAGCCCGCGATCAAGTTCAGCAGAGTCGACTTGCCCGAACCGGACGGGCCCATCAGCGCTTCGAACGAGCCCTCCTTCATGGTCAGGTCGAGCTCTTGCAACACGTCCAAGCGCTCCTTACCGCGCCAGAAAGACTTCCCCACCTTGCGCAGGACGATAATATCGCTCTTGCCGCTTTCGCTTTCGCTCATCGCGCGTTCCTTTCCTTGATCCTCTGCCCGTCCGCGAGACCTTGCGGTGGGTTACTCACGAGTCTGGTGCCGGCGCTCACGCCGCTGACGACTTCGAAGCCACTGCCCACGGCGGGGCCCAGCGTCACGGTGGTCAGCCGCACGACGCCGCCCTCCACGCGGTATACGACCTTGCTGCCTTGCACGTCCGCGACCGCGGTTCCGGGCACGACCGTCTTGGGCGGCGTCTTCATGGCTTCCTTGTCGAGCTCGCCGCTCAGGAAGCTCACGCGCGCGGCCATGTCCGGCAATACGCCCTCGTTCTCGTCTACGAACGCGACCTTGACGGTCACCGTCGCCTTGACGCGATTCACCTTGGGCGTCACCTCCAAGGCTTTGCCGCGGTAACGCTTGGTCGGAAAGGCATCCATCACGATCTCGCACGGGCCGCCCATCTTGATCTGCGACAAGCGTTGTTCGGGCACGTCTGTCTCGACCATCAGCGTCGAGAAGTCGGCGATCTGCACACCGCCCATGTCGATCGCGATGCCGGCCGGCTGTGGGCCCACGAATTCACCGACCTGGGGCGGCTTGTTCACGACCGTGCCGGAGATCGGCGCGATCAACGTGTAGCTGACCAGGTTGATGCGCAATTGCGAGGCAAGTGCGGCTTGCGCCTTGGAGTCGGCTTCAGCGGCTGCCACTAGCGCTTTCAACGAGACACTGCGCGCGATCAGATCTTCGGCGGTCCCTTTGGGGCCAATGCCCGCGTCCGACAGCGATTGCGCGCGCCGCGTCTGCTGTTCGATGTCGAGCAGGTTGGCCTTGGCGGTTGCCACGCGCGCGCGCGAGGCCGCGACTTGACTATCGGCGGATGCGATGCCGGCCTTTTGATCGGCGGTGTCGATCTCGAGCAGCAAATCCCCCGCCTTGACCTTGGCGCCTTGCCTCACGGCTTGCACCTTGACCTTGCCGGCAACCTTGGGCGCGACCGAAGAAGCAACCTGGGCCACTACGTAGCCTGTCGAAGTCAGCTCGACCGAGGCTTGCGCGGGCGAGATCTTGATCACTTCGGTGATGTCCACCTCGGTCTTGAACACGGCCGATTCGAGGTAGGGCAGCCCGAATTGATACGCCGCGCCCGCCACGCCGAGCACGCCGAGCACGGTCACGATCGTGCCGATGGGACTTCTGCCTTTCGGCCGCACGTTGCGGTCGATCTTCAGCGAAGCCAGGTCAGAAGAAAGCTGGTCAGGCATAGCTCGCACCCGGATAGCACAGCTTGAACCTCGCAGTCTCGAGAGTCTCGCGGTCTCGCCTTAAACCGCGCGCGAGAACCAGCGCAGCGCGTCACGCGGTTGCCCAAGCGCAGCGCACGCAGCGCTGCCCGGCTCGCGAGTGCCACCAGCTAAAAAAGAGATGAAATTGGGTTGATGGTCACGCGCTACGGCGTGCGCGTCTCAGCCTTCGGCGTCGCAGTTCGGATTGTGAAGAAGTGTAGCCATGGGCTCTCTCTTCGGTCACTCGTCCTTCCAACTTCATACTTGGCGTGGGCGCGGCAGCTTCACGAAGGCCAGCCCACAGCCGAACACGGCCAGCGCGGCCACGTAGTGCGCGGGCGCCAGCTTGTCGCTCTTCAGCCAGAGCGTGAGCATGACCGGCGTCAGCCCACCGAAGATCGCGTACGCGACGTTGTACGAGAACGACAAGCCCGAGAAGCGGATCTTCGCCGGAAACGCGCGCACCAGCACATACGGCACGACGCCGATGCTGCCTACGAAGAAGCCGGTGACCGCGTACGCGACGAACAGCGCGGCGCCATCGAGCGGCAACGAATGATAAAAGTAGGAGCTCGAGCCGAGCAGCGCCAAGCTGCCCAAGGACAACGCCCATTTGCTACCGATGCGGTCGGCGAGATAGCCGAACAGCACGCAGCCGCACGTCAAACCAACGATCGCCACACTGTTCGCTTGCAGCGAGACCTTGGGGGCGACCTTGAATACGGTCTGCAAGTAAGTCGGCGTGAACAAGATCACGACCACGATTGCCGCAGACAGCACCCAAGTCAGCGCCATCGCCAAAAGCACTGCCGGGAAGTGTCCACGCACGATGAGCTTGAGCGGCAGCTCTTCACTCAAAGCCCGAGTCGCGTGCATTTGCTGAAATACTGGGGTCTCTTGCAGAAAACGCCGCAAGTACACCGCGAAAAGCCCGAAACCACCGCCGATCAGGAACGGAATGCGCCAGCCGAACGCGATCACCTCGGCGGGCGCGAACGCCGTGTTGATGCTGGTAGCGACCAGCGAGCCCAACAGAATGCCGGCAGTGAGTCCAGCCGTGAGCGTGCCCACGGCGAACCCGGTGTGACGCTCGGGCACGTGCTCGGAGACGAACACCCACGCTCCCGGCACCTCACCGCCGATTGCCGCGCCCTGCAAGATACGGAGCGACAATAGCAAGATCGGCGCGACTGCGCCGGCGCTGGCGTAGGTCGGTAGCAAGCCCATGCCCAAGGTGGGAACGGCCATCAGCAGGATACTGAGTGTGAACATCTTCTTCCGGCCCAGCAGATCGCCGAAGTGCGCGATCACAATCCCGCCCACCGGACGAGCCAGGTAGCCGGCCGCGAAGATGCCGAACGTCTGCAGCTGCCGTAGCCATTCCGACATCTGGGGCGGAAAGAAGACGGCGCTCAACGCTTTCGTGAAAAACACGAACACGACGAAGTCGTAAAACTCGAGCGCACCGCCCAATGCAGCCAGCGCCAACGTGCGATAGTCGTTTCTGCTCAGTGCCCGCGAAGCGGAAGATGTCGTGGAAGCCATGATCGCGTCGACGATTCGCCTTTTTCCTCACGGGGCGCAAGCGCGCCGCAGTCGACCCCGTCGAGACTCGCCAGGTGTGAGACTGCTGCTGTGAGCGCACTTGCGATTGACTCATGCGGTCGCGCGGCGCTCGATCGCGGCTTAAATAGGGGTTGCGCGCGCGGGACAGACTAGGATAGCAATAAGCTCGTTATTGGGTCGGTAACGGGCGGGATGGGATAGGGGATGCTAGATCATGCTTGGAAAGAGCCGCTTCAATCCTGCGAGACCGGAGCATGACCGGCCTGGCGTAGTGCCCGCGGCGCCCGATCGCGCGCGTACGAAACCGCTGCCTAATTCGACCAGCATCGACGCCGTGGGGTTAACCGCCGCGTCGTGTTCGATCTACGCGCTGCTCAGCCCCAAAGAACGCTCGGTGTTGGTCGCCGCTGCGCGAGGTGCGGAGGACAAGGAGATAGCAGCCACGCTCGGCTGCACGCTATCGACCGTGCGCACGCTGTGGCAACGCACGTACAAGAAGACTCGGACCAGCTCACGTCGGCAATTGATCGCAGCACTTTGGGGCGAGGCCTGCCGTGTTGCATCACTGTCATTTATTGAACGACATGACAACCTCACTCGAGTCAGCGAGCCTCTCGCCCGCCAAGGCAGTCCGCAATCGGAGCGCTTTGGCTAGGCAACAAATATCGAGAGGTGATTCATGTTCTCAAAAACTGCCAAAGTAGCTGCTGCTCTAACGATTGCCGCGGTCGGGATTGTCGGCGTCGCCGCTGACGCGAGCGCGCTCAACCTGAACACTCACGCCGCGGCATTTCAGCCGTATTCTGGTACGGCCCCCAACGCTGTGGAGTACACCTTCGACGGCGTGCGCTCTGCATTTCCTGGTGCCGTAACCACGGTGATCGCGCCTGTGCCGCGTTCCGGAATCTCGAACCCAACCCAGAGCTTCTTCATCGACGGCAGCAACAATCCGGGCTGGAATACCTCGTTCGTGCTCTCGGCCTATAGCTTCAATGGCACCCCGCAATCATCGGTGTCATTCGCCTCATCGGCAGCCAACTACGACTTGCTGCAGACTCTGCCGACGATCTCGTCTTTCTCGTACGTCAGCTTGCTAGCGAATATCCCCCCCGCTGGCGTTTCCAAAGTGCGTGGCGTCACCGCCGTTCAGCCGTGATCTCTCTCGGGGTGCGTCTGGGCAATTACCCTGCCGCACCCCGACGACCTCGACACCTCGAAATCCTTTCCGACCAATCGCCTTCAAGAGGAGCAGACGCCGTGTCCTGGAAAATTGCCTGGTTCACTGGTGCGATCGTAGTCGCCATCACGGGTGGTGTGTTGATCTTCGGGGCCATCAAAGCTCCTGAACGCGCGCGCGCGTTCGCGGCGTCGGCCGAGAAGGCAGCTCAGCCGCTGTCGAATGCTTCGGAACTCGAGGGCATGCGCGCCGAGCTCGGCCGCATGCGTAGTCAGATCGCGGGGCTACGCAACAACTTGGCCGAGCAGCAGGCGCCGGCCTCCGCGCCCGCGCCCAGCGCCGCACCCGTGTCCATCGATCAACTGAGCGCGGCCGAACTGCGCGCAGGCAGGGAAGAAGACGCCCGGCGTTGGAAGGACCACATGGCCGAAGTTGCCCTGGCCTTCAATGACGAGACTTTCGACCGCAGCTTCTCGACTCGCGCCACCGGCGCGCTGGACGAAGCAATGCGCAGTAACCCCGTGATCAAGGGGGCCGCCGAAAAGCTCGATTGCCGCTCGCGCACCTGCCGGCTCGAGATTAAGGACGCGATGAACGACACCGTCGCCACGCAGCTGCCCTTGTTCTTGATGTCGCTGCACGGCTCGCTGCCGAACATGCAAGCCGACAATTTCGAGGCTCCAAACGGCAAGACCACCGTCGTGCTCTACCTGACGAACGAGATGACGGCTCAAAACAGCGAGCCAGCGCGCTAGCCCAAACGCCCCGCATTTCACGGTGCTCTGGACCGAGCGCTCTAAGCCGAGTGCTCGGTCCGTGCGGTGTGGTTCAGTAGCGAACGCCGTCCTTCTGCGGCACGAACGGGGAAATCGGGCCCGAGCGGCCGTTGATGGTGGTGCCACCGTAGGCAAACCCCGGGATGATGCCCATGAAGTCTGCGGGGAAATTCAGGGTTGGCTTGGAGAGCTCGTCCAGCTTTTGAACCTGCGGTGCGCTGAGTACGAGGCTTGCGGCGGCCAGGTTGTCATCGAGCTGCTTTTGGCTGCGAGCACCGAGTATGATCGAAGATACGCCAGGCTTTTGCGCGAGCCAGGCGAGCGCGACGCGCGCGGGCGTGGAATCTACTTCCTTGGCGATGGCGATCAATGCGTCGATGATGCCGTAGGTCTTGTCGGTCAGGTTTGCTTCCGCCCACGCGCCGCGGTCGGACTTTTGGTCACCGTGGTTGGCGCGCGTGTACTTGCCGGACAAAATCCCGCTCTTGAGCGGGGACCAAGGCGTGATGCCCAAACCGAGTTCGCGCGCCATGGGCACGAGATCGCCTTCGACCGTGCGTTCCAAGAGCGAGTACTCGATTTGCAAGGCAACCAGCGGTGCCCAACCGCGGAAGCGCGCGATGGTCTGCGCTTCTGCGCACTTCCACGCGGGGGTGTCGGAGAAACCGATGTAACGCACTTTGCCGCTCGCAACGAGGTCATCCAGCGTGCGCATGGTTTCTTCGATGGGCGTGGTTTCGTCCCAAGTGTGCATCCAGTACAGATCGATGTAATCCGTCTGCAGCCGCCGCAACGAGTTCTCCAACGACGTGATGATTGCTTTGCGATTGGCGCCGCCGCTATTGGGGTCGCCGGGAAACATTCCGCCGAAGAACTTGGTGGCGAGCACGACGCGATCGCGCTTGGCCCGGTCTTTCGTCAAATGGTCGCCGATGATTTTTTCGGAGTGCCCGTGGGTATAGATATTCGCGGTGTCGATGAAGTTGCCGCCGCGCTCGAGGTAGTCATCGATGATCGCATTGGAGTCTTCGACGCTAGTTCCCCAGCCGAGATCCTCTCCAAAAGTCATGGCGCCGAGGCACAATGGCGAAACCCTCAATCCGGACCGGCCGAGCGTGACGTAGTGATCGAGTGACATCTTTGTGCTCCTGGGTAAAACGCGAGTGGCCTTGCGCGGCCGCTCGGAGCACCCTAGATGGAGCCGGAGCCCGGCCTTGTCTAGCGGGAACCGGCCATGACAATCTTGCGACGGCGCGTGCCGCACGCGTGGGCCGCCGCCGAGAAGAATCAGCGTCGCGGGGGGCGCCTGCGCGCCGCGAGCTCCGCCTTGGCCTCGCGGGCGCCCTGGGCGGCCAGTTCGTCGGCTCGCTCATTGCCGGCGTTGCCGTTGTGGGCGCGCAACCACTGAAAGCGCACGACCAGCTCTTTGCCGCTAATACACGCCTGGATGCGACGCGCGCTGTCGACGATCTGGGGATCGACGTTGGCGAAATTGGTGCGCGCCCAATTGGCCAACTGCTTGCTCAGATTCTCGACCAATGACTGATTGTCGGAGAACACGACTGCTTTTGCACCACGCGGCAAGGCCGCGAGTGCTTCGGCTACGGCGCGGTACTCCATCACTTTGGCAAGTGTGCCGTGCTCTTTGCCGTAGGACTCGAGTGGTGGTTGCCCCGCGCGTTTGAGCACGAAAGCCCAGCCGCCGGGCGCGCCGTCGGCCGCCTTGCACGAGCCATCCGTGTAGCAGAGGTACTCGCTCTGTCCGCTCATCGTTCGATCGCCGGCACGGGCCGCGATAGGACTCTGTTTCGAAACACAATTCAACGGCTTCGGCCAGTCGCTGCTCTTGCCTGGGTGGTGCAACGGAAGTACTGCCATGAGCCATGCGAATTGGCACCCCACTGTCCCCCTCGGCGACCCGCGTCATGCTGCTTGGCAGCGGAGAACTGGGTAAGGAAGTCATCATCTCGCTCCAGCGCCTCGGGGTAGAGGTGATTGCCGTGGATCGCTACCCGAATGCGCCCGGGCACCAAGTCGCGCATCGAGCGCACGTGGTCACGATGACGGACGGTGCGGCGTTGCGCGAGCTGATCGAGCGCGAGCGTCCGCACTTCGTGGTACCCGAGATCGAGGCGATTGCCACCGATACTCTGCGGGAAATCGAGGCGGAGGGTCTGACTCAGGTGATCCCCGTGGCGCGAGCCACACAGCTGACCATGAATCGCGAGGGCATCCGCCGCTTGGCGGCCGAAACGCTCGGCCTCGCGACTTCGCCCTTTCGCTTCGCAGAGAGCCTGGAGCAACTGCGTGCGGCGATCGATAGCGGGATCGGTTACCCCTGTTTCGTCAAACCCGTCATGTCTTCGTCCGGCAAAGGGCAATCCTTTCTCCAGGGCCCTGAAGACGTCGCGCCCGCGTGGCAATACGCGAGCCAAGGGGGCCGCGTGAATCAAGGCAAAGTGATCGTCGAAGGGCTGATCGCCTTCGACTACGAAATCACGCTGCTGACTGTCCGCGCAATCGGCGACAGCAGCCAAATAGAGACGTTTTTCTGCGAACCGATCGGGCACGTGCAGGTCAAGGGCGACTACGTGGAGAGTTGGCAGCCGCATGCGATGTCGCCGCTTGCGCTCGAGCGTTCGCGCACAATCGCGCGGGCAGTGACCGATAACTTGGGCGGCCGCGGGATCTTCGGCGTCGAGCTGTTCGTGAAGGGGGACGACGTGTGGTTCTCCGAGGTCAGCCCGCGCCCGCACGATACCGGACTCGTGACCTTGTGCTCCCAACGCTTGTCCGAGTTCGACCTGCACGCGCGCGCCATCCTCGGTTTGCCGGTCGATGTCAGCCTGCGCCGACCCGGCGCGAGCGCAGTAATCTACGGCGGACGAGACGAGGCCGCGATTGCCTTCGAAGGTGTCGACCAAGCACTGCGCGTGCCCGAGAGCGATCTGCGGCTCTTCGGCAAGCCAGAAGCATTCACGCGCCGTCGCATGGGCGTCGCGCTCGCCAACGCGAACAACATCGAAGAAGCCCGAGTGCGAGCGAAAGAGTGCGCCTCGAGGGTGAAGCCGGTCGGCGCCTAGACCGCGCTCATTTCACGATCGAATTCGTGAGCCCGCTTGCGGAATCCCAGCGACGCCGATTGGCTTCTACCTCCTCGGCCGAGGGTCGCTGCAAGAGACGCTGAGTCGGCACGTGGAAGTCAGGCGGCTGATTGTCCGCCAAGGCATTGAGCGCAATATCGTCTTTGAACTCGCTGGGCACGTCGATGTCTGGGAAAATCGCTTCCCACGGGCACTCGGGCGCGCACTGATTGCAGTCGATGCAGCTGCTCGGGTTGATGAACAGCTGCCGCGGCAGGTGCGACAGTCCCTCGGTGGGCCGATGCTCGAGGATGCAATCGGTGGGGCAGACGTCGACGCATGCTCCGTCCACGCAATCACGGCACAAGCGAGTGATGACGAACGGCATCCGCTAACTCCTCGCCGCGCTGGCACCGAGATGGCTGCCCGCCTTGCCCAACGTGCCTCGCAGCAGCACTTCGGTTCCGCGCGCAAGTACGAAGCTCATGCCCCCGCGTGCTCGACTCAACTCTACGCGGGTCGCAGCACTGCGGCGCCCGAGCTCGACGATGCTCTTGAGTTGCAAGGCGACCTCACGCTGCAGCGGCGGCAACGCCGCATCGCGAAAGTTCGATACCTTGACGCGCTGGATCGAAACGCGCCCCGTGCCGGCACACGTGGGGCACTCATCACGCAACGCCTCACGCAGCGCTCGTTCGACGAACTGGGTCTGGTTTGGCAGCCGTCGCAACGTCTCAGCCAGATCTTCCGCAACCCGAAAGGTGACCCGCGTTTTCATGTACAGCATTATGCTGTACGCTGCCGCGGGCGCCAGACTTCACGAGAAAATGTAATTATATCATATGCTTGTGGTGTTGTTGCGCAAGGGGATCCAGTTCCCTCCGCCGGGGTGTGCTCGGGTTCGGGTATGGCTGGTCTGTTTGGAATGCCCTCGGTGGAGCGCGTACCTCCGCCGGCGGGTGTGAGTCGCGTAGTTCGGGTTCGGATATGGCTGGTGAGTCGCGAATGGCGGCCTGCCGAGCGCGTACCTCCGCCGGCGGGTGTGAGTCGCGTAGTTCGGGTTCAGGTACGGCTGGTCTGCTTGGAATGCCCTAAGTGGAGCGCGTACCTCCGCCGGCGGGGGTGAGTCGCGTGGGCTCAGGTTCGGACCTGGCTGGTGAGTCGCGAATGGCGGCCTGCCGAGCGCGTACCTCCGCCGGCGGAGGTGACTCGCGTGGGTCCAGGTTCGGATATGGCTGGTGAGTCGCGATGGCGGCCTGCCGAGCGCGTACCTCCGCCGGCGGAGGCGACTCGCGTGGGTTCGGGTTCGGATATGGCTGGTGAGTCGCGAATGGCGGCCTGCCGAGCGCGTACCTCCGCCGGCGGGTGTGAGTCGCGTAGTTCGGGTTCGGATATGGCTGGTCTGCTTGGAATGCCCTAAGTGGAGCGCGTA